>OOCA01000001.1_pt1 | contig 435497 bp, 307 predicted proteins | sample 1671591 | NCBI WGS metagenome assembly OOCA01 (sample SAMN06348172, study PRJEB24527) | human gut metagenome | biome: human gut; feature: ankylosing spondylitis patient; material: feces | host: Homo sapiens | place: China | collected 2015-10 | reverse complement strand
TATTCACACGCGCGTTAGGAGGGCGAGGCCACGGGCGTATGCACAAGGGAAAGGAAGAGGAAATACAGGAAAGGTGAAGAAGATGCGCAAAGGAAAACAGAACGGGAATCCAAAGAAAAGAAAAAAAGATGGAGGAAAAGGGAGAAAAGAGGATGGAGTAAAAGGAAACATCAGATCACTGATATATTCTGTTATATAAAACACAGGGTAAATAACGGAGATTGGATACAGTAGAAGGGAGGTTATCTACAGTAGAGGGAAGCCAGGAAGTTGAAAGTATTTGTCATGAGCAGTCACACAGTTTGTTGCATGTCTTAAAACAAAATAGGGCTTCGTTCGCCCTCTGGACATATGAAACCCCAATTCCTTATAAAATACAATCATTTAGTTATGTAGAAACAGGAAGTAGAAAAATAATTTCGAATATATCGAATAGAACTAAGTATTGGTATAAGTTTGCGCGGTTTTAATTTAAACTTTTGCTTATAATGGGGATTAATAAACCACAAAATTCGGTCTACAATTCTGCCATTACTTTCTTTTATTATGCTTTCAAAATGCTCTATAGACAGCCCCGCAGCTTTTATATTCAACAATTCTTTAATACATGAATCATTTTCACCAAAAATAAATAGAATTTTATTGTACACAGATAAAGGTAAAAGATGAATAAATGGCATTTTAGAACAAAATCCATTACGGCATATTTGTTGATGTCCACCAAACGGCATTTGCCAAGCAGGAAATCCCCAAAAGATTATACCTGTTTCAGACAGAAACTCTTTAGCATGAAGTATAAATTCAACTTTCCGACATTTATCTATATGTTCTATAACGTCATGTATCAAAATTATATCATATTTATTCATATCCTCTTCAGAACTAAAATCAAAAAAATCAGAATGAATAAACCGCCCATTAAAACCTAAGAGATTGAAATAACTAATTGCCTGAGAGATTCGTTCTTCGGAACGATCTATTCCTGTTACATTGCATTCTTTTTCGGCAAATGGTAACAAATTTCCTCCTTCCCCACACCCTATCTCCAATATATTCATACCTCTTTTTATAGCAACAAACTTCTCGAGATAATCAATATAAAAGTCTCGAGAAGTTATTGCAAGTTCATTAAAATAGGAATATCTATCTATATGTCTTTGCTGCATAGTTGATCTATTTATTTGCTTTCAAAGCCTCAACTTCTGCTTTTAATTCCTTGATTGATTGAATCATTATAGGAATAATTGCTGTATAATTAATTAGTTTATTCCCATCCGGATCAGTCAATACTATATTCGGAAGAACTTTCTCGACTTCCTGAGCCAACAACCCAATTTCTTTACCATCTCCACCTACTCGAAAAGCAGCAGCTGCCGGTTCATTCTTATCTTTGAAATCATAACTTACAGCATTCAATTTAGACAGAACATTTAAACCATAACCTAATGGATTAATATTAATTTTTGCTCTAGCATCAGAATAGTTATATACATTTTTCACTTGAATACTATTATATACTCCGGATGCTGTATTATAGAAAACAACTTGATCATAATGACTAGCCAATCGAGTTGCAGCCGGACTACAATCAATTTGAAAGAAGTTACTAGCATTACATTTCATATATATTCCGTTTCCACTAAACGTTGTATGATAAAATGAATATGGTTCGGTATTGCCAATAGTTAATTTACCATTCGAATAATACTTAATTTGTGCATTTGCAAGAACTGCAACAGCCAAGAATACCACTAAGAGTATACTTTTAAAAAATAATGATTTCATAATATTACAAGTTTTAATTAATAACTTTTCGATATAAATAAAGGTACATATCCCTTAGACATCATTTTGTTACTGAGCCATCCAATCCTATGGTTACAGCTTGTCCAAAAGGAATATCCACAGTGCCAGGTTGAGCTTCCCATACAACCACACCAACCGCCCTAGTAGTTATACCAGTAGTAGTTTCATTGTTCGTATTTACTTCCTCCGATTCGTCCGTACATCCACAGAGAATCATCATAGAAAAAGAAAATAACATAAATAACTTTCTCATGACTATTCAAATTAAACATTAAGTGTCAAAAAATTACTTGATAAAGATTAGTATCTCACCTAAATGTAGGTAGTCTTATCCTTAAATTAGACATTGTGTTTGCTCTCATAACTTTAGATTTAAATAATTATTGCATTGATAATACTATTCTTCTGAAATATCTGTATATCAATCTTTAAAGATTAAAGTTTCCCATAACCTTAACATTTGCATTGTATATATACAACTCATATTGACCTAATGATAGATCACCTAAATAAAGAGTATACTCTCCTGCCACAACAGGAAATATTATAGTTTGAAATACGATTTGTTTTTCGATGTCTTTTACTTCAACAGTTATAGGAGCAAAACCGTCTTTAAAATTAAGATAAAGACTTTTACTTTCATCATCCACATACACTTTAAGCCATTCGGGATCAACAGAAGTTTTTTGCCCCTCTCGCCATTCCATTTTAATATCAACATGTCTGTTAGCTACTGCAAAAGAAACAGGCATTAATAACATCACTAATAATACAAGCTCAAACTTTTTCATATTTATTAATTTTGTTTTTTGCAAATATAGGGGATAGATGATTCGTTTGTTATATTCAAAACAATATCAGAATAGACAAATACAACTTGATTATCAACAACTTATAAAAATAGCATAGACATATAGTATACATTCACTATTTCAAGGGGACTTTCAGAGCATTAAAATAAAAAAAGTGCATGCCACTATCAATATAGCAGCATGCATTGCCTTATTCAGAAAAGAACTATTTAAATAGGATTATTTTAAAAGCTCGTTAATCAGATACTCACACAAGTTGGCTTCTTCCTGTAAAGCAGAGATTCCCAATTTTTGTCTGAACCTTAATCGCTTTGTAGAAACTGAACTAGGATTAATACCAAGCAATCTAGCTTCGGTTTTCGAATCAAAATTAAACATGCATAAACAACAATATTCCCACTCCTGACTTGATAAATTGGGGTATCGTTCTAATAAATACATTTTTAAATTCGGATAAGTTTCTGTTATTTCAGAAACAATAGAGAACCATAATTGCTCCGTTAGTAATGGTTCATTGCAATTCGTATTACGTTCAGCGATATTCACTAATTTTCTAAAAATTATTGACGTAACAATTCTTCTTCGTTGCAATTTCTTATAATTAGAGGTTAAGTTTTTAATTTCATTTTCTAATCGACTTTGACTACTTTCATTCTCTTTTTGCGAAACCACTAATTGATTTTTCTTTTTATCCAACTCTATAAAGGCATTAGCCAACTCTAGTTTTATATTATTCAACTCAAGGGCTTGCTTATTCATTTCATTTTTGGTTTTTTGCCTGTACAGCAAATAGAGTAATGTGATAGCTATACCAAAAATCAAACATATACAAATTATAATCATATACTTTTGCTGAGTGAGTTCCAATTGATGATTCTTTTCTTTAAGTCTCAAATTATTAAATTTCTTTTCTACTTCCAGTATTTTTGTATTATTCTGTAGTATAGTAATGGAATCACTAAAAGATTTACAACTTTCGAGATACTTAAGTGCTTCTTTATAGTTACCTTCCGCTTTAGTTACCTGATAAAAAGCCCGCTCTATACCATATTCATATTCAGAGTTATCTAAAGGCAGTGTAGACAAAAGCTCACGAGCTTTTAAAATATCACCAACTTGCAGATATAGTTTGATCAGACAGAATGTATTATACAATTCATTTTCCTTATCCAAAGATGTTGATTTAAGGAAATGATATTCTGCTTTAGAATATTGATTCATTGCCAAATAAATGTTACCCAAAGCATTATCTAGAGAAGATCTAACCTCATTATCATGCAACTGCTGGGCAATAGAATCTGCTATTCCCATATATTTTAATGCACATTCCAAAGAATCGAAAAAGGCCCATTCACGAGCTATATTTCGCAAAGCAAATACATGACTTTTGATATTACCCGCTTTCTTAAATAGTCCTTGTGCTTCCTCATATTGATGTCTGGTCTCCTTTTGCATATCCCTAAAATCATATAGATCGGCTATATACGTACATATATAGCCTGCTTCATTATATAGTTCTTTCTCTTTTGCGATTGCCAATACTTCTGCATAAATGCTCATTGCCTTATCATATTCCCCATCAGCCACTAGAGAGCGCCCCCAAAATAACCCTATATCTACTTGATCTTTAGTTATTCCATATTTAATCAGCCAAGAATATGCATGATCGAAATAGTAAGAAGGAGGAAGAGACGTATTCAATTTGTCAGCAGCTTTGCCAGCTATCAAGCACCAACGCACTAAATCTTCCTTATCCAGTTTATCAGGATAAGGAATACTTTGTATAATACGAAAAGCACTATCCGGATTGTCTTTGAGTATTCGCTCTGCAGCATTTAACGGAGTAGACACTGATTGTTGCCGTCTACAAGCTACAAAAAATAATATTAGCACTAGTGTTAACACATATGATAAATGTTTCATTATTATAGTTTTGTTATATGAATAAAAAAACAAACAAGTAAGTTAAACGAGGGGATAAAAAATTCTTTTCCCATTTTTTCCGTTGAACCCTTGAAAACACAGATAGTATCAATATGTGCAATAATTATTTTTTCAGTTTCAAAAGTATTATGCTGTCTTGTAAAGATATGAATTATTTCTTAAACTACAAATAACCCTGTTGCATATTTTAAAATTAAAAATGTGAATCAGTAGTTGAATCAAAATTATACTGAAATGATTCAAATCAGTTAAGACATGAACATAAACTCTATAACATTACCGATAGTACTCTATACAGCTAGATCTCAATAACTTATAGTTTCCTATAATTTTTTGGAATGGAAACTGTCGTTTCCCGGTGAGGGAACGGGCGTTCCTTTTAATGGAAAAGACCGTTCCTTTTAAAGGGAACTGGCGTTTCCTCCGAGGAAACTAACGCTTGCTGTATAACAATCGAGGTTGTCAACTAAATCCAATACAGTACAGACAACAAAAGAGGGGCTATCAGACATTAACACACTGAATATCAGATCACAACATCAAGTAAAATGTGTATTAAAGCATGGATATAGAGTGAGAGCAAATGCCTGCTCCCACACTGCTACCACACTTGCTACAACAGCTGTAACAACGATGAATAAGACGATACAAGCAAAAAGTGAGAGCATGGGAGCAAAACACGTGTTTAATTCATAGTAAGCAGAAAATATACTCACCTTGAATCTACTCTTATTATTTGCCTGCTATTGATTCTTCCGTCATTTGTCTTAGCAAACCGGTTGTGCTTGATTCAGTATGAAGTAAGCATTTCCGGTTACCGAACACAAAAAAGAAATCTTTGGCTCTCGATACAGCTACATTCATCAGGCTTTTATTGTTTTCTATAAAAAAGCAACCATCTTCGCCCCCGTATACAGTGGAAATAATGATAATACGGCATTCCGCACCTTGAAACGTATGTATGGTCCCCACACGTATTTTCTTTAAATGTTTAGGAAGAGCTTTTTTTATAACAGCTGCCTGCGCCTTGAAAGGAGTAATGACACCTATTAAATTTTCAATCCCACCCTCCTTAGGATAGGTACTCTGTATTTTGTCCGCGTGAGTTGCAATCCATTGAACTATCTGCTGCGCCTCCTCTTTATTGAAACGGCTACTCCCTCTTTTCTCAGAGGATTCAACTTCTATCGGGAAATGTCCCATTGCAGGAAATTCCGATTTCAGGGTATTCTTATCATCATGACGTATGCTACCCCGACAAGGTTTCAATTTTCCTTGATATACCAGTTTATTGCAATAATCTATTATTTCATCATAGCATCTTCGGTGCTCACTCAGAAACAGTCCTCTGCTACCATCCTTTCGAAAGCGACAGGCCATAGCAGCAATTCTCATTATGCTAGATTCTGCACAGTTCATTCCATTCTCCTGCAAAAGTTCATACTCGTTAGCATTACTAATGACATTATTCAGAGTTGCTAAAGTGATATCCATATCCGTCTTTATTTCCCAAACAGGAGGAATCTGCTCTTCATCACCTACCACAAGCGCCTTTTTTGCCAAACCAAATGATGGCAACGCTACTTCCGGCGATACCTGCCCTGCTTCATCTACAATCAACAGGTCTATATAATTGAATAAAAAAGACTTTTCCTCTTTGTTCGGCTCTCCTGTAGCAAATACTCCCGGCAGTCTGAAAAATGTCATCACCATACAAGGAGTCAGCATAGCCATCCGATGAAAACGCTTCTGCTGCACATTGGCATAACGACGTGGCTTTTGTTTATCAGTCAGACGGTAATCACTAGAGAACCATCTTGCCTCATAATAATGTATAGCAAACCAAAAGGAAAGATAGCGTAAAGTCGTATCAAGCAGTGAGTTGATACCTTCCACATTCATTTCACTGACTTGTTTTTCTTTCCAAAGCCGTTGTTTTTCTATCTTTCTTTCCGCTTCTTCCAGCGGAATATCCTTTGGCGTTGGCACAAAATAGATATCAATCTCCTGTTTAAGTGCATTCAGACAATTATGGAAGCCTTTGACTTTCTTCTCTAATAATGCTAATACTGAATTGTAATGCGTTACTTTTTCCTCAAGCCCCGTCAGCTCTCCTTTCAATGCTATACAATCACTATCATATTTCCTTTTTTCTCTAAGATAATAGGTCTGAATAGTATCCCAGCAGATATCCTCATTCCAGCAAGATTCTTCTTCCCGATTCATGTGCATACGCAATCTCTTCTCCATCTCTTCTCTAAATATCCGAAAAAAGCGGGAAAAGAAAACAAGATACCATGGAGTAGAATCATAATAATTTTGCCAGTCAGCGTAGCGATGACAACAAGTATCTAACTTCTCCTCCGCAGCTTTAAGTTTTGAAGCCACACTCATTGATTCGATTCTGAGCTGTTCTTTCAGTTGATTTGTTTTTTCAATAAACTCCCGATATGAATCATTCCCCATAATCTTTTGCACTTCATTCAGAGAATCTAAGATTTGCTTTTTCGACTGGACACAATGCTCCAATTTCTCATGAAGGGCAGCTGCTACTTCATCCCATTTTTTAAAGGTTCTATGAAAATAGCCGGACGCCTTCTCTAAAAAAAAGTCTAAAGCTTTCTGCTCATTTTGCTCATTCTCCAATTCAGCAAAAGAAAATCCTCCCACCTCTGTCGTACAGAAATACCTTTTGTCTTTATTCTTATCCATAGCTTGCGTAGAGGGAAAATAAGCAGCAAGACTATTAACACCTTCTATCCAACGCTGCTCCAACAAATCATCCAGTCCGATATTGGGAATCTTTGCAAAAGAGTCTATCACATTCGTCACTGCTTGATTATTGGTGGAAGTTGCCACAATCACCGGAGGAGGATCCTCCACCAAAGCATGCGACACCAACATATCTGCCACAATACTCTGCAGAAGAGTGGTCTTACCCGTACCCGGGGGACCAGAAACGGCAAGCACATCTCCGTCCTTCAGAAAATGAAAATGGTTGACCGCTTCGCGTTGAGACTCCGACAAAGGATATTCACCCCCCATCTGACCGGAGTGTTGATACATACATCTGAGAGAATGTGCCTGATAAGGGGCTTCCTGTGTTTCCTGTTCTCCGGTGAGCATCTTGTCATACAGGGATAAAGAGAGATTCTTTCCCGCTAATATCTTTTTGTAAAGACTACGAATATGAAACTTTGCATCTACTGTTTGGTCCAAAATGAAATAGGACTCCTCATCCAGTGCCAATAATTCTCCCTTTTCACTCTTTTTATTTTCTATTTCCGTTTCACCCCAAGACACACAAAGAGCTTTCTCATAAAAAGACCGAACTGCTTCCCAGTAATTATCCCAGTTTTGAAAGTTTTCTTTCAAGAAATGTTTTTGAGGATATTCACTCCATGCTCCGATCGCTTTCTCTTGCATATGAAAAGGAGTCAGTACATCTCTGGGAATCCAAGGCGTCTTATAGATAGAATCAGGAGGAAAAAGCGTTCCGTCTTTATCCAATCTGGCAGGAACATATAAAATACCAAATGGCACACGAACATCCACCCCTAAATCAATCAATCCATCTGCCAGAACTTTAGGAATAAGAATCACTTCAAGCTTATCCTTCTTCGTGTCTGAAGGTTTATTTTCTACCCAAAATTCATTAGTAGCCAAAGAATTGATCCTGCCGGATGAAAGTTCAGAATCCTTCGCTTTTTGATAATTTTCCCCAGAAAAATCGATATAAGATTTTACTCTAGTAGCTTCATAAAAGAATTTTGTTAATCGTTTTTTGAGTTCATTCATTATTTTTTTTCATGTTAAGTTGTGTGATAACTTTATAACTACAGGCATTTCTCATTTCTTACGTGACAAATATAGATAATTCTAACCTAACCAAGAATCATATTGGCATTTTTCTATCTTGTACACTATATATATTACAGGAGAAATCTCATTTCAACGCTTACATACCATGCATATATAAAATCACTGTTAAATCACTCCGCAATCTCAAACAAAAACATCTCCTGTCTGTTACATACCCGACTTGAATATAGTAACCTAAACTTTTAAATTATGGCTAGAGAAAGCGTAAAAATCTTACAAGGAAAGCTTGATGTAGAAAGCTTGATTTCACAGTTGAATGCAGCATTGTCTGAAGAATGGCTAGCATACTACCAGTATTGGGTAGGTGCATTGGTAGTAGAAGGCGCTATGCGTGCAGACGTACAAGGCGAGTTCGAAGAACATGCAGAAGAAGAACGCAGACATGCGCAACTGCTTGCCGACCGCATTATCGAACTAGAAGGAGTACCCGTATTGGACCCGAAGAAATGGTTCGAACTGGCAAGATGCAAATATGATGCTCCCCAAGGATTTGATTCTGTAAGTCTGCTAAAAGATAATGTAGCTTCTGAGCGTTGCGCAATACTGCGTTATCAGGAAATTGCTGACTTTACCAATGGAAAAGATTTCACTACCTGCGACATTGCCAAGCATATCCTTGCTGAAGAAGAAGAGCATGAACAAGATCTTCAGGATTACCTGACTGACATTGCCAGAATGAAAAAATCATTTCTCGACAAGTAATTTCCGACTCGTCAGAGAATGAGCGAAAGGCAGTCTTAAAAAGAGAATATCAAAACATTCTCTCTTCAAGATTGCCTTTTTTCACAAATATATGCGAAAACGCCCCCGAAGTTTATACTCCTTTAAACTCCTTTTGAACAATTTTCGTCCTGATTGGAACACCGCATTTCAGTTGATTCCTCCTACCTTTGCAACCACACTTAATCATAAAGTGCATAGAAAACAGGTATAAAGAGTATAAAAAGAAAAGACTATGGCAAATCAATTATCAAGAACTGATAGTTCATCCAATCAGGATATCAGACAACGATTCAACGTAAAAAAAACAATCATCGGAGTTATTGTTTTATTAATAGGATTATTTCACTTACCTGAAGCGATCCTCCTCATTATGGACGGCATTTCTTTAGATAGCATATTGTATCTTATCGGCAATATATTACTCTGTCTGCTTGGCATATACCAACTTAAATTCCGTTCCAGGGAAATGAGATATCTGCCGACTAAAAGCGTAGTCAAAGAGAAAAACTATTCTTTCAATCTGAAATACCTTGAACCATTGAAAGAGATGATCGAATCAGGCAATTTTTCTAACAATATCAATATTGAGAAAGGAACAGGCGGAAATCTTCGGCTGGATGTCCTCATGTCGGCTGACAAGAAATTCGCAGCAGTGAGATTGTTACAGTTTATCCCTTACAGCTACATTCCGGTCATGGATATGCAATATCTGCGGAATGACAAGATCGCCGCTCTGGAGAATTTCCTGGAACACTCTAAATAAGGGTCCGTTTTATTTTATCCATCCCCACTTTTATGTAATAGTGCGATAAAAACCAAACTATTTTCAAACAAATCAAGAAGAAATCTTTCTTTTTTCGTATTTTTGTCCCAATATGCACGTTTAATTCAAGTAGACAACGAACATCAACGAAAAAGAATGAGAGTAATTGATTTAATACATAACAGCGAAAAAACAGCTTTCTCTTTCGAAATCCTTCCTCCACTGAAAGGTACAGGCATCGAAAAGCTGTATCAGACTGTCGATACCCTTCGGGAGTTTGATCCGAAATATATCAATATCACCACGCATCGCAGCGAATACGTATATAAGGATCTGGGCAACGGACTTTTCCAGCGAAACCGGCTGAGAAGACGCCCGGGGACTGTTGCCGTAGCTGCCGCTATCCAGAACAAGTATAATATAACGGTGGTTCCGCACATACTGTGCAGCGGCTTCACCCGTGAAGAAACCGAATATGTACTGCTCGACCTGCAATTCCTCAATATCACCGATCTGCTGGTACTTCGGGGAGATAAGGCCAAACATGAATCAGTATTCACTCCCGAGGGCGACGGGTACCATCATGCTATCGAGTTGCAGGAACAAATCAATAACTTCAATAAGGGAATCTTTGTAGACGGCTCGGAGATGAAAGTAACCAACAGTCCGTTCTCCTACGGTGTGGCTTGCTATCCGGAGAAGCACGAGGAGGCTCCCAACATCGAATCCGATCTCTTCTGGCTGAAAAAGAAAGTAGAAGCAGGGGCGGAATATGCTGTGACACAGTTATTCTACGACAATAAGAAATACTTCGAATTTGTAGAGCAAGCGAAGGCAGCAGGTATCAATGTGCCTATCATTCCGGGCATCAAGCCATTCAAGAAGTTGTCTCAACTCAGTATGGTGCCCAAGACATTCAAAGTAGACTTGCCGGAAGATTTGGTCAAGGAGGTTTTGAAATGCAAGAACGACAAGGAAGCCGAACAGGTTGGTATCGAATGGTGCGTCGCCCAATGCAAAGAGTTAATGGCACATGGAGTGCCAAGCATCCACTTCTACTCCATCGGAGCAGTGGACAGTATCAAAGAAGTGGCTAAAATCATTTATTGATATGTTTTTCAGAGACGTAATCGGACAAGAAGAAATCAAGCAACGACTCATTCAGGAAGTGAGTGAAGGGCGCATACCGCATGCCCAATTGATCTGTGGCCCCGAAGGAGTCGGTAAAATGCCGCTGGCTATCGCTTATGCCCGCTACATCAGTTGCACCAACCGGGGTGAGACGGATGCCTGCGGAGTATGTCCGTCGTGTGTGAAATTCAACAAACTGGTACATCCGGACGTACATTTCGTATTCCCCATCGTGAAAAGTTCTAAAGGAAAACGGGAAGTGTGCGACGACTATATCGCCGACTGGAGACCATTCGTTCTGAAGAATCCGTACTTCAACCTGAATCACTGGCTGAGAGAAATGGATGCCGAGAATGCACAGGCCATCATCTACGCAAAAGAGAGCGATGAAATCCTGAAGAAACTCAGCCTCAAATCAAGCGAAGGAGGATTCAAGATCACGATTCTCTGGTTGCCCGAAAAGATGCATCCGGTATGTGCCAACAAATTATTGAAATTGCTCGAAGAGCCACCTGAGAAAACCATCTTCCTGCTCGTATCGGAAGCTCCGGAAATGATTCTGCCTACTATTCTGAGCCGTACTCAACGCATGAACGTGCGAAAAATAGACGAACCGGCCATCGACCGCGTATTGCAGTCCAAATACGGTATCCAGCCTGCCGACAGCCTTTCCATTGCCCATCTGGCAAACGGGAACTTTATCAAAGCACTGGAAACTATTCATCTGAATGAAGAGAATCAGCTCTTCTTCGACTTATTTGTCAGCCTGATGCGATTGTCCTATCAACGGAAAATCAGGGAAATGAAGCTCTGGAGCGAACAGGTTGCCGGCATGGGACGTGAACGCCAGAAGAACTTTCTGGAATACTGCCAGCGCATGATCCGCGAAAACTTTATATTCAATCTCCATCAGCGTGATCTGACATACATGACAATCAACGAACAGAATTTCGCCTCTCGCTTTGCTCCTTTCGTCAACGAAAGGAACGTAATAGGCATCATGGATGAACTAAGCGAAGCGCAACTGCATATAGAACAAAATGTAAATGCCAAGATGGTATTTTTCGACTTCTCTCTGAAGATGATCGTACTGTTGAAGCAATAATAAATATATAAACTATGGAATATAAGCTTCATAATGGGAGCGGCGGTCTTTGCTGCAAAGGATGCTCCCGACAAGATAAGAAACTGAACACTTACGATTGGCTGGCAGACATACCAGGCAACGCGGAAGAGTGTGATATGGTGGAAGTGCAATTTAAAAACACCCGAAAAGGCTATTACCGCAACAGCAACAAGATCAAACTGGAAAAGGGAGACATCGTTGCCGTAGAAGCTGCTCCGGGCCATGACATCGGCGTCGTGACCCTGACGGGAAGACTCGTCCCGCTGCAAATGAAGAAGGCCAACTTCAAGACTGATGTTGAAATAAAGAGAATCTACCGGAAAGCAAAACCGGTGGATATGGAGAAATTCAACGAAGCGAAAGCAAAGGAACATGCGACCATGATCCGTGCCCGCCAGATCGCACTGAACCTGAACCTGGATATGAAAATCGGTGATGTGGAATATCAGGGCGACGGCAATAAGGCCATCTTCTACTACATTGCTGACGAACGTGTGGACTTCCGCCAACTGATTAAGGTACTTGCCGAAGCTTTCCGTGTCCGTATTGAAATGAAACAAATCGGTGCACGACAGGAAGCAGGACGTATCGGAGGTATCGGTCCTTGCGGACGGGAGCTTTGCTGCGCTACTTGGATGACGAGCTTTGTATCGGTATCTACAAGTGCCGCCCGCTTTCAGGACATTTCACTGAATCCTCAAAAGCTTGCCGGACAGTGCGCAAAGTTAAAGTGTTGTCTCAACTATGAGGTGGACTGCTATGTGGAAGCTCAGAAGCGCCTCCCTTCCAAAGAAATCGAACTGGAAACAAAGGACGGCACTTTCTACTTCTTCAAGGCTGATATTCTGAGTAATCATGTTTCTTACTCTACGGACAAGAACTTCCCCGCCAATCTGGTAACAATCAGTGGAAAACGTGCCTTTGAGGTAATTGCCATGAACAAGAAAGGAATGAAACCGGATAGTCTGCTCGAAGCTGAAGTGAAGCAAGAATCCAAAAAGCCGATTGACTTGCTGGAACAGGAAAGCCTCACCCGCTTCGACCGTAACCGAAATAATAAGGACGGAAACAACGGTAACCGGAACAAGAAGAAGAGAAAAGGAAATAATGACAACCGCCCGCAGGCACAGGCCGAAAGTGGAAATCGTCCGCAGCAACCTCAGAGGGGGGAGAACGAGAATCGTCCCCAACCGTCAGAGAACGGCAACAGAGGAGAAAGAGGAGACAGAGAAAATCGTCCGAGAAACAATAACAATAATAACCGGAACAGAGGACAGAATCAAGGACGGAATAATGAGAACAGACGTCCGGAAAGAGGACAGAATCAGGAACGTCCACAGAATCCGAACCGTCCGCAGAATCAAGAGCGTCCGCAGAATAGAGAACGGCAACCCAAACAGGAACGTCCTCAAAATCAGGAACGCCCGCAGGAACAAGGAAGACAACCCAACCAGGAACGTATTCCCAGACCTGAAAGAAATTCGAATCAAGAGAAACCACAAAATAATGAAAAGCCTGCTCAGGAATAGCTTATTTTGTTTATTCGGTGCCTGCCTCATGGCAGCCTGTAATGAAAATACCGTGTATCACTCCTACCAGTCCCTGCCCAATGAGGGATGGGGAAAGAGTGATACACTCTCTTTTCAGTGTCCTGTTACGGACAGTATTCCTGGTACACTCAGATTATTTGCGGAAGTTCGTAACAGAAGTGAATACCCTTACCGCAACCTTTACTTATTCATTCATGAAAACCTGCTTGATTCCACAGTATGGCGCACTGACACGATAGCGGTCAACCTGGCTGATTCCACAGGAAGATGGACAGGAAATGGCTGGGGAAGTATCTATCAAACAGCTGTTTTTGTCAAATCTGTCCGCCCGCTGCATCCCGGAAACTACACAGTTAAGATTGTGCACGGAATGCAGGATGAGAAGTTAACCGGACTCAATGACGTCGGTATCCGGATTGAAAAACAAGAAGAATAGATTAAAGCCTTCTGCCTCTTCCGGCATCCAGCCTCAGGAAGATAAACAATAAAATGGTGAATCCCCACAAGGAAGAACCTCCGTAACTGAAGAACGGCAAAGGAATACCAATTACCGGAGTCAGCCCAAGCACCATCCCGACATTAATAAAAAGATGGAAAAGGAAAATACTGACAACGGAATATCCATAGACACGTGCAAAAGTGGAAGTCTGCCGCTCGGATAAAGCAATCAGTCTCAGAATCAATATAAGGAAAGCCAACAGAACAGCAGCCGAACCGACAAATCCCTGCTCCTCTCCCACTGTACAGAAGATAAAGTCAGTATCTTGTTCGGGCACATATTTCAGTTTCGTCTGTGTGCCATTCAGAAAGCCTTTTCCAGTCAATCCACCGGAACCGATAGCTATCTTTGACTGATTGACATTATATCCTGCTCCCGTCAGGTCTTCTTCCATACCGAGTACAACCTTGATACGGATTTGCTGATGGGATTCCAAAATGTTATCAAATACATAGTTACTGGAATACAGGAAGCCGATAGAGCCGATGGCAAACAGGGCAATCAGGAAATAGGAACGTTGACGCTCTCTCAATGCCAGATAGAACAGATAACCTATCACAAGGACACAAAGCCCCCATTGCACCCATACCAGACTGAAGTGTATTCCGTATTCCGATATTAAATATGCGATAAGCAGAATGATCAGGCTTCCTCCGATAATGTTCCGTGTGGGTTCCCACTTTTTGGGGTACACCCATACCATTCCTCCGGCAAACAACAGAATCAATAACAACACGATAAATTCGCCCAACGGTGTGGGAGTATCGGCAATAAAGACCTCGTCAAAACGGATGCCGACAACAAAGTAAATCACTGCACACAAACCGGCAAAAAGCACTACACCGGGCATTCCTTCCCGATAAAGCACCAAAAAGAAGGCAAGATAAACTAATGCCGACCCCGTCTCCCGCTGTCCGATAATCAGGAGCATCGGAAGAAGAATGATAAAGCCCAAGACGAAAGCACATTTTTCTTTCTTTATGCTGAATGAGTATGAGTTCATATATTTCGCCAACGCCAGTGCCGTAGCAAACTTGGCAAACTCGGCGGGTTGCAGGCTGACCGGTCCCATCACCAGCCAAGAACGCGATCCTTTCGTATCCGGTGCGATAAAGATGGTAACAATAAGCAGCACAATCATCCCTACATATATAATGTACGCGAACATATCATACATCCGGTCTTCCAGCATCAGCAAAACAAATCCCAAACCAAAGGAGCAGATAATCCATACAAACTGCTTTCCGGCACGGGTAGAGAAATCAAAGAAGTCACGATCGCCATAGTCATAGCTGGCACCGCAAACGCTGAACCATCCGCCGACAATCAAAAGCAGATAGATACCAATCGTTACCCAATCCAGTGTTTTCCACAAACTATCGTTCCTCGTTACCATATAAGATGATTCTGTTACTGATTTCTTCTGCTCTTAACTCATTCTCGGGCGACAACTTCCCTTTCATATATTGTTCCATCATCAATGCACCGATCGGCACTCCATAAGTCGCTCCCCAACCTCCATTCTCTACATATACGGCAATGGCGATCTTAGGCTGGTTCATCGGAGCAAAGCCCATAAACACCGAATGGTCATGTCCGCGATTCTGCGCTGTTCCTGTCTTTCCGCAGGCTTCAAGTTCCGGCACCATCACGGACAGCATACGGCAAGTACCTCCGGTGGCAGCAGCACGCATTCCTTCTACCACAGATTCATAATGTCTTCGCTCTATGGTTGTGTTGCGTGGATGTCGATAAATGCTATCCAACTGCGCATCCTGAATTTCCTTCACAATATGTGGTGTTGTAAAATGTCCGCGATTGGCAATCGTTGCCCCTAAGTTAGCTATCTGAAGAGGGGTAGACAGAATTTCACCTTGTCCGATGGAGATACTGATGACCGTCAGTCCGTTCCAGTGTCCACGATAAGCCTTGTCATAAAATTGCGCGTTCGGTATCAAGCCCCGTTTCTCTCCGGGCAAATCAACTCCTAACTTATAGCCGAATCCCTGAGAAACCATGTGATCTTTCCAAACTGTGATGGCATTCTGCGGTGAACCGTACTTGCGATCGCCGAACATACGGAACAGCCCCCAACAGAAATAGGAGTTGCAAGAAGTCGCAATAGCCGGAATCAATGGCAAAGGTGAGCCGTGAGCATGACATCCCACTGTCAGACGCCCATAATGGAAACCACGAGAACAGGGGAAAGAAGGACTTTGCTCGGTAATGATTCCTTCTTGCAGGAAGGTCAGTCCCTGTGCCGTCTTGAAAGTTGACCCCGGAGGATAGACTCCCATCAACGCACGATTGAGCAACGGTTTCTGTTTATCGCGTTGCAGCATCAGATGGTTCTTGCCACGCTGACGACCAATCATCAGATGCGGATCATAATTCGGAGAAGAAACCAGACAAAGGATTTCTCCGGTTTCCGGTTCGATAGCTACGATACTTCCAATCTTATTTTTCAATAACCGTTCGCCTAATATCTGCAAATCGATGTCGAGACTCAGAGTCAGATTCTTGCCCGGAATGGAAGGACGGTCATACTCTCCGTCCATATAACGTCCCTGGATACGTCCATGCGCATCGCGCAACAGAATCTCTACTCCCTTTTCTCCACGCAGGTATTTCTCGTACGATCTTTCAACTCCCAGTTTTCCTACATAATCTCCGCGGATGTAGTATCCCTCTTCATCCGCCTCCATATCTTTAACGGATACCTCACCGATATCCCCCAAAGCATGGGCGGCAGCATTGTATGAATATTGCCGGATCGTACGCCGCTGAATATAAAAACCGGGAAACTTGAACAGTTTCTCCTGGAAGACACCGCACTCCTCCGCAGAGAGTTGTGACATGAACAGCTGGTTGGTATATCGGGAATATCCCGGATTGCGGCGGCGGTCTCTCATATCACTCATGATCTTAAGGAACTGAGCACGAGTAATGCCCAACGACTCACATAAATCGAGTGTATCCAGATTTTCGACCTCTTTCGGGACAAGAGTGATGTCATAGGCCGGCTGGTTGAATACCAGCAGTTTGCCGTTACGGTCGTAAATAGCACCCCGTGAGGGATATTGAATTTTATTCAGGAAAGCATTGCTGTCGGCATTCTTCTTGTAGTCGTCTGTCGTTATCTGTAATACAAAGAGGCGTATCAGATAAATCAACACAATAGTTAAAGCAATCCCCCCGATAACAAATTTCCGCTTTTCTAATCTATAGTCTTTTGCCATTCCTATCTCCTTATTCCTTCTACAGCAAGAATGCAGGTTAAAGTCAGAAGGGTGCACGAAATCACCCGCAATAACAACAGCCAGATGCTGGTAAATGAGAAGAACTCAATGCTGAGTAATGCCAGGCTATGGACAAAAACACTTGCCGTGGTATATTTCAGGAAAGGAGTGATGCCCATGCTCTTGAAAGAAGGGATGATACTGTCCAGATTGTCACGCGGAGTAAACAGGCGCAGCAAGGACGGACGAAGGAAAGCCAGCAGCACGGTTGCCGCAGCATTCATCCCCGGAGTATCGGCAAAGATATCAATGGTTAGTCCGAAGAAGAAAGCCCACAACATCAACTCATTCCGGGAAGTTCCGGAAGCGAATTTCAGGATAAAGTAAATGTAGAGAAAGGGAGTAGCATATCCGGCAATATGTACGTTATTCAGGATCAGCACCTGAAGAAGTACCAGCCCGATAAACCATCCGATTCTATGTATATAGGTAATTATCATTATTTCACAGCCTTATTTTCCAGTTCTTTCTGTTCCTGCTGACCGTTCCGGGCTATCACCCGCACATCACTCACCTTGCCGAAATCGGTAGCCAACTTGATTTTCAACAAATAAGACAATCCGTCGTGCGAGTCGGACATATCATCGACTGTTCCTACCATGATTCCTTCAGGGAATACGGTAGAGAAGCCGCTTGTCACCACCGTATCACCCAGATTAAACTCTGCATGACGAGGCAAATCTTTCAGATACGCATAGCGGGAATCTCCATGCTCCCACTTCAGATAACCAAAGTAGTCACTTCCGACAATCTTGCAACTAATATTTGACTTGCTGTTCAATACCGATATCACGAGTGAATACGAAGAGGAGGTTTCATAGACAATACCCACAATTCCGTTCCCATCCACCACTCCCATTTCGGGACGGATGCCGGCAGAAGAACCCTGATCGAGCGTTATATAATTATCCGCCTGATTCAGACTGTTCTTAATGACGTGTGCCTTGAACAACCGATAATCTGTCAGAGGTATCTCCCTGATGCTGTTTACAGTGGCCGAATCAACCTGATGCTCCCGCAACGCCTTTTCCAGATTAGTGATCTGCTGTTCGAGCGCCATATTACGATCCAGCAAGTCTGCGTTGACCGATTTGAGATGGAAATAAGAGCTTATTCCTCCCGAAACTTCATAAACTGCCCCCACAACGACATTGGCAGATGTAAAGAAAGTACTCTGCTGATAGTTGTTGAACCGAAATAACAAAACAAAACTGGCTACCTCTAATACGATGAAGAGGAACCAGTAATTGTATTTCAAAAGGAAGTTTATTAAATTCCGCATGAATAATGATCCGTATTATTTATCTCATCAAGAAAGAGAAACGGTCTACATTCTTTAATGCCACACCCGTACCTTTGGCTACTGCGTGCAAAGGATCTTCAGCAATGTGGAAAGGTATGTTAATTTTATCTGTCAAACGCTTGTCCAGTCCGCGAAGCAATGCACCACCACCGGCAAGATAAATGCCGTTGTGTACAATATCCGCATACAGTTCGGGCGGCGTATTTTCCAATGCACTCAGGATGGCTGTTTCAACCTTGGAGATGGATTTCTCCAGACAGTGAGCCACTTCCTGATAACATACGGGCACTTCCATCGGAAGAGCTGTAATACGGTTCGGTCCATGAACGATGTAATCTTCCGGAGCGTCATCGCCAAGCTCGGTCAGTGCAGCACCTACGTTGATCTTAATACGTTCTGCCATACGTTCGCTGACTTTCACATTATGCTGACGGCTCATGTACTCCTGGATATCCGCAGTCAGATCATCACCGGCGATACGGATAGAGTTGTTGGAAACGATACCTCCCAAAGAGATAACGGCAATTTCCGTAGACCCACCACCTATATCCACGATCATGTTTCCTTCGGGCGCTTCTACATCAATACCGATACCGATCGCCGCAGCCATCGGTTCGAATATCAGATAGACGTCACGCCCACCGGCATGCTCGGCCGAGTCACGAACGGCACGGAGTTCTACTTCCGTACTTCCCGACGGCACACCGATCACCATACGAAGTGACGGCGAAAACAAGTGATTACGAGTATTTACCTGTTTAATCAAACCGCGCATCATTTGCTCACAAGCATAGAAGTCGGCGATCACTCCATCCCTCAACGGACGAATAGTACGTATATTTTCGTGGGTTTTTTCGTGCATCAACTTCGCCTTTTCCCCAACGGCGATCATCTTATCTGTACGGCGATCCAAGGCCACAACCGAAGGCTCATCCACCACAATTTTCCCGTTTGTGATGATGATGGTATTGGCTGTCCCCAAGTCCATCGCTATTTCTTGTGTAAAAGAGAATAATCCCATTAATATAAAGTATTAAGTATTAAGTATTAGGTATAAAGTATCAGGTATAAAGTAGACTGCCTTATCAGCAAGGTTAATACTTAATACCTAATACTTAATGCCTGTTTTTAATGTTTAAAATGACGGATACCGGTGGTCACCATCGCCATACCGTGCTCGTTGCAGTAAGCAAAAGTAAGATCGTCTTTCACCGAGCCGCCCGGCTGGATGACTGCCGTAATACCTTCTTTGTCTGCTATTTCCACGCAATCCGGGAAGGGGAAGAAAGCATCTGAAGCCATTACCGCACCGTTCAGATCGAATCCGAATGATTTGGCTTTTTCAATCGCTTGTTTCAAGGCGTCTACCCGTGAAGTCTGTCCCACACCGCTTGCAAGAAGCTGTTTGCCTTTTGCCAGCACGATAGCGTTTGATTTACTGTTCTTAACGATCTTGTTGGCAAACAACAGATCTTCCACTTCTTCCGGAGTAGGAGCTTTGTCTGTCACAGTTCTCAGATCGGCAACCGTTTCAATATTCATATCTTTGTCCTGCACCAATACACCGTTCAACAAAGCACGGAACTGTTTCTTAGGCAGTTTGGCTTCTTTGCGAACCAGGATGATGCGGTTCTTTTTCTGTCCCAAAATCTCGAGCGCGTCTACGTCATAGTCCGGCGCGATAATCACTTCGAAGAATATCTTGTTGATCTCTTCAGCTGCTGCTTTGTCAATCACTCCGTTAGTAATCAACACGCCTCCGAAAGCGGAAACGGGATCACCGGCCAACGCGTCTGTCCATGCTTCCAGTACAGTTGGACGAGAAGCCAGGCCACAAGCATTATTATGTTTCAGGATAGCGAAAGTCAAATCTTCGTATTCGTCGATCAGATCGACGGCAGCATTGATGTCCAGCAAGTTGTTATAAGAGATTTCCTTACCGTGAATCTGATCGAACATGGCGTCCAGATTTCCGTAGAAATAACCTTTCTGATGAGGGTTTTCACCGTAACGGAGTTGCTTCTGGCTGTTTACCGAACAACGGAAAGCAGAACCTTCGCCGGCATCGAAATAATTGAAGATAGCTGAGTCGTAGTGAGAAGAAACGGCAAACGCTTCTTTTGCCATCCAGCGACGTTCTTCGAGTGAAGAAGTAGCACCATGTTCCATCAGCATATCCAGCAATGGCTTATATTGTGCCTGAGAAGCCACGATGATGACATCGTTATAGTTCTTGGCAGCAGCACGAATCAAAGAGATTCCACCTATATCGATTTTTTCAATGATGTCTGCTTCGGATGCGCCGGAAGCTACGGTAGCTTCAAACGGATACAGGTCGACAATAACCAAATCTATTTCGGGGATTTCATACTTTTCAATCTGTTGAATATCCTGTTCCAGGTCACGACGGCAAAGGATACCTCCGAAAATCTTCGGATGTAATGTCTTCACTCTACCACCGAGGATTGAAGGATAAGTGGTCAAATCTTCCACTGCCTTACAAGGATATCCTAGTGATTCAATAAACTGACGAGTTCCACCTGTTGAGAGAAACTCTACTCCTTCTTCGTAAAGTTTGGTAATAATTTCATCCAAACCTTCCTTATGGTATACAGATACCAATGCAGTTTTTATTCTTTTAGACTCTGACATTGAATTGCTTATTAAGTATTTGATGCGCAAAGTTACGAAATATTGTTTATCGTACGTAATAAATAAGGTGTGAATTAATAAAAAAAAGCGTTGACTGTTCCTGTTGGAAAGTCAACGCTCCTTCGCACATAGAGCTTCTAATCAAAATCTATTACCAGATAGACACTCGTTTGTCCTTCGCTACGAACATAGGATCATGTTCTGTGATATTGAATGCTTCGTACCAGTTCTGGATATGAGGCAATGCTCCGTCCACACGCCATTTTCCTAAAGAGTGAGGATCGAGTTTGGTCAGTCGGAGAATCTCTTCCGGGCGGATGTGTCCGGCCCATACATTAGCATAAGCAAGGAAGAAACGTTGTTCGGGAGTAAATCCGTCAACAACTTCCAGCGGTGCTGTTTCCATTGCTTTCTTGAAAGCCGCGAAAGAAACCTGCAAGCCACCGTGGTCGGCAATGTTCTCTCCCAAAGTAAGTTCACCGTTTGCATGCACACCGGGAGCCACTTCTATGCTGTCAAAGAAGTTAACCATCACTTGAGCACGTTCCTCGAACTTTTTAGCATCTTCTTCTGTCCACCAGTCTTTCAGGTTACCATCCTTGTCGTATTGACGGCCCTGATCGTCGAATCCGTGAGTCATTTCATGGCCGATAACCACACCGATAGCACCATAGTTCATCGCATCGTCAGCGTTCATATCAAAGAACGGAGCCTGCAGGATAGCGGCTGGGAAACAGATTTCGTTGGTTGTCGGGTTATAGTAAGCATTTACCGTCTGAGGTGTCATCAACCACTCGTCCTTGTCAACCGGCTTACCGGCTTTCGCAATCATGTCATTGAAGTCCCATTGGCTGGCACGCTCGATATTTGCCCAATAAGAGTCGTCTTTGATCTCCAGAGCAGAGTAATCTTTCCATTTATCCGGATAACCGATCTTTACATGAAAAGTTGCCAGTTTTTCTAATGCTTTCACCTTTGTCGGTTCACTCATCCATTCCAGCGCTTTGATGCGTTCGCCCAGAGAAGTCTGCAAATTCTTCACCAATCCAACCATACGTTCTTTGGCAGCGGCAGGGAAGTATTTCTCGACATACATCTGTCCTACTACTTCACCCAAAGAGCCGTCTACAGTGCTTACCGCACGTTTCCAGCGAGGCTGCATTTCTTTCTTGCCAGACATTGTTCTACTATAGAAGTCGAAGTTTTGTGCTACGAAATCATCACTAAGGAAAGAGGCTGCGGCATCGATCAAATTCCATTGAAGATAGAACTTCTGGTCTTCAAGAGGCACTGTATTAATAACATCGGCAACTTCCTTCATGGCTGCAGGCTGACCGATATTCACTTCTTTCAAGTCATTCAGTCCCGAAGTAGTGAAATAAGCATCCCAGTTGAAAGTAGGGAAGTTCTTTTTCAGCGTTTCCATATCCATCTTATTATAGTTGGCATGCGGATCACGCAATTCTACTTGTGAACGGGCAGCTTTGGCAAGACGTGTTTCGATGTTCATCACAGCCACCATTGCTTTCTGTGCGGTAGCTTCGTCATAGCCGGCCAACTGGAACATTTTAACGAGGTGCTCCTTATATTTATCGCGGATACTCTTTGTCTGCTCGTCATTCTCCAGATAGTAGTCACGCTGTCCCATTCCGAGACCGCCCTGATAGGTCTGAACCATGTTCATAGAGCTGTTCATATCATCCGCACTAACAAACATGGTAAAGTAAGGACGTATTCCTTTCTTCTGACTTTCGGCAATGTAAGTGTAAATCTCTTCTTTATCTTTGAGCGCATCGATAGCCGCCATTTCTTCTTTGATCGGAGCTGCTCCTTCTTTGTTCAGCTTCACGCTGTCCATAGCGATGTTATAAAGATCACCCACTTTCTGGGCAGCACTGCCCGGAGCGTTGTCTTTCTTTGCAGCCAGTTCTGCAATCAGTTCTTTCAACTGTTCGCGGCTTTTCTCGTGAAGCATATCGAAAGAGCCGAAGCGTGAATACTCGTCTGTCAGCGGATGACTTTCAATCCACCCACCGCAGGCATACTGATAAAAACTTGTACCCGGCATTGCCGTGGTATCCAGATTAGCAAGGTCGATACCGGACGTTAGTACGGCCTCTTTCTTGCTATTACATCCTGTTGTCATAAGGCATACGGCAAGAATTGGTAAATACTTGGTTACTTTCATATTATATAATAAATTAGTTTTTCACTTCTTCCAGTTCCATCGAAACCCGTTCCCACTCTTCAACGGTGGTATCCAATTGCTTTTTCAGCTTCTGATGCCGTTCATACAGTTGCATATCCGATGCTCCTTCCGGAGTTGCCATCTTTGCTTCCAGAATGGCGATTGCCGATTCCGTTTCTTCAATCGAAGCCTCACAGTCCGCCACCTGGCGTTCCAGCTTCTTTATCTTCTTGTTGAGTTCCTTCTGCGCTTCATACGAGAGTCTGTTCTCCGAAGGTTGCTCTGTATCCGCTTCGTTTCCTTTGGCAGACGCGGTAGGAGAAGTAGAGAGAGAAGCTCCTTTCTGAAGTTCATTCAGGCTGTCGATCTTCTTCTTTTGCAGGAAATCGTAGATACCGCCAAGATGTTCTTTCACTATTCCACCACCGAACTCATATACTTTAGTCGCAAGTCCGTCCAAAAAATCACGGTCGTGGCTGACAAGTATCACTGTTCCGTCAAATTCGCGGATAGCTTCTTTCAGTACATCTTTGGAACGCATATCCAGATGATTGGTAGGTTCGTCCAAAATCAGGAAGTTCACCGGTTCCAGCAACAACTTAATCATAGCCAGACGAGTACGCTCTCCACCGGAAAGTACTTTCACTTTTTTATCCGAAGCCTCTCCGCCAAACATGAATGCACCCAAAATGTCACGTATCTTCAACCGAATATCTCCTGTCGCCACACGGTCGATCGTATCAAATACCGTCATGTTTTCATCCAGCATCTGCGCCTGATTCTGTGCAAAGTAACCGATCTGCACGTTATGCCCGATCGTCAGTTTACCATCAAAATCAATCTCGCCCATGATACATTTCACTAACGTAGATTTACCTTCTCCGTTCTTTCCGACAAATGCGACTTTTTCTCCTCTGTTGATCGTCAGATTCACATCATGGAAAACAACGTGCTGTCCGTATGCCTTGCGTACGTCTTCACAGATAACCGGATAATTCCCGCTGCGGCTGGCAGGAGGAAATTTCAGACGGAGGGAAGAGTTGTCTTCCTCATCGACCTCGATACGGTCTATCTTTTCCAGTTGTTTGATACGACTCTGCACCTGTACGGCTTTGGTTGCCTTATAGCGGAAACGTTCGATAAAGTCTTCCGTATCCTGTATCTGCTTCTGCTGATTCTCATAGGCACGGAGCTGCTGCTCACGACGTTCTTTACGTAATACGACAAACTCATCGTACTTCACTTTATAGTCATAAATCTGACCGCAGGTAATCTCGATCGTACGGGTAGTTACATTATTAAGGAAAGCACGGTCGTGGCTGACCAGCACAACAGCATTGGCACGGGTAGACAGAAAGTTCTCCAGCCATTGTATACTCTCGATATCCAGATGGTTAGTCGGCTCATCAAGGAGCAGCACATCCGGACGACGGAGCAAGAGCTTCGCTAGTTCGATACGCATACGCCAGCCGCCGGAGAATTCGGAAGTCGAACGGTTAAAGTCTTCCCTGCTAAAGCCCAATCCCAACAGGGTACGTTCTATTTCCGCCTGAAAATTGGTTCCTCCCATCATCAGGAAGCGGTCGTTTTCGTGTGTGAAGCGGTCTATTAACTGGTGGTATTCTTCGGATTCATAGTCGGTGCGGTCGGCAAGCTGCTGATTCATCCGTTCAAGGTTTGCCTGAAGTTCGAAAATATGCTCGAAAGCGAGTTCTGCTTCCTCCATCACCGTGCGGACATCCGAAAGGATCATGACTTGCGGCAGATAGCCGATTGTTACATCTTTAGGGACGGCTACCACTCCACGGGTCGGGTTTTGCAGACCTGCCAATATTTTCAACATAGTCGATTTGCCCGCACCATTCTTGCCGACCAAAGCGATGCGGTCTTTTTTATTGATAACATAGCTGACATCCGCAAAGAGCGGTGTCGCATTAAATTCTACTGATAATCCTTCTACTGAAATCACGTCTGTCTCTGATTTATAAGATTTTGGATTGCAAAGATAATGAATAATTATTGGATAAAGGGCAGTATTATCCGTTATGAAAGACAAAAAAAGCAGTCATTCTCATGAATGACTGCTTCCTGGTCTTTATCAAAAGCTTTTCTTTAGAACAATTTAGCAGGGTATTCACCGGCATCTACCAATGCCTGAATCTTATCCACTACGCTCTGACGGTCTTCCGGATAAGTTACACCAAACCATTTGCTGGTAGTATCCAGAACTTCTACAGTTGCAGTTCCGTCGTTAATCAATTTATCCACCATCAGCGGGATAAAGAATTCGCTCTTCAGGTTCTCCATGTTCTTCGGATCGCTCAGGAAAGTCTTGAAGAACTCTTCACTGTAAGCAAAGTAGTCGGGAGTAAAGCCCCAGAAGTTCATACTTACCGGAGTCGTATCAGGAGTAGCTGTCCATTCACCGTTATCATCGATGTATTTTACTTCGCCGTCCAGACGTTGAATCTTCGTACGTTCCACTACGGAAGTCAGCAAGTTGTTAGCATCTGTACTGCAGATACCACGAGATACCGTACCGCTCTCGCTCAACGTATTTCCCACACGGAAACCTACCATTGAATAAACATTCTTGGAATTTTCGGGAAGAGCAGACAGGAATTTGCCCATTACCTGGAACGAGTCACGACCATAGAAGTCATCGCAGTTGATTACCGCAAACGGTTCACTAATCACATCAGCTCCCATCATTACCGCATGATTTGTACCCCATGGTTTTGTACGGTCTGCCGGACAAGTGAATCCTTCCGGAAGATCATCAATAGACTGGAATACCAGTTCGCAAGGAATGTGGCCTTCGTATTTAGAAATAATCTTTTCGCGGAAATCCTGTTCAAAATCTTTGCGGATTACAAATACAAGCTTACCAAATCCTGCGTTGATAGCATCATAGATAGAGTAATCCATAATAGTTTCGCCGTTAGGACCCAGTCCGTCCAATTGCTTCAAGCCTCCATAACGGCTACCCATACCAGCAGCCAATAAGAATAAAGTTGGTTTCATAAATTGTGTAATATTAAAAGGTTAGTGATGTCAATGGCATCAGATTTCGTTGCAAATTTACAAAAATAGTTGAATCCAACAGGACAAATATCAATCATTATTCACTAAAATCGTACAAAAATCATTCATTAGAACGGGTAACCGATAGCAAAATGTATTCCCAGATTCTTGAAGAAAGCTCCGGTTACATTATAATAGCCGCTACGGTCCGTATCATAAGGCAGATGCAGAGGAATACCGAAGTCGAGACGGAATACGAGAATATCCATGTCATAACGGATACCGACACCCGTTCCCAAAGCTATTTGTTTAGGGAAAGTCTTCAGACGCAGTTGTGAATTGGGACGTGCTTCTTTTCCATCAGCTAAAAGCTTTCTGTCTTTGCGCAACAACCACACATTTCCTGCATCCAGAAAGGTAGCTCCCCAAAAGCTCTTGAAAATACGGAAACGATATTCCACATTCGCCTCAAAACGGAAGGTTCCTGTCTGATCCAGGTAGGAATATTTTCCCTCTTCCGGATGATAACCGCCCGGACCGACACTGCGCACTGTAAAAGCACGGATACTATTGGCACCACCTACATAAAATTGTTCACTATAGGGAGCTATCGTAGCATTGCCATAAGTAAACAGTGCACCTACTGCCATGCGGCTGGCTATCGCATTATTCTTATCTATGTTCCACAAATGACGCAACTCCGTATTCAACTTCACAAACTGTGCAAACGGAGCCCCCAGCAAACTCTTATCCTCTTCATTGAACGGCTTGCCAAAAGCACGGTAAATAAGGGAAGTGATATTACCCGCCGAAGTGACGGTAGACTGCCACCAGATAGGGTTCTTTATCCGACGACCCGAAGCATTGTCATACGTATACGTATATTCCATCGCCGGAATAAACTGGTTCCTAAGACTGACATACAATGCAGGATTAGCTTCAGCTATCTCTTTAAAATCCTCAGACTGATGCTGCAAGACATTAAATGTCAGTTTAAAAGGAGTAATACTATGCCGGCTGGTACGGGAGGGCTGGAAATCGTATGTAGCATTGCCGCCAAAGGACAGCAGTTTATAATACTTTGCCCGGTTCAGCTGGTTGATATACAGACGAAAGGTCGTCGTGGCCGGGAAGTCAAACTCCCGTTTACCCAGATGCGGGAACACGACTCTCGGAAAAGTCAGAGAGGTAGAAAGCCCCATTTCCCAACTGTTCATCAGTGAGCTCTTCTCACCGCCTCCGGTCTGCCACTCATAAGAGCCTTTCAGTTTTACGTTCCAGCTTTCACCACCTCCGAATACATTGTTACGAGTGACACCGAAAGATGCACCGGGACCGGTCTGGTCATTACTCTTCGTTACTACATTCAGTTCCAGTTCTGCATCCAACGGTTTGGCAAATGTAGCCTGCATAGTGACATCCAGTGTATCACAAGCCGCTGTCGTATCTCGGGGAGCATATTGCATATCCATATAGCTGAATATACCGAGCTGACTCAATTTCTCCTGCACCTGCTCCTGCCGGTACTGGCTATAAAGACGGGTACGGTTGGAAGCCCTCATCTGTTTGCTCCGTACAAACTGCTGATAGTTCATCCATCGATAGAGCATATTCGGACGGACCTGCAGTTTATCATAATAGTGAATATTCAGATTCTTGTACAAGATACTGTCATTAGGTGCCTCGCCATTCTTTCCGAAGAGATAGACCGAAGCATCTCCTACATAGTAAGAACGTTGAGCGGCAGCCGGTAATCCCGGAAGAGGAATCAGACGAAGACTGATATGTCCGCCGGGAACCAAGGTTGTATCTGCCTGATAGGTCATATAGTCCGGACGGAAGTAGAAATATCCCCGATTACGCAAAAGGGTACTGATACGGGAACGTTCTTCATCCAAATCCACCACATTAAACTGTTCGCCGGGGGTGATGTAAGACATACGACGTCCGCGTTCCATGATCTTCAGAGTCTGGGGAGTGAAACGCTGATAATACACTGTATCAATGAAATAAGGGTTCTTCATATCTACCGTATAGAGCAGACTTGCTTTCAGACTATCTTTCTTATCGACCAAAGTCTCGTAAGTCACCTTTCCATTGAAATATCCGTAATCACGGAGCAGGTTAGTGGCTACCTTGACACGTACTTCGGGATTGACAGTAGAAATAAATACGGGCGGATTGGCGGCAAAGCGGTTAAACATCCACTTACCGAATCCTTTCTTGTATTTCACGAAGTCGTTATACATCCACATTTTAAAAGGAATAGGCAGAAAACCTCCCAACAGAGTAGTACTGGGAGTTTTGGCAAGCGCTGCATTGATTTCCGTCAAAGCAGTTTCACCAACCCGTGTCGATGATTTATTGACTATCACCGTTTTTCCTCCGGTATAGAGTATTTCATCTTCGGGCAGATGTTTCGTCACCGAACACGCCGAAAACAACACTATACCTATAAGACAGCCTGCTAATATGTTAATACGTATATCTTTCATTCTTACTTCTTTTTCTTAAAGATGAACAGTTCACTGAGCTTATCCAGTTTCTTGCGAAGTACCAGACCGACTCCGGTTTCCGTAATCTCCCCTTCGAGTACACTCTCATAGTTCTTATCGTAGAACAAACGGACATAACGGGTTCCCGTACGGTCCAGACGATATTCCAAAGAGATGTTGTCAATGAAGGATTCGGCATCATTCGTCGCATTTTCGCCCGTCGATACCTTACCGCCGATTACAATCTGGAAGCGGTTATTGAAGAGGCGCTGCGAATAACGGAAACTGTAATCCGTACGCTTGCCGCCGGTATCCGAGGCGTCATGATCTTCGACACCCACAGAGACGCTGGCATTCTTCAGGTTACCCATCAGTGAATTTATCTGACTGCTCAGTACGGAGTTCAGGGCAGAACCCATATTCAACTTGCCAAGTCCGCCGCCTCCACCGCCGATCGGTCCGGTGCCGAGATAGGTTTTCATCAACATGATATAAAGTGCCTGTTTTCCACGTTCTTCCGCTCCCATTGCTGTCAGTTCATTCTGTATGGTCGCATCTTCCGGGGCCGCTACGTCGAAAGCAAAAGACAGGTTGTCCAACCGGTTCTTTACGACAATGGAAACGTCAAAGTTAACCATTCTCGTTCCTCCGTTCTCTCCTTCGGATACGGAAGCACGGATACGGTCGGTTGCCTTGAAGTTCAGCATGGGGTCCATCGGGTTTCCGGTCCAATCTACATAGCTGCCGTTATCGATGGCAAATTCCTTGACTGCAATGATAGGCAGAGAATACTTCATCAGTCCACCGCTCAGTGTGTAACGTCCGGTCAATGTCAGGTCTCCCTGCGGAGTGTATTTCATCGAAAGATCGCCACCTCCTTCCAGTTCGATACGATTGTCACTGGCGTCCAAGTCCACTTTCACCCTGACTGAAGGGTCGATATGAACCATCATCAGCATATCCAATCCACCTAAAGATACGGTAGGCACTTCCTGACGGACAACTGTGGTGGTATCACTGAATGAAGTAAATGTCACCAGACTTCCCAAACGATCCTGCACGGTCAGCGGTGAATCGGTCAGTACATACGAGACATCCGTATTGCCCAGCAGATTCAGGTTTCCACGCATATTCAACCCGTCCAACGGGCCTTTTATGGTTGCCCGCAAGTCCGCAAAGACTTTTCCGTAGACAAGGCTTTCGCGAGTACGCTTCGCATTCAACAAGGTATAGTTTTCCGCCAGCAGATTCAGACTCGCCATCGGTCGGGACATATCACGGAAATCGACATAACCGTCGATCGTAAACGGATTCTTTCCCGTGGTGTAAATGGCGAACTTATCAAATATCAGACGATTGTTCTTCAACTGCACAGGGCGGTTATCAAACAGGAAGTTAGCACCATACTGGCGTGACAGGACAGATACGCTGTCCAGTATCAGTTCACCGTTTATCAATGGCTGCTCGGTACTGCCTGTTATATTCAGGTCACCGTCCATATCACCGGCAAGCGTAACCAGCTCGTCGGGAATAAAGGCGTTGGCAATACGAAGCGGGAAGTGTTCCAACGTCGTATTTACTTCCAGGCTATCCTTTCCCGTCGAGGTAGGGAGCAGCTTGCCATCTGCTATCAGCACTTCTACCTTATCATGATTCAGATAAGCGTTGAGGTATTGTTTTCCCTGTTCGCCCGGCAGCCATGTAGCCCCCAAAGTAATATCACCAATGCGCTGGCGTTCATAAGTCAGTTCATCAATGGATGCTTCTGCAGAGAGCTGAAGGTCCTTTTCGGTCTGTATATAGTGTGCTTCTGCCGAGAACAATCCGGTGATTTCGGGGAAGTAAGGCAGTACGCTCGTTATTTCATCCAAGCGGATTCTCCGGATTTCGACATCGATATTCTGCAAAGAAACCGTATCTCCCTGTACCGAATGCACACGGAAGCCCATACCTTCATCATCCCACATATCCACATTGGCATACACGCGCATATTCTTATGCAGATAAATCCAGTTATGATCTTCGTTGAAGTGGAATTTACGGAACGCAATAATCGGTTCTTCCGGAATCAGTGTAAAAGCCAGTCCATCCCCTTTTCCACGTCCTCCAACCAGCGGACGGGCATTGACTCCAAGCAACACACCGGTTTTCCCCTTTTCGTTCTTATATTCTGCCAGCAGCTCGGCATCGCGGTCGCGAATCTCGCCTGTCAGAATAGTGGAGAAGGAAAACTGGGGATTCTTCGGTCCGTTGATTACTCCGGCACGGAGATTCATACGGGTAGTATCCTGTTTGACGGTGAAAAAGACCGTATCCAGTTGCAAGGTATCCACTTTCAAAGCATGGATGGCTGCTTTGCCGTTGATTCCCCAATCGGGAGCAGTGCCGAATTTCATGGAAGCATCATGGAACGATATATTCTTCATTGCCATATAGTATGCCAACGGATTCTCCTTTCCTGCCGAGAAAGAGAAAATAGCCGACGGCAATGCTTCACGCAAAGCAGCATGATCCAAGAGTTTTTCATCCACCTGCTTCATCAACACATCTACAAAATGGGTAGACTGACGAATCAGAGGATATACACCGGCACGGGCACTCAGATTCAGTTTCATATCACCGGCGGTGAAATGAGTGAAAACACGGTTCTGCCGTGCCTCTCCGCTTAAATTGAATGCCAACGGATGTTTCATCGGCTTGGGCATAAGTCCCAGTTCGTACAAATCAAGCTGAGTAACGTCAACTGTCACTTTACCGTCCGGATAGCTATGAGCTAAATTATATTCTGCATCCGCCGTCATTTTCAGGAGTTCATTGTCACTGGTAAGCTGAGCCGTTGCCAAAGCACCTTTAAGATTTCCCGTCAAATGAACATTCGAAAGATGATAGCGGGCGTAATGAAGCTGGTCCAAAGAAAGATTCAGATTGGCTAAAGAATGGAAGGACATGACATCCAGTCCCCTGCCCTTGGCATCTGCCGAAAGAGATAGTTCATAAATCGAGTCTTTCGGGAGAAAATGATGTAGTTGCAGATCGTTTATTTTCAGATCGGCCGTATAAACTTCTGTCGAACTGTTTAATGCGGCATTTACATTCATGCTGCCCTTGCCTTCTTTCAGATCGAGTTTTGCTTTATACTGCGGGCCGTTCATCTCCATCTTCATCTTGAGACTCATACTGTCGGGAATTACTAAAGAGCCATCGGGTGTGACTCCAGTCAATCCTGTCAGGAAGTTCAGATTCCGGGTAACCATATCCAGCCCAATAGTTCCCGAACGAGTCAGACTGTCCGTCAGGTTTTCAAGGATTCCTCCCCCCTTTAGCGAGAAAGCTCCCGGCAAGTCTACCGTGAAGCGCGAAATCTGCATCTCTTTCAGATTTCCATCTGTACCGGCACGAATCACTAACGGACGGAACGGATATGCTTCTTTAAACGTTTGAGGCAGTCCGCCGGCAAAAAGCATCACGTCCTCTTTGCCTATATGTGCGTTAAAGCTGGCGGATAAACGTCCTGTCGTCGGGATATTTACGAGTTCCCAATAAGTCTGGGCGGACAGGTCTATTTCTGAATGTGGAGTTTGCAGTTTCAGTTCAGGAATGCGGATGATAGAATCATTCGAAAAGAGCCGCCCTGTCAGTGAAGTAATACTCAGTCCCGAACGCTCTTCCATCGTTATTTCACGAATCACAGCGTTCATATTTCTGCCTTCGTAGAGCAGAGAGTCCAATCCGATGCGGATATTCCGGACTGCCATATGAGAGGCGTCAAAACCTTCCGACGGTTGGGCCTCTCCGGTGTCATAACTGGCGGAGGCACCCGACAAAAGGAATTGCTTCAATCCATAAAACTGGTTCTTTAAATCCGCTTTGGCGTCATCAATGGTCGCTTCGCCTATGTATGCCGCCATCTTCATGGAGTCGGCAGGCAGTTTCATACCGAATGATACATTCTTCAACTTCAGTTGATGAAGGTTCACCTTCCAGTTCACAGGAGCAGATGCCGTCGTATCTTTGGGAGTGGTCGTGGTATCAGTCATCAGAAGTTGTATATGAGTATCGGATAACTCTGTCCGATTGACAACTGCCGTTTCGTTCGATAAATCGACTCCATGACTTTGCAGAAAGAAGCGTCCCAAAACGCCTTTTATCTGCATCCCCTCTATCAGATTGGCAGAATTGACCGCCACCTGACTTAAGGTAACCTCGTCAACTTCTACTTTTCCTTTGAGCAACGGCCATGCCTGTACGCGGACATTCAGGCTTTCCAAAGACAATAAGGTATCCGGCTGCTGTATGACTTCCACCCCTCGTACCAGCAGATTAAGCGGAAAACGAAGGTCTATCCGTTCCACCTGAATCTGCATTCCGGTTGCTTTAGAAGCATACGCAGTAACCTCCCGTCGCAAAAGATTCTGAACAGGAGGTATATAAAGTAATACCATCAGTATTACAAAAAGTATTATAGGAGTAAGCAATATCCAGCCCACCCGTCTTATCCATTTTCGTTTCATGCAGGATGTGTCAGTGTAAAAGTGATACAAAGTAAACAAATTACTTTGAAAAAAGGTTTGTCCAAAAGCTAAAATGTGAAAAAGCCGGAGGTTATGGTTGCATTTAGCGCAATTTCATCCCGTTCATTCCGTTCATTCGGAAGGTGAGATATTTGTCAAGGCAGCACCTTCTCACTATGCTACGAGCTTATGCCCGTGCCACTACGTTGGCACGCTTGTGCCACCGCAGTGGCACGACTGTGACATGCCTTTGGCACAACTGTGCCAACAAGGTGGCACAAGCATGGCACTATATAGGCTGTTCCAAAGGAGCTGCCGGGAGAGATTTAATGTAAACCGAAACTATACTCCTCAGCAGCACGAACAACTTTACGCACCGCCTCCAAAGTCTCCAACGTAGTCTTTTCTATTTCTTCGGAGAATTCTTCCCCCCGGCAAGACTCCAGCCATCTTAATGAAGCAACAGACTCAGAAGCTCCGATCAAGGTGAAAAGCGGAAGGAGTTTATGAGCCATAGCGGCTATTCCATCCACCTCCCTGTCAGTTAATGCCTGTTGCATCCGGTCGGCATTCTTACCGGTCTCTTCGATAAAAGTCCGGATAATAGAACACGCCGCTTCCGGATCATCTTCCGAGAAGGCAGTCAGTGCAGAAAAGTTGAATAAAGTATCTTCAGGCAGCGCATCTGCAATCAATTGCATATCATGTGTTATATGCGCCTCATCAGCTGACATCTGTCCTTCATTCAGAGTTACCAGCAATTCTTTCACCGTAAAAGGTTTGTGCAGGCATCCGGCAAAGCCATGTTCATGCAAAGCCTTCTCATCCATTTCGCTGCGTGCCGTGACAGCAATAACAGGAATATTGCGGGCTTGCGGAATGTTAGAGGCACGCAATAATTTGACCAGATCAAAACCGTTGATAGCAGGCATCTGTATATCGGTCAGCAGCACATCAAACGTCGAAGAGCGCAGTTGCTCTATCAGTTCTTCCAACTGCTCGCAGCAAACAGCATCGATGTTGTGCTGTTTCAGCATGGCAGCAGTCAGGTTCAGCTGAATCTTATCATCATCAATCAGAAGCACACGGATCACCTTCATGGCCGGTACGGCATCTGTCTCTTCCGGAGAAACATCCGTATCTTTGGATGGTTTCTTAATTCTGCTCCCGAAAGGTTTATTTTCCACTATTGACTTGCCCACCGGAAAGAGTGGCAACACGACAGTAAAGCAACTTCCTTTTCCTAACGTGCTTTGTACATCGATCGTACCTTCAAGCAGAAGAACCAGCTTATGCACAATGGACAATCCCAGTCCGAATCCTTCTTCTCCCTGCGCACCGGGGAGGCGGGTAAATTCCTGGAAGATGCGTTCCCGGTCTTCCGATGCCATCCCTTTGCCGGTATCCTCAACCGCTATTGTCAGCTTCGAAGCGTTATAACCAACAGTTAATGTGATCTTGCCCTGCTGAGTGAATTTCACCGCATTGGACAAGAGATTATTCACTATCTGCTGAATACGTAAAGGATCACTGATATATTTCTCCGACAATTCCGGAGCGATATGACATTGCAAGACCAAGCCTTTAGCCGCCGTCAGAGGTTCAAAGCAAACACGGATTTCTTCAAACAACTGAGCAGGATTAAAAACAATCCGGTTCACTTCCGCTTTATTGAGGTCAAGACGGTGGAAATCAAGCAAATCGCTTACTAACTTCAGTAAATGCTCTGAAGAACTTTTCATGTTGTCCAGATAGAATCGCTGCCGTTCATCTTCGGTCAGGCGGGACAAGAGTTCCGTATATCCCATTATCGAGCCTAATGGCGCCTTAAAGTCATGGGTAATGGCAAGCATCAGTTTCTCACGGGCAACAAGCAAGTCTTCCGCCCGCTTATTCGCTTCTTCGAGCTGACGCCGATAACGGTTGCTACGAGTAATATCCCGCATAATTAAGATCAGGAAAAAGGCGGATAAGAATACGGCACCAATGGCAATTCCGGCAATGATATTAGCCGAACGCATCCGCACCTCTTGCTGAAGTTCCGCATCCTGACGGGCACGCGCAGACATTTCCTCCTCGTATCCTTTTATCAGACTATCCATTCTTGCGGTCAGCTGTGTATTCATCCGCTGATACCTCGTACTGGTACGCCGGATCGTTCGCCTCCGCTGCAACCGTTTCTCTTCGGTAGCCATGCGAATCTTATGCTGAAGGGAGTCCGCCGACTTGACAGGTTCCAATATCGTATCGGTGGCAATTTCCAGAGAAGTATTGACCAGCACGGCAGTATCTTTCTTAGAAGGCGCGAACACTTCCCCCAATCGTTTGAAGAAGCCTTTCTTCTTCGGGGTAGTGATCAGAGAATCGCGTTTGGTAATAACCCGGTGTTGTACCCGTTGCTGAGTAATCACCGAGTCCTGCTGTTCTGATATGATTTCTTCAATCTCCGAGGCGGAAAGCAAGCTATCATTCGCCTCGCTCAGCACCCGCAGCATCTGAAGGGTATTCTGATCTTTCTCATGGAGAAGACTCAGCAGACTGTCTGTCCGCAGATTCTGCTGATCGTCCGCAGCCGACAGCGTCTCCATCTCCTGATGCACAAACACCAGAGAAAAAAGAAGAATCGCCAGCAGCAATATATAGCCGATGGTTATTTTCAGTTTGGTGGAGCGAAAGGAAGCCATAGGCAATTAATATTTTAAATTATGAATTTTGAATGGAAGGCGGTAGTTTCGTCTTGTGATGGAAACGCCACCATAACATCAGACCGGCACTGGTCAACCCAAAAGGAAATGCCATCCAGACACCTATGATCCCCCACTCCAACACGAATCCGCAAAAATAGCCGACCGGAAGCGAAATAAGGAAATAAGCAATGAAGGCAATCAGCATCATCAGTTTTACATCTGAGATTCCACGCAAGGCATTGGCAAAGGTTATCTGCAATCCATCTCCAAACTGATATACAAGGAACGGAAGGATAAGCGAAGTTACCATAGCCGCCACTTCGGTACTATCGGTAAACCAACCTCCCAGATAATTGCGGCAGAGGAATACGATGGAAGAAAGCACAACACCCAACGCCATCATCAAATGAAAACCGGCATAAGCCGAACGACGTACATTGAGTATATCGCCCTGCCCGTTAAAGTTACTCACACGGACAGCCACAGCTGCTCCCATCCCGTAATACATCATAAACGTAAACTGAGAAATAGCCAGCATGACCTGATGAGAAGCCAGCGCAATGGTACCCAGCCAGCCAATCATCACCGCACTCAGACTGAACGAAGCTGTCTCCATTCCCATCTGAAAAGCAATCGGCCAACCCAGCGAATTCAATCGTCCGAATATAGCCTTCGACCATCCCAGACGATAGAAGCCGAGTTTAAAACGAAGAAAACGCGGACTCCGCATAAAGACTATGATAAATACGACTACCATCATGATACGCGAGAACAGCGTACTGATACCTGCTCCCAGCAAGCCCATTTCCGGCAAGCCCAGCTTTCCGTATATCAGGATATAATTGCCGATAATATTCAGCACATTTCCGCCGAGCAATATCCACATAGCGGTCTTAGTATCCGTAATTCCATCCGTAAACTGCTTGAAGCCATTGAACAGCATCACAAAGACGAGCGAAGCCAGCAGAACCAGATAATAAGGTTTTATCAGGGGAATAAGTTCTTCCGGCTGTCCTAGATTTCCCACATTAAAATAAAGGACAGTCATACCGATGGTAAGCAAGAATGCCACCAACAAATTTGCCAGCAGGCTGTTACGCAACGCCTGCCCCGCCGAAGCATACTGATGAGTTCCATACAAACCTCCCACGATAGGAGTCAGCCCGTACGAGAAGCCTGTACTGAAAATAATCACCAGATTGAATACATTATTGACGAAGGAAGCAGCACCCAGTTCTATCGTACTATGATGACCGATCATCAACGTATCAGCAAACCCCAGCACAATAACTCCTATTTGCCCGATTACAATGGGCAATCCGAGAGAAATCAGTGCTTTGTAATGCTCCTTATATATACTATAGATATTTCTCATTTATTTTTCCGTAGTTAATCGCATATTCCGGCAACTCCGCATCCTGCCGTTGCCTCCAATAAATATCCCGCCGGTAAGGAGAAGTCAGGATATTTGTTTCTTATAATAAAGTATCACTCCATTCTCCTTCCTGAAAGCAGACTGAGCTACCTTTTGCAATTGTCCGGCAGTAACAGCGCGATAACGCTCTACCTCCTTTTCCATATCTTCCGCCCTGCCCAACAGTTCAAACCAAGCAAGATTGGTAGCGACATTCAAATAATTGATATTGCCGAATATCTGCGTCGATTCGAATTTATTCTTCACTTTTTCCAGTTCCTGTTCGTCAACAGGTTCTTGCTGCAAACGTTCCAGTTCTTCACGTACGGCCGCTTCCGCCTGTTCCAGCGAAACACCTGCCGCGGGTTTGCCCGAGATATGGAACAATCCGGCATCCACACTACCGGAAATATAAGCGTCGATACTCGAAAACAGTTGTTTTTGCTGTACCAGGCGTTGATTCAGACGACTGGAACGTCCGTTGCTCAACAAATCCGACAATATATCAAAAGCGTAATAATCCGGATGATCATGACTGCACATATGATACGCCATGAATAGTGAATCAAGGGGTACGTTACGCTCTACTGTCAATCGTCGTTCTTCTGTCTGCTCCGGTTCCTGCGGCAGATTCCGTTGAGGAACCTCCCTGCGAGGGATGGGACCGAACCATTTTTCCGTCAATGCGACTGCTTCCTCAAAAGAGATATTTCCCGTTACGGCGAGCACTGCATTGTTCGGCGCATAAAAACGGAAGAAGAATGCTTTCACCTCTTCCAGCGTCGCATTGGCTATGTGCGACAAATCTTTTCCGATGGTAGGCCACTGATAAGTATGCGCCCGATATGCCAAAGGACGCAAAAGATGACCGACGTCTCCGTAAGGCTGGTTCAGGCAACGCTGCTTGAATTCTTCCATTACTACTCCACGCTGTACTTCCAGACTCCATTCACTGAAATCAAGGCTCAGCATACGGTCGGATTCCAGCCAAAAGCCGGTCTCTACATTCTGCCGGGGTACAGTGAGGTAGTAATTGGTTATGTCATTATTGGTCCAGGCATTATTCTCGCCGCCTGCCAGTTGCAGCGGCATATCATAATCGGGAATGTTCACCGAACCTCCGAACATCAGGTGTTCGAACAAATGAGCAAAGCCTGTATGCTCGGGATGTTCGTCGCGGGCTCCCACATTATATAATACATTAAGAGCTACCATCTGCGTACTTTCGTCCTGCGAATGTACCAGACGTAACCCATTGTCCAAAATATGCCTGTTAATCTTCATTCTACTTAATCCAGTACTTCTACTTTTACAATCTTCACGTCCTCTTCGGGGCGGTCGCTACGGTCGGTTTTCACCTGCTGAATCTTATCCACGATGTCCATGCCTTCGATTACTTCACCGAAAACCGTATACTCACCGTCCAGATGAGGAGTACCTCCTACAGTCGTATAAGCTTCGATCTGTTCCGGCGTAAAGTGAAATTCCGGTTGCTTGGCAGCTTCCGCTTCCGCCTCTGCAAAAAGCTTCTCCTGCAATTCATACAAACCGTTTTCATCGTTTTCCTTCCGCATCTTATAGATTTCTTTCATGTGCTTCTGAGCCAACGTATTGAAAATAACATTGATCTTATTCTCATTCATCTGGCTTTCCATGCCCAGCAATGTAGAGTCGTTGTACACCTTGCCTGTCACAATGTAGAACTGGCAACCGGATGATTCTTTCTTCGGATTTACATTGTCTCCCTGACGAGCAGCCGACAAAGCGCCTTTTTTGTGAAAATACTTCGGATAAACAAATTCGGCCGGAAGGGTGTAACCCACATCTCCTGCACCCAGCATCTTTCCTTTCGGTGCATTCTTTGAATCCGGGTCACCTGCCTGAATCATAAAGTCTTTGATAACACGGTGGAACAGCGTTCCTTCATAAACGCCGTCTTCTGCCAGCTTAATGAAATTATCACGATGTTTCGGCGTCTCATTATACAACTTAACCTTGATGTCTCCCAAGGTTGTTTCAATCTTTACCAACGTTTCGTTGTCCATATTTCCTCCTTTTTTTGTTCCGGTTTTGCAGGCCGTAAGTCCGCAAAACGATATGGTTAATAGTAAGTATGCAATCTTTTTCATAACACTTTTATTTAATTTAAGTTTGCAAATATACTACTTTCGCCCAAATCCTCTTACCTTTGTAGCATTAAAAGAGGCAAAAGAGAGTATGATGAAATCCATATTGATAATAGAAGACGATATCACTTTCGGAATGATGCTGAAAACCTGGCTAAGTAAAAAAGGGTTTGAGGTGTCGTCAGTCAGTAACATTGCCCGTGCCCAGAAGCACATTGAAGGACAAGGGGCAGACTTAATCCTGTCCGATTTACGCTTACCGGATCACGACGGAATCGATCTTCTGAAATGGATGAACGAAAAAGGAATCGATATTCCTTTGATCATCATGACCGGTTATGCCGATATCCAATCGGCAGTACAAGCGATGAAACTGGGAGCACGCGACTATGTTGCCAAACCGGTGAATCCGGAGGAACTACTCAAAAAGATGTCAGAAGCTTTGCAAGCGAAAGAAGCGCCGACTACGCATACCGCAGCCAAAACTTCTGCAAAGAAAGGTTCTTCCATTTCGTCCGGAAACGCCACCGAAACCCATCATGCTTATCTGGAAGGAGAAAGTGATGCCGCCAAGCAACTCTATAATTATGTAGGTCTGGTAGCTCCCACCAATATGTCCGTACTGATCAACGGTTCCAGCGGAACGGGAAAAGAGTATGTGGCGCACCGCATCCATCAACTGAGCAAACGGAATGACAAGCCGTTTATCGCGGTAGACTGCGGTTCGATCCCCAAAGAATTAGCTGCATCCGAGTTTTTCGGCCATGTGAAAGGCTCTTTTACAGGAGCACTGACGGACAAGACCGGAGCGTTCGTTGCCGCCAATGGAGGCACTATCTTCCTGGATGAAATAGGTAATCTCAGTTACGAGGTACAGATACAGCTTCTTCGTGCCTTGCAAGAGAGAAAGATTCGTCCGGTCGGTTCCACGCAAGAAGTTTCGGTTGATATCCGTCTGGTATCCGCCACCAACGAGAATCTGGAACAGGCTATCGAGAAAGGGACTTTCCGTGAAGACCTTTTCCATCGTATCAATGAATTTACCCTGCGGATGCCCGACCTGAAAGAACGGAAAGAGGATATCCTGTTGTTTGCTAACTTCTTCCTCGATCAGGCAAACAAGGAACTGGACAAGCATCTGATCGGTTTTGACTCGAAAGCCTCACAAGCCTTACTCAATTATCACTGGCCGGGCAACTTACGCCAAATGAAGAATATCGTAAAAAGAGCGACCTTACTGGCACAAGGCAGTTTCATCACTCTTCTTGAGTTAGGAACCGAATTACTGGAAACAAGTACCGTTTGTTCCGCAAGCATGGCGCTACGCAACGAAGAAACAGAGAAAGAACACATTCTGGAGGCATTGCGCCAAACCGGAAATAACAAGAGCAAAGCGGCACAATTACTGAATATCGACCGAAAGACATTATATAATAAGTTGAAACTATATAATATCGACTTGTAGGTTATCAATCAGTACTACCCATATATTTAGAAGGAGATACGCCGAACTGCTCCATGAAGTGCTTGCGCAAAGTACGGGTATCGGAATAACCAACCATTTCCGAAATTTCCTGAATAGAATAGCGATTCTCCAGAATCAATGTCGCCGCCTTGCTTATACGTATACTGCGAATCATATCTATAACAGACAAATCACTGCGCTGTTTCACCTTCCGGTACAAGGTAGGCTGACTCATATTCAGTTGCTCCGCCAACATTTTTACATTAAAGTCCGCATTGGAAAGGTTAGCTTCTATGATATGAATAAGTTGTTGCAAGAAGGCATCTTCTTTCTCCCCCTCTTCCGATTCCTGTTTCAGCATCAGGGCTTTCGTATAAATCCGCTTCAATCGCTCACGCTGCAAAATCAGGTTATCCACTTTGGTCTTTAATATCTCCGGATTAAAGGGTTTCATCATATAATCATCCGCTCCGCTATTACAGCCTTGCAGGATGTCAGCATCTTCTGCTCTGGCAGTCAGTATCAAGATAGGAATATGCGCGGTTTCCTGCTGCATACGAATTTCCCTGCAACAAGTAAAGCCGTCCTTTACGGGCATCATTACATCCGAGATAATAAGATCGGGCAACTGTTCTTTGGCTATCCGCACCCCTTCCTCACCATTGCAAGCTTCACTGACGGCATATCTGGAAATGAATAAGCTCCGGATATATTCGCGGACATCTTCATTATCTTCGATGATCAGCAGACTCTTTTTAGCCGCTGTTTCCTGTATTTTGTTTTCCGGTATTGGAAGAAACGGTTCCGGTTTCAGCTCTTCATTTTGCTTTGTTTTTCCCTGATGGCTGTCAATAAGTTCATAAGAATCTTTTGCAAAATGCTCTTTGCCTTCGGGAATATAAAGGGCAAAGATACTTCCTTCGTCCGGCACACTCTTCAGCGTTACCAATCCATGATGCAAGTCCATCGTGTTCTTCACAATATGCAATCCTATTCCTGCCTTCGTTGACATCTCAGGTACATTATCTCCCGTTACGAACGATTCAAAAGCATGTTTCTGCAACCATTCCGGAATCCCTGCACCTGTATCCGAAACGGTGATCCGGCAATAACCCTGCCCACTTTTCATCAGATGAGAGACAGAAAGCAGGACACGCCCTCCCGAAGGGGTATACTTAAACGCATTTGAAAGAAGGTTTTGCACGGCCGAAGCGATCTTTCCCTCATCTACCCAATACAGGAACTTCCCTTCGGGCAAATCAACATCAAATTGCAAACCTTTGATTTCAGCCATCTGCCGGAACGGTTCCGACACATTGCAGACCAACTGTACCAAATCAGTCTCGGATAACTGGAGTCTGACCATCCCGGCCTCTATCTTTTGTACATAAAGCAACTGATCGACCAAGGTGTGCAGTGAGGCTGCATTCTTATACATGACCTGCAATTTCTTATAAAAGTCATCCAATGGATTGCACTGTTTCATCAATTCCTGTAACGGGGCAAGGATTAAAGTCAGCGGAGTACGCAGTTCGTGGGCAACGCCCGTAAAGAAGTTCTCGCGTTCCACACGTATCTGACGTTCTTTCTCACGCTCCATACTGACCGTCAACAGTTCATGTTTCATCTGCATTTCGTGTTCCATCCGTTTCTGCCGTAGTCTGATCAACCGTACTCCATAAGCCACTCCTCCCAGCAATAACAGGGAAACGAAAAGCCGGAAAGCAAAAGTCTGACTCCAATGAGAAAGAATTACGATATTCAGAGAAGTCACCGCCCCTGTCTGACCATTCGGATGTATATTCTTCACTTCAAATACATACTCACCGGCTGGGAGATTGGTATACGAGGCTTTCTCTCCCTCATCAGAAATCAGCCAATTCCCCTGATAAGGCAAAAGCCGGTAATTATATTTTTGTTGTTCGTCCGAGTAGGACAGGTTGTTGAAAGTCAAGGAGAAATCTTTGTTATCATTATCCAGTACAATGCGATCCGTAAAAGAGATGACCCGATTGAGGATGATCTGATTATTAATCTTTTCTCCAGTCCCGACAGGATGGTTATCCACTTCCAAACCGGTTATTAACACCCGTCCGTTGGTCGGATAGGCATTTATATCCTCCGGATTGAAATAAGTCAGACTCTGATTATTTCCGAAAAACAAAGTCTTGTCACTGAATAAGGCAGAACGGTTACTACCTGCTATGTAGTAATTGTAAAAGAGATGCTGACGACGACCATACCGCGATATGCCGGAGTTGCTTCCCAGCCAGATATGCCCTTCGCTGTCTTCCGCTATGCAGCCGATAAAATTACTGCACAGTCCGTCATTCGTGGTATAACGGGCACTGATCGTGTTCTGTCGTGGAGACAGGATGGCAAAGCCATCCGTATAACCTATATATAAATTCCCATCCGAAGATGCCAGCAACGAACGTACCGAACGATATTCCATGTTCATCTTCTGCTCATATCCATTTTCTACGGAGATACCTCCGGAAGCAGATTCAACTACTCTGCAAACTCCCATATTACTGGTCCCCAGCCATATCGTTCCATCTTTTGTCTGAGCAATCGCACGAATGAAAGGTTGTCTTTTCTCATTTAAATAGTGTGCTGCTGATAATTTAACGCATATACCTGTCTGACGGTTATACAATAAAAGCCCGTCTTCCGTACCTACATAGAGCCTGTTCTTATCGTCCATATACAAAGCCCATACCGAAGCCCTGTTGGCAACACCGTCTACCAACAGCGAATGAATCACAAAACGACCGGTCCGGACATGATAAACAGTCAACGTACCGTTTATATTTCCAAACCACAGATTGCCGTCTACATCTTTCAAGGCACACAACATCGTTTCTTCCGATTTCCCGCTACCTGTATCGACTTTAGAGAAACTAAGTTTTTTCCCTTTTGCGTACGGTATGTCACTTCGCATGATTCCTTTGTGATAGGTCGCCAACCATAACCGATGACTATCATCCATGAGGATATCACATATTTCGTTATGCCTGTCCTGATAGTAACGGTCATAAAACTGTGACCTCAAATCAGAATACATCACTCCTCCACCGTTAGTACCAATCCAAAGAAGGCCATTAGGATCGTAACAGGCAGAAATCATACGTGTTTCGAGGTTTCGGTAAATCTGTGTATGTGTATTGTTATATATCTCCGACGTCAGTTCTTCCGGCTGCTTTTCATCCGGCATCAACAGTGTATAGCCACCCCATGTCACTGCCAGATAGCGGTTATTGCCGATAAATATAGTCTGATAAACATCTGTATGAGAAAGGAGATTCTCTTTTCCTGTCCCGCCGTACGAAATCCGGTCCATATGCCCCGACTTCGTGTGATAACGGACAATGCCTTTGCCGATGGTAGAAACCCAGACAACTCCGTCTCTGTTCAAGATGGAAGTGACTTGTAATGGTTTTCCGTCTGTCAGCGGTATCTTCTGATACGCCTCCGGAGTATCCGGATGAAACAAGATCAGATTACCCCGGTTAGTTGTCAGCCATATTCCGTTCCCGGCTTTTTCATGATAGCACAGAGAAGAAAAGACTTCTCCTTTTTCTTCCAATAACTGAAAGGTCTTTTGTATGCGTACCCGAACAGCCGTTTTTTCTTCTTCCTTGCCTTGCCGTGTCTCCCATTGACAGAGTATCAGTCTGTTTCCCGATATTCCCCAAAAAGAAGAATTGTCGGCGGGCAGGACATTAAATACACCTATGGCAGTATCTGATTCAGTATGTATCGGAAAAAAAGTTTCCTGCTTCCGGTTGAAATAATAGAGGTATCCATCGGATACAATTCCTAAAAAGTCATCTGACAATCGCACAATGGCAGCAATCGAAACATATGTATTCGCAGGCTTGAAGTTCTGAATTGTTTTGCCGTCATAACGGCTTAATCCGTTATCCGTCCCAAACCACATAAATCCGTCTTCATCCTTATAGATGCAAGGAATCGTGTTATCCGCCAATCCGTCCCTCATTGTCAGCAACCGAATATCTTTATCTAAAAAAGCATAGACAGGATGCAGCGGGCAACAACTCAGAATCAGGATAATCAGGATTAGATTTAAGTGCTTCATTCTATTAGACAATTTAGGGCAAATAAACGAAATTAAGTCAGAACATACAAAAAAACGCATAAAGAAATGGACTTATGAATTAAACATGTATGTTGAATGAAAGAAACAGGCATATTCGGAACCACATTGTTTGCGTACATTTGCAGCCATATAACAACCTGATGTACACCTTTTAAATAATATACAATGACCTTAGTTTATCTTAACCAGTCAGACACAAAGGAGATATTTTTATGATAATACGCATACCAAAGACTACATATTATCATAAATGGTTCATCGGAGCTACACTCGTCGTTCCGGTTCTTCCGCTTGCCGCCCAGACCTCTCCGAATCTTGTCTTCATCATGGCAGACCAGTATCGGGGGGACGCACTAGGTTGTCTGGGCAAAGAACCTGTAAAGACTCCTTGCCTGGATCATCTGGCTTCCGAAGGAGTCTTATTCACTAATGCAGTCAGCAGTTATCCTGTTTCATCACCCGCCCGTGCCATGCTGATGACGGGCATGTACCCCCTGCATAATAAAGTAACAGGCAACTGCAATTCACAAACAGCGCCTTACGGAGTGGAGCTTCCACAGGAGGCCCGCTGTTGGAGTGATGTACTAAAAGACATGAACTACCGTACGGGATACATAGGAAAATGGCATCTGGATTCTCCTTACAAGCCTTATGTAGACACTTACAACAATCGTGGCAAAGTAGCGTGGAACGAATGGTGTCCGCCCGAACGCCGCCACGGATTTGAATACTGGACAGCCTACGGGACATACGATTATCATCTGAAACCGATGTACTGGGACACGACTGCTCCACGTGACAGTTTCTACTACGTCAACCAATGGGGCCCTGCATACGAAGCGGACAAAGCCATCGAATACATTCAGACACAAAAAGAGAATAAACAACCTTTCGCACTGGTCGTATCGATGAATCCTCCGCATACCGGTTACGAACTGGTTCCCGACAAATACAAAGCCCTATATAAGGATATAGATGTGGAAGCCCTCTGTGCCCACCGCCCGGACATACCCGCCAAAGGAACCGAAATGGGAAACTATTTCAGAAATAACATACGCAATTATTACGCCTGTATCACAGGGGTAGACGAGCAGGTAGGACGTATCATCGAAACCCTCAAAAGCAACGGACTGTTTGAGAATACCATCATTGTATTTACTTCCGATCATGGTATCTGCATGGGAGCTCACAACAATGCCGGAAAAGATATCTTCTACGAAGAAGCCATGCGCATCCCCATGATTATCTCGTGGCCGGCAAAGATAAAGCCACGCAAAGACGACCATTTGATGATTGCCTTCGCCGACTTATATCCATCTCTCCTTTCCCTGATGGGATTCCGAAAAGAAATACCCGAAACGGTACAGACTTTCGACTTATCCCGCCATATTCTGGGCAAGAGTAAAAAAGAAGTGGTACAACCTTATTATTATGTACAGTTTGACAATCATGCCACCGGATACCGCGGGCTACGTACGTCAACCCATACATTCGCAGTTCACGCAACCAATGGAAAAATAGACGAAACAGTTCTTTACGACCGAACCAAAGACCCCTATCAAATGGATAATATTGCCGGACAATCCCCCCGTCTGGTCCGGCAATTCAACAAACAACTCAAGGCATGGCTACTCCATACCAACGATTCATTTGCCCATTATCTTGAAACCGTAACTAAATAAACACCATGAAGAAACTTTGCTATCTCTCTCTTTTTATCCTATACTCAGTTTGCAGCTTCGCACAACAACAGGCTATCCCCGTCCCCAAGCCCCATCAACTCAAATGGCATGAGGCAGAAATGGGAGCTGTCTTCCATTATGACCTGCACGTGTTTGACGGCATCCGCTACGGACAAGGCAACAACCGTATCAATCCCATCGAAGATTACAACATCTTCAACCCGACCGAACTGAACACTGACCAATGGATACAAGCCGCCAAAGCTGCCGGATGCAAATTTGCCGTACTGACTGCTACCCACGAAACAGGTTTCGGACTCTGGCAAAGCGACGTCAACCCTTATTGCCTGAAAGCCGTGAAATGGAGAGACGGGAAAGGAGACATTGTCCGCGACTTCGTCAACTCCTGCCGCAAATATGGTCTGCAACCGGGCATCTATATCGGTATCCGATGGAACTCCCTGCTGGGCATCCATAACTTCAAGGCCGAAGGAGAAGGAGCGTTCGCCCGCAACCGCCAGGCATGGTACAAGCGCCTGTGCGAGAAAATGGTAACAGAACTCTGCACCCGCTACGGAGATTTATATATGATATGGTTTGACGGCGGAGCCGATGATCCCCGTGCCGATGGCCCCGACGTGGAACCGATTGTCAACAAGTATCAGCCAAACTGCCTTTTCTATCATAACATCGACCGTGCCGACTTCCGTTGGGGAGGTTCGGAGACAGGTACAGTGGAATATCCCTGCTGGTCTACCTTTCCCGTCCCCTGCTCACACCATAAACGCATTGAAAGCAGTATCGACCAGCTCGAACTGTTAAAACACGGTGATAAGAACGGCAAATACTGGGTACCGGCAATGGCAGACACTCCGCTACGGGGAGCAAACGGCCGCCACGAATGGTTCTGGGAACCGGATGACGAGAACAACATCTATCCGCTAAACACGCTGATGGACAAATATGAAAAGTCAGTAGGAAGAAACGCCACCCTCATTCTCGGATTAACTCCTGACCCGACCGGATTAATCCCCGCCGGAGACGCACAGCGCCTGAAAGAAATGGGAGATGAAATCAATCGGCGGTTCTCCTCCCCGATAGCCCGCATTTCGGGACAAAAGAAAAGCCTGACACTGAAACTTGGAAAGGAGCAGTCTGTCAATTACTGCATCATCCAGGAAAACATCAAAAACGGAGAACGCATCCGGCAATATCAGATAGAAGCCAAAGTGAACGGCAAATGGCAAACAGTCTGCAAAGGAGAATCTGTAGGGCACAAACGGATCGAAAAGTTTGAACCGGTAGAAGCCACAGCATTAAGACTGACCGTATCCGAATCTGTCGCACTGCCGGATATTATCAACTTCAGCGCCTATTCCGTAAAATAACACAAGAGGTATGAAAAGAATAATCCACATCTGTTTATGGCTATTGACGGGCATCTTTGCGGAAGTATCGCTGTCTGCACAGAACCCGTTTATCTACCATAAAGGGAAGACATACAAAGATGTTGCAGCTTATCGGATGGAAGAAATCATCGACCTGAACACCCATACTCCATCCACCCCCATCTTATGCGAACAACAAGTGCCGGAACACCAAAGCACTCTTTCGTATAAAGTTGCACTTCCTTTGTATGTTCGTGGTATATTCTTCAGCCGTGATTCCCGCCCCGGCGACTATCAATGGCCGAATAACACCAATCGGTTGCTCCCCTGGATGTTCAACCGTCTCGAAGACCTCACACGGAGCGATTATGCAGGCATTCCTTCCAATGCCCTGCCGTCCGCATCGGGCGATGCACTGCTCCTCGAACTCGCAGACGGAGAATATCTGTTCGCCAAAGCCATTGCGGGTAGCAACAGCCTCAGCTGGTTTCAGGTTAATCAGGACGGCACGCTCACGTTGTATGTCTCCACACTAGGAGAAGATGCACTGACCGGCCGACTCCCCCTCCTGATTTTCCGGAAATCTTCATCCGTCTACCATGTATTCAGTGACGCCTACGATTCGTTAATCGCAAAGAAAGCCGTATCTGCCCTCCGCAAAAGAGCGGACAAAGAGTATTTCAATGCCTTTGACTATCTGGGATGGTGTACTTGGGAACATTATCATTATGACATTGATGAAACGAAAATACTGAACGATATCGATGCCATCGAAGCATCCGGCATACCGGTACGTTACGTATTAATTGACGACGGACACATAGCGAACAAGAACCGGCAACTGACCAGTCTCGTCCCCGACAAAAAACGTTTTCCGAACGGATGGAGCCGCATCATGAAGCGCAAACAAGCAGATAAAATCCGATGGATAGGGCTATGGTACAGCCTTTCCGGCTATTGGATGGGAATCTCTGCCGAGAATGACTTTCCGCCGGAAATCCGGCAAGTTCTACACTCCTACAACGGCAGTTTACTGCCCGGCACCAGTACAGAAAAGATAGAAACATGGTACGAATATTATGTCCGTACCATGAAGGAGTATGGATTTGACTTCTTGAAGATAGACAATCAATCCTTCACCCTCCCGCTCTATATGGGCGGAACGCAGGTTATCCGACAGGCTAAAGACTGCAACCTTGCCCTGGAACATCAGACACATCGAATGCAAATGGGACTGATGAACTGCATGGCACAAAATGTGCTGAACATTGACCATACCTTGTACAGCAGCGTAACCCGTGCCAGCATCGACTATAAGAAATATGACGAGAATATGGCTAAATCACATCTGTTCCAGTCATATACCAATACACTCATACTGGGGCAGACCGTCTGGCCCGACCACGATATGTTTCATTCCTGCGATACCGTTTGCGGCAGTCTGATGGCACGTTCGAAAGCGATCTCCGGCGGACCTGTTTACCTGTCCGACTCTCCAAGCGAATTTATTGCCGATAATATCCGCCCCCTGATTGATGAAACCGGAAAGATATTCCGTCCGGCGGCTCCCGCCATCCCGACTCCGGAATCCATACTGACCAATCCCCTGCAAAGCGGTAAAGCCTACCGCGTATTTGCCCCTACAGGAGACGAAGCGCTCTCAGTCATTTGCTACAATCTGAATACTTCTCCCGCTTATCGGGAAGTAGAAAGTTTCGTCAAACAGGAAGATTACCTGTTACGGGAAAGCACCGGCAAATCCGCAGATTCTTCTTCCGACAACATTCTCGCATTCAACTGGGAAAAACAGAGCGCCGAAGTATTGAATGCATCTGAAAGAAAAATAAAGTTATCCGGATTTACAGATAGTCTGTTCCATCTTTGCCCCATCCGTAAAGGTTGGGCAGTGATCGGCATACAAGAAAAATACCTGTCGCCTGCCACTGTGCAGATACTCAAACGTACTACCGATAAGCTGATATTGGATGTCCACTGCACCGGTACATTAAGAATATGGGCAGACTCCCACGGGAAACAGGAATTACGAAGTATACCGATCAAAAAGGCCGGCAGAATTGAAATAAAGAAATAACACTAAATAATTAATCCATGAACAAAAAACTACTTTTCCCCCTCGCACTCGTGCCACTGGCTGCCACCAGCCTGCAAGCACAGAAGTCCGCCCAGACACAGCGTGTGGACAAACGCCCCAACATTATCCTTTTCATGGTAGACGACATGGGATGGCAAGACACTTCACTCCCCTTCTGGACACAAAAGACAGATTACAATAAGCTGTACGAAACACCCAACATGGAACGACTTGCCAAACAAGGCATGATGTTCACACAAGCGTATGCCAGCAGTATCAGTTCCCCCACCCGATGCAGCCTCATCACCGGAACGAACGCGGCACGCCACCGGGTAACCAACTGGACGCTGCAAAAGAACACAAAGACAGACCGCAAGGATAAAGTACTGGATGTGCCGGACTGGAACTACAACGGAGTAAGCCAAGTGCCCGGCACCAACAACACATTCGTAGGAACCTCCTTCGTACAACTACTGAAAGACAGCGGCTATCATACGATTCATTGCGGAAAAGCACATTTCGGTGCCATAGACACTCCGGGAGAAGACCCGCACCACTGGGGCTTCGAAGTAAACATAGCCGGACATGCTGCCGGAGGACTCGCCAGCTATCTGGGAGAAGAGAATTACGGTCACAACAAAGACGGAAAGCCAATATCACTCATGGCCGTTCCCGGACTTGAAAAGTACTGGGGTACGGAGACCTTCGTCACCGAAGCATTAACTCTGGAAGCCATCAAAGCTCTGAACAAAGCTAAGAAGTACAACCAGCCTTTCTACCTGTATATGTCCCAATACGCCATCCACGTCCCCTTGGACAAGGACAAACGTTTCTACGACAAATACAAGAAAAAAGGCATGACCGACCATGAAGCCGCATACGCCACACTGATCGAAGGCATGGACAAGAGTCTGGGCGATCTGATGGACTGGCTGGAAAAAAGCGGAGAAGCCGACAACACTATTATTATCTTCATGAGCGACAACGGAGGACTTGCCGCCGAATCGTATTGGCGTGACGGCAAACTGCACACCCAGAATCATCCTCTCAACAGTGGTAAAGGCTCCACCTATGAAGGCGGCATCCGTGAACCGATGATCGTCAGCTGGCCCGGTGTCGTAGCCCCTGGCAGCAAATGCAATGATTACCTGCTGATAGAAGACTTCTATCCTACTATCCTCGAAATGGCGGGCATCAAAAAATACAAGACAGTTCAGCCTATCGACGGCATCAGCTTCATGCCTTTACTGAAACAGACCAGGAATCCTTCCAAAGGACGCAGCCTCTTCTGGAATATGCCCAACAACTGGGGTAACGACGGTCCGGGAATCAACTTTAACTGTGCCGTACGCAAGGGTGACTGGAAATTAATCTATTACTATGGTACAGGTAAAAAAGAACTATTCAATATCCCCGATGATATAGGCGAAAGTAATGATCTCAGTGCACAACATCCGGATATTGTGAAACGGCTTTCTAAAGAATTAGGAACCTATTTGAGAAAAGTTGATGCCCAACGTCCTACAGTCAAAGCTACGGGTAAACCTTGTCTTTGGCCGGACGAAATTGAGTAATCATTCACCAGTTTAGTCAGCTCCAAACAAGTAACATGATATTCCAGCTAAACAGACCAAAAACTATGCATTTTACGAATACATAGTTTCTAAGGCTACTCAAATACTGGTATAAAGCAGAAAGCCTACAACTATTATTATATTAATACACAGCCAAATACAGTTTACTATATTCTCAAAGTATTCTCATGCCTTTGAGAAAAAATTCTCACCACGATGAGAAAAAATTCTCATGCCTTTGAGAAAATTTTCTCATTGCAGTGAGAAATTATTCTCATTGCGGTGAGAATAAAAGACTTTGCAGGAATCTGATAATTAGTTCATTACTTTTCGTTTTTCAGATGCTTTAGTTCTTTACTCATTAAGTATAGGTTCATTGAAACATAACCATTCTTGCATTACTTATTATTATTTACGTAACAAAGCAGACTATTGTGGAATAATTCCACACTCCTCACCCCATTTTCCACACATTCCCCATGCGTTTCCACACAATAGACAATGTACATCATTCACATATCTCACTTATAATCAATACATTGATAGCGTACATCAGTCTTTGGCACGCACTTTGATCTTTAATTAGCCGTTAGATAAAGCAACAACCGATTCCTTAACACATAAGAGAGAATTGAAAATATATGTTTAATAATCATTAAAGCAAACGATTATGAAAAAATTAGTATTAGTAGTAGCAATGTTTATGTTTGTTTGTGGTGGTTCATTCCTTGTTAAGGCTCAGAACTCTGCAGAAGCTGCGACAGCCCTGGCAGAAGTTAATGCAACAGCTATCGTTAATGATACAGTAGTAAAAGATACTGTAACCAAGAGCGAGGAACCTGTTAAGACAGAACTGAGTGCACCGACCGCTATTGTCAATGATACAGTCGTTACTGACACTGCATCCAAAGACAAACCGGCTGAGCCTGTCAAGGAATAACCTTCCAAAAACTCACGGAACATAGTCTGCCGAACAATAGTAAGCACACTACAAAAAAAGCCATCCCTACTTCGTCTATTCCGGGGATGGCTTTTTTATGTTCTTATTTTCCCTGAACGGGAATCATTCAACTATCGGTTTTCACGTTCCAGTACTGCCAACCGGGCATACAATTCAACCAATGCTCCCTGATGGAGTATTTCCCAACCGGTCTTGGTCGTTCCCCCTCTCAGATCATCGTCATTCAGCAAGTTGTTGCCCTGATGACAGCTACTGCTCCACGCATGAATCATTGACTTCTCAATGTCATCGATATATTTACGGTCATTGTCTATAGAATAAAGTTCAAAGAATCCGCGACACATGATCGTATTGAACCAGGCGTGTCCCGGAGCAAGGATGTTGAAAGTAAGATTCAGCTCTTTGGAACGATAGGGCATAAACCATTTCTTATGACAGCTTTCAGCAATCGCATACGCTTCATCCAGATATTTCTGTTCGCCGGTAATCTTATATAAGAGACAGGCTGCCTGCAACGGCTGTCCGGAATTGTAAGAATACTTGTTCTTTTCAAGATCGCCCGGCAGATTGGGATCATCCTTATTCGGACGTACATTGTCATAGAATAAATGGTCGGACTTGTCTTGCAATACATCCAGCATATAGTCGTAACATTTGATCGCCCAGTCGAGATATTCCTGTTCCTGAGTTGCCAGATACATCTTACAGCCCATCACAGCAGTAGGTCCGGTAGAGCAAGAGTGCTTGCTGGTAGTGTGTTCGTTCAACTCCCTCCAGTGTACACCTCCTCCGCAAGTCTCATCCCAACCGTGATCGATCAGATAGCGCCATACCACCTTTGCCTGTGTCAGATAACGCATCTCTTTCGTTTCCGTATACCAGTCGACCATATCGAGCCCGATCCATACGTTATCATCGTAAAAGCGTTCGTTACCGGCAGCCGGGTAGCAGGAATAAGCCAGGATTCCACGATCCAGCTGACAGAAATACTGTATTCCTTTGAACATCATATCATCCATTGCGCCATAGATATTCTCCACTTCGCTCTCTTTGGTTGCATCACGCATAGCGACAAATGCCGAAAGACCGCCGCCTTGTCCCCAGACCAACGCATCACCATCCCAATAACCTTTTCCATCATATGGATAATTACCACGCCAGCAGCTCCTGGAACTCTTGCCGAAATAATATCCAATGACAGAAGTCATGTAAGAATGTGCACGGTCCAGCATCTCCGGCAGTTTCAGTTCCGGCTCATCCACCTTTTCATGATAAGGCATCATAATACGGCTTTCGGGCACCGATCGCTTGCCGGCTTTGCTGATAGCTACGGCAGAAACTTCGTAAGTAGCAAAATAAGGAACTTTCAAGAGATATTCTTGTGTAACATCACGCTCTACCTGTATGATGATATGTCCCGGCGAGAAGTCGGTAGCACGAGACAAGCTCGCTTCCACGTCCCTGTAAGAGAGTTCTACCATATCCACGTCGCGATTACTGGGATTGGTCCATTTCACCAGAAGTTCATTCTCGTTATTGGTAGCTTCTACCGCAAATGAACCTACCGGAGAAATATTTCCACTGATGGGATCATTCTGTTCTGAGTTTGACTGATCATCATCACTACAGGACGGAAGTAATGCCAAAGCCAAGAGGTTCAATATAAACAGTTTGAATATTGCTTTCATTTTTCTTCGAATTTAGAGATTACTTAAAAGGTACTACTATGGGAGCTTCCTCAAATCTGCTCATTGGGAATTCTGTAGCATTGAAGCTGTCGTACTTACAAACATGCATCAACAACTCGTGATCGGAGTCAGTACCATCTTCAATGTAAGCAACCGGTGCACCGGCAGAGAAATCCCAGCGTCCTAACAAACCGTCCGGGTTTTCTTCCACAAAGTCCCATGCGTTGGCTTTCAGTTGCGCTTCCGTACGGCATACAGACCAGATACGTGCTTCAAGTACAGCTCCGCCCAAGAAACGATTATTATCACTAGCCTTACCAATGGAGATTTTTCCGCCGTCATTTCCTGTGCAAAGATCTATTTCTGAGAAATTGAGATCATTCCTCTTTATTTCTCCCCAGGCAACTCTGCTGCCATTAATATAAAGCTTGTACTTTTCACTCGGATTACTTTGTGCTACGTCACAGTCTACCACCAAAGCCAGATGCATCCACTCGCCAAGCTTAATCGCATTATGCCCTGTTCTCAGTTGTAATTTATCGCCTGTACCTACCAGGTCAATGACTTTCCACTGATTACCGCCTTCTTTGCCTTTTTCACCATCGTCACCGCCACGGAGAATAAAGTAACCTTCTTTACCCATAATGGTCTGCAACCAATAAGTATTATCGATACGGCAAGTCAGCTCCCAGGTCATCTTCTTCAATTTGAAATCGTTGGTCGCAGCTTTCAATGCTTCTACTCCTTCGCCTGTCATTTCTCCGAAATGCGTCCACACGGCATAGTCTCTTCCCAGATTCATACACCAACGTTTGTCCGGTGCAATCTTCACCTGAATAGGTTGCGATACCTGTCCCTTGGCGTCAGTCAGCGTAAAGGAAGTTTCGCCGGCTTTTCTTCCGGTCACTGTCACTACGTTACCATAAAGTTCGAGACGGACTACTTTCGTATCGCCGGCATCAAGTATTTTATACTCTCCGTTACCACTCAAAATCTTTACTTGCTGAGAACCTTGATTAGCATTGATCAGTACACCCTTTTCATCAGCGTCGGTCGTAATCTGTTTAGGAGCAATCACATTCAGATTCACAAAGGCTTCTTTTCCTTTCCGGTCGGTTATCTTGACCTCGGCATTTCCCTGGGCGATACCTTTCACGGTAAATGATTCCGAGTCTTCAAGTGTAGACTGATCGACTTCGATACAATTATTTTCATCTATCACTTCGAGCGAATAACCTCCGTTTCCTGTATAGATTTTAACGAAAGCTTCATCGGCGCCTTCCACCTGCGAATAAAGCGTAAATAACGTCTTATTCAACTTCAGATCAAACTCTGCCGCCGTGTTAACCAAAATCTTAGCGCGCTGGTAGTACTTGTCTTTCACGTATACTACACCCTGAGCATTGTTATGTCCTTCTACAGCTGTCAGTGTCACTATATCACCATCGACTTCTGCCGTCACCACTTCTTCGTTTGCCGAAGTCACCTCATATTCGCCATTACCGGACGTAATTTTTACGGTTCTGGTATCCCCCTGTGCGATACTGATTTCACTGGCGTCAACGGTTAGCTCTGCCAGATTCTGGGGTGTCTCATTATTTTTGTTGTCGTTATCATCGCTGCATGCACTAAGACAAAGCAATGATGCGAGAACGAAGTATTTCATCACTTTCATATATATTATAACTAAGGTAAATTACTCTTCTACGTCTACATTAGGATAGTCTACTCTCAATACATCTCTTGACATGGAGAAAGTACCTTCGAACGACATCATTAATGATTCGCCCTGTGCAGAGTCCTGATATTCATAAGCCAATTCAATGGTAGTAATTTCTGTATAATAACGTTGGTCTGTATAGTTATACGTATATTTACGACTGAGTTTGGCACTATAAGGTTTAAACTTCAATCCATCCACATGGCTGGTTAACGTTATGTCTCCGAAATCATCACGTTCTATTTCAACCACATAATTCAGATAGTCCGTAGTGTTGGAACGTGTCTTCTCGCCCACAAACATATAGCAGGTATTATTATTAATTGCATAAAGTTGTGTGCTGGTCGTTTCAGTCGTATAAGTTGTTCCCTGTTGTGTCACAACGCCCTTACCACTATAAATACCTGAATAATCGTTCTTGAAACCGATATGTGCCAATACTTTCGTATATTTATTCGCTCCCATCTCTTCTCCTGTAGAAGAAGTGATGCGCAAGGGAAGTACATAATCATTATACAAGTTGCCTACTTCTCTGATCTTGTTCAGGTCGATATGGATATAAGCCGCCGCATTCAATTCTCCACTTTTAATATTCCATGAATCGGCATCAAACGTATAGGTTCCTTCCGGCAATATCTTATAATATAAGTCCGTCTGACTCTTATACTTGTCCTTATTATACGCATCCAGCGTATCCGGGTCAACTTCCATCGTTATATGAATTTCCTTATCATTTCCCGATGTTCCATTTACTCCGAAATATACAGGAAGTACGGTGGTATTATCGTCAGCTACCTCCAATGAGTAATCCTGCCAACCATTATGAATGATATATGTATTCTTCTTGAATAATTCATCTTCCAATTTATCGCATGAAGAAACTCCGGGCAGCATAGCGATCAGCAGACTTCCCATTATTCCGTATATAGATATTATTTTTTTCATAATAAGCCAATTTTATTTAGTTTTACCATTCAGGATTCTGCGTCATATTCACGTTACGTTTCAGCTCGTAAGTCGGGAAAGGCCACAAATACATTTTCTGTTCAAACACTTTGTGTACCGAGGTGATGATAGTCTGTTTATAAAAATCAGCAATACGCGTTTCATCATCACTGATATTAATGTTACACCCCTGCAATAACTGGTTTTCTTCTGTCATAGCATCTTTCCAACGGCGTAAATCAAAGTAGCGCATACTATTCTCACCCAATAACTCTATCTGGCGTTCTCTTTTCAATTTCACACGGAAATCGTTCGGGTTATTATAAGTCTCCTCTGAATAGTCAGGTACTCCGGCACGCATACGGATACGTTTGATAGCATAACGCATTTCATCTACACTGCGCTGAATCTCTACATCAGCTCCGGTATAGGTAGTCAGATGGTAAACTTGTCCCGAAGTCAACTCATTCAACGCTTCGGCATAAATCAGAAGAATTTCACCATAACGAATGGTCATCTCTGTTTTATCAACCAGATATCCGCCTTCAGTCCGTGAATCTTCCGAATTATAAAACTTCTTTAAAGTAACTCCTGTCAGTGGACATTCTTCCTTAAATCCCTGTTTGCCATCGTTCAGACCACGATAATAGAATATCTGTTGATCGCGGAATTCAGATTCAGAAGCACTGGAAGCTTCCCAAACCGAACCATTATAAGCGATGGACGCATAGAAGCGTGGTTCACGATTATTGTACATCAAATTCACCTTAGCCGGCAGGAAAGGATTCGCCACAGCATACGCCTGTGTCGTGAAACCTTGTGTTACGTAATCACCGGTAGCTTCCGCCTCTGTGATAGAACGTCCGTCATTCATCGCATACGCATCGACCTGCTTCTGAGTAACAGCCAACCGATTGTTTCCTTTTAAAGTCTTTGGCGTAGATTGGTAAGCCCAGTCATTGATATGTCCTGTTCCAATTCTTGTCCGGGTAAATATAAGTTCCGGATTTTTCGATCCCAGAATCGTACCGTCAAAGTTGGACTTATAAGAAAGTAACGGGTCTACGTCCGCCCAACCTTCCGGATAGTTCTTATCCGAATAAAGTGCATTATGAGGAGGACGTTGTGAAGGCAGAACGGTCGCTTTCGGCGCTACAACATACAGTTCATACAGACCGGAAGCCTTAGCCAATTCAATCACATCCTTAGCAGCTGCCGCCGCTTTCGCCCACTTTGTTTCATCATAGGTCTGAGACACTAATTGATTACCATAGCAGTCTTTCACATTAAAGAAATCCGTATTTCCGTTGAAAAGCGGGCTGGCCGCATAAAGCAACACACGTGAACGAAGTCCTAATGCAGCTCCGCGAGTCGGACGTCCAAGATTGTTGACCGTTCTTTTAGTCGGTAGTGAACGGGCTGATTCAGCCAATTCCTGATCTATAAAATCAACCAGATTATCAAAATGCTCTCGTGGCAAGGAAAGTTCTTCATAAGAAAGATTCACATCCAGTCCTTCCAAAGGAATCAAAGGTACGGGACCATAGACGCGTATTAAAGCCCAGTAACAATAAGCACGCAAGAAACGTGCCTGTCCTTTCATATCGGCTATTTCATCCATCGTCAGTTCCGGACAGCGATCTACATTTACGATGAAAGTGGAAGCCTTTCGAATTCCCTCATAATATTTCCATAAACGTGATTCTCCCTTCCGCGCTTCTGCCTCGTCTCCAAGCTGATTATCAGCACTATAGTTTCCTTCCACATAATCCTTCATATCCGGATGGTAAAGGTCATCACTAGCCCAGCGAAATGGCTCTCTATATTCACCAATATAATCCATTACACTGTATGCACTCGACAACCATCCTTCCACATACACACGTTTGGAGAAAGCGGAGTCCAAAGATACCTGATCATAAAAGTATTTGTCCACATTGATATAATCGGTACATGACGAGAAGGACAATGTACCTATAGCCAGCAATATGGTATAAAGTATTCTTTTCATAATTCGTAGTTTTTGATTTAAAAGCTAAATTGAAGATAACAGGAGAAAGTTTTATTAATCGGATAGCTACTTCCCGATTCATTTGTACCTTCCGGATCCCACCAGTCAAACGGTGCCCAAGTAAACAAGTTCTGTCCGATAAATCCAAGACGCAGATTACTCACAAGGAACTTGCGTGTCCATACCTGAGGAAAGTCATAAGAAAGTTCCACATTTCTTAAGCGCAGATATTTTCTGTCCTTCAACCAGAATGTAGATGCCCGGTTGTTCATATTGTTGTTTCCATAAGTCAGGCGAGGCCAGTCGGCATTCGGATTTTCCGTAGCTTCCGTGCCCGAAATTTCCTTTGGAATCCAACGATTACCATCTACCATTACTTGCAGAATATTACCCGTACGACCGTCATGGAAAGCATGAGGTCCACTGCCGCCTACGAAAAAGTCACATTTACCGGTTCCTTGAAGAAGCATACTAAAGTTCCAGTTCTTCCAACTGGCGCTCAAGCCGATACCATACTGAAGTCCCGGCTGCTGACGATATCCCAAAGGTACCTCATCATCCGTTGTGATGACTCCGTCACCATTCACATCTTTATATTTAATATCTCCCGGAAGTATTGTTTTGTTAGCCAAAGATGCCTGAGAAGGACTTCTGTCAATGTCTTCCTGATCTTTAAACAAACCCAGGGCGATAAAACCACGGCTCTGATTCAATTGGAAACCTTTATTCATCTTGTACCATAATTCATTGGCGGCCTCATCCATATCCAAAATATCAGTTTTCTGATAAGTAAAATTACCACGTAGTTGCAGGCTCACCTGTCCAATCTGCTGGGTGAAAGCGATATTTCCATCCCATCCGACTGATTTCATCTTACCTACATTGGCCATAGGCGTTTGGTCGGCAAGACCGGTTGTCAGCGGCATTTGATTGCGTTGCATAAAGATATCATCCCGTTTATCAACAAAGTAATCTACTGTTCCGGTGACTTTCCCATTAAAGATACTGAAATCCACACCGATATCATACTTCTTGGCAACCTCCCAGGTCAAATTCGATGTTCCCAGTGTTTTAATACGATAACCTTGTACTTTGTTAGTACCAAATTCACCAAAAGTATACGATCCTCCATCATCCGTACTTACCAAAGATATATAAGGGAAGCGGCGTGTCTTATCATCGGTCAAGCTAGTTCTCAACTGGTCATTACCCACCTCACCATAAGAAGCTCTAATCTTAAACAGATCCAACCACGGCATCGCTTTCTTCACAAACGATTCTTCCGAAACTACCCATCCGGCAGATACGGCCGGGAAAAAGCCAAATTGCTTTCCATGTTCAAAATTCTCGGAACCTGTATAACCCCAGTTAAATTCTGCCATATACTTATCTTGGAAAGCATAAGTAAAACGTCCCGAATAAGCCAAGTTACGATGAGGAATAGATCCCATCAAATCACTCTCATCAAAATTGACGTCAGTAGTCTCTTGCTGATAGACCATAGCAAACACTCCAACGCGATGTTTCTGAGCGAACAATCGGCTATAATCCAAAGAAGCTTGCAAATAATAACGTTTATCACCTTCCACTATTTTCTTCTGAGACATTGCAGCAGCATTCTGTACTCTCTTCAACACCAGATTACCGTTTGCGTCACGAGAATATTCCGCAGACCACAACTCTTGCGCTTTAGAACGGCGGATAGTATTCTTATTATAGGTATCAAAAGCAAAGACTCCGGAAAATTTCAAGCCTTTCGTTATAAACGACAAGTCCTGATCCAAAGCAACGCTACTTTCTACTTTGCTTTCCCAAATAGTGCGATATCCGGTTTGAGTCATCTGATACTCAGGCGTAGTCATGCCATTAACAACCGGCCATTGACCTGTAGACCATTTACGCGGAGAAGACAGCGGAGTATAGTAAGCAAAGGATTTCCAAATATCATCCGCATCGCTCTGTGGAGAATTGCGGTTAACCAACCATCCGCCTACACTCACTTTCAATATCGTTGAACGGGTTAAGTTCATATCTACATTCGCACGATAGTTCCAACGTTCATACGTCGTATTTGTATTGTATTTATTTTCAGAACTGGAAGTACGGTAACGTCCGTCTTCACTGGTATACTGTCCCGATACGAAATAACGTACATTATCGCTACCACCGGAGAAATTAATATTGGCATAATAGCTGGGAGCTCCACTTTTCAGCATCAAGTCTCTCCAGTCTACATTCGGATAAAGATCAGAGTCCAGTCCATACCGGATAATATTCATCTCTTCACTTGTATACAGAGGGCTTTCATAACGTCCCTCCAAAGCCTCATTAGCCAAACTCGCCCAATCATAAGCATTTGCATATTCAGGAACCTTCACCGGAGTATTCCAGCTGAAACCGGTTTTCACATTAATCTTCACTTTCCCTTTTTCACCACGTTTGGTAGTAATCAGGACAACACCATTTGCACCACGTTGTCCGTAAATGGCAGTTGCCGACGCATCCTTCAACACGGAGAATGATTCAATATCTTCTACCGGAATCTCATTAAAGCTACGTTCTACCCCATCCACCAGTATTAAAGCTCCTGACTTGGCACCAAATGTACTCATACCACGGATCCAGAACTCTGACATATTTTCACCCGGTTCACCGCTGGTTTGCATCGCTATGATACCCGGTACAACACCTGCCAATGCATTCGAAAGATTAGCTCCCGGAGCATTCAACTGTTTGATATCAACATTGGTAATGGCACCGGTCAAGGTCTTTTTCTTCTGGATACCACTGGCAGTAATCACCACCTCATCAATCTTACGGTTATCTTCTACAATTTTCACTTTCAGATTATTCCGGTCTTTGATCGATAACACAGGAATTTCAACTGTCTGATAACCAATAAAAGTCACTTGAAGTACATCATAAGCTCCCACCTTTATGGTAAACTCTCCATCTAAGTTGGTAATTGTACCGACGCCCGGCTGATTTTTAGCAACAATCGACGCACCGGCAACAGGACCAAGATTATCTTCCACTACCCCCTTGATTACAAATTCCTGCTTGTTCTCCTGTGCCCATGCACTATCAGGCACGAGCAGCATTACCGTCAAGAGTAATACGATATATTTTTGAATATTATTCATGGATAATTCTTTTTATAGATTATTTATTCTACTGTCACACGACGAATAACATGGTTATCGCGGTCAGCCACATAGACCGAGTTGTCCGGATAAACCGTCACACATTCGGGCTGATTGAATTTTGCTTCTTCGGGCAAACCGTCACCAAATCCACTCTGCTCGGGTTGACCGGCGTACAGAGAAGCGGAACCTGCCGGTGTGATTTTACGAATAATGTGGTTATTACGTTCGGGAACAAACATATTTCCGTCTTCATCAAATGCCATCTGCTCCGGCTTATTCAGACGGACAGTCGCACCTGTACCATTGATATAGCCACTTTCATCCCATGCGCCGACAAAAAGAACCGGATTCCCAAAAGTGTGTGTAGCAGCATCATAAGGAACCTGATAGATACAATGGCGGTTACATACCGCTACATAAAGGATCGTACCTTCGGTATTGAAAGTCATACGGGTTTCAATTTCCGTTGCATTGTTAATTCGGAAGAGAGGGGTAAAGTCTTCGTAGCTCGGTCCGTCAAAACGATACACATAGCCAGTACCTTTATTACAGAAGAACACTTCCCCTGTTTTGGGATGTACTGCCAGTCCTGTAGTGCCGACTTTCTTCGCTCTGCAAAGTCCTCTTACATCCACGAATCCACCTTCGCGCGTTACATAAATAATATTGAAGTCAGTCTTGGTATTACTCTCATCCGTATAGGAATACTGAGAGATATAAAGAGTGTCCTGAGCCGGACTGAATGCCAGACAGGTAGGTGACTGAAACGGACCGCTGGAGCACTGCACCAAAGTTTCCACTTCACCATTACGTGCACGGCGCAAAGCACCATTCTGTGTCTGACCACGTCCTTCATCTATAAAGAATACCGAACCGTCTTTATCAGTCAGCAAGAACCAGGTTCTTTGCAGCTTGGAAGCAGCATAGCTGCCGTCCTCACGACCCTTCATACCATGTTGTCCCACCATCGTCGTCACATTACGCTTAAACTGATAACGGAATTTTGTCTCGGAAGCATACTCTTCTATATTTTCGTCTTTACCTATAAACAGACGAACATAACCTGTATCTGCACGTGCGGGAACGATGGCATAGATTACCTCATCGTCCATTCCTACAATAGCTGCTTCCTTGTTATTTACAGTGACCTTCACATAACTTGGATCGGAACCGAAATTTTTTCCACGGATGATTAACTGTGTTCCGATACCACCACTGTCGGGAGAGAAACTTTCGAAAACAGAGTGTTTACTCAAATCGGGAGGTAAGGCTTGATTTTGGCGTATCGGAGCCAAGTCATTGTTGCAACCCCAAAAGGCAGACATTCCTATTAATAAGGTAAGTCCGATTTCAAGCTTACGCTTCATAAATAAATTGGATTTCATAAGATATTAAATTTAATTCAAACAAAATGAAATAAAAGGTAAAAAGGAATCATTGCATACTTAAATAAATTAAGCGGAGGATCGTGTTGTTGATTCATAGTTTCATGAGATATTTAGTTAAACATATTATATATATTCCTGCTTCTTTATTGCATCAGCAAAATTAGCGTGTTTGCCAAAATTCTGAGTTTTCCTTCTTCGTGTTTTATGCCACACGGCAGGGATATTTACTATTTTGGCATGATTTGATAATATTCCGGTTTTCTTTAAAAGTTAAATTCCCCGCAATGAAGACTGAGATAAGATTCAGAATATCGATAACAGGAAAACGAACTTCTTATTTACTTTTTTGGCATAGACATTTACTCGCTTACAAACCTGCTATAGAGCATATTCTCTCAGTGTAATCAGACTCTTCACCTCCAGGGAAAACTCTCGTTATGCTATACAGACAGTCAATAGAAGGGACTGATTATTGTACTTCTTCCAAGTGTTTGGTCCGGAATTCTTTTGGCGTGCATCCGTACTTTTCACGGAATACCTTAAAGAAAGTGACCTTATTAGAGAATCCGGCTTCGAATACAATTTCATCAATCGTCTTTTTCGTTTTCAGCAGCAAATCTTTCGCTACATGCAAACGACACTCCTTAATCATAATCGTAGGGCTTTCTTCCCCCATCTCCTCCATTTTCCGGTAAAGGCTGCGAACGCTGATAGCCAAATGATCGGCTATGAAACGGGGAGTCAGTTCCTTCTCCTGAATATGGTCATTGATAATCTTCAGAACAGATTGCTGGAACTTTTTCGATTCCTTATGTGTCAGTTTACCATCTGTCTTTTCAAAAGAGCTGATTGCTGAACTGAAATAATCCTTCAGTACTTCCTTACGTTCCAACATCTGACAAACAGAGATACGGAGATATTCCGCATTAAACGGTTTGGTGATATACATCTCGGCTCCTGCAGAAAGTGCAGCCATCTGCTGTTCCATTTCATGCCGGCCGGAAACCATAATAATAGGTATATGTGCCGTTTCCTTCACCGACTTAATCCGTTTCGTCAATTCGATACCGCCAATTCCCGGCATCATGATATCGCAAATGATCACATTCGGATAAACTTCATTCAATACCTGCTCCACCCGTTCCGGCTCCTGCAGGGTGACCACATTAAAATCGTTAGAGAAGATTTCCCCGATGAACCACAACATTTCCAGTTCATCATCAATCACCAGCAATGTAGGCCGCATCTTGTCAAATTCATAGTGAGGAAGTTTCAGCACCAGTTGCGACTCTATTTTTGGAATGTATTCCGAAGTGATTCGTTTAGAAGACGATACGCCGGTAGTCACTTCCAGCGGAGGCAATGATAAAGTAAACAATACCCAGCCGTCAGGCGTATTTTCCACCTTCAGCGTACCATTCAGCAATTTCGCCATATTGTAGGAAATGGCAAGTCCCAGCCCATTACGGGAGAAGTTCTTTTCATCCTGGTTTTCAAAGCTATCCAGGATAGCATAACGGTTGAAAACATATTGAAAGTCTTCTTCTTTAATCGTACTTCCCTCATTGGCAACCCGGAGAACCAGCAGGTTTTCATCGTTGGTATCCACTTCTATTTTGATACTTTTCCCATCCGGAGTATACTTGAAGGCATTGGATATCAGATTGATAATAATAGTATTCAGAAAACCTTTGTCTGAGTTCCAGGAAACTTGCTCGGGTATCTTGCTCAGGAACGTGATATTCCGGGATTTAGCCATATCGACAAAGGTTTTTGCCGTATTTTTCATTAAGGAAGATACATTCAGGGCCTCGATCCTCACTTCCCGGTTTCCGGTTTCGATACGGCGGAATTCGATCAGTTCATGAATCAGGTTATTCAAACGTTCCGCGTTCGTCTGAATCATCTGAACATAATCGACTACGAATTTACTGAGTCCTTTTGATGAAAGGATACGTCCGCAAGGACCGTAGATAAGAGTCAACGGGGTACAGAACTCGTGAGCTATATTAGTGAAGAAACGAAGTTTCGACTCGAATACATTCTTTTGATGGCGTTTCTCTATTTCATTCAGCAGTTCCTGCTTTTTCCGTTTGGTGCGGAGAATAAACGAACGTACCAGCATGGCGGCTATCATAAGCAGACATAAAGAATAAATGAGATATGCCCACCAAGAGGCGTACCACGGGTCGCCGATCCGTATCAACAAAGAATAGACTTCACTTTCTTTATCGAATACACTATTGTAGTACTTCACCAATAACGTATATTCGCCGGGAGCCATGTTCGTGAAAGAGACAGAACTTTCTTTACCATTATTAATCCACTGGTCACTCAATCCTTTCAGTTTATAAGAATAGGTGCAGTTATTTCCGTTCAGATAATCGACAGAGGTGAATGAAACAGCAAAGAAGTTCTGATCGTATTTCAGATTCAGTACTTCATTCTCCTTTTTACGGGTGATAAACTCTCCAAGGTTGTATTGTTCTCCAAAGATAGAGAGTTTGTCAAAGTAGATGGGAGGCATATAAAGCTGTTCGGGACGTCCGTCTGCCTGAATAGCTACAAAGCCGTTGATTCCTCCAAAAAACAGTATACCCGTTTGCGGGTCTCTGTAAGAAGCTCCGTCACTAAATTCGACGACTTTAAGCCCGTCGCCAAAGCCGTAAGAGCGGAATACATTTCTTTTGGTATCAAAGTTAATCAATCCCTGATTCGTACTCAGCCAGAAGTTATCGGACGAATGCCTCAGAATGGCATGAATGGTACTGTTCAGAAAACCGTCTTTCGCATTAAACAGTTGATAAGAGTTTTCTGAGGCATACTTGATGACTCCATAAGTAGTACCGATCAAATAATTGTCCGCATCATCTTTTATAATAGGTACTACCTTGTTCAAGTTCATATTCTCATACTTATGAGTGGTCAGCGGTTCCAATCCGTTGATTGTTTTATTGAAGCGGTATACCCCGTATCCCATATTGCCGAACAACAGGTTCAGACTGTCCCCCTTGCAGATCGTAAAGAAGTAATTAGAGCCGAATTCTCCGCCATTGACCACATATCGTTGCACATTTTCAAGAACCGGATGATCCGGTGTACCTCCGATACGCGCTCTGACTACTCCCATCCCCACACTGGCCAGCCACAATTCCGAGTCCTCCGTTTCATAAATATCATGTATGTATTTGAATTCCTCATTATCAATCCAGAGAGGAAGTTTCTTGATACGGCGTTCACGATACGAATAAAAGTTCAGTCCTTCTTCATCACCGATCCATAGCAAGTTACGGTTACTTTCTCTGATACAGTAGACCGCATTACTGCCTAAACCACTGTTCGATGTTGTCAGTATCTCCGAGCGGCAGTCCGAGATATTCTTTTGTACCTCATAATCAAAAATTTTAAGTATTCCATTCCCTTTGGTACCGATCCAAAAAGTACGCTCCTTGTCAAGCAGCAAAGCACGCACGGGCCGTTCTATCTTTTCGGTATAGTTATTCAGTACCACCGATTTTATAGAATAAAGAGGATTTGAGTAAAGATAAACGCCCTGCCCATCCGTACCAATCCAGACAACATCCTGAAAGCGGTCTTTTATCAGGCTGAATGTTCCGCTATTTATAGGTAAGGTCTGAATCTGATATTCACCGCTGCCCTTTTGTTTTTCCAACGTCAGAACACCGTCCATCATTAAGCCGACAAAAAAGCTATCATGATATTTAACAATGGAGGAAATCTTGTCATGCGCCTGTATGTTCGCTCCCAGGTTAGCTATAAATTCATTCTTTTTACTCTCAATATGAAAGGCATAGAGATTGTATTCTTTATCCACGTAGTAAACGGCGGCGTCATCGTAAAAGCTACAAATCAATGGCGTGTGATGATCCAAACCGCTTTTCTGCGATACTAAAGTGATATTCTCCGTCAGAGGGTCCTGTTGCAGGTCATAACACCGATTATACCCTTTCATCATCACCCACATACGGTTATTTTTATCAAAGAAGAAAGTAATGACATCCGATATCGGGATACCGGTCACATTGATTTTCTTAAAGATGCCTTCCTTCTTATGAAAATAATAGATGCAGTTGGTGTCTTTAATGATAAACAAGGTGCCATGATTATCCTTATTCATCAAGAAGAGTTTCTGAAACTCATTAAAGCGTGTAATGGAGTTCGTTTTACGGTCCAGACGAATCAGGCTATAATAGGTCTGGAACCAATAAGTATCGTTGCCGGTATAGATAATATTATCAATTTGATTGCCGGATAAGTAATCCTCCTTGTCACGGGTCTTAAACTCTTCGATCTCCTGACCGTCATAGATATTGAGTCCGTCACAAGTGCCGATCCACATCAGTCCTTTGTCGTCCTGGCACAGAGAAGTAATAGAGCTGTTGGACATATATTCTTTGTCGGCAACCTGCTTCAAATTATAGGCGCCGGCTGTATTCATCAGCAGATTAAGACAGTAGAAGAAAAGTAAAATACAATGTTTTTTCATGGCATAGAATCCTTAGATTTGCAATATGACAAAGGTAAACAAAAAAACTTTCCAGCACTTTTTTGGCGCAGAATATATGTAAGAATGCGTGCCAGTTTGGTTAATTATAGCGCCACAGGGCGATTTAGTATTTCGACTTCCGGTAGCGGCATTCCTTTTCTCTCTATTTTCGTCACAGAAACTAATTTTATTCATAAATTCATTTGTTCATGAAAACACATTTTTCATTTAAACACCTGTTATTTATTGGAGGTGCGGTGTTGTACAGCATGCAAATTTCTGCCGTCAAGAATCCGGTAGACTATGTCAGCACGCTGGTAGGAACGCAGTCCAAGTTTGAGTTATCGACCGGAAATACCTATCCGGCTACGGCACTGCCGTGGGGAATGAACTTCTGGACACCGCAAACCGGTAAAATGGGCGACGGTTGGGCATATACCTACAATGCCGACAAAATCCGGGGCTTCAAACAAACACATCAACCCAGCCCGTGGATGAACGACTACGGTCAGTTCTCCATCATGCCGATCACAGGCGGACTGGTATTCGACCAGGACCAACGCGCCAGCTGGTTCTCGCACAAAGCGGAGATTGCCAAACCTTATTATTATAAGGTGTATCTCGCAGACCACGACGTTACTACGGAACTCGTTCCGACGGAACGTGCCGTTATGTTCCGTTTCACGTATCCGGAAACCAAGAACGCTTATGTCGTTATCGACGCATTCGACAAAGGCTCTTATGTGAAGGTGATTCCGGAAGAAAACAAGATCATCGGTTATTCTACCAAGAACAGCGGCGGAGTGCCGGAGAACTTCAAGAATTACTTTGTCATCAAGTTCGACAAACCGTTCACCTTTACTTCCGGCGTGAAAGAGAACAACATTCTCCCGAACGAAACAGAAGTTCAGGGCAACCATACCGGAGCAATCATCGGATTCGCTACCCAGAAAGGGGAGATCGTTCACGCACGTGTAGCTTCTTCTTTTATCAGTTATGAGCAGGCGGAACTGAATCTCAAGGAACTGGGCAAGGATAGTTTCGATCAGCTGGTCACCAAAGGAAAAGACACTTGGAACCGTGAAATGAGCAAAGTAGATGTGGAAGACGATAATATCGACAATCTGCGCACTTTCTATTCCTGCCTGTATCGTTCGATGCTGTTCCCACGCAGCTTTTATGAAATAGACGCCAAAGGACAGGTCGTACACTACAGCCCTTACAACGGAAAAGTGCTGCCGGGCTATATGTTTACAGATACCGGCTTCTGGGATACGTTCCGCTGTCTGTTCCCGTTCCTGAACCTGATGTATCCGTCCATGAATCAGAAGATGCAGGAAGGGCTGGTCAATGCGTACCTTGAAAGCGGATTCCTTCCGGAATGGGCAAGTCCCGGACACCGTGACTGCATGGTCGGCAACAACTCCGCTTCCGTAGTAGCCGACGCCTATATCAAAGGACTGCGCGGATATGACATCGAAACACTTTGGGAAGCATTGAAACATGACGCAAACGCCCATCTCCGCGGCACAGCTTCGGGCCGCCTTGCATACGACGCCTACAACAAACTGGGTTATGTCCCCAACAATATCGGCACAGGACAGAATGTTGCCCGCACGCTGGAATATGCGTACAACGACTGGACCATCTACACGCTAGGCAAGAAACTGGGCAAACCGGCAAGCGAAATCGACATCTTCAAACAGCGTGCACTCAACTACAAGAACGTCTACCACCCGGAACGCAAACTGATGGTGGGCAAAGACGACAAAGGTGTGTTCAACCCCAAATTTGATGCAGTAGACTGGAGCGGCGAGTTCTGCGAAGGCAACAGCTGGCACTGGAGTTTCTGCGTATTCCATGATCCGCAAGGGCTGATCGACCTGATGGGAGGCAAGAAAGAGTTCAACAACATGATGGATTCCGTCTTTATCATTCCGGGCAAACTGGGCATGGAAAGCCGGGGCATGATCCACGAAATGCGTGAAATGCAGGTAATGAACATGGGACAGTACGCTCACGGCAACCAGCCTATCCAGCACATGGTTTATCTTTACAACTATTCGGGAGAACCGTGGAAAGCCCAGCACTGGGTTCGTGAAATCATGGACAAGCTCTACACAGCAGGCCCCGACGGATATTGCGGTGACGAAGACAACGGTCAGACTTCTGCCTGGTATGTCTTTTCGGCTTTAGGATTCTACCCCGTTTGTCCGGGAACAGATCAGTACATTCTGGGAACTCCCCTTTTCAAATCAGCCAAGCTGCATCTGGAAAATGGAAAAACCGTCACAATAAAAGCGAACAACAATAACGCCGACAACCGTTATGTGAAGGATATGAAGGTAAATGGCAAGGTATTCACCCGCAATTATCTGACGCACGACCAATTACTGAAGGGAGCGAATATCCAGTATCAGATGAGTCCTACGCCGAACAAACAGCGGGGAACGACTGAAAAAGATATTCCGTATTCCCTTTCATTTGAATAAAATGTCGTACTTTTGAATGCTTTAATGAATGATCTAATCCAAACAAACTAAAGAAAACATGAAACTAAGAAACCTTTTATTTATCGTTCTTGCAGCGATAGTCTTCTGCAACTGCCAGAGCTATCAGCCTACTTCGCTCACCGTTGCCTCCTACAACCTGAGAAATGCCAATGGTTCCGACTCCGCCCGTGGAGACGGCTGGGGACAGCGTTATCCGGTTATTGCCCAGATCGTGCAATACCACGACTTCGATATTTTCGGCACACAGGAATGCTTCCTTCACCAACTGAAAGACATGAAAGAAGCCCTTCCCGGTTATGACTATATCGGCGTAGGCCGCGACGACGGTAAAGACAAAGGCGAACACTCCGCTATCTTCTACCGCACTGACAAATTCGACATCGTAGAGAAAGGAGATTTCTGGCTGTCGGAAACTCCGGACGTACCGAGCAAAGGCTGGGATGCCGTATTGCCTCGTATTTGCAGCTGGGGTCACTTCAAATGCAAAGATACCGGCTTCGAGTTTCTGTTCTTCAATCTCCACATGGACCACATCGGCAAGAAAGCCCGTGTGGAGAGCGCTTTCCTCGTACAGGAAAAGATGAAAGAGCTGGGAAGAGGCAAGAATCTGCCGGCTATCCTGACGGGAGACTTCAATGTCGACCAGACTCACCAGTCCTACGACGCATTTGTCAGCAAAGGCGTCCTCTGCGATTCTTACGAAAAGTGCGACTACCGATATGCGCTCAACGGTACTTTCAACGATTTCGATCCGAACAGTTTTACCGAAAGCCGCATCGACCATATCTTCGTTTCACCTTCTTTCCACGTCAAGAGATACGGTGTGCTGACGGATACCTATCGGAGCGTACGGGAAAACAGTGAGAAGGAGAATGTGAGAGATTGTCCGGAAGAGATCACCATTAAGGCTTATGAAGCACGTACGCCATCCGACCATTTCCCTGTAAAAGTGGAACTAGTGTTTGACCAACGTCAGCAAAAATAAACCCGAATACTTCACTTTATAATCTGATACCCATATGAGAAATATATGTTTTGTAGCCTGTATGTTGTTTTGCCTCGCTTCCGCTTCCGGAAAAACGGTGAAAAATCATCCTTTCGTGTCCATTGCCGACTCTATCCTCGACAATGTTCTGAATTTATATCAGACGGAAGACGGGCTGCTTACCGAAACATATCCCGTGAATCCCGACCAGAAAATCACTTATCTGGCGGGCGGAGCCCAGCAGAACGGAACCTTGAAGGCCTCCTTTCTGTGGCCCTACTCAGGGATGATGTCCGGTTGCGTAGCCATGTACCAGGCCACCGGAGACAAGAAGTACAAGACGATACTGGAAAAGCGCATCCTGCCGGGACTGGAACAGTACTGGGACGGAGAACGCCTTCCGGCATGCTATCAGTCGTACCCTGTCAAATACGGTCAGCATGGACGCTACTACGATGACAACATCTGGATCGCACTGGATTACTGCGACTACTACCGCCTCACAAAGAAGGCCGACTATCTGAAAAAGGCCATTGCCCTGTACGAATACATCTACAGCGGCTGGAGTGACGAACTGGGCGGAGGAATCTTCTGGTGCGAACAGCAGAAAGAAGCAAAGCACACCTGCTCCAATGCCCCGTCAACAGTACTCGGCGTCAAGCTATACCGTCTGACGAAGGACAAAAAGTATCTGGACAAGGCCAAGGAAACTTACGCATGGACCAGAAAACACTTGTGTGATCCCGACGATTTCCTTTATTGGGACAATATCAACCTGAAAGGGAAAGTCTCGCAAGACAAGTACGCCTACAACAGTGGACAAATGATTCAGGCAGGCGTATTGCTGTACGAAGAGACAGGAGACAAGGATTACTTGCGCGATGCCCAGAAGACAGCCGCGGGAACCGATGCCTTTTTCCGTTCGAAAGCAGATAAGAAAGACCCGTCAGTCAAGGTACACAAGGATATGTCGTGGTTTAATGTGATTCTGTTCAGAGGCTTCAAGGCGCTGGAGAAGATTGACCACAACCCGACTTATGTCCGTGCGATGGCAGAGAACGCACTCCACGCATGGAGAAACTATCGGGATGCCAACGGATTACTGGGAAGAGACTGGTCGGGACATAACGAGGAACCTTATAAATGGCTGCTCGATAATGCCTGTCTGATCGAGCTGTTCGCTGAAATCGAGAAATAAAACATTGATTATTAACCCTTACATGAATTAAAGAAAACGATTACCATGAATATAACCAAAACACTTTGCCTCTGCGCAGCACTCTCAGGCGCTGCCGGCGTGCAAGCAATGGAAAACCGCGAATTTGTGACCCAGCAAGACAATACCCGGGTCAATAATTACCAGACCAACCGCCCCGAAGCCTCCAAGCGCTTATTCGTATCGCAGGAAGTGGAACGGCAGATTGACCATATCAAGCAACTACTGACCAATGCGAAACTGGCATGGATGTTCGAGAACTGCTTCCCGAACACACTGGACACCACCGTTCACTTCGACGGAAAAGAGGACACTTTTGTATACACCGGAGACATCCACGCCATGTGGCTCCGCGATTCCGGTGCGCAGGTATGGCCCTATGTACAGCTTGCCAATAAAGACCCCGAACTGAAAAAGATGCTGGCAGGAGTCATCAACCGCCAGTTTAAATGTATCAATATCGACCCGTACGCCAACGCCTTCAACATGAACTCCGAAGGAGGCGAATGGATGAGCGACCTGACGGACATGAAACCGGAACTTCACGAACGCAAATGGGAAATCGACTCGCTCTGCTACCCGATTCGTCTGGCATACCATTACTGGAAAACAACGGGCGATGCCAGCGTATTCTCCGACGAATGGCTGCAGGCCATTGCAAATGTGCTGAAGACGTTCAAGGAACAGCAGCGTAAGGACGACGCGAAAGGCCCGTACAGATTCCAGCGTAAGACCGAACGCGCACTCGACACCATGACCAATGACGGTTGGGGCAATCCGGTGAAACCTGTCGGACTGATCGCTTCCGCTTTCCGCCCTTCGGATGACGCTACGACTTTCCAGTTCCTCGTTCCTTCCAACTTCTTTGCCGTTACTTCCTTGCGCAAAGCTGCCGAAATTCTGAACACCGTGAACAAGAAACCGGCACTGGCCAAAGAATGTACCGCACTGGCGGATGAAGTAGAAAAAGCATTAAAGAAATATGCTGTCTGCAACCATCCGAAATACGGTAAAATTTATGCTTTCGAGGTAGACGGCTTCGGCAATCAGCTGCTGATGGACGACGCCAACGTGCCGAGCCTCATCGCTCTGCCTTATCTGGGCGACGTCAAAGTGACTGATCCGATTTATCAGAATACCCGCAAATTTGTATGGACCGAAGACAATCCTTACTTCTTCAAAGGCAGTGCCGGAGAAGGTATCGGCGGTCCGCACATCGGATATGACATGATATGGCCCATGAGTATCATGATGAAAGCCTTCACCAGCCAGAATGACGCAGAAATCAAAACTTGCATCAAAATGCTGATGGATACGGATGCAGGTACCGGCTTCATGCACGAATCATTCAACAAAAACGATCCGAAAAACTTTACCCGTGCATGGTTTGCATGGCAGAATACGTTGTTCGGAGAGCTGATCCTCAAACTGGTCAATGAAGGAAAGGCAGACTTACTGAATAGCATTCAGTAGTCTCTACTCCATCCTTACTTATAAGATAACCGCTTCATACGGTGAAACCGATAGTTCCATGCTTTGGAACCAATCGTTTCACTGTATGAAACAAGAGTTTCCATGCCTTTGAAACTAAAGTTTCAAGCTGCTGGAACTAAAGTTTCTCACTGATGAAACCACAGTTTCTCACCGATGAAACTTTAGTTTCTCACCGACGAAACTTTGGTATCAAGGCACAGAAACCGACCTTCTTCGCCGTAAGCGTCTCCGCGATGCCACAGTGACAGCAAAACTACTGTCACTCTGCTATCACACCTTGCCGTCACCTCATAACAATCACATAATCATTCATTTGCCCCCATTTATGTGACAGATGACAGCAAATCTTTATTTTTTAATTTATATGTAGAGAGTATATATTACTCCCCCAATAATAATTATATAATATGAAATCAACCTTTTTATTTCTGGTTACTACAACCATGATGACTTGTACCGCCCTGGGACAGCCTTCCAACGACAAAAAGAACGTATTACCCGACTGGGCATTCGGAGGCTTCGAACGTCCGCAGGGAGTTAATCCGGTGATATCTCCTGTAGAGGACACGAAATTCTATTGTCCGATGACACAGGATTACGTTGCATGGGAGTCCAATGATACTTTCAATCCGGCAGCTACCCTGCATGACGGCAAGATTGTCGTGCTGTATCGGGCAGAAGATAAATCCGGCGTCGGTATCGGTCACCGTACCTCACGTCTCGGATACGCCACTTCGAGTGACGGCATTCACTTCAAGCGGGAAAAGACTCCGGTATTTTATCCGGATAACGATACTCAAAAGGAACTGGAATGGCCGGGCGGATGCGAAGACCCGCGTATCGCCGTCACAGCAGAAGGACTGTATGTGATGACCTATACGCAATGGAACCGCCACATTCCGCGTCTGGCAATAGCCACTTCCCGCAATCTGAAAGACTGGACAAAGCACGGTCCCGCTTTTGCCAAAGCGTATGACGGCAAGTTCTTCAATTTAGGATGCAAGTCCGGCTCCATTCTAACCGAAGTTGTCAATGGGAAACAGGTGATCAAGAAAATCGACGGAAAATACTTCATGTATTGGGGAGAGGAACACGTGTTTGCCGCTACTTCCGAAGATTTAGTCAACTGGACTCCATACGTAAATACAGACGGTTCGCTGAGAAAACTGTTTTCTCCCCGTGACGGCCACTTCGACAGCCAGCTGACGGAATGCGGCCCTCCGGCTATTTATACTCCAAAGGGAATCGTACTTCTGTATAATGGAAAAAACAGTGCAAGCAAAGGTGACAAACGCTATACCGCCAATGTATACGCTGCCGGACAAGCCCTCTTCGACGCCAATGACCCGACCCGTTTCATCACCCGTCTCGACGAACCGTTCTTCCGCCCGATGGATAGTTTCGAAAAAAGCGGGCAGTATGTAGACGGAACGGTGTTCATCGAAGGGATGGTTTATTATAAAGATAAATGGTATCTGTATTATGGTTGCGCAGATTCCAAAGTGGGTATGGCTATCTACAATCCGAAGAAACCTGCTGCCGCAGATCCGCTGCCCTAACATTCCGCAGACTCTTTCGGTTTGATTAAATACGAGCTGCAGAAGAGTGACACAATTCAAAGTAAATGCGAATTGTGCCCTTTTGCGGCTCTTTTTTAGCCATAATAGCCCAATAGTAAAAGTTTACGCAATGCTGAAAAGAAAAACGAAAGCCTATGTAAATTGCTTTATCTTGTATATATTTAGAAATTAATTCTATAAGGATTATATAACGAGAGCATTAACAACAAATCTCACAGTTATAATATGAACAAACGATTCAGATATTCTACCCTCGCATTAGGAATACTATATTTGGTCCCATTTTTCCCTCAATCTGCTGTTCACCTTTTCAACAACTATTTCACTCTGTACAGCCCTATGCAGATACTTGCCCCAACATTATCAGCAAACTACTCTATGTAAAGTACATAAGGTGTGCTCTGATTTTAGAAAAAGACTACTACTCTCTGATTATATGACATTTAGCTTGTGCTCTAAATGTCCATATAGTATCTTAAAATGCCGATCTATATTTGCCAAAATTCTGGCATAGCAAAGAACAGACATTAATCAAAAATCACCTAAATTTACCACCATTAGATAATGAGTATAAACAGACAAAGTGGATACTCTATTCTCTTTTAAATATAAGTTCATATTATATAAAAGAAATACATTAAACAGAAAAACAATACTTATTATGAAATGTCACTTAAAAAAGATTCATTATTTTGTTTACTTTTCATATTTACTCATTCAGTAAATATGAAACTCAAGGGTACAATAATCATCAAGATTGAACAATATATACTTGAACTTACATAAGATAAATTATAATGCCGCTGATAAAGAAACAATAAAACTCATTGCCAAAAAAGTAAAGAACTATGCCAATCTACGAAATAAGGATCTATTTGTGTTGCACTTGGCTAATATAATCGCCTATTTTGCCATCACTAAATGATCGAACCAAACAAATCAAACTAACAACATATAAAATATTTTTCTATGCAAAACACAAACACTTTAACATCTACCCTCTGTTTATTAGATGTAAAATATACAACTAAGTATGCAAATTCATACTTCAACGAACATCCGCATAAGTATAGCTTATATGGATTATCAAAAATGTTCGCCCATTACGGAGTACACAATATGGGTATAAAAGTTACCAATAAAGAAGATATCTACTCCTTAGACCCACCTTTCATAGCCCATATAGGCAACGACTTTGTTACAGTTAAGAATATTTCTAAAGAAAAGGTTTGTTATTACTGGTACAAAAAGAAACTAACCATATCCATTAAAGAGTTTCTTGACCTATGGTCAGGAACAGTACTTGTGGTCGAGGCGGATGAAACATCGACTGAACCGGATTATAAGCAACACAGAAAAGAAGAATTGGTAACATCAATCCAAAAAAAAATACTTTTATTAGCAGGAATTATATTAATAGGAATTAGTTTCAACCAGAATCATATTCTACAGAGTTTGACCTCTACATTATTACTAATGATAAATCTAGCAGGCATATATACAGGCTACCTTTTAGTACAAAAGCAAGTTAATATTCATAGTAGTATTGCAGACAAAATTTGCTCATTATTTGTTAAAAGTGATTGTAATGATGTACTAAATTCTCCTGCTGCTAAGTTCTTAGGGCTTGTTGGATGGAGTGAGTTAGGACTAAGTTACTTCTTATCTAATACATTTCTTATTCTTTTTGCACCTACCCTTTTATCTTATCTAGTGCTTCTTAATATCATGACTTTACCCTATAGTTTCTGGAGTATATGGTATCAGAAATTTCGAGCAAAAACATGGTGCCCATTATGTCTAATTATACAATTACTATTTTGGTTGATGTTCATAACTAGTTTTACCTTTGGTCTGATTGAAGTACCAGAAGCCACCGTGTTTAATATTTTGTCAATAGTTTTAATTTTCGGAACACCTTTCTTATTAATTAATTTATTGCTTCCCTATCAAACTGTAAGAAATAAAATGATAGAAATCACTCAGCAATTCAATAGTTTAAAAATGAATAGAAAAGTTTTTTTAGGACTACTCAAAGACCAAACTTTTTACGAAGTAGACAAAGAGGTCTCCAGTATCATATTTGGTAATCCTAATGCAAAAAACACAATAACTATTTTTTCAAATCCACATTGTGACCCGTGCGCAAGAATGCATAAGAATATTGAAAAGCTGCTAGAAGATACAAATTATAAGTTCTGTATACAATATATCTTATCTTCATTCGATAGCACACTAAATTCCAGCTGTGAATTCTTCTTATATATAAATAAGAAATATCCAACAGAGAAGCGAAACAAAATATATAATGAATGGTTTGATAAAGGAAAATATGATAAAGAAAACTTCTTTAAGAAGTATGCCTATACTGTTGATAAAAATGTTGTGAGTGAGGAATTTCAGAAGCACTTAGACTGGAAAAAGAAAACGAAACTACAAGCAACGCCAACTATCATTTTTGATGGTTATGAGCTGCCTAAAATGTATTTCCAACAAATAGAAAAACTTGTCTTTTTTACTGATTTAGAAATCAATTCCAAATAAAAGTTGCTAAGTTACAGGCAATGACAAAGAATAATTCTGTAACACCATTTTAATTAATTATTATGAAAAAGTTAAGTAAACTGAGACTAAAAGAGTTTCATGAAATGAGTGATTTAGAGATGCAAAAAGTTGTAGGAGGTTATGGTAACACAGATTCCGACACCTCGTATGTTGAAAGTTGTAAAGGCACATATTCACAATGCTCGGGATCTTGTACTAAGGATGGTAAAGCTGGAAAATGTAAGGTTAAACAAGCAGAAACTATGTGTAAATGTCAAGTATAAAAAACATCGAGACATAAAGATTAATTCTACTTTGAGATTAAAAATGAAACATAATTCTTATTTAAAAGATATTATCTGTGAATATTTTTTAGTCTACAGAGTAGAATAATTCTATATATCTAATATCGATTATGAAATTTGAAAATATAAATTATGAAAATGTTTTTCTTGTTCCTATCATTATGGATGCTAGTTGCTTGTCAACAAAAGGTTAATTTGAATAATTACAAGTTATTTATTACTCTTGAAAACGCACCTTTTGATTCTTTATATCTTTTTGATTACACCAATGACAGAAATGTTTCCTTCCATGGGCAGAAAACAAATAAATCTACTTGGGAAATTACAATTCCTGATAGTATAGTACTGAACTCCACAAGTATGATTTTAAAAGTTTTCCCATATGACTTTATCAATCACTCATCGAAAGAAGTACGATTTATTTCGGAAAAAGATGGAAGAAAAATATTTTTCGCTAATATAGGGATAGAGGACAGAGAAAATTATATTCATGCTACCTATATCGGAGATACCATATTCCCCAATTACGACTTTTTAATAAAAATAGAGGACAAAGACTCAATTCTATCAGGAGATCTTATTTGCGAGAACTTTAATCTGATTCTCAAAAATGATAACTCGGATATCACCATTCGGGCACAAGACCCTCTATTTAGTTGGTTTCTCAATTCTAACAATGAAGATGTTTCTTATGACGAATACATAGAGCGATATATTAAATTATCAAAAAGATATCCAGATTCACGATACCTCATATCCAACCTTTCTTATATGCTTGATCGATATAAATCAAAAAAAGACATACAGAATATATATGATAATTTCTCCAACAAACATAAGAAAACACTTTGGGCAAAAAAAATTGAACGCTATTTTTTATTATATACTCAATTTCCCAATTCATCTCTACCAACAACTAACAGAAATATTTACAAAAATATCATTCAAGATACTTCTAAATACAATCTAATTGTATTTACAGCTTCATGGTGCGGTCCTTGCCTTGAAGAAATTCCTATATTCAAGAAAATACATAAGGATTTGAACAAACAATTAAATTTAACATATATTTCTTTGGATGAAGAAAAAACAATCCCTTCTTTTCAAAAACTAATTAACGAAAAAAATATTCCTTGGCGTACATTATTTGCATTTCAGGATATTCAAAATATTAAAGAAAAGTATTTCATAAATGGAATTCCTCATTGTATATTGGTCCATCCTAATGGAGAGGCAGAAAATATTGAAGTTAGAAATGATAAGCAACTAAAAAAACTATATTTATTATGTAATAAACAATCAGCAAAAGGAAAGGATTTACCATAATGGAAAAGTCTTTATTAGAATTGATGCATTTTCATTCTACATCCCAAGCTGACAAAAAACACTTCGAGTGGAAAAAGAGAACAAAACCACAAGCAACACCAACTGTTATCATTAATGGCTATGAATTGCCCGAGATGTATTTCCAGCAAATAGAAAAGCTTGTTTATTTTACTGATTTAGAGGTCGATCCTAAATAAAAGTTGCTAAGTTGCAGGGCAATGACAAAGAATGATTCTGCAACATCATTAAAAAATCTATTTATATGAAGAAATTAAGCAAACTAAAACTTAAAGAGTTTCACGAGATGAGTGATTCCGAAATGAAAAACATTATTGGCGGCTATGATGTTAGTAGAGGAACATGTTCAGTTTTTATACCTCGAACTAATGGTACAAGCCCCTCTTTAGGAAACTATGACAGTCAAACAACCACCTATTCTAGTGGAGGTATGTATGTTAACTCAGAAGTCGGATATACTATTCATAAAGACATTAGTTACGAATCTGCAATAGGAATGATTAGTGGTATTTCAGGAGCGAAATGGTGTTGTGACAATTGTAACAATGCATCATGGCTTTAATCTCTCTTTTACAATCATTGGAGGGTAATTTACCCTCCAATTTCACTTTATAATATCAAACTCTCGTATACAAAATAAGTTATGAAAAAGCAACATCTATTCTTTCTATTACTTTTTCCTCTTCCCATATTCACAATATTTGGATGCAAAAAAGACATACAAAAACTAGAATGTTCAAATAATCATATTGTTCTCATATTTGATACAATAAAAAAAAATTATGATACGCTCGCCTATCCTAATGGTGGAGAAATGATAAAATCAATGCCTGTATTAACTTTCAAATCAGAGGTACAAGGAGAATATTTAGCTCCGATAATGAAAATAAAAACAGATACAATAGTACTAAGCACTGAATCTGACTATCTTTTTATCTTTTATAGATATAACCCTATAAGCGGATTAAATTTTATTATTCACAAGGGAGATACTGTTATAATTAACGAAAAACATAATACACCTTTTCTCACCGTATTAAACAGAAAAGCTAAAGAATTTGATATTAATTATGACTTTTGGAAAAAAGCTCGTTATGGCTCCGTATATGATTACAATACAGAGGATTATTATAATAACCCTCAGTCTCTATTCTATATGATGAAAGGTATTTCTTGGCAAACCGGAAAAGAATCAGCTGCTAAAAAATTGATTAAAGAACTAAACGATGAAAACGAATGGTTAGATTCATTATACAACAATAAATTACTATCAGAATATGAATATAATATATATGATACGAGAAACAAATATAAGTTGCTGACTTTAGAATTGGAAAACAAAGATACCCTTACTTTAAAAGGTTACCTAAAAGAATACAACGATTCAATTTATAAAAATGATTATACAGGATTCTACTCTTCTTTTTATTGGCACTGTTTAGGTATTTATATGGACCAACTAACCAATCAATCATTTGACTATAGACAACTATTTGATATGTTGGATGCTATAGATATTAATTTAGGAACCTTATCTACACAGGCTAAATTAGCTTATTTAGATCAAATAATTAATAATTCATCCATTGAGTTAGGACAAAAGTACTACAACAAACTTGCCAAAACAATCAATGACCCAAACTTATTGAATAAGTTAAGTAAGAAGTATCAATACTTATTCGATGAATCTATTAATAATTCTGAAGATATTGAGCTACAAGACCAATCCGGTAACAGATTAAATCTCAGTAGTATTATAAAAAAACACAAAGGAAAAACTATCTATGTTGATTTTTGGGCTAGTTGGTGCATACCTTGCTTACAAGAAATGCCAGCTTCTAAAAAGCTAAGAGAATTATATAGAGGACAAAATATAGTATTTGTCTATTTGGCAATCAATGACAAAGAAATAACATGGAAAAATGCATTTTCAACTGCTGAGTTAAACGATATAGAAGATAACTATCTCATTCTCAATAACAAAACCTCTACAATATTAAAGGAGCTAAACATTAGTTCTATTCCTAGGTATATTATTTATGATAAGAATGGTAAACTTATCCATAAAAATGCCCCTCGACCGAGCAGCCAACAGATTAAAAAGTTATTAACAACATATTAGAGCAATGATTAAACCTTTCCCCCACTATCAGCAGCTTGATTCTATGGATTGTGGTCCATCATGTTTACGCATGATTGCCAAGTTCTACGGTCATAGTTATTCTCTACAAAATTTGAGAGAAAAATGTTTTATTACCCGCCAAGGAGTCTCCATGTTGGGTATCAGTGACGCTGCTGAAAGCATAGGTCTTAGAACTCAAGGAGTACGTGTCAGTTTGGAGCAACTTATTGAAGACGTACCCTTGCCTTGTATCCTTCATTGGAATCAGAATCATTTTGTTGTTCTTTATGCGATTAAAAAAGGGAATAATCTTTCTTCAAAAGAAAAATACAGATTTAGTATTTCAGACCCTGCTAAGGAAAAATACCAAATAGACAAAGCTGGATTTGAGAAATGTTGGATTAGTACCAAAGAGGAAGGAAAAGACTCTGGCATAGCTTTATTACTAAGTCCAACGCCTGAGTTTTACGAAAGAATTGACGATAAAGAACAACAAAAAAGAAACTTATCTTTTTATCTAGGTTATTTATTTCCTTATAAATCACAATTATCGCAACTTGTTATCGGAATGTTATTAGGAAGTATCTTTTCACTCATTCTTCCTTTTCTTACTCAAGCAGTCGTTGATCAAGGTATTGGAAACAGTAATCTAAGTTTTATTACTCTGATACTTATCGCACAATTTGTCTTATCATTAACGCAGATGGGAGTTGGCTTTATACAAAGTTGGATTAGTCTCCACATGAATACCAGAATTAGCATTACCTTAATATCCGATTTTCTCGCTAAATTGATGAGGCTACCTATACGCTTTTTTGATGCAAAAAATATTGGAGATATTATGCAGCGAATAGGTGATCACGGGCGCATTCAGTCCTTCATGACAGGAACGACATTATCAACCGTTTTCTCCTTTTTCAATTTTTTCATCTTCGGCTTTATTATGGCCTATTATAATTTAACCATATTAACAGTATTTCTACTAGGTAATACATTATATGTGTTGTGGATATTGTCTTTCATGCGCTATCGACGGAAATTAGACAACGCCCGCTTTACCCAATCTTCAGCCAATCAAAGTAATATGGTACAGCTAATCACTGGAATGCAGGAAATTAAATTGAATAATTGTGAGAAACAGCAACGTTGGAAATGGGAGTCCATACAAGTGAAACTTTTTAAAATTAGTATAAAAGGTACTGCTTTAGGACAAATTCAACAGGTCGGTTCTGCATTTTTTGGTCAAACGACATCACTGCTCATCTCATTCTTATCAGCAAAGGCCGTAATAGATGGAGATATTACACTCGGTATGATGATGTCTATTAGCTATATTATCGGTCAATTATCCGGACCTATCAGTCAAGTAATCGGTTTTAGCCAATCATTGCAAGATGCTAAGATTAGCCTTGAACGACTGAATGAAATAAATAACAAAGAAGAAGAAATTGTTTCAGTCGATGATAAAATAAACACTCTCCCAGAAGATAAAACAATCAAACTGGAAAATGTATGTTTCAGCTATGATGGTGCAGAAAGGGATTATGTACTAGAGAATCTGAATTTAACTATTCCCCAGAATAAAGTAACAGCTATTGTAGGTGCTAGCGGCAGTGGCAAAACAACCGTAATCAAACTCTTACTAGGCTTTTACAATCCAGTAAAAGGAGATATAAAAGTTGGCCGTCATTCGCTAAAAGATATAAATCCCCATTTATGGAGACAAAATACCGGAATTGTAATGCAGGAAGGATTTCTTTTCTCAGACTCCATTGCGAACAACATAGCCATAAGTGAAGAGTCTGTTGATAAAAAGAAGCTATCATACGCTGTAGAAGCAGCCAATATCAAAGGCTTTATAGAATCACTGCCTCTAAAATATAATAGCAAAATCGGTATGGAAGGAAGCGGTGTTAGTCAAGGGCAAAAACAACGTTTGTTGATTGCCCGTGCTGTTTATAAAAATCCAATATACCTATTTTTTGATGAAGCGACCAATGCACTAGATGCTAATAATGAAAAAATAATACTGGATAACCTGACTCAATTCTATGAAGGCAAAACTGTTGTTATAGTAGCACATCGCCTTAGTACAGTACAAAACGCAGACAATATTGTCGTTATGGAAACAGGTAAAGTTATTGAATCGGGAACTCATAAAGAGCTTACTGCAAAGAAGGGAGCCTATTACACTTTAGTTAAAAATCAACTGGAATTGGGAGTATAAAATATGTCAGACGAAAAACAAGATATAGAATTAAGAAGTGAGGATTTCAACGATGTATTGGGCGAAATACCTTCATGGATTCTTCGTTGGGGAATAACAATGATAGCCTGCATTGTACTCTTTTTACTTATAGGAAGCGCCATATTTAAATACCCGGATACTATCAGTTCCACAGTTACCCTGACCGGAACGACTCCGGTCTCCGGAATTGTCGCAAAAACATCAGGCAAATTGCAAGAATTATATGTGAAGAACAACCAACAAGTGAAAATGAATTCATTTCTTGCTATAATAGAAAACCCTGCTAAAACCAATGATATAGTCAGACTAAAAGAGCTAGTTCAAAAAATAGGAGCCGATTTGGACACTATTGCCTTAACCCCATCTCAACAACTTCAATTAGGCAATTTACAGTCCCTGTATTCATCATTTTATCTAACAATGTCCGAATACAGGCAATTTAAAGAGTTAGCTTACCATTTAAAAAAAATAGATTTGGTTAAAAAACGGATCATAAAAAATGAAGTTTACTATAAAAACATGTTACGGCAAAAAGAGTTATTAGAAACCCAGATAAAAATTTCTCATCAACAATATGCCAGAGATTCGATATTGGAAGCCAAAGGTCTTATATCCAAAGAAGCAATAGAGATATCATATAGCCAATATTTGCAGTCTTTTCTTTCAGCAGAAAACATGGACCGTTCTTTAGAAAATCTACAGATTCAACTAGCACAAATGCACGAGTCTTTATACGATACAGAATATCAATATCTTGATAAAAAAAACACTTTGGAGGCACAATTGCGTTCGTTTATTAATCAACTAAGAGTAGAAATTGATGCTTGGGAAATGAATTATGCTTTGATCACTCCTTTAGACGGTGAAATCACTCTCACTCAATATTGGACTAAAAATCAGAATATTACAGCAGGAGATATCGTTTTTAATATTGTCCCTAATAATCGGGGAGAAATCATTGGAAAAGCTTTACTTCCAACAGAAAGATCGGGAAAAGTAAAAATAGGGCAGAAAGTGAATATCAGGTTTAGTAATTATCCGGACAAAGAATATGGAATAATAAAAGGGATAGTAAAAAATATATCATTAATACCTATCGCTAATGGAAAAGAAACAAAAAATTATATAGTAGATATTCAGTTACCAAACGGCCTAAAAACAAGTTATAACAAAGACCTACCGTTTTTGCCAGAAATGGAAGGACAAGCAGACATTATTACTGAAGATATATCCTTACTAGAACGATTCCTATTGCCATTAAAAAAAGTAATCACTGAAAATTTATAAAAAAATGGAAAATACAAAAGACAGAACCTTAGGCCGTATAGCTAAACTATTGATGCTTCACAGTAGTTTTATTCATAATTTGGGACTTATGAACGGAAAAATAGGAATAGCTATATTTTTCTACCATTTATCAAGACATACAAATCAAAAGATTTATGATGACTTTGCCGGAGAACTAATTGATGAAATCTATGCCGAAATCCATGACCATTATCCATCTGACTTTAAGAATGGATTATGTGGAATCGCCTGGGGAGTAGAATACTTGATCCAAAACCATTTTGTTGAAGCAGATGCCAACGAAGTTCTATACGATCTGGATAAGATGATCTTCGAATGGGATGTGAGAAAAATAAACGATCTTACCTTAGAGACTGGTTTAGAAGGCATAGCCCGCTATGTAATAGCACGTTGCACAGGAAAACAGACAATGAATATTACTATTCCAAAGGATTATATAGCAGAATTGGATACAGCATTAGAAAGAAACAAGAAAGCAGAAATAGCCACATTACTAAAAAGAATTCAAGCAGGCGACAATTCTAATATGAAAGATTACTTATTAACAGATTTAATCAGCAGAGTAAAATACAACCAGAAAAATCTATTTAATGAGAATCTCCCACTTGGCATTAACAATAGTGGATATGCAGGCATTGGATTAAATCTAATATTAAAAGATATATGAAAAATAGGAAAGTATATATATTTAACAGTGCCAGCAGAGCGGCAAATTATGGAATAGGTACATATATCAGACAATTGACTTCTTGCCTGATCAAAACAGACATTAATTTTAATGTCATATATCTGAATGGAGAAGGGAAAGAAGTAGCAGTTATCGAAAAAGAAGGATATCAACAAATAACAATACCCATCGCTAATTATAGAAATAAAAAAGAAACTTATTATTATTATAGAAACGTAACCTATTTATTAGCTGAGTATATTAGTCAGGATAAGGACACAGAATGTATATTTCACCTTAACTTCATGACAAACCCTCTTTTTATATCATGTCTTAAGAAAAGATATAAATGTAAGATAATTTTAGTTTGCCATTACACAAACTGGAGTTTCTCTTTACTGGGAGATGAAAAACGACTATTATCTATTGTAAAAGCCAAGGCACAGAGACGAAACCCTGCTGATAAGCAATATTATAATGAGTTGAAAGAAGACATTAAGATGATCAAGAAGTGCGATAGTTTTGTCTGTGTCGCTGAACATACATTAAACACGTTTCTAAAAATAAGCAATATAGAAAAAACAAAATGTCAAATCATTAACAACGCATTAGAAGATGAATATAAAGAATTAAACCCTACTCAAAAACAAGCTTTAAAAGCTAAATGGTGGATAGCGGACAAAACTAAAACGATACTGTTTGTTGGACGTCTGGACGAAGTAAAAGGTATTAGCACTCTGATCAATGCATTCAAAAAGCTAGTTAAAACGCAATCAAACATACATTTAATATTAGTCGGTGACGGAGAATATAACCGATGGCTCACTGAAGCCATAGAATGCTGCACTAAGATAACCTTTACTGGCAGACTCTGCAAAAAAAAGGTTCAAGAGTTATATCAGATAGCTGATATTGGAGTGGTGCCCTCTATTCATGAAGAATTCGGATTGGTAGCAATAGAAATGATGATGCACAAATTGCCTATTGTCGTTGGAGATACCGGAGGATTATCTGAAATTATCAAAGACAATTTCACTGGATTAAAAGTGCCGATAAAAACATTGAAAGGAAAAAGAACTATATCGCCTCAACTCTTATCCACAAAAATTGAACGACTATTGGAAGATGAACGATACGCATCTGAAATAGCGGAAAACGGACGGAGGTCTTTCTTGGAGAACTATGAAATATCTTCGTTCAAGAATAAAATATTAACCTTATATAAAAACTTATAGATTATGACTGAAATACCAAAGATTATACATCAAGTCTGGTCAGGAATTGACGGACCGCTACCTGTGCATTTTAGAGAATTAGGAGAAACGTGGAAAAGAGATTATCCAGAATGGAGATATGAATTTTGGGACAACGAGCGAATGAATCAATTTATCCATGACTTTTATCCTCATTTTTGGGAAATCTATAATGAGTTTCCATACAATATACAGCGCTGGGATGCCATACGCTATTTAATCCTAGCTAAAACGGGTGGCATGTATGTAGATTTTGATTATGAATCAATTAAACCTTTAGATGAGGCTCTTAAAGAGAAAACATGCTGCTTTGCCTCAGAACCGATAGAACATCTAAATATATTTGGAAGGAATATATATATAAACAATGCGCTTATGATGTCCATTCCCAATCATCCATTTATGAATGAAATTATTCAAAAAGTATTCACTCAAGAGAATCAGAATGGAGGATATACAAGCAAGATGGAGGAAGTACTAAAAACTACAGGGCCAATAATGCTCAGCAATCTTTTGGAACAGACAAAATATAAAAGTGAAGTTACAATTCTGCCCGCACACCATGTATCACCATTTAACAAAATGGACGCACGCCAGCTTCTTTCCGGTTTATATGATGAGAATTTTGAGGAATATTTAGAAAACAAACTAGAAGAGGCTTTTGCAGTACATTATTTTATTGGAACATGGACATAAAAATACAAAAATATGAGAATACCTAAAATTATACATCAAATCTGGTCTGGCATTGAAGATCCGCTACCCGAACAATTCAGAGTATTAGGAGATACATGGAAAGAATTTCATCCCGACTGGAAGTATGAGCTTTGGAATCACGAAAAAATGAATACTTTTATTAGTGACTATTATCCACAATATTGGGATACCTATCAAAATTTCAAGTACAATATTCAACGCTGGGATGCAATACGTTATTTAATTTTGGATAAAATAGGAGGAATATATGCCGACTTCGACACAGAATGTTTAAAGTCCATTAATAGCTTCCTGAAAGATAAAGAATGTTGTTTTTCTGTGGAACCCCAAGAACATGCAACTATTTTAGGGGTACCTATGCTCATAAACAACGCAATAATGGCTTCTGTACCTGAGCATAACTTCATGAAAAGGATTATATTAGAGGTTTTTGAGCGAAAGTCCAGCGCAACTTATCCACATCGGAATTTAGAAATTTTAGATACAACCGGACCACTAATGCTAACAAAAATGTACGATAGATGTGGCAAAGAAAATAATGTATTTCTTATGCCAGCAGAAAATATATCTCCTTTTACACAGCAAGATACAATTGACTATTTAAATAATCGCAATATAGATATCTTAGAAAACAAATTAGATAAAGCATACGCCATTCATTACTTTTTAAATATGTGGTCATTAAAAAAAGATTGAATAACTTAAAGATTAGATACTACATTTTATTAAAATATCGATATTCAATAAATTATTGTTAAGTTACAGGACAATAATAATGAATTAGCTACTCGTTGAAAGTAATCTGTGGCAAAACTAAAAAAAATATCAAAATGAAAAAATTATCAAAACTGAAGCTACATAATGTAGCTATTTTAAATGACGATGAGATGAAATGTATCACTGGAGGATATGGAGAATCGACTTACGTTTCAGACTCACCATTATGTGGAATAGGTGAACATCTGTATCAATGTTTCGCAGATTTTCAAAATAACCATAGCCCTAAACCAGAAACCACTTATTCACTTGGAGCTGTTTGCGCAAAAAACAGACGAGCTGCAATGGATATGACAGGTGAGAACTTACGCTCACAAGGACTTGGAGTTAGCTATGCTTTCACATGTAATTAATTTATAAACTTAGGATGAAGCTTTTTTAAAAAAGCTTCATCCTAAAACAAAAACCATTATGAAATATTTTCTACTATATATTTTTATAACCTGCATTTATATTCAGAACATAGTAGCGGACAATCCTCCTGTCAGATTAACTTGCATAGTTGATTCCTCATATACGCAAACTTCTCAATGGGTATATTGGTTCACTCTTATAGAAAATGAATTAGAGATTGTAGATTCCTGTTTCATTCAAAAAGGGCAAAAAACATTTCATTTACAATATACTCTTAAAGATGATTATCCAATGAATTGGCTTACATTCTCTGAGGCTGGTCCAAAACAATTAAATTTAGTTTTAATTCCAGGAGAGGATGTTACTATTTATGTGGGAACAGACCTATTTTGGTTTCCCAAGACTGAGGGATCAATTGGAACCAAAGAGCAATATGAATTAGACCTAAAAATCAAACACATACATGAAAACAAAGAAAGACTCGAATCATCATTAGCAACTACTCCGGAAAATTCATTGCAAAAACAAATAATCGATAGCCTATCTTATTACAAAAGACAGCTTTTCCCAAATATTTACATAAATTTTCTACGGACAACACAGTCTGGGGCTAATTACGTTTCAAAATTATCTTTCATAGGAGCTAAAGGAATGGTTCTAAGCGAACAAATAGACAGCCTAGAAAAAGTAATGTTACAACGATTTCCGAACAGCAAAAGTGTTCAAAAATACTTCGACAATTCACCTTCTCTCCCAGCAACAGAGCATAGCGATCAAATATTCAGCAAATACAATGGTTTAATCAGAATGCATATTCCTGAAACTCCCTCAAAAACTGACGTTTTTGGCACCACCGGCAAAGGAGAATATGCCATCGGAACAAAAGTTGCAGATATTATTCTTGATGCAATAGACGGAAAGAAGCAACGACTTTCAGAAATAAAGTCGAAATATATATTAATTGATTTCTGGGCTAGTTGGTGTGGTCCATGTTGTCGTGGATATTCAGACCTATTAAAAATACAAGAGAAATATCCAAAAGAACTCAGTATTTATGCCATCTCAATCGATAGTGATCATAAATCTTGGCAAGATGCAGTGGAACGACTTGATCCCAAGCATTTACTCACACATGTACGAGCAATCCCCGGATCAGAAGAAAGTAAAATATTAGGTAAACAGTATGGCATATCGGCTATACCAGCTAATTTCTTATTGGATGAAAGCAGAAAGATTATAGCTATAAATATATTAGGTGTTGAGCTTGAGAATAAAATATCTCAAATTATAGAGACACAGAATTAATGACGGAAGCTTCTTGAAAGTTCAGATTTTACCTATGCTTTTAATTACTATATTCTGCCAAAAAGGTAAATATCCGTGCCATTTCCATAAAGAAGTACTATTCTAAACCCTAATAGAATTAATTCCATTAGTTTTGTATAAATTTGTAAACTACTAAACTTGTTAAAAATAAACCATGATGAACAAAAAAGTAATTGCCGTAGCCCTCGCCCTTGCCTTAGCAGGAGGAAGCTATGCACAAGATGACACCACGAAGAAAAAGGTGAAAGCCTATATGGTGTCGGACGCCCACCTCGACACCCAGTGGAACTGGGACATCCAGACAACAATCAACGAATATGTCTGGAACACCATTAGTCAGAACTTATTTCTGCTAAAGAAATATCCCGAATACGTTTTCAACTTTGAAGGGGGAGTGAAGTATGCGTGGATGAAGGAATATTATCCCGAACAGTATGAAGAGATGAAGAAATTCATCGAGGAAGGCCGCTGGCATATCGCCGGAAGTAGCTGGGAAGCGAGTGATGTGTTGGTTCCCTCTGTCGAAGCCTCCATACGTAACATCATGCTCGGACAGACGTACTACCGGCAAGAGTTCGGAAAAGAAGGAACGGATATCTTCCTGCCGGACTGCTTCGGATTCGGATGGACGCTTCCCACCATTGCCGCACACTGCGGACTGATCGGCTTCTCTTCACAGAAACTGGACTGGCGTAATCATCCCTTCTACGGAAAGAGCAAGCATCCGTTTACCATCGGACTCTGGAAGGGTATCGACGGCAAACAAGTAATGTTAGCCCACGGATATGACTACGGACGCAGATGGAACAACGAAGATCTCTCGAAGAATAAAGATCTGGAAGGATTGGCCAAACGTACTCCGCTAAATACGGTTTACCGCTATTATGGAACAGGAGATATCGGTGGCTCTCCTACACTGGGTTCGGTACGTTCTGTAGAGCAAGGAATCAAAGGCGATGGTCCGGTAGAAGTGATCAGTGCTACCAGCGATCAGCTATACAAAGATTATCTGCCGTTCAACAATCACCCGGAATTGCCGGTATTTGACGGAGAGTTATTGATGGATGTTCACGGAACGGGTTGCTATACTTCACAAGCTGCCATGAAGCTGTACAACCGGCAAAACGAACAACTGGGCGATGCAGCAGAAAGAGCGGCGGTTGTCGCTGAATGGTTGGGTACGGCCAGCTATCCGCAACACACGCTGACGGAGGCATGGAAACGTTTCATCTTCCATCAATTCCATGATGACCTGACGGGAACGAGTATTCCCCGTGCCTATGAGTTCTCATGGAATGATGAACTGATCTCTCTGAAACAATTCTCACAAGTACTGACTTCTTCCGTCAACGCCATTGCCGGACAGATGGATACACGCGTGAAAGGAACACCTGTCGTTCTTTATAATGCAAACGCTTTCCCGGTATCGGACTTGACAGAGATCATCCTCGAACAGCCTAAAACCCCGAAAGGCTTCACTGTATACAATGCACAAGGCAAGAAAGTCGCTTCGCAAATGATCGGTTACGAGAACGGACGTGCTCACATCCTGGTTGCAGCGTCACTGCCCGCAAACAGTTATGCAGTGTACGATGTCCGCACCGGAGGATCTGAAAAAACGATCTCTCCTTCAGCCGCCTCAGCCATCGAAAACTCCGTCTACAAAATCACACTGGATAAAAACGGAGATATCATCTCACTGACCGACAAGCGCAACAACAAAGAACTCGTAAAAGATGGAAAAGCGATTCGCCTGGCACTCTTCACCGAAAACAAGTCGTACGCATGGCCTGCATGGGAAATCCTGAAAGAGACCATCGACCGTGAACCTGTCTCCATCACAGACGGCGCAAAGATCACTTTAGTGGAAAACGGCGCACTCCGTAAAGCACTCTGCATTGAGAAGAAGTATGGCAAATCGCTCTTCAAGCAATACATCCGCCTCTACGAAGGCAGCCGTGCCGACCGCATAGATTTCTATAACGAAATAGACTGGCAGTCAACAAACACGCTGCTGAAAGCAGAGTTTCCTCTGAATATAGAAAATGAAAAGGCTACTTACGATCTGGGAATCGGCAGCGTGGAAAGAGGCAATAATGTACAGACCGCTTACGAAGTATATGCGCAGCAATGGGCAGACCTGACCGATAAGAACAACAGCTACGGTGTATCGATCCTAAATGACAGTAAATATGGCTGGGATAAACCGGATAACAACACGATCCGTCTGACTCTTCTCCATACACCGGAAACAAAAGGAAATTACGCTTATCAGGATCACCAGGACTTCGGCTTCCATACATTTACTTATAGCCTCACAGGACATAACGGAGCACTTGACAAACCCGCCACCGCCATCAAAGCTGAAATTCTGAATCAGCCGATCAAAGCCTTCAGCAGTCCGAAACATGCCGGAACACTAGGTAAAGAATTTGCTTTTGTACGTTCAAGCAACGATCAAGTCGTTATCAAAGCGCTGAAAAAAGCGGAAGTATCCGATGAATATGTAGTACGTGTATATGAAACAGGAGGCGCAGCTCCGCAACAGGCAGCCATCACCTTCGCCGGTGAAATAGAGAAGGCAGTACTTGCAGACGGTACGGAAAAAGAGATCGGCAGTGCTGACTTCAACAAGAACCAGCTGAATGTATCCATCGCTCCCTACAGCATACAGACATTTAAAGTGAAGCTGAAGAAAAAAGCTGATCTTCAAGCTCCGGCATACGCTTATCTGCCTTTGGACTATGATCGCAGATGTTTCAGCTGGAATGCTTTCCGCAAAGAAGGAAACTTCGAATCGGGCAACAGCTATGCAGCAGAACTTCTCCCCGACTCCATCCTGAAAGCCGACGGCATTCCTTTCCGCTTGGGAGAGAAAGAAATTGCCAATGGTTTGACTTGCAAAGGCAATGTACTTCAGTTGCCAACCGGACATTCTTACAACCGTATCTATTTCCTGGCAGCCTCTGCCGGTGAAGATGCAGTTGCTACCTTCAGCACCGGTAACAACTCACAGGAAATCACCGTACCTTCCTATACCGGTTTTATCGGTCAGTGGGAGCATCTGGGACATACGGAAGGCTTCCTGAAAGATGCAGAAATCGCTTATGTCGGCACTCACCGTCATGCTTCTGACAAAGATGAGGCTTATGAGTTTACGTATATGTTCAAGTTTGGCATGGATATTCCTAAAGGAGCGACTACGGTTACTTTGCCGGATCATGCAGATATCGTATTATTTGCCGCAACGCTGGTTAATGAGAAGTATCCGGCAGTAACTCCGGCCTCGGAATTGTTCCGCACAGCCTTGAAAGCAGACAATGGAGAAGAAGCGACGACTAAAACAAACCTGTTGAAACAAGCCAAACTAATCAAATGTTCCGGTGAAACCAACGAAAAAGAAGTTGCAAGATATGCCGTAGACGGTGATGTGAAGACGAAATGGTGTGATACAAGCACGGCTCCCAACTACATTGACTTCGACTTCGGAAAGGAACAGACGATCCGTGGATGGAAGTTGGTAAATGCCGGAAATGAAGGCAGCGTCTTTATCACTCATACCTGCTTCTTACAAGGCAGAAACAGTCCGGACGAAGAATGGAAAACGATTGATGAACTGAGTGATAACAAGAAAAACACGGTAGTTCGCCAGTTTAAGCCGACTTCGGTACGTTACGTCAGACTGCTGGTTACACAGTCTACACAAAACAACAGTCTGAAGGCTGCAAGAATCTACGAGCTGGAGGTTTATTGATAAACCGAAAGTAAAACAGAAGTAATATCTCACAAAAAGAAGGCGTTTCAAAAGTCAAAAGTAACTAAACTCTCCTCCTTCAGGAAGGAGGAGTACCCGTAGGAGGGGAGTTTAGTTACTACTGACTTTTGAAACGCCTTCTTTTTTCATCTCCATATCTGTCATTGACAATAAGAAAACGCCTTCAAATATATGCTTCCGCAAACACTTGAAGGCATTCATCATCCTAACCAATACCTATCCTAAAAACTATCTTTTACCTATTTATTCAAAACGATCGGCCTATTGGCAGAAGCTTTACCAAAATTCTTGGCAGGCTTTTTGCCCATCTCAAATTTTAAAGTACTGCCGTTAATTATATCATCGTACGTAATATAACTTTTATGATAAGGTTTGCCGTTCAGATAAACCTTCTGAATATAGATATTATCTTTACTATTATTCGGTGCTTCAACAGTAAACACTTTACCACCACGCACTTTCACTTCTATCTTTTTAAAACGAGGACTGCCGAATGCAAACACACCGTCAGACGGATTCACCTGATAGAATCCCATAGCAGAAAGGAGATACCATGCAGACATTTGTCCACAGTCTTCATTACCGATGATACCGTCCGGCTGATCTGTGTAGAAGTCGCTCATGATGAAACGAACCTTTTCCGCTGTTTTCCACTGTTCGCCGGCATAGGTATAGAGATAGGCTATGTGATGGCTCGGCTCATTGCCATGCGCATATTGTCCGATCAGACCGGTGATATCACTGGAAGCACCTTCACCCATACTGTCATTGTTCGTAAAGAAGCTGTCGAGCTTCGATGTAAACGGCTTGTCACCGCCAAACAGGCTGATCAATCCATACGGATCTTGCGGAGCGAAGAATGTATATTGCCATCCGTTGCCCTCACAGAAATCGCCGACTCCGTGAATAGAACGTGCCGGATCGTACGGAGTACGCCATGAACCGTCTTCCAGTTTCGGACGGATGAAATGGATAGAAGAATCGAAATAGTTCTTATAGTAATGGGCACGCTTCGAGAATGTCTCATAATCAGCCGTCTTCCCCATCTTTTGTGCCATAGCGGCGATTCCCCAGTCATCTACTGCATATTCCATAGCGATGGAAGTAGCTTCGTGGATTTTATCAGCAGGGATATATCCTTTGGCCATCACGTAAGGAACTCCGTTCTGCCTTTCATAAGTTGCTGTCGCTTTCATAGCCGCCAAGGCTTCTTCCGCATCAAATCCGGTAAATCCTTTCAGATAAGCATCTGCAATCACCGGAACAGAGCTATATCCCGGCATACAATTTGTTTCACCGCTCATCAAAGGCCAGATAGGAAGTTTATCCTGTTGCCGATAAATGGAAAGCATTGAATTAATTACATTGTCCACCATTTCGGGCTGAATGATAGTCATCAGAGGATTCAAGGCGCGATAAGTATCCCAAAGGGAGAGAGTGGTATAATTCGCTTTCTTCGGGTCTGTGTAAATCATATCATTCATCCCCCGATACTCACCATTGACATCACAATACAATGTAGGAGCGATCATGGTATGATAGTGTGCGGTATAAAACACACGTTTGGCAGCCTCATCGTCTGATTCTACGGTCATCTTATCCAACTGTTTGTTCCAGCGGTCACTGCTCATCTTCACCACCTTGTCGAAGTCCCAGTGAGAAAGTTCCGCTTGCAGGTTCATCGCTGCATTGTCACAACTTACGGAAGAAATAGCCACTTTAATCTTTACTTCTTTCACATTGCCGAAAGTAAGCACACTTTTCACCGATTCTACTTTCAGTTGATCCCAAAGTTTGGGGGTATTATCGTCATAAGCCGTAAATTTCTCGATCTTCTGATCGCTCTTCAGCACAAAGTATACTTTTCGCGACGGGCTCCACCCTCTGACATACCGATAACCTTCCACTGTATAGTCATCTACTTTGCGGATATAGCTGTCGTATGCATTGGAACCGTTTCCTTCACGCAGGTCAATCAGTATAGAGGCCGGTTTTCCTTCGGGATAGGTATAACGATGAAAACCTACCCGGTCAGTAGCTGTCAGTTCGGCCTTGATATTGTATCTGTCCAGAATTAAAGAATAATATTCCGGACGGGCTATCTCATTGTCATGTGAGTATTTCGACGCATAACCGTCACGTATATCATCCTGGTTACCTCTGGGAGTACGGATTTCATTGAGAGGCATAATCAGAATATCCCCCAGATCGGTACATCCCGTACCGCTTAAATGAGTATGAGAAAAACCAATCAGAATACTGTCGGAATAATGATATCCCGAACACCAATCCCAGCCTTTATGAATATTGTTGGGTCCGAGTTGCACCATGCCGTACGGAACACTCGTTCCGACAAATACATGCCCGTGAAAACCGGAGCCGATATAAGGATCGACATACTGTAACAATCCCTCACTCTTTGAATAGTCCTGTTTTGCCACTCCGCTCGTTGCCAGACCTAAAAAGCAGGAAGCAGCCATTAAAAGTTTAAATGCGTTCATCTGTATTTTTCTTGTTAATTCGAAATTGTTTCATGGTAGGATTTACTTCATGAATTATAGTTTTCATGATGCAAATATAAACTCTATTTCGATACTATCAGGCTGTCGCCAGAGTTTACCGAATGGATGGCAGGGATATTTACTCTTTTGGCAAAAGAAAAAGGACTTGCACTGACTAAAGCAGTTCAAATCCTTTCCATAAATTTCCTTCGGGAAGAGGAGCTTCGAGCTCTATCAGCTCTTTTGAGACGGGATGGATGAATCGTACCTTCCGCGCATGCAGGCAAATACTGCCATCGGGATTGGAACGCGGAGCGCCATATTTAAGGTCTCCTTTAATGGGACATCCCATTTTTGCCAACTGGCAACGAATCTGATGATGACGTCCGGTTTTCAAGTCTACTTCAAGCAGATAGTAATTCTCCGAATGTCCGATCAGCCGGTAATTCAGAATCGCTTTCTTGCTGTTCGGCACTTCTTTGTCATAAGCAAAACTCTTGTTCTGCTTCTCGTTACGTGCCAGATAATGCACCAATTCACCTTCCGGCTCTTTGGGGGCATTCTTTACTACTGCCCAGTAGGTCTTTTTCACTTCACTGGTACGGAACATCTCGTTCAGACGGGTGAGTGCCTTACTCGTTTTGGCAAAAATAACAAGGCCGCTTACGGGGCGGTCCAGCCGGTGTGTCACACCGATGAAAACATTTCCGGGTTTCTGATACTTCTCTTTCAGGTACTGCTTCACAGTTTCCGAAAGCGGTGTATCGCCCGTCTTGTCTGCCTGGACAATCTCGGAAGCGGTCTTGTTGACTACAATTATATGGTTGTCTTCGTATACGACAGTCATACTGTTCGATTACATATTCATACCACCATCTACCTGAATCACCTGACCTGATACGTAAGAAGACATATCTGATGCCAGGAAGGTAGCGATGTTTGCCACATCTTCAGGAGTACCGCCACGACGCAAAGGAATTTTCTTTGCCCATTCAGCTCTTACTTCGTCAGAAAGAGCGGCAGTCATATCTGTCAGGATGAATCCCGGAGCAATGGCGTTGGCGCGGATACCACGAGAGCCCAATTCTTGTGCGATAGACTTGGCCAATGCAATCATACCGGCTTTGGAAGCAGCATAGTTAGCCTGTCCCGCATTACCGTGAACACCTACCACAGATGCCATATTGATAATGCTACCAGCTTTCTGACGCATCATGACAGGTGTACAAGCGTGGATAAAGTTGAACGCTGACTTCAGGTTCACGTTGATTACCATATCCCATTGTTGTTCGCTCATACGCATCATCAGCCCGTCGCGAGTGATACCTGCGTTGTTCACCAGAATATCGATACGTCCGAAGTCCTTATGGATTTCTTCTACGACCTTTGCAGTATCTTCAAAGTTAGCAGCGTTAGAAGCATAACCTTTGGCTTTCACGCCCATTGCTTCAAGTTCCTTTGCTGTATTTTCTGCATTTTCGTCAATGACAAGGTCAGTAAATGCGATGTTTGCACCTTCGGCAGCAAACTTAAGAGCGATAGCCTTACCAATACCGCGAGCAGCACCGGTTACAATGGCTGTTTTTCCGTCTAATAATCCCATACTAAAAGTTATTTAATTAAATTTCTGTTCTATGCAGTGCGCCAAACACAATGTTGGACACATATTTATTTCTTGTTTCTTCGTCCAAATGAGCTCCTATATGCCCACGGATATAAGGAACTTCAATTCCCTTCACACAGTAATGTATCAAATCGGCAGTCATCTCCACATCATCAATGTGAAACACTCCTTTCGCCTGACCTTCCAAAAGAACAGTCTTAAAAATCTGGATTTCTTTCGCATCAAATTTCTTTCGCACTTTTTCTACCCGCCATATATCACGGAAGAAATAAGCACGCAGGGTTCCATTCCGATAAACGACCTCCTTTACTGCATCCAATCGGGTATATATCAGTTCCAACAGTTTGTCGTCCGGCGAAATATTTTTATCAGCCACCCTCTTCATCATATCCGACAAGATATCCAATTCCGATTCTACAACAGCCAAATAGATTTCATCCTTACTTTTAAAATAGGTATAAAGCGTTCTTCTACCTTTTTTCGAAGCGAGGGCGATATCGTTCATTGTAGTGTTCTCCACCCCCATCTTTGCGAAAAGCTGGCGGGCAACGTCTACTAACTTGGCTTTCGTTTTTGATACGGTCATAGGTTATACAAATTGCACATTGCTGAATATTTTGAGCAAAAGTAATTCTTTTCTTTAGACCACACAAGAAAACGCACAGAATATTAACATTTGTATATTAATAGGTACTAAAAAAAAGTTCCATCAATACTTCTCTCATTTTCAGCACAATATAGATAACACAATCTTTTTTCTAAAAAATAATTGGAGAATAATTTGTTTTATTCAAGAAAAGCCGTACCTTTGCACCCGTTAAACATCGCGGAGTGGAGCAGTTGGTAGCTCGTTGGGCTCATAACCCAAAGGTCATTCGTTCGAGTCGGATCTCCGCAACTTACTAAAGAATCGCTTTTCAAGCGGTTCTTTTTTTATCTCTCTCCGGTTAGATTCCACTGTTTACAGTTCGTTTATTCACAATCCCAATTTTATATCAACCACGTTATCAACAAAGTTATTAACAGGTTAATTAATTAGTAACAAACAAATTAACTATATAAGAGACTCATTTTTAAACAAGCAGGATGTGACTTGTTCACAACCTCAAGAAGCAAAATAAGAATCACCCGAATACAAAAAAAAGATACTACCTCAAAAATCAGTAGTATCTCCTTAATTCTTCTTCCGAAAGGAAGTACATCCATTCATTACAATCTATATTACCCTTGTCTTTTTTGCCGGTTCTGACGCCCTTCTTTCATCTGTTTCTCACGTTCAGCCTGTTTTTTCACATAGCTATCGTATTGTTCTTTAGTCATAATCTTCTTCAACTGGGCATCATAATCTTCACGGGACTTCTTCATTTCCGCCATCTTCTTTTCCCGCTCTTCCTTAGTCATCTTGGCAGCTTTATTATCTTTCGAACGTCCGCCCTGATTAGCAGCCATCTTTTGCACCCATGCAAGGTTGACATCCTGTAATTGTTGCTTTTGATCTTCATTCAAAGAGTATTCTTTCACCATACGCTCTGTCATACGTTCCGCGCGGGTTTTCGGATCCATCTGTTGTCTTCCACCCTGGCGATTTCCTTGTGCCATTGCCACACCACTCATCAGTAGCAAAGCTACCATCCAAAATACGATTCTTTTCATTTCTTTTTTCTTTTATAGTTAATCTGATAATAAACCGATTGCATCATTGCAATATTATATTTGACCAGATTAAAACGGAAAGGTTAAATCACATCGAGGAGATTAACAATAAATAACTTTATGTTTATTCTTCCCGACCGAACGAGCGGTATTCAAGCGGAGTAAGCCCGGTACGTTTTTTGAAAAAGGAGAAAAAATATTCGGTAGACTGGAAGCCCAGAAAAAAAGAAATTTCTTTTACTGACTGGGAAGTTCCCACCAACATTTGCTTGGCTTTACGAAGTTTCAGTTCCTGAAAATATTTGGCGGGTGCATAGCCGGTATATTCCTTAAAAACCCTGCGGAACCATGAGTAACTGATATTCAGTCTCATCGCCAGTTCCTCCGGATCAATATTGCCGGATACATTTTCATTCATAAGTATCTTTGCCTGCTCGATCTTCTGATCGACATCACTCATCTCGAAGACCTTATTCTTGGAAATCGAAAGAATCATACCAATCATGTGAAGTACGATTCCGGAAAGGTATTGCTGGGCAGATATTTTATCCGCTTCTGCCACTTCCAAAGCGCGGGAAAACAAAGATACCAGTTCTTCATTAATACCGACTTCCAATATCTGTCTTTCCTGAGAAAGAAAGGCATCGCCCACAATCGTATCAATCGCCGGACCTTCAAAACCAATGTAATATTCCGTCCATCCGGTCTGCCGCAATGGATAATAAGTATGCCACTGTCCGGGAAACAACACCATCAGCCGACCTTTACAAACTTGTCTTTCAGGAGTAGAATCGGAAGAAAACAAACCGCGCCCTTTTGTAATATAGACCAATTGATATTCCCGCAATACTCTTCCTTTTTCGGCATTGAAATAGTAACCGGACGGATGCTCCTTCAGCGGATAAGGAGAATCGGGAGGGATAGACTGATAGCCAACCGTATTCACCCACAGACCGAATTTGCGGTCCATGTCATTAACTATCAAGTATTTAAATTCTAATCCCAGATTATTATCCTCAGTCATACAGGCGTGTTTTCATACAATTGAATTGAACAAAAGTAGGAATTATTTTCAAAAAACACACGCTAAACAGTAAAAAAAACATCCGGAGCACCTGTCCAGATCCTCCGGATGCTTATAAAAAACAAACCTTATACAATTAAAATCAGAATGCTTTCCGATATAATACTTCAATCTCCGCTACTGACGTAGGACGCGGATTACCACCTGTGCAAACGTCATTGAATGCAGCCACCGCCAATGCCGGAATATCCTCTTCCTTCACATTGATTTCATGCAATTTCTGTGGGATACCGATACTCAGAGAAAGCGCTTTCACTGCCTCGATAGCCGCCTTCACACCTTCAGCTTCTGTCATACCGTCTGTATTGACGCCCATCGCCTTGGCAATATGGATATATTTCGGAGCAGCCGGAGACTCAGCATTGTACTCCATGACATAAGGTAACAACAGCGCATTGGCAACGCCGTGAGGAGTATCATAGAAAGCGCCCAACGGGTGAGCCATGGAATGTACGATTCCCAAACCTACATTGGAGAATCCCATACCGGCAATATATTGAGCCTGCGACATTGCTTCGCGGGCAACTGTGTCTTTACCATTATCTACCGCCGCTTTCAAGTTCTGAGCAATCATTTCAATCGCTTTCAGTTCGAACATATCGCTCATAGCCCATGCACCCGGAGTTATATAACTTTCGATGGCGTGAGTCAGCGCGTCCATACCTGTAGCGGCAGTCAGTCCTTTCGGCATGGAATACATCAGTTCCGGATCTACAATAGCTACAGCAGGGATATCGTTCGGGTCTACACATACCATTTTCTTGCGTGCATCTTCGTCGATAATCACATAATTGATAGTCACTTCAGCAGCAGTTCCGGCAGTAGTAGGCAATGCAAAGGTAGGAACAGCCTTATGTTTGGTATCAGCCACACCTTCCAGAGATTTCACATCGGCAAAATCCGGGTTATTCACAACAATACCAATCCCCTTTGCCGTGTCGATAGAAGAACCACCACCCAAAGCTACGATAAAGTCTGCACCGGAAGCCTTATAGGCAGCCACACCATTCTGCACATTAGCAATGGTAGGGTTAGCCTTTACATCACTATAAAGTTCATACGGAATATGATTGTCATCAAATACTTTAATGATTTCGGCTGCAACACCAAATTTGATAAGGTCTTTATCTGTTACAAAAAAGGCTTTCTTAAAGCCACGTCTGGCTGCTTCCACAGCAATTACACTCCGGCATCCTGCACCGAAATAAGAGGTCTCATTCAGAATAATGCGATTCATAGTTGTGTCATAATTTTAAAGTTACCGCAACATTCTCCATCGATAGAAAATGCTGCGGTCGCTAAAGTAGATAAATTCAGTGATTAATACAAGTATTATTTAGGAAGATTGAAAGCAACGGACATTTCTTTCATTTGTTCCTGACTCATACCATCCGGTTCGAAGCCCATATTCTTCGCAGCAATATAGATCAGCGCCGACTTATTCAGCACGTCAATCTGATCAAAAGCCTGCATAGCATCGCAGTCTACGGCAAAAACACCGTGTTTTTCCCACATGACTACATCATAGTCCTGCAATTCCTTGATAGTGGCTTCCGCCAACTCTACCGAACTAGGCAATTTATAAGGAATGATACCCAGACCTCTCGGACAGAACGCCTTCGTTTCAGGAATCATACTCCATAACAGATTGGTTGCCACATCTTTCTGAAGGAACTTCTCGCAATGAGTCATGGCAATCAGTTCGATCGGGTGAGTATGGACAGATGCTTTATAAGGAGAATTCTTGCTCAGCAAATCATTGTGTACGCTCAGGTGGGAAGGCAGTTCCGAAGTCGGCGCCACCGCTTCGTCGGCAATGATCACATAGCTGGCGCAATCATCCAGAATGCGGATCACCGAACCATTTTCCATCGGCCAGCGAGCCAGATCACGCATGCGTTTGTTGGTTCCTTTGCAATAAAAGTAACATCCTTTCAGATAAGGCAATGTAACGCCAATGGATTTTACTTCGCTAATCGGTTCCATCCGACGGATTTCATCGTCTACAAACTCTGTGATATTTACGGTGATATTACCACCGTTACGTTCAGCCCATCCTTTTTGCCACAAGTATCCGGCAACTTCAGCTACCTTGTTTACTTCTTTGGCAAGTGCCGGACGATTTTCTAAAATTGATTTCATATCTATTTATTATTAAAACAAGTTCGGGAATACCAGCGAGAAGATCAAGACTACCAAACCACAGATCAACACTGTGATTGTTTTGGCAGATACTCCTTTCCACTCTTTCAGGATGATTCCCCATACATTACTAAAGGTTACGTTCAGCGCCATCAGGATACACCATGAGAAAGCCAGCAACACGGGACTTTCCGTGAGGAAGCTCTTACCCATTTCCAATCCGAAGAACTGCATATACCACAGCACACCGGCCAACGCACAGAAGACGAGATTGTTACCCCATACCTTTCCTTTGGCATAGTCACCGACAGACTTATTAGCTATATTCTGCTGCAGGCAGTAAGCGGCATTTGTCATGAATCCGCCTAAAGTCACGAGGAAGATAACAGGAAGACCTGCATAAAGTCCATCCACACCACCTGCCAAAGCAGCTTCCTTGATAGGAGTTCCGGCATCCAGTCCCAAAGCAAAGCAGGCACTCATCACACCCGCAAGAAGTGCTACCAGCAAACCTTTTGTCAATGCAAAGTCTTTTACGGCAGCCCGTTTTTCTTCTTCGCTCATATTCTGTGCACGCAAGCCACCGGCATAACCAATGATAGCAATACCCGCCAGCGTAATACAAACTCCTAGAAGAAGAATTAGTCCGTTACCTTCGAACAGATTGGTTCCGGCGAAGATGGCAGGAAAAAGGGTTCCGAATCCGGCACAAGTACCTAATGCAATACTTTGTCCAAGCGCAACACCCAGATAACGCATGGAGAGTCCGAAAGTCAATCCGCCTATTCCCCATAATACACCATAAAAGATGCTCATTCCAGCACCTCCGGCTCCCCACAAGTCGAACAAACTGCCTCCTGCGGGTATCCCCAGCAGTGATCCCAGGAACGGGAACACTAACCAGGCAAACACACCTTGTACTAACCAGAAGCTTTCCCAGCTCCATTCCTTCACCTTTTTAATAGGTACATAGGAACTGGACTGGCAAAAGCTACCGATGGCTATAATCAACAAGCCTATTAGAATATCCATCACTTATCGTTTAGAAGTTACTTCCGCTTCGTACTTTTCGATTTCTGCAATGAAATCTTCGCCTACCGGAACGTTGTTCTTCAAGCAGAACATATCCCATACTGCATTCCATGGAAGCGCTTTCTCTTCTTCGAGCAGAGCCAGACGCTGGAATCCCTGTCCGTTAGCTTCGTATTCACGCAGCTTGGCAATCGGTTCGAGCAAAGCACGTGTCATACATTTCTGAGCAGCACGGCTACCGACAACGTAAGCACCGATACGGTTGATAGAAGCATCGAAATAGTCGAGACCGTAGTGTACGCGTTCCAACGCACCGCAACGAACAATTTCACTGAACAGTTCCATTGTAGGATCATCCATAATGGTTACGTGGTCGGAATCCCAACGAACCGGACGGCTTACGTGCAGCATCAATTCGGGCACATAAAGCAAAAGAGAAGATACTTTGTCGGCAACACTTTCAGTCGGATGGAAGTGACCGGTATCCAAAGTTACCATCTTATTACGGGATGCGCCATAACCGATGTAGAAGTCATTGGAACCTACTGTATAGCTTTCCAGACCGATACCGAATACTTTTGATTCAATACAGTCTTTCATGTTTTTATATTCAGTAGCAAATATCTGATCCAGAGAATCTTTCAACAATGCACGATATTTCATGCGGTTTACAGTGATATCCTTGCTTCCGTCATGTACCCAAAGATTCATGATACACGGGTCACCCTGCGCCTTACCCATTTCTTCGGCAACGGCACGACAACGTTTGGTATGCTCAATCCAGAACTGACGGATGCCCTCATCCGGATTAGACAGTGACAAATCACCAGATTTCGGATGTGAGAATGAAGTAGAGTTGAAATCGAGTTTCATGTTATGCTCTTTACCCCATTCAATCCAGCTCTTGAAATGTTCAGGCTCTACCTGATCGCGGTCTACCACTTTACCTTGAAAATCCCCGTAGATTTCGTGCAGGTTCAAACGGTGTGTACCCGGAATATAAGAAGCGGCTTTCAGAATGTCGGCACGCAGTTCATCAATATTGCGAGCTTTGCCCGGATAATTACCGGTTGCCTGAATACCTCCGCTCAGTGCACCTGCCTGCACTTCAAATCCCGTTACATCATCAGCCTGCCAGCAATGAAGTGACAAGTGGAAGTCCTGCATGGTTTTCAGTACCTTTTCAGTATCTACACCTACTGCTGCATAGCGTTCAACAGCAATCTCATACGCTTTCTGAATCATTTCTTCTTTTTTCATGATATTCTATTATTAAAAGTTAATATTATTCTGTCGGTTATTTCTTGATTCTCCGGAATTTATCGAACGCAGTTTTTAAAATGGATATAAGCCGCATCCCAAGCTGCCATATCCTGTGGGTGATAAGTCTTCAACGGAATTGAACGGCTTATCAACTGACGCATACCGGCAACATCCGTCGCCTCTCCCACCGTCATTGCCTGAATCATGACATTACCGATAGCTGTTGCCTCAGACGGTCCTGCCACAACCGGGATGCCGATAGCATTAGCAGTAAACTGATTCAACAAGTCATTACGGCTACCTCCACCAATCACATGCAGAGTTTCGATAGGACGAGGAGAAAGCGCACGCAAGTTTTCCAACACCTGACGGTAACGCAAAGCCAGACTCTCAAAGATACAACGTACTATTTGTCCACGTTGCTCAGGAACCGGCTGCCCAGTAGTCCGGCAATATTCACGAATGGCCTGTTCCATATCCGCAGGATTTGCAAAACAGTCGTCATCCGGATTGATTAAACTACGGAATGGTTCACACGAATCCGCTTCGGTTATTAATTCCGGATAGCTTGTATCTCCCCAATTCAGACGGCAACGTTCCAGCAACCACATTCCACAAATATTCTTCAAAAGGCGAATTGTGCCTTCTACGCCACCTTCATTCGTAAAGTTCAAAGCCTCTGTTTCAGCAGTGATCACCGGTGCATCTGTTTCCACCCCCATCAGCGACCAAGTACCGCTACTCAAATATGCGAAATTACGATCAAGTGCGGGAACAGCTGCTACAGCAGATCCGGTATCATGTCCGGCCACCGCAATCACAGGAATTGCCCCCAATCCTGTTATCTTTTGCACTTCTTCAGTCAATGTTCCTATCTTCTCACCTGGGAAGACAAAACGACCGAAATTCTCTTCTTGCAGTCCGACTGCTTTCAGCAACTCCGGTTCCAGACGTTGCGTATGTGCATTCACTAATTGGGCAGTGGAAGCAATGGTATATTCGGTTACCATCTTCCCGGTCAGCATATAGCTCAACGCATCCGGCATAAACAGAACTTTGTCTGCTGCCTCCAATGCACTGTCATGATTGCGACGCAAAGTATCTAATTGGAAAAGTGAATTAAAATTCATTACCTGAATACCAGTTTTACCATATACCTCGCTACGAGAGATACGAGAGAAAAAGGCTTCCGGTGCTCCTACCGTATGCGGATCACGATATGCATAAGGCTGGCGAAGCAGGTTTCCATCTTTTCCAAGGAGGACGAAATCTACTCCCCATGTATCTATACCGATAGAGGCAATAGATTCGCCACGGTGAGCTACCAATTTCAATCCGTCGATAATGTGACGGTATAATGCATAAATATCCCAATAGAAATGTCCCCCCACCTCGATCAAGTGGTTAGGAAAACGATTAATCTCCTCCAGATTTAATCCGCCTTCAATAAAAGAGCCTAAGATTGTACGGCCGCTTGTTGCGCCCAGGTCGACTGCAAAAAAGTTCTGTTTCATGGTATTTTGTCTATATATTTAAGGTATCCATTTACCTACATTGCAAAGATAGGCGGTTCCTTCCTCCTTTTCCTTACGCATTTTGATAGAAAGGATGTGCATTTTGACACAAATCTACATAGCCAAACCTTACATCAGTATAAATTTTACTTTTTATGCAAAAAAAGCATGATTTATGCATGTTTTCTCCAAAATAATGCATAATTTTGCGCCATTCTTAGAATAATTATACAATGAAGAAGAAAGCAAATCGGTTAGACGCCATCAAAATGATTATCTCAAGCAAGGAGGTCGGTTCGCAGGAAGAACTGCTGCAAGAGCTGAACCGCGAAGGCTTCGAACTAACACAGGCCACCCTCTCCCGCGACTTGAAACAACTGAAAGTAGCCAAAGCTGCCAGTATGAACGGCAAGTATGTATATGTATTGCCGAATAACATCATGTATAAACGTTCCACTGACCAGAGTGCCGGTGAGATGTTGCGCAACAATGGATTTATCTCCCTACAGTTTTCCGGCAATATAGCTGTTATCCGTACCCGTCCCGGTTACGCCAGCAGCATGGCTTATGATATCGACAACAATGAGTTCAGCGAGATTCTGGGAACCATTGCCGGCGACGATACCATCATGCTGGTTCTGCGTGAAGGAGTAGCCACAAGCAAAGTACGTCAGCTTTTGTCGCTCATCATTCCGAATATCGAATAACTATACCTATATTATATATAAAGAAATGGACACTCAACAAATAGATGTTATGGTAGCCGACGCCTCACATGAGGTTTACGTTGACACTATTTTGGAAACTATCAGAAATGCTGCTGCCGTACGAGGAACCGGAATCGCAGAGCGCACACACGAATACGTAGCGACTAAAATGAAAGAGGGCAAAGCAATAATCGCGCTCTGTGGCGACACATTCGCAGGTTTCACCTATATCGAATCATGGGGAAACAAGCAATACGTAGCAACCTCCGGTCTGATTGTACATCCCGATTTTCGCGGATTAGGATTGGCAAAGCGCATCAAACAAGCATCTTTCCAACTGGCACGTCTCCGATGGCCGAAAGCTAAGATTTTCAGTCTGACATCCGGAGCCGCAGTGATGAAAATGAACACCGAACTAGGATATGTCCCTGTCACTTTCAATGAACTGACAGACGACGAGGCTTTCTGGAAAGGATGCGAAGGCTGCACCAACCACGATATACTGGTAGCTAAAAACCGTAAGTTCTGCATCTGCACAGCCATGCTGTACGATCCGACAGACCCACGGAACATAAAAAAAGAACAAGAAAGAAATAACATTTAATATATACAGCACTATGGAAGAAAAGAAGAAAAAAGTAGTGGTGGCATTCAGCGGCGGACTGGACACATCGTTCACCGTCATGTACCTCGCTAAAGAAAAAGGTTACGAAGTATATGCAGCTTGTGCCAATACGGGCGGTTTCAGCGAAGAACAGCTGAAGACAAACGAAGAAAACGCCTACAAACTGGGAGCAGTGAAATATGTAACATTGGACGTTACTCAGGAATACTACGAAAAGAGTCTGAAATATATGGTTTTCGGAAATGTGCTGCGTAATGGTACTTACCCGATCTCTGTCAGCTCGGAACGTATCTTCCAGGCATTGGCCATCGCACGTTATGCCAACGAAATCGGTGCGGATGCCATTGCCCACGGTTCTACCGGAGCAGGTAACGACCAGATTCGTTTTGACATGACTTTCCTTGTACTGGCTCCGAATGTAGAAATCATCACGCTGACCCGTGATATGGCATTAAGCCGTCAGGAAGAAATCGACTATCTGAACAAACATGGTTTCAGTGCAGACTTTACCAAGCTGAAATACTCTTATAACGTAGGTTTGTGGGGTACATCCATCTGTGGTGGCGAAATCCTCGACTCCGCACAGGGATTACCGGAAACAGCCTACCTGAAACATGTGGAAAAAGAAGGCAGCGAACAACTCCGTCTCACTTTCGAAAAGGGAGAACTGAAAGCTGTCAATGACGAAACATTCGATGATCCGATCCAAGCTATCCAGAAGGTAGAAGAGATCGGTGCCGCATACGGTATCGGACGTGATATGCACGTGGGCGATACGATTATCGGCATCAAAGGCCGTGTGGGTTTCGAGGCTGCCGCTCCGATGTTGATTATCGGTGCTCACCGCTTCCTCGAAAAATACACATTGAGCAAATGGCAGCAATACTGGAAAGATCAGGTGGCCAACTGGTACGGAATGTTCCTCCACGAAAGCCAGTATCTCGAACCGGTGATGCGTGACATCGAAGCCATGCTTCAGGAAAGCCAGCGTAACGTTAACGGTACGGCAATCCTCGAGCTCCGCCCGCTTTCTTTCTCTACCGTCGGTGTAGAATCGGAAGACGACCTCGTGAAAACGAAGTTCGGCGAATATGGTGAAATGCAGAAGGGCTGGACAGCCGAAGATGCTAAGGGCTTTATTAAGGTAACTTCTACTCCGCTGCGTGTTTACTACAATAACCATAAAGACGAAGAGATATGATTAAAGCAGGAATCATTGGTGGCGCAGGATATACAGCAGGCGAATTAATCCGTCTGCTGCTCAACCATCCGGAAACTGAAATCGTATTCATCAACAGCAGCAGTAATGCCGGAAACCGAATCACCGACGTACACGAAGGACTCTACGGAGAAACCGACCTGAGATTTACCGACCAGTTACCTCTGGACGCAATAGATGTACTATTCTTCTGTACCGCCCACGGTGACACGAAGAAATTCATGGAAAGCCACAACGTGCCGGAAGATTTGAAAATCATCGACCTCTCGATGGATTATCGCATCAAGAGTGACGATCATGACTTCATCTACGGTCTGCCGGAACTGAACCGTCGTGCTACCTGTACGGCGAAGCACGTAGCCAACCCCGGTTGTTTTGCTACCTGCATCCAGTTAGGTTTGCTTCCGCTAGCCAAGAATCTGATGTTGACAGGCGATGTTTCGGTCAATGCCATCACCGGAAGTACCGGTGCCGGCGTGAAGCCCGGTGCTACCAGTCATTTCAGTTGGCGTAACAATAACATCAGTATATACAAGGCCTTCGATCATCAGCACGTGCCGGAAATCAAGCAATCACTGAAGCAGTTGCAGAACAGCTTCGATTCAGAGATCGACTTTATTCCTTATCGGGGAGATTTCCCGCGCGGCATCTTTGCCACTCTTGTCGTAAAAACGAAAGTTGCACTCGAAGAAATCGTTCGCATGTATGAGGAATATTATGCAAAAGACTCCTTCGTGCATATTGTAGATAAGAATATAGACTTGAAACAAGTCGTAAATACCAATAAATGTCTGATACATCTGGAGAAACATGGTGACAAATTACTGATTATCTCCTGTATCGACAACTTGCTGAAGGGTGCCAGCGGACAAGCAGTTCATAACATGAACCTGATGTTCAACCTGGAAGAAACCGTAGGATTACGGCTGAAACCTTCCGCTTTCTAAAAACAGAAGAATTATGAAATTATTCGACGTATATCCTTTATATGACATCAATATAGTCAAAGGACAAGGCTGTAAAGTATGGGATGAGAACGGTACGGAATATCTGGACCTCTACGGAGGCCATGCCGTCATCTCCATCGGACACGCGCATCCCCACTATGTGGAGATGATCAGCAATCAGGTAGCAACCCTTGGTTTCTATTCAAACTCGGTGATCAATAAGCTGCAGCAACAAGTAGCCGAACGATTGGGAAAGATTTCCGGTTATGAAGACTACTCGCTGTTTCTGATCAACAGCGGAGCCGAAGCCAATGAAAACGCGCTGAAGCTGGCTTCTTTCTATAACGGACGCACCAAAGTCATTTCTTTCAGCAAAGCCTTCCACGGACGTACATCCCTTGCAGTGGAGGCTACGAACAACCCCACCATCATTGCTCCGATCAACAACAACGGTCATGTGACCTATCTCCCTCTGAATGACATCGAAGCGATGAAGCAGGAACTGGCGAAAGGTGACGTATGCGCTGTTATCATCGAAGGAATACAAGGAGTGGGCGGTATCAAAATACCGACTACCGAATTTATGCAGGAACTTCGCAAGGTTTGTACCGAAACCGGAACGATTCTGATTCTGGACGAAATCCAGAGCGGATACGGCCGTAGCGGAAAATTCTTTGCTCACCAATACAACCATATCCAGCCAGACATCATCACCGTAGCCAAAGGCATCGGAAACGGATTCCCGATGGCAGGTGTACTGATCAGCCCGATGTTCAAGCCCGTCTACGGACAACTGGGAACTACATTCGGCGGAAATCACCTGGCCTGCTCGGCAGCTCTTGCCGTAATGGACGTGATCGAACAGGACAATCTGGTAGAAAACGCAAAAGCAGTCGGCGACTACCTGCTGGAAGAACTCAAGAAATTCCCGCAAATCAAAGAAGTGCGCGGACGCGGACTGATGATCGGACTCGAATTTGAAGAACCGATCAAAGAATTGCGCAGCCGCCTCATCTACGACGAACACGTATTTACGGGAGCCAGCGGGACGAATGTACTCCGTTTATTACCCCCTCTCTGCCTCAGCATGGAGGAAGCGGACGAGTTCCTTGCCCGTTTCAAAAGAGTACTCTAACTGATATTTGATTAATAAACAGCGAACAAAAAAGCAGCCTCGAACAGAAAAACAGTTCTTATTCAGGCTGCTTTTTGTTTTTTCGCAATTTACCGTTACCTTTGTCTGTAAGAATACATTAAAAAAGAAGCGCATATGAAAATAGCTATTATCGGTGCAGGAAACATGGGTGGTTCTATAGCCCGCGGCCTGGCAAAAGGAAGTCTGATAGCAGACTCAGATATCATTGTATCCAACCCCAGCGCAGGCAAACTGGAGAAACTGAAAGAAGAATTTCCGGGCATTTCCACCACTCTGAGCAATACAGAAGCGGCAACGGGAGCAGATATTGTCATTCTCGCCGTGAAGCCCTGGTTTGTGGAGTCCGTCATGCGCGAGCTGAAGCTGAAGAGTAAACAGACGCTCGTATCCGTAGCAGCAGGTATCAGTTTTGAAGAACTCGCACACTTTGTGATAGCACCGGAGATGCCAATGTTCCGCCTGATTCCGAACACTGCCATCAGCGAACTGGAAAGTATGACGCTTATCGCGGCACGCAACACGAACGATGAACAGAACCAGTTTATGCTCCGCCTGTTCAACGAAATGGGAATGGCCATGCTCATCCCCGAAGATAAGATAGCCGCCACCACGGCACTGACTTCCTGCGGCATCGCTTACGTATTGAAATACATTCAGGCAGCCATGCAAGCCGGTATCGAAATGGGCATCCGTCCCAAAGATGCGATGGAAATGGTAGCCCAGTCCGTCAAGGGAGCCGCTGCATTAATTCTGAACAATGACACCCACCCCAGCGTGGAAATCGACAAAGTGACTACTCCGGGCGGAATTACGATCAAGGGAATCAACGAACTGGAACATAACGGATTTACCTCCGCCGTCATCAAAGCGATGAAAGCATCCAAATAATACCGCAAAATTATTAATTATAAAAAAACAACCACTTGTATGAATGACCAAATTAAACAGATCGCAGAACGCCTTCGCGGATTACGTGACGTACTGGAACTAACGTCTGAAGATATCGCCCGCGACTGCGACATATCTGCCGAAGAATACCGGCTCGCAGAGACAGGAGAATACGACATTTCCGTTAGTATGCTACAAAAGATAGCCCGCACCTACAACATCGCACTGGATGCTTTGATGTTTGGCGAAGAGCCGAAAATGAGCAGCTACTTCGTGACCCGTGCCGGCAAAGGAGTCAGCATCGAACGTACCAGGGCTTACAAATACCAGTCACTGGCGTCGGGCTTCATGAACCGCACCGCCGATCCTTTCATCGTCACGGTCGAACCGAAGGGAGACGATGAGCCGATCCATTATAACCACCACAACGGACAGGAATTCAACCTGGTGGTTGAAGGCCGTATGCTTATCAACATCGAGGGCAAGGAAATCATCCTGAACCAAGGAGACAGTATTTATTTTAATTCAAAACTTCCACATGGCATGAAAGCGCTCGATGGCAAAACGGTACGTTTTCTGGCCGTAATTATGTAATAACATTATGGTAGAAAGATTTTTAGCACAGACTAGCTTTGCCTCACAAGAGGACTTCATCAAGAACCTGAAAATAAACGTACCGGAGAATTTCAACTTCGGCTACGATGTAGTAGATGCCTGGGCTGTCGAACAACCCGACAAGAACGCTCTGCTCTGGACCAATGACCAAGGCGAAAGCCGTCAGTTCTCCTTCGCCGACATGAAACGCTATACGGACATGACGGCCTCTTACTTCCAGAGCCTCGGCATCGGTCGCGGAGACATGGTGATGCTGATTCTGAAGCGCCGCTATGAGTTCTGGTACAGCACCATCGCCCTGCATAAGCTGGGAGCAACGGTGATCCCCGCCACTCACCTGCTGACAAAGAAAGATATCATCTATCGCTGCAACGCTGCCGACATCAAAATGATTGTGGCTGCCGGCGAAGGAATCATACTGCAACACATCAAAGATGCTCTTCCCGAGTGTCCGAGCGTGGAAAAGCTGGTCAGTGTAGGTCCGGAAGTTCCGGAAGGATTCGAAGATTTCCATCAGGGAATCGATAACGCTGCCCCTTTCATCCGCCCGAGACATGCCAATACGAATGACGACATCTCACTGATGTACTTCACTTCCGGCACTACCGGCGAACCTAAAATGGTAGCACATGACTTTACGTATCCGTTAGGCCATATCGTTACGGGTAGTTTCTGGCACAATCTGGATGAGAATAGCCTCCACCTCACCATCGCCGATACCGGCTGGGGAAAAGCCGTATGGGGAAAACTCTACGGACAATGGATCGCCGGAGCCAACATTTTCGTCTATGACCACGAAAAGTTCACGCCCGCAGCTATTCTGGAAAAGATACAGGAGTATCAGGTGACTTCCCTTTGCGCCCCTCCAACCATCTTCCGCTTTCTGATTCATGAAGACCTGACTAAATATGACTTGTCTTCACTGCGGTATTGCACCATTGCCGGAGAAGCACTGAACCCTGCCGTATTCGAAACCTTCAAGAAACTGACAGGCATCAAGCTGATGGAAGGTTTCGGACAGACGGAAACGACACTGACAGTTGCCACCATGCCTTGGATGGAACCGAAACCGGGAAGCATGGGACTGCCCAATCCGCAGTATGACGTAGACCTGATCGACAGTGAAGGTCGCTCCGTGGAAGCCGGAGAGCAAGGACAAATTGTGATCCGTACCAGCAAAGGCAAACCTCTCGGACTTTTCAAAGAGTACTATCGGGATGCAGAACGTACACACGAGGCTTGGCACGACGGCATTTACTACACAGGTGATGTAGCATGGAAAGACGAAGACGGATACCTTTGGTTTGTAGGACGTGCAGACGACGTAATCAAGAGTTCCGGTTACCGTATCGGCCCGTTCGAGGTGGAAAGCGCTTTGATGACGCACCCTGCCGTCATAGAATGTGCCATCACCGGAGTACCCGATGAGATTCGCGGACAGGTAGTAAAAGCTACTATCGTATTGTCCAAAGACTATAAAGCACGTGCCGGAGAAGAACTGATCAAGGAATTGCAGAACCACGTCAAGAAGGTGACTGCTCCTTATAAATATCCGCGTGTGATTGAGTTCGTTGACGAACTGCCCAAGACTATCAGCGGCAAGATTCGTCGCGTGGAAATTCGCGAGAACGATGAGAAATAAGGCATAAAACCCATTTATAAAAAAGCCGGCTGCAAAGGATTGCAGCCGGCTTTTCTTTTCACTATCTGTAAGTATCGGATTCTCTAATCAATTGATAAAGCTCCAACCATCCGCTTAATCATTAGGATGATAGAAATTGTATTGTTCACTCCATGCAGGAATTCCGGTAAGCGTTATATCATTACCGTTCGGGCTATTATCCTTCAATACATTTCCTTTTCCTTCATCACACTTCCAATACCCAATCAAACCATCCGAATCTCCGGATATCTGGCGTGACATTCCTTCCTGAATAGCGTTCTCTGTCAGGCATTTGCTCCAAAGACGAATCTGAGCTAATTCTACCTGCATATTCCAGCCGAAACTCTGTGCTAAAGAAATATTATTGAATGTAAAGTCTCTTGAATCGGCTTTACTATTATTCAATGTACCATCTTTATAGAGGGAAATAGTAGATCCGTCATAAGTATAAGCAATGTGATACCATATATCCGGATACCAAAATTCCTCACTATCAAAATAGTTTCCATCCAACTGACACTGCAAACATGGCGCAATCTTTTTTGCTCCATCCGCCCAATAACGCAATAAAACGCCATTGAAAGAAATAGGAGCCGAATTGTCTGCGAAAATTAATCGTCTGAAAGCAATATTGGCAGGACCCACCCAATCTCCTGTCGGTCTGCCCGTTGTATTATCGAACTTGATCCAATACTCTATAGTCCACTGAGTAACAGGTATTTCGTTTTTAAAGTTCAGACTGGTTTTATTTGCTGATTTCAAAACCACCGCTTTCTGTTTATTAGGGGAAGTAAGCAGATAAAGAATATGGTTTGCGTTACCAACAAGTCCTATCGGTCCGGCTACGGAAGTGATCCGTACCGGAATCGCATAAGCCTCGTTATTGGGGGTGGTAAACGGCTTTATAGTAAGATTAATGACTGGTGCAGACACTTCACCTGCGGGAATCGTAACTGTGCGTTCAAAACTTCTGAATTCTTCCGGCAAAAGTTCGTAAGACGCTTCATGCTGTTGATTATACTCATCAATGAGTTGCTGATCAATATCCAGTGTTACAGTTACATCTTGATCAATAGCACGAACCAAACGGACGGTCAATGTTTTTATCACATCTCCCTCGTCCACCAATTGTGCCTCTATCTGCTGACTAAACGTATTAGAAGGAGCCGCTTCCGCAATATATACTCCATTATCGATAGTTGACAGTTTTGCATCGTTGCATCCGGTGACAACAGCCAAAGCTGCCCCCAGCACAACATATCTTGAAAATTTAATCATCTTCATAATTATCCTTTTTTAGTTATGTTCTTGCAATTAATGATTAGCGGGATTCAGAACCTGAATAACCTCACGCATAAAGAAATAGTCATTCACCGGACGACAAAGATTAAAACGGTAGGCACCCACTCCGCCAATGCGGGCATCTACTCCCGGACGATAGTACATCGCCATTCCCTTCAATGAATAAGTCACAATACCATCACGAGTTGTAAATTCCGGTCCGCCATCCCCTTTATGCTTTTCAAAGTCCTCACACCAAACTGTTTTACTAAGAATCGTAGCTTCATCCTCTATCGAACCGAATTTATTTAATAATCTGTCAAAACGACCATCCAAAGCATCACTATATCCCTCATCCGACCTACAGTAATAGGCTTGAACCACATAATAATCTAATAAAGGGCCCGACTCCTTGTTCAGTGTCTGCGGTTCTCCGTCGACCATCAATATACGTCCAGTTCCCGATTTCGGTCCGAATTCTTTCGATAATTCATCCAAAAAAATATGCATACGGTCCGAATTTCCACTCAGATTTCCGGAATAGCCAAAATTCGGTTCAAAGTCGATATCGAATCCATCATAGTTATACTTATTGATTGAATCAATAATCACCCGCGCATATTTACGGATAGCTTTTTCTTGTCCTTCTTCCGAAGTGTCACCATAATTGCCATACCACCCCCAATAAGCAGCCATCGCTTCATCCTTAGAGTTGTACTGTACGCCATCCACGATGAAATCATTCTCAACAGAAGCAGGCGTATGACTTCTGCCTATATCTGTGATATGCTGACAATACAAAACTCTGAGACCTTTCTTCTCTCTCACTTCCTTAAGGTCACTTTTTTGTGCTTCAGTCAGGTTGAAAGCCCCTCCCCAAAGAGAGACGATATCCATTGAATCGGGAATACCTCTCAACTGGTTGTTCATATTCGTTCCGGTTCCGGTCCATTCACTGTACCAGCCGAAAACAATCGGATGATCGGATTTCTTATACTCTCTCAGTGCCTTATAATAGTCTTCACCATTGATATTCACCGGTTCGGTGAACTTCGGTTCCATTTCAGTCCAGTCGCTGCACTGTATAAACATCAGTGCACCCATTACTCCAAATATGATATATAATAATTTCTTCATATTGTTATTCCTAATTTAAGCTATTAATAAGTACCATTTTCTTTCATTGCCCACCAAAGATCAGTTCCATTAGAATCTTTTCCATTGCTAAGCATACTGACGGCCGCTTCCACATTCGCCTTATTGTTATTGTATTCACTTCGTGTAAAACGAAGACGGCGTTGTCCGCGCCCCGTATTACAATCGGCATTCATAGATTCAGTTGCCGGGAAGATTCTAGGATAGCCTGTCCGACGGAAATCTGCCCATCCGTTCATCGGGTCGGGATAACAGGCAATCCATTTCTGGGTAAGTACTCTTTCCAGTTTCTTCGCGTCATCAGCTCCATCCTCCCACTTGATCGTAATGGACGACTGGTTCGTATAATTGTTTCCGGTATGTCCAGCAATTAAATTATCCACATAATTTCCCGGTATAGATGTAGCGTCAGCCAAATAATCATCGGCACCCGATACCCCAAATTCCTCAAAAGACAATCGAACTCCCTTTTCATAGAAAGTCTTGGCATCTCCACCCATATTCCAGCCTTTCAGTGCTCCTTCCGCACGCAGGAAAGCAGCTTCGGCAGCGTACATTACCGGTTGTGGCAATGTTTTGTCGGTAGCGATAAAGAGTTTGCTATAGTTGGCGTATACCGTAGGTTCAGGTATTTCTGCCGAACCCGAACGGACACCTACATACCCACCGGCAGCAGTCTGAGTCTGCGGAGTAAAATAAGCAGGACGGCGAGGATCGTTATATCCGTTCATGTACGACACGAGGCAGGCATTGGCTCTTACTTCGGGCCATCCGCTGACAATAGCATATCCATTTTCATTGATTCCGCCATTAGTCGTATCATAAGAACTGTCGCCCACACTTTCCATCACACCTCCAAGTACAGCTTCCTGAGCCTTGGTCTGAGCATATTCCGGTTCTACTCCCGAGATGCGGATAGCCATCCGAAGTTTCAGCGTATTGGCAAACTTCAGCCACTTCGAGCAGTCACCTTTATAGAACTGGTCTACCACAGCCAAATCTTGATTTACGCCGAACGTTGCCGCCGACTTCAGAATGGTGATCGCATTATCCAGATCGTCAAACATGGCATGCCATACAGTCTGCTCATTATCATAAGGGGCTTCCGTTTCGCCGGCCTTCATCTGTGTGTAAGGAATGGGACCTTGCAAAGATGCGAGCAACTGCATACCATAAACACGGGTTAACTGAGCCATGGCATAAATGACACCTTTCTTTTCCGTAGAGTTCTCGACCAGAAAGAAAGAAGGATAGATATAGCCGTAGAGTCTTCCCCATGAACTGTCATTGTGCCCTTCGGACGCATTATAATAAGCAAAGATATTCTTTCCAAAGCTCCAGTTAGCTGTCGCAGTCACTTGACCGCTAAAGCTGGCCCACATACAATTAATCTCCTGACAAGCATTCTGTTGCGGACAAGCATACACGTTAAACATCGTAGACAGTAAGTTACTTGCCGGTACTTTTGAAGGCTGATAAGGGTTGGTATTAAAATCTTCAAAGTTAGTAGTACACCCCGCCATCATACATACGACTGCGCTTGCTCCGATATATTTTATTATCTTGTTCATACCTATTTATTATTTAAAACTGAAATTTAACATTGAATCCGAAATTTCTTGTACTCGGAAGCATATAGGCATCAAATCCCTGATAGAAGTTAGATGCAGCTGAAGTGGTCAGTTCCGGATCGAAAGGAGCCTTGCAATAAATCATCCATAAATTCTTTCCTACCAGCCCAACAGTCATTCCGACCTTATTGTCAAACCATTTTTTAGGCAATGTATAGCTAAGTGAAAGTTCGCCGAGTCGTACATTGGTAGCGCTATACGTGTAGTAAGCCGCAGTTCCCTGAATGGTCTGATAGTAAGTCTGTGCAGAGACTTTGCTCTGATTAATCTGCACGCCTCCTGCGTCACGTACGTCCGCGCTGACTTTGGAAACACCGGCAGCGTCAAGTACGGACTGCGTCTCACTGATAACAATACCTCCGAAACGTCCGGTGAAAGTCATGCCAAGATTAACTCCCTTATAACCGAATCCTAAACTCCAGCCCATATTCATCTTAGGCAGAATAGAACCTAAGTAGGTTTCTTTGTTCTCCATAGCCAGTCCGACACCTTCTTCATTAAGAATGTAGCCATTCAAGTCACGTTTGAGCAAGCGTTGTCCGTATACGTCTCCCATTGATCCTCCGACACGCAAAATCAGGCGGGCATCCGTATGTCCATAAGTAAGCGGAGACAGTTCCGGCATCTGGATAGGTTGTCCGGTGGCATAGTTGTACACACCGTCAGCCAACCGTTTTACCCGGTTCTTATTCCATGTCAATGTATAGTTCGTATTGAAAGAGAAATCTTTCCACTGCTTGTTATAACCCAATGACATTTCCAGACCTTCGTTCATGATGTTTCCACTTTGGATAGGAATATTAGAATATCCCGAAGAAAGCGACAAGTCCGCATAGAATGTCTGATTATAAGTATTGGAACGATAATAAGTCAAGTTAAGACTGATGTCATTGAGGATACGTGCGTCCAAACCTACTTCCCATGACTTGGTACGTTCCGGTTTCAGTTTCGTGTTCGGATAAGAAGAGGTACTGGTCCAGCTCTGTGTCTGTTCATCGTAAGGGTAAGTAACGGTAGTCATGAAGCGGCCGTAAGAGTTACCTACCTCAGTGTACGAACCGCGAACTTTCAGGTATGTCAGCCAATCAGGAGCATTAAACATACTCGTCAGAATGGCGGAAAGTCCTATTGACGGGTAGAAGAAAGACTTGTAATCGGAGAAAGCCAGTCTTGAATCCCAGTCGTTACGTCCGGTAGCAGTCAGATAGATCATCGATTTCCAACCAATTTCCGCATTGGCAAAGATAGCGCGTGTCTGATCATGCCAGCCGGACTGTTTTGCTTTCCATGCTTTATTGAAATCGATATTGTGGACGGCAAAGAAATTGATAAGTTTCAATCCGCCTTCATATCCGATCATTTCATAACGACTGTCACTCAGTGACACACCAAGGTTGACATTGACCGACCAGTCGTTAAAACTCTTATTCAGTGTAGCAATCGCATCCGCATACGTGTTCTTTGATTGTGTAGAGGTGTCACTGTACGTTCCACGGTCACCCGACACCAGTGTGCCGGTAGAAGCGTATGCCTTATAAGTACTACGATTATCATAATTATCTATTTTCACACGTCCTACCACATCCAGCCAGTCGAACAACTGATATTTGAGGGAAGCGTTGATCATATAACGGGTCTTCTTATTCTCCCGCAACTGGCGATTCTGTATCCAGTAGGGGTTGGCAAGACCACTTGAAGTACCGCCGTAAGGCCAGTATTGCTCCATCAGGTCCATACCGGAATTATAACGTTCGAACATACGTACATCATCGAAATTCTCACTACGAGGGAAACGGTAAAGTCCCGGCAGAGGATTATAGTAATAACCCTGCGACATCATATTCTTGTCATTCTGAAGAATATAACTGGCACCGGCATCGAGTGTCATCTTGTCTTTCAGGAAACTGGTCGTGTTACGGACAGTGAAATTATAGCGGTTGTATCCACTGTTGGGCAATATATTGGTGGTGTTGGTAGTAGAAGCCGACAAATACGCCTGATTCTTCTTGTTACCGGTTGACAAAGCAAATGAGTTAATGACATTCGCTCCGGTCTGGAAGAAGTCACGCGGATCGTAGTCACTGTTTACAATCGGTCCCCAGCTATCCAGGCTGTTGGGCAGGTTACCATATTTGCTCTGCATCTCAGGCATCATTGACACCTTCGAGAAAGTAGTATTATTGGAGACCGTGACAGAAGTCTTGTCCGCAGACCCCTTCTTGGTGGTTATCAGCACAACACCGGCAGCGGCAGCATTACCATACAGAGCTGCGGCAGAAGGTCCGGTCAGCATAGAGATAGATTCGATGTCTTCCGGGTTAATGTCGGCAGCGCCATCCGTACCCTGCTGGTCATAGATACCACCGCCACCTCCATTCATCATGTTATACATCGGTACACCGTCGATCACATAAAGCGCCAGATTGGAAGAAGTGATAGATTTGACACCACGCATCACGACACGCGAAGCACCTCCCGTGGTATTGGACGAATTAATATTAACACCGGCCACCTTACCATTCAGAGAAGAGATGAAGTTCGCATCTTTCACAGTAGTCAGTTCATCACCGCTCAGCTGCTGCACGTTGTATGACAATGCCTTCTCCGAGCGTTTGATACCCAATGCCGTCACTACCACCTCATTCAGTTCCTGCGTCGCATCCTCTAGCACCACATTGGCAACATTTCCTTTTACGGGTACTTCTTTTGACTGATAACCTACATAGGAAAATACAAGAACAGGATTCGCCGATGAAGTGGAAAGCTTATAGTTTCCATCCATATCGGTGATGGTTCCCTCACCGGAACTCTTCTCCCGGATAGAGACACCAATCAACGGCTCTCCATTCTTATCTTTTACCGTGCCGGCAATAAGTCTTTCTTTTCTCTGCTGTGCAACGTCTTTTTCTTTTGCAGCCAGTACTATTTTATTATCCAAAACTTTATATTCGATGCCCACACCTTTAAAAACTTGCTCCAGAACCTGGAATATATTCTTATTAGACACTGACACCGACACTTTGCGTTTCAAATCGAGATTCTTACTGTTTACAAAAAAGCCGAATCCGGACTCAAGTTCGATTTTGTGAAGCACTTCCTCTATGGTACAATCGTTTGCCTTCAATGTGATGGAAGTCTTTTGCGCATATCCATCGGACGCATATGCCAGTCCGAATGAGCAGACAATGAGTATAAATAGTAACTTCATAGATAGTGATATTTTCCTTGAAGACCGCCTAAGAAGGTTTAATCCTCCAAGAAATTGGACGATACAATAATTTTGCATAAATTTGTAACGAGTTTAATTAAAAAACTAGTAGTTATACTTGTCGGGAAACAAGTAGATTCACGATTACTGGGCTCAATACGGGAAGATACGACCAATATCATCCCGTATCTTTTTTAGTTTCAAGGGTCTTTGTTTTTCATGGCAATAAGCTTTTTTGAAATAAGGTTATTAATAACACTAAATAAAAATTTCTATCTTCATCTTCTCTTTACTTCCTTGTACACTGTTCAGATAACGCCAGCGTATTTTCGAAGAAGCTTCTATATAATTCAGTATCTGCTCCAGGCTCCTGCTCGTGAATGTCCCGGAGAACAGGTCATCATCGGGCACATTGCGTCGAACGATAAATTCCACATCATATCTGTCTGCCAAAATCTCCAGAGCATCCTGCAAAGATGTCTGCTTAAAGACGATAATACCATCCTTCCATGCCAGTTCTCCCTCACCGGAAGTAGTATAGAGCTCCGTTTTTCCACTCTGCGAATAATAGATCAGCTTCTGACCGGGTGCCATAGTAATGTACTGAGGCTTCTGTGCGGTATTATTAAATTCGAAATGCACTTTCCCTTCTATCAGAGTGGTAGTAATCTCTTCGGAATCCCTATACGCCTTTACATTGAACTTTGTGCCCAACACTTTAATCGCAGACTGATGGGCTGTGGAAACAATGAACTGTTTCTCCGGGTCTTTCTGAACTTCGAAATAGGCCTCCCCGTCCAGTTCCACTTTACGGGTACGGGAAGCGAACTGACTGGGAAAAGTCAGCGTACTTTTTCCGTTTACCCATACCATTGTTCCGTCAGCAAGCGTCACTTGCGTACGTTGTCCGGCAGGCACATATACGGTCTGCATTTCTACATTTTCCTTTTGCAGAGTTTGTATCAGTATATAACTTAATCCGAAAGCCAAAACAAATATAGCCGCAATCCGCATCGCCTTCATCGTAAAAGTGCGTAGTGAAAGCAGCTTGTCACGCCCCGTTTTCAACTCATCCGCATCCTGCCAAACAAGTGCATCATAACTTTTGCGGAGTGACATAAATTCTTTGAGATTAGCGGCATCGGCATCAATCCATGCTGCAACTTCTTCTTTCTCCCTTTGAGAGGCTTTTCCGGATATATATTTTAAAAGTAAATTCTGATTCATATTATAAGTTGAGTTACTTTATAAGTAATAAACAGGAGTATATTTGCTCCCCCTTTCATATAGAATACCACTCACTAAAAATAATCCCTAGTGAGAAATACAACTTTTTTTGCTGTTATTAAAAAAAGAGGAGAAAAAGATATTTTCAAGATCATCAAATAAAAAATATCAGGAAAGGAGCATACTCTTTCAGATTATCACGCAGCAGCTTCACAGCTTTGCTTATATGATACTCCACTCCTTTGACACTGATACCCAATTCTTCAGCTATTTCTTTATGAGATTTTCCATCCAGACGATCGGATATAAATGCAATGCGCGTCTTTTCCGGCATACCAGCCAACAATGTTTTCACCTTTGAGCGTAATTCTTCGGACATAACTTCCTTCGGATCACAGGCTTCCAAGGTTGAAATACGGATTTCCAATTCCCGTTGTCCCTTATCTGTCAGGTTTTGGTAGACGTTCTCCTGAACCTGCAAATGTTTCAGGTAATTGAGTGACTTGCTACGTATATAAGTGATTAATACAGCTTCGATACTCGGAATTTCCTGTTTTTTACTTAATTCCCACAAATAAATGATTGCTTCCGATACAATATCTTCAGCTACCAAATCATTATGGACGTATGATAAGGTAAACAGGAATGCTCTCCTATAATAGGTAGTATATATCGAATTAAAATTAATTGCAGTCATTTCGATCTATATTAATGGCGCTTATGCGTATAGTTTAAGTATATCCAAAGGTCTTTAATGATTGCAAAGAAATATATTTTAATTGAATAAAAGAACTTTTTGAAGAGAAAATGGGACATAAGCCGGTAAATCATCAGAAGGCTGACGACTAGCATATAGCTTTCACTCCTTTCTCTCCACTTTTTTCCAATGCTAAAAACTGACCAATTTATGCTAAAATCAGATCATTGCATCATTTCTATACTATTATGACTCAAAATTGCTCTAATCTATAAATCCAACTTCCTATATTTGCAGCCATAACAATTAAAACACAAAAAGAATATGATTACAAGTAGAAAGGTTTCTCAGGTCAATGTTTTTGCTGGTAGTCCCTGGGAAGTAGCCAGCGTAAAGAGTTTATTGAAAGCAGCGTATATCGAGGCATCAATGAAAGACAATGGATTGAACAGTATACTCATTTCTGTTCCATGCGAATATTATACAGCAGCAATGCGTGTGATTAATAAAAGAAAAGTTTCATAGGTTTTAGGTTAAACATATAAGATTAAAGCCGGGTACGATGGGAGATCGCACTCGGCTTTTCAGTCTTTGTATGATTCTTTTAAAACGAAGTAACCTTTAGATTGGTTGACTTTCTGTTTGTTTAATCTTCAGTTTGCTCAATTTCTACTTTTTCATTCTTTAGCTTTTCAAGAGCGGCAATCTGCATATTACAGAAAAGGTGTATGTGATGAATCAAGTTAGTATGCTGTGACAAGTAAACGACAGAGTCCATAAGTTGGGCAGACAGTTGGTAGGCTTTCCGATTATTTGTATTTTCGTCCGGACGACGCATATAAAGGGCAAAACTTCGGTACAAGATAGGAATAAAGCGTTCCCACGGAAGTTCTAAGCTAAGCAACAAATGGTTCATATTCTCCAGCATACGTTGAAGAGACTCAAGGTCCGGCTTATCAGATTGCTTGCCATACACCTCTGCCCATAGACGGGCTTCTTCTTCAAAAAAGTTTTCTTTGGAATTTTCTTTCGCGATAGTCAATGCGTTTTCTGTTTCCATAAAATAGTAGTATTAATAAAAGGGCAAAAAAAGAACGGTTTCGCCTTTCCCGTTGACTATCACTTTCTAGAAGCTGAAGGCACATTACATACTCTTCACGGGGGTACGAAACCGCCTATGAGGAAATTGTAAGCATAGAAAATGCCTACAACTTGTCAAAAGCAGATACACCGCTTCTAGAAAAAATGATAGTCACTGCAAATATACTATTTTTCAAATATAAGTAAGGAATATCTGTAGATTTATTGATCAGAATTTCCACCTTTACACTAACCCGCATCGTAAACTTACAGCCGTAAGTCTTACCATCGTAAGTTTACGGAAGAATCAATAAATTAGTCAAGAAAGAGAAACCAATGAGGTTTTACAATAGCTCCCCAGTAATTTGACAGCAGTTTTGCCCTCATGCTCTAACAAACCGTCTGTATCCCTTTATTCATCGTGGTTTTCGGTGTGGTAGCAACTGTGGTGGCAGGTATGAGAGCAAACGGTTGCTCTCACTCTGTTTCATCCTGATTAGTATCGTTTCTACATTACTATCTTCTGATTTACAGGATGTTAATATCTGACATCTCAGCTATTAACGTTTGCTCTCTCAGTCATTAATAACTGAGAAATCAGCTATTAATGACTGATACCCCATACATTATTAGCCAATAAATGATTCAATGCTTCCTAAAAGAACAGGTCAATTGAAACAACTAACACGGCCGAGTCAATCCAATCATACGGTCAAGTGAATCCAATCGACAGGTGTTTCAGAAAGTTTCAAACGCTTGAAACTTTTTGTTTCATGCCTTGGAACAAAAGGTTTCATGCCTTGAAACTAATAGTTTCAACCTTTGAAACACTTTATTCCAACGGTTGAAACTGACATTGGAACTACAGGAATAAAGTGAAGATACTACAAAGGTTAGAGATTAGATTAAAAAAAGTGAGGGCAAGCATTTGCTCTCATACCTGCTACCACAGTTGCTACCACACCGGAAACCACGATGAATAAATGGATACAGACAGTTTGTTAGAGCATGAGAGCAAAAGTGATACTAAATTACTATTGAGCAATCTTTGATAATTCGCTGCACAACAAAAGTGCAGAAATATACATAATACTGCACTTTTGTTGCGCAATTATCGTATCATTACAGATAAATACACTTCAGTTATGGATTGATTATACGAAAGCTTCAACAAGTTATTAAAAAGCACGAGCACAAAGATAGCATCGGTTCGATCATCCCACTTTGGTATTTTGGAATGAATTATTAGTAAACTAAGCAAAAGCCTTTTTCTTCTTTTAGTCCACACTATTTTTATAAAAGGCACTAATTTTATTGAATTACCTCACTAACAGAGCGCTAGATTTCAAAAAGAAACTTAACTTTGCACCCGAGTTTTATAAAAAGAGACTGAATTAGTAACTAAAAAGATTAAACCGCATGAAAATTAAGACTTTAATAGCCTGTTTCATACTAGCTTGTGCTGCAACTTCCTGCATACAGGATGAAGCACTGAACTCAGAAGCAGCCATTGATGCTTGTACAGGTGATGATGTACAATTAGCAAACATCAATGCTGATTCAAAGGTAATTAATGTATATGTGCATAAGGGAGCCGACCTCTCCAAACAAAAAATAAAATTTGAGGTCCCACAAGGAGCCACTACCAAAGTAAATAATCAGGCAACTGGTGATACAGAGTCTACATATGATTTTAGTGAGGCACCACATTCTCGAAAATTTACTGTAACTTCAGAAGATGGTCAATGGAAACCTGTGTATACTGTTAATCTGAAACGAGCAGAATTACCCAACTCATTTCATTTTGAAGAATTATTAGCCTCTTTCAACACTCCCTATGATATTTTTTACGAGTTTGAGCAAGGAACTTCGCAAGATATTTCTAAAGTTTTGCAATGGTCAAGTGGTAATCCCGGATTTAAACTGACGGGAATGGCAAAGAGTATTAGCGATTATCCGACAGTACAAGCCGCTAACGGTGTCATTGGTAAATGTGCTAAATTGACAACTTGCGACACAGGAAGTTTTGGCGCAATGGTAAATATGTTTATTGCTGCAGGTAATCTTTTTATCGGTTCGTTCGACCTTTCCAATGCATTAAAAGATGCCCCCAAAGCAACAACATTCGGCTTCCAATTTTACAAACGCCCTAAAGCATTAAAGGGATTCTATAAATTTAAATCCGGTGATATTTACACTGCTCCCAAGAAAAACGAGAAAGGAGAAATGGAACAAGAAATTATCCCCGGTAAAAGAGACCGATGTGATATCTATGCTATCATGTACGAAGCAAACGAAAACTCTTTTATGCTTGACGGTTATACCTCATTGACTTCAGACAAACTAGTATCAGTTGCGCGGATTAAAGAAGAAGATGTCAAGGAAGGAGATACTTGGAATGAATTTGACATACCATTCGTGCTAAAAGATGGCAAGCAAATTAATGAAGACAAGCTAAAGGAGGGAAAATACAAACTAGCCATTGTGCTCTCTTCAAGTGTAGACGGTGCCTTCTTTAAAGGAGCAGTAGGTAGTACGCTTTATGTCGATGAACTAGAACTTATTTGTGAAGAATAAAAACTCAATGCAATGAAAAAATATAAATTAATCAATATCATAGCCGTACTACTGTTTGTAAGTACATTCTCAGCGCAAGCACAAGAAGAAAGAAATCAAGGTATCATCTGGTCATACTTGCATGGATGGGAATATGGAATCAAGGCTGGTTTCAGTATTGGAGGAACTGCTCCATTGCCTTTACCTGAAGAAATCCGCAAAATAGACAGTTATTCACCAGGTGGCCTCGCTATTTCAATTGAAGGAAATGCAACTAAATGGTTTGACACAAAATGGGGAATGACTGTAGGAGTACGACTTGAAAATAAAAATATGACAACGGAAGCTACTGTAAAGAACTACGGAATGAAGATCATCAACACCAACGGCGGAGAACTACAAGGTTTATGGACAGGTGGCGTAAAGACTAAAGTCAAAAACTCTTATCTGACTATCCCAGTAGTTGCCAACTATAAAGTAAGCAAACGTTGGAAAGTCTCAGCAGGTCCGTATGTATCTTATCTTATTGAAAGAAACTTCTCCGGACATGTATATGAAGGTCACTTGCGTACTCCGGATCAGACAGGTTCGCGAGTAGATTTTACTGGTGAAAGCATTGCTACTTATGATTTCTCTGACAATCTGCGTAAATTCCAATGGGGATTGCAATTAGGCGGTGAGTGGAGAGCATTCAAACATTTAAATGTGTATGCTGACTTGACATGGGGATTGAACGATATCTTCAAGAAGGATTTTGATACGATTGCATTTGCTATGTATCCTATTTATTTTAATGTAGGATTCGGATATGCGTTCTAATAAAAAATAATCTATATAGATTCATCATTACTCTCGTTATAGACAAGCTATAACGAGAGTTTTTATATCCCAAACTTCATCTAAAAACATTATTAGAAAAATACATTTTTCATAATTAATGGAGTAATATACTTCTCCTTCATATCATTCCTAACAAATTATAATAAAAATAAGAATCCCTCCATCCCATTCTAATAAAGAAGAGATGAAGGGAAACACCTAAAATATATCTTTTACTTTTGAGTCTAATTACTTATTCATTAACAATAGTAACATCATCAATCAACAATCTACTACCAACAGCAGCATTATAGGCAGCACCATCTTTACTAGCTGAAAAGATTACTGCAAATTTATACTTTTTATTGGGATCATACTCTTTATCCTTTTTATATTCCAGTTTTAACTCAAAAGGAGTATATTCACTTGTCCCAGTATTTGTATATACAGCAGAAGCTACAATTTTATCAGATGTATAGATATTATTTCCATCCAATGTTTCTTTTTTAACATCTTCTACTTCGTATAGAACTGCGGATAAAGCACACTCATCTTTTGTATCTGGTTCTAGTACTCCATTTGAGTTATAGAATTCGGTTCCAGGAGTATATTTAAAGAATCCTTTCACTAATAGAGGTTTTTCTGTATATTCAATACCAAAAAGAGTTGTAGTCATCGGATCTTTTAATGCATTTGTAGCTACAAATGTTCCCAAAAATATAGATCCCGCTGTAACTTTAGGCACTTTTTGTCCTAACATATTGTCTGATCCTGTAGTATCAATAGATACTAGTTCCGCTGCATAGTTTCCTCCATGAGCCTCTTCTGTTTTATTAATAGGAAAAGGACCATTATAAGTAATAGGATTAGGTTGAGCAAAAGCACCAAATCCTTTAATAAACACAACAGCTTGATTACAACTAGCCCATCCTCCTACAGCTATTGGATATTGATATTCAGGAGTAGTCTGAGTTTCATCTACTGTCCAATCTTCAAAATCATAAACTACAACCTTGTTGGTTCCAGAAATAAAAACACTATATTTCTTCATAGTACCATCTTCAGCAGTAACTGTATACTCAACTTTCTTATTATTTGAGAAATCTTGCTTAACATTAGAAGCAGGAGTAACTACAGCTTTCTCTGATACTGTAATAGAAGGTAACAAAATCAAAGCTTCATTAGCAGCATCTTTACTTACCTTAAAAGTAATTGTTCCTTTTTCATCGTCAATAACAGGCTGTTCAGTTACAACATCACTATCAAATGTAAAGCCTGTAATCTTAGCCTCAGAGCTTTCATTACCTGTCAATTTAGTACCAACAAAAGTAGCCTTGACATCTTGATTTAAAGGAGCACCAACCTTTACGCCAATTTCAATATTAATATTACTACCTTTTACAGTACCTAAAATACTAATAGGACAATTACCGAGAGGTGCCACCAAATCAAGATTCTGTTGTCCTTCAAATGAGTAACCACCATCAATAGCTTTCACTGTACAAGGGTCTACCTCAATATCACCCACATTAATCAAGAAAGTAAAATTCTTCAGTGATAAAGCAATTTGATTAGCACCTTTATTTGACTGCGCAATAGCAATCTTTTGATTCTCAGTAGTCCCCATCTGATTTCCATCAACAACTACTGACAATTTTCCAATATAGCCTCCAGCCAAATCTGTATCTATAGGATATTTCACCTCATCATCGTCATCACCACAACTTGAAAACAAGCTGACTGAACAAACAAGCATAAACAAATACAACAAACTCTTTTTCATAATTCTCTTATTTAGTTAATAATCTATTTGATCGCAAAATCGGGTACAAAGTAACATATTTATATTAATTATCACAAGGTCCATTCTTTGTATTTTATGATCTATTTTTAAGATCATATTGCAAAAAAACTGTTTTTATCTACTTTTTAAGGTTCATATTTACAGCATACTCAACAAATATATACCAAAAAAGGAGGGATTTCAAGTCCCCCCTTTTTCGATATTCAAGATATTATAGTTTTCAAATTTTCATATAACTAACCTATTATTCTAGCTATACATCTCATTACTCGCCAATAACCTCCAATTCATCAACGATCAGCGTACTGTTAGCTGCGCCTTTGAACTTATCACCTTCCTTACTGGAAGAACATATAATAGCTAACTTATACTCTTTAGTACTATCATAAGATTTCTCCGGCAAATACTCAAATGCAAGTTCAAATGTAGTCCATTCATCTTTATCCGTACCATCTTTCAAGCGAGCTTCTGCCACACGATATTCTGAAGTATTAATATCTACTCCTGTGAGTGTCACATCTTTGCCGGCTGCATCTTTTGCTTCGTACAATACCGCAGCAATAGAACATTCGTCGATAATGTTAAGCCCCTCCTGCACTGGTTTGACAGAACCATCTATATAGTTAGTTCCTGCTTTATATTTATATACGCCTTTTAATAACTTAGGCTCCTTGTCATAAGCAATACCAAATTTGGTTGATTTCAAAGGAGCAAGCATATTAAGACTGAACGTACCCGTAAATAAAGAACCGGAAGTAATAGGTGCCATACTGCCTAAAACATGTGCTCTAGAATCCAATGTCACCAATTTGGCAGCCTTACCACTAAAGCCTTCAGATTCTTCCATCACAGGATAGCCTACTTTTACTGTCGAAGATGATCCATTCAACATTTTGGCACCACCATTGGAAGTAGCCAGGAATCCTGCAGGCTCCGGAGTCCAATAATTTTCATAACTATTACCTGCATCAAATTCAGACCATTCATCCAAAGAATATTTCATGATATTCTGAACACCTTCAATAGAAGCAGTATACTTTCTTGATGTTCCATCTTCAGCAACTACAGTATAAACAACACTTTTTCCTCCGGAGAAGTCCTGAGCAACACCACTTGCCGGAGTTACGGTAGCCTTTTCTGAAACAGCAATGACTGGTACCAAGGCTTTCAAGTCTTCCTCAGTAGCCTCATCATTAACTTTAAACGTAATGGCACTCTTTGCATCATCAATAACCGGTGCTACTGTTATAACTTCGTCATCAATAGTAAAATCGGTTATTTTAGCCTCCGTGTTTTCACTTCCTGACAGTTTAGTACCTTTATAATTGACCTTAACTTTCATTCCGCCTTCTACATCTACATCAATAACCATATCTACAGCATTCTTACCAACTGTACCCGAAACGGATGTATTGCATGATCCCACAACAAGACTTAATGTCTGATTGCCGGAAAACTTATAAGCATCACCACTTTTTGTCAAAGCACAATTATCCACAGTAATGTCACCAATAAGAAGCTCAGTACCTGCTACGGTAATAGTAAAGTTTCTCAGTTCCAGTTTTACAGCAGTATCCGAAGCCTTTGAGATATAAACCTTCTGAACCATATCAGAAGCTATAGGAGTAGATACTCCCACATAATATACATCCATCGTTCCTTTATATGCACCTGCAAGTTCACTGTCAACCGGATATTTCACATCGTCATCGTCACTACAACTCATAAATAGACTCACCGAACTAATAAGCATAAACAAATACAACAATCTTTTCTTCATAATCTTCATAGTTAATTATAAATTCTTTTTTATCACATAAAATCACGCAAAGTAAAAGATTTAAAATAACTACCACAAGTGCCATTCTTGGCATTCTATGTTCTATTTTTAATATATTATTTATTCATACCCCAAAAATAAGAAAAATAAAAGTTTCAATATTAATATTCAAGTTATAAAAGAGAAGAGTAAGCAGATATATATTTCTGCACTAATCCAATCATCTTTTCATACAAATCCCTATCACAATCCATATACCTATAAATCATCACATCTATCAACCATAGAATTTTTTCCCGATTTAATATCCGCTCAACAGCCTCCCCCCTTACGAATGACGGAAGTGAATTTACGACATTATAATTATTGCATATTTATTAAAAAAGCTGTATCTTTGCAACCTTAGTCATAATTGAAAGTTTGTCAAAGTACAAAGTTAGACATGTTTAATATTGAATTTATTACAAATGTCGTTTCGTTGTGATGGCGGAACCATTTGAAATTACTACTGATTTAATATCATTTTACTCAGAATATTCAGTCGTGATGATGCGATATTCTTTCTTAATCTATAAATATATATATATGCAAATGTTGACAGCCCATAATGGGCAGTTAGCGTCGTTTGTATGCGTGATGTCTTACGTGTTTAAATTTAGTATTGCTTATATACATGTTTATAATGATGAAAAAAAGCCCTGGACCGTGATGGTTCGGGGCTTTTCTTGTACTTGCAATAAGCAAGAAGGAAAAAGATTTCAGATTACATCGGTAACTGTGCTATTATCTCTTTCGAACATACCGGCAATTTACCATTCTTTCCCATATCCACAAAAACCGTTGCACACAACACCGTCCATTGGTCACCATATGTCATCGTACTGCTATGGCTATACCCAAGGCAATGCCCGTATTCATGAAACATGGCCTGACGGGGATAATTATGCGGATGGGCATCCGGAGGAGTCGCATCAAAATAAACACCGGTATAACAATAATTAGCCAAGCCGTACGTATTGCCTCCACCTAATCCGCCGACACCGGCAACACACCCCAGCACAAGCCCGCCATGATTACGGATTCTTTGACGCAACGCATCCAGATTGATCGGATTTCCTCCATTGTCTTTCAACAAACCTTCGTATTTGTTCATTTCCATATTAAACTCTTCGGAAGAGAACATGAAAGCCATATTGACAGCCAACGCCACTCCGTGACGGCACAATAACGGATTCATATGACGCCAATACGCATGACCATTGTCAGCCGAATAAGAAGAAAAACGTATAAACCAGCGACTGTCTATCTGTTCTATTTTCTTCATAAACGGATCTTCTGTACGAATAACAAGCGTCACATCATCATTGGAAAGTCCGGGCTGTGCAGGCACCACTATCTTCCGTCCACTACTTGTAGTGAATGTCCGTTCCGAATCTACAACCGGCAAGGGGAATGACGCTTCCATAAACGGATAAATCTGTTCAAAATGTGCCAGTTCGAAGAACTCCATGCTAAATTTATTAAAACGGCACATAATCTTCACATCCTGAATACCTACAGGAGAAAAGAACTTGACAAGCAACTGATGTTCGTCTGAAATGGAAACCTGCAACGGAGCATTCGCATAAAAAGAACGACGGCGACTGTCATAAAAGACCTCACGTGGCTCACTGGCCAAAAACATCGTATCCGCGCGAAACCGAAAGAAGTCCTCCTTGCGAACATAAAGTGAACCATCCTGATTTTCCGGATGCAGATAATCAATACTAATATGAGATACACGGCCTGCCTCAATCTTACAATCCGTGAAACGGTATTTACGGACAAACTGAGTTCCGTCACTGCGATTGGACTCAATCGTCACAAATCCGGATAATGCTTTTGTGCCGGGCAATGAGTAAAACGAGTATTTCCCGGTAATGTCATAAGATTCTATCTTTCTGGTTCCGGAATATTTCCCGTCTGCACCAAGAGTCGCATATATTCCTTCGGCATCGTCGAAAGTTATATCGATTTTACGAATGAATCTCCACATATAATCGGACGATACATTCAAATCGACATCCACTCGCCCTACAGAACGCTCCAAGACCACTGTATGCGACACCGAAGCCTGATCTCTGCCGATATGCAATTCTATTTTCTTATAAAAGTAAACCGCATCTAACGGCGCATTTTCCGCATGATTTATCAACCAGTCATCGGACAGTTTTTCGGGTTCTTTAACAGCCTCATCTTCTTCCTCGCTCGTAGTAGCCAGAAAAACGACTGTATAATCCCCCATACTCAATCCTTCGATAGTCAATTTTGAGAAGTTTTCTTCCAGCTTCTGATATAAGGGCTTAATAATCTCTCCACGTTCATTGGCAATAGCATACCACATACGAGTGATCTGCTCCGGTTTGCTTCCGCGTGTCTGCACCACGGACGCATCGTCTTGCTGCAACCCAAACAAAAACGACACTTGTCCGGAATGGGAAGGAACAATGCCGGTCTCCTGTTCAAAATCACCCGAACAGTTGGTAAGCAATAATGCGCCCAGTAATATCATTATGATTCTTAGCATCTTCATAAACAGCCTCCTCTATTTCTTTACACAACGTACGGATGCAAATGCTTCCATCTGTAACCGCTGTTTCTTAATAACGGCTGTCTCGGCTCCTTCGAACGGCAACCAGTAAGCCCATGCATAACCGCCCGGAAGACCGTTACGTTCGTTTGTCCACAACACAGCTCTTTTCCCGAAAGCCGGATTATTGGATGACGACTTATCTCCCTTCGAGCCAGCCAAAGGAATAATAAGGCTGCGACCGGTGTCTTCCGAAGTAAACTTCACATAATGCTGTGTTCCCGTCACACCACTGGACGGAGTTATCAGTGTTCCTTCTCCGATGTGAAGTGTAGCGGCAATTGTTTCTCCATTTCCTGCCTTATATCTACCCGGAATCTCTTGGTCTGCAGGAAGCAGAGACTGCCATTCGTTACCAGTCGGTATCCGGTATCCTTCAGGGCAAGGCATATGTGTATCATTCACCCAAGGTGCATCAGCTGTCTGGTTACCTAAATTGTTGGAAGGATTATACCCCTGCCAAGACACGTACATATATAAACGTCCAAACTGGAACAGACCACCCACCGTGTTAATCCAACTTTTATGATACATATCTTCGACCGTAGCCCCGTCCAACGGATAAATCTGATCTTCCAGATCGCGGCTACGCGCATTAAATGCCATCCATACATTTCCTGCGATTTCCACAGTTTCAATCTGTTTGTCACTCGGAGCCACACGTATCTCCACGTAATCATATGTTCCACTCAACAAGGCATTTTTCAAATGCACCAAAACCGTATAGCCCAGGCGACCGCTGCCTTGCGCTGCAACCGATACATTAAATGACGACACGATACCTTCCGCCTCTTCCGACACGGACATATTGCCTACACTTGTTCCGCTACCGGCACCTTCTGTAGAAGAAATATCGATACGAGTGTCTGTAACGAACGCCAGCGTCATGTTATCAGCACCTGTAGCAGGCACTTCCAGTATATTATTCTCATAGTCTACCTTCACCCCTTCCGGAATCCTGGATTTCGACGCATTAAGCAAAAGACGTTGGTTCGTATCAGGCTTTCCGACAATCGTTTCCCCTTCTTCCCACGGTTTGATCTCAAAAACACCTGTCACTTCAGCTCCCACATTGAGCACTGCCAATTCATATACTTTATTGCGTTCGACAACTGGTAATTCGACTTTTAACCTGATAGGGACTTCACCATAGGTTCCACGCAAGATGATATTGACAGGACGTGTGCTCTCGAACAGACGGAATACCCCCTCTTGCTTGCCATCGAATGCAGAAGAGAACTCCTTCCGATAGCTCACCGTTTTATCCGACGCCCGGACATTTTCGAGGAATGGTAAAGTCTCGGCAGGAGCATTCTCTACGATGACTTCCTTTATCTGCGTTTTGCTGTCGGCTGTTGTGTTCAAATCAATGCGCGCCACACCGCGTTTCATAATTACATTGACCTCCGCATTGCTGCGTGTCACGACTCCGCTCTCCAATTCGACTACAGCCGCCATGAAATCCGGCGCAGAATTATCATGCAATCCTTCACCGATAATCGTATTACGAAATTCTTCTTCACTTTTAGCTTTCTCTCCGGCAGGAATCTCCAGTCCGGTCAGAAAATAAAGTCGAGATCCGCTGACCGCAGAAATCTCCGACTGTCCGCCTTGCCCGGGAGTCAGCTGTTCCTCTTTATATAAATTCCCGTCACTAAACTGGAAAACCGATACATCTTTGAGCTCTTCAGAAGATTCTTCTCCTGCTACCGTAATTCCTTTTAATACCACTGAATAAGTTTGTTGATGGCCTTTTCCCCCGGTTGGTTCATCGTTCGAGCAGGCGCCTGAAAGTAATGTTCCTATTATAATAGGAACGATGGTTTTTCTGCAAGAATAATTCATGTTTTTTTGATTAAAATAATACTGAATATTGGAAACTTTATAAATGCATTTTCCAAAAGCGGCGGCAAAAATACTACTTTTTTCAATACAGCAAGTCATCTGCATAAAATTTTAATAAATATGTTGAATAAAAGAAATCTTTAACGTCAGACTAACTAAATACAAAATAAAAAGTTATTTTTGCAAACGTTTTTTAATTTTATCTCATTCTAATATTATGTACAAGATTTTTCACGGCTTCCACCTAGTAGAAGCTTATCAGGACTTAAAGAAAGCTAAACGGTTAGCAAAGAATCAGACAGTGGCCCGATGTATAAAGTTAACCATAGCTATTACCCTCTCTCTTATTTTATGGTTCCTTCCCATTGATACTTTTGGAATAGAAGGGTTGACCGTTATAGAACAAAGACTTATTTCCATTTTCATTTTCGCCACACTCATGTGGGTATTCGAAGCTGTCCCGGCATGGACCACTTCCGTTCTTATTGTCGTACTATTATTACTTACCGTTTCCGACAGTAGTTTATGGTTCTTAACCCAAAATACTCCTGCGGAGGAATTAGGACAGACAGTCAAATATAAGTCTATCCTGCATTGCTTTGCCGATCCTATCATCATGCTGTTTATAGGTGGATTTATTCTTGCCATCGCAGCAACCAAAAGTGGACTGGATGTGTTGTTGGCACGAGTTATGCTGAGACCTTTCGGAACACAATCACGATATGTGCTATTGGGATTCATCCTCGTTACAGCTGTCTTTTCCATGTTTCTTAGCAATACGGCTACGGCGGCCATGATGCTTACCTTCCTTACTCCCGTATTAAAAGCACTTCCGGCAGATGGAAAAGGGAAAATCGGATTGGCTATGGCCATTCCCGTTGCTGCCAATGTAGGTGGTATGGGAACTCCTATCGGTACACCACCTAACGCCATTGCTTTAAAGTATTTGAATGATCCGGAAGGATTAAATCTGAATATCGGTTTTGGAGAATGGATGAGCTTTATGTTGCCTTACACTATTATTGTACTGTTCATAGCCTGGTTTATTCTCTTACGACTGTTTCCATTCAAACAAAAGAGCATCGAACTGCAAATTGAAGGTGAAGCAAAGAAAGACTGGCGCTCCATTGTGGTTTATATCACCTTTGCTATAACGGTTCTATTGTGGATGTTCGACAAATTTACAGGAGTAAACTCCAATGTAGTGGCAATGATTCCGGTAGCTGTTTTTTGTATAACAGGCGTTATTACCAAACGTGACCTGGAAGAGATCAGCTGGAGTGTACTCTGGATGGTAGCCGGCGGCTTCGCATTGGGCGTAGCCTTGCAAGAGACCGGACTGGCAAAGCATATGATCGAAGCCATCCCATTCAGCACATGGCCCCCTGTACTGATGATTGTCGGTTCCGGACTGATTTGCTATGCTATGGCCAACTTTATTTCACACACAGCCACCGCAGCATTACTCGTCCCTATTCTCGCCATTGCCGGAATCAGCATGCGTGAAAACCTGTCATCGTTGGGAGGTGTAGAGACTTTATTAATTGGAGTCGCCATCGGATCATCGCTGGCAATGATATTACCAATTAGTACACCACCTAATGCCCTGGCACATGCCACAGGAATGATTCAGCAAAAAGATATGGAAAAGGTAGGTATTATTATGGGAATTATAGGACTTATCTTGGGATATACAATGCTGATCATACTCGGCTCCAACAAGTTATTATAAATAATCTATTTAAAAAAGAAGATGTCAAAAGCAGGATGATACATTTATCTTGCTTTTGACATCTTCTTCTTTTCAAATTTAGCGTCCTATAATCCTCTCCAAAAGTTTATAAGAAACAACAATGGTATAAAACGATATCTCGCCTACTCTATTCCTGATCCGAATTCACAAACTTACTTGGACTGACATTATAATACTTCTTAAATACCTCCCTGAAATACTTCGCATCCGAAAACCCGACAATTTCAGCAATCTCCGTTATTGTATATTCTTTCTGCTTTAATAATTGTGCTGCACGTTGCAAACGGATCATCCGGATGTAGTCAGCCGGAGCATAACCGGTCAGCGCTTTCAGTTTATTATAGAAACTTGTTCGACTCATATGATGCTGATTACTGAGTACATCTACCCCAAAGTCCAAATCTCCCATATTCTTCTCTATACATTCCTTGACTGAAGCTATGAATTTCCAGTCCAAAGTATTAGTACAATTGACAGGTAAATGCTTTTCTTTATTTTCGATACTATTATAGACCTGACGGAGCAATTCACGATTTGCCAATATGTTTTTAATAGTAACCTTTAGTATACCCACACTGAATGGCTTGGTTATATAGGCATCTGCTCCGATTTCCAGTCCTCCGAGTATATTTTTCTCATCCCCTAACGCAGTCAGCAATATGACTGGAATGTGAGACATTTCCACACTCGTTTTGATAGCTGAGCACAGTTCGTCTCCACTCATCTCAGGCATCATTATATCGGATATAACAAGATCTGGATTAAACTCCTTTATAATGACAAGCGCATCTTTGCCATTGGAACAGGACTGGATATTATACCCTGCCATAAGCATATCCACAAGATAATTACGCAAATCATCATTATCTTCCACTACCAGAATCCGCTGTAAAGAGGTTTTTATCTGAGGTGCCTCCAAGACCGGCAAGTCAGAAGTTCCCCCCAGTACAACAGCATCCATACGTTCATTCGGCGTTTTTGGAGAGATAAACTTTGCTTTATGCAAATGGGTATTTCCCTTCGGGAAAGTAATTTGCACGCATGTTCCCTGATGTTCAACACTTTGAATATGGATCTTTCCTTTATGCAACTTAACCAGTTTATATACCAGCATCAATCCAATCCCACTTCCGGTCACTTTCAAATTGACTACATTACTACCCCGGAAACAATTTCTGAATAATTTCTTCTGTTCAGATGAAGGAATACCAATTCCTGTATCCTTTACCTCAATACTCCAAGTATTCCCTTCCTCGCAAGCACAAATACACACGCTACCATTCTCTGGCGTGTACTTCAACGCATTTGACAAAATATTCTTCAAGATAGACCCCATTTTGTCACTATCAAACCACACATTCAAATAATCAAAATTACTCTCATAAACAAATCTGACACGCTTCATCTCAGCATATTTGCGGAAAGTAGCACAAACATCATTCATATAAGAATTCAATTCATACTCAGAAACATAAAGAGTAGACGAATATACGTCGATCCGTTCAAAGTTTATCAAGTTGGTTGTCAGCTGAAGCAATGTATTCACATTCTTTAGGGCCATATTCATATGGGGTAATGCCTTCTCTGCCACCATATGGTTTTCAACAACTTCTTCCAGCGGTGCTTTTATCAATGTCAGCGGCGTACGTATATCATGAGCAGTATTAATAAAAAAACGTGTCTTCTCATCAGAAATCTTCTTTTGTTTATGCAACATGATAACACGGAATATGATAATCATAATCAAGACCACCAGAATTGCATACCCCACCATTGCCCACATACTGGCCCACACCGGAGGGGTAATAATGATCTGAATACTCCTTGTTTCATAAGTTTTATACTTCTCCTCATTAGATACAGTACGAATTTGTAACGTATAACTGCCAGGAGGCAGATTTCTAACAACAATCCGATTATCTTGACTCGGACGGGTCCACTCTTTATGATAACCGTCGATTTTCCATGAATAAAGAATATTAGAAGGATAATCATAATTTATGGAAGCCACATCAAGCGAAAAAGTATTTTGACCGTAGGCCAATTCCAGACAATCAGTCTCGTTAATATCCTTCTTCAAGGGAGATCCGTCATCACCAGGATAGACAGGATGATAAGCTATCATAAAATCCCGTAATAACAAACGCGAATAATATGGCTCAGGTATTTCTATGTCTGTCGGAAACTTAACAGCACCATCATTGCCACCAAAGACAAGCGTACTGTTACTGTAAGTTGTGGCAGAACCGGCATTAAAATTTACGCTCATCAGTCCCTGCTCCCGTGTCCAGTTACGGAAAAAATGATCCTTAGGTGAATAAATCGTAATACCATTTTCCGTACCCATCAGGAGATTTTCATCCTGACGCGGAATAATCGTATAAATATTATCAGAAATCAGTGCACAATTATCAGTTCGGTACTGATGAATAAACTTCTTTTTATTGATATCATAAACAAGAAGACCTGCTCCACGAGTACCAATATACAGGATACCATCTTCTCTCTGGTATAATGCACATATATAAGGAGATTCAACAGGCAAGTCAATATACCGGTAAACACCGGATTGCTTGTCAAGCTGATAGAGTCCCATTCTTGTACCAATCCACATTTGACGGGCATTTTTCTCCAGAATGGTGGTGATGGAACTTACTCCCGGATACAAACGAACATTTTTAGTCTCAAGATTAATGCGTTTCAAATGATAATATCCACCGGACCATACATCACCGCCCGAATCCTTTTTAATGTCATAAATGTATTGGTCAGGACGTATTCCTGCAATGGCCGCAGGCGAAAGATAGCTTATTTTAAACCCTTTCTTCTTTTCTATCTTATAAATTCCAGACGTAAAACCACCAGCCCATATCACACCAGGAGAGACTTCACACAACGCCAAGAAGATATGATTCTCATCATCCGGCACCGGATCAAAAGAACTAAAAAAAGAACGCCATTCTCTTGTATCGGTCTGATAAAAACTAATTCCATTACTAGTTGCAAACCAAAGGTCACCGTCACTATCTTCTATCACGTCGTGCACCTGATCATTCACTAACGACCGGTTATTGCCAAGAGAATGCTTTATCAAATCATATCTTCCATAACGATTGTTACGAATGGTAATACCAGTAGGATAATTGGCAAGCCAAATACGCTCCTCCTCATCCACATAGATATCATTGATATTGTTTCCGTTCATTCCATTATAACTGCTATAGTCAGCCGTTATATAAGGTTCACTCTTACAAGTATTTACATTCAGCTTATATACTCCTTTTCCACCCGTAGCTATCAACAACTCATCAGCGTTCAGAGCAACAATCTGATTAACTTCCACATTGTTTGGTGCATAACAAGGAGTGATTTTTTGGGTTTTACCAATATCATATATAAGTATCCCTTCTTTATAACTACCCACAAATAATTGCTTTGACACAGTATGGTAATACAGTTCGTGAACAGGTGTAACGATGCTTTTTACTACTTCATCAGGAATTTGTTTCAGTTCTCCCTTTTCTATCCCGACACAAAACAAACCGCTTCCCGTACCGATAAAAAAATGACCGCCATCAGCCTGCTCAATAGTAGATATTGCACCATCGACAGGCTTTGGCATATGTTGTGTTGTTCCAGTACGAATATTATACCAGGTAATTGTATCTTTGTAACATAGCCAAATATGATCATTCTTGTCCAGATAACCATAATCAAGAAATGCTTGAAACTTATTTCGGATCAATTCAGGGTGTACATAAGCCAATTCAAATTTATCATGTTGTGAATCATACCTGAAAATACGTCCTTTCTGCCCGATTACCCATAATACATCTTCCTGATCCATATAAAGCCAGTTCAAAGCTATCCGTGAGTCCAGCTTCATACTGTCATCCGAGAAAGTATAATGCTTGATGTGTTTACCGTCATAACGATCTACCCCCTCCTGAGTCAAAAACCACATATATCCGCGTCGGTCTTTTTGAATATGGTAGATTTTCTGGTTGTTCAAACCGTCTTCCAACCCTATGTACTTATAAATCTGCCCCTTGCTCACAGCACTACTAATGAGAAGAACTATAAACACTAAAAGTTTTCTATTTTTTACAATTATCTTCATTCCTTTCACAAAACACTCAAAAATACATTTGCAAAAATATGAAAATATTATTTAAACAGCAACTGAATAAATTAATAATTATATGTTAAAAACAGAAATTTAAAAAACACAACTATCTCATCTATCGGAAATACTGCATAATACCCCAAATACTCCCCAACAAAAACATCGGAAATAGATAAGTGTTCTTTCTAAATTATATTAGTCATTTTTTGTACGATTTTCCAGCATCAGATCATAAATATACACGAACAGGAATCATCTCATTATTAGGACAATTTCAATCATATATTTATTCCTTCGATTATGCATTTAAAATCCATAAGCCTCTTTTCAATTTTCCATAAAATAAAAAATGATGTTAATTCCATTTTCAAACTTCGAACTATTTTTTTTAATCCCGTGTTTTTTTCATACAGTAGGAGCTTAAGTACATTTCGGATGATATAACAAAAGTAATATAATAAATCGGGGAAGTGTAATAGAGTAAACCTACATATTTTTCTAAAAAAATAAGTTTTAAATATTGTTTCATCAATAAAATCTACAGCCATGAAAAGTATAAGTTCAAATTTATGGATCAGATTAATAGTCAGTTCTATCATAGGAACAATAATTTATTGTTTATCAAGTATGAGACAGCAAACAAGCTGACTGTAAAGAAGAATATTCTAGCGATATGAATAAACATTTTTCCATTCAACAAGCAAAATATTTTTCCTTTATAAAATACTAATTATATATCTATATATTTACATATAAACCCACTAATAAGTATGTGACTTTAAGAACTTAACTTACATACAGTTTCTTACTTATTACCAAACTCTATTTTTAACTATCTAAAACCAACTTAATTATGGAAAATAGAACTTCTGATTTATGGATCGGTCTTGGTATAGGATCGGTCATTGGCGCCCTCGTCTATCGTTTTTCACGAACTTCTAAAGCCAAAAAACTAAAGAAAAAAGTATGTGATGCCTTTCATAAAATAAGTGGGCAAGCCGAAGAAATGTTAGATACTGCAAAGGAAAAAGTATTGGATACGGGTGCTGCCGTAGCCGATAAAGTTGCAGACAAAACTTTCGACCTAGCTGAAAAGGCAGATGACCTTAAAGGCAAAATGCATACAATAGCTGCTGATGCAAAAAAATGAAACAGATTCTAGTAAACCAATTAAGAACACTAGAGTGTTTCTGAATAAACCTAAATTATTAACTAAAACTTTTGAATTATGAACAAGAAAACTGAAAAGAAACAGGAAGAGGCAAAGGGCACTAAAAAGACCGCCCAAGCTAAAGAGTGCAAGTCTTCGACTTCAAGCAAAAAAACTGAAAAGAAATAGGCATTCAGAATCGTTAAGTTTGTGTCATTCTTCAGGCAGACAGGAATCTGCCTGAAGAATCCACCAATTTATTCTCAAAGTGACTTTACAATTTTAATTTAAAAGAATATGAAAAAATTATTATTTGCGATTTTTGTAGTTACAACTATAATATCCTTCACGTCCTGTCGTAATAAAAAAGAACAGGATAAAGCGAAACAACAAGTTGAAAAAGTGAAAGAAAACGTCAATGATGCAGTGGACAAAGTATCCGATAAAATCGAAGATGGTGCTGATGCCGTAAAAGATGCGTGGAAAGACACCAAAAAAGACGTTCAAAACAGCGCAGAGAAAACCAAGAAAGAAATCAAGGAAGGATATAACGAAGTGAAAAAAGATGTAAGTAAAAAACTTGACTGATTCTTAATCGTATATCATTCTATAAATAGTAACTTCTTACATATTAATAAGCTATGGTTGGATTTGCAATATGGATTGTTGGATTAGTACTGACTATCAAAGCCGCACTGGAAATATGGCGTATCCATGCACCAATAGAAAGACGGCTGATAGCTATTATCTTAATCGTTCTTACCAGCTGGATAGGATTGCTGTTCTATTATTTCTACGGCAAGGCACGAATGCCGCAATGGCTGGGTACTGGAGTTCAAAAATATTAGCTACATCAGAAAGCAATATTTATATGAATATAATTCTAAACATGGGAGAGTACAGCAAAAGTCAATAGCAACTCTCCCAAAATTTCCCTCCTTCAAGAAGTAGATTTGAGTCACTATTGACTTTTACTCTCTGCAAATTACCAATATTTTTCAATTCTCTCATAACCGAAAATCCTACCGCGTTCATCATCTATACCTTGCAACTTCTTGCAGATAATCTGTGCTCCAATCATACTAAAGGTTATGCCGTTGCCACCATATCCCAAATCAAAAAACATCCTGTCCTTATCTGGACAATTACCGATAAAGGGTAGCCCATCTTTTGTTGTACTAAAAGTGCCACACCACGCCATTTCTGTTTTAAAAGGAATACTTGGAAATAATCTCCTAAATTTCTTTTCTAATACAAGAGTTTTCTTTCTGAGTAACGCATCACGGCGCTCCGGATCACTGAACTTTTCATCTTCACCACCGACAATGATACGATTTCCCCTTGTAGTCCGTATATACAAATATGGCTCAGCTGTTTCCCAAATTAAACACTGTTCAGGCCACAAATCTTTAGAATCTACCGGATGCGACACAAGTGCATAAGTTGAAGTCAAATCCATAATTTCCCGAGATAAAAACTTCCCTGCTTCAAATCCGGCTGCGATGATCACATATTTACACTCTATTTTATGCCCTCTATCTGTTTCTATAATATATCCTTCAGGCATTTCAACACATTCTGTTACACCGGTATGAGTAAAAATTTCCAGTCCATCTTTTTTCATATGGTAGAGCAAAAGACCAGTAGCCGCTTTGTAAGCATCCATCTGTGCCGATACTCGGTTTAACAGTGCATTGCCTGGAACCTCTATATTATACAGTTTTTTTATCTCCTCTTTTTCCAGCAGACGAACCGGCAAATTGTGCTTCTTTCGTATCACATATTCTTTTTCAATTAATTCTATATCCTTTGGAATACTAGCATAAAAAAGACTTGGTCGTTTTTCAAAATCAGCATCTACTCCTGTTTCCTTTAATACCTTTTCAATATCAGCAATTGATGCCAAAGATGCGCGATATGCAGAAACAGCATTATCCTCTCCAATAATTTCTGCCATTTCACAAAGAGGAACATCAATTTCATATTGCAGTAAAGCGGTACTTGCAATGGAACTTCCAGTTGCAATGCTTCGTTTGTCAACCATGCAACATCTTAAACCGGCACTACAAAGCTCGTGTACCATCAAAACTCCCGTTATACCAGACCCCACAACTACAATATCTGTTGAAAAATCATCCTCCAAGGGATGAAAGTAATCTAACAATGAATTTTTAACAACCCAATAGGGCAATCCTGAATGTAAGTCCATAATATATTGAATTATGTAAACTCCCTTGCATCCTCCTCCACACTTACAGCGGGGAGAAAAACGTAAAAACATGGAAAACACAAAAGCATTCCCAAAAGAGTTTACTCCCGATTTATAATAAGATACTATTCACCCTGTTCAATTGCGCAATATCTTTTACATTGTATCAAAACGTTCTCAAAATAAACAACATCACACAAAAAAAGATAGTTCGAAGGAAAAGACTGGATTTAACATCTATTTAATGCATAAGAAATATTGTAAAACAACCAGCATATATGAAGGTATTCACCAAACAAAATATCAACATACTATCTAAATAATATATCAAGGTATGAAATTAAATCTCAGTAGATCTATCACATACTTTTTTAACATTAAAAATAAATTCAATGACAATAATTATCAAATATATTCGGTGAGGTTGTAATCGCCCCTTTATCAGCAGGGCATATGGCGGTAGAAACACACAAAAAGCTCTGTAAATCAATGATTTACAGAGCCTTTAATCAGGAACACTCGTACTCGAAGCGGGACTTGAACCCGCACAGCCGCAATGGCCAAAGGATTTTAAGTCCTTCGTGTCTACCATTCCACCATTCGAGCATCCTTTCAAAGAGAGCGGAAAACGAGACTCGAACTCGCGACCCTAACCTTGGCAAGGTTATGCTCTACCAACTGAGCTATTTCCGCATTTTTTCAACGGGTGCAAAGATAATGAGTTTCCTTGTTTCTGCCAAACTTTCGATCAAAAAAGTTTGGCAGAAAATATTTTATCGCCCTAATAATGCTTTCTCAGCCTGCTCCATTCCACAGAAATTGAAGCCATCGACCACTTGTTGCATTAATGCGGAGATTTCATCATTACAAAGATTACCGATACTTCCTTCGTGTGTATGATGCACCTGTTTGTCATGAGTAAATTTTCCGGCTTCTATATCAAGACCGACTTTCTTATACGCATCACGGAAAGGCATACCTTCACGAGCCAGTCGATTCACTTCCTCGACACTGAAAATAAACAGATATTTATCATCATCAAGGATATGTTCATTCACCTTAATCTCATTCATGATATAAGTCGTCATCTGCAAGCAGTCCTTCAGTTCCTGAAAAGCGGGAAGGAAAACCTCTTTAATAATCTGTAAGTCACGGAAGTAACCGGATGGCAGATTGTTTGCTATCATCATTATCTGCTGAGGAAGAGACTGCAGTTTATTACATTTAGCACGTGTCAGTTCGAACACATCCGGATTCTTCTTATGAGGCATGATGCTCGAACCGGTAGTACAATCATCCGGCAGCTTCACGAAACCGAAGTTCTGACTATTGAACATACAAGCATCAAAAGCCAGCTTGGAGATCGTTCCGGCAATGGTAGCCAATGCAAAAGCAACATTACGCTCCAACTTGCCACGTCCCATCTGCGCATAAACGACATTATAATTCAGCGAATCGAAACCTAACAAATCGGTTGTCATCGTCCGGTTCAACGGGAAAGAGGAGCCATATCCTGCTGCAGAGCCCAAAGGATTGCGATTGCACATCCTGAAAGCCGCTTGCAGGAACTGCATATCATCCACCAGGCTTTCGGCATAAGCACCGAACCACAATCCAAAGGATGAAGGCATCGCAATCTGCAAATGGGTATATCCCGGCATCAGGACATTTTTATATCGCTCACTCTGAAGAATCAACACATGAAAGAGTTGTTCCACCGCTTCCGCGATCTCGCGAATCTGTGTACGGGTAAAGAGTTTGAGGTCCAGCAAAACCTGATCATTCCGTGAACGACCACTGTGAATCTTCTTACCGACATCTCCCAAACGGCGGGTCAGCATCAATTCTACCTGCGAATGCACATCCTCTACTCCTTCTTCTATTATAAACTCACCTCTTTCGGCCGAAGCATAAATAGTCTTCAACTCAGCCAACAACTGTTCCAGTTCTTCCTTGGTCAACAGACCGATACTTTCGAGCATCGTAATATGAGCCATAGAACCGAGTACATCATGTTTAGCCAGATAAAGATCCATCTCACGATCACGTCCCACCGTAAAACGTTCGATGTCTTTATTTACCTGCACGGATTTTTCCCAAAGTTTCTGCGCCATAATATTTAAGTATTAGGTAATAAGTAGTAAGTAATAGGTAATAATCGTAGTTACGTTGATACTCCGCGGGTATTACCTATTATTTATTACTTATTACCTGTTTAATAGTTAATCATCGACAGCATCTCAACCATCTTCTCCAGACCATCCTGAAGAGGTTTCTGTACCATCGCTTTCATAAACGGATTGATATCCATACTGATAGTCACTTTCAACTTGCACTCTTCCTCTGCTGTTGAGACTAGCTGAATCCACATATTAAAAGGTAGCGGAGAGTTGGTAGTTGCCAGTTTAATACATTTGCAAGGTTCACGCTCAACAATCTGCAACGTCAGCTGACCGATAGGCGAAACGCTAAAGCTCAGTGTATCCGAATCAAAACTCAAGTCCTGTATTTTATCTTCCGGTAAACGGTCTTTCACTGATTCCAGGTTGCTCAAGTCCGACAGCTTGGCATACACACGTTCCTGACTGTAAGGTATTACCTTTACACTACTTTCAAAATTAGCCATAATTCTTTATTCGTATAAAATCAAAGAAAGAACTATCCGAACAGATATTGTCCGAATGGTTCTTTCTTACTAAAATTTCCGATCAAATAATACAATATTATTTCCCAGCATCCCAATGAGCCGGGTCTTTACGCCAATCGTTCAATGTCGCAATATCTTCTTCTTCGATATAACCGGTACGAAGTGCTACATCAAGTACTGCTTCGTAATTGGTCAACGTCACCAAAGGTACTTTAGCATTCTTGAATGCTTCCTCGGCAACGGGAAAGCCATACGTATAGGCAGCTACCATACCGATCACTTCACAACCATCGCGACGAATTGCTTCCACAGCCTTCAAACTACTACCACCTGTAGAAATCAAATCTTCAACCACTACGACTTTCATACCCGGACGAAGTTCTCCTTCAATCAGGTTTTCCAATCCGTGGTCTTTCGGGGTAGAACGAACATACACGAACGGCAGATTCAACGCGTCAGCCACTAATGCTCCCTGAGGGATAGCACCTGTAGCCACACCTGCAATCGCATCCACCTGTCCGAATCGTTCCAATATCAGACGTGTAATCTCAATCTTCACAAAATTACGAAGAGAAGGATAGGACAGAGTTTTACGGTTGTCACAGTAAAAGGGGGATTTCCATCCAGAAGCCCATGTAAAAGGGTTAGCGGGTTGAAGTTTAATAGCTTTAATCTTCAACAGTTTCTCCGCAAATAGTCTCTCTAAGTTTTTCATAACTAAACTAACTATTAATTATTTGCCGCAAAAGTACAGAAATTGAACGAGAATAGAAAGAAGAATCCGTTTATTTTTTAACTGAATTGTTCCTCTTCCTCCGGAATTTCGATACAACGGCGTATATCTTTGAGTTCAAAACCACGGCTCACCGCAAATCGCATCAGCTTTCCGTTCAGTTCATAATCATCTTTCGCATGAATGCTTTTCCGTTTGGAAGCCAGCAAGTCACGCAGGATGGAGAGATATTCCTCTTCATCAATTTCGTTCAGATAACGCCATGCCACATCGGAAGGAATCTTTTTCATGTAGAGTCCCTGCGCGATTTTCATTTTACCCCACTTGGCAAAACGAAACTTATCGTTCACAAAAGCACGGCAATAGCGCTCGTCATCAATATACTTTTCGGTTTCCAGCCGTTCAAGGATACGCGCTATGGTCTCATAGGCTATACCCCAACGCTGTAATTTCTCATTTACTTCTGCCCGGCAATGTTCTGCAGCGGAGCAATAAGAGGCAACACGATTCAACGCCTCTTCATCTGTTAATTGTGCACTCATCGGTTAGCTGTAAGTATTCTATCTTTTCCAAATATGTCTTTTATAACACGAACGTCCCGATATTGGTTCATTTCTATCATGCGTATCATGTCTTGTCCGTATGCCTGATTGATTTCAAAATAGAGTTTGCCACCCGGACGAAGTAGTTCTCGTCCCAGTTCCGCAATCCGGCGATAGAAACGCAGAGGGTCTTCATCAGGAACAAACAGGGCAAGTTCCGGCTCCCAGTCAAGCACATTGACTTCCATCTCTGTTTTTTCAGTTTCCGTCACATAGGGCGGATTGCTGACAATTATATCGTAAGATGCCCCCTGTATTCCGTCAGCAGAAAAAACATCCTGTCGACGGAAGGTGACCTGAGCATCCAACTCTTCATTATTTTTACGGGCAATAGCCAACGCTTCTTCCGAAATATCCCAGGCATCCACTTTCGCATCCGGCAGATTTTTATCCAGAGAGATGGCGATACATCCGCTTCCTGTACCTATATCTAATAGGCGACGGGCATCCGGATTCTCCTTTACAATCAGGTCCACCAGTTCGGCAGTCTCCGGACGAGGGATCAGCACGCCGGGAGCTACCCGAAAGTTCCTTCCACAGAACTCAGCATATCCCCGAATGTACTGTATTGGCTCATTTTTCTGCAAACGGAATATAATGTTTTCTAATTCACGCTGTTTGCATGCAGATAAAATTATATCTTTGCCCATGTAAATATCAAGCGCATCCACCCCCAACATGTCGCAACAGATCAACATCGAAAGAGCTTTGACCTCTTCCGGCGGATAAATATCCTGTAGTGACTGACGAATGTAAGCAGTGATGCGGTTCATATTTTACGATTTCGGAGTGCAAAAGTAAGAATAATATAGCGAAGAGCACCAAAATGGAAGAAGATAAATACATGAGACGTTGCATTGAACTGGCAAAAAACGGACTGTGCAATGTCGCTCCAAACCCGATGGTAGGGGCTGTTATCGTATGTGACGGACTTATTATCGGCGAAGGATATCACATCCGCTGCGGAGAGGCGCATGCCGAAGTAAACGCGATTCGTTCCGTCAAAGACAAGTCTTTATTGAGCCGTTCCACCATTTATGTCAGCCTGGAACCTTGCTCACACTACGGAAAGACGCCTCCTTGTGCCGACTTGATTATCGAGAAGCAGATTCCCCGTATTGTAATTGGCTGTCAAGACCCGTTCTCACAGGTCGCCGGACGAGGAATTCAGAAGTTGCGGGACGCCGGAAGAGAAGTGACAGTAGGCGTACTGGAGAAAGAATGCAGGTATCTGATCCGGCGCTTCATTACTTTCAATACGCTGCACCGCCCCTTTATCACACTAAAATGGGCAGAATCGGCTGATCATTTCATTGATGTAGAACGAACAGACGGCAATCCCGTAGTACTGTCCTCCCCTCTTACTTCCATGCTTGTACATAAAAAGAGAGCGGAAACTGATGCAATCATGGTAGGCAGGCGGACAGCATTGTTGGACAATCCGTCGCTGACAGTCCGCAACTGGTACGGCCGGAATCCGGTACGCATCGTTTTGGACCGTGCATTGTCTCTTCCCCACAGCCTGCGTCTGTTTGACGGAGAAGTACCCACCATCGTATTTACAGCAGAAAAACATCCGGACAAGAAGAACGTCACATACCGCACGATTGAATTCACACAGGATATTCTGCCACAGATCATGAAAGTGCTATATCAACAAAAAATACAGTCCTTACTGGTAGAGGGAGGAAGTCAGCTGCTCCAATCATTTATTGATGCCGAACTATGGGATGAAGTATATATTGAGAAATGTCCGTGCAAGCTGAATTCCGGTGTTAAAGCACCTGAAATAAGCGATAATTTTAGTTATTCGACTGAAAAACACTTCGACAGACAGATTTGGCATTATGTTTTCGAGAAATAGCTAAAATAGTTCTATTCAAGGGGTTCTACGTCGATAAAAACAGCGTTATTATCTATAATTTTATATAAAACTTCCCCTTAATGTTCTATATCGGAAAAAATGTTCCTATTTTTGCAACTTGTAAATAAACACAATCTTTCAAATGAGAATAAAGTTTTTATCAATCATTGCGAGTTTTTTCATGGTGTCATTCGTTATTACGTCTTGCCTTGACAATGATAACGAAGTCAATTATAGTCCGGATGCGACTATACGCGCATTTGAACTTGACACTATAGGTTATGGGGTAAACTATAAATTCACAATTGACCAAGTTAGTCGTTTAATATATAATGTGGATTCACTGCCTGTCAATGCTGACACGATCATTAATAGTATTCTGATCAAGACGCTGACAACAGCATCCGGTATCGTGACGATGAAAGATCAGAACGATCAGGATTCAATCGTTAATATTAACGACTCTATTGACCTGACTAAGTATGTAAATGCAACCGAGAAAAACAACTTTCTGGTACTGAAGGTATGGGCACCGAATATGGAGGTTCAGAATGAGTACAAAGTTAATATACGGATGCATACGATGGTTCCCGATTCACTCAGTTGGGGAAAAGACCCTATAGCGAACAATCCCGTGAGCAACACTGCTGAAAAACAAAAGGTAGTAACGCTTGGGGACAAGATATTATTATTCGCTCAAAACAATGAAATTTACAGTACAGCAATACCGGCAGGCTCTCCTACTGATCGTTTAAACTATGGTCAAAAATGGGATAAAGAAACTACTGGCAAACTTCCTGATGGTGCTGATATTACATCCATTATCCGATTCGTTGACAAGTTATATTTACTTGCTGAGAATAAGGAAGTATATAATTCCAATGACGGTTTGACTTGGACAAAAGATGAAGTACTCAATTCCGATGGTGTTTCCGTTACTAATCTGATAACCAGCTTTTCTGACAGTGATGGCAGTAACCATAAAAAGATAAATGGAATAGCAGGTATAGTAGAGATTAATGGAGAGAAATATTTCAGTTTTGCAGAGAAAGATGCAACATGGGAGAAAGATATAGACAAATTAACAGCTGTCCCTGCTGAGTTCCCGATAAACAATCTGTCAGCCGATGTATATGCAACTGAAAGCGGAACGTTGAATGCAATCGTTGTGGGTAATACTAAAGACGGTTTAGACAATGACACAGCTACAGTCGTTTGGGCTTCAGAAGATGGTAAAGCCTGGATTCCAATGGAGATTCCATCAAATAATAACTGTCCGAAATTAGTAGACCCGTCTATTATACATTATAATGACGCATTCTACATTTGCGGAAAAGAGACAAAAGATGATGCTAAGGGATTCCAGAAATTCTATACCTCCCCGACATTACTTGTATGGAAAGGGGTAGACAGAATGTTCATGCTTCCCGGAATTCTTCCTCCGGTGAAACTTGAAGGAGGAATAACACAACATCCTTCTCTTCACGAATCCAGCTTCAAGGGAAAAGAAGCAAACTACACGATGGTAGTTGACAGAAACCATTATATATGGATGGTAGGCGGTCAAGGTATTGACAAAATCTGGCGTGGTAGAGTTAATAAACTCGGATTTCTAATACAATAATAAGAAGTAGTTAAATACGAACCTTATAATCAAAACATGTCCTATATAGAGAAAATAGACAAAAATCGGATTCCCCAACACATAGCCATCATTATGGATGGGAATGGGAGATGGGCTAAACAGCGGGGAAAAGAACGAACTTACGGTCACCAGGCAGGCGCAGAAACGGTACATAAAATTATCGAGGATGCTGCACGTCTGGGGGTTAAATATCTGACTTTATATACTTTCTCCACCGAGAATTGGAATCGTCCGCAGGAAGAAGTAGCAGCTTTAATGAATCTATTGCTGGATTCTATCGAAGAAGAAACGTTGATGAAGAACAATATTCGTTTCCGCATTATTGGTGATATTAAGAAATTACCTGTAGAAGTGCAGGAAGGTCTGTCAAGATGTATAGAACACACAGCTAATAATACAGGAACCTGCCTGGTACTGGCACTCAGCTACTCTTCCCGCTGGGAAATGACTGAAGCAGTCCGACAGATTGCAACGCTTGCAAAAACGGGAGAAATATCTCCCGAACAAATAACAGATGAATACATAACTGCTCATCTGACCACAAACTTTATGCCCGATCCGGATTTACTGATCCGCACGGGAGGAGAAATCCGACTAAGCAACTACCTGCTATGGCAATGTGCTTATTCGGAGCTTTATTTTTGTGATACATTCTGGCCGGACTTCGATAAAGAAGAATTCTGTAAAGCCATTTATGAGTATCAGCAAAGAGAGCGCCGGTTCGGCAAAACGAGTGAACAAATCAGCTAACATAATTCGAAACTTCAAATTATAACATAAATGCATTATCGTATTTCCTTTATATTCGTAACGTTTATCTGCCTGTTCTGCTTTGCAGCCACGGGCTTTACGCAGAATACCAACACTGACGAAGACTCTAAGCCAGTCATCTTATACTCAGGAACGCCTAAAAAGTATGAGATAGCAGACATCAAGGTTGAAGGCGTGAAGAATTATGAAGACTATGTGTTAATCGGATTATCCGGACTGTCCGTTGGACAGACGATTACCGTGCCGGGTGATGAGATTACCGGAGCAATCAAGCGCTACTGGAAACATGGTTTGTTCTCTAACGTACAGATTACTGCCGAAAAGATAGAAGGCAACAAGATTTGGTTAAAAATCAGTCTGACACAACGTCCCCGTATTGCGGATGTACGCTATCATGGTGTGAAGAAGTCAGAACGTACAGACCTTGAAAGCAAGCTGGGTATGGTAAAAGGTATGCAGATCACTCCGAATACCGTTGACCGTGCAAAGACATTGATCAAACGTTATTTTGACGATAAAGGCTTTAAGAATGCAGAAGTGATTATCGCGCAAAAGGACGATCCATCTAACGAAAATCAGGTGATTGTTGACATTGATATCGACAAGAAGGAAAAGATTAAAGTGCACGCTATCCATATCACCGGAAACTCGGCCATCAAAACATCCAAGCTGAAGAAAGTGATGAAGAAGACCAATGAAAAAGGCAAACTTCTGAATCTGTTCCGCACCAAGAAATTTGTTCCGGAAAACTTTGAAGCAGATAAGCAGCTGATCATAGATAAGTATAACGAGCTGGGATATCGTGATGCAATGATCGTAAAGGACAGTGTAGCACAATACGACGAAAAGACGGTAGATGTATATATGGATATAGACGAAGGTCAGAAATATTACCTTCGTAATGTAACATGGGTAGGTAACACACTGTATCCTTCGGAACAGCTGAACTTCCTGCTCCGCATGAAGAAGGGTGATGTTTATAACCAGAAGTTGCTGGGAGAACGAACCTCTACAGATGACGACGCAATCGGTAACTTATATTATAATAACGGTTATTTGTTCTACAATCTTGATCCGGTAGAAGTAAATATCGTCGGTGACTCCATCGACCTCGAAATGAGAATCTATGAAGGCCGTCAGGCTACGATTAATAAGATCAACATCAGCGGTAACGACCGTCTGTATGAAAACGTAGTTCGTCGTGAGCTTCGTATTCGTCCGGGACAGTTGTTCAGCAAGGATGACCTGATGCGTTCACTACGTGAAATCCAGCAGATGGGACACTTTGACCCTGAAAAACTGCAGCCGGATATTCAGCCGGACCCTGTAAACGGAACGGTTGATATAGGTCTTCCTTTGACATCTAAAGCCAATGACCAGGTAGAGTTCTCTGCCGGTTGGGGACAAACAGGTATCATCGGTAAACTGAGCCTGAAATTTACCAACTTCTCTGTTGCCAACTTGCTGCGTCCGGGTGAAAACTACCGTGGTATCCTGCCGCAAGGTGACGGACAGACATTGACCATCAGCGGTCAGACGAATGCTAAATACTATCAGTCATATAGTATCTCATTCTTCGATCCTTGGTTTGGAGGTAAACGACCGAACTCACTTTCCGTATCGGCTTTCTTCTCAGTTCAGACTGACATCAGCAGCCGTTACTACAACTCAAGCTATTTCAACAACTATTATAATAGTATGTATAGCGGTTATGGTGGCTATGGTATGTACAACTATGGCAATTACAACAACTATGAGAACTACTATGACCCCGATAAATCTATCAAGATGTGGGGACTTTCTCTAGGTTGGGGTAAGCGTCTGAAATGGCCGGATGACTACTTTACTTTGTCTGCAGAGCTAGCTTACCAACGCTACAATCTGAAAGACTGGCAGTACTTCCCGGTAACCAACGGTAAATGTAATGACCTCAGCATTTCATTGACTCTGGCCCGTAACTCTATTGACAACCCGATTTTCCCGCGTACAGGTTCGGACTTCTCGCTGTCAGTGCAGTTCACACCGCCGTACTCATTGTTTGATGGTAAAGACTATAAAGGCTATTTCTATGATGCGGACAATGAACGCATTACTCAAGACAACATGAACAAACTTCATAGATGGGTTGAGTACCACAAATGGAAATTTAAAGCCAAAACATATACTCCGTTGATGGACTATATAGCACATCCTAAGTGTCTGGTATTGATGACACGTACGGAATTCGGTTTGTTAGGTCATTACAACAAATATAAGAAATCACCGTTCGGTACATTCGACGTAGGTGGTGACGGTATGACTGGTTACTCCAGCTACGCTACAGAAAGTATTGCTTTGCGTGGTTACGAAAACAGTTCACTGACACCATACGGAAAAGAAGGATATGCTTATGCACGCCTTGGTATCGAATTAAGATATCCATTGATGCTGGAAACAAGTACTAACATTTATGTGTTAGGTTTCTTGGAAGCTGGTAACGCTTGGCATGATATCTCAAAATTCAATCCGTTTGATTTGAAACGCTCTGCCGGTATCGGTGTTCGTATCTTCTTGCCGATGATTGGTATGATGGGTATCGACTGGGGTTACGGTTTCGACAAGATAAATGGTAGTAAGGAATACGGCGGCAGCCAGTTCCACTTTATCTTAGGACAAGAATTCTAATATAAAACTAAAAACTAAACGTCATGAGAAAGTCTGTTCTATCCATTATGTTACTGTTTGCCATCAGTATGGCAGCTAGTGCACAAAAATTTGCATTGATCGATACGGAATATATTCTGAAAAATATTCCGGCATATCAAAGCGCTAATGAGCAATTGCAGGAAGCTACGAAGAAATATCAAAGCGAAGTGGAGGTAATTGCCAAGGAAGCACAGAAGATGTTCCAGGACTATCAAGCTCAGTCCTCTACTCTCTCTGCGGCTCAGAAGACTAAGAAGGAAGATGAAATTGTAGCGAAAGAGAAATCCGCTGCCGAACTGAAGCGCAAATACTTCGGTCCGGAAGGCGAACTCGCTAAGATGCAGGAGAAGCTGATTAATCCTATTCAGGATGAAATCTATGGTGCCGTAAAGGAACTGTCGCAACTACACGGATACGACCTTGTACTTGACAGAGCCTCTGCTGCAGGCATCATTTTTGGCAATCCACGTATTGATATTAGTGATGAAGTGCTGAGAAAATTAGGATATTCAAATTAATTTCATACATTTGCATCGAAAATAACTAAAAATCATTCAAATAAATTATAGAACTATGCTAAAAAAAATTGCACTTGTATTGATGCTTGCACTCCCAATGGGTGTATTTGCACAAAATCTGAAATTCGGTCATATTAATGCCCAGGAAATCGTTTCAGCAATGCCTGAATTTGCTAAGGCACAATCTGATATTGAAGCACTAGACAAACAACTGACCAGCGAATTACAAAGAACTCAGGAAGAATTCAACAAGAAATATCAGGAATTCCAGCAAGCTATCGCTAAGGACTCTCTTCCTGCTAACATCGCTGAGAGAAGACAAAAAGAACTGCAGGATATGATGCAAAGACAAGAGCAGTTCCAGCAGGAAGCTCAACAGCAGATGCAAAAGGCTCAGGCTGATGCAATGGCTCCTATCTACAAAAAGTTGGACGACGCAATTAAAGCGGTAGGTGCTGCCGAAGGCGTAATCTACATCTTCGACCTTGCAAGAACACCGGTTGCTTACGTTAATGAGTCACAAAGTATTAATCTGACTCCTAAGGTAAAGACACAGCTCGGCATCAAATAAGAAGCTATAAGCTATAAAATACCGAAAGGGAAAGAGAAAAGAAGATCATACTTCTTTCTCTTTCCCTTTTTTCATGTAACTTTGCGTATATAAAATCGCACTCGTCATGAAGCAACATCTATCTCATACACCCGGGCCAATCGGAGTTTTCGATTCCGGATACGGTGGGCTGACTATCCTCAACAAGATAAGAGAGGCGCTGCCGGAATATGATTATATCTATCTGGGAGACAATGCACGCACTCCTTACGGCACACGTTCTTTTGAAATCGTATACGAATTCACTTTGCAGGCAGTCAATAAATTGTTTGAAATGGGATGTCATCTCGTTATCTTGGCCTGCAATACAGCCTCTGCCAAAGCATTGCGCAGCATACAAATGAATGACTTGCCCGGCATTGACCCTGAACGCCGTGTACTCGGAGTTATCCGCCCTACCGTTGAGTGTATAGGCGACATTACTCAAAGCCGTCATATCGGAGTACTGGCAACAGCAGGTACCATCAAGTCCGAATCGTATCCATTAGAGATACATAAGCTATTCCCGGATATTCAAGTGAACGGAATAGCATGCCCCATGTGGGTACCGCTAGTGGAAAATAATGAATCACAGAACGAAGGGGCCGATTATTTCATCCGGAAATACATTGACCAGTTGCTATCCAAAGATCCTGAAATTGACACGATGATTCTGGGCTGTACGCATTATCCTATCTTGCTCCCTAAGATACAAAAATACACTCCGAAGCATATCCGTATTGTCGCACAAGGAGAATATGTAGCCGAAAGTCTGAAGGACTACCTGAGCAGACATCCGGAGATGAATGCTAAATGTACCCAAAACGGCAGTTGTCTGTTTTACACCACAGAAGCGGAAGAGAAGTTTGTCGAATCGGCCTCTTCCTTCCTGAACCAGCAAATCGACGTAAAAAGAATTTCTCTCGAATAAATATGGGAAAGCAGATCAATCTTTCCTTCTTTTTTGTTATATTTGTATACATAACCTCAAATAGCATAAGATTATGAAAGAAGAAGATTATAGCAGGGCCATAGAAGTATTCTCCGGTTCTCCATGGGAAGCAGAAATTATCAAGGGATTGTTGGAAAGTAATGACATCCGCTGCGTCATTAAAGATGGTATCATGGGGACATTAGCCCCCTATATTGCTCCATCTGTATCTGTTCTGGTCACTGAAGACCAGTACGAAGCCGCTACTGAACTGATCAGAAGCCGCAACGAGAAAGATACTGACTGATACGGTCCAGTCCTTCCCGGATACTCTCCAGCGAATTCGCATAGGAGAAACGGACATATCCTTCGCCTCCCGTTCCAAAGTCTATACCGGGAGTGATGCCGACATGCGCATTTTCGAGAACATCGAATGCAAAGCGATAAGAGTCGGTAGTGAACTTACGTGCATCAGCGAAAATATAAAAGGCACCCTGAGGCTCAACTTTGATCTCGAATCCCATTTCCCGAAGACGACTGATCATATAACGGCGGCGTTCATCATAGATCTGCTTCATCCGTTCCACATCCGAGTCAGCCTGTCGTAATGCGGCAATCCCCGCTTGCTGGGCGATGCTGGACGCACAGATAAACAGATTCTGCTGCAACTTCTGCAAAGAACGCATACAGGATTTCGGTGCTATCAGATAACCTAAACGCAACCCTGTCATCGCAAATCGTTTGGAAAATCCGTTCAGGACAAAAGCCTTATCCGTATATTCCAGAATACTATGCGCACGTCCTTCGTATACAAGTCCGTGATAAATCTCATCCGAAATAATAGGAACACCTAAAGATGCCACACTTTTCAGGAAACTCTCATCCAGCAACATACCCGTCGGATTCATCGGCGAATTAATAAAAATACCAGCCGTATGCGGAGTAACGCACTTACGGATCGCTTCTATATCATATTGCAAACCATTCTCTTCGGACAGAGGCACCAAGACAGGTTTTGCCTGAGCGGCCAAAACGAAGTTACGATAACACGCATACCCCGGATTGGAGAGAATCACTTCACTGTCCGAGTTACAAAGCAGCATCAAGACCAGAAGGATAGACGGAGAAGAGCCGGAAGTGACGACAATACAATCCGGATCGACAGTGACTCCATATTCACGCTGATAAAAAGCGGCTATTTCACGACGCAACTCCGGATCCCCCAAAGAGTGAGTATAATGTGTGAGGTGCCGGTCGTAGGCAGCCTTAGCAGCTTCCGCCACACAAGCCGGAACGTCAAAGTCCGGCTCACCGACTTCCAGGTGGATAACGTCCACACCTTGTTTCTGTAATTCATTTGCACGCTCCAATACATCCATCACGATAAAGGAGGTCATTTGTTCTACTTGGGGATTCGTATGTTTCATTGTTTTTCTTTTATCTGTCAGGCTGCAAAGATAATTCTTTTCAGCCTGTTTTTGTAACATATCGACAAAAAGCTCTATATTTGTGCTTTCAAATCGTTAGTAAGGATGAAACAGGAGTTTACACGAATAGCAGTAAAAGTAGGCAGTAACGTATTGGCACGCCGTGACGGTACATTGGACGTCACCCGTATGTCGGCACTCGTTGACCAGATAGCAGAATTAAATAAATCCGGAGTAGAGATCATTCTTATTTCTTCGGGAGCTGTTGCTTCGGGACGCAGCGAGATACACCCGCAGAAAAAGCTCGACAGTGTAGACCAGCGCCAGTTATTCTCCGCCGTAGGACAGGCTAAATTAATAAACCGCTACTATGAGCTTTTCCGTGAACACGGCATTGCGGTAGGTCAGGTACTGACTACCAAAGAGAACTTCAGTACCCGTCGCCATTATCTGAATCAGAAGAACTGTATGACGGTGATGCTCGAAAACGGCGTCATCCCCATCGTCAATGAGAATGATACGATTTCGGTCAGCGAGCTTATGTTCACGGACAATGACGAACTTTCCGGGCTGATCGCTTCCATGATGGATGCGCAGGCACTGATTATCCTGAGTAACATAGACGGAATCTACAACGGTTCACCCTCCGATCCTGCCTCCGCTGTCATTCGGGAGATCGAGCATGGCAAGGATTTATCCAACTATATCCAGGCTACCAAATCGAGCTTCGGTCGTGGCGGTATGCTGACGAAAACGAATATCGCCCGCAAGGTAGCCGACGAAGGGATTACGGTCATCATCGCCAACGGAAAACGGGATAATATTCTCGTAGACTTGTTGCAACAGCCGGACGATACGGTTTGCACGCGCTTTATCCCTTCCACCGAAGCGGTATCCAGTGTAAAGAAATGGATTGCCCACAGCGAAGGATTCGCCAAAGGGGAAATTCATATTAACGAATGTGCCACGGATATCCTCAGCTCGGAGAAGGCAGCCAGCATTCTTCCGGTCGGAATCACCCACATCGAAGGCGAATTTGAGAAAGACGATATTGTACGCATCATGGACTTCCTGGGCAATCAGGTTGGTGTAGGAAAAGCGAACTGCGACTCCGCACAGGCCAGGGAAGCAATGGGCAAACATGGCAAAAAGCCTGTAGTACATTACGACTATCTGTATATCGAATAAAAAACATAAAACGTAAAAAGGAGCAAATGACTACAAATTTAAACGGAACTTTCGCTGCTGTACAAGCTGCCAGCCGGGAATTGGCATTGCTGAGCGACGACACCATCAATCAGATACTGAACGCGGTCGCTGATGCTGCCATTGCCGAAACACCCTTTATCCTGTCAGAAAATGAAAAGGACCTGGCACGGATGGACAAGAGTAACCCGAAGTACGACCGGTTAAAACTGACGGAAGAGAGGCTGAAAGGCATCGCTGCCGACACACGTAATGTAGCCACTCTCCCCTCCCCGCTGGGAAGGATTTTAAAGGAAACCTCCCGCCCCAATGGAATGAAGCTGACCAAAGTCAGTGTCCCCTTCGGAGTAATAGGCATCATCTATGAAGCGCGTCCTAATGTCAGCTTCGACGTTTTTTCCCTTTGCCTGAAAAGCGGAAATGCCTGTATCCTGAAAGGTGGAAGTGACGCGGACGATTCCAACCGCGCCATTATCAGTGTCATTCACAAGGTACTTGAAAAGTTTCATGTCAACCCGCATATAGTAGAACTGCTCCCGGCAGACAGAGAGGCTACGGCAGCATTACTGAATGCGACAGGCTATGTAGACCTGATTATTCCAAGAGGAAGCAGCAATCTGATAAATTTCGTGCGCGAGAATGCGCGGATTCCTGTCATTGAAACAGGAGCAGGTATCTGTCACACTTATTTTGATGAGTTCGGAGATACCCGGAAAGGAGCGGATATTATCCATAATGCCAAGACACGCCGTGTCAGTGTCTGCAATGCGCTCGACTGTACCATCATTCATGAGAAACGTCTGGGGGATTTGCCTGCGCTCTGCGATCAACTGAAAGAAAGCAAGGTTACTATCTATGCAGATACACAGGCTTATCAGGCACTGGAAGGACATTATCCGGCTGAATTGCTGCAACCTGCCACCCCGGAAAGCTTCGGAACAGAGTTTCTGGATTATAAGATGGCTGTCAAAACGGTGAAAAGCTTTGAAGACGCACTGGGACATATACAGGAAAACAGTTCAAGGCACAGCGAATGTATCGTGACCGAAAACAAAGAGCGTGCCGCCTTGTTTACTAAGATAGTAGATGCGGCATGCGTATATACTAACGTATCTACCGCTTTCACCGACGGTGCACAATTCGGCCTGGGAGCCGAGATAGGCATCAGTACTCAAAAGCTGCATGCCCGCGGTCCTATGGGATTAGAGGAAATCACTTCCTACAAATGGGTGATCGAAGGCGACGGACAGACCAGATGGTAAAGTGAGGAAACGACAAATGATCAATTGGACAATAACGATTAATGATAGATAAAATGAAGAAATTTACTTGTGTACAGGACATCGGCGATTTAAAATCAGCCCTTGCAGAAGCATTTGAAATTCAAAAAGACCGCTTCAAATATGTAGAGTTGGGACGAAACAAGACATTGATGATGATCTTCTTTAATTCCAGCCTCCGTACCCGCCTCAGCACACAGAAAGCAGCTCTTAATCTGGGAATGAATGTAATGGTGCTGGACATCAACCAAGGTGCATGGAAACTGGAAACAGAACGTGGCGTCATCATGGATGGTGACAAACCGGAACATCTGCTGGAAGCGATTCCTGTGATGGGTTGTTATTGTGACATCATCGGAGTACGTTCCTTTGCCCGTTTCGAAGATCGCGATTTTGACTATCAGGAGACTATTCTGAATCAATTTATCCAATATTCCGGACGTCCTGTCTTCTCGATGGAGGCAGCTACCCGCCACCCATTGCAGAGCTTTGCCGATTTAATCACCATTGAGGAATATAAAAAGACGGCACGTCCCAAAGTCGTAATGACTTGGGCACCACATCCCCGTCCATTGCCACAGGCTGTTCCCAACTCCTTTGCAGAGTGGATGAATGCCACTGACTATGATTTCGTTATCACTCACCCGGAAGGATATGAGCTGGCGCCGCAATTCGTAGGAAATGCCAAAGTAGAATATGATCAGATGAAGGCTTTCGAAGGAGCAGACTTTATATACGCCAAGAACTGGGCTGCCTATACAGGCGACAATTACGGTCAGATATTAAGCAAAGACCGTGAATGGACAGTCAGCGACCGCCAGATGGCAGTAACCAACAATGCTTTCTTTATGCACTGCCTGCCTGTTCGCAGAAATATGATCGTTACGGATGATGTAATCGAAAGTCCTCAGTCTATCGTTATCCCCGAAGCTGCCAACCGTGAAATCTCGGCTACGGTGGTTTTGAAGAGATTGATTGAGGGATTGGAATAAACGGAACATCTGTGAATGAAACCTTGCTTTTATTCTCGCACCTATGAGAAAAGATTCTCATGCCTTTGAGAATTTTTTCTCATAGGTATGAGAATTTTTTCTCATTGCGGTGAGAACTTTTTCTCATTGCGGTGAGAACTTTTTCTCATAAGCATGAGAATACATTGAGAATATAGCAACATCTATTTAACTGTATACTAGCACGATAACGATTGCATCCCTTCAGAATTTTATGTAAAGCGCAACCATTTATTCTAGAATAGATAGAAAAAAGCCGTACAGCAACAACCTTAGTATTCTATCTCCTTTCCTGCCGCCTGCCAGGCATTGAATCCTTTACCAAGCTCCACAACCTTAAATCCTTTTTCACTAAGGATCGCCGCAGCTTTCTTGCTTCGTTTACCGCTACGGCAATACAACGCAACCGGTTTGTTCTTTTGCAACAATGAATCCGCCATCGAGGCAAAAGAGTCATCCATCACATTTATATTGATCGTTTTTACAATATGTCCTTCTGAATATTCAGCCAGTGTACGAACATCCAGACGCTGCACTTCTTCATCCTGAATGATAGAATCGAAATCCTCTACATTCACCGTTTTAAAGTCTCCTTTCTGCTGACAGGAGAAAAGAGAAGAGAGAAATAAAAATAATCCCACGACTAATTGATTCATTTTAAACATATGTACTATCTTAATCAGTTCACGCCCGGAACATATTCAAATCCCGGATCACAATACTTGCTTGATTCTACCACCACACCATTTTTATCTGTGGTATGATACTTGAATTTTATCCTTATGGTTTGATGAGGATTTTCTTCATCCACATATTTCGTCAGAGGAACAGAAATGTAAGCACGACGATTATAGTTCTCCTCATCCCCATTCGCATCATGAAACAGAGACAAAGTAACGACTGTCTCATCCCCTTCCGCCTCAACGCTCTCTTCTATCATACCAAACACGTGCTGTTTGCCACTATTGATATTGATCTTCACGTTCAGAATCATATTCAAATAGTCACGCCCCAGCCAAATGCTGGTCACGTCTACCGGATCATACTTCAGTCCGCCTTCAAAAGCCGGGTCGTCAGCCCCCTTTGGCTCCGGTGCCACCACCGACTGCAATGAGTATATGACAGCCGTAGCATCCTCCGGATTTACTTCATAGTTACTGATTACACGCCTGGCCGAGTTCGGAGAAATGGTTGATCCGGTACGGTCTTTCGCAACAGTCAACAGCTCTCCCTTGTCAGGAAGCAGACTCTGTATCAGACCATCCGCCCCAGCCTTCACTGTGACAAATTCCAACTTCACAGAAGGATAATAGTAATCATCATCATCCCCGCAGGCAGTCATCAGGAAAAGCATACCCAAAAGCCAGAGTGTATGTAACTTTACTTTATTCATTGGCAAGCAGCTAAATAGTTCACCAACGGATTGGCATACATTAATAACAATTTTCCACGCAAAAAGTCTTCGTCTTTATTCGGAATCTTTATTTTGCCCAGTTGTTGCTCGATATAGGTAACAAATCGCAGTTTCTCTTCGGGGGTGTAATGACCGGCAAACTCGGATGTACCCTTCAGCAAGTCATAGGCAACGTAATTACCCGAATAGATCCGGTAGTTACTATGAATCCTCTGGTCGATGCAGGCAGATATGCTGGAGAACAGTTCCTGCTTCGGCAATGAACGGTCCAGCTGTGCCAACCTGTCATTGATACAGGGAGCCGTCTGAAAATGAACCTTCCCTTTATATCCGAAAAGACCGGTCTGCATACTGATCAAATCGTCCTGAGTGGTTTTCTTATATCCTTCTATATCTCTTTTCAACTGAAACTCCTGCGCTTTCAGGAAGTCACAGGGATCATATTCGTACGAAATGGCAAGAGGAGCGATATTCATCTCCATCAGACGGTCGATCAAGTCGCCTTCACCACCCATCGCCAGCATCTTCAGTACGCTATCCTGAGTACGGTCGTTCGAGTCTTTAGCACGCCCTTCACGCTGGGCAATCCAGATGGACTGCTTCTTCTCACTAATGGTATAATGCATATAACGGGACATCCGTGCCGAAGATTCCAGCATCTGCCGCATGGTCAGCGCCCGTTGTACAATAAACGATTTGTTGACACGAACCAGCTTCTTGATCCACGGATAAACCAGCAGATTGTCACCAATCGCTATCTCTACCGTATCCATTCCCTGATCAATCAGCAAAATAGAGAGGAAGCCCGAATCCAATATAATATCCCGATGATTGGAGAGATATGTATAAGCCTTGCTTTTATCCGGCACAGCCGTATGATCCAGAGTCAGCCCATCCGTATGGTCCGCCGCTATTTTCCATAAAATACCATAACAGAATGTTTCCTGAAAATCCAGCTTGCTCTTACAAGCGCGTATTTTCTGCGCCAAAAGTTCAAAGGGGACGTTCGGTATCGCATCAGTAGCCGCCTTCTGAAAAGCAGGATCAGCAATCAGCTCCTCAAAGATTTGAGGAAGTTCCTCATCATTGTAAGGACGAATCTCATCAAACTCTGTAGTATCCATAAGCTATGAAGTTTAGAGGCAGGTAATAGGTAATAAGTAATAGGTAATAGGCTGCGCTATGCCCACACAAATTTAATATTTAATATCTATTACTTATTACCTATTACCTGTTACCTATTACTTAAAATTTATTTTCTATTATATCAGTCATCACATCCTTTATATCCAGACCGGCAGCACGCACTTGCTGGGGAATAAAGCTTGTAGTGGTCATCCCCGGAGTCGTATTCACTTCCAGCAGATTGATCTTTTCGCCGGCTGTCACAATGTAATCCACACGGATGATACCGGAACAGCCCAATATATCATAAATGGCCGAGGTCAGCATTTGCACGCGATTCGTCAGTTCGTCCGAGATGCGTGCAGGAGTTATCTCGTCTACCTGACCATTGTATTTTGCATCATAATCAAAGAACTCATTATGTGTCACCACTTCCGTAGGCGGGAAGATGACGGTCTTGTCTTTGGTTTTATAGCAGCCGCAGGTCAGCTCCGTTCCTTCCATAAATGCTTCTACGAGCACTTCCTGGGCTTCTTCAAAGGCCTTAACAATGGCCGGCTGTATTTGTTCTTTCGTCTTAACCTTTGTTACGCCGAAGCTCGAACCGCCCAGACTCGGCTTGATGAAACAAGGCAAACCGATCTTTTCCATCACATCTTCGTCGGAAACCGATTGTCCCTGACGCAATAGCAACGATTCTGCAATACGCACTCCGAAGGCTTTCAGGTATTGGTTGCAGGTAAACTTGTCATAGGTGATCGCCGCAGCCAGCACCCCGCAACAAGAGTATGGTATGTGCATCATGTCAAAGTATCCCTGAAGACGGCCGTCTTCGCCCGGAGTACCGTGAATGGTAATATAGGCAAAGTCAAACCTGATCTTTTCCGTTCCCAGCATAAAGCTGAAATCATTGCGGTCTACCGGTGCTTTTGCACCATCCGGCAATTGTACTTCCCAACGGGTCCCCTGCATCTCGACAATGTACAGTGTGTACTTTTCCTTATCTATGAAGGAATATATTCCCTGTGCACTACGCAGGGATACATGAAATTCGGAGGTGTCACCTCCGGCTACGATAGCAATTGTGCGTTTCATTCTATTTCTCTGTTACTTATATAGCCTCGCCACTTCTCGATAAGCTGGGTCATGTCATCCGGAAGTTCGGAAGTAAAGTACATCTCTTCGCCTGTGACGGGATGTACGAACCCCAATGTCATGGCATGCAGAGCCTGCCGGGGACAAGTGTCAAAGCAATTATTTACAAATTGTTTGTATTTACTAAAGTGAGTACCTTTCAGAATTTCGTGACCGCCATAGCGTTCGTCATTGAAAAGTACATGCCCGATATGTTTCATGTGGACACGAATCTGATGAGTACGTCCGGTTTCGAGTATGCACTCTACCAGCGTGACATATCCCAGCCGTTCAAGCACCCGATAATGAGTGACCGCGTGCTTGCCCATCGACGGGTCGGACATAACCGCCATCTGCATCCGGTCTTTCGGATTACGGGCGATACTGCCTACAATCGTGCCTTCATCCTGTTCCACATTTCCCCAGACAAGGGCACGGTATCTGCGTTTGGTCGTCTTATTAAAGAATTGTATTCCGAGGTTGGTCTTGGCATCCGGCGTCTTGGCAATCACCAGCAGACCGGACGTATCTTTATCAATCCGGTGGACCAGGCCGACGTGCGGGTCATTGGCATCATATTCGGGAATATCTTTCATGTGCCATGCCAGCGCATTGACAAGCGTACCGTGATAGTTTCCGTGTCCCGGATGTACTACCAGTCCCGCAGGCTTGTTCACTACCATTACATATGGATCTTCGTAAACGATATTAAGGGGGATATTTTCGGGAATAATCTCGTTCTCATAACGAGGACGGTCCATCATGACGGTAATGACATCGAGCGGCTTAACCTTGTAGCTGCTCTTCACCGGCTTACCGTTAGCCATGACGAATCCATCTTCGGCAGCCTTCTGAATACGGTTGCGCGAAGCATTGACAATACGTTCGAACAGATATTTGTCGACTCTGACCATCGCCTGTCCCTTGTCTACAACCACGCGGAAGTGTTCGTAAAGCTGGGATTCGTCACCGACAGGTTCTATATCATCCAAATCATTCTCCAGTTCATCCGGAAGTTCTTCCTCGATCATGTGAATCTGTTTCGTTATTTATCAATTAAAACCAACTATCATCCTGACTTGAAGAGGATTCTGAGGAAACAGGTTCATCTGCCCCTTCAACATTTTCCATGGAGTCGCTTTCCAACGGTTCGTTTTCTCCGTTTCCTACCATCAGTGTCAATGCAGCTCCCAAAGGTACTTTATCTCCCGCATTCAATGAGCGCCCCTGATATTTAATGCCGTACACCCAGTCCTTCTCACCGTTCATCAACTGAATCTCGGTCAGCTTGAATCCGGCAGCAAGCACTTTCGCCTGTGCCTGGCGCAGAGAACTGTTGTCCGCCACATCGGGAACAGCACGCAAAGGAATACTCAGTGTATTGATAGTCAAGTAAATGGTGCGGCCTTCTTTCACTTTTTGTCCGATTCCCGGGTTGACATCAAGTACAATGCCAGCTGCCATATTCTTCACATAATTAGAATCGGAAACGACACATACCAATCCGTGATTGCGGAACATTTTTGAAGCTTCATCCACAGTCATCCCTTTTACATCGGGCACAACCACCGCCTCACCGTGACGAGTATAAACATCCAGCCATTTCATCACGCCGAACACAATCAGCACCACTGCCACAATCATGACAAGGATATTCACCCAGAAATATTTATTTGTTTTAAAAGAAAAGAATTCTTTGATTGTCATACGCTTTGCTGTTAATCCGCGCCAAAGATACTACAAATTAGTTGAATTTCGGAATAGTGGGCAATGAAAATGTCCCTGCATAAATGCAAGGACACCTGTCATCACCACAATTGTTGCAACTATATTCCCCACTCCTATAGATTTCAACAACCTTATATTCTGGAATGCGGCTTCCGGATTCTCTGAGCACAACCGTCTGTCGCATATATTCCGTCTATGATCTGTGACAAAGAAAGCTAAAAAGTGACAAAGAGCATTCCATTAAACATTATTTAATACTCTATTTAACTACTGTGCCAAGAGTCCTGTACTTTTTATCATAAAAAGGAAGTTATAACCAACTTTAATGGAAATAGAAGCAAACAAAAAAGGCGAAGTTTTAAACTCCGCCTTTTTTGTTTCTGAGTGATGATTACCACTTCTGTCCGTTGTACTCATCAGAAACAGTCAGTTTCTTTCTGCCTTTCGCACGGCGGGCAGCTAATACTCTACGACCATTAGCCGATGCCATTCTCTCACGGAAACCGTGTTTGTTCTTTCTCTTTCTGTTAGAGGGTTGAAATGTTCTTTTCATTACTGTATCTTGTTTTTATGTTATTATTCTACGTAATCGGGCTGCAAAAATAGGCACTTTTTTTAAATTAACCAAGAGATAACTCATTTTTGCTCAAAAGTTTTTGTGTTTTTTACCGATTTAGATTACTTTTGCAGTCGAATTCCTGCGAAAACAATTAAATAACAATAATATAATAAGAAAAATAGCAGTATGATTAATGCTCAAGACATCAAAAACGGAACTTGTATCCGTATGGACGGAAAGCTCTATTTCTGTATAGAATTCCTGCATGTAAAACCAGGTAAAGGTAACACATTTATGCGTACCAAGCTGAAAGACGTAGTAAGCGGTTATGTTCTCGAACGCCGTTTCAATATCGGTGAAAAACTGGAAGATGTACGCGTTGAACGTCGTCCATACCAATTCCTGTATAAAGAAGGAGAAGACTATATCTTCATGAACCAGGAAACTTTTGACCAACACCCCATCGCTCACGACCTGATCAATGGTGTAGACTTCTTGCTCGAAGGTGCAGTGCTGGACGTTGTTTCTGACGCTTCTACCGAAACTGTACTTTATGCAGACATGCCGATCAAAGTTCAGATGAAGGTTACTTATACAGAACCGGGAATGAAAGGTGATACAGCCACCAACACACTGAAACCTGCTACCGTAGAATCAGGTGCAACAGTACGTGTGCCTTTGTTCATCAGCGAAGGTGAAACAATTGAAATCGACACTCGTGACGGTTCTTACGTAGGACGCGTAAAAGCATAAATGTCATACAAATGACATAAAGAAACGGTGGATTTGCTTCGGCACTTCCACCGTTTTTTATTACCTTTGTCCATCACTAACCCTAATATTAAGATACAAAAGAATGAAAAAGTTGATTTACACACTGCTCTTTGTCCTTATTTCCGTTGCAGCCAACGGTCAGCAGGCAAAGTATGTATTCTATTTCATCGGAGACGGAATGGGAGTCAATCAGGTAAATGGTACAGAGATGTATCAGGCAGAACTGCAAAACGGGCGCATCGGCGTTGAACCTTTATTGTTCACCCAATTTCCGGTAGCAACGATGGCAACCACTTTCTCCGCGACAAACTCTGTTACCGACTCTGCCGCTGCGGGTACTGCACTCGCTACCGGAAAGAAGACCTACAACAGTGCCATCTCTGTAGGAGAAGACAAAAACCCGATTGAAACCGTAGCCGAAAAAGCCAAGAAGGCCGGAAAGAAAGTAGGTGTCACTACTTCCGTCAGCGTAGACCACGCCACTCCTGCCGCTTTCTACGCTCATCAGGCAGACCGTAATATGAATTATGAAATCGCTGTCGACCTGACAAAAGCAAACTTTGACTTCTATGCAGGCGGTGGTTTTCTGAAACCGGACAAGACGTATGACAAGAAAGACGCTCCCAACATCTTCCCTATTTTCGAAGAAGCAGGTTACACCGTAGCACGTGGCTACAGCGATTATAAAGCCAAAAGCAAGGATGCCGGCAAAATGATCCTGATACAGGAAGAAGGCAAAGATCCATCCTGCCTGCCTTATGCTATCGACCGTAAAAGCGACGACTTGACTCTCGCCCAAATCACAGAAAGCGCAATCGACTTCCTGACCAAAGGCAAGAACAAAGGATTCTTCTTAATGGTAGAAGGTGGAAAGATTGACTGGGCTTGCCACGGTAATGACGCCGCTACCGTATTCAATGAAGTAAAGGACATGGATGACGCTATCAAAGTAGCTTACGAATTCTACAAGAAACATCCGAAAGAAACACTGATCGTTGTTACGGCCGACCACGAAACCGGTGGTATCGTACTAGGTACAGGCAAATATGCGTTGAACCTGAAAGCATTGCAATATCAAAAACATTCTGCTGACGGATTGTCCAGACGTATCAGCGAACTAAGAAAATCAAAAGGCAACAAAGTGACTTGGGAAGACATGAAAGAATTCCTGGGTGAAGAAATGGGCTTCTGGAAACAGTTCCCTATTTCCTGGGAACAGGAAAAGAAGCTGCGTGACGAGTTCGAACAATCCTTTGTCAGAAATAAAGTGGTATTTGCCGAAAGCATGTACTCTAAGAGCGAGCCGATGGCTGCACGCGCTAAAGAAGTAATGGACCAGATATCTATGGTAGGCTGGGTAAGCGGCGGTCACTCTGCCGGTTATGTGCCGGTATTTGCCATCGGTGCCGGTTCTCAACTGTTCGGTGAGAAGATTGACAATACGGAAATTCCGAAACGGATAGCTAAAGCTGCCGGATATAAATAAAGAATTGACTGCACGAATATGTAATCAAAACACTATTTATTTTCATTTAGGCACGGATTTCACGGATTAACACGGTTCTATTCAATTAAAGACCGTGAAATTCGTGCAATCCGTGCCTAAATAATATTATCATTATAATAGATGATTTTCATTGGGTCCCTTCTCTTGATATGTTTCCCGTTAGGAAACGGGCGTTCCCTCACCGAGAAACGAGAGTTACCTTTAAAGGAAACGATCGTTCCCACACCGGGAAACGGCAGTTTCCAAAGCAGGAAATTCATGGAAACTCTAAGCCACTCATATACAATCAAATAGTCATATCATACCTATGTCTATTGGAGACATGAAGAGAGACTAGAGTATACTTACAAATTCATTACATCCTGCTCAAACCGATCTTTATCTCCGGCAGCTTTATTGCGCATTCTGCTCCGGTAATTATAGATAGTTGCCAAAGAATAACCCAGAAAATGAGCAATCTTGTTACTATCCACTACTCCTAAACGAATAAGGGCAAAGATCCGGAGTTCGGTTGTCAGCAGTTCGTCTGATTTTGGATAAACTCTTGCTTCTTCTACCAGCAGATTATTGAAAGAAGTAATAAAGTGTGGGAACAGTTTAAGGAATGACTTATCAAATTCGTTATAAAATTCATTCCGCTCGTCCCGGATAAACTGTTCGGACTTAATTGCTTTAAACAAGTCATCGATACGTGACGACATGGCAAGTTTGGCCAGAGAGCGGCGATAAGTTTCCAGTTTATCTAGATAATTGACGCATCTGTCCAGATAACGGGCAATATATACTTCCTTTATCTTTCCGGTCTGTTCCAATTCTTTGTTGACCGCAGACATTTGCTTGTTGGCCAAGCTTAGATTCCTACGCATGACGGATATCTTCTTCATCCAACGATACAGATAGAAAATAGCAATGAGGAGAAACAGCGACAACAGACTGACACTAATCAACATGGCACGGGAAACGGCCCGTTCTCTCTCTTCTTTCAGTTTATAAGCCTTATCAATAATCGGGAAAAACTCCGTCACTTCCATAAATCGCAAACGGGCATTACATGCTACAGCATCTTCCATCGAACAACTCAGATATTTGTAAGCACGGTCAATATCCCCTAGTTCATACATCAGATGCGCGAGTTTCTGCAAGGAAGCATACTCCCTGACGGAAGATTCCAAGTCTGCAATAGCAGTCAGTATCAGATAATAAACTTCTTTCTCAACGTCTTTCTTCATGCTATATGCTTCGGAAAGGGTATAATAGATATATACTTTCTGACGTTCGTCTTCCATATCTTTCAGTGCATCGTTCAGCATGCCGATAGCCGTATCGGCCTTTCCGGTCACGATACATCGTTCCGCCATAACAATCGTTTTATTTTCTTCCGGAGGCATGGCGGCGATAATGGAATCTCTGTACAAATCGGTCTTTTTCAGGTATTTTTCTTTTTCGGTTTTGTTTGTCGTATAATCAGCGAGCCAGCCGTAGCAGGCGCGATAGGTCTGGTAATAAGAAAGCAAAGTCCATTCATTCAGTTTTTTAGGATCAATCTTCTCCAATTGTTCCATAGCTTCGATGTACATGCCCATTACACCCATTACCGTAGCACGGTTAATGATAATCTCATATTCCAGTTCCGGACGATTTAATTGGGGCAATATCTCCATCTGACGGTTAATATAATGAAGCGCCGAATCTGCCTGATAATGCAGGTAAGCCCCAAAGAGGGAGGCATACAACTCATAATTCCGGGCAGGATCGGTGGAATGGGCAAGTTGTACTTTTAAATCAGTAATGTCTTTTTCTCTCCGTATCTGATAAGTTTCCTTCTTACTTATAATGTCATCCAGTTTTTTAAGGGCCGCCTTATTTATATCCGTATGCTTTGCGGACAAGGAAAGAGGATAAACAAAAAGAAGAAACAAAAGATAATAGGTTAGATTTCTCATAAGGTGCTTTTTTAAGATGTGACAAATATAATGATTATAGTAATAAAAACGAAAAATATCGTCATAACAATTTTCATTTTCACTTGTATTTTTCGACAGAGGCAATAACGACAAAAAGCTTATTATCAACAGCCTATTCAAAACAAGCATTTATATTTTCTTTCTAACTGCCATACGGCATACCCGATTCACCTACATTTGCATCATCGGTTCCCCCGAACAAATTTTAAAAATCTAGTTACCATGAAAAGGAATTTATTATTCATTATCTTACTATTATTATTACCCGGTCTTCACCAGGTATTCGCAGCAAGCACTATAAAGAAAGTAGCCCCGACCTTTTGGTGGGCAGGAATGAAGAATCCCGAATTGCAGATACTATTATATGGTGACCGCATATCATCCGCAGACGTCAGTCTTTCTGCCGATAATATCACGCTGCAAGAAGTGGTAAAACAGGAGAATCCTAATTATCTGGTTCTGTATTTAAACCTTTCGAAGGCTGCTCCACAGAACTTTGACATCATCCTGAAACAAGGCAAAAAGCAGACAAAAATCCCTTACGAGCTTAAACAGCGCCGGCCGAATGCTTCGGCAGTAGAAGGTTTTGATTCGAGCGACGTGCTTTATCTCATTATGCCGGACCGTTTCGCCAATGGCGACCCTTCCAACGACATCATTCCCGGAATGCTGGAAGGAAATGTAGACCGTAATGAGCCTTTCGCACGTCATGGCGGCGATTTGAAAGGAATAGAGAATCATCTGGATTACATAGCAGACCTCGGAGTCACCAGTATATGGCTCAACCCGATTCAAGAAAATGACATGAAAGAAGGATCGTATCACGGTTATGCCATTACCGATTATTATCAGGTAGACCGCCGCTTCGGCAGTAACGAAGAGTTCCGCAAACTTACTCAGGAAGCTAATGCCAAAGGGCTGAAAGTCGTAATGGACATGATCTTCAACCATTGCGGTTCGGACAACTATCTGTTTAAAGATATGCCCTCCAAAGACTGGTTTAACTTTGAAGGCAACTACGTGCAGACCAGCTTCAAGACTGCCACTCAAATGGACCCGTATGCTTCCGATTACGAAAAGAAAATCGCTATCGACGGTTGGTTCACACTGACCATGCCGGACTTCAACCAAAGAAACCGTCATGTAGCTACTTATCTGATACAGAGCAGTATCTGGTGGATTGAATACGCCGGTATCAACGGCATCCGTCAGGATACACACCCTTATGCCGACTTCGATATGATGGCACGCTGGTGCAAAGCGGTCAATGAAGAATATCCCAAGTTCAACATTGTAGGTGAAACATGGCTGGGCAACAATGCACTCATCTCCTACTGGCAGAAAGACAGCAGACTCGCTTATCCGAAGAACAGCAATCTCCCGACTGTCATGGACTTCCCGCTAATGGAAGAGATGAACAAGGCTTTCGACGAAGAGACTACCGAATGGAACGGAGGACTTTTCAGACTCTACGAATATCTATCACAGGACATCGTCTACAGCCATCCAATGAGCCTGCTGACCTTCCTCGACAATCACGATACTTCCCGCTTCTACCGTTCGGAAGCAGATACAAAGAATCTGGACCGATACAAGCAAGCCCTGACATTCTTACTGACAACCCGCGGAATACCGCAGATATATTATGGAACTGAAATCCTGATGGCAGCCGACAAGGCGAATGGAGACGGCCTGCTCCGCTGCGACTTCCCCGGAGGCTGGCCGAACGATACAAAAAACTGCTTTGACGCAGCCAACCGCACTCCACAGCAAAATGAAGCATTCTCCTTTATGCAAAAACTGCTCCAATGGAGAAAAGGAAACGAAGTCATTGCCAAAGGTCAGCTCAAACATTTCGCACCGAATAAAGGTGTCTACGTTTACGAACGCAAATACGGTGATAAATCAGTCGTTGTTTTCCTGAATGGAAACGACCGGGAACAGACCATTGACCTGGTTCCTTACCAAGAAATACTTCCTGCCTCATCTGCTTTCGATTTATTGACAGAGAAAAAGGTTGAATTAAGAAATGAATTAACACTTCCAAGTCGTGGAATATACCTTCTATCCTTTTAAATAAGTTCACTTCGACTTATATTTATCAGGATACCAAAAGACAATAAACTACTGTAAAACAAAACTTTGAGATTAATATAAACTTGTATTTTTATTCTAGACAGCCCAAAGTCTCAAGATGGTTGCTATATTTGCAATATCCGGAACAGAGCGGAGTAAAAATATTAGTTAGCTTATAATTTAATACCATAAATAGAATGAAAAAGAGAAAGATTTTATCGCTCATCGCATTCCTTTGCATCTCATTCATTGCGAATGCCCAACAGAAATTAACCTCACCGGACAACAATCTGGTAATGACCTTTCAAGTAGATTCCAAAGGTGCCCCAACGTATGAACTGACGTATAAGAACAAAGTGGTAATCAAACCCAGCACTCTCGGACTGGAACTGAAAAAAGAAGATAATACCAGAACCGACTTCGACTGGGTGGACCGCAGAGACCTGACCAAACTTGATTCAAAGACCAACCTGTACGACGGCTTCGAAGTAAAAGATACCCAAACGGCTACCTTTGATGAAACCTGGCAACCGGTTTGGGGAGAAGAAAAAGAAATCCGCAATCATTATAACGAACTGGCAGTCACCCTGTATCAACCCATGAATGACCGTTCTATCGTTATCCGTTTCCGTCTGTTCAATGACGGTCTGGGATTCCGTTATGAATTTCCTCAGCAGAAGTCACTCAATTACTTCGTGATCAAGGAAGAGCATTCTCAGTTTGGCATGAACGGCGATCATATCGCTTTCTGGATACCGGGTGACTATGATACGCAGGAATATGACTACACCATTTCCCGCTTATCAGAAATCAGAGGGCTGATGAAAGAAGCGATCACTCCGAACTCTTCTCAGACTCCTTTCTCACAGACAGGCGTACAAACTGCACTGATGATGAAAACGGATGATGGCTTATACATCAATCTTCATGAAGCCGCTTTGGTTGATTACTCATGTATGCACCTCAATCTGGACGACAAGAATATGGTATTCGAATCCTGGTTGACACCGGATGCCAAAGGAGACAAAGGGTATATGCAGACTCCCTGCAACACACCTTGGCGTACGATTATCGTGAGCGATGACGCCCGCAATATCCTCGCTTCACGTATCACTCTCAACCTGAACGAACCATGCAAGATAGCGGATGCCGCTTCTTGGGTAAAACCCGTGAAATATATCGGCGTATGGTGGGACATGATCACCGGAAAAGGCTCATGGGCTTACACCGACGAACTGACCAGCGTAAAACTCGGTGAAACGGATTACTCCAAAACAAAACCGAATGGCAAACATTCTGCCAACACAGCCAACGTGAAACGTTACATTGACTTTGCAGCCGCTCACGGATTCGATGCAGTACTGGTTGAAGGCTGGAACGAAGGCTGGGAAGACTGGTTCGGCAACAGCAAAGACTATGTGTTTGATTTCGTGACTCCTTATCCCGACTTCGATGTGAAGGAAATCCACCGCTATGCAGCCAGCAAAGGAATCAAAATGATGATGCATCACGAAACTTCCGCTTCTGTACGCAACTACGAACGCCACATGGACAAAGCCTACCAGTTTATGGCAGACAATGGATACAACTCCGTAAAGAGCGGTTATGTAGGCAACATCATCCCCCGCGGCGAACATCACTACGGACAATGGATGAACAATCACTACCTGTATGCAGTGAAGAAAGCCGCCGATTACAAAATCATGGTGAATGCACACGAAGCAACCCGCCCTACCGGTATCTGCCGTACATATCCGAATCTGATCGGTAATGAATCCGCCCGCGGTACAGAATATGAATCATTCGGAGGCAACAAAGTATATCATACAACGATTCTGCCTTTCACACGCCTGGTTGGCGGTCCGATGGATTACACTCCCGGCATCTTCGAAACGCATTGCAACAAGATGAATCCGGCAAATAATTCTCAGGTACGTTCTACCATTGCACGCCAGTTGGCACTATACGTTACCATGTACAGTCCTTTGCAGATGGCTGCCGACATTCCGGAAAACTACGAACGTTTTATGGACGCTTTCCAGTTCATCAAAGACGTAGCTCTCGACTGGGACGAAACGAACTATCTGGAAGCAGAACCGGGAGAATACATCACAATTGCCCGTAAGGCAAAAGATACGGACGACTGGTACGTAGGCTGCACAGCCGGTGAAAACGGTCATACCTCCAAACTCATATTCGACTTCCTGACTCCGGGCAAACAATACATCGCTACCGTCTACGCGGATGCCAAAGATGCCGACTGGAAAGAGAACCCGCAGGCTTATACCATCAAGAAAGGTATTCTGACGAATAAGAGCAAGCTGAACCTGCACGCAGCTAACGGAGGCGGATACGCTATCAGCATCAAAGAGGTAAAAGACAAATCAGAAGCTAAAGGTTTGAAAAGATTATAATAAGGAAAAGAAATAACAAAGATAGAGAATATACATTTTGGTAAAAAAGAGAGTGTTTTCGAGCACTAAGAACAATGACGAAGAGAAGGTTTTCAATAGGTATTTTTAAGAGAGAATGATAAGAGAAATTACAATTAACTTTAAAGACAAAAACATGAAAAAAGGAAACTTTATGTTCAAGGTCCTGCTTATGCTTATAGCTGGAATATTCTTGTCCATTGACGCATTTGCTCAGCAAATTACTGTCAAAGGAATAGTGAAAGACACAACGGGTGAACCGGTTATAGGTGCCAATGTTGTGGTGAAAGGCACTACCACCGGAACGATTACCGATTTCGACGGCAACTTCCAGTTGTCTGCCAAGCAAGGTGACATAATTGTTGTTTCATTCATCGGATACCAGCCAAAGGAACTTCCGGCAACCACACAAATGAATGTAATACTGAAAGACGATACGGAAATACTGGACGAAGTAGTAGTCATCGGTTACGGTCAGGTGAAAAAGAACGATATGACCGGTTCGGTAATGGCTATCAAGCCCGATGAACTAAGTAAAGGTATTACGACGAATGCTCAGGATATGTTATCCGGTAAAATAGCCGGTGTCAGCGTGATCTCCAATGACGGTACACCGGGTGGTGGCGCTCAAATCCGTATTCGTGGCGGTTCTTCATTGAATGCAAGCAATGACCCGCTGATCGTTATTGACGGTCTGGCTATTGACAACGAAGGTATCAAAGGGATGGCAAACGGTTTATCAATGGTTAACCCTGCGGATATCGAAACCCTTACTGTACTGAAAGATGCCTCTGCAACTGCCATTTACGGTTCGCGTGCATCCAACGGTGTTATTATTATCACCACCAAGAAAGGAAAGAACGGACAAGCTCCCAGCGTAAGCTATAACGGTTCTGTATCCTTCTCCAAAACTCAAAAGCGCTATGATGTATTGAGCGGAGATGAATATCGCGCTTACGCCAATCAGTTATGGGGTGACAAATTACCGGCAGATTTAGGAACCGCCAATACAGACTGGCAGGATCAGATATTCCGTACTGCTGTCAGCACCGACCATCATGTTTCTATCAACGGAGGATTCAAGAACCTGCCTTACCGTGTATCTTTAGGTTATACAGACGATAACGGTATTGTGAAAACATCCAACTTCCGACGCTTCACTGCTTCCGTGAACCTGGCTCCTTCCTTCTTTGAAGATCATCTGAAGTTCAACATCAATGCCAAATTCATGAACGGTAAAAACCGCTATGCCGACACAGGTGCCGCTATTGGCGGAGCATTGGCTATCGACCCTACCCGTCCGGTTTATTCTAACGAAGACCCTTACCAGTTTACAGGCGGCTACTGGCAGAATATAAATTCTACCACAGGTTTCAGCAATCCGGACTGGAAATACACGTCCAATCCGAACTCTCCCCAAAATCCGCTGGCTGCACTGGAACTCAAAAATGACAAGGCGAACAGCAACGACTTTGTTGGAAATGTAGACGTTGACTATAAATTCCATTTCCTGCCTGACCTCCGTCTGCACGCAAGCATAGGTGGCGAATATGCGGAAGGTACACAGACTACGATTGTTTCTCCATACTCATTCGGCAATAATTATTATGGTTGGAATGGCGACGTTACCCAATATAAATACAACCTTTCGTACAACATATACGTACAGTATATCAAGTCTTTGGGTGCAAACGACTTTGACATCATGGTCGGTGGTGAAGAACAACACTTCCATCGCAACGGATTTGAAGAAGGCCAGGGCTGGGATTCCTATACGCAAGAACCCCATGACGCCAAATTGCGCGAACAAACAGCTTATGCAACCAGAAATACACTGGTCTCTTACTTCGGCCGTCTAAATTACTCCCTGCTGAACCGTTACTTGTTTACCTTTACCATGCGTTGGGATGGCTCGTCACGTTTCTCCAAAGACAACCGCTGGGGTACATTCCCGTCATTGGCACTGGGATGGAAGATTAAAGAAGAAAACTTCCTGAAAGATGTAAATGTCCTGTCTGATCTGAAATTGCGTTTAGGCTGGGGTATTACCGGTCAGCAAAACATAGGTGATGATTTTGCTTATCTTCCTCTGTATGTAGTCAATAACGAGTATGCCCAGTATCCTTTTGGCGATACGTATTACTCTACTTCCCGCCCGAAGGCTTTCAATGAAAATCTGAAATGGGAAAAAACGACCACATGGAATGCCGGACTGGACTTCGGATTCCTGAATGGAAGAATCACAGGCGGTATCGACGGATACTTCCGTAAAACGGATGACCTGCTGAACAGCGTTAAAATTCCCGTCGGAACTAACTTCAATGCCCAGATGACACAGAATATCGGTTCACTGGAAAACTACGGTATGGAATTTTCCATCAACGCCAAACCGATTGTGACTAAGGACTTCACCTGGGACCTCAGCTATAACATTACATGGAACCACAATGAAATCACCAAGTTGACAGGTGGCGACGACAGCGATTATTACGTAGAAGCAGGCGATAAGATTTCCAGAGGTAACAATACCAAGGTACAGGCGCATAAAGTAGGTTACGCAGCCAACTCTTTCTACGTTTACCAGCAGGTATACGACGAAAATGGCAAACCTATTGAAAATATGTTTGTTGACCGTAACGGAAACGGAACAATAGACAGCGGAGACAAATATATCTACAAAAAACCGGCAGGCGATGTTTTGATGGGACTGACCTCCAAAATGCAGTATAAGAACTTTGACTTCAGCTTCTCCTTACGTGCCAGTCTGAACAACTACGTGTACTATGACTTCCTGAGCAACAAAGCCAACGTCAGCACTTCGGGACTGTTCTCCAATAATGCATATAGCAACACCAGTGCCGAAGCCGTCGCACTCGGTTTCAGCGGACAAGGTGATTACTATATGAGCGACTATTTTATACATAATGCATCATTCTTACGTTGTGATAACATCACGTTAGGTTATTCTTTCCAGAATCTGTGGAAGACTCAAACCTACAAAGGTGTTGGCGGGCGTGTATATGCTACAGTACAGAATCCGTTCATTATCAGTAAATACAAAGGCCTTGATCCGGAAGTAAAAAGCGGTATCGACGCCAATCCATATCCCAGAGCTATGACTTTCTTATTAGGTTTAAGTCTGCAATTCTAACATTCATTAAATCAATTTATCATGAAAACAAAATATATCAAACAGCTATTTTCAGCCGCACTGATCGCAGTTCTCTCTTCGGGAGTAACTTCATGTATCAACGATCTGGATATTAGTCCCATCGACCCTCAGACAGGAGGTAGTTTCGACCAGCAGGGAGTATTTGTGAAAGGATATGCCATGTTGGGTGTAACCGGACAAAAGGGTATCGACGGCTCTCCTGACCTCGACGGACAGGACGAAGGCGAATCCGGTTTCTATCGTACCACTTTCAACTGCAACGAACTGCCTACCGACGAATGTCTTTGGGCATGGCAGGAGAATCAGGACATCCCCCAGCTTACAAGCATTAGCTGGAGTCCTTCCAGCCAGCGCACAGAGTGGGTTTACGTCCGTTTGGGATATGACATCACACAATATAACTTCTTCCTCGACCAGACCGAAGGCATGACAGATGCAGAAACACTGCGTCAACGTGCGGAAATACGTTTCCTGCGTGCCCTCCATTATTGGTACTTCCTCGACTTGTTTGGTAAAGCTCCGTTCAAGGAACACTTTAGCAATGACTTGCCTGTCGAGAAGAAGGGGACGGAACTATATACTTACATTCAGAATGAACTGAACGAAATTGAAGCTGATATGTATGAGCCTCGCCAGGCTCCCTTCGGACGTGCAGACAAAGCCGCCAACTGGTTGCTCCGCGCACGTTTGTACCTGAATGCAGGCGTATACACCGGACAAACCGATTATGCAAAAGCGGAAGAATATGCCAGCAAAGTGATTGGCTCAGCATATAAGCTATGTACAAATTACAGCGAACTGTTTATGGCCGATAACGACGAGAATGAAAATGCCATGCAGGAAATCATTCTGCCTATCCGTCAGGATGGAGTGAAGACACGTAACTATGGCGGTTCAACTTATCTGGTTTGTGGTACTCGTGTAGCCGGTATGCCCCGTATGGGAACAACGAACGGTTGGTCCTGTATCTTTGCCCGTGCAGCAATGGTACAAAAATTCTTCTCCAATCTCGAAGATGTGCCGATGCTGCCCGCCGATGTTGAGATTCCGACCAAAGGCTTAGATACAGATGAGCAGATCGATGCTTTCGATGCAGAATATGGCATCAGAACAGAAGACATGATCAAAGCTGCCGGTGACGACCGTGCCTTGCTATACTCTGGTGTAGGAGGCGGCAGACGCAAAATTCAGACAGATGCGATCAGCGGATTCACCGATGGCTTGTCGATTGTAAAATGGCAGAATTACCGCTCTGACGGAAAACCCGTCAGCCATGCTACTTATCCTGACACAGATATTCCTTTGTTCCGTTTGGCAGAAGCATACCTGACACGTGCGGAAGCCATTTTCCGTCAGGGAGGAGACGCCACAGGAGACATCAATGAACTTCGCAAACGCGCCAACTGTACAAGAAAGGTACAGACCGTAACCGAACAGGAACTTATCGACGAATGGGCACGTGAATTCTATCTGGAAGGTCGCCGTCGTTCAGACTTGGTTCGTTTCGGTATGTTCACAACCAATAAATATCTTTGGGACTGGAAAGGTGGAGCAATGAACGGAACATCTGTCGCTTCATACTACAACAAATATCCTATCCCTGTATCGGATATAAACAATAACAGGAATATGTCACAAAATGAAGGCTATAAATAACCAAGAGTTCATCCTTATATAAAAGAATGCCATTATGAAAAAAATATCCAACATATTACTCGCTGTCACCTTCGCACTGCCTCTATTTACAGCCTGCGAAACAGACAATGACAGCAATCCGATCCTGAACGAACCCGATACATTCACGCTCAATACGCCCGCGTATGCAGCCAACAATGTATATGACCTGAAGAATGCCCAAACTGTAGAACTCACTTGTTCGCAACCGGACTACGGTTTTCCGGCAGCTACCACCTACACGGTACAAGCCTCATTTGAACAGGATTTCATAGAAGCGACAGATGAGAGCAAAGCCAACTATACAGTGTTGGAAAGCACCTCCCCGACAGCAAAGATCAATGTGGATGCTTCCGAACTCAACAATGCGCTTCTCGACTTGTGGACGGCCGTGAACGGAGAGCAGGCAGAACTCCCTACCGAACCGGTAGCTGTATATATCCGCCTGAAGGCCAACATCACAAGCAGTGGAAAAGGAGTATGTTTTTCCAATGTGATTGAGTTACCCAACGTTCTGATTTCCAAGAGCACCAGCTCATTGACACCTCCCAAGACTATGTTCATTGTAGGTTCTATGCTGGATACCGACTGGAAAGTATGGAAACCGATGGCAGGTGTCTACGGTATGGACGGTCAGTTCTATTCAATGATTTACTTCGATGCCAACTCCGAGTTCAAGTTCGGAACAAAGGAAAACGAGTATATCGGTATTAACGACAACCGCGTGACGGTTACCGACAAAGCCGGAGCAGGAGTCAGCGGCAGTGACAACTTCGTCGTAGAAAACGCCGGATGGTATCTCTTCTACGTCAAAGCGGCTGTCAAAGGGGATGATTATCAGTTTACCATTACTTTCTACCCAGCTGAAGTGTATTTGTTCGGTAACACAACCGGCGGTTCATGGGCATTCAACGACGAATGGAAGTTTACGGTTCCCGCCACCAAAGACGGTAACTTCGTATCTCCTGCCATGACTGCAAGCGGAGAAGTCCGTATGTGCTTCAAGACAGACCTCGACTGGTGGAGAACTGAGTTTACACTCCATGACGGTGAAATCTTCTATCGTGATTTCAACCTTATTGACAGTTGGACAGAAAAGGGAGACGGTTATTCCGTACAAGGTTCAGCCGGCAATGTGATCCATCTGAACTTCACGGCAGGTACAGGAGAAAAGAAGTAATTAACTTTAAAAAGAACGATTCATCATGAAAAAACATTTAATATACATAGGGATGTTTCTGGCAGCAATCGGGTTTTCTGCCTGTAACGAAGATTTCAAGGACTGGGCTGATCCCCAGTCCAATCCCCAGGAAGAGTCAGCGGGACAGTTGACTGCAACTTTCACAGCAGGCAAAGACGCCAGCATCGTCATGGATGCGGCCACAGCCGATTCCGTAGAAATTGCAAAGTTAAGCTCGACCACAGCCGAAGAAGGCAGTAAGATTGCTGTCAACTCTTTGACACTGAATGAGAATCACACCATTCCATTTTCCATGACGGAAGATCATGTCTTTAAAGTAGCCTTGGCACAACTGGACAGTGTGACGCAGGAAGCCTACAAAAGCCGTGCAAGCGTGGTACGTGAATTGAAAATCTCTATTAATGCTTCTGCCGTAACTCCTTCCGGTGAAGGTATTCAACTGGTGGGAAATGAAGTAAGCATCACCTTGCAGCCTGCCACAACTCCGGCTGTTGATCCCGACGGCTATTATATAGTCGGTGATTTCACAGGCTGGGACGGCAACAGTGCCCAACAGATGAAGAAGGACGCTCTCGATGAAAACCTGTATATACTGGAAGCAGAAATAGAAAGTACTTCGAACTTCAAGATTTTCCCGGCTTCAGCTATTAACGGAAACGACATAGACTGGACCAAAGCCTTGGGAAGTAGTGTAGACGGTGATGACTCCGGTGATAATTTTGTTAGCTGGACAAATGCGGGAGCCATTAATACAGCACTGGACGGTAAGATCAAAATCTCGTTCGATGCCTTCAACTACCGTTTTACAGTGAAAGACAACAGTGCGCCCACCGAACTTTATATGACCGGCAGCGCATACAACTGGGGAACTCCTGCCGGTGATCCGAATGCTTGGAAAGCACTTGTTCCGGTCAACGGAACGAAAGGAACTTTCTGGGGAATCTTCTATTTCGCTGCTAACGATCAGGTGAAGTTTGCACCGCAAGCCAACTGGGGCAATGACTTCGGCTTTGTAGATGCTATCTCACAGGAATCCAAAGACCTTGCCGGATTGTCGGACGAGGGCGGCAACATAAAAGTCGGTATAGCCGGCTGGTACTTAGTATATGTCTCCGTTATCGGCGATGACAAAGCGATAGAATTTGAAAAGCCGAATGTATATCTGATGGGCGATACCTCATACAACGGCTGGGACGCGCAACTGGTAGAACAGGACTTATTTACCGTGCCCGGAACGGCTGATGGTGAATTTGTTTCTCCGGCATTCCTGAAAGATGGCGCAGTACGAATCTGCGTAAATCCGAAAGCTGTCTCTGCCGGCGACTGGTGGAAAACAGAATTTATCATCTTCGACGGACAAATAACTTACCGGGGCAACGGTGGTGACCAAGCTGCGGTACAAGGTAAAACCGGACAAAAGGTTTATCTGAACTTTGGCAACGGAACAGGCCGCATCGAATAATACTACAAGAAATCAGGGAAACAGGGAATGGCCGTCGCGAATACAATGGAATCGGGGCGGCCACTGTTTTTTAAGAGACTACATTTATTGTCTTTAATACATCATCATTATGAATAAACATCTCCACTTATTATCTCTTTTGTGGTTGTCAATGCTCATGGCATTCATGACCGCTTGCAGCGATGACAAAAATATCACCGAGCCTGCTCCAGAACCCGAACCGCCCATCGAAGGGCAATGGACCGCACTTACCGCCTCTCCCGACACATGGGACGAGACCAAACGGGCAGATATCTCCTACCAGTTACTGGTCTATTCCTTCGCCGACAGCGACGGAGACGGATATGGAGACCTGAATGGCGTCACCCAAAAGCTGGACTATCTCAACCAACTAGGCGTGAAAGCCCTCTGGCTCTCTCCCATCCACCCCTGTATGTCTTATCACGGATATGACGTCACAGACTACACCAAAGTCAATCCGCAGCTCGGCACAGAAAGCGACTTCGACCGTCTGGTTACAGAAGCCCACAACCGAGGCATCAAGATTTATCTGGACTACGTAATGAACCACACCGGCACTGCCCACCCGTGGTTCACCGAAGCTAGTTCATCATCCGAAAGCCCGTATCGCAATTATTATTCTTTCTCTGAAGACCCGAAAACAGATATCGCAGCAGGCAAAATCGCCATGATCACCCAAGAAGGAGCAGCCGGATACAATGCCGCAGAATGGTTTCAGGTTTCTGACGAGACCGCTGCCGTGAAAGGACTGCTGAAATTTACACTGGACTGGAGCAACGCATCTTCCCCCATCCTTGTCGTTTCCACAGGCACCAAAGCAGACGAGGATAATCCAGACACAGGTACCGACAACGCCAAATACTTATACTACGGAGAAGACATCTGTAAAAAGTTTTATGACAAAGGAAACAACATCTATGAACTCACCGTCGACTTTGAGTCCACTTGGGGGCTTCTGATCCGTACCAGCAATGCTTCTTCCTGGCCATCCGGAACAAAATACGGCGCCTCTTCCTCGTCCGAGAAACTCACGCTGAACAAGGATTTCAAACTGACCAACGCCGGCAACCCTGCCAACATCATGTTCGACAGCCAGCAGATCACCTATTTCCATTCTCATTTCTGCACCGACTGGTTTGCCGACCTTAACTACGGCCCTGTAGACCAGGCAGGCGAATCACCGGCATATCAGGCAATAGCAGACGCCGCCAAAGGATGGATCGCCCGTGGTGTGGACGGCCTCCGCCTCGACGCCGTGAAGCACATCTACCACAGTGAGACCAGCGAAGAAAATCCTCGTTTCCTGAAAATGTTCTATGAAGATATGAACGCCTATTACAAACAAAAAGGACATACGGACGACTTCTATATGGTAGGCGAAGTGTTATCGGAATACGATAAAGTAGCTCCTTATTATAAAGGTCTGCCCGCCCTTTTTGAATTTTCCTTCTGGTATCGTCTGGAATGGGGAATCAATAATAGTACCGGATGTTATTTTGCCAAAGACATCCTTTCTTACCAACAGAAATACGCCAACTATCGAAGCGATTACATCGAAGCAACGAAACTGAGTAACCATGACGAAGACCGTACATCGTCCAAGTTGGGTAAATCCGCCGACAAATGCAAACTGGCCGCCGCCGTCTTACTCACTTCCGCCGGACATCCTTACATCTATTACGGTGAAGAACTGGGACTTTACGGAACAAAGGGTAACGGAGACGAATATGTGCGCAGCCCGATGCTATGGGGAGATAGCTACACTACCAACTACACAGACAAGACGGATGCCACCGTTTCGAAAAATGTGAAAACGGTAGCGGACCAACAAGCCGATACCCATTCACTTCTGAACATATATTTCTCCCTCACCCGATTGCGCAACACCTATCCGGCACTGGCAGAAGGAAGTATGACCAAACATTCCGTCTACAACGAATCACAGGAGAAAGACTATAAGCCGATTGCTGCCTGGTATATGACCAAGGACAACGAGAAACTGCTTGTCATCCATAATTTCGGCGGAACGGCCATGCAACTTCCGCTGACAGACAAGATTGAGAAAGTATTGTTTGTGAATGGCGAAACTCAACAAAATACAGACAGCGACAGTTACACCTTGAAACTGGGAGGATACGCCTCTGTAGTATTCAAGTTGGGCAACTAAATACATCAAGACCACGTCTTCAGATTTATTCTATTCTTATGAAATGAATCTGAAGACGTGGTCTTGACTTTTTCCGGTTTCTATCTATCTTCAAGAAACCTTATATCAATCGGAATTTCCACTTTTTAATGGAATAAGAATCAAACTTGTGTTTCTCCTTCTATATACTCTTCCAAAAATAGATTCTCCCCATCGAATACCGCATAGGAGAAATAGTTAATCCAGTCTCCAAGAATCAGCACACGGGAAGTAGCACTCAACATTAAATCCAGTTCAATGTGACGATGGCCATAAATGAAGAAGTTGATATTAGGATGACTCTTCAGATATTCTTTTGTATAAAGTACCAGATGTTCCTTATTCTCCCCCATGTAATCCGGTTCTTTGCCGTCCACCCGCTTTTCGCGGCTATGTTTTGCCCACGTCAAGCCCAATTCCACACTCCAACGGGGATGGATGGCAGAAAACAGTGTCTGAAGTGTTGTACTGTGAAACATCCAGCGCAGCAACTTAAACTTCTTGTCTGGGTCACCCAGTCCGTCACCGTGAGCCAGATAAAACTCTTTTCCGTATATTTCGGTAGTCAATGCTTCACGATGAATAATCACTCCGCATTCTTTAGAAAGATAATCCCCACACCAGATATCATGGTTGCCGGTAAAGAAATGTACCTCCACTCCCATATCCGTGAGTTCGGAAAGCTTTCCTAAAAAGCGGGTGTATCCTTTGGGAACCACTAACCGGAATTCATACCAAAAATCGAACATATCTCCCAACAGGTAAACGGCAGAAGCTTTATGCTTGATACTGTCGAGGAAGTTCACCAAGCGCCGTTCCTGTGTACGTCCATGTTCTATGGCACGGGAACCAAGATGCGCATCGGAAAGGAAATAAACGTTCTTCATGAGTTTTGAGTTTAGAGTTATCAGTTTTATATTTTGAGCTATGAATTTACAGGAATCCGAGTTCCAGTTTTGCTTCCTCACTCATCATATCTTTATCCCATTCCGGTTCGAACACAAGGTTGATAGTGGCAGATGTCACTCCTTCCACCGATTCTACTTTCTGGCGGATATCTTCCATGATGAAATCGGCTGCCGGACAGTTGGGAGCAGTCAGAGTCATATCAAGCGCCACTTCCCCATTGTCTGAGACGTCTATTTTATAAATCAGTCCAAGATCGTATACATTCACCGGAATCTCAGGATCGTACACCGTCTTTAGCATGGCTACGATCTTTTCTTCTATTTTAAATTTTTCCATAGGGCTTTCCTTATTAATATGTATTGCAAAGATAAGAATAAATTTATTCAGAGCAGCCCTTCGTCGGCAAAACTGTAAAACTTATCCTCACAAACAATAACGTGGTCTATCAGGCGAATGTTCATTGTGTCGGCTGCCCGGCGGATGTGTTCCGTCAACGTCCGGTCCGGTTGGCTGGGTTGGATATTTCCCGAAGGATGGTTATGCACTACGGCTATTTGCGTGGCTCTCTGCAGCAATGCTTCCCGAAGAATGGTACGTACATCCGTATACGTTCCGTCTATTCCGCCGGTGCTGATACGTACCTTATCGATCAGTCTCGTCGCCTGATTCAATAATAATACCCAGAATTCTTCCTGTTCAAGGTCGCACATGACAGGCTGGAAGATGTCATAAATATCTCTTGAACAAGAGATGCGGGGGCGTTCTTGGATATTTTGCAGTTTCCGTCGCTTGCCGAGTTCCAGGGCAGCCATTACAGTGATGCTCTTTGCCGGTCCCATTCCTTTAAAACGGGAATAGTCGCAGACTTCCCACTTTGCCAAGGAGTTCAGATTGTTATCACAAGAGAGAAGCAAACGCCTCATCAGTTCGACAGCACTTTCTTCCGTATTTCCGGAGCCGATTAATATGGCGAGTAGTTCGGCATCACTCAATGCGGCTGCTCCTTTCTCCATCATCTTCTCCCGGGGACGGTCTTCCAGCGCCCACTGGTTGATGGATAGTTTGTGTTTGCTTTCCATAATCAAATCACTTACTTATAAAAATTCTTTTGAAACGCCTCGAATTCGTCCTTTCCTCTTATACAACGCTGCCACCATGCACGCCAGAATCCCGTTCCATAACCAATTAGTTGTATAAAGGAAGCAGTAATCGAAAGCATTCCAATCCATAAACTGCGATTTCTGATTGTCGAATCCACGCAAACCACCAAGGAATAGAGCAGTAAGGGAAGAGGTGCTGCCAACATGGCGGCAAATCCTAAAAACAGAAGTGCCATCTCACCTGTCGCACACCCGGGAACCGTTTTGGAATATAGTAGATAAAAAGCTAACAAAACGAGCCCCAACCCCAAAAGAGTCAGTAATAAAAGCAAAGAGACTCCCAGCGTGAACACTGCCGGTAGCAAATGCACCAATTTCAACGAATCGGGATATTTCTTATAAAGGTTAATGCGGGCAATGCCGGAGTTATGGACTTGCTTAAAGAACTTCTTCAAGTCTGTCCGACGTTTGTGATATACCCACGCATCGGGGAAAAGACGACAAGTATAGCCACCTTTAAAAATACGGATACTGAAGTCGATATCTTCCCCGAAGCGCATTTTAGAGAATCCCCCCAAAGCTTCATACACTTCGCGACGAATCCCCATATTGAAGCTACGAGGATAAAACTTGTCCATCTTCTTTTTTCCGCCACGGATACCGCCTGTTGTAAAAAAGGAAGTCATCGAGTAGTTGATAGCTTTCTGAATATCCGTAAAAGAATCGTGCGCACGGTCGGGACCACCGAACGCGTCGGCTGGAGAAGACTGAAGCTCCTTCTCTATCGCGTCAAAATATCCTTCGGGCAAAATGACATCAGAGTCCAGTATGATAAAATATTCTCCTTCGCTTCGCTCCGCTCCGTAGTTACGGGTCTGCCCCGGTCCGGAATTGGGTTTAGAGAAATACTTGATGTCCAACCGATCTGTATACCGATCTGCCACTTCCTTACAAGGGATGGACGAACCATCTTCAACAATAACTACTTCAAAATCTTTAAAACACTGTACAGTGAGACTTTGCAGCAATTCATCCACCTCATCGGGACGATTGTAAACGGGAATTATGACAGAATAGCGCATATCAATGAATTTATAAAATAACGATTTTGCGTAAATCCAATAAAACGAATATTGATTTGAAGCACAAAGTAAGGTAAAAAAAACGAGACTTATAAAAGAGTTAACAAAAAAAGGCGACTTCATGATAAGCCGCCTTTTTTTTATTATCTCAGTTCTTCTTACTTTTTCAGAATATCCATTGTATCCGATGCAATCAACAACTCTTCATCTGTCGGAATCACTACTACTTTCACTTTAGAATCTGCAGTAGAAATAATAGCTTCCTCACCACGAACTTTTGCATTCACATTATTGTCCAGTTTAATACCCATGAATTCCATGTCTTTACAAACAGATTCACGGCATTCAAACTGATTTTCGCCTACACCACCTGTAAACAGGATGATATCTACACCGCCCAATGCCGCAGCATAAGCACCGATATATTTCTTAATACGGTAGTAGTACATCTTTTCAGCAAGGATGGCTCTTTCGTTTCCGTTAGCACAAGCGGCCAGCAGTTCGCGCATATCGCTTGATACGCCGGAAATACCCAGTACACCGCTCTTCTTGTTCAGCAGGTTAGAAATGCCTGTCGTATTCAAGCCTTCTTTTTCCATGATGAATGTTACTGCACCGGCATCGATGTCACCGCTACGGGTACCCATCATCAAACCTTCCAACGGAGTCAGTCCCATGGTAGTATCTATACATTTGCCATCCTTGATAGCAGCGATAGAACCACCGTTACCAATATGGCAAGTGATGATTTTTTGTCCTACCGGATTAACGCCAAGGAACTCACATACACGTTTTGAAACATAACGGTGAGAAGTTCCGTGGAAGCCATAACGACGTACGCCATATTTCTCATACATTTCGTAGGGAATAGCATACATATAAGCATAATCCGGCATCGTCTGATGGAAAGCTGTATCAAATACGCCTACCTGCGGAATGTTGGGAAGAATAGCGGAAACTGCATTCACACCTTTCAAGTTGGCAGGATTGTGAAGCGGAGCCAGGTCGTTGCAGGCAGCAAAAGCTTCGAGTACTTCTTTGTTCAGCAATACAGATTCACTGAAACGTTCGCCTCCGTGTACCATACGGTGACCTACCGCATTGATTTCGTCCAGTGATTTGATAGCTCCGTATTCCGGGCTAATCAATGTATTCAGAATGAACTCCACACCAATCGTATGTTCCGGAATGTCTTTTTCGAGTACTTTCTTTTCGCCATTCGGCAAAGTCAATTTAAGGAAAGAGCCTTTCAGACCGATTTTTTCGATACCACCTTGTGCAATCACTTCTTTGGTGGTCATATCGAACAATTTATATTTGATGGATGAACTTCCACAGTTCAATACTAGAATTTTCATATTGTCTTTAATACTTAAAGCTTGATACTTATTTATTGTTTTTTGCTGCAATAGCCTGATTTGCCGTAATAGCAATCATGCGATATACATCTTCGATAGAGCAACCACGAGACAAGTCATTCACCGGACGGGCGATACCCTGAAGGATCGGGCCGATAGCGTCGGCATGACCCAGACGTTGTACCAGTTTATAAGAAATATTTCCTACTTCCAGACTCGGAACGATCAGCACGTTAGCCTCTCCCGCTACGGGTGAACCCGGAGCTTTGCTTGCGCCTACTTCAGGAACAAGAGCAGCATCAGCCTGCATTTCTCCGTCCAGATCAAGTGTAGGAGCCATTTCCTTAGCGATCTTGGTAGCTTCCACTACCTTATCTACTACTTCATGTTTAGCGGAACCTTTGGTAGAGAAGCTCAGCATAGCCACTTTCGGATTTTCGATACCGGCAACGGCTTTGGCAGTCTGTGCCGTACAAACAGCAATCTGTGCCAGTTGGTTAGGGTCCGGAACCGGAGTTACGGCAACGTCACCCATCACCAGAATACCATTCTTACCATACTCGGGAGCATGAGTCAAGAGTAACATAGCACCGGATACACAAGTGATGCCCGGAGCAGTCTTGATAATCTGTAAAGCCGGACGCAGTACATTGCCTGTTGTGTTGCGGGCACCTGCCAACTGACCGTCAGCATCACCGCTCTTAATCATTAAACAACCATAAAACAAAGGATCATTCGTCAATTGACGGGCTTCTTCAATAGTCATGCCTTTCTTCTTGCGAAGCTCGCACAGCAATTGTGCATACTCTTCGTGTTTCGGAGAAGTTTCAGGATCAATAATAGTAGCTTTGCTGATGTTACCCAGTCCCCATTTCACTGCAAGTTCGTTAATTTCAGCGGGTTTACCCAGTAAAATAAGGTCAGCAACTTCATCTGTCAAAATCTGATTGGCAGCTTTTAATGTGCGTTCTTCAGTTCCTTCCGGAAGAACAATACGTTGGCGGTCTGCTTTCGCACGAGCCACGATTTGGTTGATTAAATTAAGCATAGATATATTTGAATAATATTATAAACCTTGTTACGATTTGTAATTTGCGCTGCAAAAGTACTCAATTTTGCAATATCCACATTACAATTCCGGCTAATTTTATTCTCCAAGTCTAAAATATTATAATATTTAACACTGTACTTCTATTTTTTCTACCTTTGCAGTGTTTTCAAACAAATCAATAGGTAATTAGTGTATGATACGTCAGTGTGCCATTTTATTTGGCTGTTTGGCTTTGGGTGAATTAATCGTTTATTTAACAGGGATCAAGCTCCCCTCCAGCATTATCGGTATGCTGCTGCTCACCCTTTTTTTGAAATTAGGCTGGATCAAACTGCAGTGGGTGCAGGGATTGTCCGACTTTCTGGTAGCTAATCTGGGCTTCTTTTTCGTACCTCCCGGAGTAGCATTGATGTTGTATTTCGACGTTATTGCGGCAGAATTCTGGCCTATCGTCATCGCAACAATCGTTAGCACGGCTCTCGTGCTGGTCGTAACGGGATGGGTACACCAAATTGTCCGTAAATTCAGACTGGCACGTCAGATTAAACTGGCGAGTAGCCTACGCTTATCAGACTTTCACTTGTCCGACAAGCTACATTTAAAAAACAAAACTAACTTAATGGATAAAGACAAATGAGCTTTTTAGAAAATAATTTCTTTCTGCTGGCTGTCACTTTCGGCGTTTTCTTCTTTGCCAAATTGCTTCAGAAGAAAACGGGGCTGGTACTGCTGAACCCGATCTTACTCACCATTGCCGTTCTGATTATCTTCCTTAAAATGGCCAATATCTCTTACGAGACTTACAATCAGGGAGGGCATCTCATCGAATTCTGGTTACGCCCGGCTGTGGTAGCTTTGGGAGTCCCTTTATATCTTCAGCTGGAAATGATTAAGAAACAGTTGCTGCCTATCCTCTTGTCTCAACTGGCAGGGTGCATCGTCGGAGTGATCTCTGTGGTATTAATCGCCAAGTTTATGGGAGCTTCACAAGAAGTCATTCTTTCATTGGCACCTAAATCCGTAACGACTCCGATTGCCATGGAAGTGACCAAGGCTATCGGAGGTATCCCGTCACTGACGGCAGCCGTTGTAGTAGCGGTAGGTTTACTGGGAGCCATCTGCGGATTTAAGACAATGAAAATCATGCACGTAGGCAGTCCGATAGCCCAAGGGCTTTCGATGGGAACAGCCGCCCACGCTGTCGGCACTTCCACTGCCATGGACATCAGCAGCAAATACGGGGCGTATGCCAGCCTGGGATTGACACTGAATGGAATATTCACCGCATTACTGACACCGACTATCCTGCGATTATTAGGTGTTTTGTAAAAACAAAATTCTTTCATTTTCCGTTATATAAAGAGTTAAACGCAAAAAGCATTTTATGATTCCATTTAAAGACATTACACTAGCTGATAGAGACACAATAACTGCATTCACCATGAAAAGTGACCGCCGAAACTGCGATCTTTCATTTTCCAACCTCTGTAGCTGGAGATTCTTGTACGATACTCAATTTGCAGTCATCGACGATTTTCTGGTATTCAAATTTTGGGCCGGCGAACAACTGGCATATATGATGCCTGTAGGAAACGGCGATCTGAAAGCTGTATTACGGAAATTAATCGAAGATGCGGATAAGGAGAAGCATAATTTCTGTATGTTGGGAGTTTGCAGCAATATGCGCGCCGACCTCGAAGCGATTTTACCCGAACGGTTCATTTTCACGGAAGACCGTGCCTATGCCGACTATATATATTTAAGGAGTGATCTGGCTACCTTAAAAGGAAAGAAATTTCAGGCAAAGAGAAATCATATCAACCGGTTCCGTAATACGTATCCCGATTACGAATATACACCGATTACGCCCGACCGTATTCAAGAATGTCTGAACCTGGAAGCCGAATGGTGCAAAGTGAACAACTGCGACCAGCAGGAAGGAACGGGAAATGAACGTCGTGCCCTCATTTATGCATTACATAATTTCGAAGCACTCGGTCTGACCGGAGGCATTCTCCACGTCAACGGGAAAATTGTGGCATTTACTTTCGGGATGCCTATCAACCATGAAACATTCGGGGTACATGTAGAAAAAGCAGATACCAGCATTGACGGTGCTTACGCCATGATTAATTACGAGTTTGCCAATCGCATTCCCGAACAGTATATCTATATCAACCGGGAAGAAGATTTAGGTATTGAAGGCTTACGCAAAGCAAAGCTGTCTTATCAACCGGTAACTATTCTCGAAAAGTATATGGCTTGTCTGAAAGACCATCCTATGGATATGGTCAGATGGTAATAATATATAAGGTATGACGACAAAAGAAAAGGTTAAGGCATTATGGCAGTTATGTTTCGACGACAATGAAGAGTTCGTTGAAATGTACTTCAGGCTGCGCTATAAAAACGAAATAAACATTGCTATCGAAAGTGGGGATGAGATTGTTTCCGCTCTTCAGATGATTCCTTATCCGATGACTTTCTGCGGAGATACCGTACAGACCTCTTACATTTCAGGAGCCTGCACTCATCCGGATTTTCGCGGAAACGGAGTGATGCGCGAATTACTCTCCCAAGCCTTTGCAAAGATGCTTCGTAACGGAACGTATTTCAGTACATTGATTCCTGCCGAACCTTGGTTATTCGACTATTACACCCGGATGGGATATGCTTCCGTATTCCAATATTCGGTTAAAGAGATTACCGTACCGGAATTTATTCCGTCTAAAGAAATAACAGTCACCTCTGAAATCGGATGTCAGAAAGAAGTTTACGAATATCTAAACAGCAAACTTTCCGGACGCACTTGCTGCATCCAGCACTCCTTTGAGGATTTTCAAGTAGTCATGGCGGACCTTATCCTCAGTGACGGAATTTTGGTTACTGCCAGATCAGAGAATCAAATCAATGGATTGGCTATTGTATACAGAAGAGATAAGCAATTAATTATCAGCGAGCTTTTTGCAGAAACCAAAGATGCCGAGCACAGTTTGTTGCACCATATCAAGCAATTTACTGGATGCAGGCACATGACTCAGTTGCTTCCTCCGGAGAAAGAACAGACGCAATATCCGTTGGGGATGGCGCGAATCATCAATGCCAAAGAAGTGCTGCAACTGTATGCCTCCGCTTTTCCTGAGGACGAAATGCAACTGGAAGTATCAGATAAACAATTGTCAGTAAATAATGGCTATTACTATCTGTGTAATGGCAAATGTATGTATAGCACCGAGCGTTTGCCCGGCGCACATATACCAATGAATATCAGTGAGCTGACAGGAAGAATATTTCAGGCACTACAACCTTATATGAGTTTAATGCTGAATAAGTGATTCCAGATAACGTACCCTTTCACAAGCTGCCAGCAGGAAAGCACCGACTCCGAAGTTTGAAGTAGAATTAGCATCTACGACTTGCCCCGGTATGGCTTTCTCGCCGATGGGTTGCACATAACCGATCTTTCCGTCGGGCTGTAAAGCAACTGTTGACAAATATTTCCATGCCTTCTCAACTACAGGTTGATAATGGGCGGAGTCAAGGAAACCGTTATTGATCCCCCATTGCAGACCGTACGTAAAGAATGCCGTACCACTTGTTTCGGGTCCCGGTGCATGCTGCGCATCGAGCATACTACGCGTCCAATACCCTTCAGGTTGCTGACAGGCCGCAACAGATTTTGCCAATGTACGGAAACGGTCTATATATTCCTGACGATACTTATCTGTTTCCGGAAGGTCTTTCAAGACTTTCGCCAGCCCCGCCAGTACCCAGCCATCACCACGTGCCCAGAAATCCTTTTTACCATTCACACTTTTGTGCTTGGGGTATACGTATTTTCCATCGCGATAGTAAAGTCCGGCTTCTTCATCATACATGATACTGTCTGCATAAGCAAGGTATTCATGCAATTTCTCCAGGTAAAGTGGATTTTTAGTGATATTATATAGTTTGGTCATCACAGGCATTACCATATATAAGCCATCCGCCCACCACCAATAATCATGGTTGGGTGTACTCATCTGATACTCCATCACCTCGCGGGCACGGGCTATCTTATGTGTATCCGGTTCTAGATTATATAAATCGGCATACGTCTGAAAACAGATCTGATAATCGCCGAACAGTACATAATCATTGCTTTCGCCATAACTGTACTTCCAGTTGGCTTTATGATCCGATTTAGCGCCTTTCCACTCATTATGTTCCGCCCATCCTTTTGAGTATTCCAGGTATTCCGGCTTGTTGGTCAGAAAGTAAGCCTCCATGTTTCCGGTATGATAAGCGGCATTGTCCCAGAAAGAACGCCCGTGTTCCGGATGGTTTGTCTGCCAGTAGCCATTGACTTTATGAATAATGTCAACCACTTCTGCCGAAGATGAAACTTTCTTGGTTGTGCAACCGGCACACACCGCACAGCCTACCACCAGTGCGGAAAAAAGAGTTGCATACAATTTCTTCATATCTTTATTTTTTTGTATTCGTATTCGCTTCCAGTACATATATCATTTGAGGTTCAATTTCCGCCGTGCGTTCACCGTCGCCTTGACAAGTGTGCTGTACAAAGAGATTGAGTTTCCGCTGCTTCTTCCACAATTCCGTGTCATGGGACGGTTCCCAGGCATCTACGGAAAAATCCGTCAGGTCGGTGACTATCCACTTACCGTTGGCAACATCAGCAGTATGCGCCATTGAGACACGGCTGCCCCGCTCTTCGTCACGGAAAATATAGAAGATTTCTCCATCCTCTACCACAATACGCGGACGGGCAACAGGAATCATCTTAGTGCCTCCTCCCTTCAGTGTAAACGGAGTCTTGCGGTCTGTCACCTGACGATTATGCCATGTCTTCCCGTCATTCCAGACAATGCGATATTGAGGGACTTCACTGTCCGAACTCCTCCAATAAGTGGCAATATAAGGATTGCCACCAGCGTCTGCACTCATACTTGTCTGGTTTATCAATTCCGAGTTTTGTGGAATACGACAAGCATACTCTGCATTCGAAGCTGTAATCGGAAGTTTATATTGTTCACCATCCGACTTATACCAAGTCACTCCGTTATCAAAAGAACGTGCGTAGCAAAGGTCATGGTTGGTCTCCACCTGCCAGGTTTCGCGCCATACCCACGAGAGATGAATCGTACCTTTTTCGTCTACATATAGCTGCCAGTAAGCATTTCGTTTGTCTTCACCATCAATCAGGACATCCTGTACACGGGCCCATTTATAGTCTTTCAATGAATAACGGTTCATCACCAGATTTCCGCGTCCGGAAGAACCGGAACGGTAGACAAACAACAAATCCCCGTCTGTCAGAGGGTAAAATTCCGGATAAGTAACATTTCCTTCGTCCACTCCGGTCATCGGCATTTTATCGCCCAGTTCCAAAGAACCGGGGGCGATACTGCGGCAGTAATTCAACTTATGTCCATGGTGGTCAAAAGAAACGTGCAGATACCCTTCTCCGTCCACCATTATACTGATGATATTGTGGGCATCTTTTACATTTCCACGATATTGAGTACGATGCAATGTCCATTGCTTCGAATTTAGTTTCCGTTTGCCCAACACAAGATAGCCGTCGGCATCATAATAGCTGATATATTGCTCATCCCCATGCGTTACCAATGAATTATTGCGGAATATCGTTGTATTGACAGATGTACAACTATATCCTTTGGCAACTTCCACCAGTTTTTGCGAAAAGCACAAGGCAGAAACAGATAGTAGTAAAAAAGTAAGCAGCAGTGTCCGTTTCATGATCTATTTTTTCTGTTTGTCAGATTTCTTGTATTTGTCAGATTTCTTCTGTTTGTCAAAGACGGTCAAATCCCACTTTTCATGCCATGGGATGGTAATAGCTCCGTCTTTTATCAATACAGGAAGCCATACATAGCGTGAATCTTCGAGGTCTTTCTTTTTCCAGCGGTCAAACATGGCAATATATGCATTCTTCTTTCCGATAACCGGTTGTACGTATGTACTCTGCGCATAGAAAGTCTTGTCTGCATCCGGACCTGTACAAGGATTACCTATCGTTTTCCATGTACCCATGATGGAATCCGCCACTGCGATTTCCGCCACATTCGGGTCCCAGCCGGTGCAACCGGAACTTAACATATAATATTTGCCCTTATGCTTAAACACTGCCGGAGCTTCACGGGATTCTTTGATGAAATTGCGTGTAAAGCGTCCGCTTGGTTTCAGGTAATCGTCTGTCAGGAGACTGATATACATGGTTTCGTTATTTTCTGAAGAATAGAATTGATAGGCACGTCCGTCATCATCGACAAAAACTGTCTGGTCACGGCTCATCGCATTATTCGGTCGGAAACTTCCCAAGTAAGTGAATGGTCCGTTTGGAAAATCAGAGACAGCTACACCCGCACACGCTTTGCTGTAATCGGCACTCTCTACATGTGCCCACATCACGAACTTACCTGTCTTTTTATTATAAATCACTTTCGGACGTTCCAAAACCTTCGACGGATGCAGGTCATGGTTCGGGTCCTCTTTGACTGCCGGAAGCACAATGCCCTCAAACTTCCAGTTCAGTAAATCTTTGGAAGAATAGCAGCCTACTCCCGTCACATCTGTACGATAACACTCCCATGTAGCCCAATCAGGCAAAATCGTTTTGCCCTTTTTATATTCTCCATACCAGTAGTAAGTACCGTCGTGGTAAAGAAGTCCCCCGCCATGGGCATTGATAGGGTTACCGTCCGTATCCTTCCACACTTCCCCGGGAATAATATAACTATTCTTCTGAGCTCGCATTTGTATTGGCAGTAACCCGATACAAACCACTACCAGTAATAACATTCTTACCATATATATTTCATTAATTTTGATGTTTCTCATTTTTCTCTGCCGACATATCACCTCGCAGTGAAATCATTCGCTCACAAAGATAACCTATACCATAAAGAAAAGAGTTCAAATATCCGTCAAAAAAGGGATATAAAAAGACCATTCTTCACAAAATGTATAATCTTCCGGAATTTTCCCCTTTCTCATAGGGGATATTTATTGCTTTCAGCAATGAATACGAGAAGTATATCCGCCGGCTTCTATATATACGATATTAATCAAAATTCCACCTATCCATCCATTTTATAAAGGGGACTCCTTTATCATCGAACTGAACAGGCAGCCAGATGTAGCGTGAATCCGCCAGGCTCTTCGGACGCCACATATCCGCCATAAAGACAAATTGCCCTTTCTCCGGCAAAGGCAATATATAAGTACTTTGTCCTCCAAATGTCTTATCCGCATCTTCACCGACACAAGGATTCGGCAGTTGCTTCCATTCGCCCAACATAGAATCAGCGGTTAGCAAACGGGCTTTATTAGGATCCCATCCCGTGCAGCCGGAAGTTATCATCCAATAAGTTCCCTCTTTCTTGAATATAGCAGGAGCCTCATTGTGTCCACCAGGGAAAATACGGATATATTTTCCTGTATGACTGAGATAATCATCGGCCAGTTCTGCAATCTGCAATGTCAGGTTATCTTCTGAGGAATAGATATGATAAGCCTTTCCGTCATCGTCCACAAATAAAGTCATATCACGGGACATTTGTCCGTCTTTCAGATCACGCTTTACGAACATACCTTTTGCAATAGCTTCATACCACTTCGGTGTCCACCATTCCTTATACTCTTCCGGATTCCACTTCATTTTCTGTTCTTTTCGGGTCATGTTCAAGGGGTAAGCTCCCGGATTGACCCGGCCGGAGCGAATGAAACGATAGGGACCGGCAGGAGAATCACTCACTGCAACGGCTGCACGCGCAGGTCCATAACCTTGTCCTTTCAGTTCTAAATGAAGCCACATGACAAATTTCCCGGTTTTCGCATTATAGATCACCTTGGGACGTTCCATGATGCATCCTTTCTCAATATCATGCCCTTCTTCCTCAGAGACAGCTAAGGCAATACCTTCAGATTTCCAGTTATACAGGTCTGTTGATGAATAGCAGTTGATTCCCTTCTCTGTGACAAAACCGGATGCAGGACGGTGTTCGCCAAACCAATAATATTTCCCTTCATGGAAAAGTATTCCGCCACCGTGCGCATTGATGACATTGCCATCCGTATCTCTCCAGACCTTTCCGGAAGCGATTCCCTTTTCTTTCTGATAGACTCTTACATAATCTATTTCATACTTCATCGGCAGGGCGGCCTCATCAATCGGGCCACCGTTAATTCCGCCAATGGCGAGATTCAGTAACAGGTATTGTGGTTTTGTAAAAGGATTGGTACCTTTACCGATACTTCCATTCCTTGTGCTGCTCAAAGGAATTTCATTTAGCAGTTCATCGTCCAAATATAGTTTGATAGCCTCTTCATCCCAGTCCATGCGCCAGATATGGAACTTAGATGCCCAATCGGGATCTTTGTCAGTGAAATGCGAATAAGGAGTAGCCTGACTGTCCCATTTTGCATGCCATTGACGGTCTGTTCCCCAAGCAGCATTGGCTAAGATATGTGGTGTTCCTTTAATCTGATAATATTCCATGATATCTATCTCACCACATGAAGGCCATTCCATATTACTTCCCAATGTCCAGATAGCAGGCCATGCTCCTTTTGCCACAGGAATACGAGCCTTTATCTCAAAACGCCCATACAGAAACTCTTTCTTTCCGGCAGTAGTTACTGAAGAAGAGGTATAGTCAATAAATTCTCTCTTCTTCCGCCAATCATTACTTCCGGATACATAAAGAGGATTTTTACGGTTCTGCTCTTTCCGGGCTTCTATTATCAACAGCCCATTCTTGCAAACTGCATTGTCGGATTGGTACCATTGAGCTTCTTCATTACGCGCATATCCTTGCTCAAAGTTCCATACAGAAGAGTTCAAAGGACCATCTGCATTAAATTCATCACTCCAAACAAGTTGCCAGTCGTCCTGAGCAAATGTGCATAGTGAAAATGACAAGCCCATCATTAAATTTACAATCTTCTTTATCTTCATACTAATTTGTTTTTCTTTGGTATATCCAAACCTATTGAACTATTTATCCCTAATAAATAAAATGATTCATATTTACATCAGCAAAAATAAGACTTCAATAAAAAATAAAGGACTAGAAATCGTGCAATTAGGTCGAACTTTAGATCATATTCATTGAAATGACTCAATAATGAGCATCTTTGCACGATTTTATACCGAATAGAACACATCTGAAGTCATATAATCAAACGCAGGAGACAAGTTCAATCATCTCATCCCCTGCATTTACTACCTATATAAAAAATACCTATCGATTACTTCGTCATTGTACCCCTCAAGCGATACCTCTTTCCACCAGACTCATAATCGTAACAAAATGTAAATGTGCCATCCTCAAAACTAACGGTCCCGTTAGAAACCGGAAGATTCTTCCAGCCAGCCACTGTGAAAGTACCGTCCGGTTGACGTGTAAACGTCACACCGTTGTTATCAATTGAGTTGAAATAATCTTCAGATGTAATGTTTCCAGTTGGTGAAAGATCTGAATTCTGCGTAACATTAAAGAAACGAGCCTGATCTTTATTCACTGCCTTCAACGTACGCTGCATATTAACGGAAGAAGGAGTCAGTTCTTCATCATTGTCAGTCAACGTATATCTGATGGCTACCATCTGATAAATCCCTGAAAAGTCATTCGTTAAATTGAGATTCATTATGAGAACTGTATCCTTAGGCTGTTTCACGTAATCGGATACTGACTCAATTTTGAAAGTCAACGCATAAAGTTTATCACAATCCAATCCGGAAGTTTCGACAGTAAATGGCAACCGGCTATATACATCGCCCGCTTTAATGGTCGTGCTCATTGACGGAAAACTGCAAAATTGATCACCCAACTTCTGATATTTTAATGGGGCATCCAACATATACTTATTATTGTACCATTCGATGGTAGCGTCATTGTGAGTCAACACGACTTCCACATTCCGGTCGATATTCTGGCTGCCTCCCGTAGCAACAGCAACATACGCATTTTGCGGACCATCGCCATACGCCACATCAAATTGCTGTACCACTTCATAGGCACCTACAATATAAACTTGTTTGTAGTATTGTTCACCATCCAAAGGGCTCTCTTTACTACAGGATGCAAATAATCCTACAAGTAGCCCCAACGTATAAATAGTTCTAATTAGTTTCATATTTCTTTTGATTATATAGGTTTATCTCCATTCCGGATTTTGCACAAGGTTCTTGTTTTTATCCAACACACTCTTAGGTATAGGATAGAAATAGTGTTTGTACGAGAATGAACGCCGTGTCAATTTATCGTTCAAAATAGTTGTTGTGTAGAATTTCTGACGTTCATTGCTTCTTGCTTTGACGTTGCAACCGGAGATAGGACGATTGTATGCCTCCATAGCATCTCCCCAACGGCGCAAGTCGTGATAACGACGTCCTTCGCAAGCAAACTCTATTCTGCGTTCATGCTTAATCAGTTCACGGACCTTATTCCTGTCGGCAGCAACAGCCTCAGTAATTCCGGGCAGACCGGCACGATGACGAATCAGATTAAAATACTTCACTATATCGGCTGTATTATGTTCCACTTTCACTTCAGTACCGTCAGGCATTTCCAGCATATAGGGCTCTTTCAACTCATTAATAGCCTCCACATAGTTTAGTAATGTTTCCGCATACCGGAAAACCGGGAAATATTTAGCTTTGACCGTACCCTTTTTCATCTCATCTTCCAAGTGTCTATATTTGACACAAGTATAGCCTGTACGATTATAATCTTCAGGATGATCCGGATTAGCGGAAGCATACCCGTCGGAATAATAAGTAACCTCAATATTCTTATATTGATTCTCCGAAGAAGAAGTGCCCGGCCAGAATGAATGACAAAAGCCTATCGTTGCATAAAAACGAGGTTCGCGATTGTTATACATTCTAGCAGTGCTCGCTAGAAGCGTAAAGCCAGAGAAAGTTTGGTTGGCGCCGCCAATTCTTTCAAAATTAACGCTGGCATCCGGATAAGGATAGTCCTGACTGGATTCATTGATATCTTGTCCGTCTACCATTTGGTAAGCATCAATCAAGTCCTGTACAAGATTCAAGCCACCCCATCCACCTAATTTGAAGGGTGCAGCAGCCACCAATGGGGCATCAGTTGTCGGCATTTGACAGGAATAGATAAATTCTGGATTAATCATCACAGGAATTTCACCACTGAATGTATAAGTCAACGAACGGTAATGGTCGATACCGGCTGCTCCCTTTGGATAGTCTTCATAATAATCCGGATCAATCGCTTTGATAAATTCTTCATTGGCGGGCAGATCCTTGCTATCTATTTCTTTGGGAGTCCAATACAACTCAAATTTATTTGAATCAATAATGTATTTTGAATAAGCGGCGGACACTCCCCATTTCGAATTATCATTTTCCTGCGAAATAAAGTTTGCGCCGTCACTCGTCCGTTGCCAGTCAGCATAAAACTTATTGCCGTTATACCATGGACTGGCTGCATACAATGTAATTCTCGACAAAGTAGCGTAAGCAGCCCATTGGGTAGGAAGCGTCACAACCGTTGAACTTTCTACTTCCAGTGGCAAGAACTGAATAGCCAAAGACATCCATTTACGGATTTCCAATACGCATTCATCATATGTTCCCCGTTCCAGTGACATTTCGGCTACCGGCACATCCACATTAAAGGGCGTTTCCGGAACAATGGGCACAGGTCCGTACTGCAACATCAGCAGATAATAATAATATCCTACCAAAAAATAGCATCGTCCCATCAATTCACGACGTTCAACATCTGTCACATCGGGTACCTCATTTATTCTCGACAAAGCAGTTAGTGCCATACGAATACCCTGATAATACTTTGGATAGTTATTGTAATATCCGTCATAAGGAGTAATCTCGTCCAGCAAAAACTTCATGCCGTAGTGCTGGCTATCATTCCAGGACATGAAATTCTCATCAGAAGCAATCTGGAACGGTGTAGAAGAATTTGACCAAAGTTTGCCTTCATTGGGTATATATTGCGCCGCACCGTTAATATACTGATCTAAGAGTTCTTTGCGAGAGAATACGGAATCAAGAAAAGTCATCTGGTCAATATATTCTTCGACATCCAGATAATCACCGCAAGATTGCAGTCCGATGGTTATACTACAAACCATCGACAGAAATAAAGTCTTTATAATATTTGTTTTCTTTTTCATAATGATCGTCCTTTAGAAAGTTAAGTTCAACTGTAAGGTGTACATCCTTTGCAAAGGATATTCCGCTCCATTACTAGAAGCTTGCGATGGATCAAAAAGCTTCACTTTATCCCACACATGTAGATTCTCGCCTATCAGACTGAGAGTAGCAGATTCCACACCGACACGACTCTTCAACCAATTATTCGTAAAACGATAAGAGATATCTACATTTTTGAGGCGTAAATATTTACCGTCAGCTAACCAAAAGGTAGATTTCTTATTATTATTCGCATTATCCCCATACGTTAATCGAGGGAATTTAGCATTCGGATTCTCTGCCAACGCCGGATCAATGCCGTTAGCCTCTGCATACTCTCTCGGAATCCAACGATTACTCGGATCAGCGACCATCGTGAGCAAGTTACCTCTTGATTCATTCACAAAAGGATAAAATCCGCGTCCACCCTGAAAATATTGAACTTTAGAAACCCCTTCGAACAGAACACTAACACGGAATGCCTTATAGTTCCAATCTAGTGCGAAACCGTATTGTATAAACGGCACATTCGAGTAGTTCAGAGGTACTTCGTCGTCAGTATCAATTTTACCATCACCATTTATATCCTTATACTTGATATCGCCCGGACGGTAATTGTCCATAAAGGTTTGCTTCGGACTACTCTTAATATCATCCTCATCTTTAAATAGTCCCAAAGCAATCAATCCTCGCTGTACACCATAAGGTACTCCGGAATAAGATTGATACGGGTAATTCACACCACTCTGCTCCCAATAGATTACTTCGTTTTCAGCATGAGTAAAGTTACCGCGCACAGTAAGTGACATGTCTTTATTGAATGTATGTGTATAAGCCAGCGTACCGTCCATACCCCATGATTTCATGCTTCCGATATTGGCATAAGGAAGCACATTGCTCAAGCCACTCTCATCCGGTATATTAGCACGTTTTTGGAAGATATCGGTTGTTTTGGTATGGAAGAAGTCCACAGTCATATCTATCTTATCGTCAAAGAAGCGGGCATCGATACCAAAGTTCGTTTTTGTACTAACTTCCCATTTCAGTTTCAGTGAGCCTGTGCGGTTTTCTGCAATCGCATTTCCCCATGTACTGGAAACGTTACCTAAAGTAGTTAAATATGGGAAACGGATATCAACGTTCCCTTCTTTCAGACGATCATTTCCTACACGTCCCCAAGAAGCACGGAACTTCAGGAAGTTATTGAATGGGAGCAGGTTTCTATACCAATCATATTGCGTGGGCACCCAACCTCCGGAGATAGAGGGGAACCAACCGTAGCGACGTTCTTTATTGAAATTTTCCGAACCGGTATAGCCAAGATTACCTTCTACAAGATAGGTATCTTTATAAGAATAGGTAGCGCGGAAGGAAAGTGCCTGATAACGTTTGGGAATGCTGACCAGCACACCGTTTCCCCAATCCACATTGGTCAGTTCCTGGCGGTAAAAATGCGCCAACCCCGTCACACGGTGATCTTGATTAAACAAACGTTTATAATTGGCGGCAGCTTCGAAATATAATTCCCGATTGGATGCTGATCCCTGTGTTGCTTTCATATCCTCCTTATTTACAGTACGTACCGTTTTCAAGCTACCATCCAAATAACGTCCATCTTTGGGATCGGCATAATATTGTTCGGGGTTCATATGCCTGTCGACTATGTGTGCACCATTCATGGAGAATGAGAACAGGCCACGTACTGACAATCCCTCTGTGATCATACCCAAATCCTGCGACAAGCCTACATTTATTTTGGTAGAATACGTCTCATTGGTAGTATATCCCATGTAATTCAGGCGTACATACGGTGATTTATCCTCCAGATCAGTGCCATAAGCAGGCAACTGACCGTTAGAATACCTCACAGGAACCACAGTAGGAGGCAGATTCGCTTGCGATTCCCACAGATATTTATTGCTTGAACCCGTTCCCGGTGCGTTTTGTGTTTTGATGACCGCTTCCAAATTCAAACTCAACATAGTTGTTTTCGTCAGGTCGGCATCAATATTCGTACGGAAATTATACTTATGATAATTTACATTCACATTGTGTTTACTAGCGGACTTATCCTGCTTAAAAAGAGCTTCAGAGTTGAGGATGCCCAAACTCATATAATAACGAGCACTTTGTCCACCACCGGAAATACTTAAATGGTGCTGATTGTTAATCACATGATCTTTCAAAATCACATCACGCCAATTCACATTCGGATACAAATCCGGATCAAGTCCTGTTTTGAATAATTCTAGTTCAGTAGCAGAATATACCGGGTCGTCTCCACGAACGGAGCGCGCTTCATTCGCCAATGTTGCATATTGATAAGCATCGGCATATTCCGGCATACGGGGTGAATAAGAATAAGTAGCATTAGTTTTGAAATTGACATGCAACTTTCCGGCTTTTCCTCGCTTCGTAGTAACTACGACTACACCATTGGCACCGCGAGTTCCATAAACGGCTGTTGCCGAGGCATCTTTCAGAATACTAAAACTTTCGATATCGGCAGGATCAAGATCGTTTATATTTCCTTCAATTCCATCTACCAACACCAATGCACTTGAACTTGCTCCAAATGTACTAATACCACGAATCCAAAATTCCGAGAAGTTGTTACCAGGCTCGCCGCTTCGGGTCACCGCGATAATGCCGGGTACACGTCCGCCCAACATGTTACTCACCGATACCGCAGGAGCTTGAATCCCAGCTGGGTCTACATTGGTGATAGCGCCTACCACAGAAACCTTTCTCTGAGTATCACGTCCTACTACCACAACTTCATCAAATTCATTGACCGCCTCCTTCAAAGCAATCTTTTCTTTCAGTTTCGTAGCAGTATATTTAATTTCCCGAGTTTCATAACCTATATAAGAAAATACGAGTGTGCTTCCGGCAGGAACACCTGTCATCTTAAACCGTCCGTCAAAATCGGTAACAACTCCTACGCCCTGCTTTCCTTTCACTTGAACAGACACTCCGATAAGTTCCTGTCCTTGTTCGTCCAAGACGATACCTGCAACATCTATTCCGCCTTGTGCGAACATAGCTGCTGACACGAATACCCAAAATAGTACTAAAATACTTCGTTTCATATTTATGTTTTTCTTAGTAATTATTCTACTGCATACTTCCTCACGGCACATCCCCAACCTTCGGCTATCCAATAACCGCCTTCACCATCGTAACAAATATCGTAAGGATAATTAAAGGTGGCTTCCAATGGTGTACCGTCTATCTGGCTAATTACATTTACCTGACCAGCCACGGTAGAAACATAACCATCAAGAATATCCAACTTACGAAGACAGTGTCCGCCAAATCCATCGACAATATAAAAGTTTCCATCCTCATCAATTGTCATTCCATTAGGTTGAGCGAATGAAGCCTCTTCTCGAAGACCGTCTTGTACAGTCTTTTGAGTAGAAGACCCACAGAACCATTCACATTCTCCCTCCGGAGTTATTTTATAAACAGCAGACAGATTCTGATCAGACATGTAGAAATTGCCATCGACAAAATAATAAACAAGATAAGGACCGGGAGTTGCACCTAGACTTCCGGGAAGATCCAGCGTCTTTATTAACTCAACCTCTTGCGTTTTCACGTTGAATCGACCAAAATTCTTATTGGAGTCAAGAAAATACAACCATTCTTCCGTAGCATCCAATGCAGCAGCCGCTATTTTGCCACTGAAAGTAGAACCAAGCTGTCCGATACGTGTTGGTGCCCACCCACTTGCCTTCATATAGACATATACTGTATGTGTTCCGTCCCAACCAATATCATACACTCTTTGCTTGTCTTTTGTGACTGCAGGTTTACCACCTTTAAATCCCGGATGAACCGTAGTTACTTTGTTATCATCCACCGAAATCAGACGGACACGAGGATTTTTATCCTGTCTATGAAAGACAAGCACCGTATTATTACCCACAGCAGCTATTCCCCATAAATAATTAAGTTTTGCCGATGCCAAATCGCCATCATCAGTTCCCGCTTTCGAAGCTGCACCTGTTATGGTAGACACATTCTGTGCCTGTTCGTACTTAAAAGTACCATCTGTAGTCACTTCTTTCCCATCAACAATTACCTTGATACGGTTTCCACCCGGCAATTGTCTGGGTGCAAGACAATAAAGGGTATTGTTATCGATACCTATCACTGTAGATAAGCGCTCAGCAGCCTCATCCACAAAATAAACCTTTACCTTCGACTTGTCTGTACCGAAGTTAGAACCTTTAACGATAACCTTTTCTCGCAGCTTTCCCTCTACCGGCATAAAGCCCTCCACTGTGACTGGCTGATTCGGATCATAAGTCGCCCCAGTGCTTTTGTTGTCATCGCTATCTTTACAGCTTCCTATCAAAAAAAGAAGTGCAAGCATTAAAGAATAGAAAATGCAATTTTTCATAGCAATAAATATTAGTGAATTAATAAATAATGATTAGTCTTAAGATTATGTCCGGGCAGTATGCCATTTATAGCTCCAGACTTTGAACTAGTTGTTTTCTTTGTTAATGTTTCATTTTTCATCCTATTAGTATATATTTAGAGTTATCAATTGTTTCACCAACTTATTTGTCGAGTTGTCAACGAATGCAAATATAGACCGCTTCAATGTCAACAAAGGCTAATAATCACTTTTAGAGGGAGAATTATAGTGATTAACTTATTTTCCTCCTTTATGAATGATAATTCTACCTGCCAAATGCTATATTTAATTCTTTTCTTATGTGGTTATACGCTAAATTGTTAGTCCATATAAATCAAGCATCAGTATCATGTAGGACAGATGCCAAAGGAATCTAAGGACCTTAAATGCAGATAAATTTCTGTATTTATGATTTGAGAGGATTTTATATGAAGATGTGAGGAACTGAAAAATTGATTTAATCCTAGTTGGTCACCTAATCTACAAGTAAACGCTTGTTCCCACTTTTTATTATTATATTTGCGAATGTTAGGGTGTTTAGACATCAGTTTGTTCTTTCTGTTTGACAATATAAAGATACAAAACAATGAATGAACACCCTAATATTCAATATAATAAAAAATAAAGTTTTACGGTTTCTTACTACAAAAACAAGTAGGAAAGAGATTTAAAATAAAACCGACGGAGAAAAGTCTTCAACTAAAGTGAAGAAGAACCACTAAAAACAGTACACATCACATCATCATATGGGGCAAGCGTTGGTTTCCTCGGAGGAAACGCCAGTTCCCTTTAAAAGGAACGATCGTTTCCATTAAAAGGAACGCCCGTTCCCTCACTGGGAAACGATAGTTTCCATTACAAGAAATAACAGGAAACTATAAACTATTGATATCTAACTATATATAGTTATATCGATAATGTTATAGAGTTTATGTTCATGTCTGTACAGTTTTAAGCAACTTGTTAGCCGTCCAATGTAGATAGTATTGATTATTATTTTATTTATTTCTATACTAAATTGAATTATATCTCATCCTATAATTGTCAATAAATGCTCCATCGCATCAAATAAAGTATTATTTTTGTGAATCATGTCTATCAAAATAATATCGAACTCCGCGACCTTTGACAGTAGAGATCTAACCATCTATAAGACAAATCATTAATCATATATTCAACTTTAAATTAGAAGATTATGGAAAAACAGATTTTGAATTTCGTTTTCATTTCAGTATGCGCATTTCTTTTATTCATCAGTTGCAGCAATGAAGACAATATCAATGACTCTCTTTATACTCCAAAGTGTAATGTGACAACTCGATCTACCTCTCTTGAATGGGGCAGCGTTAGATGCACAATAAAAGGAAGGACAGTTGTTGTAGAGTGGAATTATCCAACAGCATCAGAACAACCGGTTGGAATGTTATTCACTCTACGCTCTAATTTCTATGGGTATTTATATTCGTTTGAAACTTTTTATGAAAAAATGTCAGGAACAGCAACCTTTGAGCTCCCTACATCCTTCACATTCAGTCAAGGCGATACACTTTGGCTCGAAATACAGGATGGTGCTTCAAGCCTTCCCGTCAATTTACAGTTAACAGCCATTGACATAGATGAATTTAGCGGTCAAAGTTCCCGTAACCCTTGTAATCACAACTTTGACATAAGAGACACCGCTATCACAGTAGAATTGGATTTAGGATCAGGGAAAATCAGAGGAAGTGTTGGTTATACTAAACGATGTAGACTTATAATGGTTTACAGCTGTTATGATAGACTAATAAATAAAACATTTCGTGGATATTGTTGCCAAGATATATCTGGTGGTGTCGTGGATATGAATTGGAGCGAAGGTCCCTATATTCAAAATAGTTTTCGCATGTCTGACATAACATGTGAACTTCGTCTATATAGTCTATCTTGTGATAAAAACATTCCAGATTCAGACACAAATTTCAATAACACAGGAAACTGTACCAATTATTTAAGAAGAACATTTTCATTTTCAGCTGATATATCCCAATATTACCTTTCTGAATACCTAGAAATTTACAAACAGTAGCAAATCTTACCCCCCTATGGGATATTCTCCAATTATCATAAATCTGAGAATATCCCATTTTTATCTTTAGTATCAAGAAAATAAAATACTTTATTCTTGCTTCTTCTCTTCTTGAATAAACCGTTCAATATAATCAGTCGGCAGCATCCCGAACTCTTTCTTAAAACATACACTGAAATACTTCGGGTCATTAAAACCAACGATATATGCCAATTCTGAAACGCGAATATTATTTCCCTTTTCTTCCATAATCCGGCAGGCAGCTTTCAAACGCACATTGCGAATAAAAGCAGAAGTATTCAAACCTGCCAAGGATTTCAGTTTCTTATAGAGGGTCGATTTGCTGGTAATCATTTCTTCGGCAAATTGTGTCTGGTCAAATGCAGCGTCTGCCAAATGATTATTCACACATTCGATGGCACGCTTTATAAAGTCTTCATCCAGGCTTGTATAGTTCAAATCCTTTACTTCAAACACCAATTGATTCTTGAAGTCGCGTGCCGTGCGTTCCTTATACTTCAGCAGGTTACGGATACGGGCATGTAACACCGTCAGGTTAAAAGGCTTGCTAATAAAAGCCTCCGCACCAGCTTCATACGCTTCTGCACGGTCTTCTTCCTTATTCTTGGCAGTCAATAGAATCACCGGAATATGGCTGATTTCCAAATGACCTTTTACGTACTTACAGAATTCGATGCCATTCATTTCGGGCATCATCACATCCGATACAATCAGGTCAATATCCTCATTCTCCAATACCGTAATTCCCTCTTTCCCATTTTCGGCAGTAAAGACGTTGTAATCACGGTTCAGAAGTTTAGTCATCAATTGCAGCAACTCCTCATTGTCTTCGACCAGTAAGATAGAATTGGCTTTCTCCGTCACTTCTTCTACTTCATTGGTAGCTTCCACTTGCGTGACTTCATAAGTCACCGTCTTCTGTATCGGCAAGATTGCTTCATTATCTATTTGTTCTTCTTCATAATAAGAACGGTCAATAGGAATCCTCACGATGAACTCTGTTCCCTGATCGACTTCACTCTCTACTGAAATGGTTCCTCCGTGCAACTCCACCAAATCTTTTGTCAGGGAAAGTCCGATACCGGTGCCGATAGTATTGAACTTTCGATAATCTCCTTCGTAAAAGCGTTTGAACAGCATTTTCTGTTTCTCTTTTGAAATGCCTTTCCCGTTATCCTTCACTTTCAAGAGCACAAAATCTTTATTTTTATCATAAGACAAAGTTACTTGGATAAATCCGCCTTCCTTATTGTATTTAGCAGCGTTAGACAACAGGTTATATAATATCTTATCCAGTTTGTCCGTATCGAAATAGCCGATAATAGATTCCGGATCGCAAAGTACAGAGAAATGTATCTTCCGCTTCTTCACCAGCGGTTGAAAACTTTCAGTCTCTCTTTTCACAAAATCCGCAATATCTCCCGGAGAAACACGCAACTTCAGATTTCCTGTCTCTGCCTTACGGAATTCAAGAATCTGCTGCAACAAGCGTATTAACCGCTGTATATTGCTATTCATCACCGTATACAAGTCATTATGACCGGGTGACTGCGTCTTCAATTCATCAACCGTAGCCGAAATAATAGTCAACGGAGTTAATAGCTCATGCGTAATATTAGTAAAGAACTGCAATTTTGCATGATTCAGTTCTTCTGCTTTTGCTTTTTCTATTTCACGCAGGCGCAAGGCATTCCGAAGCAACATACGGTTCTTTGTTGTACGGTAAATCAAGATTCCTACCACCAGCACCATGATGACATACAACAGATAGGCCCACCAGGTAGCCCAGAACGGAGGAAGGACTACCACTGTCAATTCACGCACATAGCCACTCCATTCTCCGTTCTCATTGGTCGCTTTCAGCTGAAAAGTATAGGTCCCGCTCGGCAGATTGTTATAATAAGCAAAGCGACGGTCTGCATCCGTATACTGCCAGTTCCGGTCAAAGTTCTGAAGACGATAGGCATATCTGTTCAACTCGGGATTCTTATAAGTAAGAGCCGCAAATTCAATGCTGAAATTGTTATATTTATAAGGAAGTTCAATCTTACTTGTGTAAGTCGGCATTACCGGAGAGATCTTCTGCTGCAACTCTACCGGCAAGTGATTGAAAGAGTGATTGAATATTTTAATATCCGTTATCAGAAAATTAGTTTCCTGAGAAGGGATTTCCATTTTATCGGGGAAAAAGCTGTTGTAGCCTTTATGTCCTCCAAAAAACAACTCTCCATTCCGGCTGCACGATGAATTGACAATAAAGTTATCCTGCAGCCCATCGGCAGAAGTATAGATGCGAGTCGAGAAATCATTTCCAATAGCAGCCACATAAAGCTTCACTAATCCGGAGATGGTTCCCAACCATAAATTTCCACTCCGATCTTCTTCTATACTGACGATGACGTCTCCCGGAATACTATACGCACGCGTCTTTTCTTCAAATTCTCCTTTGTTACGATTATAAAGGTATAATCCTCCTCCCTCAGTTCCTGCCCACAATCGTCCAAAACGATCAAGATGCATACATAGAACCGTATTGGTGATCAGTTTACGATTATGGAAACTGTAATTCTCATACTTCAATGTAGAAGGTTGCCGGATATCTCCTGTTATATGAATCACACCCAAATTAGACGTTGCCAACCAAACGCTATTATCCATATCCTTTACGATATCTCTTACGTATATCCAGTCGGCAGACAGACTATCAGCAAAGTTCATCGTTTCAAAACGATAGTCAGTGCCATCAGATAATCGAACTCCTATTCCTCCGCGCGTACCAACCCAACAATTTCCCTCATAATCTTCGTACAAAGCCGATACACAATCGGAAGTAAGAAAGCCGCTATTTTGTGTAGTCAGATGTTTCACCTTTTCACCTTTCCGATAGACATAAATTCCTCCATTATACATGCCGAACCATATTTCACCACTCTTCTTACGTTGGATAACAGCAAAAAGAGAGGGCAAATCCTTTATACCGGAGAACTCCGGTATGTGCGAATACATTTTTAATTCTCCCGTCATATAATCTTTACAGGCTAATCCGTATGTTCCTACTCCAATCCATAAGTTCTGATCAGAATCGGCAAATAACGTACGGACAGAAGTCACCGGAATGTCTTCGTCTCCAAAATTCAGTGTATGTAGAGTAAATGCCGGCTGGCGTGTATCGGCCATCAGAACGCCACCACCAATAGCCCCTATCCACATATTCTTTTGATTATCACGCATAATTGAGTTAACCTCGTCAGAAGGAATGCGATAATCAGATTTGCCGGATTTATAATTAACAAAACCATCTGGCTCGTCAAGTTTTAAGATACTAAGTCCACTTCGCGTCCCGACCCATAGCGTATGGGTATTCAAATCTTCGTTTACATCATACACGATATTATCGGACAAACTGGAATCATCTCCATTTTCATGTAAAAAACATTGATAAGACACTTGTTGCATATCTTTAGGATTTCGTAATTTAAAAAGTCCGTATCCCCAGCTTCCTACCCAAATGTCTTTATTACTATCCTCATAAATGACATGAGAAGAATATTGATCATTGATTTTCGGATATACTTCCAGCTTATCCGTAGATGGAGAATAACGGAATAAACCTTGTGCCCAAGTTCCAATCCAGAGGTCTCCGTCCGAATCTTCCAATAAAGATTTTATTGTCACATACCTCAGCCTACTATCTCCCATATTATCTCCACAAACTACAAAAGTATCTTTCTCTGCAACATAACGACATAAACCGTTGTCCGTCCCCACCCAAACGGTATTATCACGAGTGACACACAAGGCTGATACTACATTATTAGAAATAGAAGGTACTTTATATTTTTTTATTTCCCCCGTTCTCTTGTCCATCACATTCAATCCTTCTGATGTACCAATCCATAGGTGGTTATTGTTATCATCAACCAGACAGGTGATGCTATTATTAGTCAATAAACCCGGAGAATAAAGGTTAGACTTATAAAGAGTGGTTTCGTATCCATTGTACTTACAAAGCCCATTACGGGTAGCGAACCAAATAAATCCATCTTTATCCTGATATACTTTTTGTACTTCGTTAGTCGGTAACGAGTGTGGGGCAGAAAGTTGTCTAAACTTTAGATTACAAATGACATCTTCTGTTGCCGACAGCAAAGTGGACCTCAAAAGCAAATACAGAATAAAACAGCACAACCTATAATAAGGAACAATAATTCTTGTGTTTTTCATACGATCATATTTTGTTCGTTATATGCAAATATAATAACTTACCATTATATATACGACCAAATTTATGAATAAAATATTTAATAAACAACGACTAGATCATGTCATCAATATAGATATACCGATAAGTAGAACTTTTTGAAGATTAATTCATCAGATAAATATGATTTTAGAACAGACCGACGAGTTATATAAGTTTTTTCATAAAACAAATATTCTAAGATAATGAGTCAATTACAGATTATCGAATTTTAATTTTCTGATCAAGCAAGTCATTAATATAGATACATAAAGTCCCTCTTTTATATTCTATTCTCAGACGGACATTTTCATACTTCTGCGGAGCATACCAGTTCCCTCCTGTGCTGCGAGACGTCATTTTCCAGCAGTCAGCCGTACCGAGTATATTCGTACTGTGATACACTTTTCCTTTATATCTTACTTCCGGTTTCATCGTCTGCCCATCCAGATAATATTCAAGGTCACCCAGTTGCAACAGGCAACCTTCATAATTATTCACATCTAAAGGAACCGTCTCTTCCAAGGTAAAGTCTTTCCGGGGATTGAAGCTAAAGTTCTTTCCTACTTTCGCTTTCTTTTTTATAGCCGCAAAACCTTTAAAATCGCAAGCGATCCCTGTACAATAGCCCTGCGGATATTGCGAACTCACAATCCAGTCATAATAATTGCCGTACATCCATGCCAGCCTTAAGGGGGTATTCTCTGAACTGGAAATTATGTAAGGACGCACATTATTCAGCTGCGAATTTCGAGTGATCGCTTCTGTAGAAATAATTTTCCCGTCCTCATCCAGCGTATATTTCATAATCTCATAGACTTTGCCATACTTACCTTCTATAGGCAACGAACAATATATGAGGCTGGTATTTGCCGGATCTATAGCCATACCGGCACTATAACATTTCTCCAAATTCGGTGTCTGATGAAAATGTCCTCCCGCATTAGCCAGGAAAGTCTTCTTCCATTCATGTCCATCCCATCCGGCATAGTAATAATCGTGAGAACTTTTATCACTACTGATACGTACCATCGCAATCACCGGATATCCTTTCTTATCTAAAGCGACCTGCCATACCCAATCGCGTTCAATAGGATTGTCTACCACAGTATATGGATATCGGGCTACATAGTCAGGAGTCTTGTTCACCCTAAATGTACCATCGGCAATAGTTGAAAGAGTATTTCCTTTCACATCTTTCAATTGCATCGTATGAATGTCGATGTAATTAAAGTAAAGGAAATTGGGATTTTCATTATCCGGATGCCCAGTGGTATAAGTCAAATAAATCTTATCTTTTCCATTAGACACATATTTTGCATAAGGTCGTGCTCCGGTGGACTTCACTATCTGATAAGCTCCCCATACAATACTGACATCATCTTTCTCATCCGGCAATGATAATTTGGCAATAGTGGGATGCCAGCCGATCCCCCGCCAACACAAATAAATATGTTCCGGATCATCCGACAGAATAAATGGAGAGGGATAAGTTGTATTGTTTCTGGTTTTAATAACCTTCTCTTCCCCCAACATCGTTATATCTCCCGGAATCTGCGAAATTCTGTAATAAAAACAAGCCTCATCCGTATGCCTGGAGTAAAAAATCATAATCCGTTCATCAGGCAATACTAAAAAGGTAGGATTATTGTGGTCGTCCGGCTGAAAATATGAGCGAATAAGTACTTCCTCTTGTTTTTTCTTCTTAAAGTCATACTGCATGGCTTTAATATTACCATGTATATCAATATAGCCTATATATGTTTTATTTATAGTCCCACTTTCATTTTCATAATGTAATGCGCGAGGATCGGCAAACCAACACCAGGCACCTTCGGCTGTAACGGGATATCCTCCGCCGACAGGAACGTTTTCAGTTTTTTGCGCACTTAAGTGAATACTGGATACATATAAGATAGTCAAAAATAAGACAAAGCTTTTTTTCATGGTAATAGTGATAATATATTTAATGTTTTTGTGTTAGTTACTCGAACGAAATCTTCTTAGTTTCTCCCGTAGCCAAACGAATGGTAACATGCTTTTTATCATCCGACACTTCGACTGACTTCACCGGATTCAGTTCTTTTTTAGTAAAGCCTTTTTCTCCAATCTTTTTTTTCCACAACTGAAGTGTTACGTAGATTTTACTACCATCCAGCCGATCTGTAATCATGCTCAAAGCACACTTCTTACTAACAGGATGCACCCCCTCCGGATATACAGTATTTATCTTATTATTCCAGCCTGCTAATGGTATCATCACCAATTCATATTTGCCGTTAGAAAGTACCGGAACATTTTGTTTGTTTACCTTGCGATCTGTTTCACGAATCTCCGCATCAAGAGACGGCAGGGAGTAATGCCCCAAACAAATCTCCGTCGAATCGGGTACCAAAACCTTATCTACCCGCAATATACCATTCGGCAATGGAATGTCTGCCAACTGATAATTCACAGTACTATCTGTTTCGAGTACGGCATCACGACGATAAATTCCATCCTCAAAACTTCTGAACGTATAAAGTCTTAACACTTCCCATTCTCCGTTCTTGTTCTTCGTCCCATAATTCATTGAGATTTCTCCATTCTTACCGTCAGCCATCCAGGGAAACTCCGTATGATAGGCCAGTTTATTATAATTCTCCGTACTACGGAACTTCTGCCAGTCTTTTGCCACAGTCTCATGACACCACGAACGCATTTCAGATCCCCCGCAGTTCGGATAATTGGTAATCAATAAATTTGTTGCCGGCTGGAACTTATTATATACCTGTCCTTTCTTAAACACTTTCTCCCAAGGGCCGTTATTTTCTGTAGCCGACCAAAAATCCGCACTCTCCGGCAACAGTAAACTTAAAAAAGCCTTTCCACACCAATAAACGCTTCCCCGGCAACTGTATATCTGAACAGCCGGAGCAAAAGGCCCGTAAAATCCCATTGTCGGAATACCATCCTCCAAGAACTCCGGATTCTCCATGAATTGCAACAAGGTGGAAGAGGCAATTCTTCTCATCCAACCGTAATTTACGTCATCACTTTCACCGTATTCATACAAAGATAAAGGGGCAGTGGCAGCAAAGCGATAACAGATACTTCGCCCCCACATATTCATTTTACCCTCTCCACTAAACATATAGGGATAATTGTCAACCATATCGTGTTGGTTCTTCAGAAATTGTGCGGCATACTGAGGATACTGCTTTTTTCCGAACATTTCCGCCCAAATAGGTCCATAGATCTGATACGCCCATGCACTGTAATAATCATAAGCCGGCGCATCATTGTACCAACCTTCGCCCCGATAACGTGCCAGAAGTTTCTTCAGATTCGATTCCAGATAGCCCTCATTCACCACATATCCCTGATCTTTCAGAAAACTCAAAATAAACACATTAAAGAACATCCAGTTAGAACCGATAGTCGGCCCTTCTCCATAACTCAACATGGTAGCGGCAAGGGAATCTTTCTGTGCTTTTGTCAGCGGGTCCCACAAAACAGCCTGTGCAGCTTTCATAGAAATTGCCAAAGAGCCCAGTTCCAGAAGCGTTTGACTCGGTCCTCCTTGGCGATGTGAAATAAAGCTCTTGCTTTTCGGGTTGGAGATATTTATTAATTGATGGCGATAATAATCCGCCACTTTCACTCCATTCATTTCCAGTTCCGGATTCTCTTTTAAAAGGGGAGCAGCTACAAACAAGGTTCGTGCCAGTCCCTCCAGTTTTGCTACTGGGATTTGCCCTTCATTTTTTGGATATGTTTTATCCAATTGTTTCGGGAAATACATTTGATCATCCAAAGAATGGATATAATTGAACGCACCTCTTAGCAGGTATTCACCTGCCTGTATCCAATGATGCCGTGTCATTCCCGTATAAGGGCTTTTCTGATAGTCCGGCTGCTGAACAGTAAAAGTGTTTTCCTGTGCAACAGCGATTGATAATCCCAATGACGGGACAATAAACAATGACAGAAGTCCTGTCACTAAAACTTGTAAAATTCTTCTTTTCATTCCTCGAAAATAATTAGAGGTTTTCTATTAGGGTTACGATTTATCACAGTATTATTTATTTTAAGTCCTATCCCGGGGAACATTTTCTTAATGCGGTCTATCCCCTCCTCAGTTATCTTTCCGTATAGTTCCAAATCATCAACTTTCACTTTTGAGAATTCGTCCGGTATATCAATCTCATCTATAAAATAAATCTCTAACTGTTTTATTTCTTTGAGTTTTAATAAGATCGCAGGAAACTCTTTCACCTTAATCCTAATACCAGCCCCCATACCTTCAGTTTGCGCATCTGCTTCCAGCTTCTTCATAAACTCTTTATCACCCACATCCTTCTTTCTCACCATCCAACCGATCTGGGGTCGCAAAGCATAATTATCAAAGTTTTGCTTCAACCCTATAAAACCAGCCCAAAGTTCCAAAGGAGTCTCTATGATGGTATCATTATATACTTCCTTGTATGTCATGTCAACCTTTACTATCTCCTGCGGCAGACAATTAGTGCCTTCCAGTTGTTTCAATGTGTTTCGTCCTCCATCCTTATCGTAAGGGAAGAATTTGACAATCCATCCATCTATTATATTAGGAGCTCCATATTGTTTTTGTGAGTGATATTTAAACATATTCCGCCAAAAGTCCTTATCCACTTTTCCTTTTGACGCTTTTACAAACTCCTCTAAAAGAGGTTCCAGTTCGGATATCCACCATTCCAGTTCATATTTCTTTAGCTTCCTTGCTTTCTTCAGCACCTTCTTCCAGTCTTCGGGAGTCCCTTCGAGCGTTATTTGTGGGATTCCGCAAACAATACGCATCACCAAAAACTCAAAATAAGGTTTCATTGTCTCCATGATTGTTACTTCGGAAACCATTTTCTCCAGAGAGGTTGTTGTCGAGAAGTTACAGGTCAGCAAGTCTACCAAGTCATCTCCTACCTGTTCTTTTATCTGTTGGGTAAAGTCGGATACAATTCCTTCCCACTTTACAGTCGGATCATCCAATTGCTTATCTGCCATTACTATCAGGGATTGTTGACCTGAATAATCTACAAAATAATGCCTCATAGATTCTTTATTAGCTTCTACATGCCGTGCAAAACCTTGACTGATTAACAACCAAATCATGTCCGGTGACAAAACAAACGGCCTATGATCTGCATAAGCCCGATACATACCATTGAAAAAGGAGTTATAATTGTAAGATACTAAATATTCGGGAGCCTCACTTTTTGCTATGATATTAAATGGAAAGTCTATATTCTCTCTTTTTACCTTGCCAAGCCATAACTTGACATCCGATAATATAAGCTCTTTATAAATATCATCGCATGACCTTGTCGAAAGCCAAATTTCCGGCTTTGAAAGTTCTTCCACTTCAAAGGTTATTCCGTTCTGAGCAAACGCAGTTATGCTGATAAAACAAAAAAATAATACAAGTTTGATTCTCATGGTAATCGTGTGTTTTTATGTCTTGCAAAGGTAAAGCCTAATAACTAAAAGTATGTCTGATATTCATTCATTAAAATCTAATTTTAATTCATAATGACCTTTTTATCTCAAAATAACCTATTTTCGAAAAACAAATTTATTTAATACCAACATACTCTCCAACCATTTTCCCAAACGTAAGTATTCTTTTTTAAAGAAAGCAATAAACAAGCTCCAATATTCATTCATCAAGGTCTATTTAAAGGTATTTTCTTATTTTCATTTCCGTTTGAATGATATATAACCCTATTTGACGGATATATAATCTTTTTATTTAGGTAGATCCTCTATCTTTGTCGTACTTATAATAAAAATCTAATTATAAATATCATGAAGCATTTATTTACCAAAATCTTTCTATTCCACTTATTACTCATCGGAGCAGTACAAGTAACGGCACAAAATAAGAAATCCGGTAACCCTATTCTGCCGGGGTTCCATGCCGACCCCGAAGTTCTGTATTCTCATCAGACAAAACGCTATTATATTTACCCCACCAGTGACGGATTTCCGGGATGGGGCGGAAGTTATTTTAAGGTCTTTTCATCGAAGAATTTAAAGACATGGAAAGAAGAGACTGTGATTCTGGAGATGGGCAAAAATGTGTCTTGGGCAAACGGAAACGCATGGGCTCCCTGCATTGAAGAAAAGAAGATAGACGGGAAGTATAAATACTTCTTTTATTATAGTGCCAACCCGACGACCAACAAAGGCAAGCAGATAGGAGTTGCCGTAGCCGACTCCCCCACCGGACCTTTCACTGATTTGGGCAAACCTATCATCACCTCTTCTCCCACAGGACGGGGACAGCAGATTGATGTGGATGTATTCACCGACCCCGTATCCGGCAAAAGCTACCTCTATTGGGGTAACGGTTACATGGCAGGAGCCGAGCTCAACGACGACATGCTGTCCGTCAAAGAAGAGACAACGGTAGTATTAACTCCCAAAGGAGGGACTTTGCAGACTTACGCATACCGTGAAGCTCCTTACGTTATTTATAGAAAAGGAGTTTACTACTTCTTCTGGTCTGTAGACGACACCGGTTCCCCCAACTACCACGTTGTTTATGGTACCGCCCAGTCACCACTCGGTCCGATCGAAGTAGCCAAAGCCCCGATAGTACTCATTCAAAATCCAAAAGAAGAAATCTACGGACCTGCCCACAACTCTATCCTGCAAGTACCGGGAAAAGACAAATGGTATATCGTATACCACCGTATCAACAAGAACCATCTGAATGACGGACCGGGCTGGCACCGCGAAGTATGTATTGACCGGATGGAATTCAATCCGGACGGAACAATCAAACAGGTAATCCCGACACCATAACACCACAACAAAGATTCATACTAAAATAATACCAAGATGAAAAACGTTCTGACTGCGACATTCCTGACCTGCATCTGCATAACAGGCAGCGCGCAAATAAATCATGGATATCCTATAAACCCTGTTCCCTTTACTTCCGTTAAAGTGACGGACAACTTTTGGGGACAGCGCCTTCAAGCAAGCCGTGAAGTAACCATCCCTCTGGCATTCAGCAAATGTGAAGAGACGGGACGTTACGAAAACTTTGTAAAGGCAGCACATCCCAGCGATACCTACAAAGTAGAGGGCTTCTCTTTCGACGATACCGATGTATACAAAACAATAGAAGGAGCCAGTTACTCTCTGCAAACCTATCCGGACAAGAAACTGCAAAAGTACATTGACAGCGTACTCGTCATCGTTGCCGGAGCACAGGAACCGGACGGTTACCTTTATACAGCCCGCACCATGAATCCGAAGCACCCGCACAACTGGGCAGGAAAAGAGCGTTGGGTAGCGGTAGAGAACCTAAGTCATGAGTTCTACAATCTCGGGCACATGATAGAAGGAGCTGTAGCACATTATCAAGCTACCGGAAAACGAAACTTCCTCAATATTGCCATTAAATATGCCGACTGTGTCTGCCGCGAAATCGGCAACGGCCCTCAACAAAAGAAATACGTACCGGGGCATCAGATAGCCGAAATGGCTTTAGTCAAACTATACATGGTGACGGGAGACAAAAAGTATCTTGATCAGGCAAAGTTCTTCCTGGATACCCGTGGATATACCAGCCGGAAAGACGCCTATAGTCAGGCACACAAACCTGTGGTAGAACAGGATGAAGCCGTAGGACATGCCGTACGTGCCGTATATATGTACTCAGGCATGGCAGATGTGGCAGCCATCACCGGAGACAGCAGCTACATCAAAGCGATAGACAAGATTTGGGACAACATTGTTTCTAAAAAGATTTATATAACCGGAGGTATCGGTGCACGCCATGCAGGCGAAGCATTCGGCAACAACTACGAGCTGCCCAACCAGTCTGCTTATTGTGAAACCTGCGCCGCTATCGGCAATGTATATATGAACTACCGTCTTTTCCTGCTGCACGGAGACGCCAAATATTTCGATGTCCTGGAACGCACACTATACAACGGTCTGATATCGGGCGTATCACTGGACGGAGGTTCTTTCTTCTACCCCAACCCGCTGTCTTCTAACGGAAAATACAGCCGCAAACCTTGGTTCGGCTGCGCCTGCTGCCCTTCAAACGTCAGCCGTTTCATTCCGTCATTACCGGGATATGTATATGCCGTGAAGAACGATCAGGTATACGTGAACCTTTATCTTTCCAACAAAGCCGAGCTAAAGGTAGACAAGAAAAAGATTCTGCTGGAACAAGAAACCAGCTATCCCTGGAATGGGGACATCCGCCTGAAAATAACGCAGGGCAATCAGGACTTCACCATGAAACTCCGTATCCCCGGCTGGGTACGCGGCAATGTACTTCCCGGTGATCTGTATTCTTACACCGACAATCAGAAACCTGCCTACCAAGTATCCGTAAACGGACAGACAGTAGAAAGCGATGTCAATGATGGCTATCTCAGCATTGCCCGCAAATGGAAAAAGGGAGATGTGGTAGAGGTACATTTCGACATGATCCCCCGAATAGTAAAGGCAAATCCCAAAGTAGAAGCCGATCACGGACGTGTTGCCGTTGAACGCGGCCCCATCGTTTATTGCGCAGAATGGCCGGACAACAGATTCAACGTCCACAGCATACTTCTCAACCAGCATCCGCAATTCAAGGTAACAGACAAACCGGAGTTACTTTACGGCATCCGTCAGATAACGACCGATGCGCAGGCATTAAGTTATGACAAAGCAGGAAAACTGGTAACTAAAGACGTAGAACTCACATTGATACCCTATTATGCCTGGGCACATCGGGGCGAAGGCGACATGGAAGTATGGCTGCCTATCGATGTAAGCGCCACGTCGGCACAGCCACAGGAAGCGGGACAATGGGAAGATAACGGATTCTTTAAGAATTAATAATAAGCTGAGTCGAAGATAAGAAAGTACAGAGAGCTTTTTAGGCACGGATTTCACGGATGAACACGGCTTTTATTCATTAAGACCGTGTAATCCGTGAAATCCGTGCCTAAAATAATATTATTATATCAATCAGCCATTATCTTCACATCCGGCGAAGGAGCCCGGAACCAATATTCCGTCACTTTTCTTCCCTGTCCCGGAACCGTAAAAGACAACTTAATCAGATTATCATGCAATCGTTCCACACTGATTTCATTCTTTACTCCTTGTATAAAAACCGGATCAACCGATTTTTCCACCATCTCCACGTAAGTGCCATCCGATGGCAAACTGTACTCTCCCTGACAATAGATGATGGCATTTGACCTGCCGTTCATACCGGCTGTCATTATATTCATGAATGTCTGATCAGGCGATATGATCTTTATAACAGGCAATAACAGAATTTTATATCCATGTTCGCCCGGTTGCACAACACAACTCTGCCATACTCCTTGCAAAGACCTGTTTTCTACTTCCTGCCCGATAGGTACTACAAGTTCGGGGAAAGTAGGTCTCTGTGCCTCCGGTCTGGACAGATTAAACATTATCGGAGCTGTAAAACGTACTTTCACTGCCTCGCCTCTATCCATTCCCGGTTTCCATTTCGGCATTAATTTCACTACGCGCAAGGCTTCTTCGTCCAGCAAGGGATCGATTCCTCTTATAACTTTAGCCTGATCCAATGTTCCGTCTTCCATTATGACAAACTGTACGATCACACGACCGGAAACGCCTTTCTTCTGTGCTTCTACAGGATACTTAATATTTGTAGTCAAAAACTTCATCATCGCCTGCATCCCACCCGGAAACTCCGGCATTTGATCGGGCATCAGATAAACTCCATCACTATCTACCTTCTCTACAGGCTTTTGCTGGGCAAACGAAGGCAGGCATACCAACAATGCGATAAACAAACCGAATAATTTTGTGTTCATGGCTATCATATTTTAAGGTTAAACAATACCGCAAGATAGTGCATTTTTATTGAAACACAGCATGATTTGTCTATTTCTTTTTCACAGATGTCTATTTACTTATTATCCTTACTTTATTACTGCCACAAATCCTCCACGAGGAAGACATGACATATCCATTTTATCGTTTGATAACTGGATGTTTTCTTCGATGGCAAAACTCTTATCGTCCACCCCATCCTTAAATACATCCATCGTTTTTCCTTCAACTTGCAGAGGAACCAATGAAAAAGAAAGAGTTTTATTCTCGTTAGTTCCGTTCAATCCTCCAATATACCATACATCTCCCTTACGTCGTGCCAGTACGATGTCAGTACCCGGATAGCCACACAACAGTTTTGTATCATCCCAAGCAGTAGGTAATCCCGAAAGGAATTCTCTTACTTTTCGAGGTAATGAACTGTACACCTCCGGCCTATCAGGCATATGCTGCAATGCTGACTCAAACACAACAGACAAAGCTAGTTCATGCCCACAAGTAGTGATATGAGGATGTTGAGAATCAGAGAATGTACCAGGTGTATAATCCATTGAGCCAATGACATTTCTGGTAAATGGCAATGTTACATTATGTTCAGCAGCACGATCTGTAAGTATTGGCTTATTGTTATACCACTCTGCCCCATAAACGGCTTCCATAGTCATCAGATGAGGATAAGTCCTTTGCCATCCACGAGGAATAGTAGCTCCATGAAAATTGACCATTAATTTATATTTAGCTGCATCTTCCAGCAAATCAATATAATAATCCATATTAGACGAATAATCATCAGGAAAAAAATCAATCTTAACCCCTACTACACCTGACTTTTGAAGCCAAGTATATTCCTTTATTCTGTTTTCCTTACTATTCAAGCGGTAAAGAGGACCCGGCCCCATCCAAGCAGTTGACGAATTATACCAAATCATAGGCTTTATATTTCGACTAAGAGAATAGGTTATCAAATCTTCAATATCTCCACCGTTTGACATTTCATTCCATTCCGCATCTATCAGACTATATGGCCACTTCATATCAACAGCCAAGTCAATGTAGTCTTTTACAATCTTGAAATTTTTGGAACCATGATTATGCGCCCAGTATACCCATGATGCAGAGCCCGGCATAATCCAACTTGTATCAGAAATTTTGTTAGGTTCAGAGACATCTGTCACTAAAGTAGATTCTACAACATCAGACAAAGAACCTATCATAAGAACTCTCCATGGCGATGTGAATGAATCACCCAAGGCTAATTTATCATCTGTCATCCGCACTTGATATTGATTCATATCATTTCCATTATACAATCTGGAACCACTATGTCCACGAAGTATATTGGCCTCAGTTATCAACACAAACAATGAATCGGCTGGTTCCAAAAGTAATGGATAGCCCCACATATTGTCTTTGCCTCTTTCTGCTCTGGTTTTCAATGGATAGAAACCTTCATAACCAACAGAATAATTCTGTATCCATCTTTTCGTTCCTTCTGGAATATAGTAAGCTGTATGTTCAGATGTCAGACTATCCTTATCTTGAACAGATGGTAAGCTATATCGAAATACAATCCCGTCATCGTAAGCCCTGAAAACGATATCTAAGGTTTCTGCCTTCTCATTCTCAAACCGAAATATCCTTTCATTTCCTCTATTCTGACAATGACTTCTTTTACCGGTAAGCATCACATAATCATCTTCAATTAGTTTAGTACCGGACACAGATTTCAACCTGATGTTATCGGTAAATGACATAAGCTGGGTTTCCAAGCCAATTCGGGTATCAGATAGAACCCTTCTGGAAGTTTTACCATCTTTGTACTCTACATTAAAAAAGACTTTGCCAAAACCGTCTTTTTCAGTATCTTCCTTTATTTCAACAGAAAGACATATCTTCCCATTAGGAGAAATCACACCTGTATCTTTTTGAGAACAAGAACAGAATGGAATACAAATGAGCACATAAAGCAGTAATTCATAACTTAAACAATTAAAGGAATGTTTCATACACTAAACAGTTAATATAAATAAATAAACTCATCCACATCGATATACCCCGCATCCGCTATATTATTAAAACAGTAAATCCCAATGCGGCTTCCCCGGTAATATCCCCATTCAAGTTGATATACCTCTCCGAACGGGGTAAACTTCCTGCCATCTGTACTATATGAAAATTGGCTTTTTCCATCCAGCCCCCATACAGATTTAATCCACACCTTGTTTCCCTTTATCGCAGGACCTGTGATTTTCTCTTTATTGGTCTGAAATTCCAGATTCCGGTCTTTGCCGGACTGGCGTACCCCCACCATGGCATAACTCTTAGAGTAATGACACAGTCCGGCTTTCTGTCCGTCAACCATGCCCTCAATGTTCATTTTTACAATAACCTCATTTTTGTTTGTACAAAAACAACGCTGAGTCAAGGTATTTCCCGCTTTCAGCAAATTATCCGTGACTAATGGACGAAAAGCTTTTAACCGCAAATTGCCTGGTCTTTCCGTTAATGACCACATCTCGTCCCGGGGCTGGTAGTTCCATTCCCATTGAGGAGAAAGTACCGACTTGCTAAAATCATCAGATGATTGTGGAGTCCGAACCGGATACTCATTGGAAGGCTTGGCCGCTTGCCATACCATTGTGCCAATGCCATCCTGCCCAACCTCACCAATAATCGGCCAACCATCGACCCAATATACCGGTAGCAGACTAGCAATCCGACCTGCCCAGTCACCCGTACCATGGTGGGTAAAGAAATACCACTTCCTGTCAGGACCTTCAACAAGTCCGCCTTGATTAGGCTCATTATATTCACGCTGTACATGACTTAATTGTTTCCTTTCAAGATACGGTCCTGTAATTGAAGAAGAACGTTGCATCATGATATATCTACCGCCATTTTTAACTTCACTGAAAAAATGATAATATGTTCCGTTGATTTTATAAAGTTTACTTGCCTCGCGACCATACCCCTCATTAATTAATATTTTAGAGTTTTCGATCAAGGTCTTCCCATCAGGTGTCATCCGGTACAGGTAAGTTTTGTATTTATCAGCAAAATAGGTACCTACAAAATATAGTTGCCCGTCATCGTCAAAGAAAGGACAACAGTCATCCCATCCCTTTTCTGCTTTTACACAGTGCAACGGTTCCCATGGTCCCGCAGGATCGGTAGCTGTCGACATAAAATAACCTTCATCCGGTGTACCGAAATACACATAGAATTTTCCCTGATAATAACGAATTGCCCCTGCCCAAATACCTCGGCCATAACGATTCATACGCGTCCAGTTCATTTCTTCACTGATCTGTCTCAGATCAGAAACCACATGACCTTTAATCGTCCAGTTCACCAAATCCTTGGAATGTATGATCACCATACCTGGGGAATATTGAAAGGTAGAAGAAATAGCATAATAATCATCCCCCACACGAATACAATCAATGTCACTGTAATCGGAAGGAAGGACAGGATTACAATAGGTGCCATCTCCCTGATCGCCCCAAGTTGTCCATTCTCCCCACTTGTAATCATTCTGTGCAAATACATTTACTGTTAATAAAGTAAAAATCAATACTACAATACATGTGTTGGTTTTCATATTCTTTCTTATATTCATACACTGTGTTACAGGATTATCCTGAATTCTTTTTATTCTCAATCTCTTTCAAATAATATACCACAAATGTAGCAAATCAATAGCTTATATTATAGGATTAATACGATTTAGAATAATATAATATCGACATAAACAGCTATAGCGGAATTAATCATAAAACAATATCGACATTTTATTTAAAATTATCGATATCAAAAGAGTAATATCTATTTTTTATTTATCTTTATCTCTACATTAATAAAACCTGTATATTATGGCATCATTCGTCGATAAATTGCACCCGCTTGTATTGAACATAGGTTTGGCTATTCATAATGCCGACTGGAACTGGAAAAATGTCAGTAGCCCTTTCACACGTTTATACTATGTGACAGAAGGTACGGCACAAATCTTAATATCAGGTAAAATCCAGATTTTAAAAGCCAACCACATGTATTTTATTCCAGCGTTTACCAAACATAGCTATATCTGCAACTCTTATTTCTCCCACTATTATCTGCATATCTATGAAGAACACCAGTCAGACAACAACTTACTGGACAATTGGGATTTTCCAATAGAAATACCTGCTACCGAACTAGATTTGGCATTATTTCAGCGGCTCTGCGCTATAAATCCACATATGACCTTACAGAAGTCAGACCCTACTTCTTACGATAACAATTACACACTTATGCAGAATCTGCTAAAAAACAAACAACGAACATTATCCGAAAAAGTAGAGTCAAGAGGTATTGTATACCAATTGCTAGCACGATTTCTACAAAGAGCTCAAATAAAAATGGTATTAAAAGATAACCGGATAGAAGAAGCCATCCACTACATCCGTAAGCACATAAATGAAACTATTGAATTAGGAGTATTAGCAGAGAAATCCGGCTTATCAAAAGACCATTTTATTCGCCTATTCAAAAAAGAGACAGGAGATACACCTTTAAGATATATTATCCGCAAAAAAATAGAGAAAGCTCAGCTCATATTAATAACCGATGATATGTCAATCAAAAATGTTGCATTAAATCTAGCATTTGAAGATTATTCATACTTCAACAGGTTATTCAAAAAAATCACCGGCGTTACTCCCCAAGAATATCGTACCTCTTATCATTCTTAATAAAAAAGGAATAGCGTAGAAGGTGCTATTCATTTTTTCATTAACAAATAGTAAACGATTACATAGTCTCAACTAATCTTCATAAAGATAAAACATACGTTCCATCAATTTCCATTTCTCCGCAGACGAGCTCAAAGGCGAACATTCTTGAAATCTGGATACATACTTTTCCCAGTCAGCCTGTCGCGGAAGATGAGATAATTTATCCATAGCTATCTCCCAGTCAAAGTCAAGCGGAGTTTCTATAATCATAAAGAGTTGTGATCCCAATATATAAATTTCCATTTCCAAAATGCCTACAGCACGAATTCCCGCTCTAATTTCCGGCCAAGCTTTTTCTTCACTATGTATCTTACGATACTCTTCAATCAGCATCGGATCATTTTTCAAGCTTAAAGTTTGGCAATACCTCTTCGTCGGTATGTCATACTCTTTCATTTTGTATCCCTGAATATGCGGCATGACAGTGCTTTCTATTTTCTAATCTTAAAAACAGGAGCTATATTTTTCAATGACTTATTTGGAATATTGACAATAAGTCCCTTATCTGTACGTGAGAAAGGTACTTTTCCGTAACCAAGCAATTCAACTTTACTTATCTTATTGGGATATAGTTCATTCCCTTCCGCTAAAGATTTAATTAATATTTTCCCATCTTCGGGCCATTCCAAGACTGTAGCATACAGATTTTTCTCTGTCTGTGTAAAACGTATTTCTTTTGCATCGGCTTTACTATAGGCCCCTTCGTTAAATCCCTGTGCTTTAAGTTGAACATTTCCTTCCGCTATAGGTCCCTCTCCAAATACTTTCCAAGGACGTGTATCATAGATTGCTTCTTTATTAATGTTCATCCAAGCACCAAATTCATTCAATATTTTTTCTTCTTTTTCATCAAAAGTTCCATCTGCACGCAACGGAACACTTAAGAGCAAGTTACCATTTTTGCTGACAATATCAACTAATAATTTTACAACGTCAGATGCTGACTTATATTGGTTATTATCATATACAGACGTACTGTAGTGCCATCCGCCAAGGCACGAACATGACTGCCAGGATTCATCTATTATTTTATTTGGAGCTCCACGTTCTACATCCCATACCAAGGCTTTACGTTGATCAGCATCAAGCATCTTACCAAACATTACAGCATTCAATTTACCCTTTTGCGTAGACATATTATGATTATAGAAATGAGCAGCAATCTTTAAACCTGCATCACTTATAGGATAAAAAGGTGCCACTGTTACATCAAAATATAATAAATCCGGATTATAGCGGTTTATTACATCAAGTGTACGGTTATAGAAATTAGTACAATACTCCTGTGTCGGCAAACAAACTCCATTTCCCCATGCCCATTGCCTGTGAATTGCACCATTATCCCAACTATTCTGACTCAACGGATGATTCTGAGCATACAAATCCTGAGGATCATATCCTTCCCACCATTTTCCCTTGCCATCAGCTTTCGTTAATTTCCCATCATATGGGACACCTTTTTTAGGTCCTTGAGTATCATGTCTTTGAGCTGTTTCATACCAACTCCAGGCATGATCAGCATGCAGGCTGACGCCAAAATAAAGTCCATGTTTACGCGCTGCTTTCTCCCATCCTTTCAATATATCTTTTTCTGGTCCCATATTGACAGAGTTCCATGGTTGGTATTTACTATCCCAAAGGTCCATGTTATCATGATGGTTACCCAAAGCAAAAAAATACTGAGCACCTATTTTTTTATAGAATGCAACCAACTTATCAGGATTCCATTTTTCAGCCTTCCATAACGGAATAATATCTTTAAAGCCAAATTCAGAAGGATGACCGTAATTCGCTACATGATGCCGATATTCTCGTGAATTTTCCATATACAAATGACGAGCCATCCAATCACCGCTTCCTTCCACGCATTGAGGTCCCCAATGAGCCCAAATACCAAACTTTACATTTCTGAACCATTCCGGTACTTTATAATTAGACAATGACTCCCAAGTAGGTTGGAATTTTCCTTGCATCATAGGTTCATCTTGTTCCGAGACAGGAACTTGATAATTTTGAGCAGATAAAGTCCCCGCCACGAACAATAAAGACAGTAACAGTAGTTTTTTTGTTTTCATAAATATTACGATTGAATTATTGATTACAAACGTACTGCTTTTTTAGTAGACATTAATAGGATGAATACGATCTACGATAAGACAATATCGACATCTATCGTAATCAGGAAAGCATATAGCTGATTACTGTCCATACAGTTCTCATATTGCCATCTTCCTCTTTGGCTTATTAATAAATATTCCATTCCCAGATACCGGGGACTCCTTTTAGGATTTTAATTCTCAGATAACGGAACCTTTTATTCAAGACATCGGTATGTGGTGAACACATCTTCCTATCTTGATGGACAGCGAACTCTTGCCAGACTTTTCCATCCATCGATGCTTCAATAACATAAGCATGTCCGGCAGTAGGGCGTACAAAATAAATTTCACTGCGTCTGACCTTCTTTACAGTACCCAAATCTGCCACAATCCATGGATTAATACTATCTTCGGCAGCAGCCATCCATCGGGAACCATTTGCCCCGTCCACCGCAAAAGAAGGAACAAAATATTCTGTCCGCAGACATGTCGGGTCTTTCATCGGTTCAATCTTCAACGGCACTTCAATACTAGACGCATAAACTGTATCTATTTTCATTTTTTTATCTGATTTCACCTTCTTCAATGCCCCCACTCCATCCATTGTTAGTTCGACAGGGCGAATCGTACCGTCTTCATTAAATTTCAGTTGATTCACATATGTCTGACGGTTTGTACTTCGCCTGCCAAACTCTAAATATGCGAAATAATAATTATCCGTACCCTCAGGATGAAAGACACAACCATGTCCCGGTCCGAAGATTCCCCGTTCATAATTGGTAGTAGATATTATATCCTGTTCAGGAGCTTCAAAAGGTCCCATAGGGGAAACCCGGCTCATTACATACGCATATTGATATTTCTCATCCCCTCCGATAGTGTACAAATAATAATATATTCCTTTACGTTTGAAAAAGATAGGTCCCTCAGAGTACTCCTTGCGAGGAGTAGAAATTACCTGTACTACAGAATCCACCGTAATCATATCCTCGTTGAGTTTGGCTACATGCCTTCGTCCCCAAAACACATAAGCCTGCCCATCGTCGTCAACAAAGATTTCAGCATCAATCCCGCCCGGATTCTTACTCTGCAATAAAGTAGAAGGAGTAAAAGGCTTATAGAATTCGTCTTTCCCACGTGCCAGTTTAAACGGTCCTTCAGGCTTATCAGCTACAGCAGGATACATATACCCATTGATAGTGGGATATATATAATATTTACCATTAGCAAAAATTGCTTTACTGGGAGCCCAATACTTCTCCTTTGCAGCCGAAGGGAAGTAAGTTCCATCAAAACTCCAGTGTACAAAGTCTTTTGATTTCCATACTACCGGAGGGCCTGATGTTTTAAGTCCCTGCCCATAGCCATCAGTAGTGGCATAGCAATAAAAGACACCATTAATTTCCTGAATACTCGCATCGGCAATCATATCCGGAATCAATGCATTGCCAAAAGGATTATTGTGCTGAGCTTTCACTTTCCCTAACAACATCATTACCAGCACAAAACTAAAAAAGATCTGTTTTTGCATACTATTATCTATTATCCAAAGTTAATGCCTGATTCATACAAAAATTACAGTTGAATAAGACAATGCAAACGTACTTTTTTTCTGGTAAGTTTAATAGGATAAATACGATTTACGATAAGACAATACCGATATTTAAAGTAACAGCATTTACAAATAAACCATATTGACAGGCTACTTTATACAAAGAATACCTCCTTGAGGGCGGATTTCCAACTGCACCTTACCGTTTTCCTTCACTTTCAGTGACGTTAACTCCGGTTCTCCCTTTTTATCATCCTTATAAAGAGCCACCGTCTTTCCGGCAAACATTTCCAAATCCAGTTTTAGTTTCAGCGGTTCTTTGCCGGCATTTACAGCCGCCAGATACCAGGTATCTCCCTGACGACGGGCCAACACCACATACTTCCCCGGATAGCCATCAACAAACCGTGTCTCATCCCACGTTGTGGGTACCCGCTTCATAAAGTCCATGCAAACAGCCGGAACATCTTTCAGATTGTTAGGAGCCAGTGCAAAGTTCTGAACCGGATTCTGAAAGAGAACGGTAGTCGCCAACTGGAACACGTCCGTAGTCCGGCGTGTTGTACCGCCGTCGTTATTACGGTTCAGGCGCTTATTCAGAAAGCAGCCGCCAAACTCCATCGATCCCACCGTATTGCGGATAAACGGATGCAGGCAAGTATTGAACGCTTCCTCATCACAGAAATGCTGATTGAACACCATATTTTCCGAAGCCAGCACTGCTTCACTGCCCACATAATTCGGATACATACGCTCCCATCCGCGAGGTAATGTGCAACCGTGGAAAATCACCATCAATCCGTGATCGTCCGCATCACTCAGAATATCTTCATACAGCCGCATTGTCTCCTGCTTGTCACCGCCGAAGAAATCAACCTTGATTCCCTTCACACCGAGACTTTGCAGCCATTTCATTTCACGTTTACGAATGATTGCATTATCCATTCGGTTCACCGGTCCCTGTTCAATGTCATTCCAATAGCCGGAAGAACTATACCACAAGAACAACTCGACACCTTTATCGCGTGCATACTCAACCAGCGACTTCATACGCTGATGCCCGATTCTGGTATCCCACCAGTTATCGATCAACGCATACTCATATCCCATAGCCGAAGCAAAATCAATGTAACGTACCTGATCATCATAGTTGATACTGCCGTCCTGCCAAAGAATCCAGCTCCACGTGCCACGCCCGAAACGATAATCATGTTTTGTTTCATAAAGCGGGCTTACCACATCCCACGGAACAGTTGTTTCTACAATCGGCTTCAGATGATCTCCCACTGTGATGGTACGCCACGGAGTAGCGCCGGGCAGTGCAAAAGCAGGAGCGACCGTTCCGTTTCCATTATTTTCTTCCGCCATCGGAAAGGCGACCGTATATAAATTCCCTTCACTCACATCACTCAAACGTGAACCGCAATAACGACTGTCCACACCCGTCTCGCTGACCAGCACCCAACCGTCATTTCCTATACGAAACAAACAAGGGAACGTATACCCATGTCCGTACTGCGAACGGTCGCTCATCGGCGCATCCGCTTTATATTCTTCTTCATAACTGGGTTTCGTACGTTTCCAGCCAATCATCGCATCGCTCTGCGGACACAAGAAAGTAGTAGTCTGCTCCGGAAAGCGGAAACCTGTTTGTTCTTCCTTCACCGTCACACTCGCTTTTCCTCCCTGATGCGGCAAAGTATAGCGGAAAGCCACATCATTATCACTCACCCGAAAAACAACTCCCAGCTTTTGTCCCTGCTCATTCTCTAAATGACAAGTCAGTTCATTGGCACGGTAATGTACGTTGGAAACTTTGATACGTGTCTGTTGATAAACAGTATCGATCTTGTCGACGGAATGTCCGGTCAGTTTAAGATTCTTCGTAAAATCACCGATATTGGTATTCATGCCTAAAGGAGACTTTTCCAACATCGTCTTTCCGTTGTAACTCACAGAATAACAAGGCTTCGTCTCGTTTTGCACAAATACCGCCAACTGCAACTTTTCGTCCGGTCCTTTTACAACCACATCCTGTGCTGCAAGAGTGCTTATACCAAGAATCGCTGTCAAAGTGCTTACAAGTTTCTTCATAATATTATTTTTCTTTTATGATTAAATGTCCTCATTGTAACAAAAGCAAAAATAGGGAATATAATTATATTCGCATACAAACTTTCATCGTTTGCATGATTTCCCCCCTTTTTTGATTGATATGCAGACATTCCCTCCCGAAACCCTTTACAAAAAGAACAGTTTATCCAAGTATAACCCCGACTTTTTTTATCTTTGCATCATCGAACATCATAATCCTTATCCCAATGGCGGCAAATAACCAGAAAAACACCCGAATACTACTATTCCTCCTCCTGTGTATCAGGATAACACTGACGGTGGACGCCAATGACTTCCTGTTTACATCGATCAACACGGCACAAGGATTGAGCGACAACCAGATACGCTACATACTCCAACTCCCCGACGGAAGAATGGTATTCACCACCAACGGGAATGTCAATCTGTATGACGGCGTACATTTCAGCTACCTTCACCGCACGGCAGAAGACATTTCCCCGCTGAAACAGTATGAAGGATGTTACCGCATCTATCAATGCGGAGATTCACTCCTATGGATTAAAGATTATCATAAACTGATGTGCATCGATCTCCATCAAGAAAAATACATACCTCACCTTGACTCCTATTTCCGGGGAAAAGAGATACACGAACCGGTAGAAGACCTTTTCGTCGACAATTCGGGACGTATCTGGCTACTTACTTCTCAGGAGTTGCGGGAAGTGGAAACGGGCATCCGCCTCGCCCTGCCGGAAAATGAGCATCGAAAGCTACAGGACATACATTCGGATGAACTTGCGGTTTACCTATTCTATCATACCGGCGAAGTCGTTTGCTACGACCCGAAAGCCGGAAAGCAGTTGTATGACAGAGCTGCTTATCCCGCCTCGGAACAGGAGGACTTCAACCGTACTTCTCTCGTTGTCAAAAGCCAAAAAGGATTCTACCAGTTACGCAACGGCCGCAAAGGAGGATTCTTCTACTTTAATCCCCAAAACCGGACATGGGAGAAGCTGTTCGAACAGAACTACACGCTCAACACCCTGATCATCACTCCACAGGGCGATAAAGCTTATATCAGTTGTGTTCACGGTTTCTGGATCATCGACCTCCAAAGCAGGGAACAGCAATACATCCCCGTACTGGAAACAAAGAAGGGAAAGTTCGTTTCGACCGAAGTCAGCACCATCTTTCAGGATGCCCAGGGCGGATTATGGGTAGGCACACTCAATCGGGGATTACTCTATCATCATCCTGCCACACACAAACTGATTCACGTCAGCCGCACTGCTTTCCCCGCATCACCGGAAGAGGACATCGCCGTCAAAGCTTTTGCAGAAGATGATAACGGCAATATCTATCTGAAAAGCCATTCCACAATCTATCAGCTAGCTGTCAATCAGGACGGTTCACGGACTCTGCTGCCTGTACCAGCCTTATCGGTCTCTGCAGAATTGGCAAAGGAATTAGATCAAAGAGGTGGAAACAAATATTACAGAAGGCAATCATACACCGCTCTATGCACTGACACACGGGGCTGGACATGGGCAGGGACAGCCGACGGACTGGAACTCTTCACCGATCAAGAGCAAACACCGGATAGCAAACCGACCACACAAACAGCAGATAATCACCCCGCCTCATCCAATACCCAAGCCCACCGCATTTTCTATCGTGAAGACGGACTGAGCAATAACTTCGTACAATCAATCATCGAAGACAGAAACAACTATATCTGGGTAACTACCAGCAATGGCATTTCACGCATCCATATCAATCCGGAGAATCAGGAAATCGGCTTTACCAACTTCAATCAACTGGACGGGGCTTTAGAAGAGGAATATATACAGGGAGCTATCTTTGAATCTTCGGATGGTACACTCTATTTCGGAGGCATCGACGGCTTTACCATTTTCCGTCCCGACCATGAATCCGCCACTCCGGGCCTGCCTTACAAACCGGTTTTCACCAACTTACATCTCTACGGTGAAAAAGTAAACACGGGAGAAAAGTACGGAAACCGCATCATCCTGCCACAAGCCGCCCCTTACACAAAGGAGCTAGAACTGGACTATAACCAGAACTTTCTGACCTTCGAATGTTCGGCACTGAACTACGTGAACAGCGAACGCACCTACTACCGCTACCAACTGGAAGGCATCGACAAACAATGGATGAACGCTTTCGCCAGCGGACAAGGGAATGCAACAGTCGGCAACGGCATCCTACAGGCCTCCTATACCAATTTACCGCCGGGAGAATATACATTCAAAGTCGCTGCATCCGACAACCAGTTACAATGGAACGATAACATCACAAAGATACACGTCATCATCCACGCTCCCTGGTGGAAAACGACTACCGCCTACGTTCTGTATACGATCATCGTGTTACTGATTGTCTTAGCAAGCATCCGCCTCTATATCTATCAGACCAAGAAAAAGATGAAACAGCAACATAAAGAAGAAATCCTGCTGCTCCGCATCCGCAACCTGATAGAGCAATGCAACAGCTATGAAGCCGAACAGAAAGCTCGTTCGGAGAAGAAAAGCCACCCTTCCGTCTGCGACAGGAACGAAACGGCAGATGATAATGAAAAGCCAAACGGCATAGAACCGGACAGTGCAGAATCCGCCTTTTTAGTGCAAGCGATAGAACTGGTAGAAAAGAACCTTGACGTCAACGGCTACTCCGTAGAGCAACTAAGCCGTGACCTCTGTATGGAACGTACCGGACTCTACCGCAAGCTGGTGACTTTGCTCGACCAGTCCCCCAGCCTCTTTATCCGCAACATCCGCCTCCAACGGGCAGCGCAACTACTTGCCGAAGGCAAACTGAGCGTAACCGAAATAGCGGAACGTACCGGCTTCAGCAGTTCCAGCTACCTAAGCAAATGTTTTCAAGAAATGTATGGATGCCGTCCCTCGGAATATACGGAGAAAGCGAAGAAATCAACCTGATTGTTGTTTGTTTCAACATAGCTATTGTCCGCAAAACGTCCTTCCATCCTACCTTTGCCGTATCATAAAGCACTTAAAGAAACCATGAAAATGAATCTAAGAAAAACAGGCATCCTGTTGGCATGGGCCATGATCATTGCCGCAAACGGTACGGCACAAAACGTACAACGCACTTCTCAAGGCATCAAGTATGCAGCACAAGGGATGAACGTCAGTGTAGAATTTTATTCGCCTTCCATCATCCGGGTATATAAAACGCCCGGCGAGACAGCTTCCGACAAAGAAAGCCTCGTTGTCATCAAAGCACCGGAACAAACCCCGGTTTCCTTCGGTGAAAACGGGAAAAATGTAACATTGAGCAGTCAGATGATACAAGTGGAAGTGAACCCCGAAACAGGCGGCATCCACTTCTTCGACAAACTAGGGCAACGGCTGCTGACCGACAAAGACTACGGTACACAGTTTACCCCTTTCAATGACGCAGGCGTCCCCTCCTACAATGTCCGTCAGGCTTTCCTGCTGGATAAGGACGAAGTGATCTACGGTCTGGGGCAACAGCAGACCGGCAAAGTGAACCAACGCAATCAGAAACTCTTTCTCCGCAACCAGAACATGAGTATCTGTATCCCCTTCATCCACTCCATCAAAGGCTATGCCCTCTACTGGGAGAATTACTCTCCTACCACCTTCCTCGACAATCCGCAAGAAACCTCCTTCGACTCGGAAGTAGGCGACTGTGCCGACTACTACTTCATCTACGGCGGCAACGCCGACGGAGTCATAGCCGGAGTACGCGACCTGACCGGACAAGCCCCGTTGTATCCTCTCTGGACACTGGGCTTCTGGCAATGCCGTGAACGCTACAAAAGTCCGGACGAACTGTGCGAAGTCGTAGACAAATACCGGGAACTGAAAGTTCCTTTGGATGGAATCATCCAAGACTGGCAATACTGGGGCTGCAACGAGAACTGGAACTCCATGAAATTCCAGAATCCACGCTACATCAACAAGATGGGTGACCCGGAATACATGAAATTCCTCCCGAACGGAGAAGACAAGAATGCCGACTACGGCACTCCTCGCATCAAAAGCCCCAAAGAAATGATCGACTACGTGCACAAGCAGAACGCCCACATCATGATCTCCGTATGGGCCTCCTTCGGTCCGTGGACAGAAATGTATCAGAAGATGGACAGTCTGAAAGCACTGCTCCATTTCGAAACGTGGCCGCCCAAAGCCGGAGTCAAACCTTACGACCCGTATAATCCGGCAGCACGGGACATCTACTGGGAAGCAATGAAAAAGAACATCTTCGACCTGGGTATGGATGCCTGGTGGCTCGACTCCACCGAACCGGACCACATGGATATCAAAGACCAGGACTTCAACACGCAGACCTATCTGGGTTCTTTCCGCAGGGTACACAACGCCTTCCCCTTAATGTCCAACAAAGGCGTATACGAACACCAACGCGCCACTACTTCCGACAAGCGCGTATTCCTGCTTACCCGTTCCTCCTTCCTCGGACAGCAACGGTATGCTTCCCATTCATGGAGCGGAGACGTAACTTCCGAATGGTCCGTCATGCGCAAGCAACTAGCGGCAGGACTGAACTATGCGTTATGCGGCATCCCGTACTGGAACACAGACCTAGGTGGCTTCTTCGCATGGAGATATAACAATAACGTAAACAACATCGCCTATCATGAACTGCACGTCCGCTGGTATCAGTGGGGAGTATTCCAGCCGATCATGCGTTCACACAATTCCAGTCCGGTAGCCGTAGAAATCTACCAGTTCGGCAAGAAAGGCGACTGGTCATACGATGCACTGGAGAAATACACTCACTTACGTTACCGCCTGTTGCCATACATCTACAGCACTTCCTGGGAAGTGACCAGCAAAGCAGGCAGTATCATGCGCCCTCTCATGATGGACTTCCCGAAAGACAAGAAAGTGCTCGATATGGACACCGAATATATGTTCGGACGCAACTTCCTGGTTCGCCCGGTGACGGATTCATTGTATACATGGCAAGACAAGAAGCAAAACGGTCATCAGAAAGACATGAGCAAAATCGGAAAGACCGATGTTTACCTTCCCCAAGGTGCCCGCTGGATCGACTTCTGGACCGGGCAAACACTGGAAGGCGGACAGACCCTGCAACGTGAAGTCCCGATTGACATTATGCCGATCTACGTCCGTGCCGGCTCTATTCTCCCCTGGGGGCCCGCCGTGCAATACTCTACGGAAAAGAAATGGGACAATCTGACCATCCGTATCTATCCGGGAGCGAACGCGGAATTTACCCTTTACGAAGATGAGTTCGACAATTATAACTACGAAAAGGGAGCTTACTCCACCATCACCTTGAAATGGAACGACCAAGACCGTACACTGACCATCGACGACCGGAAAGGCAGCTACAAAGGAATGCTGAAAAGCCGCAAATTCAACCTCATAGTTGTAGAACCGGGAAAAGGCTGTGGCGACGGAGACTCAACCACCTTTGACAAATCCATCTCCTATAGAGGTAAGAAAGTGATTGCCAAGCTATAAACTGACGATAATCAGATAACTAACACGAGTTCGATATGGTCCATCTTGTTGGATTATATCGAACTCGTGTTCCTTAGTAAAAAACATACTTCTTATTGTCACTTATCACCTTTTGAGGATAACCTACTGATTATTAGCCATCATTGGGTGATAATAAGTGGTGATAATAGGGTGACAATAGCCATACATCACACATTTTATTGTCACCTTTCCCCATCCTATTACTTGTTACTTATTACGTTCCCCTATATCCAGCCCCTAACCTTATACAACAAATACCATATACTACCGGTATCTTTCACTTATAGTGCCTTTATTCTTCCATTAAGACACTGATATTGTTAGTTGTTCACGGCCGTGGCAAGAGTTGATCACGACCGTGAGCAATGCTCTTCACGGATGTGATCAGACCTGTTCACGGCCGTAAACAACTAAAGATATCGGTGTCTTATTCCTACTTTCCCTATAGGAAAAAGCAAAGATGCAAGAGGTTAAAGAGAACTTTAGTACTATCTTACGGCTGATTACACTATAGACAGCAAACGAACTACCCATTCGGTGAAAGATGAAAACCATCTTTTCTATTATGAAGAAGAAAAGAGAAGGTACAAAAGTCAATAATACCTAAACCTGGACTTTTTAGTCAGCCCCTACTCACAGAAGGAGGTGATAGGTGAGCACCCCTCCCCAAAATAAACTAACCCCTATTGAAAACCAGTTTATTGCTTATTTTTTCCCTTTTGTGTCTTCAAGCGGATGACCGTGAACGAATAAGCCGGCAATTCCTGCTTGAAGCTGGTTCCTGCCTCTATCGTATCCGTCACCGGAAGCGGAGTCGTCTCGGGTGCACCTGCCAGTACAGTCCGCGTAGCGGAAGACTGGATACCATCCATTCCCGGTAACCGGACATCCGTCTCTATGCTGACAGGCAACAGATTGACTAACTTTACAATCACATCCCCCGTCTTACTGTCACGAACGATGGAAGAACCAACACGGAGTTTTACGCGACCGTCCTGATTATCAAGGTTTATCTGTGAAGGGATGTAATGGTCGCCTGCGTTCTGACCGTACAGTTTCTGCACATAATATCCCGTTGTCGGTCTTACTTCCCGATTGTTGAAGTAGATCAGGTCCGGATTCCACTGCGTCCGCCCGTCTTTTGCCAGCAGAGGAGCATAAGAACTCATGTGCACTACATCTCCATTCCGTTCCAAAGCAGCCAGATAAAGTGCTTCGGTCAAAGCTGTTTCCATATTCGCTCTGCGTCCGGGGATGTGAGTGGCATATTCGCCCAGATATACTTTCGTTTTTTTAGAGCGATCGTACTTGTCATAGAAGTCCTGATTGTGCAGGAACCATCCCGGAGACTGATAATAATGTTCGTCTACCATCGGAACACCGAGTTTGTCCGCCAGTTTCCAGCCTTCCACATAGTCTGTTCCCTCATTGAAAGGACCTACTGTGCCGACAACGATTATCTCCGGATATTTCTCTTTGATAGCAAGGTATATCATCGTGAAGCGTTCTTCGAAGACATCGGTGATCAAGTCTTCATTGCCGATGCCGATATATTTCAGATTGAAAGGCTTCGGATGACCGGATTCGGCACGTATCTTGCCCCATTTGGTTTTCTTTGCATCACCGTTCGCCCATTCTATCAGGTCGAGGATATCCTGAATGTAAGCACCCATCTCGCTCATCGGGATACCGCCTTGCTGACCGCCTCTCAAATCGCCATGACAAGCGGAATTCTGACAAGGTACACCTGCCGCCAGCACCGGAAGCGGTTCCGCACCTATATCTTCGCAGAACTGGAAGTATTCATAATAACCCAGTCCCATGCTCTGATGATATCCCCAAAGGTTACGGGCAGGTTTACGGGCTTCCAGCGGTCCGATAGTATTTTTCCATTGATAGATGTTCTTCAAACCGTCTCCGTGAGCCACGCAGCCTCCGGGGAAACGGACAAAGCGCGGGTGCATATCGGCAAGTGTCTGGGCAAGGTCGGGACGCAAACCGTTCTTTCTGCCTTTGAATGTATTCTGCGGGAAGAGAGAAATCATATCCAGTTCGATTTCACCTGCCGATTGCGGACGAAGTTCCAGACGGGTATCGGCGGACGCTTTTGCTGTCAGCACTGCTTTATACGTTTTCCACGAACGGGAAGAGACGGTAACTGTCGTTTCACCCTGTACGGTGCCGTCAGCATCTACGAGGTGTACCAGTAGTTTTCCGGACTTGCTGCCTTCCGGAATACGGGCAAACAAGGAGAAATCATACTTCTCGCCTGCTTTCAAGGCGATTCCGTCAAAACCGGTGTTGGTCAGGGCAGCTCCCGGCTGGTTCGTCTTCAAGACGGCATAATGCGGATTGTTCGGATGGATAGGATCCGAAGTCGATATGGTAAAGGTGGCGTTTTCTCCTTCCAGCTTCCATGAATGGGTGCTGTTCCAGTTCTTGTCCCCTTCACGGTCGGACGGCTCGTATTCGAAGTCCCGGTTCTGGATCAGTTCGGCATACAGGCCGCCGTCGGCGGAGTAGTTGATGTCTTCGAAGAAGATACCCATCAATAAGTCGCTGATTTCTTTTGTTTCTTCCGGTTGTGCTGTGACGGTGGCTTTGACCGGTTTCAGTCCGGCAAAACGTTCTTTATCCTGTACAGGGCGTTCGCCATACAGGGAATTACGGTATTGGTTCCGTTCGTAGATTTGGGTCAGTCCGTCCACTACCGACCAGGGCACTTGGCTGACAGTTCCCGTTTCTTCGTGTCCGGCAATCTTTGCTTTGACTCTTGTTCCTTCAAAATCGGAAGTCGTACGGGGATATTGCTGGGCTTCCCAGTAAATCAGGTCTTTTGATCTGGCCTGACCGTATCCATCGTGGTCGTTCAACTTCCAGACACAGAGCCATTCCCCGCCGGGGAGTTGTTTCAGATTCGGGTCGAGCATCTTCTTCTGCGATCCCCAACGGCTGTAATCGCAACGAAGATAGCCGTAGTTTCGTCCTATTTCAAACCAATGTTTTCCGTCCATGCTCCATGCAAAGCGGAGTCCGCTACGGCCGTCGTCACCTCGGGTGGCGTAGGCAAAAAGGGATACTGAATCGGGAGTAGCAGTCGTTTCATGCGTTGCGGCAAATGCGGCCGGCCGCAATGATAGTAATAATACACTAAATAGTAGAAGTAAATGTTTCATGGTATAAATTATAATATAAGATCTCTGCAAAAAAAGAGTATGTATTCACTAAAAAAGATCTGATACTCTGTTATTTCCTGTTTTCCCAATGACTTCTCAGTTTGGCGGCTTCTTCTTTTGTCAAATGGATCACCGCGCCGTGTTTGGGCGACGAGAAATTAGTCGTCTTCATCACTCCTTCGTTGAAACGTCCCAGGTTCTTGAAATTCACGAAGTCGGAAGTCTCGATGAAAGCGAAGTTATGGGGGTTGATGCCGTAGACGTCGTACATCAATACCCATTTGTCTTCGCCGATACGCTTCCAGAGGTTGGGAGCTTCGCAGGCCCTGGGTTCGAAGTCGTACCAGCGAGGGTCATATTCGTAATCACCGTTGATGCGGTCTGACACGGCCTGTTTGATTCCGGCGCCTCCGTCGTGCGAAACGTAGAACATGCGATACCGGTCGCCTACCTTGGTGATGTCACCGTCGATAGCCGATATTTTCTCGTTGGGATACTCGAAGAGGATTTGCGGGAGTGTCTCTATCCGGTCGAAGTCATCATTGACATAGACATAGTACAGTTTGTTCGCCTCGTTCTTGAAACGCATGGTGAAGTAAATCATCAGTTTGCCTTTCTTGTCATCGTAAGTCACTTCGGGCGCCCATACGCAGCCGATTTCACCCAAGCCTGCCGATAACAGGTCGAAACGGGCATTGGTACGTTTCCAGTTGATCAGGTCCCACGATTTCATCAGTACGAGTCCGCGGTTGTTTCCCCAGCCGTATTCTTTTCCGTCACGTTCCCATTCGGTATCACGGAAGCCGTCTTTCTGCGCATAGATGTGCAGGTCGGTCATGGAAAGGTAGAAAGCTCCGTCCGGTCCGCGGAAGATGTGCGGGTCACGGATACCTTTTTGCAGGGCGATGGTATCTCCGGCGATCACCGGTTTGCCGTCGTTCAAGGCAGTAAATGTATATCCGTCGTCACTGACGGCCATATAAAGGCTGTGCGTCTCGTCTTTATGGAAGACCATCAAGTAAGCCCCCATGTCCTTTTCCTGCGGGATGGCGTTACGGTAACGGAACTGACGGAAGCCGGCGCTGCCTTTTCCGGAGGAAAGCAGTCCGATGCGTAAAGCGTAGAAGCCGCCGTAGTTGTTATGGTGCAGCTGAGATACATCCATGTTTTCTACCAGCGTAGTCCATTCCTTGCCGTCCTTGCTGACTGCTATCCGGACACTGTTTCCCTGATTCTGTATCTTGGCGAGGAAACGTTTGCCCAACTTGTTAGGGAGGGTAAAGCTGTTTTCCGCGTTTCTGTAGATAGTGAAGTTCTTTCCGTCAGACACGACTCCAGCGTATGCCTTTTCGCTGTAATATAGAAGAAGTCCGGCTGTGTTACCCTTGCCTACGTTGACTTCCACCTGTGTTTCGTAATTCTTGTCTTCGGCGGTGGCCAGCAGTAAGCGGGCATCGGAAGGGGTACTTCCTTTCGCATCTATCCATAAGGTCTGTTTCTTGAAGCTGAGCGACTGAGGGGCATATTCTTTCCAAAAAGTCCATTGGAGTCCCGGTTCCGGTCCTTCGAAGTCATCCGAGAGGCTGAGTCCGTGTTTGATGGACGGATCGGTCTTGATGGGAGTGGCGGTGGATTTGGTACGATACCATCCATCGGCGGTCCATTCAATCGGTTCGATGAGGGTGGAGCGTCCCAGGGTGTGATAGCCTTTGGCATAGGCATGATATACGATCCACCAGTTGCCGTTCACATCGTCGATCAGTGTGCCGTGTCCTTTCGACCACCAGTTGTCATGGGCACTATAGGTATGCACTACCGGATTATAGGGAGAATTTTCCCACGGTCCGGTGACACTCTTCGAACGGGCGGCAACTGCCATGTGGCTTGTTGCCGGACCTGCCGTTCCTCCCTGTGCGGAAGTCAGGTAATAATAACCGTTATGGTAATTCAGTTTCGGCGATTCCAGACACATACATTCCGTTTCCCAGTGATTGGGATATCGCCAGCCTTCGTACACTTTCTGTTTTTGGCCGATGGTGGTCAGTCCGTCGGCCGTCAGTCGGATGACTTCTCCTTTGTCGACATATAAATATCTGTTCCCCTCCTGATCGGCTATGTGTCCGGGGTCGATGCCACTCACTTTCAGGTCGATGGGTTTGCTCCACGGGCCCTTGATGTCATTTGCCCAGATCACCCAGTTTGTTCCTTTGGCCGGATAATAGATGTAGTATTTTCCTTTGTACTTCAATAAGTCGGGCGCCATTGCAGAGCCTTCGTATTCGGGCATTACGCGACAGACGGGTTCCCAGTTCATCAAGTCACGGGAGTGCCAGATGAGAAATCCGGGAGCGTAGTAAAAAGGAGAATGAGTCATGTAATAATCCTCACCATCGCGCATGACAGAAGGGTCCGGATAGTCACCCGATAAAACGACTTTCGGGTATTCTTGCGAATAGGCCTGTACTGTTGCACAGACAAGCAAAATGAACAACAGGAGTTTTTTCATGGTATTTATTTATGGGATATTAGATGGTGCATTGACGGCTTTACATCTTGTCGGGCTTGCCGTAGGCCTTGTACAAGCGTTTCAGTTCCTTGTCAGTAATTGGCATTACAGTGCCGTGGCGCGGATGGAAGTCCATGCTAATGGCATTGTCTATGACTTTGAAATTCTCCAAATCGGTGCTTTCCGTAAACTGATACTTGCCTTTCATATATACATCGTACATCAGGATGTACTTGTCCGTACCTATCAGCGGGAAGATGCCGGCACCTTCTACAGCTTCTTTCGTCTGTTGCTTATAATCTTCCGATTCTGTCCATTGTCCGGAAGTCAGGGAGGCGGTGGTTGCTTTTTTAATTCCATTGCCGTCTCCTTCCGTTTTATAGAACAGGTGGTAAAGTCCGTCTTTATAAATGATGTCTCCGTCAATACAGGATTTGCCATTCTTCGGGAGGAACAAAGTTTTGGGTTCTCCCTCTATATCGGTGAAATCTTTGTTGGCGTATGCGTAATAAATAATGTCCGGGCCATTGCCATGCTGCATTGACCAGTAGACCATGTATTTCTTCGCTTCTTTATCATAAATAGTTTGCGGTGCCCATACCCGCTTCAAATCTTCCTGATTCGGGTATTTCTTCTGGATATTCACGATATTGGAGGTCCAGTTGACGAGATCTTTCGATTTCAACAGTACCATGGCACGGTTGGAACTCCATCCGTTGCCGGAGACCATGTCGGTTACGACCATGTAAAATGTCTTTCCGTCTTCACAACGAAGAATGTGCGGGTCACGCACTCCACCCGTAGAACTGATTTCACGGGAATCGATGACCGGTTGGTTTCCGTTTAATGCATAGTAGTTGTATCCATCGGGGCTGACAGCCATCCGGATGGCTTCCTCACTCATCCTGTTTCCGGTGAAATAGACAAACAGGTAGGCAGATTGCTGGCTGTATCCTGTCAGCACTCCTACTAAAAGGAGTGCCAGAAGTAAAGTATACTTTTTCATATTCATTTGAGAGTAAATGCTTATTTATAAAGTGAATGCTTTATTATCAAAAGGCCGATATTGGCTTATTATTGGTTTAATACTTGAAATCAGACGGTTTCACATAGACGCGGTATTCACGAATCATGCCCGGAAAGTCCTTTTCGGCACGGGGCAGATAACGGAAGCCCGTCACTGTTTCCACTTTGCTCAGGTCGATTACCAGTTGATGGGGGTAAGCGACATTGTCAACGGTCATCCAGAAAGTGGATTCCTGCAAGTCGAATATCTTATCCGCCGTACGGTTTCCGCTGCGTGTCTCTTCGCTATCGGCATAACGGATTTTCCAATGTTCGCGGGATACGGGTTTGCCGTCGGCTCCCAGCACATCGAACTCTGCAATAGCGGCAATATTGTTATTGGCTTGCGGAGAGAGTGCTTCCAGACAGAAGAAACGTCCTTTTACCGGAGCGTCGAAACGTACTTCCTGCCAGCCGTTGCCCGGCGTGAGGGCTCCTTCGTGCGCAACCTTTTCTCCTGTCAGTTTCAACTTTTCGCCATCCTTGCGGTGTGTTTCCGGCGCTTTCTCGCGGAGTACGTCGAGGATCGGTTTCTTCAGACCCTTGATTGATGCTTTCGTTGGACCTTTCAGGTCGAGGACGAGGATTTCATTCTCGCCTTCTTTCAGCCAGCAGCCCGGTATGAAAAGTGTCTGCTGGGGACCGATTTCCCAGAAACGTCCCATCGCATGACCGTTCACCCATACCATACCTTTGCCCCATGTGCTCATGTCGAGGAAAGTGTCGCCTACTTTATCGAGTTTGAAAGATGACCGATAGTAAGCAGGCATAATCGGTAATATTTTCGTATCCTTGTAGTTCTTGTTCTTGATAAATGAGTAGTCTACGGGGAAGTTATATACAGTCCAGTTCTTCAGTTCTTTCACCTGATTGCCCGAAAGGAGTTCTACCTTTTCGGTGATTCCCTTCCGGTCGTGGATGGACTTATCAAAGTTGACACGTCCCATTGCCTCTACCAGAATATCCAGTTGCGTACCTTTCTTCAAGGCCGGCAAGATAGTGGTAAATTCTCCTTTGCGGCGGTCGAGACGGGCCAGCAGCTTGCCATCAGCGTAGATTTGTGCCCAGTCGTGCACTTCGGTGATTTTCAATGTAGTGCCTGAGGTTACTGCTTCGGGCAATGTGGTACGGTACAGGATTGTTCCCCACCCTTGGTTGAATTGCTCCATCGGCTGGATATCCACCGACTGCTTGGCATCCGGCAAGTTGGAGAAAAGCGGAGCTACTTTGGTAAAATGAAATTCGGGTACTTCAATGACCGGCATTGCGGCAGGGACTTCCGGCAGTACTTCACCGGCAGGAAGATACGTTTTCAGCAGGTCGCGGAGGAGATAGTATTTCTCTGTCGTCCATCCGGCTTCGCTGATCGGGGCATCGTAGTCGTAAGAACTGCACATAGCGGAGTAGGCAGGATTGTTGGCACCACCCCAATGTCCGAAAGTCGTTCCTCCGTGAGTCATATAAAGGCTGAAGGAGATGTTGCGGTCGAGCATTTCTTTGATGCCCTGTACCATATCTTTGGCAGGACGTGTTTCATGTTTCCGTCCCCAGTGGTCGAACCATCCGCTCCAGAATTCGCTGCACATCAACGGAGTTTCCGGACGAAGTTCTTTCAGTTTCTTGAATTGCTGGTCTATATTGGCGCCTGTTCCGAAGTTGATGGTCCAGATCAGGTCGTCGAGTGCATTCCGTGTAAAGTTACTGCTCCAGTCGCATTGGAAGAGAGGTACATCGGTAAAACCGGATTCGCGCACCAAGTCGCGTACGGCAGAAACATAAGGCTTGTCAGTGCCGTAAGAACCGTATTCGTTCTCCACCTGCACCATGATAATATTTCCGCCCTTATTTACCTGTAGCGGCGCCAGTTGCTTACCGACTTCTTTCATGAAGATGCCTACCCGTTCCATATAATAAGGATCGAGCGTGCGCAGTGCCACATCTTTCTTCTTCAGCAACCACCAGGGCAGGCCGCCCATTTCCCATTCCGCACACACATACGGACCGGGGCGGACGATGACATACATTCCGTGTTTCTGAGCGGCACGACAGAAGGCAGCGATATCATTCTGACCTGTAAAGTCAAACTTGCCTTCTTCCTGTTCGTGTATATTCCAGAAGATATAAATACAAATAGTGTTCATTCCCAACGCCTTACACATCTCAATACGATGATCCCAATAGGCTTGCGGAATACGGGTATAGTGCAGTTCGGCAGCTTTTACTACGAACGGCTTCCCGTCCAGCAAGAAAGTATTCTTGCCTGCCTCAAACTTACGGGCAGTAGTCTGCGCCTCTGCACTACTGAAAAAGATGACTGTAAAAAGTACTAGTAAAGCAATAAATCTGTGTCTCATGGCTTTTATCTCAATATAGAATTATAATTATATATAGTATACGGCAAAGATAGGCGATTCACCTAAACCGCAGGTACCAATTATCATTCAAAAAAGGTTAGAAATAAAGCAAAATCCCCTGAGACAGATTATTTTTAAAGGAAATACGACCTTTTGTTGACAGGTTACTTGTGTCTGTACCCGCCCCTCCGGTCGATTTCCTTTATAGTATGAATGTTTTTCTTTCTTGTGTTTTTTCTTCCATTTAGAAGAGTTTTCTTCTCCTCAGAGCTGTTTTATAATCCAGTCCCGATGAATCAATTATCTTCTTCGTCTTTAAACATTTGTTTAATTAGATCAATATTATCATCATAATCATTACCCGATAAAGTGATGACATCTGCCAAACCTACAATATTCGAATCTGAATCATAAGTGGTCAGCAAACAGTACATTTCACGTCCTGTGGCGTCTTCTTCAATATGAAGTTGTACCGGTTCACTTCTTCCTCCGGGAAGGTCTGCCAGATATTCAAAGTTCCTGGATAAGAAAGCTTCCACTATCTTCGCAGGGTTTGTCTCATCACGCTTAAACTTCTTGACTCCCATACTCTTGACTTTTCCTCCACTTTGAAAGTTGTATATATCAAAGTTATTCAGATAGGCAGCTATCAGGCAAACCAGTGTCATGATGATTCCGGCTGTACGCACCAACCAGCCTGCCAATGGAAGCAAACCGGGAAAAATAGCCAGAACGGCTCCTACCACGGCCAAACCTAAATATAACACAGGTTTCAGATTGTTCTTTCTTTTTTCAAATTTAGTCGGGTTGGCGGCATAATACTCGCTGATGTAACTGTAGTACTTGTTGTTCTTTTGTTCCATAATTATATGTTTTTATGATTAAACTATCTTGATCAATTTACCATTTGATTTGCACCCAAGGGCTCTTAGGATTAGACAACAGATCGTCTGCCATTCCCTTCATTCCTAAATTGTGAGCATTGGTCCCTCCCCAGATAGCCCTGCCAATAACATAACTCATCGCCATATCGTGCCATGATGTGAAAGAAGAATGAGCCAGTTCATACGCCTTGTCGATATAATTCCACGCTTCCATTTCTGAGATATATTTCATATCGCAGCAGGCACGGGCAACAAAATTAATTCTGCCGGCATCCCAGCCAATCACTCCATAGCGGGCTATATCTTCTTTAGAAGTAATCACTTCATAAGCTATCAACTCCTCATAGACCTCTTTCAAATTTTGCAGTTGCCCGACAGCTTTTTCATAATCTTCCTGACTCTCCATGTTCTGCTGGAAAATATCGTCTTGCGCATTTTCATCGTCAAGCAAAAAAGCCTCATAAACAAACGGAAAGTAGTAATCGTAACCTTTCCGGCACAAATCATCCAATGTTTCGCGGGCATCATGAGCATTATTTATTCCCCACCATTCACCGAGAATAGTAGGCAACTTATCTTTGATATCCAACGAGAGAGTGTTCAGATATCCGCCTTGCTGCAAGGCATACAATGAACCTATAGACAGTTTTTTATACTGTTCTACGGATAATTTTGATTTTGATTTAAAACGAGGCCCCCGAAAAGTTCTTATAATAGTACGGACAAATGGCCATACCTTCATATAAAGAAAAGAAAGGACCATTACTCCGCCTACGACCCAAGGCATCCAACTCATGTCTGTCATAAATAGTGTTTTTGTTTTATTGTTAATACTAATTCAATCTTAATTCCTCTGCCACTTTGCAGGACAGGCTGATATCATTATATATGTCCTCAAGCAGCTTCCCGTCATTCAACGCACTTGGACGCACACATAAAAAACCGGAAGGCATCACAGCGGCATAGTAGAAAGTACCTCTGCTGAACGAAAGCATGATATCACATCCGAAAGTCTGGCGCAGCGCCGTCATATGACGCATCATCGCAGGAGTGAGCAACATACGTGCTTCTACTTCATCATCGGCATAAACGGCAAAATAGTTCTCAAACTCCTGATCTTCCAGTTGCACCAGTCGGGCACTATAGCGCTTCTTCAACCCCTGGATATTCTTCGCCAGATATCCGATCTTTTGTTCTAAGTGGTCGGGCAATATGATAATATTTCCTTTGAATCGCTTGTCTATCTTACACCAGGCAAACATACCCCGAAAATTGTGCGGACTGCTATCCAGCCGCGAGGCAAACAGCGGACGAAGCACAAAACGGTAGATCATGACAAAATATCCCAATACAGGATTGTACTGCAACTTATTCAACAGCCCGTAAGACACACCGATATCCGCCACGTGCAAAGAGTGCTCGCCGTGCGGAAACTGAATATATCCATATGTATTGGCTGCCAGTGCCGGATCAGAAAAAGAGGCGGAAAAGAGTTTGCTGTCTCTCAATATCCGGCTGTCTACCTGAGAGGAAGCCGAGAAATAAACAGTAGGAAACAGAGTAGACATAATGTGCTGCATAGCTTCCGACTCCCGTTCCTGAAAGTTAGTCATACAGCGGGTGAAAACGAAGTTGACCACTATAAATCCAATGAATACAGGTATTATATACTGCGTGAACTGCATATAGTTCTCAAGACCTATATAAGATACAAGCGCACCGCCAAACAACACAAACATAAACCAGCAGAATACAAAAAGATAAACTGCAATACTTCCTGTTCGTACCACCTTTCTCCAGCCATTTACCTGTAAAAGCTCCGAACGAAGCTGTTCTGATAATTTCTTAAAATCAATTGTGTCCATATTCGTATTATCTGAGAAGTTCGGCGACATTTACATTCTGTTGTTCCGGTTCGGGAATATCAATCAGTTCTTCCTGATGATGACCTTGCTGACGGGCAACAACGGAAGAAGGAAACATCTCGATGGTATTATTGTAGTCTGTTACTGCCGCATTATAGGTGCGCCGGATGGCTTGCAGTTGCAGTTCCATGTCCTCAATACTGTTTTGCAGGCGATGGAATTGTTCATTCGCTTTCAGTTCAGGGTAATTCTCGACCGACAACTGTAATTTGGTTAACAGACCGGACAATTCATTGCCACTTTTTATTTGTTCGGCTTCCTGTGAAGGTTGGAAAGAATGTGATCGAAGTTCCGTAATGCGGGTAAGAATTTCATTTTCATGACCCATATATGACTTAACGGCGGCCACCAAATTAGGTATCATGTCATTTCGCTGCTTTAATGCCACGCAAATACCGCTACGACATTGCTTCACCCTGTTTCGCTTAGCGATCAAATTGTTGACTGCCCAAATATACCAAAGTGCGATTAGCAGTATAAGTCCCGATCCAAAATATATAATTCCCATGCTTTTACTTTTGTGTGTATATCAGTTTTCAATAGTTATATCCTATTTAATTTTGACACAGGCAAAAGTAAACAGCATCCCACAAATTAGCAAACAAAGAGGGGGTATAAATACAGGTAAGCAAAAACCAGATAATACGTTAATTAATAAAGCATTAGTTAGGCAGAAGACGGGGTATAGCAGGGTATATTTATAAAATTCAGAGGGTAATATTACAGTAATGGTCAGGAGATGATGTCCATTTTATGACCATCATCTCCTGACCATTACTTAAGTCTATTCAAAGTCAGTGTCTACAATCCGCTGAAATCGACTCCCTCAAATACCAGTGAAGGGATACGCCAGGAGGAGTTCAGACGCGGGTCGTTTCCGGTTGCAACCAACGAGTTCCACAAGGTAATCAGATTGCCGGTAACATTCATCTCGGATACCGGTTGCGTCAGTTTTCCATTCTCAATCAGGAAACCTTCGATGCCATAAGAGAAATCTCCGGTCGAACTGTTGTTGTTACCACCATTAAAGCCCGTAACGAGGATACCTTTTTCCACTCCGGCAATCAGTCCATCCAGATTCTTATCTCCCGTTTCCATGACCAGAATGGATGAACCGCTGATAGTCGGATCAACTCCCATCTTCTTAGCATTGTAGGTATCAATGAAATAAGTATTCAGTACCCCTTTGTCAAAGATGGAGCGACGTTCCGTAGCAATCCCTTCATTGTCGAAATAGCGGGCGCCGGAGGCTTTCACCAAATGAGGTTCGTCTGTCAGAGTCAGCCGGTCACTGGCTATCTTTTCATTCAACTTATTCAGTAAGAAAGAGTTTTTCTGTTGCAAAGCCGAGCCGTTCAGCGCACTCATCATCGGACTTAGCAAACGGCTGGAGTTCATCGGATCGACTACCATCGTATATTTGCCGGACTGTACTTTCTTTTGTCCCAGTTTGCGCAATACGCGTTCCAGCGCTTTCTGACCGATTCCTTTCTTGATCAGATCGTTCATATAAAGCGACGACTCATACCAGTAAGCAGAAGGACGCGCCTCGCCTTCCCCTCTGATCGTGATGTCGGCAGAAAGTGAGTACCACGTACTTTTGGTTTCTCCTTCGAAACCATTGCTGATCAGGCGGTAAGCAAAGTCCTCGCCATCGCCATAGGAAGAACCGACAGAGATGATCCGTTCGTCCTTGCCTAGTGCTTCTTCCGCTACGGCTTTCGCCATCTCTATTTTATCGTCCGGATTTAAGGATGCGAACTTGGCATCATATAGCTTTAAGTCCGGTTTACCACCTTTATAGTAACGGGAAGGGTCCGCCAATACACGCGCCTCATCTTTAGCCAGATAGCGTGTAGAGTCTATTCCGTTTTTGATAAATGTTTCGAGCTCTTTCCGGTTCAGGCGGTTGGTAGAGATACTACCATAACGTCCGTCCACATACAGGGAAAGGCTTAATCCGCCTTCCGATGCCTGTTGCAATCTGTCCATCTTCGCATCGCGCAGTTCGAAAGAAGTGTTCGAAGAAGAGTATAAAAGGACTTTTGCTGCCTGGCAGCCATTCTTCAAGGCGTAGTCCATCGCCCACTGTGCCAGTTTCTTATTTTCGTCTGTAATCATAGGTTCGTCTTTTTAAAGTAAGCATTTACTTCTAGTTCTCTCCACCGACAGTCAGTTTGCTAACCAGGGCTGAAGGCATACCGCAAGTCACCGGACAGGATTGTCCGTCTTTTCCGCAAGTCCATGTACCGTTGTCGATCTTCGCATTGGTAGCTACCATCGTGATATCCGCCAAAGCTTTCGGACCGTTACCGATAATATTAATGTCCTTGATCGGTTGCGTCAGTTTACCGTCTTCGATCATGTAGCCCGACTTCACAAAGAATGTAAAGTCTCCGGCGCCGATCTGTACCTGACCGTTCGTAAAGTTATCTACAAAGATTCCCTTCTTTACAGAAGAAATGATATCCGATTCGCTCACATTTCCGGCTTCCATATATGTAGCACGCATACGGGGTATCGGCATATTGCGGAACGATTCGCGACGTCCGTTGCCGGTTGGTTCCACTCCGTAGTGCTTTGCACTGATACGGTCGTGCAGATAACTAGTCAGTACTCCGTCTTTAATCAGATAAGTTTTCTGTCCTTCGGCACCTTCATCGTCGAAATTCACCGAACCCCGATTGAACGGAATCGTACCGTCATCCACCACGTTGATATGTTCGTTGCATACTTTCTTATTCAGCTGATCGGCAAATATGGAAACATTCTTCCGGTTGAAGTCCGCCTCAAAAGTATGTCCGATAGCCTCGTGAAGCAAGATACCCGATCCTCCGGCACCCATGACAACAGGCATTTCACCGCCTTTGGGTTTGATAGCCTTGAACAGAAGAGAAGTCTGGTCTACCGCTTCGCGGGCGATTACGTCCACTACCTCGTCCGACAGGAAATCGAATCCTCTGCGGTAAGCACGGGCAGCGTAGCCGTTCTCCGTCTTTCCGTCTTCTTCCATGATGCACACGGCACCCAGCGTCACCATCGGACGGTAATCGTAGAACATCACTCCCTCCGAATTGCAGAAGAAGATATGCGAAGTGGTATCGCTCTGACTTGCCTGTACTTTATGTACCCGTTTGTCCAAAGCGAAAATCCGGTCGTTCAGTTTTTGCAGATAAGGCATCTTATCTTTCAAACTGACTTCCTCCCACGGGGAAGCAACGGTATAATAGTTCTTCTTCAGTTCCTTTTCGGTGAGATTCAGCGGTTTGTTGCCTTTGTTGGCGGAAGCGATGCGGGCGGCAGTACGGGCAGCTTTCAGCATATCCTCCACAGTAATATTCTCCACGTAGGCATAGCCACTCTGGTCTCCAGTCAGTACACGGACTCCGACTCCATAGTCAATATTCGAATAACTGTTGTTCACTGCACCATCCATCAGGCGGATGCTGTTGGATATCGTGTGTTCAAAGAAAAGGTCGGCATAATCGCCTCCTTTCTCCAATGCCGCGGCAAGCACCTTCTTCAAGTCTGCCTCGCTTACTCCGAAATGATTCATAGCCAAAGCAACTGCTGCTTTCTTGTCAGCTCCTTCGCCGCCCAATGCACCCGGGGTAGTCAGAGCCATAGCAGAACCTGTCGCCAATGATCCGAGTAGAGCTATACCTCCGGTTTTTAGAAAATTTCGTCTGTCCATGTTCACTTATATTTAGTTTCAGTTTTCTTTTGTCAGCAGACTTTCCAGTTCTTCGGCATTCAGACGAAGATAGAATTGTCCGCGATAAGCTACAGAAATAGCTCCTGTCTCTTCGGAGACGATGATGGCGTGCGCATCCGATTTCTGCGAGATGCCCATAGCCGCACGGTGACGCAAGCCCAGTTCTTTCGGGATGTTCAGGTCGTGAGAGACTGGCAGGATACAGCCTGCGGCTTTGATCCGTTTTTTGCTGATAACCATTGCTCCGTCGTGCAGAGGACTGTTCTTGAAAAATATATTCTCAATCAGACGCTGGCTGATAGCCGCATCTATAATTTCTCCCGTACGGACCACTTCATCCAGCGGAGTGGTATGCTCGATCACAATCAATGCGCCTACTTTCTGCTTTCCCATGCTCAGGCAAGCCATTACCACCGGCATGATATCATCATGTTTCAAGGCTTCTTTCCTCGCCCCGCTGAAAAAATGCGCCAATGCACTGACATGCCGATGCGAGCCCAGCGTCAAGAGGAAACGACGAATCTCATCCTGAAAAAGGACGATCAAAGCAATCACACCCACATTCATCAAGGTATCGAATATGGAGCCCAGCAGTTTCATCTCCAGAATCTGAGTGACCACCAGCCAGATCAGGATAAAAACCAGAATGCCGGTAAAAACCTTGATAGAGCCGGAGGCCTTCATCAGTTTGTAGGTGTAGTACAACAGAAGGGCGACCAGCAGTACATCGATAAAATCTTTTATGCCAACGTCAAAAAACACGGTACTTATTACTTATTACAAGTTATTAATTCACAAACGACAAGAGAGTATCACCAACGGATAATGCCATTCTATCATTTGCCATATTCACTCTCAGTTCTCAGTTTATCCACAATCCGGACGGCTTCCACCGCTTCGCGCACGTCATGCACCCGAAGAATGTTCGCTCCTTTCATTAACGCAACGGTATCCAGTACGGTTGTTCCATTCAATGAATCCTGCGGAGTTCCTCCCAATAGTTTATAAATCATTGATTTCCGGGAAACACCGACTAACAGTGGAAGTTCGAAAATGCTGAACTCTTCCAGGTGAGCCATCAACTCATAATTATGCTCCAGTGTCTTCCCAAAACCAAAACCCGGATCGAGTATAATGTCTTTCAGACCCAATTCACGAAGTTGTTGCACCTTGCGAGCAAAGTACATGAACACTTCCTTCATCAAATTATCATAATGGGGTTCTTTCTGCATATTTTGGGGAGTTCCCTGCATGTGCATCATGATATAAGGCACTCCCAGGCGGGCCACAGTCTCAAACATCCGGTTGTCCATCTCACCGGCAGCGATATCATTGACGATAGCTACGCCATACTCCTCCACACACTGTTCGGCTACATCCGCCCGGAAAGTATCGACCGAAACGATAGCATCCGGATGATTCCGGTTTACGATCTCCAGTCCGGTACGTAAGCGGTTCATTTCTTCTTCGGCGGTGATGTGTTCGGCGTTCGGGCGCGAGGAGTAAGCTCCGATATCAATGATAGAGGCTCCTTCATCGATGATCTGCCGTGCCCTCGCTGCAATTTCCTCCTGCGTCTGCATCCGGCTGCCGGAATAAAAAGAATCGGGTGTCACATTGAGAATACCCATCACTTGCGGAGTAGCAAGATCGAGCAGACGTCCTTTCACATTTATATAAGTTGGAGAGATCAATTTCATTCTTGATTATATTCCAGTTAGACTGTTGCAAATGTAGATAAAAAAAGCAAGTATTCGTATTAAAATTAGGAAATAAACGTATATTTGCAATCAATAGCAATCAATAGAACTACCGAAAACGAATACCATGAGCCGATTGTCCCGAATTATCTTAGGATACCTTGTCTCTTTTTTGTTCATCGTTATTCCTGCAAAAGCCCAGAAAGAAGCTGAAGTTTATAACGTTGATTCCTCTTTGTATGCCTACTATCAGCGTTGCCAGGAACATTTGCTGGAACCGGTCGTGCTGAGTATGTCCGATACGCTGTTCCGTATGGCTAGCGGACAAAACGACCAGCGGATGCAGGCGGTAGCTCTCTCCACCCGGCTGGACTATTATTATTACCAGGCCAATAATGAAGACAGCATCATTTTTTATACCAATAAGGTAAAACAATTCGCTAAAGAAATACAGCAGTCCAAGTACTACTATTTCGCCTGGGCCAACCGGCTGATCCTATATTACCTGAAAACCGGAAGGAGTAACATCGCCCTCTATGAAGCCGAAAAAGTGCTGAAAGAGGCACAAGCCGAGGACAACAAGACCGGACTCATGTACTGCTACAACATCATGTCGCAGATTTACACAATCAAGAACTTTGATGTCATGGCGTCCGAATGGCGCGTGAAAGAAATCGAACTGACCGAAAAATACAAATTAGAAAACTATAATATCAGTAATACTTACGCTCAACTTGCCAATTACTACATTACGCATCATCAGCCGGAACCAGCGCTGGAAGCACTGGAAAAAGCAGTAAAAACAGCCAACTCCGCCAGCCATAAAATACTGGCAAAGCTGACATACGTAGAGTATTACAGTGAATTTAAAGATTTCTCAGCAGCGGAGAAGATGCTGAAAGAATGCAGGGAACTGTTCGACCAGGACAAAAGGCTGGACTCACTCAAAAAAAGGTTTTACCGCACAGAGGCTTTCTACTACCAGCGCAGCAAACAGTTCGTCAAGGCACTGGAAGCTGTCGAGAAGCAGAAAACCGAAGAGCAACGGCTGAATGAGTACGCCATGAGCAGCGGACAATACCGCCTCAAAGGAGAAATCTACAGACAGATGGGCAGACCGGATGAAGCGGTGAAATTTCTGAAAAAGTATATTGAAGTAGACGATTCTTTGAAAATAGCCAATGAACAACTGGCGAGCAGCGAATATGCCACGCTGCTAAATGTAGAAAAGCTCAATGCGGAGAAAAAGGAATTAATGCTTCGGACAAAAGAAAAGGAGTTGAGCAATAAAACGACGCTGATTTTTTCATTGATCATCCTGTTAGCCATCCTCTTCTTGTTCTTATATCGGGAAAGCCGTCTGAACCGGAGGCTGAAGGCCTCGGAAAGTGAATTAAGAAATAAGAACGAAGAACTGACTTATTCGAGAGAAGAACTGCGCAAAGCCAGAGATCAGGCAGAAGCGACCAGCCAGATGAAAACGACTTTTATTCAGAGTATGTCTCACGAAATACGGACACCGCTCAATTCGATCATAGGCTTCTCACAAGTATTAAGTGACCACTACGGCAATGAGGAAACGAAAGAATTCGTCAACATCATCAAAGCCAACACGGACGATCTGCTTCGACTCGTGACCGATGTGCTCGCATTGTCGGAGCTCGACCAATATAACAAGCTCCCTACAAATATCCAAACGGATATCAATATGATCTGCCAGCTATCTATCGAAGTAGCTAAAATGCAGAAACAAGACACAGTCGAATTCCTTTTCAAACCGGAAAGGGAAAAACTAATCATACTCAGCAATCCGGAACGCATTTCGCAGTTACTTGCCAATCTGGCACACAATGCGATCAAATTCACGACTCATGGCAGCATCGAACTGACTTATTCGGTATTGGAAGCAGAAAAGAAACTCGAGATCAGCGTTACCGACACCGGTATAGGAATCCCTAAGGAGAAACAGGAAAAAGTATTCGAACGCTTCTACAAAATGAACTCCTTCTCACAGGGCACGGGCCTCGGACTGTCGATCAGCCGGACGATTGCCGAAAAGTTAGGAGGCAGCCTCCACATCGATTCATCCTATACGGACGGGTGCCGGATGGTGCTGACTCTTCCTTTGGTATATGCTGAGTAAAAAACGCTTCTGACCGATACCAAATCCGAAAGAATAGCCTATCTTTGCAACATTTAAAAATAAAAGCTCAGGCTATGAAACTTTCTGCTCTTTACCAGATATTTCTGGATTGCCAATTAGTGACGACCGATAGTCGGAACTGTCCTGAAGGATCACTGTTTATCGCTCTGAAAGGCGAGTCATTCAATGGAAACGCTTTTGCCGGAAAAGCATTGGAAACCGGTTGCGCCTATGCTGTCATCGACGAATCCGAATACGCGATTGAAGGCGATCAACGATATATACTCGTAGACGACTGCCTGCAAACATTGCAGCAGCTTGCCAATTACCACCGCCGCCAGCTGGGTACACGAGTAATCGGTATCACTGGTACCAACGGCAAGACGACTACGAAGGAACTGATCTCCGCCGTACTCTCTCAGAGCCACAACATTCTTTATACGCTAGGTAATCTGAACAACCACATCGGCGTGCCCTCTACCCTGCTCCGCCTGAAAGCGGAACACGACCTTGCCGTCATCGAGATGGGCGCCAATCATCCGGGAGAAATCAAATTCCTCAGCGAAATCGTAGAGCCGGACTGCGGTATCATCACCAATGTAGGCAAAGCCCATTTGGAAGGCTTCGGTTCTTTCGAAGGTGTGATAAAAACCAAAGGAGAACTTTATGACTTTCTCCGTAAGAAAGAAGGTTCTACCGTCTTTATCCATCACGACAATGCTTATCTGATGAACATTGCCGAAGGACTGAACCTGATCCCTTACGGCACCGAAGATGACCTTTACGTAAACGGACGAATCACCGGCAACTCCCCTTATCTCACTTTCGAATGGAAAGCGGGCAAGGATGGTAAATCCTATCAGGTTCAGACGCAACTGATCGGAGAATACAACTTCCCCAATGCACTGGCTGCCATCACCATCGGTCGCTTCTTCGGAGTGGAAGATGCAAAGATCAACGAAGCCTTAGCCGGATATACACCACAGAACAACCGCTCGCAACTAAAGAAAACGGACGATAACACACTGATCATCGACGCATACAACGCCAATCCGACCAGCATGATGGCTGCCTTACAGAACTTCCGCAACATGGAAGTTCCTCACAAAATGCTCATCCTTGGTGATATGCGCGAACTGGGTGCCGAAAGCGCTGCCGAACATCAGAAGATAGCAGACTACCTCAAAGAATGCGCGTTCGAAAAAGTATGGCTGGTAGGAGATCAGTTTGCAGCAGCAGAGCACTCCTTCCAAACCTATCCCAACGTACAGGAAGTAATAAAGGAACTGGAGGCCGACAAGCCGAAAGGATACACTATCCTGATCAAAGGGTCCAACGGAATTAAACTCAGTTCGGTTGTAGATTATCTATAATATCGCTGTTAATTTCTCAAAGTATTCTCATGCCTTTGAAAAAAAATTCTCACCACGATGAGAAAAAATACTCATGCCTATGAGAATATTTTCTCACTGCAATGAGAATTTTTTCTCATAGGCATGAGTATGATTATGCATTACTACAGTCTTCTATTCCCTTCTCATCATTCGCGGACGAACCACATAATAAGCCACTAAACTGGCAAGGATGGCACCCACCGAGTTGGCGGCAAAGTCCAGCCAGTCTCCTCCCCGATAAGTCGTGCAATATTCTTGCAGCAATTCCACACAGCCGCTGAACAGTATGGGACAGAGGAATGCCCCTACCCATGCGTGCCATAACGGTGCGTCATCACGACGATGCGCCCGCAGAAATTCCAGCCATAACATACCTGACATACCAAAGTACATACAGATGTGAACTAATTTATCTAAGTTAGGGATTTCATTCAAGTCCGTTTTAGGAGGTTTGAAGAAAGACAGATAAATCACAGTTAAGATGATAAAAAGTGAAATAGGATATTTCTTAATATAAGATAGCATATCTAAATAAAATTACGATTCCGGTACAAATATAACTATCATTTTCTATATTTGCATTTTAATACGTACATTTTATAACGATTTGTAAGACAAAACAAGATTTATGACGAAAATTGATAGAGCGAACTTCGGAAGTAAATTAGGCGTAATACTTGCTTCCGCCGGCTCGGCAGTAGGATTGGGAAACATCTGGAGATTTCCCTATGAAACGGGTAATCACGGTGGCGCAGCCTTTATACTGATCTATTTAGGATGCGTTTTTCTTTTGGGACTTCCCATTTTGATTGCCGAATTCCTAATCGGACGCCGTTCGAGGGCAAATACAGCGGGAGCCTATCAGAAATTAGCTCCCGGCACTCATTGGCGCTGGGTGGGACGCATGGGAGTCCTCGCAGCTTTTCTGATTCTCAGTTATTATTCCGTAGTGGCAGGATGGACGCTGGAGTATGTGTATGAAGCTCTTACGAACGGCTTTACGGGTAAGACTCCCACAGAATTCATCTCTTCCTTCCAGCAGTTCTCCAGCAGTCCGTGGCGACCGGTCTTGTGGTTGGTTCTGTTTCTGTTGGTTACTCATTTTATTATTGTCAAAGGTGTGGAGAAAGGTATCGAGAAATCTTCCAAGATCATGATGCCGACTCTGTTCATTATTATATTGATACTTGTAATCTGTTCGGTTACCCTGCCGGGAGCTGGTGCGGGTATCGAGTTTCTGCTGAAACCGGATTTCAGCAAGGTGGACGGAAATGTATTTCTGAGTGCGATGGGACAGGCTTTCTTCTCCCTTAGTCTGGGGATGGGATGTCTCTGCACCTACGCTTCTTATTTCAGCAAAGAAACCAATCTGACCAAGACAGCATTCAGCGTAGGGATTATAGACACGTTTGTAGCAGTATTGGCAGGCTTCATTATCTTTCCGGCCGCATTCTCTGTAGGGATACAACCGGACGCGGGTCCGAGCCTTATCTTTATCACACTGCCCAATGTATTCCAGCAGGCATTCAGCGGAGTACCGATATTGGCCTATATCTTCTCCGTCATGTTTTACGTATTGCTTGCCATGGCAGCGCTGACTTCCACCATTTCCCTGCACGAAGTGGTCACCGCTTATCTGCACGAAGAATTCAACTTCACACGCGGCAAGGCAGCCAGACTGGTGACCGGAGGATGTATCACCCTAGGTATCCTTTGTTCATTGTCGCTCGGAGTGATGAAAGGATTCACCATCTTCGGACTGGGAATCTTTGACTTGTTCGACTTTGTCACAGCGAAGATCATGCTGACACTCGGCGGTCTGTGTGTTTCTATCTTTACCGGATGGTATCTCGACAAAAAGATTGTCTGGTCGGAGATCACCAATGACGGTTCGCTGAAAGTTCCCGTATACAAACTGATCATCTTTATATTAAGATATATCGCACCGATTGCCATCTCTCTGATCTTTATCAATGAGTTGGGACTTATCAAACTATAATGTGGAAAGACTTTTTTTATTTTACTAAAACCGAACGACAAGGCATTATCGTCCTTGTCGTTCTTATTATAGGGGTATACACAATCCCCGCACTCTTGCAAGCTTTCTCCGGACCGGAGAAAACCGACCCGGCTGAACAGGAGAAATCCGAAAAGGAATATAATGAATTTATCTCTTCCATAAAAGAAGTAAAGCAGAACAAGAAATATCCGGTTTACAGAGACAAGTATTCATCGCCCGCCTATCCGAAAAAAGAAATCAGACCGACAGCGTTCGATCCGAATACCGCCGACTCCGCCACTTTCCTCAGTCTCGGCTTGCCTCCCTGGATGGCAGGTAATATTCTGCGATACCGCAGAAAGCAAGGCAGATTCCGACGTCCGGAAGACTTTCGGAAAATATACGGGCTGACGGAAGAACAATACCGGACTCTTCAACCGTATATACGCATTGCCGAAACACCGGTCCTTCAAGATACCAGCCGGATATTAGTAGTACAAGCGACTGCCCCATATGATACTTTAATGAAATACCCGCCGGGCACTATCATCGACCTTAATCAGGCGGATACCACCGAACTTAAAAAGATTCCGGGGATCGGAAGCCGGATTGCCCGATCGATTGTAAACCGTCGCCGGTTATTGGGAGGATTCTATCAAATAGAACAGTTAGGGGAGATTCGGTTAAAAGCGGAAAAACTCCGTTCGTGGTTCTCCGTGGATGCCGGAAAGATTCACCGGATCAACATCAATAAGGCAAGTGTAGAGCGAATGATGCATCATCCGTACATCAGCTATTATCAAGCCAAGGTCATTGCAGAGTACCGGAAGAAGAAGGGGAAAGTAAGAGACTTGAAACAACTGATGCTTTACGAGGAATTCACACCCGCAGATTTCGAACGAATGGCGCCTTATGTTTGTTACGACTAGAATCGTATTTGTTGTGATATATAAAAAAAGATGCATTCCTATCACACCAGACAAGAATGCATCACACACAAACAAAACAAACACTCTACTGACATCTTCACAGACTTACGTAGAGAAGCGACTATAAATATATAGCTAAAAGATTGAACTCACACAATCTTCTAGTGATTTGGTATCCATTTTTAGAAGTTTGGTTTCCTTATTAATCTTTTTTAATTGTGCCATCCACCATATGTACCGTTCTATCGGTGATTTTGGCCAGTCCTTCATCATGGGTAACGATGACGAAAGTCTGTCCCAACCGGTCCCTCAGGTCGAAGAACAATTGGTGTAAATCTTCTTTATTATGTGTATCGAGACTTCCGGAAGGTTCGTCCGCAAGGATGACTGCCGGATGGTTAATCAAGGCACGTGCTACGGCCACCCGTTGCTTCTCTCCTCCCGACAGTTCGTTCGGCTTATGGGAAGCACGGTCGGTGAGTCCCATGAAAGCCAGTATCTCCATAGCACGTTCGTTTGCTTCCTTAGACGATACTCCGGCGATAAATGCGGGGATCATCACATTCTCCAACGCGGTAAACTCCGGCAGAAGCTGATGAAACTGAAACACAAAACCGATATTCTTATTGCGGAAAGCGGACAGTTCTTTCTCCTTCATCCGGCTGACTACCGTTCCGTCAATCGCCACCGTGCCCGCATCCGGTTCGTCAAGCGTTCCCATGATCTGTAAGAGAGTCGTTTTTCCGGCTCCGCTAGGTCCTACGATACTGACGATCTCACCTTTATTGATTTCCAGGTCAATGCCTTTCAGCACCTGCAAAGAACCAAAACTCTTGGTTATTCCTTCTAATTTTATCATAATAGCTTCTTAGATTCGTTTAATGACATATTCCGCCAGATAGCAGCCGAAGACTGCCGGCATATAGCTGACCGTTCCGCAGGTCGATTTCTTATTCCGTTCGTCATCCGTGAGCAATACCGCTTTCGGGTCCGCCTGTTCGGTACTGAATACGACGGGAAGTTTACGCTTTACTCCCATTTTCTGCAAACGCTTCCGCACCGCTTTGCTGAGTCCGCAGTGATAGGTATCCCAAAGATCGGCAAAGCGAATCTGCGTAATATCGCTCTTCGCGCCTGCGCCCATGCTGGAAACAATCTTTATATGACGCTTCATCGCTTCATAGATCAGAAAGCATTTGGGGCTGATCGTATCGATGGCATCCACTATGAAGTCAAACTTAGCGGAGTCCAACAGTTCGGGGATGTTCTCGTCTTTCAGATAGACGGGTAAAACGGTCAGTTCAATATCCGGATTGATGTCTTGGTAGCGTGCCGCCAACACTTCCGCTTTCGGCATCCCCAGGGTGGAGTGCATGGCAGGAAGCTGACGGTTCATATTGGTAGGCTGCACGGTATCCGCGTCTACAATCGTCATCCTGCCTACCCCAGCCCGGCAAAGCATTTCGGCAGCATACGCCCCCACGCCTCCCAGCCCGACAACCAATACATGCGAAGCACGGATACGCTTCATTTTCTCTTCTCCCAACAGGAGTTCTGTCCGTTGTTGCCAGTTATTTTCTTCCATCAGCTTTTCTTAAACCATTTATAAAACCATTTGCCCACCTTTTCATAATGCTGCGATTCGTTGTAACCACGCGGGTCGGAGAAAGACACAATCTCCTGCGGATCGCCGAACTGGTCGGGGTACAGGATAATCAGACTGTTGTTGGAGAAATACTTGCTCAGCTGTGCCGGCAGACGTTCAAAGGACGGATCATACGAGATAGAACCCCGACGGGCAGAGATGACAACGAATAAATGATCGTAGTTCACCTGTCCGGTCAGCAGCAGAAGGTCGCCCCACTCTTCGAGCAGAGAAAATTCGGTCGGGGTACCGCTGAATTTCTTCTTCACCAGTTGTTGCAGACGCATCAGTGTACGTTCGTTGGCAAAGAAGTGCACACGGCAGCCGAGAATGCTTCCCATCCGGCAGAAATGCTCTACCCATTTGGAAAAACCGGTTTCAAATTCGGCTTTGGGCGGAACGGCGATGATGATGCGGCGGAGCGTATTGACCGGCATCAGGAATTTGGCTATCATCACTTCGCGGTGAGTACCTTTCAGCAGGCTTTCGGCAAGGTTGCCAAAGAAGGAATCGACGATATTCGCCTTGCGGTGCAGACCGATCACTACATCCGTAGCCTCATATTCCTTAATCGTATGTATAATCCCCGAAGCAATGTTCAGATCGTAGCGGCTTACCATCGTCACCGGTACATCGGCGGCAGCGGCAATCATTGCGGCTTTTTCGAGATTCCGCTTGCCTTGCAGTTCCTTATTCTCCGAGCTGTTATTGTCATTAATCACATTCAGGGCAATCATGCCATTCTTCTGCTTGGCATCCTTGATCACCAGGGCGAGATTCACCAGGTTCTCAATCGTTTCCGGATTAGCTACCGGAATCAGAATCTGCTCCATCGCTTTCTTCGCTCCCTTATCTTCGGGCTGCGCATCTTCGTTCAGTGCAAACCGGCGGGCGGAACGTTCCGTTACCAGCGAACTGATGACACAGGTGAAAAGGATCATCACGACCGTACCGTTCAGTACGTCATCATTGAGCAGACGCTCTCCGTTTTCCATGATAATTTCGTGCCCGATCAGCACCGCTGCCAGCGTAGCCGCCGCCTGTGCATTACTGAGTCCGAAGATCATGCTGCGTTCATTGGGCTGCATACGGTAAATCTTCTGCGTGATCCATGCGGCAAGCCATTTACTGAAAGTAGCTACCACTGTCATGACTACCGCCACTTTCAATGCTTCGCCCCCCGTAAACAGGCTTCTGACATCGATAATCATACCGACACCGATCAGAAAGTAAGGAATGAACAAGGCATTTCCCACAAATTCCAGACGGTTCATCAGCGGAGAGACATGAGGAATCAAGCGGTTCAGGACCAATCCGGCAAGGAAAGCTCCCAAAATTCCTTCCATTCCTACAAACTCCATCAGTCCGCCTCCGAGGAAGACCATCGCCAGCACGAACACGAACTGCATCACGCTATCGTCATACTTCCGGAAGAACCAGCGTCCGATGCGGGGGAAGAAGAAGATAATAAGGAAACCAAGGAAGGCTACTTTCGCAACGAGGAACACCCAGAACAGACCATCGACGGTGCCTTTAAACATTCCGCCAATAACGGCAAGGATGATAAGGGCAAGAGTGACCGTAATGGCCGTACCACCGATAGTAATATTGACACTGCGCAGACGGGATAATCCGTAACGGCTGATAATAGGATAAGCAATCAAAGTGTGAGAAGCGTACATACTGGCGAGCAGCACTGCGGTAAGAAAACCGTATCCCAGCATGCTCATACTGCTCCATATACCCAGCGCCATAGGAATCAGGAAAGTAAGCAAGCCGAAGACAACGCTCTTCATCCGGTTTTTCTTGAAGTCCTCCATGTCCATTTCGAGTCCGGCAAGGAACATGATATAGTAAAGCCCCACTTTACCAAACAGTTCGAAGCTGCTGTCACGGTCGAGCACATGGAATCCGTGTTCGCCGATCAGCACACCGGCCAGAATCATACCGATAATATGAGGTATATGAAGGCGCCCCAGAATCATCGGAGCAAAGAGAATGATAATTAGCACCAGAAAAAACACCCAAGTCGGATCGGTTATCGGTAACGCTAAATTGAATTCAAACAGGTTCATAGGTCCGTGGTTTTAGGATTTCTACGCAAAGGAACAAAAAAGTTCGCAGAATCACAATGCAGGTATTATAAATCTCATCCTCCTGTTTATTTAATAGGAATAATAGCAACAATTGCAGAAGGATAGTTGTTGGAGATAAAAAGAAAACTTAACTTTGCATCCATCCCAATAAAATGAACGCATTATGGCAAAAGGAATCCCATACGGCATATCGGACTTCAGCAGGCTGATAGACCAAAATTATTATTATGTAGATAAAACGCATTTCATTCCCCAGATAGAAGAAATAGCAAACTACCTTTTCCTTATTCGTCCCCGACGGTTCGGCAAGAGTGTATTTCTCACCATGATGCGTGCCTATTACGATATTTCACAGAAAGATCGTTTTGAAGAACGGTTCGGCAATCTATGGATCGGTAAGCACCCCACCCCGCTTCAGGGAATCTACCAGGTGCTCTATTTTGACTTTTCCAAAGCAAACCTGGGACGTGGAAGTCTGGAAGACAACTTCAACAATTATTGCTGCATACAGTTGAACGACTTCTTCAGTACTTACCGGGAATACTACCAAGGCGAGAAAGAACTGGAGCAAATCATCGCTTCTACCGAAGCCGCTACAAAGCTGCATTGGCTGGAAGCCACCGCCCGCCGCCTGGGACATTTGCTCTACCTCATCATTGATGAATATGACAACTTTACGAATGTCATCCTGAGTGAACAGGGGAAAAACCTTTTCCGCGACCTGACCCACGCCAGCGGCTTCTACCGAGAATACTTCAAGCAGTTCAAGGGTATGTTCGAACGCATCTTCCTGATGGGGGTAAGTCCTGTTACGCTGGACGACTTATCCAGCGGATATAACATAGACTGGAATATCAGTGTGGACCCACATTTCAATATGATGATGGGATTCAGCGAAACGGATGTACGGGAGATGTTCGGCTATTATCAGAAAGAAGGTATGCTGAAAGGAGATATAGATGCCATGATTAATGAAATGAAACCGTGGTATGACAATTACTGCTTTGCAGAAGCCAGTTTGAAGACCGATCCGAGAATGTTCAATTGCGACATGACGCTATATTATTTGCGTCACCGGGTTAATTTCGACGCCTCCCCTAAGGAATTGATCGACAAGAATATCCGTACGGACTACAGCAAGCTGAAAATGTTGGCACGCCTCGACCATGAGAATGTGTCGGGGGAAGACCGCATGAGTACGATTGAAGAGATAGCTGCTAAAGGAGAGATACTGGTAAACCTCCACACCTCCTTCCCGGCAGAGAAGATTGTTGAAACAGACAATTTCCGCAGCCTGCTTTATTATTATGGACTGCTTACAATGTGTGGCACACGTGGAGACCGTATTGTGATGTGCATTCCTAACAATTGCGTCCGTGAGCAGTATTTCGGATTCCTTCGGGAATACTACCAGCAGCGTAAGGAAGTATTCTTGCCTCACTTAAAAGATTTAATTGACGACATGGCCTTCGACGGACAATGGCGCCCTCTGTTTGAGTACATAGCCCTTGCCTATAAAGAAAACTCCGCCATCCGCGATGCCATCGAGGGAGAACACAATTTGCAAGGTTTCTTCAAAGCATACCTTGCTCTTGCTTCTTATTATCTGGTTCAGCCGGAATTGGAGATGAATTACGGATATTGTGACTTTTTCCTCCTGCCGGACAAATCCCGCTACCCGGACACGGCACACAGTTATATTCTGGAATTAAAATACCTCCCGCGCACCGCCACCGATAAGGAACTGGAAGAACAAGCGGAAGAAGGCAGAGGGCAACTAAAACAATATAGCCGGGATAAAAAGGTAACAACTATCAGTGAAGGGACTGCATTGCATTGCATTTTGCTCCAATTTAAAGGATGGGAACTGATAAAATGTGAAGAAGTATCTCCAAAATGCTGATTATATGATAAAATGTTCTAATTTTGCAGCGATTAACCACATTATTCACATTTAACAAAAGAAAAAGATGAAAGTAGCTATTGTTGGCGTAAGCGGAGCCGTAGGACAGGAATTCCTGCGCGTGCTCGATGAGAGAAATTTCCCGATGGACGAGTTAGTTTTGTTCGGTTCTAAACGCAGTGCCGGAACAACCTATACTTTCCGCGGTAAACAGATCGAGGTCAAACTCTTACAACACAACGATGACTTTAAAGGAGTAGACATTGCTTTCACTTCTGCCGGTGCAGGAACATCCAAGGAGTTCGAGAAAACAATCACCAAATACGGTGCTGTGATGATCGACAACTCCAGCGCTTTCCGTATGGACGCTGATGTGCCTTTGGTAGTGCCCGAAGTAAATGCCGCAGATGCGTTGGAGCGTCCGCGTGGCGTCATTGCCAATCCTAACTGTACAACTATCCAGATGGTAGTTGCACTGAAAGCCATCGAACAGCTTTCTCATATAAAAACCGTGCACGTATCTACTTATCAGGCTGCCAGCGGTGCCGGTGCTGCCGCTATGGACGAGTTGTACGAACAATACCGTCAGGTATTGGCCAACGAGCCTGTGACAGTAGAGAAGTTTGCTTATCAGCTGGCATTCAACCTGATTCCGCAGATCGACGTGTTCACGGAAAACGGTTATACCAAAGAAGAAATGAAGATGTATAACGAAACACGCAAGATTATGCACTCTGACGTGAAAGTCAGTGCAACCTGCGTACGTGTTCCCGCACTTCGTGCTCACTCTGAAAGCATCTGGGTGGAAACAGAACGTCCGATCTCGGTAGAAGAAGCCCGTGAAGCATTCGCCAAAGGCGAGGGTCTCGTTCTTCAGGACAATCCTGCTGAAAAGGAATACCCGATGCCGTTGTTCCTTGCAGGCAAAGACCCTGTGTACGTTGGACGTATCCGCAAAGACCTTACAAATGAAAACGGTCTGACATTCTGGATCGTTGGCGATCAGATCAAAAAAGGTGCTGCACTGAATGCTGTACAGATCGCTGAGTATCTGATCAAGGTAAAGAACGTATAAGATACATAGATAAAATGAAATAAAGGTCGGCTTGCTACACGACAATCGTCGCAGTGCAAGCCGATCTTCTTTATTTGCCTCGAAGTCACCAAGGCTTTCCTTTTCCCATCTCTCCTACAAGATTATTCTCCAAGAAGTAGTTCCAAATTCGGTTTCATGCCTTGAAACAAAAGGTTTCATGCCTTGAAACAAAAGGTTTCATGCCTTGGAACTAATAGTTTCAACCTTTGAAACCATTGGTTTCAAGCAATGAAACTAAAAGTTTCAAGCGCCTGAAACTATCTGAAACAACTGTCGATTGAAATGACTTGACCGTAACAACTGACTCATTTAACCTGTCCTTTCAAGCCATTTCAAACCATTTATCAGTCTATAATGAAGGAGTTGTCAGCTATTAACAACTGATTTCTCAGTTATTAATAGCTGGGATGCCAATTGTTAACAGTTGACACATCAGACATTAACATCCTGCAAATCAAAGCATAAAGCTAAACAAACGAGATTAAGTCCATGATGCAAGTGAGAGCAACCGTTTGCCCTCATACCTGCCGCCACAGTTGCTACCACACTGGAAACCACGATGAATAAAGGGATACAGACCGTTTGTTAGAGCATGAGAGCAAAACTGCTATCAAATCACTATGGAGAGAAATACCTATTTATGGGTACTCGCATACTCCCAAAATAGTCATTATTTGCGATTGTAGTATTAACGATATAGAACGAAATTTGCACAAAATTTGTTCTATGAGGTTTCTTACACTTAAAATAATGCTCTGCTTGCTTCTTTCTTTGATCATTTCCAGAATTGAAGCCAATACTAACAATTATTCTATTTCCGGTCGTATATCCGACGAAAGGACGGGTTCGCCGTTGCCCGGCGCATCCATTTTAATCAAAGGCACCTATTTGTGGGCTGTATCCGACCAGAAGGGGGAATTTACGATACAAGGAATACAGGAAGGCAAGTATCAATTGGAAGTTTCCTTCCTCGGTTATGTTCCGGCAACGGTTCCGGTGAATGTGAACAACAGCATCAAAGGATTAAAGATACAACTGAAGGAAAATACACTTGCCCTGAACGACGTAATCGTTACCGCACAAGCTCCGAAGAGTGAGCTGAACACCACGCTCAACATCGGGAGTAACGCACTGGAACATCTGCAGATATCGAATGTAAGCGATATTTCCGCCCTTCTTCCGGGAGGAAAGACGAAAGTTCCGGACTTGACCAGCAACAATATTTTCTCTCTGCGCGACGGAGGTTCATCCGCAGGCAACGCGGCTTTCGGAACGGCGATAGAAGTAGACGGAGTACGCATCGGCAACAACTCTTCTTTCGGCAATATGACCGGAATAGATACCCGCAGCATCTCCGTGGCCGATATCGAATCGGTAGAAGTCATCACCGGAGTACCTTCGGCAGAGTACGGAGACTTGAACAGCGGTATGGTCAAAATCCATACGAAGAAAGGGAAGACTCCGTGGAATGTACTGCTATCCATCAATCCCCGCACAGAACAGGTATCCTTTTCCAAAGGGCTGGACCTCGGCAACGATAAAGGAATCGTCAACATAAGCGGTGAATGGATCAAGGCTACTCAAAAGCTTAATTCACCCTATACTTCTTATACCCGCAGAGGATTCTCCGCAGGTTACAGCAATACGTTCCGGAAAGTGCTCCGATTCGACATCGGACTGACCGGTAACATCGGAGGTATGAATACGAAGGATGATCCCGACGCATATACGGGAGAATATACCAAAGTCAGAGACAACGTTTTCCGTGCAAACACATCATTGGCATGGCTGCTCAACAAGTCATGGATTACCAACCTCAAACTGGATGCATCGGTGTATTACAATGATAACAAGTCGCATGCACATACACCTTATTCTTATGCGTCCGAACAGCCGGCAGTCCACGCCGAACAGGAAGGCTATTTCATTGCAGGCAAACTGCCTTACCATTTCTTTGCCGATCAGATTGTCGATTCCAAAGAACTGGATTATGCCGCTTCGTTGAAGTACGAATGGAACCGTCGTTTCAAGAACATAACCAGCAATCTGAAAGCAGGCATGCAATGGAAAGGAACAGGCAATGTGGGCGACGGAGAGTATTATCAGAATCCTTCGCTGGCTCCCAACGGATATCGCCCCCGTTCTTACTCGGCTTATCCGTATATGCACAATGTTTCGTTGTATGCGGAAGAAAGCCTGTCGGTACCTGTCGGCAGCACCATGCTGAGGCTGATGGCGGGATTGCGTTGGGAGAATCTGTTCATCAGCGGAACGCAATACGACAAGCTGAACACACTGTCGCCACGTTTCAACGCCAGATGGCAACTGAACGAAAACATAGCGATTCGGGGCGGATGGGGAGTGACCGAGAAGCTGCCTTCGTACTATGTACTCTATCCCCGACAGGAGTATCGGGATATTCAGACTTTCGGAGTCTCATACAATAACAATGAGTCGGCTTACGTCTATTACAGTCAGCCATATACTTTATTACACAACGAGAAACTCCGCTGGCAGAAGAATCAGAATGCCGAAATAGGAGTTGACATCAATGTAGCCCGCACCCGTATTTCGCTGGTAGGCTACTTTAACCGTACGAAGATGCCTTATAAATATACAAGTTCCTATACTCCGTTCGCATACAATGTTCTACAGTTGCCGGAAGGATTCGAGCTGTCCGCCAATCCGCAGATTACCGTAGACAATCAGACGGGCATGGGATATATACGGGACGATGAGGACAGTTACTGGACACCGCTGGACGTAAAGGTGAAAGACCAGACTTTCGTCAGGTCAACCTCTCCCGATAACGGACCGGACATCACCCGCAGAGGAGCGGAAATGATCATCGATTTTCCGGAGATCACTCCTCTCCGTACGCAGTTCCGTGTGGATGCGGCCTATACATATACCAAATACATAGACAATTCCTTGTCTTATTACTACCAAAACGGATGGTCGCACACCAGTCTCGCCAACCGTTCCTACCAATATGTAGGTATATATGCCAACGGCGATAACTCATCCACGACCGCCAACGGCAAGCGCACTCACTCGCTGGATGCCAATATCACAGCGATCACCCGTATCCCGAAAGCAAGGCTGATCATATCCTGCAAACTGGAAGCCTCGCTCATCAAGCGGTCGCAGAATCTCTCCGAATATAACGGTACGTCCTACGCGTTCAATGTCAGCGAGAACAGCAACGAGAAAACAGGAGGCAGCATCTACGACGGAAATTCTTATACGGCTATTTATCCGGTTGCCTACCTCGACCAGAACAACGAGGTACATCCGTTCACCGCCGCCGAAGCCGAAAATCCGGACTTCGCGCATCTGATACGTAAATCGGGCAATGCCTATACTTTCGCAGCCGACGGATATGATCCGTATTTCTCTGCCAATATCAGCATTACCAAGGAGATAGGCGATCATGTTTCGCTGTCGTTCAACGCGATTAATTTCACGAACTCACGGGCGTATGTGAAATCATACGCAACCGGAACCAGTGCAATCTTTACCCCGAACTTTTATTATGGACTAACCTGCCGCATTAAACTTTAGAAATATGAAACAACAGTCAATCTATATCGTACTGCTTTTCGTCACATCCTTACTCGGAGGATGTACGGACCTCGACAAAGGCAATCCTTACGAAGACCAGCTGCACACCTTGCAGGTGACTGCCGTCTATCCGGACGAATACGCGGAATACCTTCGGGAAGGCATCACCGTCCAAATCGAAGACATCGACCGCGGCAATTCCTACAAGACGGTAACCGACCAGAACGGTACAGCGCAATTCGCCCTGACCAACGGCATATACCGCATACAAATCAGCGATAAAGCCGATCAGCATATATTCAACGGACTGGCAGACAAGGTAAAACTCGTAAACGGGGATGTCACACTCAACGTTCCGCTCACACACTCCAAAGCCGGTGCCATCATTATCAAGGAAATCTATTGCGGAGGATGTACCAAGCTGCCGCAGGAAGGTACTTATCAGGCTGATAAATACATTATCCTGCACAACAATGATTCCCAGACGCAGTATCTCGACCATTTGTGTTTAGGTACGCTCGATCCTTACAACTCCCAGTCCACCAACGTATGGGTGACGCAGGACGAAGCAACCGGAGCAACCATTTTCCCCGATTTCGCTCCTATCGTCCAGTGCATCTGGCAATTCGGCGGTAACGGCACTTCCTTCCCGCTGGCACCCGGTGCAGATGCAGTCATCGCCGTCAACGGCGCCATAGATCATGCCGCCCAATACCCGCTGTCGGTCAATCTGAACAAACCGGGATATTTTGCCTGCTACAACAATGTTTATTACTGGAATACGATGTATCATCCTGCTCCGGGCGACCAGATCAGCCACGACCATTATCTGGACGTGGTCATCAAACTGGGACAGGCGAATGCCTATACATTCTCCATATTTTCTCCCGCCACTGTCATCTTCAAGGCTCAGGACACTACGATACAGGAGTATGTACAGCAAACAGGCAGTGTGATACAAAAGCCCGGCAGCACGGTGGATCAGGTCATCAAGATTCCGCTCGACTGGGTGATTGACGGGGTAGAGGTGTACTATGGCGGTTCGTCGAGCAATAAAAAACGCATTTCGCCTTCCATCGATGCCGGATATGTCAGCCAAAGCGCACTGTATGACGGACGCAGCCTGCACCGTCGGGTAGACGAGGAAGCATCGAAGGAGGCCGGTTATGAAATACTGGAAGATACGAACAACTCTTCCGCCGATTTTTATGAAAGAGAACAACAATCCCTGCATGAGTAATATGAAAGGAATATATATAGGATGTATGCTGTTGTGTATAGCAGCCGTAAGCTCGGCACAGACTTACGATGTTATCGAACGACGAAATTCATGGAATGCCGGAACAAACGTAACGGGAATCATGATGGACAGCGTCACCGTCTCCTACGCCGAGCTGTACGGCAAAAACAATCATGGTGACTTCCGCAACTACTACGAAGCCGGCAAATTATGGAGTGCCGGTGCAGTAGCCAAGTCCATCACACACTTAAAGAAGTATTCTCTGATCGGCTCGTTCTCATTCGACCACACTTCCGGCAAGGATATGAGCGGCTCCATGTTCATTCATCCCGGATTTTATCCGGTAGACCTGCTGGAGTTTACCCCCGGCCGAAAGGATTTGCAAACTTATGCGTTCATGGGAGGTATAGCAGCAGATGCCGGCACCAACTGGCGCATCGGCGGAAAGATCGATTTCACCTCTGCCAATTACTCCAAACGCAAGGACTTGCGGCATACCAACTACAGACTGGACTTAAAAGTCGCTCCCGGCATCATGTATCATTCGGACCATTATGCGATCGGATTCTCTTATATTTTCAGAAAAAACAGCGAATCCGTTTCAGCAGAAGAGATCGGAACAGCCGCTACACCTTATTACGCATTCCTTGATAAAGGACTGATGTACGGTGCCTACGAAGCATGGTCGGGAAGCGGAGTCCATCTGAGCGAATCGGGTATCAACGGATTCCCCATCAAGGAACTGTCTCACGGAGCAGCAGTTCAGGTCCAATGGGGATCGCTTTACGGAGATGTGGAGTATCTGCATTCTTCCGGTTCCGCCGGAGAGAAAGAGGTTATCTGGTTTAAGTTTCCGGCACACCGGATTACATCGCATCTGAGATACCGTTTCGCCAAAGGCAGTACCGAACATTTCCTGCGGATCAACCTCTCATGGTCACGCCAGACAAATGACGAGAATGTATTGGGACAGGAGATATCCAACGGAATCACGACTACCCATGTTTACGGTTCCAACCGGATTTTCGAAAGAAAGGCTTTATCCGTTCAGCCCGAATATGAGTTGATCGCTCCTAAAGGAGAATTGCGTGTCGGAGCCGAGATTTCGTCTTTTAAAAGCATGACTACCCAAATGTACCCTTATGTCGCGTCACAGACAATGACTTGTGGACGGGTTTACGCATCCGGCGTACTTCATGCCGGAAGATTCGATGTGAAAGCTGCCGCAAGTTTATCCATAGGAGACTTCACGGAGAAGAGCAGGACTACTGAAACGACAGCCGAACCGGGCGATCCTCCATACCGCCTGACAGATTATTACCATCTGCAGAATGAGTATGCAACTGCCCCACGGGCGACAGTGAACGTCGGATTACGCTATCACTTTCATCGGGGGATTTATGCCGAAATACAGGGCGGATATACGCACGGTTTCAACCTTGAATATATAGCAGGTTCGAGCCGTTGGAATGAGACGATTAAGTTAGGTTATACATTTTAAAATTATTCATTTACATAATATAAAACTATCAAATGATGAAAAAGGGGATATTATTTGTGCTGACAGCAGCATTTCTGGCATCTTGCCAGCAGGAGGAAAACGAGGGAGTAGCATCTGTGGACCGGGTGACCATCACTCCTATTATCACACGTGCCACAGAGGTTAATTTCGAAGATCAGGATCAGATCGGATTGAGTGTCACTAAAGAAGACGGCACTGTATATGCCACCAACGAGCTTATGACTTTCAATGACGGAGCTTTCGCCGGAAGTCTGAAATGGTATCCCGAAGGAGCAGACAAGTCTTCATTCGTGGCTTACTATCCTTACAGCGCAACCGGTGTACCGACTTCATTCACCGTGCATGCCGACCAGACCACCAACTACGGAATTTCCGACTTTATGGCGGCAAGCAAATCCGACGTACTTCCTTCGGTGAACTCCATCAGCATGATCTTCAAGCACATGCTGACCAAACTGGTTATTAATGTGACAAACGAAACGAATTTGGATATTTCATCTATAGTGCTCAAAGGTTCTGTTCCTACTGCCAATATCGATTGGGCAACCATGAAGACAACCGTAAACGAGAGCGCCGCCGCCACAGACATCACAGCACAACAAGTGACAAAGAATAAGACTTTTCGTGCCATTGTAGTCCCGCAGACGGCTGCGTTCACTCTTGCAGTAACAACTTCAGATAACAATACATTGATGCAAAAGCTCGTATCCACAGATTTAGTTCAAGGCGGACAATACAGTGTCAATATACGTGTATTACCCGATAATATCATCGTTACACTCAGTGGTGAAATCGAGAACTGGACAGACGAGGGAGAGATCAAGGGAGATGAGCCGGAAGTTCCTTTTGAAGAGCATGACGGATATTTCATCTATGACGGCATCACCTACAATACGGTAACTCTCTCCAACGGAACAACATGGATGGCGGAACCATTACGCTATGTACCGGATGGATATACTCCGTCAAGTGATCCGGCTGCAGATTCTCACATCTGGTATCCGTACGAATTGGGTACAGTTGACGGTACACTTACCGCTAAAGCATTGCAGGACGAAGCCTCTATCAAGCAGTACGGTTATCTCTACGACATTCATGCCGCACTTAGCGGCAAAGCAGTTACTCCGGAAAACTGCTACGACTTTGAAGGAGCACAGGGCATCTGTCCGAAGGGATGGCACATCCCGACTCGCGCCGAATATTTCAGCCTTGTAGGTAATTCGACCAAAGATGTGGACGGCAATAGTCTGGAAAACGGAAAAGACGCTCTTTTCTATGACACAGCATATGACGGTGGTAAAATCCCGACACTCAACGAGGCTAAATTTAATTATCAATTCTCGGGAGTACGTATGTCAACCGGTTATTCAGCCGTCCCCAAATATCAGGCAACGGCAATAACCAGCAGCAACAGTACGGTAACCGAATGGTTTGGAAAACCCAGTATGAGTTATTACATGACTTCAACTGCATATAAGCCTATTTATAGTACAAGCACCGGCGACCTGACCAATATTCAGTTCTTCGGACTAATGAGCACATTCTCAATGGCGAAGTATCCGGAAGGCAGATTGTCTCTGAGTTATATCAGTGTACTTAGCGGTCAAACAGTTCGTTGTGTAAAGAACCAGAACTAAAAGCCATTTGCAAGTTCATAAAAAAGAATATAAACTACATAAAAACAAAAAGTAACAATGAAAACAAAAAAGCTAAGCATCGCAATCGCTCTACTGGCGGTTGCCGTTATCGGAACCTCTTGTGGAAACAAACAGCAGAAAAGTTCCTCGGACACAACAACAGAACAGACCACTTCGTCTGCTTTAGAAATTGACTCTCTTCTTGCAAATGCAGAAAACCTTGCAGGAAAAGAAGTAACCATCGAAGGCGTTTGCACACATACCTGCAAGCATGGCGCCAAGAAAATCTTCCTGATGGGCAGTGACGACACACAAGTGATCCGCGTAGAAGCCGGCACACTGGGAGCATTCGACCCGAAATGTGTGAACTCCATCGTCCGCGTCACCGGAACACTGAAAGAACAACGCATTGACGAAGCCTACCTCCAAAACTGGGAAGCACAACTCAAAGCGCAAGCTGCCGAAAAACACGGAATCGGTGAAGCCGGTTGTGACACAGAGAAGAAAGCACGCGGCGAGACAGCCAACACGCCCGAAGCCCGTATCGCCGACTTCCGCGCGAAGATAGCCGACCGAAAAGCAAGCAGCGGCAAAGAGTATCTGTCTTTCTATTTCATGGAAGCTAATTCGTATGAAGTGGAGTAGCAGCATCCGTAAATGGAGCAGGCTGATACACCGTGATTTATCCTTTTTCTTTGCCGGAATGGTCTTGATTTATGCCATTTCCGGCATTGTGATGAATCACCGTGACACCATCAACCCGAACTTCTCCATCGAACGGAAAGAATATAAGATTGCCGAAAAACTGCCGGGCAAAGAGGGAATGAAAAGGGAAAATGTACTGACTCTGCTGCAACCATTGGGAGAGGAAGGCAACTATACCAAGCACTATTTCCCGAAAGAGGACATCATGAAAGTGTTCTTGAAAGGCGGGTCCAACTTGCAGGTAAACGTCCGTACCGGAGAGGCAGTCTACGAATCTGTCACCCGCCGCCCGCTTATCGGAGCAATGGCACGCCTGCACTACAACCCCGGACAATGGTGGACTTACTTTGCGGATATTTTCGCAGTCGGCCTCATCATCATCACCCTTTCCGGAGTCATCATGCTGAAAGGCAACAAAGGTATTATCGGCAGAGGAGGAATAGAAATGATTGTCGGAATCGTGATTCCCGTCCTTTTTCTTCTCTTCTTTTGAACAGAATAACTGATATAATAAAATGGAACAAATCATAGAATGTAACAACCTGACGCACTACTACGGCAAACGGTTGATTTACGAAAATCTTAGTTTCACAGTCCCCAAAGGCCGCATCCTCGGACTACTGGGCAAGAATGGTACGGGCAAGACCACAACCATCAACATCCTGAGCGGCTATCTGAAACCACGTTCCGGAGAATGCCGCATCTTCGGACAAGAGATACAGACGATGGCTCCGGCATTACGCCGCAACATCGGGCTGCTGATAGAAGGGCACGTACAGTATCAATTCATGACCATCACCCAGATTGAGAAGTTCTACGCAGCCTTTTACCCCAATCAATGGAAAAAAGAGGCTTATTATGAACTGATGAACAAACTGAAAGTAGCTACCGGACAGCGCATCTCCCGTATGTCTTGCGGACAACGTTCACAAGTAGCACTCGGACTGATTCTGGCTCAGAATCCCGAACTTCTTGTATTAGATGACTTCTCCCTCGGACTCGACCCCGGTTATCGCCGCCTGTTTGTAGACTATCTCCGCGATTATGCACGTTCCGAAGGCAAGACTGTCTTTCTGACTTCGCATATCATTCAGGATATGGAACGACTGGTAGACGACTGTATCATGATGGACTACGGAAAGATACTGATTCAGAAGCCGATTGACGAATTACTGAAAGAAGGACGCCGCTATACCTGTACTGTTCCCGAAGGTTACGAACTGCCCGCATCCGATGATTTCTATCATCCTTCCGTGATGCGGAATACACTGGAAACATTCTCCTTCCTCCCCCCCACAGAGGCGGAAGCGAAACTGAAATCCATGTCAGTACCCTATACGGACCTGCATAGCGAACATGTGAATCTGGAAGATGCCTTCATCGGTCTGACCGGCAAATACTGATTCAATTAAATAATTAAAGATTAAAAAGTAAATTAGAAGTCTCATGTACGCTATATTTTATAAAGAATGGATCAAGACACGGTGGTATTTTCTGCTTGCCGTAGTCACCACACTCGGTTTTACAGGCTACTGTATGCTTCGCATCAATCGGGTGATAGAAATGAAAGGCGCCGCGCATGTATGGGAAGTCATGATGCAGCGGGATGCCATATTCATCGATATGTTACAATACATCCCCCTAATTGCCGGAGTGCTGATGGCCATCGTACAGTTTGTTCCCGAGATGCAGCGCAAATGTCTGAAACTGACTTTGCACCTGCCCTATCCCGAACTGAAAATGACCGGCAATATGTTGTTCTCCGGTTTGGTACTGTTGCTTGTCTGCTTCGCTTCCAACTTCCTTCTGATGGAGGTCTATCTGAGCGGAGTACTGGCTCACGAACTGAAGAATCATATACTGCTGACCGCCCTCACGTGGTATCTTGCCGGTATTTCCGGCTACCTGCTCATCGCATGGATCTGCCTCGAACCGGCATGGAAACGCAGAATCATCAATCTCATTATCACCGTATTGTTACTGCGAATCTTCTTCCTGTCGCCCACGCCGGAAGCTTATAACAAATTCCTCCCGTATCTGCTGGTCTATACGTTGCTGACCGCGTCTTTCTCCTGGCTCTCCATCGTACGGTTCAAAGCGGGAAAGCAGGACTAGGATAATGAAGAATGAAGAACTAAAAATGAAGAATTAAATAAAGATGAAACGTTTCAGTACCCTACTATTATATGTCACCATCGCCTTCCTGCTTCTCTGGCAGTTGCCTTGGTGTTACAACTTCTTTGTCGTAAAGCCGGAGAAGACTCCTTTCACTCTATATAGTTTCGTGATCGGCGATTTCGCCTTGATGGGACAGGAAGAGGGAAAAGGAACCGTACGTCGCGACGCTGCCGGAAACATTTATTCCGAAGCAGCTTTCGACAGTATTCTGCCTATGTTTTATTTCCGCCAGTTGATGTCCGACGAACGTTTTCCGGATACGATTAACGGGATAGCTGTCACTCCGAAGATCGTGCAGACGGAGAATTTCAATTTCCGCAGCGTACCTACGGATATCAACGCTCCTTCCATCGGTCTTTATCCTCTGTTGGAATCGATGTCCGGGCGTGTAGACCTGAAGATGCCGGATGATGTTTTCCGCATTACTTCGCAAGGCATTGAGTTTATCGATATGGCTTCCAATAGCGTGAATGCAGAAAAAAGCCTCTTGTTTACAGAAGCTATGACCAAGAAGGATTTCCGCTTTCCGGCCATTGAGATCGTAGGAAACCCGACGGTGAAGAAGGAGTATGACGAAGGATACCTTCTGTTGGATGCCGACCGTCGTCTGTTCCATCTGAAACAGGTGAAAGGGCGTCCCTACGTTCGTGCTATCACTTTGCCGGAAGGATTAACATTAGAGCACCTTTATCTGACGGAATTCAGAAATAAAAAGACGCTTGCTTTCCTGACAGATATCAACAATGCTTTATATGTGCTGAAAAGCCGCACGTATGATGTGGTGAAAACAGGAGTTCCTGCATTCAATCCCGAAACGGACGCGCTGACCATCATTGGAAATATGTTCGACTGGACGGTACGGGTGACGAGTCCGTCTTCCGATAATTACTATGCTTTGAACGCGGATGATTATTCACTGATAAAGAAGCTGGAAAATAATTCGAATACTCATTATATGCCCGGCATCAGTTTCACTTCTTATACGGACAAGTATGTGATGCCGCGCTTTGAGTAATAACAGGAATAATAACTTTTAGGCACGGATTACACAGATTAACACGGTTTTAGCGTTGTGAAAGCATAAAGCTATCGTGTTAATTCGTATAATCCGTATCTTTTATTTCTAACATTCACAGAAAACAATAAAGAACCTTTCGCATTTATTCAACAAGAAACTGTACCTTTGCAAGCATGAACATTATCCAATCCGCAATTGCCTCTGCGTTGAACACAAACAAATACGGTAGATAACAACACTAATTTAAAGCCGTATGAGAATTTGCAAGGTATGTACATTTCTAAGTTTCTTCATTATATTATTATACAGTTGTGCACTTCCGCCTGAGGATGAAAAAGAGAGCCTTGAACCGGACAGTTCAACATCAGAACTTCCCTGGACAGGAGAAACCGAGAAATTCACGATTAATACCAAAGAAGGCGTACACTTGAATGATCCGCAGGAAGATGCAGGAACAGCATATATCACGATCCCCTCTTCTTCTGTAAGAAGCACCCGATGGGAATTCGGGGTACGGCTCACCTTTAATCCTTCCGCCAATAATTACGCCCGTTTCTATTTAGCCTCTTCATCGGAAATACTTTCCGGAGATCTGAACGGCTATTACATTCAGATAGGAGGAACAAAAGACAATGTAGCACTTTACCGGCAAAATGGGAATCAATCCAAATTACTGGCTTCGGGAAGAGAACTCATGAAAGGAAATAATTCTCCGAAATTATTTATCAAAGTAGAATGCGACGCCAACGGCTACTGGACTTTCTGGACACGCATGGAATCGGAAACCGAATATACGAAGGAGAAACAAATAAAAGACGCAAGTATCACAAAGTCAATCTGCTGCGGCATATACTGCGTTTATACAAAAAGCCGCTGTGACGGTTTCACTTTCCATCATATACAGTTGTCTGATGATGTAATAACAAGTACTGAACCGGACGACATACCGGACGTTCCGGATGAACCGGACAAGCCTGACACACCGGAATCGCCGGAATATCCTGACAATGTGAGAAATATGTTACTATTCAACGAAGTGATGTATGACAATGACAAAGACGGTGCCGAATACATCGAATTCTATAATCCTGTTGATCAGGATATCACTGTAAAGTCTCTGCGTCTGTTTAAAATGAGAGCAACGGGAGAAATATTCAGTACCACAATACTCAAACAGGAAGATGAAAATACAAACCTTGTTATTCCCGGCAAAGGATATATTTGTTTTACTCACTCCGCAACTACACTGATCAGAAAGCATAAGGTTGACGGCAAAAGTATAACCGAAATATCCAAATTTCCGCAACTGAGCAACGACGGAGGTTACCTTGCCTTGGCAACTGATGAAGAACATCCCCGCACGATTGATACCTGCCGTTTCATAGACTGGATGCACGACACTTCAGTCACTACAGGCATTTCATTAGAGAAGATATCTTCTGAACTTCCTTCTCTCAACAAAAACTGGCACTCATCGAGAAATGATACAGGTGGCACACCCGGAATAAAAAACTCATAAGAAGGATGCATTTATTTGATAAATTCCCTACATTTGTACAATTTGTAGGAAAAGCATATTTGAATATATTCACCCGCGAACGAATTTTAAGCAACAGATATGAGTCCAATTATCTTATCTATTACTATCATAGCATACTTTATGATCCTTTTCGCTATCTCCTATATAGCAGGACATAAAGCGGATAACGAAGGCTTCTTCGTCGGCAACCGCAAATCGGCATGGTATATTGTCGCCTTTGCCATGATTGGTTCCACTATCTCCGGAGTTACGTTTGTATCCGTACCGGGTATGGTACAAGCCAGCGGCTTCTCCTACCTGCAGATGGTACTGGGGTTTATCGTCGGACAGTTCATTATCGCATTCGTACTCGTTCCGCTTTTCTACCGGATGAATCTGGTTTCTATCTATGAATATCTTGAAAATCGCTTCGGAGCTTCTTCCTATAAGACAGGAGCCTGGTTTTTCTTTATTTCCAAAATGCTCGGAGCTGCCGTGCGGCTCTTTTTAGTATGTCTGACCTTGCAATTACTCATCTTCGAGCCTTTCCATATTCCCTTTATAATCAATGTCATACTGACAGTACTCATTGTCTGGCTCTATACTTTCCGGGGAGGAGTGAAATCATTGATATGGACTGATGTACTGAAAACATTCTGTCTGGTAGTCTCCGTCGTACTTTGTATCTACTATATAGCTTCCAGCCTGCATCTGAATTTCAGCGGATTGGTCTCAACGATTTCAGACAACGATCTCTCCAAAATGTTCTTTTTTGACGATGTCAACGACAAGCGATATTTCTTCAAGCAATTCCTGGCAGGAGTCTTTACCGTTATCGCCATGAACGGGCTGGATCAGGATATGATGCAACGGAATCTCAGTTGCAAGAACTTCCGTGACTCACAGAAGAATATGATTACAAGCGGGATTTCACAGTTCTTCGTGATCCTGCTCTTCCTGATGCTGGGTGTATTGCTCTATACTTTCACCGCCCGACAGGGAATCGAGAATCCCGGCAAGAGCGATGAATTGTTCCCAATGATCGCCACAGGCAATTACTTTCCGGGAATAGTCGGTATCCTGTTCATTATCGGATTGATAGCTTCGGCGTACTCCGCTGCCGGATCGGCCTTGACAGCCCTGACGACTTCTTTCACCGTAGATATTCTGAATGCGCACAAGAAAGACGAAGCGGCACTCTGCAAAATACGGAAACACGTGCACATCGGGATGGCGTTCGTGATGGGAATCGTCATCTTCGTATTCAATTTGCTGAATAATACAAGTGTGATTGATGCGATTTATACGCTGGCCAGCTATACGTATGGTCCAATTCTCGGACTATTCGCTTTCGGCATTTTTACTAAAAAACAAGTTTATGATCCATATATTCCGTTAGTAGCCATTCTTTCTCCTGCACTTTGCTACGTATTGCAAAGAAATTCGGAAGCCTGGTTCGATGGATATCAAATTAGCTACGAGTTACTGATATTGAATGCCGCGTTTACTTTTCTGGGGCTTTGCCTGCTCATCAAAAGGAAATCGTCAGCAGCCCCTATCAACAGCTCTTTAATAAAAAAACATTAAAATGAAAAAGAAAATCAATTGCTTCATACCTTTTGGCAATCCGAAAGATACGATACAAACTGTAAAAGAATTGCAAGCTTCAGAATTAGTGAACAAAATCTACCTGCTAAGCGCTGATACCAACAAAGAGTGCTTACCGGGGTGTGAATGTCTCCTCATTAACGGTCTCTACTCTACAAGTACGATTAAAACAATTGCTGACAACGCAGATGATGCCAGCTATCTTTTGCTTTACACGAAACAGACCCCGCTAAAACTAGGATTGTACGCACTGGAACGCATGACACAGATTATACAGAGTTCCTCAGAAAATGCAATGGTATACGCAGATCATTACCAACTGGTTGACGGAGTTCTCAAACAAGCTCCCGTTATTGATTATCAACAAGGAAGCCTCCGGGATGATTTTGATTTCGGTTCGGTGCTTTTATTCAATTCCGAAATTTTCACCCTTGCTTCAAGTATTCTGGAGGAAACAGTTTTCCAATATGCTGCATTTTATGAAATGCGTCTGATGCTAGGTAATCTATTTCAAATCATCCATATCAATGAGTTCCTTTACACAGAAATAGAAACAGATACCCGGAAAAGCGGAGAAAAACAATTCGACTACGTAAATCCTAAAAATCGGGAAGTACAGATCGAAATGGAGAAAGTTTGTATCAAGCATCTGAAAGAAATCAATGCCTATGTAAGACCTTCTTCCCGAACAGTAAACCTGGACAGAGAAGCTTTTGAGTTTGAAGCATCTGTCATCATACCTGTCCGTAATCGTATCCGGACCATTCGTGACGCCGTAAATTCTGCTTTGAGCCAGCAAACGACTTTTCCCTTTAATGTGATTGTGATCGACAATCACTCAACGGACGGTACCACCGAAGCCCTCCAGGAATTTAGTGCGGACAATAGACTAATACATATCATTCCCCAGGAGAATGATCTCGGTATAGGAGGTTGCTGGAATGTAGGAGTACACCATGAGAAATGCGGTAAATTTGCCGTGCAACTGGATAGCGATGACCTGTATAAGGATGAGCATACCTTACAGAAAATCGTCGATACCTTCTATCAGCAGAACTGTGCAATGGTGATAGGGACTTACCTAATGACGGATTTTCAGATGAACGAGATAGCTCCCGGTGTCATTGACCATAAAGAGTGGACAGTAGAGGACGGTCCCAACAATGCTTTACGTATCAATGGGTTGGGTGCCCCACGGGCCTTCTACACTCCCATCCTTCGCAAGATCAAATTCCCCAATACCAGTTATGGAGAAGATTATGCCATAGGTCTGAGTATTTCTCGTGAATATACGATCGGTCGTATTTATGATGTAATCTATCTTTGCCGCCGTTGGGAAGGCAACTCTGACGCAGCATTAGATATCGAAAAAATTAACCGGAACAATTTCTACAAAGACAGTATCCGAACCTGGGAGTTACAGGCAAGAATCCGGATGCACAGCATTGATGAAAGTTTTCAGCGTCTCGTCAACGAGATGATAGAAAAACAGAAAAAAGACTGGAAGCTGGCAAAAAAGAATTATAAGGAATTAGAACAGAATCTTAAAAAAGAAAAGACGCTGGAACTCAAACTAGGAGGGGACACCAAGAGAGTCAGATTCTTCCCAAATCCACAACGGGCAATCTCTACAATGGCCCAAACCGACTCTCAGTCCATACAAGAAAGACCTTGTTTTCTGTGCAATGACAATCGCCCGGCAGAACAAACGTCTTTGTCACTTGGACATTATGAGGTATGCCTCAATCCTTATCCGATTTTCCGCCGGCATCTGACCATAATTGAAGAGGAACATACCCCGCAAACCATCAAAAACCGTTTTGAGGATATGCTTTTCCTTGCCGAAAACATGAACGAGTTCCTCATCTTATATAACGGACCGGAATGCGGAGCTTCCGCCCCTGACCATATGCACTTTCAGGCAGCAGGAAAAGAGGAAAAGATTGCCAATCCTTTTGGGATGACTTTCATATCGGACATGCTTAGTTCTGAAGATAGCGTACATAGTCATCTAGAAAACGGGTTCACCACGAGCATTGGCATTTCATCTCCAAACAGAAGAGGGATCATTGAAATGTTTGAGTATCTTTACGATAAGATAGTTTCTATTTATCATGACAAAGAACCTTTAATCAATGTGATTGCCTGGTATGGACTCGAAACAGTAAACCGCACTGGAGGCGATGAAATAAAACAGTGGAACTGTATTATTTTCCTGCGTTCTAAACATCGGCCGGAATGTTATTATGCCCAAGGGAAAAAAGGCTTGTTGATAAGCCCGGCTATTGCGGAGATGTGTGGCGTATTCCCCATTGTAAGAGAAGAAGATTTGGATAAGATAACAGCTAAAAAAATCACTCAGATTTACAAGGAGGTCAGTTTGTCACAGGAACAGTTAAAAGCACTCACCGATCAAACATCCTAGTAAAGAAGAAATGGAAGAACCTCAGATTACAGTCGGTATCCTTTCGGGAAAAGAAATTGAATTTTCTTTTCCCGAAAGCTTCACTACTCCTGACGGTACAAAGGTTTCAGGGGCACAAAAGGCTGTTTATCAAAAAGAAAAGATATACTGGTCAGGGAAAGAATACGATGAATTGATATTCTACCCTCAGCCAAATGCCGGGATCTTCTTTGAGCTAAAGGATGTCACCATCGGCATCAATTTTCATTGGGAACGCAAAGAAGTACAACGCTTCCAGGGAGCTTTGAAAATCATTGTCGAAGGAGAGACACTGACCGCCATCAATGTAATCTCTATAGAAGATTACCTGACAAGTGTCATCTCATCAGAAATGAGTGCCACCGCCTCTTTGGAACTACTGAAAGCACATGCAGTCATTTCCAGAAGCTGGCTGATCAATAAATTGAGAGTGGAGAATGAAAAATGGAAAGCTACTATACAGCCGGACAGCGCAGCCAACTCTCCACTTTTCACTCTCAACTCTCAACTTATCAAATGGTATGATCATGAAGCGCATACGCATTTTGATGTTTGTGCGGATGATCATTGCCAACGCTATCAGGGAATTACCCGTGCTTCTACTTCACAAGCTATCGAAGCTGTTTCAGCTACCCGTGGAGAGGTGCTGATGTATGAAGGAAAGATTTGCGATGCGCGATTCTCCAAATGTTGTGGCGGTGCAATGGAAGAGTTTCAGAATTGTTGGGAGAATGTGAGGCATCCTTATCTGACCGGTAAACGAGATTACATACCAGAATCCCATGCTTCTGATTCGGAGAAACAAATAACAGGTCCGGCAATACAGCTTCCCGATCTGACGCAGGAAGAAGAAGCGGACCGATGGATACGAACTTCTCCGGATGCTTTCTGTAATACGCAGGATAAAAAGATTCTGAGTCAGGTTCTTAATAACTACGATCAGGAAACGACTGATTTCTACCGTTGGAAAATCAGTTATAGCCAACAGGAACTAGCTGAGTTAATCCATCAACGTTCGGGAATTGATTTCGGGGAAATCATAGACTTAATCCCTGTAGAGCGAGGAACTTCCGGACGCCTGATACGATTAAAGATAGTAGGTACTTTACGGACACTGACCATCGGAAAAGAATTAGAGATCCGACGTACATTGTCGCCTTCCCATCTTTATAGTTCAGCATTCCTTGTGGATAAGGAAAAAGGAGAAGAGGGAAATGTTCCAACCCGCTTTACACTGACGGGAGCCGGTTGGGGACACGGAGTAGGACTTTGTCAGATCGGTGCGGCAGTAATGGGAGAGCGAGGTTATTATTACAAAGATATTTTAGCTCACTATTATCCCGGAAGCAGACTTGAAAAACAATATGAATAACATCTGAGACTAATGCCATGATATCAACAAGAAATGCCAAGAACATAATACCAAGAAACAATCGAAATCCGTGGAGCTGGATTCCGACTCTTTATTTTGCGGAAGGACTGCCTTATGTGGCTGTGATGACAATTGCCGTTATCATGTACAAGCGCCTGGGATTGTCGAATACAGAAATAGCGCTTTATACTTCCTGGTTATATCTGCCTTGGACGATCAAACCATTATGGAGTCCTTTCGTAGATCTGGTCAAGACAAAGCGTTCTTGGATTATTGCCATGCAGGGTTTGATTGCTGCCGGTTTCGCCGGTATTGCCTTTTTTATCCCGACTCCACACTATGTGCAACTCACTCTGGCATTCTTTTGGCTGATGGCATTCAGTTCTGCCACGCATGACATTGCGGCTGACGGCTTTTATATGCTTGGCCTCAACAACAAAGAACAATCCTTCTTTGTAGGCATCAGAAACACTTGTTATCGTTTTGCCAATATCTTCGGGCAGGGAATCCTGGTTATGTTGGCAGGCTGGTTGGAAACATCGCATGGCAATGTTCCAATGGCCTGGAGCATCACTTTCTATCTGATGGCAGGATTATTCCTCGGACTGACACTATACCATCGCTTTATTCTCCCTCACCCTGCTTCAGATGTCAAAAGACCGGGGTTAACACCGGGTAAGTTACTGGAAGATTTCTTTAAGACATTCGTCACTTTCTTTGAGAAGAAAAACCTGGGACTTATGTTTTTCTTCCTGCTCACCTATCGGTTGGGAGAATCCCAACTTGCTAAAATAGCCTCTCCATTCTTATTGGATGGTGCCGAACAAGGCGGATTGGGATTATCAACCGCATCCGTCGGAGTCATTTATGGCACCATCGGCGTCGCCGCCCTACTGATAGGCGGCATCATCAGCGGTTTCCTCGTTTCCCGTGACGGTTTTAAGAAATGGATCATTCCCATGGCGCTGGCCATCAACCTCCCCGACCTTTTATATGTCTGGATGGCAGCAGCTACTCCGGACAACCTCCTGTTAATCTCCATTTGTGTAGCCATCGAACAGTTGGGATACGGCTTCGGCTTCACTGCTTATATGCTTTATCTGATTTATATTGCAGATGGTGAACACAAAACAGCTCATTATGCCATTGGAACAGGTTTTATGGCACTTGGCATGATGCTTCCGGGAATGCCGGCAGGATGGATACAGGAACATCTCGGATACACCAACTTCTTTATCTGGGTATGCGTATGCACCATTCCCGGCATCCTTGCTTCATGGATGATCCGCAATCGACTGGACAGTTCCTTCGGAAAAAAGAGATAAAATTGAATTACTTATAACTTAACACATTAAAAAGTAACAGTCATGAATGTAACAACAAGTAACAAACGCCTATTGGCACTCGATGTGATGCGGGGCATCACCATCGCGGGTATGATCTTAGTAAATACGCCCGGTTCCTGGCAACATGCGTATGCTCCCCTCAAACATGCCGAGTGGATTGGATTAACTCCTACCGATCTGGTATTCCCATTCTTTATGTTCATTATGGGAATCTCCACGTACATCTCTTTGAGAAAGTACAATTTCACCTTCAGTGTTCCCGCGGGTTTAAAAATTCTCAAACGGACCGTGATCATTTTCCTGATTGGAATTGGCATCAGCTGGCTTTCCATTCTCTGCTTCCAGCACGATCCCTTCCCTATCGACCAGATTCGCATTCTCGGAGTCATGCAACGGCTTGCTTTGGGCTATGGAGTTACTGCCATAGTCGCTTTACTCATGAAGCATAAATATATACCTTATTTAATTGCTGTACTTCTCATCAGCTATTTTGCAATCCTTGCCCTCGGCAATGGATATGTCTACGACGAAACAAATATTCTTTCCATCGTCGACCGTGCAGTATTAGGACAAGCCCATATCTATGGCGGTCAGATACTTGATCCGGAAGGACTGCTTAGCACTATTTCAGCCATCGCCCACGTCCTAATCGGCTTCTGTGCCGGAAAGCTATTGATGGAAGTGAAAGATATTCATGAGAAGCTGGAACGTTTGTTCCTGATAGGTACTATCCTTACTTTCGCAGGTTTCTTACTGAGTTATGGTTCCCCTATCTGCAAGAAAGTATGGTCTCCTTCCTTCGTACTCGTAACCTGCGGTCTGGGTTCCAGTTTTCTGGCATTACTCGTATGGATCATTGACATTAAAGGTTATAAAAACTGGAGCCGTTTCTTCGAATCGTTTGGAGTAAATCCGCTATTTATTTATGTATTGGCAGATATTCTGGCGATTACGCTGGCAGTCATTCCTATGACCTACCAAGGTGAAGCGACTTCTTTACATGGCTATATTTACAGTGCACTCCTACAACCTGTCTTCGGAGATAAAGGAGGCTCGCTTGTATTTGCCCTGCTTTTTGTCCTTCTCAACTGGGCAATAGGCTACATTCTATATAAAAAGAAAATATACATTAAGATATGATACTCATTGCAGACAGTGGTTCTACCAAAACAGACTGGTGTGTCGTACTGAACGGCGCAGTTATCAAGCGACTTGGAACGAAAGGGATCAACCCTTTCTTCCAGTCGGAAGAAGAAATCCAACAGAAGCTGACAGCTTCCCTTCTGCCTCAACTGCCGGAAGGGAAATTCAATGCAGTTTACTTCTACGGAGCAGGTTGTACACCCGAGAAAGCTCCCGTCCTCCGACGGGCTATTGCAGACAGTCTGCCCGTTATCGGGAATATTAAAGCAAATTCGGATATGCTGGCTGCCGCCCACGGGCTATGTGGCCAGAAGGCTGGTATCGCCTGTATTTTGGGGACGGGGTCCAATTCTTGTTTTTACAATGGAAAAGAGATCGTCAGTAACATCTCTCCTCTCGGATTTATTTTGGGAGATGAAGGTAGCGGTGCCGTACTTGGAAAACTGCTGGTAGGAGATATTCTGAAAAATCAACTTCCTGCCACCTTGAAAGAAGAGTTTCTGAAGCAGTTCGATCTGACGCCTCCCGAAATCATCGACCGGGTTTATCGCCAGCCCTTTCCCAATCGTTTTTTGGCCAGTCTCTCTCCTTTTATCGCACAGCATTTGGAAGAACCGGCTATCCGCCAATTAGTTATGAACAGCTTTATAGCTTTCTTTCGCAGGAATGTGATGCAGTATGATTACAAGCAATATCCGGTACACTTCATCGGATCGATAGCCTACTGTTACAAAGAGATTCTACAGGATGCTGCCCGACAAACAGGTATTCAGATAGGTAAGATTCTCCAAAGTCCGATGGAAGGATTGATTCAATATCATAGCCAATTATCATTCCATCCTTAATAATAGAAGAACATTCTAAAGACTAAAAGCACAAATTATACTTCAATCTTTTAATGCCACGCAGTTATGTAAAGAATGATAACCATTTATTGACCCGTGTTTAGGCCCAGTCCGTAAAACACTGATTCTCAACAGATAAAAAATATCTAGAATTTCTTTAAAAGAAAAGATCTGTTGGTTTTAAAGGAACGGTGTCTTGGTTTTAAAGGAACGACCCGTTGGTTTAAAACCAACGGGATCATTCTTTCTTCATATTCTCAATACAATGGGCTAAGCGGTTGATTCTGTAAAATAAATTATCTACATTTCTACCAAGATACGGAATACCTTTCCCGGATCAGCTGCCCATTCTTTCATTGCCTCCAAAGCATCTTCCGGTTTTGCAATCTTTGAGATCAGTTCTTCTACCGGACACTTACCTTCTTTCATATAGTTGATTACCGCACGGAAATCAGCAGGCAATGCATTTCTGGAACCACGAATATCCAGTTCTTTCTGGACGAAATACTTGGTCTGAAAAGCGACTTCGCTTTTGGCGTAGCCAATACAAACCACACGACCGGTAAAGCCAACTTCATCCACAGCCATTACATAAGTCACAGGACTGCCGACAGCTTCAATCACGACATCAGCTCCAAACCCTTCAGTGATTTCCTGTATCCGCTCATGTACATTCTCTGTTTTAGAGTTCACGGCGTAAGACGCTCCCACTCTTTTGGCCAGTACCAGTTTTTCATCATCCAGGTCGACCGCAATCACCGTCGCTCCTCTCAAGGCAGCACGTACAATGGCACCAATCCCAATCATACCACAGCCAATCACCATCACATACTCATTATCAATGACCTGAGCACGGGAAACAGCATGAAACCCTACACTCATCGGCTCAATCAGAGCACAGTCACGGGATGAGATATTACCTGCCGGGATAATCTTCGTCCAAGGAAGCACGGCGTATTCGCACATCACTCCATTCCGTTGTACGCCTAATGTCTCATTATGCTCGCAGGCATTGACACGCCCGTTACGGCACGAAGCACATTTACCACAATTGGTATATGGGTTCAATGTTACATTCATCCCCTTTTCGAAGCCAGCCGGAACATCCGGACCAATTTCTTCGATCACTGCCCCTACTTCATGTCCCGGTATTACAGGGAGTTTCACCATCGGGTTACGTCCCAGAAAAGTGTTTAAATCGGAGCCACAGAAGCCGACATACTTGATTCTTACCAATACTTCACCGGCACCGACGGCCGGCTTTTCCAGTTCAACCACCTTCATTTCGGAGGGGTTGACAATTTGAACTGCTTTCATTTTATTTGTTTGAGATAAATTTATTAATCAATTACTTTATAGCCCTTCCAACCGTAATAGGCACAAAACGCAAAACAAATCATCGGTATGCCATAAGCGACATAATAAATATGTTCATTAACGTGCATGAAGTACGCTGTCAACTGAGGAAGACAGGCATTACCGACAATTGCCATTACCAGAAAGGCCGAACCGCTCTTTGTCTGATTTCCGAGTCCTTTCAGTGCCAAAGAGAACTGTGTAGGATACATGATAGACATAAAGAAAGAGATGGCGAGCATCGCATACAGTCCGATCATTCCTCCCCATAGCATCACGACACCACACAAAAGGATATTCATCAAAGCATACACCAGCAACATATCCTGCGGACGGAACTTGACCATCAATCCCGTACCAATCCAGCGCCCTAGCAAGAAGGCCAGCATGTACAGTCCAAAGAAAGTGGTAGCCGTATCTTCCGGCAAACCGGCATAGGTGCAGCAGTAAACGAGAAACAGACTGTTGATAGCTGTTTGCCCACCATTATAAAAAAACTGTGCGATGACTCCCCAACGTAAATGAGAACGTTTCAGCACATCGAAATCAATCAGTTTCTCTTTCTTTCCGGATGCAGGTTCCGCTCCTTCATCTCCAATCTTCGGCAATTTTGAGAAGACAAATACGACCGCTATCGCAAGAAGCAACAGAGCCAATATCAGATAAGGAAGTTTCATCGCATCCGTTTCCAGTTGTATATAAGCCTGCCAGCCTCCCGGATAATCAACAGGAAGCGTTTCGCGTGTATAATGGGTGCCGCTTAGAATCAGCTTGCTCAGAAACATCGCTGCGATAAAAGCGCCCAGACCATTGAAGGATTGCGCCAGATTCAATCGGCGCGGAGCCGTTTCGGGAGCTCCCAACACGGTTACATAGGGATTGGCGGCTGTCTCCAGAAAACACATTCCGGTAGCGATAATGAAGAAGATGCAGAGATAAGCCCAATATTCTTTCAGTATGGCAGCAGGAAAGAACAGCAATCCGCCGACAGTTGCCAGCAACAGCCCGAAGATGATTCCCGCCTTATAGCTATAACGCTTCATGAACATAGCTATCGGGATAGGGAAAATAAAGTAAGCCAGCCAATAGGCGGTCTCCGTAAAAGAAGCCTCGAAAGTGTTCAGTTCACAGGTTTTCATCAACTGCCGGATCATTGTGGGAAGCAGATTGCTGCTGATCGCCCACAAGAAGAAAAGGCTGAAAACCAGTGCGAGAGGAATGGTATATGTATTCTTTTTCATGTGTACAGTGATTGTTTAGTGGTATTGTAATTGTTTCCTTTCTATTCCGACATATTTTTAATGTACGGGAGTTCCGGAAGTTCTGCAAACCCGTAGAATTTCCGCGCATTCCCGCCCAGGAATAACGTTTTCTCCGCTTCCGACAATTCCGGGGATTTCACCACAAAGTCATAAGACATCTTATAAGTAATGGCTGTTATCGTGCGCGGATAGTCCGAGCCCCACATCAGTTTCTCCATACCAACCAGTTCTGCGGCTTCACGAATAGCCTTTATGGCACCTTTAAACGGATAAAACTCGTCATTGAACAGCCATGTGATACCACCGGACTCAATCATCACATTCGGATGACGTGCCAACTTAATCTGCTCCTTCCAATCCGGAAGAGTAACCATCCCGAAATGGCCGACAGCAATCTTCAATCGAGGACATTCCTGAATAATCTCTTCCATCTCCGGAACCTGTATCGCCCCCTCTGCCAAGTCGACTGACAAGATCACTCCCCGCTCTTCCATCCACCGGAACATCTGCATCATTTCAGGACAGTTCAACATTACCCGTCCCTCTTTCAGAAGTAAGCGCTGGGCAGGAATCTTAATCGCTTTAAATCCCTTCCCGATCAGTTCTTTCGCCTGTTCCAGATAGCCCGGCTTGCGAAACTCACACATTCCGCAAACAAAGAAACGGTCCGGATAGCGTGAAACAACCTCCATCAGATAATCGTTCTGAATGCCGTCTATAAATTCTTGTGTAATAACCGCAGCCGAGACTTGGGCATAATCCATATTGGACAGAAAAACTTCCGCACTATTCACCCCGTCAATCATAAAAGGAGGAACCATCTGCCGAATCTCCCCCATAAACAGGGAGCGTCCGTTCTCTAAAGTACGGATAGGAAAACCATCGACCACCGTATCTTGGCGAAGCCACAGATGGGCATGCGCATCAATAATCGTATAATCCATAGAATCGATCGTTTTTTAAGAGTTTGCCCAACTTACACGCTGCTGTTCTCCGATAATTTCCCGCACTTCACGCACGAGTTCCCAATCAACCGGTTCTTCAATAAAGCCGATATTTTTCTTCACATTCTCCGGATTAGTGGTGCTGAACAGGGTAGTCGCAATCTTTGGATTACTCACCGAGAATTGCATAGCGAGCTTTTCTATCGGATAATTCTTTGCTTTACAATGCTCCATCGCTTTGCGACAGGCATCTACCAATGGCTTGGGAGCCGGATGCCAGACCGGAACACCACGTTCGCTCAGCAAGCCCATCGAGAGAGGAGAAGCATTGATGACACCGATTTCTTTCGATTCGAAATAGTCAAGGAAGTCAGCCAATTTATCATCGCACAGACAATAGTGACAGAAGCTAAGAACAGATTCAATAGTTCCGCTTGGCGAACGGTCTATCACCCATTTCAAGTTTTCGAGCTGCAAGTCAGTGATTCCGACATGTCCTACCACTCCTTTCTCACGCAGTTCGACCAAAGCAGGCAATGTCTCATTAACCACCTGATTCAGGTCGGCAAACTCAATATCATGCACATTGATCAAATCGATGAAGTCAATATTCAGACGTTCCATACTTTCATATACACTCTCCGTCGCACGCTTTGCCGAGTAGTCCCATGTATTGACTCCGTCTTTGCCATAGCGTCCGACTTTCGTAGAAAGATAATAACGGTCGCGAGGAATATCCTTCAGCGCTTTGCCTAGAACAGTCTCTGCCTTATAATGTCCGTAATAAGGGGAAACATCGATAAAGTTCATTCCGGCTTCGATGGCTGTAAACACAGCCTGAATGCCTTCTTTTTCTTTTAAATCATGGAAAACTCCTCCCAGAGAGGAAGCTCCGAAGCTGAGAGACGATACTTTCATCCCTGTCTTTCCGATTTCATGGTATTGCATACGTATAGGGTTTTAAATTATTTTGTATGCGACAAAAGTAAGGGGTGAACCCTTCTCAACGGACAAGAGAGGGGCGAAAAAGCTACGTAACGGTTTACGTAAAAAATCTTTCTTTAAATGCGGAGATTTATCAGGGAATATGCTTTCTTTGCAGATAAATCTAAGTTGGAGACCTTCAGATGGAAAACCGGAAACATACTTCACTCAAAGACCTCGCCCAAGCATTAGGCGTATCCATCCCTACTGTATCCCGAGCGCTGAAAGACAGCCCGGAAATCAGCCGTGAACTTTGCGCCAAAGCCAAGAAGCTGGCCAAAGAGATGAATTATCGTCCCAATCCTTTCGCTATGAGTCTGCGAAAGAATGCGCCGCGCATCATCGGAGTGATCGTTCCGGATATTGTCACTCATTTCTTTGCCTCCATTCTGAACGGGATAGAGAACATGGCGATCGATAACGGATATTTCGTCATTATCACGACATCGCACGAGTCTTTCGAGCATGAAAAAAGGAATATAGAGAATCTGGTCAATATGCGGGTAGAGGGGATTATCGCCTGTCTGTCTCAGGAAACAACTGACTTTTCTCATTTTGCCGCATTGAAAGAGATCAATATGCCGCTGATTCTGTTCGACCGTGTTTGCCTGACCGATCAATTCTCGTCAGTAATAGCAGACGGAGCACAATCCGCACAAATGGCTACCCAGCATCTGCTGGACAATGGAAGTAAACGGGTGGCTTTTATCGGCGGTGCCAATCATCTGGATATTGTAAAAAGAAGGAAGCACGGTTATCTGGAAGCCTTGCGCGATAATCGGATTCCGATTGAAAAGGAATTAGTTGTCTGCCGGAAAATTGATTATGAGGAAGGACAGATTGCTACGGAAACATTATTATCTCTCCCCCAGCCTCCCGATGCCATCCTTGCCATGAATGACACATTGGCTTTTGCCGCTATGGAAGTAATCAAAAGGCACGGACTTCGTATTCCCGACGATATCGCCATCATCGGATACACGGATGAGCAGCACGCCAATTATGTGGAACCCAAGCTATCTGCCGTATCGCATCAGACTTATAAGATGGGGGAAACAGCCTGTCAACTGCTGATTGATCAAATTAAGGGAGACAGAACGGTCAAGCAAGTGGTGATTCCGACACATTTGCAGATAAGGGAGAGTAGCATTAAGGAGAATAATAAAAAAAATGCTGTATCTATGTAATATAGATACAGCACCTTTTACATATAGAGAGTTTTATCTTATTATTTCAACTCAGCTTCAGTATTAGCAAAATCAAGCAATGTGATATCAAATACAAGAGTTGAATACCCCAAAATGCCTGTAGTACCACTACTTCCATAGGCATAATCCCAAGGGATATAAACCTTCCAACGATCACCAACCTTCATTTTCTGAAGTACTTCCCCCCAGCCGGTAATAACCCCGCTGACCTGGAAAATAGTGGTAGGAGAATCTCCTTCACCTGGATTTTCCCCGTTTATAACCGGATTGTCTCCTGTAAAGTTACCATCAAAATATTCTCCCAAAATATTTGTTCCTTTATAATATACCTTCACATAGTCAGTATATTTAGGACTTCCCGCCTTTACTACATGATCAGTCATTGACGGCATTACTTTATAATAAATGTAATTACCGGGAGCAGTCAACATTTCCGTGCGGTCCAAACCACCTTTATCAGCAGCCGTAGCATAAACATTCGCAAGAGAGTCAATAAATGCCTCATTGCGCGCACGCCAATTATCGTATTTACCAACTTCTTCGGTTTCGCTACAAGAAACAAAAGCCAAAGCCAGTAATACTAAGGAGAATAAATAGATTTTTTTACTCATTCGTTAATGGTTTATTGTAAAGTTTTCAATAATGAAGTGATGCTCACTCTGTCTGCGATGATATTGTTCAGTTCAGAGATAGCTACACGCTCTTGCTGCATGGTATCGCGATTACGCAATGTCACGCAGTTATCTTCTAATGTCTGATGATCCACTGTTACGCAGAACGGAGTACCGATGGCATCCTGACGACGATAACGCTTGCCGATACTGTCTTTTTCGTCATACTGGCAGTGGAAGTGGAACTTCAGAGCGTCGATGATCTCACGGGCCTTTTCAGGCAGACCGTCTTTCTTGATCAACGGCATAACAGCCAGTTTCACCGGAGCAAGGGCAGCAGGCAATTTCAGCACAACACGGCTTTCTCCGTTTTCCAGTTGCTCTTCGCAATAAGCAGCGCTCATGATGCTCAGGAACATACGGTCTACACCGATAGAAGTTTCAATCACATACGGAGTGTATGATTCATTCAATTCCGGATCGAAGTATTTGATGCTCTTGCCGGAGAATTTCTCATGCTGAGACAAGTCGAAGTTCGTACGGGAGTGGATACCTTCCACTTCTTTGAAACCGAATGGCATCAGGAACTCGATATCTGTTGCAGCATTGGCATAGTGAGCCAATTTATCGTGGTCGTGATAGCGGTAGCTGGCATCACCGAAGCCCAGCGCTTTATGCCATTTCAGACGAATCTCCTTCCATTTCTTGAACCAATCCAGTTCCGTTCCCGGTTTTACAAAGAACTGCATCTCCATCTGTTCGAACTCACGCATACGGAAGATGAACTGACGGGCAACAATCTCATTACGGAAAGCCTTACCAATCTGGGCAATACCGAAAGGTACTTTCATACGACCGGTTTTCTGCACATTCAGATAGTTTACAAAGATACCCTGTGCCGTTTCCGGACGAAGATAAATCTTCATGGCACCGTCTGAAGTCGATCCCATTTCTGTAGAGAACATCAGGTTGAACTGACGAACTTCCGTCCAGTTCTTAGTACCGGAAATAGGACATACGATCTCTTCATCAACAATGATCTGACGAAGTTCATCCAGATTATTATCATTCAGTGCTTTTGAGAAACGAGTGTGAAGTGCATCACGCTTAGCCTGATGTTCCAACACACGTCCGTTGGTAGAACGGAATTGAGCCTCATCGAATGATTCACCAAACTTCTTGGCGGCTTTTGCTACTTCTTTATTGATTTTATCGTCATATTTAGCCAACTGATCTTCGATCAATACGTCTGCACGATAACGTTTTTTAGAATCCTTATTGTCAATCAAAGGGTCATTGAATGCATCCACGTGTCCGGAAGCCTTCCAAATGGTAGGGTGCATAAAGATGGCAGAGTCGATACCGACAATGTTTTCGTGCAACAGCACCATGCTGTCCCACCAATATTTTTTAATGTTGTTTTTCAATTCAACGCCCATCTGACCGTAGTCATATACTGCGCCTAGTCCGTCGTAGATATCGCTTGAAGGAAATACGAAGCCGTACTCTTTACAGTGCGATACAAGTTTCTTAAAAACGTCTTCTTGTGCCATTTTCTTTTCTATATCTATTAATTTGAATTACCTTTTTTCGTAAAAAGTGCCACAAAGATAGGCATTTATCTCATAAATAAGACAGGGAGGGTATTAATTTATCTTATTCTTCTGTTTGTTCCTGCTCCTGGTCTGCTTTCTTCATGCGATCACGAAGTGCGCTGTTCACCATAAAATTAGCTCCTTAATTATAGGAAAACAAAGGAATTCTTATATATTTGTGCATTCCAATAATACTAGTGCATCTCAATTAATACTAAAGAAAAACATCAGGCTATGATTAAAATTCTACTTTTAATAGACTATTCCAGCGAATTTGACAGGAAATTATTACGTGGTCTCGTACAATACTCAAAAGAAAACGGTCCCTGGCTCTTCTACCGGCTTCCCTCTTATTACAGTGCGATGTATGGAGAAAGAGGAATCTTGGAGTGGGCAAAGAAATGGAAAGCAGATGCTATCATCGGACAGTGGAACAGCAATACAGTCGATTTGCTAAAAGAACTGAATATACCAGTCGTTCTGCAAAATTATCACCATCGAAGTCTCACCTATTCTAACCTGACAGGCGATTATAAAGGAACCGGGAGAATGGCTGCACAGTTCTTTGCCAAAAGAATGTTCCGCAACTTCGCCTATTTCGGTGTTAAAGACGTAGTCTGGTCCGACGAACGTTGTGAAGGATATCGTCAGGAGGTAAAACGAACAGGCGGCAGTTTCTTTTGTTTCGAATCAGATAAGCAGGAAGATGAAATCAGAATGGAAGTAAGTGACTGGTTAGGCCAACTTCCCAAACCGGTTGCTTTATTCTGCTGCGACGATGCGCATGCTTTGTTTATTTCTGAAACCTGCAAAATCAGTAATATCCATATACCGGAGGAAATCGCCCTCTTAGGAGTAGATAATGACGATTTAATCTGCAATATCTCCGACCCTCCTATTTCATCTATTGAATTGGAAGTGGAAAGAGGAGGGTATTCCATTGGAAGACTCATCCATCAGCAAATAAAAAAAGAACATGAAGGAACTTTCAATATTGTAATCAATCCCATCCGCATCGAATTGCGTCAGTCTACGGAAAAACATAATATTAAAGATCCCTATATTCTGGAAGTAGTGAAATATATAGATACTCACTACAGCTCTGATCTGACCATAGAATCTCTGCTTGCCCATATTCCGTTATCACGCAGAAACTTTGAAGTAAAATTCAAAAATGCTTTGAACACCTCCATTTACCAGTATATTCTGAACTGTCGCTGTAATCATCTTGCCGACCTGCTACTCACAACTGATCGATCTTTAGCAGACTTGGCCATCGAAGTTGGCTTTAAAGATTACAATAATATTTCACGCGTCTTCAAAAAATATAAAGGCTGTTCTCCTATTGAATATCGCCAAAAGAAGACTGACCACGTATAACTTTTCGTTTTTTGAATATCACTTTTCGTTTTTGCTATAAGATTTATTATGGAAACAGCCTACTTTTGCCTCATAAGCTAATCGTCCTTTAACCTCCATCGACAATGAGGATACATTAGCTATACAGAATGCTATATATTGATTACAAATATATAATAACGCCCATATATAACCTTAAAATGTCGAACATCATCAAAAAGCAAGGTAAGAGGAAAAAGCTATTCATTCAAAAGCTTATGTCCGCCAAACAGATTTTTATATACTACATAATCATCTGCTCAGGATTATGCACTACCAATTGTATTGGGAATAAAGTCAATAATCCGAAGAAGATAACAACAGAAACATGGAATAATATTTCTGCCTATTTCAAACCTCCGGCAATCTATGAAAACAAATACGGAGAGTATCGCTCTCCTCTCTTGCCAGCCAATGGAGATTCAATTAAAAGCGCCAGCGAATGGAAAAAAAGACGTAAAGAAATAAAAGAAGAATGGATGAGTTTAATAGGGGAATGGCCTCCTGTCATTACCAATCAGAAATTTGAAATAATAAATACCCTTAAACGAGAAGATTTTTATCAATATCGCGTCCGTTTTTGCTGGACACCCAACGAACAGACTGAAGGATATTTATTAATTCCTGATAAAAGAGGGAAAAAACCCGCAGTCATTTCTGTATTCTACGAACCCGAAACAGCCATCGGATCAGGTGGGAAACCCAACCGGGACTTTGCTTATCAACTGACTAAAAGAGGATTTATTACACTATCTCTAGGTACTACACAGACTACAAAAGAGAAAACATACTCTATATATTATCCTGACATCAACAACGCTTCTATACAACCTTTATCAGCATTAGCATATGCAGCAGCTAATGCCTGGGAAGTATTGGCCAAAGTAACAGAAGTAGATTCTACAAAAATAGGTATTGTCGGACATTCATATGGAGGTAAATGGGCGATGTTTGCATCCTGCCTGTATGAAAAGTTTGCTTGTGCAGTCTGGAGTGATCCCGGTATCGTATTTGATGAAACAAAAGGAGGATACATTAACTACTGGGAACCTTGGTACTTAGGTTATTATACCCCTCCCTGGAAAAACACCTGGAATGTAAAAGGTTATAACACACAGAAAGGTGTTTATAGCAGATTGCGAAAAGAAAAACATGATTTACATGAGCTCCATGCACTGATGCCCCCCCGCCCTTTTCTTGTTTCAGGCGGTTTTTCCGACGGACCGGAAAGATGGATACCGCTCAATCATACGATACTCATCAACCGACTTCTAGGATATAAAAACAGAGTAGCTATGACGAACAGACCCAAACATGACCCCAATCCGGAGTCAAATGAGGTCGTCTATAATTTCTTTAAATGGTATTTACTGGACTACCCTATTAATAATTAAACAAATGAATACTATGAACTAAAATAAGCTTCTTTACGGTTCCCCACGAACCTCGTCTAATATCAGCAAGGAGCATGACTATTAGACATAAATGATGACAAGATAAGAATAACTAACGTTTTTTGAGGATCAGTCTGCGTAAAATTGGATAAAACCACCCTTATAACAAGCTAAATTTGTAATACTAGTATTAGCTGATAATGAACATTAATTTATTAACCTTATAAACGTGTAATAGTATGAACAGTCCCTATTGGCAAAAACATCATTTTACAGATTCACCAGTGTGAGATAAACAGAATTACTTACATCTTAAATACCGATTAAAAACATGAGAAATTCACTATTTAAGTTCAAAAGTTATGCTTTTGTTTTGTTGCTATCACTCTCTCTATTCAGTTGTGACAGCAATGATGACGATTCTCTTCCCGAAGTGGAGATCGCAGACAAAGAGAAATGGCTCGACCGTGTAAACGGAGATATCATTTCGTTGAGAAATGCCGTTTTAGTTGTACAGGAAGAAGACTCTATAACCAATATTCAGATAGTCGACAACAGTTATGTTTTAGAGTTCGTCAAGAATGAACCTGTAAAATTTATACTCGACAATGTTAATAATCCTGCTCCTTTAATAGGAATACACAAGATTGATAAAAAATATTTCTGGACGCAGATTATTGATACAGGAACTTCCGCAACGACTCTTCTTAAAGATCAGAACCGGTCTAACTATGAAGTAAGCCCGGACGGAGTATTGCCGCAGTTCGAAATTGACAATTATGGCAATTGGATTATCAATGTGGATAATGACAAAAGAGATGTATACAACCCTGAAGGAAAAAAATACAGAGCAATTGGAGTAAAAGCCCTTTTTAAAGAAATATCTTTTGATACGGATAGTAACGCAACCATTATCACTAATGAGGTTCCATCAAGAGAATATACTTTACCCAAATACAGACCGTTCACCCTCGTGATTTCCACCTCAGCCACAGATACGTTGAAGATGGCGGCAGGATTCTCTATACCTGTCGACTTCATCTGTTCGGGTATTACTTCCTTTGAATTTGTCACTCCTAAAGCCTGGAGTGCAACATACAACTTATCAGAAGACAAGAAAAGCGGAACACTGATTATCACCTCTCCTTCCGGCATGGAAGCAGAGTATGAAGAGAAAGGTTCAGTAGAAGTAATTGCCATCAATAAATACGGCAAACGGTTAACACGAAAGATTCCCGTAAAATGCGAAATGGGATTGATAAACTATGCCAGCGTGACATTCACCGGAAAACCAGATGATATTGAGCTTTTGGCTGCAACTTTTACATTTACAGATGATAATTCTTCCGTAAGTGAAAAGAATGTAAGTTCTATAAAAGCCGGAAACGAATTTAGATTAATGTTGCCGGACGGTTTCCCTATATTGAGAAAAATTACTTTCACGACTTCCGGAGTAGCAAGTGATAACACATTTACATATTACCTTCCTCCAACATACAACCTTACAATTGGCAATCAGGATGTATCTATAACTCCGCCACAGCTACTTTCATACTGGCAGGGAGGCTTGATCCTAAAGATTAATGAAGCCCAACCACTTACAGGTATCAGCCGCTACAATATAACAGGAACAATAATGGGCTTGACCATTGGTCCCAAACTACCTTGGTATCCGAATGGTAATGTAGATATTACCGGTGCGAACAGTGATTCTGACGGTGGAGCAAACACCGCTGCCATCATAGCAATCTATGGACCGCCCAATCAGGCAGGAACTAACCTCAATATAGCAGCAAGATGGGCAGCCTGGGTCAGCTTCGGAGGGCATACAGACTGGTATCTGCCCGCAGCAGACGAAATGCTTCTATTCTGTACCATCTGGGCTGCAGACAAAGAGTTAATGAAACAGACTGTCGAGAAATATGGAGGCACTCCACTGATAGAAGGGACACATTCGACATTCTGGACATCTACCAACATAAATAAGACTCAGGCAAAAATGCTTGATACCAGAACTAAGTCAGTATCACCAGGAACCAAAGTGTATGGATGCTGGACCATGGCTTTCCGAGAATTTAAATGATACAGATAACAGAATTATCTTAAAACTAAGAAAACATGAAAAGAGTATTAACAATCATAACATTCATTTGGCTCTGTACTTATATAGCAGCAACCAATGTACCGAGAACGATCTCCGGAACGGTTATCGATGAAAAAGGAGAAAGCATGATAGGAGTACATGTCGCCGTAAAAGGAACGAATATAGGAACTATTACCAATATAGATGGTAAGTTTACCATCCATTCGCAGGAAAAAAGTCCGGTTCTGATTTTCTCATATGTTGGCTATAAGAAAGCTGAAGTCAGAGCAGACAAAAATATTCTTAACGTCCAAATGGAACCAATGGAAAATGTGCTGGAGGATGTAGTCATAGTAGGATATGGCAGCCAGAAAAAAGGAAGTGTTACAGGTTCTGTTGCCCAGGTAAATGCCCGGGAAATTATGCAGGCACCGATAGGTGCGGTAAGCAATATGATAACAGGTAAACTTCCGGGACTCGTTTCCAAACAGTCCAGTGGGTTACCCGGTGGAGATGGCGCTTCTATCAATATCCGGGGAGCCAGTAGTTTTGCATCCTCCAATTCTCCGGTGGTTATAGTAGATGGTATCCGAAGATCATTCGATCAGTTGAATCCAGAGGAAATTGAATCTATCACCATTTTGAAAGATGCATCAGCTGCAGCCGTATACGGGCTGCAGGCTGCAGCAGGAGTCATATTGGTCACGACTAAAAAAGGCTCTGAAGGAAAACCGACGATCAAATTCTCAAGCTCAGTAGCCATGAGCCGGAATACAATGTTTCCGGAATTTCTCAATGGTCCCGAATACGCTTATTGGTATAACAAAGCCCGCATGTTGAATGGAAAAGATCCTCTGTTCAGCAACAGCAACATACGAAAAATGATAGAAGGAGACCCCGACGGTATATGGGGAAACACGAACTGGGTAGATGAGCTTTTCCGCACAGGACATACCACTCAGAACACAATTACAGTTGACGGAGGAAATGACAAATTAAGATATTTCTTCTCAGTCGGATATTATGATCAGGAAGGAAATGTCAAAAATATAAATTTCGACAGATATAATTTCAGAAGCAATGTAGATGCCAAGATCAGCAAGAATCTGTCTGTATCGATTGGACTTGGAGGACGTAAAGAAAAAAGGGAAGCCCCGACTTTCAGTACAGAAAAAAACACCTGGAATAATGTCTTTCAGCAAGCCATGAGAGCGCATCCCTATCTGCCCAAGACATATGATGGATACCCGGCAGGCAACATCACAAATGGTCCTTTAGTAAGTCCGATAGCCGCTCTTAATGAATCTGGATTCAGAAAGAATTATGCCGATTATTTTGAAAGCAACTTAAATATAAAATGGGATTTGCCTTGGATCACTGAAGGACTTTCCCTGAATTTTTCGGGGAGCTACGACTTTAGCACTACTTATGCCAAAGCATTCCAGACTCCTTTCAAAATGGCACAAGGTACTGTCACCGAACAAGGGTTACAGTATAAAATAGTAGACTCTTCTATCGGCAAGCTGGCGAAATTGGCTGAAAACACATCACGAAGAGGATTCCTCACGCTTCAGGCAAGTGCTAATTATTCACGTACTTTCGGCAAGCATGCTGTTTCCGGGTTACTTTTATACGAGCAATACAGAACAATGTCCAATGAGTTCTCAATCTCTACTCAAGGACTAGATTTCCTGGAATTACCGGAACTGGATTTTGCAAAGGAACTGACAGCAGCCGCAGGTGCGTTTGGCGGTAGCAGCAATATTGTTCCGAATGCCGGATTTGTCGGTCGTTTCAATTATGCTTTCGACAACAAATATTTATTAGAAATATCCGGTCGTTACGACGCCTCTTACAAATTTGTAGGTTCCAAACGGTGGACTTTATTTCCCGCCGTTTCTATCGGATGGAGACTGTCCGAAGAAAAATTCTTCAAAGAAACCTTGCCATTTGTTGATAACCTGAAAATAAGGGGATCAGTCGGTAAGCTAGGAAATGATACCGGAGTAAATGCATATATGTTTTTGAGAACTCTGCAGGCAACTTCATCCGATCCGAGTGTCGTGATAGGTAGTGGTTCACAGAACGCATATAAAACGAATAGCCTGGACAATCCAGATTTGACGTGGGAAAACGTCACAATATATAATATCGGATTCGAATCTACGTTATGGAGCGGATTACTGGGAGTCGAATTTGACGCCTTCTATAAAATTACCAAGGATATACTTGAGAAGCAAGGAGGAACATTCGCTCCTTCAGTCGGAGGATATTATCCGTCTGTCGTGAATACAGGTAAGGCAGATAACCGCGGATTCGAACTGGCTTTGACTCATGAGAACAGAATAAAGGATTTTACTTATGGAGCACGATTCAATATCAGCTGGTATAAGAACAGATATTTAAGCGTGACCGATAGCCCTAATATTCAGGAGCATCTCAAGAGGAATGGACGAAAACTGGGACAAAAGCATGGATTGGTAGCACTCGGACTATTCCAAACAGACGAAGAAGCCCGCAACTGGCCCAGTATATTCGGAGATCAGCGTGCCGGCGACATCAAATATCTGGATGTCAATGGAGACGGTAAATTGACTTATCAGGATGACAGAATGTGGATTGCAGACAGTAATGTCCCGCAACTAAACTCCGCTCTTACCATACACGCCGAATACAAAGGTTTCGATTTCTCTGTAATGTTTCAGGGAGCAGCAATGGCAGAATATGCACTCAGTGGATATTATCCCAACATCGGTTATGACAACACTGAATTTACAAGCCCGTTCTTCCAACAAGGCAATTCGCCCAAATATCTTGTAGAAAATTCGTGGACTCCGGAAAATCCAAATGCCAAGTATCCACGACTATCAGATACGAAGGTACAAAACAACAAATGGGCCTCTACTCTCTGGATAGTAGACGGAAGCTATATCAGATTAAAAACGATACAGTTAGGCTATACATTGCCCAAACATATAGTCAGCAAAATCGGAGCGAATAATCTGAGATTGTATGTATCAGGAGGAAATCTATTCACATGGACTGAGTTCCCCTACATGGACCCTGAAGCACCGGATGTATCCAACGGCTTCTATCCTCAGCAAAAAACATATTCATTCGGCCTCAATGTGACATTTTAAATAACAATAATATGAGAACATATAAATATCTTATAGTAACGATTATAATGGGATTATCATTTACCAGTTGCAACGATTTCCTCGATCCGGACCCGACAGACCGACTGAGTGAAAAATTATTCTGGCAAAATGAAGAGTCTACCGATCTTTATCTGAATTCATTTTATCCATATTTATCATCATACGGCAATTTCGGAACATCACAGTTCAATAATGGTCTTCTTACAGAAGGAATGACGGATATGCTTAAGTATGGTTCCTATTCCGCCGGAGTAGGTAATGCAAACAGAATCGTTTTCAATCCCTATTTTGTTACGGCAGACCAGTCGCAGGGATTAGTTATATGGACTACCTCTTACGAACGTATTCGCAGAGTCAATGAATTCTTATCCAGTATGTCTAAATATTCAACCTACAATGAGGATACGAACAAACGTTATGAAGCACAAATTCGTTTCATCAGGGCATTCTTATACTATCAATTATTATTAAGAACAAACACAGTGATAATATTCGATAAGTTGCCTGACGGCAACAGTAAACCTCTAAGCCCCGAATCAGACTGCTGGGACTTTGTAGAACAAGACCTGGATTATGCAATTCAAAATTTGCCAGTACAATGGGATGCAACCCGTTCAGGAAGAATAACCAAAGGGGCAGCATTAGCAATGAAGTCACGGGCTATGCTCCTTGCCAAACGTTGGGAAAAAGCGCGGGCAGCAGCATCAGAAGTTATTAATTTACAAGATAACGGGAGTTTGGTATATGAGCTTAACAAAGATTATAAGAATGCTTTCAAATCATATTTCGACAATGGAAACAAAGAATCTATCCTAGAATTCAGATATAAACTACCGGCTCCATATCACTCTTTTGACAGAGATTTCGCACCGGGAGGAGATTGGGCCAATAATGGCGGTAGTGCATGTCCCACTCAAGAAATGGTTGAAGAATACGAGTTAGCCACCGGAGGGAAGGCCGACTGGAGCAAATGGCATTCCAAGACAACTGAAACTCCCCCTTATAGTCTTCTGGAACCACGTTTCCATGCTTCGGTCTTATACAATGGCGCAAGCTGGAAAAACAGAAAGATAGAAACCTTTGTAGATGGAAAAGATGGCTATATCGATTACGGTTTTCAGGCTAATACAAACGGGAAAACCACTACGGGTTATTATTTGAGAAAATATCTCGATGAAAGTATAGCTGATATATCTACTACATATAGTGCACAACCATGGATCGAGATCAGACTGGCAGAGGTATATCTCAATCTGGCAGAAGCATGCGCTATGCTGGGAAGTACATACGACAAAGATGCCAATAACGCTATCAGGACAATAAGAGAGAGGGTCAAGTTACCTTATACGGACCTGACCGGAGAAGAATTAATGAAAGCCATCAGACACGAAAGAAAAGTAGAATTAGCCTACGAGGGCTTTTATTACTGGGATTTAAGAAGATGGAGAATGGCAGATAGCATATTGGATGGTGCCCGTTTCCACGGATTAAAAATTACTCAATCCGGAACGACTCTCACATACGAATACATTGACTGTGATAAAGAGGATCGGAAATTTCCTGAAAGGTTCTATAATTTCCCGATTCCTACTACTGAGATAGCAAACAACTTAGCGATTTCACAAATAAACTTATGGTAAAAAATATGATTATGAAAAAGACTAAAACATTTTCAGCATTATTATTAGGCATGATTTTATTCATGACATCCTGTGAGTCACCGGAAGATAATATATCCGCTCCTACATATGCGTTGATTGGGATTGCAGCACAATTTGCCGACGAATCTATTTCAACCCAGCAATTTACTCCCAAGCAACAGCCTCCTTTTGGTGACACCATACGCATACAGTTTCCACGTTACTTCCCCGCCGGTTCATCTACACCGATCGACATCAGTAACATGAGAATAACCGCTACTATACCGGTAAATGTGAGCATACGTCCTAAATTGACAGTGATGGACCTGAATGTAGCGAATACTATTGAAGTGATTAATTCGGATGGAACAATTGATAAACATGTAATTATAGGAGAGATTGAAAAATGAAAATAATAAATAAATATTCTATGCTATTATCTGCTTTTTTATCCATATTGGCTATTATCACATCATGTAATGATGATAAAGATGAGATGAACTACTATCATAGGGTAAAACCTATAAAAAGTATCTATGCAACTTTTGTCGACGGGAATCATCGGTTTGTTCCCAACCAGACAAATCTGGATGCTGATACGATAAAGATCAGTTTCCCATATTATTATCCGGAGGATAGCGAGGACAAGATTGATATCTCGAAAATGAAAGTCTCCATTGAATATAACGAAGACATTTCAGTGATTACGCCTCTACCGGAAATCGTAGATCTTACAAAGTATCATGCGATAGAGATGAAGAATGCAGACGGCAGTACGGACAAAATAATTATTACGGGAGAAGCTAAAAAGAGCAGCATAGCCAAAATCACCTATTTCGCATTACCTCAGGCCAAAGTCTATGGTACAATAGTGGAATCTGAGAAGAAAATCGGCATTGATATGGAAGACAAGGACTTATCGGACCAAGTACCTGAAATCAAGATTTCGGGAGGAGCCACCATACAGCCTGCCCCATCTATAGCCCAGAATTTTAATAAGCCTGTTGAATATACAGTAACTGCCCAGGATGGAACGATTGTAAAATATACCACGAGCAATATTAAAAGTTTAAATAAATTTGAGATCAGTAAAGGAGTGAATATCGCTTCCTGGTTGTCAACTCCGAAATATGAAGGTGCACAAAGAGTTGCATTCTTCAAAGAGGAAGATGTCAAATTCCTCTCTCAATTAGGATTTGACCACATACGTTTATGTATTGATGAAGTGGAATTATGGGAAAGTAATGGAACGAAAATCCGTCAGTTCGGATTTGACCTGCTTCATAATGCCATCCAGTGGTGCAGTAAATATAATATGAGAGTATTAGTTGATATGCATATCACCAGAAACCACCGATTCACACTGTCAGAAAATACATTGTTCACTGATCCGAATGAGCCTGCCAAATTCGTCAAGCTATGGGAAGACCTGTCGGATGAACTGAAGCAATATCCTAATTCACTTGTTGCATACGAATTATTGAACGAACCGGTTTCAAACGATCCTAAAAACTGGAACAGAGTAGCAGCTCTGGCCATATCGGCTATCAGAGCAAAAGAAGCGGACAGAACCATCATAGTAGGTGTTTGTACGACTAATTCAAATGCAATGTATAATGAATTAACGCTGCCACAGACTCACCAGATACTGATGACTTTCCATTATTATGGTCCGTATCTCCTGACAGCATATGGTCTGCAATCAACCACTGGAGGACGCACGGATATTCCGATTCAGTATCCGGGACAATTAGTACCGGACCAATACATCAAAGAACTGCCGGAAGCATGGCAATCCACAGGGCAAAGATATTATAACAGAGAATCGTTGAGTCAGAACCTAATGAAAGGAATAACAAAGGCCAAACAATTGAACGTACCGGTATTTGTCGGAGAATTCGGAACTATGAAGACTACTCCTGAGCCCAGCAGGGCAAACTGGTATCGCGACATGGTAGATATCCTGAATGAAAATAAAGTTCCTTATACATCTTTTGATTATAAAGGTGCCGGATACAGTATTGTGGGAGAAGGACAACAGGTTCTATATCCTGAATTAGTAAATATATTAACCGGCAGATAAAATACTAACATATACAATTATGAAGAATATACCTCCATATAGTTTATTGATTCTGATTTTATTCACTTCCTGTCTCACTCGTAACAAGACAGCATCACAAGATAAACAGATCGAAAGTCTTTTATCACAAATGACACTGGAAGAAAAGATCGGAATGTTACACGGCAATACCATGTTCTCAAGCGGTGGTGTTCCGCGACTTGGAATTCCCGATTTACAGTATTCGGACGGTCCCCACGGAGTCAGATTGGAAGGGGAACCGTACGGATGGAAATCAGCAGAATGGACCAATGATGCCTGTACATATCTACCGGCACTCACTGCTTTATCAGCTACATGGAACCGTGAACTGGCACATCTATACGGAGAAGTACTCGGAGCTGAATGCAAAGCTCGTGGAAAGCACGTCAGTTTAGCTCCGGGAGTTAACATTCACCGCTCTTTATTAAATGGACGCAACTGGGAATATTTCAGTGAAGACCCTTATTTATCGGGAGAATTAGCAGTTCCCTATATTCAAGGTGTCCAGTCACAAGGAGTGGCCTCCTGTGTCAAGCATTTCGCACTAAACAGTCAGGCTTATAATCAGTATACAGTAAGTTCTGAGGTAGACGACCGTACTTTGCACGAAATTTATCTACCGGCTTTTGAGGCAGCTATTCAACGAGGAGGAGCCATGACCGTCATGGCAGCCTACAACAAAGTACGAGGTTTATGGTGCACTGAAAGCTCCTATCTTCTCGACAGCCTGCTTCGCGGAGAATTAGGTTTCGACGGGATGGTAGTATCTGACTGGAACGCAGTCCATAACACAGAGCGGACAGCCCTGTGTGGTATGGATGTGGAAATGGGAACAAACATAAAAGGAAATGGGAAAGAAATGTTCAAACAATATTATCTGGCCGACCCATTACTGCAAAAAGTTCAAAACGGAGAAATCCCGGAAGAAGCAGTCAACAGGAAAGTGCGTAATATCTTAAAATTGATGCTTCGGCTTGACTTGATAGGAAAAGCCCCGTACGACACCACAGGAATGGCTGCAAAACTAGCAACTCCCGCACATTGCAGCATTGCAAGAGAAATAGCAGAAGAATCATTTGTACTTCTGCGAAACTCTAATCATATGCTTCCACTGAACCCGGCACATTATAAGAAAATTGCAGTAATCGGTGCCAATGCAAAAGAAGTATTTGCCCGGGGAGGAGGAAGTACAAAACTGAAAGCCAAATATGAAATTACCCCGCTGGAAGGATTACATAATTTCCTCGGAGACAGCGCTCAAATTGAATATGCGGCAGGATATAAATTAAATAAGAAAGCATATAAAGTCGGGCACTGGTTTACAAATGAATTTGAAACATCAGATCCACAACTGATCAAACAGGCTGTAGCCACAGCAGCAAAAGCCGAACTAGTGATATACATCGGTGGTTTAAGCCACGATCATGGATCTGATTGTGAAGGCTATGACAAGCCTGATCTTAAATTACCCTACGGACAGGACCAACTTCTAGAAGCCCTTTTAGAAGTAAACCCCAACACTGTCGTAGTACTGATGGCCGGTGGTCCTGTCGAGCTAGGCAAATGGTATGAGCATGCCAATGCTTTGCTTCATTGTAGTTTTATAGGAATGGAGGGTGGAAATGCCCTGGCACGTGTTTTATTCGGAGAAGTAAACCCGTCAGGCAAGCTCACCACAACTTGGTGCAAACGGTTGGAAGACATGCCTGATCACGTTTTCGGAGAGTATCCCGGCAACGACACCGTCCGATTCAAGGAAGGATTAATGGTAGGCTACCGATACTTTGATACATATCAGATAGCCCCACAGTTTGAATTCGGTTATGGGCTTTCTTATACATCATTTGAATATTCTGATCTGAAAATGAATCCGATATGGAAAGACCCGGACAAAGAATTTGATGTATCCTTCAGTATTACTAACACAGGTAAACGATATGGGCAGGAGATTGCACAGTTGTACATACATCAGCAGCAATGCAGCGTCAAACGTCCGGTGAAAGAGCTGAAAGGTTTTGAGAAAGTATCTCTGGAAGCGGGAGAGTCCAGACAAGTCACTCTGAAACTACCTCGCCGTGCTTTACAATATTATGATGTAATAAGTAAAAGCTGGAAGGATGAACCGGGAATCTTTACGATTCAAGTCGGCGCATCATCGCGAGATATAAGGTTACAAAAAGACTTCGAGCTAAAAAAATAAAGAATCAACCCCAAGGAAGCTACAGCGAAAAACAGAAAAAGAAATACGTTATTTGAATATCGCTTTTCGTTTTTCTTCTAAAAAAAGCGCTACTTAGCCTCTAACTTTGTACTAACAATCATCAGACTAGTTCTGTAAACTAATTCATCTAAATAATGGAAAATAGTAAACTCTCAAGCGGAAAAAAGACATACTACATTTCGATAGGCATTCTGGCCGGAATGTTTTTCATCTTCGGATTTGTATCCTGGGTCAACTCCATACTTATCCCCTACTTCCGCATATCCTGTGAACTGACACATTTTGAATCCTACTTCGTGGCATTCGCTTTTTATATAGCTTATTTTGTGATGGCTATACCATCAGGAATACTCCTAAAGAAAGTGGGATTCAAACGAGGAATCATGTATGGTTTCATGCTGACAGCACTGGGAGCCTTCATCTTTGTTCCGGCTGCTTTAGCCCGACAATTTGAGATTTTCCTATTAGGTCTATTTTCCATAGGAACAGGACTGGCAATCTTACAAACAGCCGCCAATCCCTATGTGACCATTATAGGACCAATTGAAAGCGCTGCCCGGCGTATCAGCATCATGGGAATATGTAACAAGTTTGCCGGGATTATTTCTCCACTTATCTTTGCCGCATTGATTCTGAAAGCTGACGACAGTGAGCTTTTCGCAATGATAGAGTCGGGCACTTTGGATGCAGTGACCCAAAGTGCCATGCTCGACGAACTAATACAACGCGTAATCGTTCCTTATGCCATATTAGGAGTCCTTCTTCTATTAGCCGGCATCAGTATCCGCTATTCCGTTTTGCCGGAAATCAATACGGACGAGCAAAATGCAACAGAGGAAGAAGCAAACGGACATAGCAATAAAAAAAGTATTTTCGATTTCCCTTATCTCATATTAGGTGCATTAGCTATCTTTTTCCATGTGGGCACACAAGTAATAGCAATTGACACAATCATCAATTACGCCAATTCCATGGGAATGGATTTGCTGGAAGCAAAAGCCTTTCCTTCATATACATTAGCATGTACAATGATCGGATATATACTAGGGATTATCGTTATCCCGAAATATCTATCGCAAAAGAATGCTTTGATCATATGTACCGTATTAGGACTGTTCCTTTCATTCGGTGTTGTATTCGCGGACTTTAACGTGACCATTTTCGGACATCAGGCCAACGCCTCCATTTTCTTCCTGAACGCACTGGGATTCCCCAACGCCTTAATTTATGCAGGCATCTGGCCACTGTCAATTCATGGATTGGGAAGGTTTACCAAGACCGGTTCTTCACTGCTCATCATGGGACTTTGCGGGAATGCCATATTACCGTTGATTTATGGGTATTTTGCCGATTTATATGACTTACGCACCGGCTACTGGGTATTGATTCCATGTTTCCTCTATCTGGTATTCTTTGCTGTCAAAGGGCATAAAATCACCTCATGGAGATAATACAAATTGAGAAACCTCAAACTATATAATAAGATGACGAGATTAATTATAACAAACGGAAAGCTCATACTTCCAGACCGTATAGAAACCGATAAAGCGTTGATTTGCAAAGATGGCAAGATTGAGCAGATTGTATCGGAAGAAGCACTCGAACTACTTCCCGATGATCAGATAATGGATGCCGGGCAACAATATGTATCACCGGGCTTTATTGACATGCATATCCATGGTGGTGGCGGACATGACTTCATGGATGGAACCACAGAAGCATTCTTAGGTATAGCAGAGACACATGCCCAATATGGCACAACCGCTATGGTCCCTACCACATTAACCAGTACAAACGATGAGTTAATGAACATATTTGCAACTTATCAAAAAGCCAAAGTACTCAATACCCGAGGAGCAAAGTTTATCGGATTGCACCTTGAAGGACCTTATTTCTCTCCCGGTCAATGTGGAGCACAAGACCCACAATACCTTAAAAAGCCACGGCCGGAAGAATATAACATTATCCTGGAGGCTTCAAAAGATATAGTACGCTGGAGTGTTGCGCCCGAACTGGAAGGTGCCATTGAAATGGGAAACATTCTAAAGGAACAACAGATCCTCCCTTCCATTGCCCATACTGATGCTATATTCGAAGAAGCAGAGCAGGCATATAAAGCAGGGTACACTCACATCACCCATTTATACTCGGCAATGTCCACTGTAACCCGCAGAAATGCTTTCCGATATGCAGGAGTAGTAGAAGCAGCATACCTGATCGACGACATGACGGTAGAAATTATTGCTGATGGAATACATCTCCCCAAAGCACTTCTCCAGTTTGTATACAAATTCAAAGGAACTGATAAAACCGCACTCTGTACCGACGCCATGAGAGGGGCAGGCATGCCGGATGGAGAATCTATTTTAGGAAGCCTTGCGAACGGACAAAAAGTAATCATAGAAGATGGCGTAGCCAAGATGCCGGATCGTTCGGCCTTTGCGGGTAGTGTCGCTACAACCGATCGTCTGGTCAGAACGATGATTCAGTTAGCAGACACCCCATTAGTGGATGCCGTCCGCATGGTGACTCTCACCCCTGCCCGCATTTTGCACATCGATCAGACCAAAGGTTCTATTGAAGCAGGCAAAGACGCCGATATCGTCATTTTTGATAATCAAATCAATGTTATTAACACAATATCAGAAGGCCATGTTATCTACAGTAAACGAGACTAAACCCAAAGTATTCCAGCAAGAACAATTAACAGTCAAAATTTATCCAGACATCCGGCAAATGGGGTGTGAAGCAGCCAAAGAGGTAGCAGAGCAAATCTGTAAACTTCTGGAGAGTAAAACAGAAATCAATATGATCTTTGCTGCCGCCCCCTCGCAAGAAAAATTTCTAAGTCAGCTCATACGTGATCAGCGGATAGACTGGAGCAGAGTCAATGCTTTTCATATGGATGAATATATAGGTATTCACCCGGAGGCGCCACAAAGTTTCGGACATTTTCTCCGCATCCGTATCTTCGACAAAGTACCTTTCAGAAAGGTTAATTATTTAAATGGCCGCGCAGAAAGTCTGGACGGAGAATGTAAGCGATATGCCGATTTGCTGACGCAATATCCACCTGATATTGTATGTTTGGGAATCGGAGAAAACGGGCACATCGCTTTTAATGACCCCGATGTAGCTGACTTTAATGATCCTGAACTAGTCAAAATAGTAAAGCTCGATCCAATATGCCGCCAACAGCAAGTCAATGAAAAATGTTTTGAAACACTTGACTTGGTACCCAAAGAAGCGTTGACTCTGACAATACCTGCCTTGCTGAAAGCGGAATGGATGTTTTGTATTGTTCCTTTCAAGAATAAGGCACATGCAGTATATCAGACCGTCTATGGCGAAATTTCAGAGAAATGTCCGGCAAGTATATTACGCAGAAAAGAAAAATCTTCATTATATTTGGATGCTGAAAGCGCAGAACTAATTAATCTATAACAAATTATGAAAAGCAGAATATCTTTCTTCTTTGTATTACTGATTATTAGCACCAGTATTTACGCACAAAAAGTCATGAGAATAGGGATTATAGGCTTAGACACATCCCATTCTACCGCTTTTACAGAATTAATTAACGGTGGTTCAGATGAAACCTTTTCCAAAGGTTTCCGGGTAGTAGCCGCCTATCCATACGGTTCGAAAACGATTCAATCCAGCTATGAACGCATCCCAGGATATATAGAGAAAGTAAAAGAACAGGGAGTGGAAATTGTTCCTTCCATAGCCAACCTGCTGACCAAAGTCGATTGCGTACTCTTAGAGACCAACGATGGACGACTCCATCTGGAGCAAGCGATGGAAGTGTTCAAGGCAGGAAAAATCTGCTATATTGATAAGCCTGTCGGAGCTACGTTAGGAGATGCCATTGCTATCTATGAGATGGCGGAGAAATACAATATACCGGTTTTCTCATCCTCAGCCTTACGATTTACCCCTCAAAATCAAAAACTGAGAAGTGGTGAACTGGGTAAGATACTGGGTGCAGACTGTTACTCTCCCCATAAGGCAGAGCCTACCCACCCGGATTTCGGCTTTTACGGTATTCATGGAGTCGAGACTCTGTATACAATCATGGGAACCGGATGCGAATCGGTCAACCGCATGTCTTCCGACAGAGGTGATGTTGTAACAGGACGTTGGAAAGACGGGAGAATCGGAACATTCAGAGGCATCACCAAAGGACCGCAAATCTATGGAGGAACAGCATATACACCGAAAGGTTCGGTAGCTGTAGGTGGCTATCAGGGATACAAAACTCTCCTTGAACAGATTCTGAAATTCTTCCGAACAGGAATACCACCGATCTCAAAAGAAGAAACCATTGAAATATTCACCTTTATGAAAGCTTCTAACATGAGCAAAGAGCAAAATGGGAAAATTATAACATTGGAGGAGGCTTATCAAAAAGGTTGGAAGGATGCGCGGAAATTAATCAAAGCTTGCAACAAGAAATAAAAAGAGAATGAAAATCATATATAAGAATATCGGTATCTGGGCTATCTCCTTGATCATTGTCTCCTGTTCTTCATCCCAGAGGCAAGTTGCCAATGAAGCGAACGGGAAAGTCAACCTTGTCATTCTCGATCCGGGACATTTCCACGCCAGTTTGCTTCAGAAAGACACTTTAGCTGCCATTAACGATACAATATGGATCTATGCTCCCAAGGGTATAGAGGTTGACCAGTATCTGAAAAGCATCGACTCTTACAATCAGCGGGCAGAAAAGCCAACCGCATGGGTAAAGCAACTATATACAGCAGATGATTACCTGTCCAAAATGCTTGCCGGACATCAGGGGGATGTTGTGGTGCTGGCTGGAAACAACCGGAAAAAAACACAATATATAATAGAGTCTGTCAAAGCCGGGTGTAACGTACTTGCAGACAAGCCACTGGCCATCAACCAACAGGACTTTAAACAATTACTTGATGCTTATCAGCTGGCCAAAGAAAAGAAACTTCTTCTATATGATTTGATGACCGAAAGATATGATATTCTCAATATGATAGAAAAAGAACTTATGCATCAGAAAGGGCTTTTTGGCGAACTGCAGAAGGGACTACCGGACAATCCTTCCATTACAATGGAAAGCGTTCATCATTTCTTCAAAAACGTATCCGGCAAACCACTGATCAGACCGGCCTGGTATTATGATGTAGCACAACAAGGAGAAGGAATCGCTGACGTCACCACCCATCTCATTGACCTGATACAGTGGCAATGCTTCCCCAATGAAGCTATTCATTATCAATCGGATGTAGAAGTAACAGATGCCAAGCACTGGCCAACATCTATCACCTTGTCAGAGTTCAGTCAATCCACTTTAATCGATTCATTCCCACCCTATCTTGATAAATATGTAAAAAATGACATTCTGGAAGTTATGGCAAACGGAACGTTGAATTTTACTATTAAAGGCATTAACATAGGTATGAAAGTCAGCTGGAATTATGCTCCTCCTGCCAACGGAGGTGATACCTTTACTTCTATCAAGAAAGGAAGCAAAGCCACCTTAGAAATTATTCAAAATAAAAGCAACAACTTTATCAGGCAACTCTACATCCGGAAGGAAAATAAAACAGATACCGCAACCTTTGAAATGGAATTGCAGAAGGCAGTCGGTCAGTTGCAGAAAACATATCCATTCCTTTCCGTGAAAAATGAAGGTGAAGGATTATATCTTATTGACATACCACTCGAAAACAGATCGGGACATGAAGAGCATTTCGGTAAAGTAGCCAAATCATTCCTTCACTACCTGAAATGCAAGGATATGCCGGATTGGGAAAATGAGAATACAATATCAAAATATTACATCACTACTACAGCTGTAGAAATGGCACATAAATAAATAGTTTAAAAGGTGTTAGAAACGATAACCAAATATTATGATAATGAATCCATGTTTCATGGATTCATTCCTCATATCATGGGGACACGACTTGATATGCTGATCATTCATTCCAGTCCCGACCGGCTTAACCACATTTGGTCGGATATCACGAACGAGCTGGAAGGCCTGGACAAACTATTAAACCGGTTTGATCCGGCAAGTGAAGTTGCCAGGCTAAACGCATTACAACCACAAGCTCCTATTCTCATTAGTAAAGAACTGGAGAATATTCTCCAACTGAGTCAATACTATTATGAGAATACACTCCATCTTTTTGATATCACACTCAAAGATTTTTCCCGTATCAGATTCCACAACAACCAATACATCTCATTTGCAGTCTCCGGACTATCACTTGATTTCGGAGGTTTCGCCAAAGGATATGCATTGAAAAAGATTAAGCACATTCTTGAACAGGAGAGTTTATCGGACGCTTTCATCGATTTCGGCAACAGTTCTATTTCAGGTATGGGACATCATCCGTATGGAGATTGTTGGAAAGTCAGTTTCGAGAACCCATATAACCATCAGTTATTAAATGAATTCAACCTGAAGAATAACACACTATCGACTTCGGGCAATACATTACAGTATACTCAGCATATCATAAATCCTCTTACCGGAAGCTACAATCAGCAACGAAAAGCTGCTACTATCATATCGGAAGACCCATTGGAAGCAGAAATCCTCAGTACGGTCTGGATGATTGCCGATGAAGAACAACAGAAACAAATAAAAGAGAAATTCAAAAATATACAAGCAACCTTATACGACTTATAAATATGAAAGATGAAAAAGAAAAAGGAGTAGATTTAAGTCTCAGACAATTTATCAAAAACCTGGGATACTTCACCGGAGGAACCGCTTTATTGGCCACAACTCCCTGGCTTACCTCCTGCACTCCCGAAAAGCTGAAGGAAATTAAGAATAACAAAGCACGGGTGGCACTGATCGGTACCGGCTCCAGAGGGCAATACCACATTCATAACCTCAAAGAAATTCCTCATGCGCAGATTGTAGCCTTATGTGATAATTATGAACCGAATCTTCAGCAGGCACTGGCGCTTTGTCCGGATGCAAAACCGTATAAAGATTATCGCAAGTTGCTGGAATCGGCAGAAATCGACGGAGTCATCATTTCCACTCCGCTAAACTGGCATGCACCTATTGTATTGGATGCATTAGCTGCCGGTAAACATGTTTTCTGCGAGAAGGCAATGGCACGCACACTTGACGAATGTAAAGCCATTTACGATGCCTATGCACACACCGACAAGGTTCTTTATTTCTGCATGCAACGAATGTACGATGAAAAATACATCAAAGGAATACAGATGATTCATTCCGGACTTATAGGAGATGTAGTCGGCCTGCGCTGTCACTGGTTCCGTAATGCAGACTGGCGCCGCCCCGTTCCTTTACCGGAACTGGAACGGAAAATCAATTGGAGGTTGTACAAAGAAAGTTCGGGAGGATTGATGACCGAACTTGCCTGCCACCAGCTGGAAGTTTGTAACTGGGCTGCCAAGAAAATGCCGGAATCGATTATGGGTATCGGAGATATTGTCTATTGGAAAGACGGACGCGAAGTTTATGACAGCGTGAATGTGACTTACAGATACTCAGATGGAGTGAAGATTACCTACGAATCACTGATTGCCAACAAGTTCAATGGAATGGAAGACCAGATCCTGGGCAATAAAGGAACGATGGAGATGGCAAAGGGCATCTACTATCTGGAAGAAGATCACTCTACTTCCGGAATTCGCCAACTCATCGGACAAGTGAAAGACAAGGTGTTCGCCGCGATACCGACAGCCGGTCCCAGTTGGCGTCCGGAAACAAAGATGGAATACACTCCTCACTTTGTTATTGAGGGCGATATCCACGTCAACAATGGTTTAAATATGATTGGAGCAGACAAAGACGGTTCGGATATCATTCTCTCTTCTTTCTGCCAGTCTTGCATTACCGGAGAAAGAGCACAGAATATAGTGGAAGAAGCCTACTGCTCAACAGTTCTCTGCTTATTGGGCAATCAGGCAATGGAGGAACAACGCCATCTTCTTTTCCCGGATGAATATAAAATACCCTATATGAAATTCTAAGCCATGAAAGATATAATCATTACATCCAGAAGACTCAGACAGGAAAGAAACATTTATCTCCTGAGTTTTATACTTGCATTCATTATCAATGTAATCGCAATCATTGTCTACTCCCGGCCGTGGATAGAAGTGATTTCCCAAATCGGTTATGTGATAGCCATCAGTTTCCTTATCTATTTTCTGATATGGATTCCCCGCGGAATACTGGCAATAGCAGTATACTTTTTCCGAAGAAGAAAATAAAAGAATTACGTTTTTTGAAGGGGAATTGACGGAAAAACTCATTCACATATCCTAATAACAACCTAATTTTGGAGAAAAATAAATACTATGACTACAAGAAGAGATTTCATTAAAAAAACAGTAGCGGGCACAGCTGCGCTTTCTTTAGGAAGCATTCTTCCGGGATTTGGTTCCAGTCGATATCAGGATATTCTAGGAGCCAATGAGAAAATACGTATCGGGGTAATCGGGGTAAATTCAAGAGGTAACGCCCTAGCTCAGGGTTTTGCCAAACAGCCCGATTGTGAAGTAACTTACATTTGCGACGTCGACTCAAGAGCACTTGAAAAATGTCAGGCAGCGATTCACAAAATTACCGGACGCACACCAAAGGGAGAAAAGGATATTCGTAAGATGCTTGAATCGAACGATTTTGAGGCGGTAGTCATTGCCACTCCGGACCATTGGCATGCCAAAGCTGCCATCATGGCCATGCAGGCAGGTAAACATGTTTATCTGGAGAAACCTACCAGTCACAATCCGGCAGAGAACGAGATGCTGGTCAGAGCTGCTTTAAAATATAACCGGATTGTTCAGGTCGGCAACCAGCGCCGTTCCTGGCCGAACGTTATCAAAGCTATCGAAGAGATTAAATCCGGTTCCATCGGAAATGTAAGATATGCCAAGTCATGGTATGTCAATAACCGTCCTTCTATCGGCACAGGCAAAGTGGTCCCTGTACCCGATTATCTGGACTGGGATTTATGGCAGGGACCTGCTCCCCGTGTCACAGATTTTAAAGACAACTATATTCATTATAACTGGCATTGGTTCTGGCATTGGGGAACAGGAGAAGCACTGAATAATGGAACTCACTTTATTGATATCCTCCGTTGGGGTCTGGGCGTAGATTATCCTACAAAAGTTGATTCAATCGGAGGACGCTACCGATACCAGGACGACTGGCAAACTCCGGACACTCAACTCATCACTTTCCAGTTCGGCGACGAAGCATCCTGTTCATGGGAAGGGCGAAGTTGCAACACAATGCCGGTAGACGGATATGGGGTAGGAACTGCCTTTTATGGTGATACAGGTACGCTCTTTATTAGTGGCGGTAATGAATATAAGATTGCAGACATTAAAGGGAAAACAATCAAGGATATAAAGAGTGATCTAAAATTTGAGACCGGCAACTTATTAAACCCATCTGAGAAACTGGATTCCTATCATTTCCGCAACTGGTTTGACGCCATCCGCAAAGGCGGTAAGCTGAATTCCGGCATTGTAGATGCCTGCATCAGTACTCAGTTAGTACAGTTAGGCAATATCGCACAGCGCGTAGGTCATTCTTTAGATATTGATCCGGGAAGCGGACGTATTCTGAACGATCTGGAAGCTAATAAGCTCTGGGGCAGAGAATACGAAAAAGGTTGGGAAATACGGGTATAACCCCGCCCCCTCTTCCTCGTTTTTTCATTAGGTTATAGTTTTGTTGAGGTATGCCATTTTTGCGACATACCTCTTCTTTGTATCATAAAGCGAACAGAGTTTATGTTATCATATTTCACCATATAAGCGCATCCGTGGCAGAGATACTGCAACACCCCGACCAAGCTCCCATGAAAAACTTCAACCTTTTATTTATAAACCAGACAAACGTTTCTAATAAATTCCTGCATCGTTTATTATAAACGTCCCCCCAGTTTATTATAAACTCAAATTCCCCTTTTCAAAGATTAATCTTTAATTTTATGCAACAAAAAAGGCTGCAAACCCGCTAAGAGTTCGCAGCCCATCAATGATAAATGAGTCTCACAGAGTCTGTTTTCTCAGACTTCTATTCGTTATATTGTCAGTATATCATACCAAATTAAAGGCATATACTTCCTATCAGATGCAGCAAAAAACAATTCTTTTTTCATTGGTTCAGGTTTTAATTAAAGCTGGATAGCCGACTACAAATATACAACATAAAAAGGGCTTTGTCAAGTCTTCGGGAAGTTTACACAAGAAAACAAAGGATTACTGAAGCTGTCAGCATCATAAAAAACGTGAGTTCTTTTCGTCCTCATATTGAATTTATTTCGTATTTTTGCGTGCACATCCTCCTTTTTTTGATGGATAGAAGAAAATTTGTTGTTAAAGCAAAGCGAAGATTGATATATGAGTGACGAAATCAACGAGATAACGGAAGGACATTCAGACTACAAACCGGCGGACGCGCGGGACGAAAACGTAAAGCATCAGTTAACAGGCATGTACCAGAATTGGTTTCTGGACTATGCTTCTTATGTGATTCTGGAACGTGCCGTTCCCCACATCAATGACGGTTTGAAGCCTGTACAACGACGTATTCTACATTCCATGAAACGTCTGGACGACGGGCGGTATAACAAAGTGGCAAATATTGTGGGACACACCATGCAGTTCCATCCGCACGGTGATGCTTCTATCGGCGATGCACTGGTACAGTTGGGGCAGAAAGACCTGCTGATAGACTGTCAGGGTAACTGGGGTAATATACTCACCGGTGATGGTGCGGCAGCTCCCCGTTACATCGAGGCACGCCTTTCCAAGTTTGCGCTGGACATCGTATTCAATCCCAAGACGACCGAATGGAAGCTGTCTTACGACGGCAGAAACAAGGAACCGGTCACCCTCCCCGTGAAGTTCCCGCTATTGCTGGCACAGGGAGTGGAAGGTATCGCCGTCGGACTTTCATCCAAGATATTACCTCACAACTTCAATGAACTTTGCGACGCCTCCATCAGCTATCTGCGTGGAGAATCGTTCCAGCTATATCCCGACTTCCAGACAGGCGGTTCCATCGACGTAGCCAAATACAATGACGGAGAACGCGGCGGAGCGGTAAAAGTACGCGCCAAGATCAACAAGCTGGACAACAAGACACTCGCTATCACAGAGATTCCGTATGGCAAGACCACCTCTACCGTCATCGACTCCATCCTGAAAGCTGTTGACAAAGGAAAAATCAAGATACGCAAAGTAGACGATAATACAGCCGCCAACGTAGAGATACTGGTACACCTGGCACCCGGAACTTCATCGGACAAAACGATCGACGCACTGTACGCCTTTACCGACTGCGAGGTAAGCATCTCACCCAACTGCTGTGTGATTGATGACAGCAAGCCTCACTTCCTCACCGTCAGCAAGGTACTGAAAAAGTCGGCAGACAACACACTGGGACTGCTGAAACAGGAACTGGAAATCAAGAAAGGGGAAATACTGGAATCACTCCATTTCGCTTCCCTCGAAAAAATATTTATCGAAGAACGAATCTATAAGGACAAAGAGTTCGAGCAATCCAAAGACATGGACGCCGCCTGCGCACATATCGACGACCGCCTGACTCCTTTCTACCCGAGCTTTATCCGTGAAGTGACCAAAGAGGATATTCTCAAACTGATGGAAATCAAGATGGGACGCATCCTGAAGTTCAACACCGACAAAGCCGATGAACTGATCGCCCGTATGAAAGAAGAGATCGCCGAAATCGACGATCACCTCGCTCACATCGTGGACTATACCGTAAACTGGTATCAGATGCTGAAAAGCAAATACGGAAAGAACTTCCCGCGCCGCACCGAACTGCGCAACTTCGACACCATCGAAGCCGCCAAAGTGGTAGAGGCCAACGAGAAACTCTACATCAACCGTGATGAAGGATTTATCGGAACAGCACTGAAGAAGGATGAATTCGTAGCCAACTGTTCGGATATCGATGACGTGATCGTCTTCTTCCGGGATGGTAAATATATCGTCACTCCGGTAGCCGACAAGAAGTTTGTGGGCAAAAACATTCTTTACGTCAATGTATTCAAGAAGAATGACAAACGCACCATCTACAATATCACTTACCGGGACGGCAAAGAAGGAACGACGTATATCAAACGTTTTGCCGTGACAGGTGTGGTCCGCGACCGTGAATACGATGTCACGCAAGGAACGCCGGACTCACGCATCACTTATTTCAGCGCCAACCCGAACGGAGAAGCCGAAATCATCAAAGTGACATTAAAGCCGAACCCGCGTGTAAGACGCATCATCTTCGAACGTGATTTCAGTGAAATCAGCATCAAGGGACGTCAGGCACAGGGAGTGATCCTCACCCGACTGCCAGTGCATAAGATTACCCTGAAACAGAAAGGAGGCTCTACCCTCGGAGGACGAAAAGTATGGTTCGACCGCGATATCCTGCGCCTCAACTACGACGGACGGGGTGAATATCTGGGAGAATTCCAAAGCGACGACACCATTCTGGTAGTGCTCAACAATGGCGAGTTCTACACCACTAATTTCGATTTGAGCAACCACTACGAAGATAATGTCAGCATCGTCGAGAAGTTCGACCCGAACAAGATATGGACTGCCGCGCTTTATGACGCCGACCAACAGAACTATCCGTATCTGAAACGTTTCTGTTTTGAAGGTTCCAACCGCAAGCAGAACTATCTGGGAGATAACAAGAATACCCGTCTGATCCTGCTGACTGATGAGTACTATCCTCGTCTGGAAGTCATATTCGGCGGACACGACAGTTTCCGTGAAGCGATGGTGATTGACGCGGAAGAATTTATCGCAGTCAAAGGCTTCAAGGCAAAAGGAAAGCGTATCACTACCTATACGGTGGATACCATCAACGAGCTTGAACCGACCCGTTTCCCGGAACCGACTAACGAACAACCGGAACAACCGGAAGAAGAACCGGAAAATCTGGACCCGGACAGCGATAAGAGCGAAGGGGACATCATCGATGAGATTACGGGACAGATGAAGCTGTTTTAGCTAATGTATACATGCGGTAAAAAAATACCCAATGTGCCAATGAAGAAAAACTTATTATACTTAGGGCTGACAGGATACCTCCTGTTCGCCCTCTGCACAAGATTACAGGCGCAGACCGACAGTCTGCAAGCACATCGCTACGTAACACGTGCCACCATGTACGGAATCGGATTTACCAATGTGTTCGACACCTATCTTTCGCCTCAGGAATATAAAGGAATAGATTTCCGTATTTCCCGCGAGACGATCCGGATGACAAAGTTGTTCGACGGGAATGTTTCTGTGCAGAACTTCTTTCAGGCAGACGTCGGCTATACACACAACCGCGCAGACAACAACAATACCTTCTCCGGACTCGTCAACTGGAACTATGGCCTCCATTACCAGTTCCGCCTCACCGAGAACTTCAAGTTACTGGCAGGAGGACTGTTTGACGTCAACGGAGGATTTGTCTACAATCTCCGCAATTCGAACAATCCGGCTTCTGCCCGGGCATACGTCAATCTGGACGCTTCGGGAATGGCTATCTGGCATTTGAAAATCAAGCGCTATCCGATGGTACTCCGCTATCAGGTCAACGTACCGATGATCGGACTTATGTTCTCACCGCACTACGGACAGTCTTATTACGAAATCTTCTCACTGGGCAACTCCAGTGGAGTTATTCAATTTACCTCTCTCCACAATCAGCCGTCCCTTCGTCAGATGCTTTCTGTCGATCTCCCGATAGGATACACCAAGATGCGTTTCAGTTATCTGGCAGACTTGCAACAATCCAATGTTAACGGAATCAAGACACATACCTACTCTCATGTATTTATGGTAGGATTTGTGAAAGACCTGTATCGGGTTTCCAACAAAAAAGGAGCGAATCTGCCTCCGTCGGTGAGAGCGTACTAGGAGAAGTGGAGAGTTGAGAGTTGAAAGTGAAGAGTTGAGAATTGAGAGTTTATGGACAAGAACTGAAAGATTAAGAATGAGAAATAGAATTATACAAATACTTTTACTACTCTGTTGCCTCCCGATACAGACGGGGTGCATCGGAGAAGATGATTACGCTGATGATCCCGTAGGAAACTTCGAGCAACTATGGAAGATCATTGACGAACGGTATTGCTTTCTGGACTCGAAAGGTATTGACTGGGATGCGGTTCATGAGAAATACAGCAAACTGATTGTACCGGGTATGTCCAATGACGACCTTTTCGATAAACTCAGCGAGATGCTCTATATCCTGAAAGACGGTCATGTCAATCTTTCATCTGCCAAGCGTGTCTCTTATTACGACGCATGGTATCAGGGGTATCCGTGGAATTATCGGGAAGATATTCTTTACCAGTATTACCTGGGCAGTGCCAGCAAGGACTACTATACATCGGCGGGGATGAAGTATAAAATATTCGATAATAATATCGGATATATCCGCTACGAAAGTTTCAGTTCCGGGGTCGGCGATGGCAATCTGGATGAAATCCTTGTCTATCTGGCAACTTGCAACGGACTGATTATCGACGTACGCGACAACGGAGGAGGTAACCTGACCAATTCTTCCCGCATTGCCGCCCGATTTACCAATAGCAAAATTCTGACCGGATTCATACAGCATAAGACGGGAACAGGACATAGTGACTTCTCCAAACCGGAACCGATTTACCTGGAGCCTTCCAACAGCATCCGCTGGCAGAAGAAAGTCGTTATACTGACCAACCGCCGTTGCTACAGTGCAACCAATGATTTCGTCAATCTGATGCGCAGCATAGACAACGGCAAGATCATTCAGGTCGGTGACCAGACAGGTGGCGGTTCGGGACTTCCTTTCACATCAGAACTGCCGAACGGATGGAGCATCCGCTTCTCCGCCAGTCCTCATTTCGACAAAAATATGCAGCCGCTGGAAGAAGGTATTTTGCCTGATATAGCTATCGATATGACTGAGGATGACCAATCTAAACATAGGGACACACTGATTGAAAAGGCTTTTGAAATCTTAAGTGAGTAACTTTGTTGCCTAATTATTTGTCAAATCAGAAAATCTTCCTATCTTTGCACCGCTAAACAAAAAGCGACGCATGCGGATGTGGCGTAATTGGTAGCCGCGCCAGACTTAGGATCTGGTGCCGTGAGGCGTGTAGGTTCGAGTCCTATCATCCGCACACATTTATATAAACTAGAAAGCCTTCAAGAAATATCTTGGGGGCTTTTTAATTGATTACATATATGAAGAAACATCAACTTTGCTGCATCGGCCATATCACTTTGGATAAGGTAGTCACTCCTCAAAGCACAGTCTATATGCCTGGAGGCACAGCTTTCTATTGTTCACACGCTATCCGCCATTTCAATGACATAGATTATGCATTAGTGACAGCAGTCGGCGCTACGGAAATGAAAGTAGTAGACCAGCTGCGCGGGATAGGCATCAGCGTAACCGCATTACCCAGCCAGCACTCTGTATACTTCGAGAACATCTATGGAGAAAATCCGGATGACCGTACACAACGTGTGTTGGCCAAAGCCGATCCTTTCACCGCTTCCCAGCTTCAGGAAATAGAGGCGGAAATTTATCATCTTGGTTCGCTGTTAGCAGATGATTTTTCTTTAGAAGTGATTAAGGAGTTATCCCGGAAAGGATTGATAGCTGTCGATTCGCAAGGATACCTGCGTGAAGTACGTGATACGCACGTATACCCGGTAGACTGGACTGACAAGCGGGAAGCTCTGCAATATATTCATTTCCTTAAAGTAAATGAGCACGAAATGGAAGTGCTCACAGGACTTTCCGATCCGCATGAGGCTGCACGTAAACTGCACGAATGGGGAGTGAAAGAAGTATTAGTCACTTTGGGAAGTATGGGGTCTCTCATTTACGACGGTACGGATTTTTATCGCATTCCGGCTTATAAACCCGGACAAGTAGTAGATGCAACCGGCTGTGGAGATACTTATACTATCGGATATTTGTATCAACGGGTATCGGGTGCGAGCATCGAAGAAGCAGGTCGGTTTGCTGCCGCCATGTCTACGCTGAAGATCGAGAAATCCGGTCCTTTCTGTGGAAATAAGGAAGATGTTATTCGATGTATGGAAACTGCGGAGCAGATGTACTAAAAGAGAGCCATACAGGCGTTAATATCAATAAGCAGAGCGCTGTTTTATCTTGAAAAAGGATGAAACAGCGCTCTGTTTATTAACTACTTTTTTCTCCTGTTCTTAATAAGTTGCCCTAGAAAAACACCACTCATTGTGAAAATCATTGCAATGGAAGCAGAGAACCAACGACTACTTTCCGTACATAAAAGAATGGTAAAGAGTCCCAATAATAGAACAAAGAATAATGCCAATTTAATATTACCCTTCATGTATCTTCGAACGTTTAAATTTAACAATCAGGAAATAGACACTTTGAAAGAAGACGCCAATAAATATCATTTTCAGACCATCAACATCAAACATACGTTCACACAGAACTCCGACAATCTTTAAAGCACAAAGTACTGCAATGATAAATGTGAAAGCATATTGTAAGGCAGCATTTCTTATCTTTAAATATTCAGCACTTGTTTCTTTACAGCACCAAGGAAAAAGATACACCAAATTAAAGCCAACAAAAATAGATACCAAAGTATCATATTCAAAGGGTACTACGAATATCTCATATATTCCCAAAAGAATAAGCAGTATAATAATCATCACATCTGGCCTATTTTTTTTCATGAATTTCATTGTTCTATTTTTATTTATTATTCAGACTGTTCGTATACCTTTCAGCTAAACCAAGCTTTACCTCAAAAGTAATAAATATCTTTCAAGGTTCACTCTATCCAGCTAATCTTTTGACCTAAGATGTTCAATAGCAGAAAACTAGTCCTAACTGAAAATCAAGACGTCTCATATAGAGTCTATCCAATTTGTTTGGACGTAGTGTTTCCTTTTTCTCATCGGCTGTCATTTCAATCTTCTTAAAGTCTCCACTTAAAACAGAAAAGCCTCCGTTTACCGCAAGGTGGTCTGTCAATTTATATTCTACCAGAAAGTCCATATTCCCGGCCAATGCACCGGAAGTACATTTAAATTCACTATTACTTCGACCTTCATCCCGATAATGTAGATATCCGGCTCCCAATACGCAACTAATTAAAGTTCTTTCGGTTATTGGAATTTTGAATCCAAGTTGCGGTCCTAAATACCAAAGTTCTACATTGTCAGCTACATTCGTTTCATCATCAAGTGTATAATTGGCAGAAGTACCGGAGAGATTAAACTTTAATCCGGCAACCCAAAATTTATCAATTCGATAGAGTGTCTTCACATTACACATCAAGCCTCCATTATATTCCCCACGATAATTAACACCAAAAGGTGACAAGTTTGACTTACCGAACAATACACCTTTTCCACCATCTACCGAAATAAACAGTTTATCTCCGGAAAAACTCTGTGCAAATCCTACTGTAACAGAAAACACAAATAGGAAAAATAAAATAAGTTTTCTCATAATACTATATTTGAAAAGTCGTATGAATTGAAATATTCTAATTATCAATTCATACGACTAATTATTTTATGTTTTTTCTCTAGTGATATAGATATACAATATAGAACCTAAAGCTAGAACTAGATTCATCAGTAAAATATATGTCACTTTATTGGGGTTATTATCAAAAAAGAAATAAATGCATAATGAAATTATGATAGATAATAAAAACAGTCCTGATAGAACCCATAATTTGTCAGTACTAGCATGAAATCGTTTTCTTTTCTTAATAAGTTGTCCTATGCAAACTCCCGTTGATGTACAAATCATTGCAATAGAAGCAGAAAACCAAATACTATTTTCTGTACATAAAAGAATGGAGAACAGACCTAATATTAAAATATAAAACAATGCTAATTTGATATTATTTCTCATTTACTGTACATATTAAATAATTATCAACGCAGGGGCAATAGTTTACCTATTGTGTCTCTCGCTATACTATCATCATCTCTTTCCATCGGCTTAAATTCTATTGTATCTATTTGTATTTCCGTTGGAGGGCGAGAGACTACACGGGAGCTACATAGCCAAGTTTGTAACACACACCAACCAACCGCCACAACAAATCCCGCACCAGCCGTAACCATTCCAAAAGCGGTTGACCATAAAGCACCAGCCAAGCCAAGAGATACATTGCACCCCCAATTTCCACCACGGGCTGTCAGATCGTCAAGTCCATCATATATTTCAAGAACATTACATGTATTATTTCTTTTATTAACCATTGCTTTAAAAATAGGAATATTGTTACTATCATAACATGTGAACATAGTTTCTTCAAGTGCATCTTCAGCATTTTGTGCACATTCAATTATAAGACAGTTTTCAATAACACCATTCTCTTTATAAAATGCCATTATATTATTAGCATCCATTTTACTTCGTACAACTATCATTTCCTCCCCAAAGGTTTGGATTTGTGGACGCAAAATTTCTTGCATACCTAAATCGTAATTCATTTCAGCATTATTAAAAGTAGTTCTTGTTTTTACCGAATTATTCAAGTAATCCAGTAGTTGTTGTTTCAATTCTAAACTACTCACTTTTTCAAAAGTCTTATTCTCAATAACATTCTGTTCTTCTGAAAGAGTATTTTGCTCATCCGAACATGATAAGCAGCAAATACAACATAATAAAAACATAAAAAAAATTGCTTTCATAACCGATTGAATTTAAAGGTTGATAAATACGTTACAACAATAATAAATAACAGATCCCAAAGGAAATTACCTCCTTCCTCTAACTTAATATTTTACAATTAGAAATATCGACTATACAGAAAAGGAACACAAAAAGTTACTTCTTGTCACTAAGACTAAAAGTACATTTATCCATTACCTTATTCAGTTCAGTTTCACTGTACAGTAAATGTACCTTCCAACAAACAATCATTCAAAATTATATGAATAGTATATTCTCCTTTTTCACAAGAAGACATATCAATCATGACAATGCTAATGTTGTGATAAGTTTTGGAATGTACAATTTCACCTGTAGCTTTATTCGTTACAGTAATGATAGCATAATCTTTTGCTCTACCGAAGCTTACATTAAGAATATTAGAGAGAATAGCACATTTCTCATAAGTAGGTTGAATAGGTATTCCCATAGGATTAGAGCGGCTATCTTTTAGTAAATGAATATCATTTGAATTTGCCCATCCTTCAATCGCAAATAAGCAACAAAGTAATAATAATAGTTTTGCTTTCATAATACTTATTTTTATTGGTTATGGTACAAATGTAAGGGATAAGATTTAAATAAATTCAGATGCCTGGTCACAATAAAGTTACAAGATAACTATGGATCTCGACTGCAAGTTACAGAAAAGTTACAGGAATGTCACAATCCAACATAAACACCTATGAGACAAGATATTGGCGTATAGTCATCCATTCAAAGAATTCTTCTCCTAACTTAATCTTCATGCGACTTTTCCGACTTTTAAATGCTCCTTCAGAAGCACGTGTACATAATAAGATTGTTTCTTTGGAGCAACCCAATAAGAAAAATACGCAATGGAGCAAGTCTTCTTTAGTTAAATCAGCATATTGAATTTTCAATTTAAGCATAATGTCGCCAAAAGTTTCATAAATGCTTTCACAGATCATCTGTCCTTCATGAATACTCAAAGAGGTAGCAACGCCCATCTTTTTCTCCAAAGAAAGAAGTTTCTCATGGGTTTCTGTCCTTCGAAACAACTGAAGACAAAGTTCTAAACTCGGCTCCAACATCCTCATAAAATCAGATTCAGCATTACCCTGATCCTCAAAGTCCCCAGATAGAATATCTGTACGACTCTTCATTAATTGATTTTGTAACTCAAGATACTTCTTTTTTCGACGTTTATCAATCCAAAGAGAAATCGCTCCTCCAATAATAAATAACAGCAAAAGTGATAAGACCTCAATTTTATATCTTCCCGCAATTTTTTGCTGATAAAATTCGATTTCATATTGATCAGCCAAACGAGTTATCTCAGCTGCCTTTGTTGTATCATAAATTGAATCTAGATAATAAATAAAAGAATCAGCTGCCGCTATAGCTGCTGGATAATTTTTCTCTTCTTTCTCCAATTTATATAATTCTCCATAACTTCCTCCACGGTTAAATATATAAGGAGAAGATTTACTCAAATTCAAATAATACCGTGCAGAGTCCATTTGATGGATATTACGTAAGATACAACCTTTTCGAAGATATTCAGAAAATAAATTAGTACCAGTTGGTGCAGAAGATATAGATGCAGAAAGATATTGGTTAGCCTTTTGAAATTCCCCTTTTTCATTATGCAAAATTCCCAATTCACTCAATATTATAGATTTATAATAATCTTCCCCTATATTCTCTGCAACATCCAATGCTTTTTGATAATAGACCAAAGCACTATCCAATTGATGTTGAAGCATAAAAACATACCCTATCCCTCTAACAGCATAAAATAGACCATCATCTTTCTTTTGCTTAATATAAATTTCATGCGCTTTATGATGGGCGTGCATAGCATCCTTATAAAGATTTTGTTCCGCATAACATCCCGCCAGATTCTCATAAATGGCCCCCAAATAAAGATACTCGCTCTCTTTAGGAATTACCTTTAATGCTTGCAAGAAATCTTTCACCGCCAAATCCATACACCGCATGTCTCGATACACACAACCCCGATAATAATAGGCCTGCATCTTACGCTCATTATTCCAACTTCTTTTATAATAATCTACTGCAAACCGAATCAATGAATCACTTGACTCATGAACATACAACTTAGTCCTTGCCCGTGTCAAAAATATAGCATAATCAGCTCTTTCAGAGCCGGATAACTTTTCAGGATGAGAAATGGATTCGAGGAGAGACAGGGCACTATCGGGGAACTCTTGCATCAGTGAGTCTGCCTGACGTAAAAGAGTAGTTGCATTACCTCCATCATGACAAGCAGAGAGAGACAAAATCAGGAACAACCCTATAATATAAGAAAGAAGTAGCTTCATAGTTCGTTTCGTTTTACAAATGTAAATAGAATAAAACAAACAAGCAACAAAAAGACAAATAATTTTTTCACACATCATAATTACAATGTTAAAATTGCCCTTTCTCTCTCTTTCCCTAATCTTTTTTGCCTTTCATTTGTTCACTTTGTTACTTTCGCCGGAAGACGGCAGAATAAACTTCAACCTAAATAGTAACGAATGGAAAAATTTAATGCAATGAGGACTAGACTTTTACAAGATCTTCAGAAGAAAACCATCAGGTTTAAGAGCATAGTGGCGCTCACTTGCTTGTTGCTGACCTCCGTATCCGCCTTTGCACAGACAAAGACAGTGACCGGTACGGTAACAGATGCCGCCAATGAACCGCTAATCGGTGCATCGGTGCTCGTACAAGGAACTTCCACCGGAACCATCACCGATATGGACGGTAAGTATTCAATCTCTGTCACACCAGAAGACGTACTGGTATTCTCCTATGTAGGAATGACTACACAGAGTGTCAAGGTAGGAGCACAGAGTGTGATCAACGTCACCCTGAAAGAAGATTCGCAGGTACTAGCCGAGACAGTCGTTATCGGATACGGTAGCGCGAAGAAAAGAGACTTGACAGGTTCTATTACCAACGTCAAAGGAGAAGAAATTGCCAACAAGCCTGCAACGAACCCATTATCTTCCTTACAAGGAAAAGTGGCAGGTGTACAAATCGTAAACTCCGGACGTGCCGGTGCCGATCCTGAAATCCGTATCCGTGGTACAAACTCCATCAATGGCTACAAACCGTTGTATGTGGTAGACGGACTATTCAATGACAACATCAACTTCCTTAATCCGGAGGACATCGAATCTATGGAGATCCTGAAAGACCCGTCATCACTGGCTATCTTCGGTGTTCGCGGTGCGAATGGTGTCATCATCATCACCACCAAGAAAGCCAAAGAAGGACAGACACTGGTTAACATTAATACCTCTTTCGGTTTCAAGAAAGTAGTAGATAAGGTTGATTTGGTCAACGGTCCGCAATTTCAGAAGCTATACAGCGAACAGCTTGCCAATCAGAAGGACACTCCGTTCGACTTCAGCGGCTGGAACGCGAACACCAACTGGCAGGATGAGATTTTCCAGACTGCATTCATCACCAACAATAATATCAGTATTACCGGAGCTTCGCCGAAACACAGTTTCTATCTGGGCGTAGGTTACTCTCACGAACAGGGAAACATCAAGCATGAGAAGTTCAGTAAAGTGACCATCAATGCAAGTAATGACTATAAGATCACGGACTTTCTGAAAGTCGGTTTCCAGTTCAACGGAGCACGCACGCTTCCGGCAGACTCCAAACAGGTGCTCAGCGCTCTTCGTGCTGCCCCTATCGCACCGGTATATAATAAGGAATATGGCTTATACAGTGTTCTGCCCGAATTTCAGAAAGCACAGATCAACAATCCGATGGTAGACGTCGATCTGAAAGCCAATACGACCAAAGCCGAAAACTACCGGGCATCGGGTAATATCTATGGCGAAGTGGACTTCCTGAAACATTTCAACTTCAAAGCGATGTTCTCCATGGACTATGCTTCCAACAACGGACGTACTTATCTGCCTATCATGAAGGTGTATGACGATACTGCCGCAGGAGATGTAGTTACATTGGGAACCGGCAAGACAGAAGTCAGCCAGTTCAAGGAAAATGAAACGAAAGTGCAGAGTGACTATCTATTGACTTACACCAATAGTTTTGATCACGGCAATCATAACCTGACCGCTACAGCCGGTTTCACGACGTATTACAATTCACTGAGCCGACTGGACGGAGCACGCAAGCAAGGTGTCGGTCTGGTGATTCCTGACGATCCGGACAAATGGTTTGTCAGCATCGGTGATGCCGCAACAGCTACCAACGGAAGTACCCAATGGGAACGGACTACGGTATCCATGCTGGCACGTGTGATCTACAACTACAAAGGAAAATACCTGTTCAACGGTTCGTTCCGTCGCGATGGTTCTTCCGCCTTCTCATACACCGGCAATGAGTGGCAGAACTTCTTCTCACTAGGCGGCGGTTGGTTGATGACCGAAGAAGAGTTCATGAAGGATATCAAATGGCTCGATATGTTGAAAATCAAAGCATCTTACGGTACATTAGGCAATCAGAATCTGGACAGGGCCTATCCCGCCGAACCGCTGTTGTCAAATGCTTACTCAGCTGTTTTCGGCAAGCCGTCCATTATCTATCCCGGTTACCAGCTCTCCTATCTGCCCAATCCCAATCTGCGTTGGGAAAAAGTAGAAGCTTGGGAAGCAGGTTTCGAAACGAACATGCTGCGCAACCGTCTGCACTTCGAAGGAGTATATTATAAGAAAAGGACCAAAGACTTGCTTGCCGAAGTGCCCGGTATCTCCGGAACAGTACCCGGCATCGGCAACTTGGGAGAAATCGAAAACATGGGTGTTGAAATGGCAGCCAGCTGGCGTGACCAGATCGGTGACTGGGGATACTCTGTCAGCGCCAACCTGACCACCATCAAGAATAAGGTGAAGAGCCTCGTTCAGGACGGATACTCCATCATCGCCGGAGACAAACAGCAGAGTTACACGATGGCGGGCTATCCTATCGGTTTCTTCTACGGTTACAAGGTGGCAGGCGTATACCAGTCGCAAGCCGACATCGATGCATCACCCGAAAATACCCTTGCCACAGTCACTCCCGGTGACCTGAAATTCGCCGACGTGAACAGAGACGGTAAGATTACCCCGGAAGACCGTACAATGATAGGTAACCCGACACCGGATTTCACCTATGGTCTTTCTCTCGGAGTAAACTACAAGAACTGGTCATTGGGCATCGATATGATGGGACAGCACGGTAACGAAATTTTCCGTACCTGGGACAATTATAACTTTGCACAGTTCAACTATCTGTCACAGCGCATGGACCGCTGGCACGGAGAAGGTACCTCCAACAGCCAGCCGTTGCTGAACTCCAAACATTCTATCAACAACCTGAATTCGGAGTATTACATCGAAGACGGCAGCTTCTTCCGCATCCGTAACGTGCAACTTGCTTACTCGTTCGACAAGGCCCTCCTTGCCAAAATACGCTTGCAGGCACTGAAAGTCTATGTCAACATACAGAACCTGAAGACATGGAAGCACAACACCGGCTACACACCGGAACTGGGAGGTAGCGCCACCACCTTCGGAGTAGACGACGGCAGCTACCCCGTACCTGCTGTCTACACCTTCGGCATCAACCTGACCTTCTAGTGGCGTGGCAAGGTACCACACCCAAGTTTCCATGCGGGTGGCAAGGTGCCACAGCCAGGTTTCCATGCGGAATATAACTTTAATGAATCAAATCTATAATTGTATGAAACTAAATAAATATCTTTTTTCCACCTTTATTGCCGCTTCCGCTCTGCTGATAAGCAGTTGCAGCGACTTTCTGGACCGGAGTCCGCAGGGACAATTCACCGAAGACGATAATCCCAATGCGCTGGTCAACGGTAAAATCTACAATGTCTATACCATGATGCGAAGTTTCGACATCACCGCCGGTACTCCCGCCATTGCTATCCATTATCTACGCTCCGAAGACTCCGAGAAAGGAAGTATTCCGAGTGACGGATCGGATGTAGCCGAAATGTACGATGACTTCTTATACACCCCGACCAACGGTTTGCTAGGTTCATACTGGGGAAAGAATTACGCCATCATCTACCAGTGTAATGATATCCTCGACGCCATTGCCGAGAAAGAGACTGCCGGACAAACAGAAACCGAAGATATCATCAACAAAGGGGAAGCTTCTTTCTTCCGTGCTTATTGTTACTTCAATCTAGTGAGAGCTTTTGGCGAAGTACCTTTAGTGACTTACAAGATCAACGATGCCTCGGAAGCCAACATTCCGAAGACTACCGCCGATAAAATCTATGAGCAGATCGATACCGACCTGAAAACTGCGGAAGAGTCATTGCCCGAAACATGGAGCACCGAATATACCGGACGCCTGACTTGGGGAGCTGCCCGTTCACTTCATGCCCGCACCTATATGATGCGCAGTGACTGGGACAACATGTACAAAGCCTCTACAGACGTTATCAACAAAGGTTTATATAATCTGAAAACTCCGTATAACGAAATATTCACCGACGACGGAGAGAACAGCGGCGGTTCTATATTCGAACTGCAATGTACCGCCACTGCCGCCCTTCCACAGAGTGACGTTATCGGCAGCCAGTTCTGCGAAGTGCAAGGCGTTCGCGGAGCCGGTCAGTGGGACTTAGGCTGGGGATGGCACATGGCAACCCAGTTGATGGCCGACGCCTACGAGACAGGTGACCCTCGTAAAAACGCCACCCTGCTCTACTTCCGCAAAACGGACGATGAACCGATCACCCCGGAAAACACCAACGAACCTTATGGTGAATCCCCCGTCTCTCCGGCTATGGGAGCTTACTTCAACAAAAAAGCTTATACCGACCCCGCACTGCGTAAGGAATACACCAACAAAGGATATTGGGTCAACATCCGCCTGATCCGGTATTCGGATGTAGTGTTGATGGCTGCCGAAGCTGCCAACGAAAAGAATATCCCCGGAGAAGCAGTGGATTATCTGGAAATGGTACGCGCACGTGCCAGAGGCACCAATACGAATATACTGCCCAAAATAACGACCAACGATCAGGGAGAATTGCGGGAAGCCATCCGCCACGAACGCCGCGTGGAACTCGGACTGGAGCCCGACCGTTTCTACGATCTTGTCCGTTGGGGAATCGCCTCGGAAGTATTGCACGCTGCCGGGAAAGTAAACTACCAGGATAAGAACGCATTATTGCCTTTGCCTCAGTCAGAAATTGACAAGTCCAAAGGAGTACTGGTACAGAATCCGGATTATTAATTAATATTCAAATCAAACTGATAGAACGATATGATAAATAAGAAAATATTTTTTTCACTTCTGCTGCTCGCTGCCGGCTTCCTGAGTGCGACAGCGCAGAAGTCGCCACAAGACATGGACCGCTTCATCGACGCATTGATGAAAAAGATGACGGTGGAAGAAAAGATAGGTCAGTTGAACCTACCTGTCACCGGAGAAATCACTACGGGACAAGCCAAAAGCAGCGACATCGCCGCCAAAATCAAACGGGGCGAAGTAGGAGGCTTGTTCAATCTGAAAGGAGTAGAAAAAATACGCGATGTGCAGAAACAGGCGGTAGAACAATCCCGTCTGGGCATCCCCTTGCTATTCGGTATGGATGTCATTCACGGATACGAAACCATGTTCCCTATCCCGCTGGGATTATCCTGCACCTGGGATATGACCGCCATAGAAGAATCGGCACGTATCGCAGCCATAGAAGCCAGTGCCGACGGTATCTCATGGACATTCAGCCCGATGGTGGACATCTCACGCGACCCTCGTTGGGGACGTGTTTCCGAAGGCAGCGGTGAAGATCCCTTCCTTGGAGCCATGATTGCCGAAGCGATGGTACTCGGTTATCAGGGAAAGAACATGCAACGGAATGACGAAATTATGGCATGCGTAAAACACTTTGCACTGTATGGCGCAGGAGAAGGCGGACGTGACTACAATACGGTAGACATGAGCCGCCAGCGGATGTTCAATGAATATATGCTGCCTTACGAAGCGGCTGTAGAAGCCGGTGTAGGTAGTGTAATGGCTTCGTTCAACGAAGTAGACGGTGTGCCCGCTACCGCCAACAAGTGGCTGATGACGGACGTACTGCGTGGTCAGTGGGGGTTCAACGGATTTGTGGTAACCGACTATACCGGAATCTCCGAAATGATCGACCACGGTATCGGCGACCTGCAAACGGTTTCCGCACGTGCCATCAATGCCGGAGTAGACATGGATATGGTGAGCGAAGGCTTTGTCAGCACACTCAAGAAATCCATTCAGGAAGGCAAAGTTTCTATGGAAACACTGAATACTGCCTGCCGCCGTATCCTGGAAGCAAAATATAAACTGGGATTGTTTGACAATCCCTACAAGTACTGCGACTTAAAACGTCCGGCACGTGATATCTTTACGAAAGCGCACCGAGACGCTGCCCGCAGAATTGCCGCAGAAAGCTTTGTTCTTTTAAAGAATGACAACGTGACCCTGCGTCCGGGAACTCCTGCCGAACCTCTTCTTCCTTTTAACCCGAAAGGTAACATCGCCGTGATAGGTCCGTTAGCCGACAGCCGGACAAACATGCCGGGTACATGGAGCGTAGCTGCCGTACTCGACCGCTGTCCGTCACTGGTAGAAGGCTTGAAAGAGATGACTGCCGGAAAAGCAAACATCCTATATGCCAAAGGGAGCAATCTGATCAGCGACGCCTCTTACGAAGAACGTGCCACGATGTTCGGACGTTCACTAAACCGTGACAACCGGACAGACGAGCAATTGCTGAACGAAGCATTGACGGTAGCCAATCAGTCGGATATTATCATTGCGGCTCTCGGAGAATCTTCCGAGATGAGCGGAGAAAGCAGCAGCCGTACAGACCTGAACATTCCGGATGTACAGCAAAACCTGCTGAAGGAGTTGCTGAAAACCGGAAAACCTGTCGTACTGGTATTATTCACAGGTCGCCCGCTGACGCTGACTTGGGAACAGGAACACGTACCTGCTATTCTGAACGTATGGTTCGGAGGCAGCGAAGCTGCTTATGCCATCGGCGACGCACTCTTCGGATATGTCAATCCGGGTGGAAAACTGACAATGAGTTTCCCGAAGAATGTCGGTCAGATTCCGCTGTATTATGCACATAAGAATACGGGACGCCCGCTGGCACAAGGCAAGTGGTTCGAAAAGTTCCGCAGCAATTATCTGGATGTGGACAATGAGCCGCTTTACCCGTTCGGATACGGACTGTCTTATACTACCTTCTCTTACGGTGATATCGACCTGAGCCGTTCTACCATCGACATGACGGGAGAACTGACGGCAGCAGTAATGGTCACCAATACCGGCACATGGCCGGGATCGGAAGTAGTACAACTCTATATCCGTGACCTCGTCGGCAGCACTACCCGTCCGGTGAAAGAGCTGAAAGGCTTCCAGAAGATATTCCTTGAACCGGGACAGTCGGAAATTGTACGGTTCAAGATTGCACCGGAAATGCTGAGATATTACAACTACGGCCTGCAACTAGTAGCAGAACCGGGTGAATTTGAAGTAATGATCGGAACAAACAGCCGGGACGTGAAATCCGCACGATTCACGCTAAAATAAAAATCGTACAATAGGCACGGATTACACGGATTCACACGGTCTTTAACTGCGAAATCTCTTAAAACCGTGAAATCCGTGTAATCCGTGCCTAAATTTTATTCTCTCATTTAAATCCACAATCAATGAAAAAATTATCTCTCTATATTTCGCTCCTCTGCCTGATACTGACAGCAGGAGCCTGTAAAAACAAGACCGGCGGACCAGCCACCGCCAGTTCCGAGCTCACGGACGACGCCCTGATGGACACCGTTCAGCGCCGCACCTTTCTCTACTTTTGGGAAGGTGCCGAGCCCAACAGCGGACTTGCCCCCGAACGGTATCATGTAGACGGGGTATATCCGCAGAATGATGCCAATGTAGTCACTTCCGGCGGCAGCGGCTTCGGCATCATGGCTATCCTTGCCGGAATAGACCGGGGGTACGTCACCCGCGAAGAAGGTCTGGCACGAATGGAGCGCATCGTCTCCTTCCTCGAAAAAGCGGACCGTTTTCACGGAGCATATCCGCACTGGTGGTATGGCGATACGGGAAAGGTGAAACCTTTCGGACAGAAGGATAACGGAGGTGACTTGGTAGAAACTGCCTTCCTTATGCAAGGACTGCTCGCCGTACACCAGTATTACATCAACGGTAATGAGAAAGAAAAAGCACTGGCAGCACGCATTGACCAAATATGGAAAGACGTTGACTGGAACTGGTACCGCAACGGTGACCAAAATGTACTATACTGGCACTGGAGCCCCACCTATGGCTGGGAAATGGACTTCCCCATACATGGATACAACGAATGTATGATTATGTATATCCTCGCCGCAGCCTCTCCTACCCACGGAGTACCGGCAGCCGTCTATCACGATGGCTGGGCGCAGAACGGAGCTATCGTCTCCCCGCATAAAGTGGAAGGCATCGAACTGCATCTCCGCTATCAGGGCACGGAAGCCGGACCGCTTTTCTGGGCACAATACTCCTTCCTCGGACTCGACCCCGTCGGTCTGAAAGACGAATACTGTCCCAGCTACTTCCACGAAATGCGCAATCTGACATTAGTGAACCGTGCTTACTGCATCCGCAACCCCAAACACTACAAAGGTTTCGGACCGGACTGCTGGGGACTGACCGCCAGCTATTCCGTCGATGGATACGCTGCTCATTCACCGAATGAACAGGATGACAAAGGGGTCATCTCTCCCACCGCCGCCCTTTCATCCATCGTCTATACACCGGAATATTCGATGCAAGTGATGCGCCACCTGTATAATATGGGGGACAAAGTCTTCGGTCCTTTCGGATTCTACGATGCTTTCAGCGAAACAGACAACTGGTATCCGCAACGTTACCTTGCCATCGACCAGGGACCAATTGCAGTCATGATCGAGAATTACCGGACAGGGCTGTTATGGAAACTCTTCATGAGTCATCCCGATGTACAGGCAGGACTTACCAAGTTAGGTTTCAATACCAATAAGCAGGATGTAAGGCAGAAATAAAGAAATCACAGCGTGCGTGGAAGTGGTCTACTGACCACCTCCTCCACCTGTATTCCCACCTTCGCCGCCACCACCTTTCACATCGTCATTATTGATGCTTCGGGCAGCTTTCTTCACACTAGCTTTCAGTTCACCAATCCGGTAGCTGATGCTGACTCCAAAGCTACGACTCGGCCACTTGCTGCTGCTCTTTGACAGGAAGTTTACACCTTCCGTATGATTGTTATAGCTTCTGTATTTCTCAAATATATTACTGCAATACACATTCAGGCTCAAACGCTCATCTTTCAGGAAAGAACGGCTCGCACCCAAACTATAATAATAATAGCCGGAACCTTTTCCCTGTAGATTAATATAAGGAGTACTACCACCACCATTCAGACTTAACCGTATTTTCAACGGAAGAGTATGCTGGACGCCACCATAGAAAGAACCGTTCCATCCATAATTGTGCAATCCCTGCGCTTCACTTTTCAAGTCGCTGTAGTTTCCACGGCCATTGACGTACAGGCGCGTTTTAGGAGACGCGTTCCAGTTCAGATACAAGCTCATTCCTGTGTTCCGGCTCTTTCCTATATTGGCATAAGTGCTGTACAAAGCTCCTTCCGGTGCTATGTGTGTAGGATCATTGTCAAACATCTCCCCTTCGGGCGCCGTAATCAACCGGCTTATATTCTCAATACTGTTATTGTTGAAAGAATGGCGCAGCGACACATTGATATTGAACTTCGCACTAAAATTGCTATAAGACAAGTCGAACGCATGGCTTTTTTCACTTTTCAGGTTCGAGTTACCTTGGGTGATAAACATCGGATTCAGATTATTAAAATAAGGATTCAGATTCCAGATGCCCGGACGCCAGATACGCATATTATAACCTGCACGCATATTCTGAGTCTTGCCGAGCTTCATGCCAAGAGAGACGGATGGCACCAGGTCGCTGAAGTTCGTGTGAAAATTCTCACCCGGTCCAACGATATATTTCACCCGCTGCACAGTCTGTTCATAGCGCACTCCCGGCTTGAAGGTGAAATCCTTATATTTCAATGTATATCCGAGATAAGCGGCTAAAATATGATTCAAATGACGATAGTCGCTACTGCGGTCTTCGTTATATAAATAATCGTCACTTCCTCCGGCTGCTTCATATAGTTTGTTGTCACTGGTATTGCGGCGGAAGATATATTTCGCACCTGCCTCCACGGTATGCAACTCACCTATCGGAGTCGTATAGTCTACCTGGAAGGTCTGTTCCATCGTATTGGTTTTGCCGTCCGACTGGCTGTTTTTTAACAGCAACCGTTTCACAAGGTCATCCACCTCCTCTTTGGCGTGAATATCTTCATAGCCAGTATTAGAATTGCTTGTCTGAGGCTGCGTATTGATCTTATAGGAGAAAGTGATCATCCGCTGCTTGTTCTTTCTGGACGTGCGCTGATAGTCGATGTTTCCATTGATGGAATACCAGGAGCCATCTCCATGATTGCCAGTCCGATAGCTGTAGGCTATGTCCTCATGGTTAGCACCATACATGGTGGTAAATCCATCACCATAATTTTTACTATTGCTGCCATACATTCCAAAAGCCACCGTCAGCAGCCTTAAGGTGTCGATCTCATAACTGCCTTCCAGGTTTCCATACTGGAAGTTGCCTTTCGACTTGGAACTGCTATTTGATTCAAGATATTTTTCCGTATCCGACTCATAGTTCTCACGGTAGCTGTCCGAATATCCACGGGGCCGGTCATTGTAATTAAAGTTGTAATTGGCAGAGACAGTCATTTTCCCCTGCTTCACCATTGCGTAGCCGCCGGCACCGGCACCGTAGTTGCTGGCATTTGCCCGGAATGTTGCCGTATATCCTTCGAATCCACCGCCTACTGTTACGATATTCAAAATACCTCCCACTCCTTCAGCGTCATATTTAGCTCCGGGCGATGTTATCACCTCGATATATTTAATGGAATTGGCAGGCATACTCTTCAACACCTCTTTCGGGTTGTTGCTCATCATATTGTTGGGCTTCCCGTTGACGTGTATTTTAAAGCTGCTGCTACCATTCACCTGTATGTTGTCTTCTCCGTCCACTGTCACTAAAGGCACTTTTCGAAGCATCTCCAATATACTGTTCGATTTCGAGTCGGGGTCATCCTCAATATTATACTCTATCTTGTCTACATCCACCTTGACCAAAGGCTTTTGCGCCACGACTTCCACTCCTTTCAATTCATTATTAGCCTCAGCGGAGAGCATTGTCCCCAAATCAATGACTCTAACCGATGGTTTCAAAGTGAACTCTTTCGTGACGGGCGCCTTGCCTATCGAAGAAATAGTAATGACGTAATCTCCCGCACCTACATTCAGTTTCTCCTGAAACCTACCATTGGCACCCGTCACCGCCATCTTGACAGCCTTGTCCGGTGCTCCTTTTTTAGTAATCTTAATAGTAGCGTATGGTTCTCCATCCTGAGTCAGTGAATCCAAAAGTACCCCTTTGACAGTATAGGACGGCGTAGCGGAGTTTTGTGCCCAACCTGTCATCACTGCGGTGAACACGAATAGTAATAGTAGCAACAATCTGTGTTTCATGTTTGGAATCGTTTTAGTTTTTAGTTTATTAGACGAAGTTTCTTTCAATTTCTTACAAATACGGGGTAAAAGTAGATGGTTTCTTTATGGTTACGAAATCTTCGGAGTTAAGAATCGTAAAAGAAGAGATAAAAAAGATTATACGAAAAGAGAAACTGATTTCTAGGTCATAGAATGGCAGAGGTCTTTCTTGGCTGCACATTATAAATACATCTTCAAAATCTTAAGAACAACGGCATAATTGAATAAAGGTTTTCTCTGTAGAAAATAACGTCACCGCATTCATAAATTAATTCGTCCGGCTATAGGCATCTTTTCGTCCGCCTATAGCCGGACGAAAGGTTGCCTATAGGCAAACGCAACTTTGCCTATAGGCAGACGAATTAATTCATTCACTAAAAGAGATTAAGTTGTACACTAAAAGGTATTATATTTAGAACCCATATTTTATTTGCCATTAATATCAAGTAATTCCTGATATATCAGAGAATCGTTTTTCATTTTATTGCACATCCACTTCCATGCAGGCATCACCTTGATTTCCCTTCTCTTGAGCTTGCATCAACCATATACCAAGTAACTTGTATGAGCTGTGTAATGTTAGAAATTCTTACACTTAAACGCCCCCTTCCCATCAAAGCCAGATGCTTTTATACGTCATACTATAAATTTTCAAATAGAAGGGTAGCCTTCACCTTTTCTTCGAAACCTTTTATTCATAAGTGATAACGGGTGAAGCATATCGCCCTTCACCGATCCTTCACCCAATTTTCATATGTAATCATAAAGACATCGTTCACTTTGCTATAAGCTAATTTGTTTTTGCTATAATGATATTCGTATTAGCTATAACCTAATAAAAAGATGCTAATAGATTATTTTTTTCTTCCCAATGTTTGTTTCAAACCATTGATAGTTTATTTCAAACACTTACAATGTTTTCTCCACTCACTAGGTGAATAGCCGACCCTTCACCCGAGATCACTGATAAATAAAAGGTTGAGAGGAAAAAGTGAAGGTGAAGACGACACTCGTAACATCTACCGTATGGTTATTTAAAGCAATGCTTTAGCAACCATAAAGCATTGCTTTTGAAGATACAAAGCGTTGCTTTACGAAGGAGATAAATGCGCTAAGTGCTACTAATGGCAAACAACACCTTGAAATAACATCACCTAAACACAAAAAATCATTCTAAATACCAGACTTCTTTTATTTATTCCCATTCTCCCACTTTATTCCGAAAAAACATATATCTTTGCTGTACACTTTCTGCGCATCAGCGAGATGTAATAAGCGGGTAGTGGTTTTTACAACTTAATTGGAGTAAATAACGTATTATCTCTCGGTCTTGAAACTTAGCAATTTCATTTAGAAGAGGGATGATACAACAGATACTCCACGTGGATGGCTGTATATCAACATATCAGTTATAGATGTGTTATATATAAACGATTGACGTGGATGTCTGTTGTTATCATTATCTTTCTAAGGGTTTTGCTAAGACCTCAAGACCGGATAATGGTTCAACAGCATCCATGTCTTTTTTGTATCCGGTCGGTTCCCCTACATAATCCCCATACCCCATAACCCTCCGACTAGAAAGCAAAATGCAGGGATGCTTGTTGCACCATGCTTGGCAAGAGTTATTCGCTCTTTTTGTTAAACGCATAAACAAAGAAACACTATGCCGAAATGGATTAGCATAGACGAAGCGGCGCACAAGTACGGAGTCAAAGAAGAAGACATCTGTTTGTGGGCAGAAATGGAAGCAATCACCGCATATTTCACTGAAACTACTCTTATCATAGACGAAAAGAGCCTTCAGAGATTTATGTACCTGCGCAAGAATCTTCCCACAACAGGATATATCCGCACACTAGAACAACTCTGTATCAATCAGTCTGAAGTGTGTAAACTGTATATGGAAGTCATTGAGCTACAAGAAAAAGACCTTCAATACAAAAAGCGTAGAATTTCAGTGCTGGAAAGGCAGTATGCGATGGCAACCGAACAGAACAAGTTAAGAGAAAAGATAATCACGATAACCTCTGATATGCTAAGTAAAGCTGAAAGTGGATGGTGGGAAAAATTGTGGATGAAGATCAGTAATAGACAAAAGTTATAAAACCATTATACAACTAATCTATGTCTTATTTAAATATGAGTTCAATAACACTAAGCTATCAGAGCATATTCCTATATAACCCAAAACCTTCATCCCCCACTTTAATCTCCTATCGATAGGAAAAAGTGGAAGATGAAGGTCTAATTATATCTCTAACAAACAAGTTTTATTCTATTACAGTCCGGTCCAAGCAGATATTGCGTACTTAGATTCTACAGCATTCTCTAAGTTATCCGGTAAATTATGAAAGAAATCCAAACCTGTTAATTCTTCCAGTTCGTCAATTGTTTTAGCACATTCAGATAATGCAGGCTTTGCTGTAGTACTTTGATCCAGCCAAAAACCAATGGCTTTATAAGTTTCCCCCTTTTTACAAAGTAATGCCATGAAATAATATTTAGGAACAGGTTTCGATTTATCTCCACCAATATATGTCCATATTTGATTTTCTTTATCTATAGTCCCACCTTTCACGACATACAGAGTATCACGAAAAGTACTACTTCGCCCCCAAGTACGAACTTTCCCTTCCAAATCATTCCAAATACCCTTAGTTCCATTAAAATAATTCTTCTGAGGACTCATATTGCTATAATAGAAAGTTTGCTCATTGGCATCTTTTGAATAAAGACGATCTGAAGAAGCACAAATATGCCCACGATCATAACCTTGCTTTCCAAAGTCACTTTGTACCCGTTGATCAGCCTGGGGAATATTCGGATCAGATTGCCAAGGATCACCACCCCATTCTGTCTGTTTCCAGTCATTACGGTTCCAATTTGTTTGTCCTGTTACATTATAATATTTAAAGGCCACCCAACGAGCGTGCTTTTTACTCTTGTCATACTCCATACTATAAGTAATTACTTGTTGACCATTAAATGTAGTAGTTGGAGATAAAAATATATCATCAGCGCCATTGCGTAAAGCAGGAAGTTCAATAGGACTAAATGCTATATTTTCTTTATTTTCATCTTCATCATCTTTGCTACAAGATACAAGGAAAAATGTACAACAAATCAATAAAACAACACTTCTATTAAAAAATCTCATAATTCATTTTTGTTAAAAAAGGAGTATACTATATTACATCAGTATACTCCTTATTACCTTATATCCAGTTATTAGTTATTCAACGAACTTATATTCGGTAGGATTAGTTAAACCTGGTACTTTAAAATATGCACCCAATGTACTTTTAATAGAGACTAATTTTCCTAAGTTAGTTGGGTTGTTATACAAGTTAAGCCCAGAACGCATATCACCATTGGGTAATTTTACAATAACACACTTAGTAGTTTCAGTCTCAGTTTTTGAATCAGCAATAACAATATTAGTATTCTGCTTATCTGTAAAATTGCTGAACACGAAACTAGTAGCGCTACTTGCAAAACCTATGATATAGCCTTTCACATAATAAGGACCTGCTGCAGTATTATTCAAGGCTATCACTTCTGCACAAGTTAAAGGATCATCCTCTGTTCCACCTGGCACACCTGGTGTTACACCAATTTTCACATTCTGAATTTCCCATTTAGGTGCAGAATCAGTCTTAGCATTCTTATATACAAATGCTAACTGTATTTTCTTACCAGCATAAACCTGTAGCTTTATGTTTACTAACATTGCTTTAAATCCGGCTTCCGGTTGTTCAAACGTTAGATTTTCCCAAGCCCCGTTATCACTTACATTTTTAATTTTCAACATATATTCATTTGCATCACCCTGTTTTTGGGACATCTGAGTAAATGACAAATTAATATCATCTGTAGATAATATAGAAGTCATATCTATAATTGGTGATACTAACCAACTTTCAGCAACAATACCAGCAGCATCCTTAAAAGCACTTGCTATTGCACATTTATAACTTGCATCAATCGTCCAAACAGCTTCTAATCCTCCCAGTTCTTTATTATCTATTGTAAATTTTCCAAATGCTGAGGCAAAGGTTTCTTCATAAGACTGATCTTTAGTTACTACAACAGTTTCTCCTGAAGGATCAGGATCTTCTCCACCTTCAGCTGGTCCCGCTTTAATATTATCCAATCGATAACTTAACGCTTCAGAAGAGCTAGTACTTGTATATTTAAATCCAACAAATCCTGTTTTACCAGCTTGAGCACTCAAATCTGCTGTCAATGATACCCATGTATTATCTGTTGTTGGCATCCCTGCTACATTTATCGCAGTAGAAACCATCTTACCATCCACTAATTGAAGGAAATAAACTTCCAATTTAGAATTAGCAGAAGCAGTTGCATAATTGTATACAGCGCAATCGAAAGATACTTTTTTATCCTTAACTTGATCCACCTCAAAGGCAGGAGTTGCAAACCAACATTCAAATTTTTCACCAGTACCACCATAAGAGGTAGCTTGAATATATTTATCGGTTTTACCTGTCGTGGTATTATTAAATGTCTTTCCTTGCCAGCGTCTACCACCTTCTACAGCAACATTATACCAACCTTCCAGTTCATAATCACTATTTGCTACCAAATCTTCAAAATCAGCAGAGAAAGTATTATTTTTCTTTGAATCATCCAAGCCTAACGGATTATCTTTATCACCAGGTTCCGGGTCACCACCATCTCCAATATCTTTACCATCAAGAACCGCAGCAGTAGGACTCTTAAGACCAGCAACTCCAAAATATTTCGTCAACTGTCCCTTAATTACAACGGCTTTACCCAAGTTTCCACCATTGTCAACCAAATTTAATGCAGCACGAACATCGGTTTGAGACACTAGCTGTACTGGGATACATTTCTTATAATCTGTTTCATCCGCATCAGCAGCAATCAATATATTTGCGGCATTTGTAAAAGGAGGTGCAAATACAGCATCAGTCGAAATACTCTTATCATTAATGCAACCTACAATATATCCCATCACCCAAGCTTCTGAGTTATCCTGTTTCGTCATAGCACTTGCTATGTCATATGGATTCTCTTTCGTACCATCTCCAGTCAAGGCAGGTCCTTCGCCGTTTCCTCCTCCATTGATATCATAAGGAGCAGGAACATCACTACAACTAAATGTGACTAACGTTATTATAGTCAAGAATAAAGCATTTAGAATCTTTTTCATAATAGTTGAATATTTATTTTATTAGTTATTTCTTTGAATATCACTATATGTTCTAGCTACAATTTGCCATGTACTATTATAACGGCTCAGAATACCTATCACATTAATTTTACCTGTCGGCATCACTTCGGTTGAGAAATTAGCATAAGTGCTGGTACGGAACGTCAATGTTGAATTATCATCCAACACCAATGTACGGTTTACTCCATTACCACCATCCTTCAAATCTTCAGGAGCAAAAGTAGCAGTACCATCCGCTTCTTTAATTGTAACATCCTTGAACATCACAAGTACAGGCGCCAAGTCTTTATCATAAGCTTTCAGCTGAGCGCCGGTAAGTTCCATCGGAATAAGCTCGTCATACCACAATTGAGGTTTATTGATTACTCTGACATGATCCAACCATACAGCCAGGTCCATACGTCCAATGGCTCCTTTGTAGGTAGTACCTATCTGAGCTTGCATTCCGTATCCACCCACATTCAAGTTTTCACAGTCAATCACCACTTTCTGTCCAACAGGGCAATTAGCATAGATGCCAGTAGAGTTAATACCTACCACAATAGCTCCTGTTTCATCAGCCACAATCAGCTGTTTGTAGATATTTCCACTTTCGTCGTCACCTACTACTACACCGGAAATCCGAGTTTCTTCAGTAACTGTCTGAAACTGATTTGCCGAAATTACTGAACTGTATTTTTCCTTCAGATTAGCAATCGAAATAGTCCGTTGCTCTTTTATAGTGTTATTACCATAAGCGTTCCCTGTCACAGGCGTATCAAAGTCGTCCATACATGACGAAACGCCTAATGTCAGCAACAACGCGGCAGATAAAATAAATGTTATCTTTTTCATATCATTTCCTTGTATTAATTTGCCCATTTATTTAGAATCTATATCCAATGTTCAAGAAAGCATTGCAAGCAGGAGCATAATAGTACTTAGAGTTCTTAGAGAAAACATATGTACGTGCTTCTCCGTCATCATAGCTATCATCACGGTTCTGCTCATATCCGCCAGTACGCAAGTTCGTATTATTAAGAATATTGTTCACACTGAGGTTAATGCTCAGGCTCTTTCCATTCTTCAAACGAATATATTTACCAATAGAAGCGTCAAGCATGAAACCACCATTCAATTCTTCCTGCTCCGGTACATTGTAGCCTACCGGATTACCATTAGCATCTACAGCGCCATCAGAATACTTTCCTAATACACTACCTAAACGACGGTAAGTAGAGAAGTCCAGATAAACACGGTGATAATAATTTCCTGTTACATTAAAGAACCAACCTTTCACGCTGTAGTCCAGTCCGAGGCTATATACAGACAACGGTGTTCCGTTATCACGAAGTCCTTTACAATAAACGCGGTCAATATTAGATTCACTTTCACTTTCATAAGTACGAACAGCCGTAGGATTATTCATATAACGGGCATCAGACCACGTACCGATAGCTGTCAATGACAGATTGGACATGAGTTTAAAAGTTGCAGCAGCTTCCACACCCCAATTTTCCTTATCAATTCCGCTCATAGAAAGGTAAGTGAAACGAGCTTCATTATCATTGTAGAAAGCATCCATTTCAACCTGATCATTAAAACGAGTATAATATCCAGTGACACGTCCTGAAACAATAGGAGTATTGAAACGATAAGTCAATTCACCGTTATAAATCTTCTCTGTTCTCAAACCATGTGCAAAATCGTTCTTGATACGAGGAGCGATGAATGAGTTATATGCCAACGGAGCACGGTTCTCATAACCGGCGTTCAGGATCAATGAATGATTACCGTTAATAGAATATGTAAATCCAGCTTTCACTGCACCTTCCAGGAATTTAGCTGTGCCACTGCTTCCCAAAGATTTCTTAGGAGCACGACCATTACGCATCTTTCCATCACGGCTGATTTGCGCTGATCCAATCTTACCTGATACGAAATAATTGAAATGTCCATCGTTATCACCCTGATAACGCGCCCATACATTTTGTTTATTTACAAAGATATTATAGTCATAACCGAACTTATCACCTTCACCGATACGTCTGTTAGGATTGTCCAAGTCATTCTGAATCACATAAGAGTTATAACCATAATCACGGACAGAGAACTTATCAACATCTGTATATAAATCACCACCCAACAAATCCTTCATCTTCTTATAGTGCATACCTTTAGTAGTATTCACAGCTAAACCGACCACATAGCTATTATGCTGGTCAATCGTATGATTGAAGATCGAACTGAAATTGAAAGCTAACTGGTCATTATGACGTTCTTCCTGATAATACAAGGTCTCTTTTCCCAATGCATTGGCCTGCTGATTGGCAAAGTACATCTGATCCCAATCAATTTGACGAGTAGACTTACTGGTTTTCCAGCGCTCTGTTACTTCATTGAACAGATTCAACTCATCTTCACTCGGCACTGTCGACTTATCATATACATTAAAGATAGAACTAGGCAACTTCTTATAATAATCCGGACGAGGATCGGCAGCATTGCCCGACCATCCAAGTGCACTTGTTCCATAATTACTATATTTGAATCCTGCGCTTGTCTTCAGCTTCATTTCTTTATTGATATCAAAATCCCAAGATGCGATAGCAGAAGGCTCGAAAGAGCGTACAACACGTGAGTTACGCTTTTCACCATTCTGATAACCCCAGTTTGGATTGTAATAGTGACTATTAGCCAGATAATAAGCTTCTTCTGTAGAGGCACCTTGCTGTCCTCTTTCTGTAGGAGCCCCCCATGTAGCTATAGACAAGCTATGTTTGTCATTAAAGACTTTCTCTGCTGCCAGAAAATAAGAGAACGCATTATAGAATGTACCTTCAATAACACCTTCGTTAGCCCAACGATATCCGAGAGAACCTGTAAATGCCCAGCCATTCTTCAATAAACCTGTAGAATAGGTATACATACCTCTCAGAATATAGTTACGATTACAGCCGGAGAGACTTAATTTTGATCCTGCTGCATATTGACTGGCACGCATATTGATATTAGTAGCTCCACCGATAGGGCCAAAGGTGAAATTATTAATTTCAAAAGCACCGATACCTTCTTTATTACGTGTCGCATCGTTCAATCCTCCAATCATTCCATAGCTGAAACGACCGGTTTCTACATCATTGAACAGAACACCATTAATATACGTATCGCTGTACTGCGAATTATAGCCCCTGACGCGAAAACGCATCGGGCTAAACAAGTAGCCGACATTAGAAAGGTACACATCATTGTTGGAAGAGACAAAAGCAGATGCACTTTGAGCTGCATCATCATCTTCATTCAATTGCGATTCAGTGAATGTGAAAGAAGCATTATCTTCACGTGCATTCTTTTCGGCCTTCTGCTGAGCAAAAATAGCTGGCGAAAGACAAAACAATGCAATCACTATTCCTAATCTTTGTTTCATAATTTAAATTATTATTAGTGTTAATTTGTAGCACGAAAATTCACAGTTATATTACAGCGAGAGTACAAAACAACAAAAAAAAAGGGATATTACAAGAAAAAACAAAGAAAAAATAGGTGATAATACTTGTTTTTCCGTTTTCTTTTTAGATATTTGTCAAACCAATGTAATATTCAGAAACCTAATTTATAGATAAATAATGAAAAAGTTTTTAACGGTATGGGGCCTGTTACTGTTTATTTCGATAACAAGCTATTCACAGGAGAAAAAGTATGCTCTTTACAGCGTAGCGTTTTATAACCTTGAGAATCTGTTCGATACAATTCATGACGCGGGCAAAAACGACTTTGAATATTTACCAAATGGTAAAAATAAGTGGAACTCCATGAAATATGAAGCGAAGCTAAAAAACATGTCTGAAATATTAAGTCAGCTATCGACAGACAAATTACCATTAGGACCAACTATTATCGGTATGTCGGAAGTTGAAAACAGAAGAGTATTGGAAGATCTACTCAAACAACCTGCTTTATCCGACAGAGGATACGAAATTGTTCATTATGAAGGTCCGGACCGGCGTGGTGTGGACTGTGCATTTTTCTACAATCCGAAATTCTTTCACCTCACTGCCAGCAAACTCGCTCCATATATTTATGAGAATAATGATACTACCTATAAAACCCGTGGTTTCCTTATTGCCAGCGGTACACTTGCCGGTGAAAAGGTGCACTTTATCGTAAATCACTGGCCTTCACGTGCAGCCGCATCACCCGCTCGGGAAAGAGCAGGAGAACAAGTCCGAGCCTTAAAAGATTCTTTATTAAATGAGGATTCAAATGCAAAGGTCATCATCATGGGAGACATGAATGACGATCCAATGGACAAAAGTATGGCTGTTGCATTAGGAGCAAAACGCAAAACTCAAGATACAAAGGAACATGATTTGTATAATCCCTGGTGGGACACTTTAAAGAAGGGTAACGGTACTTTAATGTATGATGGTAAATGGAATCTGTTTGATCAGATCGTATTTACAGGAAATTTATTAGGTAATGACAGAAGTACACTGAAATATTACAGAAACGAAATCTTTAGAAGAGATTATATGTTCCAAAAAGAAGGAAAGTACAAAGGATATCCCAAAAGAACACATGCCGGAGGTGTATGGCTTAACGGATATAGCGACCACTTGCCAACCATTATTTATTTAATCAAAGAGATTAAAGACTAACGAACAGTTAACTTATGAAACATAAATTCATCCAAACCTTACTATTAGTACTACTCCCTACTCTGTTTGCAGCGTGTGGTAGCGACAACAATGATCCAACAGATAATATTGGCGGATTAAGTGTTAGTACAGACCTTAAAAACAATGAAGTTTCCGCAAAGGGAGGCAGTTTCTTTCTACAAATAAAGACAGACGGTAAGTGGACTGCATCTAGTCAGGATAGTTGGTGCACAATAAATAACAAAGAGGGAAACGGGAATGCCTCTACCATCTGTTCTGTATCCGCTAATGATGATGATGAACGTTATACTGTTATCACCGTAACATCTAATGGAAAGAGTGAAAATATAACGATCACCCAAAAAGGAGGAAATGGTGAAGAGCCTGATCCGGATCCTAATCCATCGGGATATGCAGGAAGAATTGAAATTCCAGCATTAAACAAGGCAAATAATAATTTATTCATCACCCATACTACGCAATATAATGGTAAAGAAGTAATAACTTACAGTTTTGAATATGATTGTACTCAAAAAAGTTCACGTTGGGTAGCTTTTACTTTCAGCACCTCAACACCTGACAATAAAGTCGGACGTGCAGGAGACTTTAGTGATGATCCCAGCATTCCATCACAATATCGAACACACGATGGTGATTATACTGGTTCAGGCTACAGCAGAGGACATCTGGTTGCTTCGTCAGACAGACAATACTCTGCAACGGCTAACAAACAAACTTTTTATATGTCCAATATGAACCCACAGATACAAGACGGATTCAACGGCGGCATATGGGCAAGTTTAGAAAAGAAAGTACAGACATGGGGGAACATAACTAACGATCAAGATACCCTTTATGTAGCCAAAGGAGGTACTATTGATAATAACAATATTATCAAATATCTTAAAACAAATAACACTATTCCAGTTCCCAAATATTTCTATATGGCTATTTTATCACTAAAAAATGGTCAATATAAAGCAATAGGCTTTTGGTTTGAACATAAATCATACAGTAACAATAATTATGCATCTTATGCCCTTTCAATTGACGAACTTGAAGAAAAGACAGGAATCGACTTCTTCCACAATCTTCCCGATAACATTGAGAATGAGGTAGAACGAAGTTACAATAAAAGTGATTGGGGATTATAGCATCCCCCAATATGAGCAAAACAGAAGGGTGTCAAAAAGCAGCGGCACTATAATCCTTAGATAATAACTCAGCACACCCTTCTGCAATAGTCAATATCATCTCTTTTCCCTTTTTCCGAGGAATACGAATGCTCTCTCCAACAATCAGCATATCTTCTATAGTAGGATTACCATGATTATTAACAGAGGTAGCATGTTCTCCATTATATCCGTTATTGCATCGGGTCAAGTCATAAGCCGGAGCTAACGCCCAGTTCCCCTCTTTATAAATGAAACTAAAGTTTTTGGCATGGTCATCTTTATTATCCGTTAAGACATTGAACACCATACGCCGGAACATTTCATCTACCTGTTTAGGGTCTTGGGTAAGATAACCAACCAAGTGCAGTAAAGTCTTATAATCCAATCTGGGTTGCATAATAGATTCATTAAGTAGTGCCCCTGCCGTAGCAATATGATACCTAATACCATTTTCAATATCAAAACGTTTGGTAGCAAAATACTTTCCATCCATCAATTTAAAGTCCGGTACTGTTATACCACATTTACGAGCGACTTCATTATAACGATACTCCATCGCTCCCATATCTTTCGGATCATATGTATGCCTGAACTTCACCAACCAAGCTCCTTCTGTATCGTGAAGTAAACATTTAGGGCGGCATCCACCTGAGTTGCCACTATTAAAGTAAAGTACCTCTTCATCCTCATACGATTTCTCTGACAGTGTGTCCAATGCCATTTGCTGAAGGCAATCTAGTGTCGGAAGAGATTTTTCTTCGCCAATGTATGTCTCCGGTATATAACAAAGAGCTCCCATCCCTGATGTTCCGACTATACTCAACCGTTGCAAGGGAGTTAGCTCGCTATCATTCACCCCTTGTTTTTTGAGTAAACGATGAAGTAAATAACGCCCATATCCATCAGGGAGACTGTCTTCAAAAATACCAAAGTTTCCCCAAAAAGGTTGTGGTTTAGCAATAAACAAATCAGGTTTTAAAGGCAAGTCAAGCGGAGAGATAGAAAACCCATTAGCCAACCACTCTCTATCATACTGAAATGCGCATAGCCGATTATCAGGTGTCATACTGAGAGTTCCAACACTTCTACTATGATAGGTTACTATCAGTTTATTTACTGATTTCATTACGCCCCTTCTTTCTGTTTTTATTCTTATTAATCATTTCCAACTCCTCCATTGTACTAAACAGCGGTTCAGATAAAAGTTCCTTGATAGCTTTAGAGTAACCCAGTGCTTTTGCTAATGCCACATAGGATGCCAATGAAATAGTATGCTTTTGTTCGAACTTGGCAATAGTAGGCGTCGGAACTCCGCTAAGTTCGGTAAGAGCTTCTCGGGAAAGTCCTTTCTCAAGCCTGCGTTTCTGCAGATTCTGAGCCAGAATTGCCAGCAACTCTTCGGGTCTCTCTACATCAAAATTATAAAGTAAAGGCATACAATTATATTCAATTAATTAAAAAACAGCACTATTCAGATACTATTACATCTAAATACAAAGATAGTTTCTTTATTCAAAAAAACAAAATATAAGCCAATTCTATTGAGTGTATTCGGCAACAAAAAAGATGCCCCCCTTTTCTACAAATAGAAGAACAGAAGCAACACAAGATTTACCCCGATCACCGTCCCGAATCCTCCCAAAATCCAGGGACGTAACTTACTACCTTTCCCTGCAAAAAACAAAGCATAAAACATATTCACCAGAATATTACTGATAATAGCCTGCATACTGCAAGCCACAACAACCAGTACAGCTACGCTCCCTGTATTCTGCAAAAGGTTCAAGATAAAAGGAGTAATGTCACTAAGTCCGGATACAAAAGAAAGCAGATTCAATCCGCCTGTACCCGCATAAACCAAAGTATAGTGCGTCAGCACTGTAAACACAACGAAGAGAGTGGCAAAAATCAGAGCAACTTTAAATTCGAGCGGGTTACTGCTGTCCTCATCTTCCGACTCATCGGTCATATCCTTGGAGCGTCGATGACGGGAATGGATAAACCACGCAACAACGGCAGCTACCACAGACATAATCAAAAGATAAGGATAGATAGATGTAAATATCTCCCTGCTAAAGATCAGAATCAATATCATAAAACGCAGAAACATCATGCTGACCGCAAGCAGCATAGCAGCTACATATTCGTTCGCCTCCTGCTCGGAAGCCTTTCTACTTTTACGGGCCAATACCGAAATTGTGGCAGTACTACTATATAATCCACCGATAATGCCGGAAACCAATACTCCCGATTCATGAAACACATAGCGTTTCAGCAAGTAAGACAAATACGAGATACCGGAGACGACAACCGTTGCCAGCCAAATAGAATAAGGAGTGAGATTAATATCCGGAATCAGGTTCTTGTGCGGTAACATAGGCAATATGATACCACTGATAGCCAAGAACTTTGCCAGCGTAATCATCTCATCATTCTTCATCCGCTGGGCAAACTCCGTAAAAGTGTGTTTAAGCTCCGTCAATAAAAGCACCGTCACAATCACCATCACATAAAACCAGGAAGGCTGGGTAGAAACAATAGGAGCCAGACAATAAGTAATCAGTGCAATAATAATGGTCGTTACACCAAAAACATGGAATTGAGACTGCTTGACGTAATAGTTCAAGCCCAGCAATAAACCGAGCACAGCACCACCACCCATAAACAGACGCATATCCGTAGGATCGAGTATATAGAGCAAATAGCCTAGAATACCAATGAAAGTAAATGTACGGTCAGTCCCGAAGAGAGTTGTTTCCCCTTCACGCTTCAGACTGATCCGTCGTTGTGACAGTCCGATAAGTAAAGAAAATAAAGTAACCAGAACGAAAGTTATCAGTTCTCTCGGTAGATAATTGTACAACTGTTCCATATACTGCTCTTTTAGTACTAGGAACAAATATACAGCTTATTTGTTAACATTCACCACGTTTTATACGGTTTTTTCATCAGGTGAGAGTTATAGTAGCGTATATCCCCGGTCACTTCTTCGCCAATAAACCCGGGCTTGACAAACGCCTCATCTTCCGTGCCCAGCTCTACTTCAGCCACAATAAGTCCTTCATTCTCACCGTAGAACTCGTCTACTTCGAAGATATGATTGCCACTACGTACCAGATAACGGGTCTTATCAATCATTCCCGGTTCGCAAAGTTTCATCAGTTCTTCCGCTTCGGACAAGGGAAGTTCCTTTTCCCACTCATAGCGACTGGTACCCGATTCGTTGGAAGCACCTTTGATAGTGAGATAACCTTTATCGTCACGAATACGAACCCGCACCGTCCGACCACGGGCGCTGCAAATATATCCCTGCATAATCCGGCTCTGCGCAAAAGCAAAGGATTTAAAATCACCGGAAACTAAAAATTTACGTTCTATTTCTTGTGCCATAGCACAAAGATAATTAAAAATCAAAATCTCGTCATAAACTCAATAACGATTTTATCACGCTCCGATTCTTTGGGAACTCCGGACTTCTGATAGAAATACTTCTCAAAGTTGAGACGGAGATCGGCAATAAAAGCTTTGGAAAGGCTCAGCGTGATACCGCCTGTCACACGATGACGGGCATAGTCGTTTATCTTCAAAACACCTGTCTCACTGTCCGCCAGCCCATTACTGTGGTCAGTCATCATATCATAACGGGCCAGAAAAGAAATCTTATTGAATACTTTTTTCAACGGCAAATCATAATTCACAAAGCTATTGACCGCATGAACGTCCTTAAACGCTTCGTGTCCATACATTTTATACAAATACTCCGCTTCGATATGAAAACGATTATTCTGATAGTAGATGCCGGCATCATACATATTAATACGGGTATGTTCCGGCTTTATCATTTGAGTGCTCAAAGTGAGATTCCAATTTTTATTAGGCAGCAACTGTGCTTTTATCGAATAATTCAAGGTCTTATGCCATTCCTTCTGATTAGTCAGTCCGGAGCCGTTAAACAATCCACCTTCAAGGATAAAAGGAAGACCTTCTTTTTGTGTATAACAACCGGTGAAACCGACATCACGCACATTGCCCACCTGCTTGGCTATAAACGAACGATTGGCAAAATACTGCTGATGGGGAGAACGATGGGCGTCGATCGTGAAAGGTACACGCATCTGACCAATCGTAAAATTCAGGTCCTTGACAGGAAATACACGGGCATACGCATCAAGCATCTTGATGGACCCCTCGTCGGACAAATCGATCTCCGCTTTATAGGCAACAATCGGATGTACATTTCCCGAAACACTGAAGCGGGCATTCCGCACTTCAAAACGGCTTTCGTTGGTTTCTGTCTGAAACTCATATTTTCCCCGGATCGTTCCATGAATTTCGGGCAAATAATCTTTCAGTTCCATGGTCTGCTTATCCAGCTGTTTGCCATCCCCGGCATCTTCTTTAGCCTGTCCGCAGGCTGCTGTCGCCATCAAAAGCAGGGCGACGGTTGTTGTAATTCTACTCATTCAGTTGTTTGCTACTTAATTCGCGGCAAAGGTACAATGAGCAAGATACGGAGAGATTACAAAAGAGATACGGTGAAATTACAGAATGGTTACAATACTGTTACACGGATAACAAAGGGGTTACAAAAAAAGAATTCACCACGGACTACCCTCGTCAGCATGGATATTCACCGTCGACAATCAACGTGTCCCTGTCCATGCAAAACTGTGTAACCTGTGGTGAATCAATCAGCCGAAAAAGGAATATGCGATCAGCATAATCAGCGCCAAAATAATGAGTGAAACAAATACTATCTTGACTACCCGCTGGGCCTGCTCCTCCTCTTTCTTACTATGTGCTACTTTTCTCTTACTTTTACCCATAATGTTAGCTTTAAAGTTCAACGCTAACAAAGTAAAAACAAATCTTTTAACTTTCCAAAAATAACACTCGCTAATTTTTGTTTTTATGATTCCTGCGATGAAAATTCCATCAGATAGGCTTTGATGAATTCCTCGATTTTACCATCCATCACTCCGTTCACATCCGAAGTCTGATAGTTGGTACGATGGTCTTTCACGCGACGGTCATCGAATACATAGCTGCGAATCTGCGATCCCCATTCGATTTTCTTCTTACCGGCTTCCACTTTCGCTTGTTCTGCCATGCGGTGCTGCAATTCTTTATCGTATAAGATAGAGCGCAACTGGCGCATTGCATTCTCACGGTTCTTCGGCTGGTCACGAGTTTCGGTATTCTCGATAAGGATTTCCTCTTCTTCTCCCGTATAAGGGTCTTTGTACTGATAGCGCAGACGAACGCCGGATTCCACCTTATTAACGTTCTGACCACCGGCACCACCGCTTCGGAATGTATCCCATGAAATGCAGGCAGGCAGAATATTCACTTCGATACTGTCGTCCACCAACGGAGTGACGAACACGGAAGCAAACGATGTCATGCGCTTGCCTTGCGCATTGTACGGAGAAACACGCACCAGACGGTGAACACCGTTCTCTCCTTTCAGATAACCATAAGCGAAATCTCCCTCAATATTGATGGTACAGGTTTTGATTCCTGCCTCATCCCCTTCCTGAAGGTTGGCGATAGTAGCCTTGTAACCGTTCGTTTCAGCATAGCGCAGATACATACGCATCAACATAGATGCCCAGTCCTGACTTTCCGTACCACCCGCACCGGAGTTAATCTTCAACACACAGGCCATCTGGTCAGCTTCATCACGCAGCATATTCTTGAGTTCGAGTGCTTCCACCGCTTCACTGGCTTTCGCATAAGCCGTGTCCACATCTCCCTCAGTCACTAATTCTTCTTTATAAAAATCGAACGACAGTTCCAGTTCGTCCGCCAGCGTCTTGACTTCATTATAGCCGTCAATCCACTTTTGCAGATCTTTCACCAGTTTCATCTGGGCTTCCGCTTTCTTCTGGTCATCCCAGAATCCCGGCGCCTGCGTTCTTAGTTGCTCTTCTTCGACTTGAATTTTCTTCCCGTCGATGTCAAAGATACCTCCTCAGCGCATCAGTGCGCTCTTTCACGTCTTTAAGTTGTTCAATAGTAATCATGTGATTTACAATTTTATCATTTACAATTTACAAATTTCTCTTTTCGGTGCAAAGGTAAGAAAAATTCCGCTACCTTTGTTTCTGTCACTAAAATGTTGTCACAATATGAACAAACTCCTGAAACTTTCATGCTTATCGCTCTTCCTTGCATTAGTGATGAGCAGTTGTAGCTCACAAAAGAAGTATAGCTACGAGACAGTGCCCAATGACCCGCTGAAAGCCCGCATCTACACACTGGACAACGGATTAAAAGTTTACCTCACTGTAAACAAGGAAACTCCCCGCATTCAGACATTCATCGCCGTGCGGGTGGGCGGAAAGAACGACCCGGCAGAAACGACCGGACTGGCACACTACTTTGAACACCTGATGTTTAAAGGTACCGACAAGTATGGCACACAGGATTATGCTGCCGAAAAACCACTATTGGACCAAATTGAACAGCAATTTGAGATATACCGCCAGACGACGGACGAAGCAGAGCGCAAAGCGATCTACCACACCATCGACAGCCTCTCTTACGAAGCATCCAAATACGCCATTCCCAACGAATATGACAAGCTGATGGCTGCTATCGGTTCTTCCGGCAGCAACGCCTACACATGGTATGACCAGACTGTCTATCAGGAAGATATCCCCTCCAATCAGATAGAGAACTGGGCAAAGATTCAGGCAGACCGCTTCGAGAATAATGTCATCCGCGGTTTCCATACGGAACTGGAAGCTGTATACGAAGAAAAAAATATGTCTCTGACCCGGGACAACAGCAAAGTGCAGGAGGCGATCTTCTCCTCTCTCTTCCCCAAGCATCCTTATGGAACACAAACCGTATTGGGTACACAGGAGAATCTGAAGAACCCTTCCATCACCAATATCAAGAATTACTATAAACAATGGTACGTTCCCAATAATATGGCGATCTGTATGTCCGGAGATTTAGACCCGGATGAAACCATTGCCTTGATAGATAAATACTTCGGAGGCTTGAAGCCGAATCCGGAACTTCCCAAACTGAATCTGCCGAAAGAAGATCCGATCACCGCACCTGTAGTTAAAGAGGTATTAGGTCCTGATGCGGAAAGCGTTGCACTGGCATGGAGATTCCCCGGATTGGCCAGCAAGGATTTCGAGGTTCTGCAAGTTGTTTCGCAAGTATTATACAATGGAAAGGCAGGACTCATCGACCTTGATCTGAACCAGCAGCAGAAGGTGCTGAACAGCTACGGTTACCCGATGGGACTGGCAGATTACTCAGCCTTCATATTGGGCGGACTTCCCAAACAGGGACAAACGCTGGAAGAAGTCAAAGACCTCTTGCTGAACGAAATAAAGAAACTTCGTGCCGGAGAGTTCGATGAGAAGATGCTGCAAGCTAATATCAACAACTTCAAGCTCTACGAGCTCCAAAGCATGGAAAGCAATGAAGGACGTGCCGACATATTCGTCAACTCATTCATTAACGGAACAAACTGGGAGGACGAAGTAACCGCCATCGACCGCATGGCTAAACTGACCAAAGAGGATATCGTGGCCTTTGCCGATAAATATCTGAAGGAGGATAATTATGCCGTTGTCTACAAGAAACAAGGCAAGGACCCGAACGAGAAGAAGATGACAAAACCGGAGATTACTCCCATCGTATCCAACCGGGATGTGGCAAGTCCATTCCTTACCTCCATACAGGAGAATGCAGTAAAGCCCATCGAACCTGTATTCCTCGACTTCAAGAAAGATATGAGCCAGCTGACAGCGAAATCCGACATTCCGGTACTCTATAAGCAGAATACTACCAACGATCTCTTCCAACTGATCTACGTATTCGATATGGGTAACAACAACGACAAGGCATTGGGAACGGCTTTCGACTACCTTGAATATCTGGGCACTTCCGACATGACACCGGAAGAACTGAAGAGCGAGTTCTATCGTCTGGCGTGTACTTTCTACGTTTCTCCGGGCAACGAACGCACCTACGTGGTTCTTTCCGGTCTGAATGAGAATATGCCGGCTGCCATGCAACTATTCGAAAAGTTACTGGCAGACGCACAAGTAAATAAGGAAGCTTACAACAATCTGGTCGGAGATATACTGAAAGCCCGTGCAGATGCCAAACTGAATCAAGGACAGAACTTCTCCCGCCTGATGAATTATGCGATGTACGGTCCGAAGTCTCCCGCCACCAATTTACTGACGGAAGCAGAACTCGCCAGCATGAATCCACAGGAACTGGTTGACCGGATTCACAATCAGAACAACTACAAACATCGTATCCTGTATTATGGCCCTAGCAGCAGTAAAGACCTGCTGGCTACCATCGATCAATATCACCAGGTACCGGCTACTCTGAAAGATATTCCTGCAGGAAACGAGTTTTCTTATCTTGAAACACCGGCGACCAAAGTACTGGTAGCTCCTTATGAAGCCAAACAGATCTATATGGCGCAAATTTCCAATCTTGATAAGAAATACGATCCGGCTATCGAACCTACCCGCGAATTATATAACGAATATTTCGGCGGAGGCATGAACTCCATCGTCTTCCAGGAAATGCGTGAAACACGCGGACTGGCTTATTCCGCATGGGCGGGTATAATGCCGCCAAGCTATCTGAAGTATCCATATACGATACGTACCCAAATTGCAACTCAAAATGACAAGATGATTGATGCCGTCAATACGTTCAACGATATTATCAACAATATGCCGGAATCCGAAGCAGCCTTCAAATTGGCAAAAGAAGGATTAATCAACCGCATGCGTACCGACCGCATCATCAAAAGCGATATTATCTGGACTTATATCAATGCACAGGATTTGGGACAAAGCGTAGATCCGCGCATCAAACTCTATAATGACGTGCAGACTATGACATTGAAAGATATCGTTGATTTCCAAAAGGAATGGGTGAAAGGACGCACGTATGTGTATTGCATCTTGGGAGACAAGAAAGACCTTGACATGAATAAGCTGAAAGCGGTAGGTCCTATCGAAGAACTCACTCAGGAACAAATCTTCGGTTACTAAAGCATAGTGTTCTCCATAAAATAGCAGACACATAGCCTATTGATACACAAAGAACAAACGGTGAACAGCTTGCCAAATATGCAGCTTGTTCACCGTTTATCGTTTATCATCAGGCCAGACCGAGAAAAGCCTTATTCTTCGTACATCTTCTCAATCAGTTCTTTGTAGTTTTCAGAAACCACTGAGCGTTTCAACTTCAATGTATTAGTCAATTCTCCACGCTCCATGCTGAAAGGTTCAGGAAGTAATGTGAAACGTTTGATCTGTTCATAATGCGCAAATTGCTGTTGCAAGGTCTCTATCCGTGCACGAAACAGACCGACAATCTTTGGATGCTGCAACAGTTCGGCCATATCTTTGTATTCGATTCCTTTCTCCTTCGCATAGTCCTTGACAAACCCGTACACCGGAACGATCAAAGCAGAAACAAACTTCCGCTGATCTGCGATAATAGCAATCTGATCAATATAACGGTCTATCACCAGTTTGGTTTCCAATGCTTGCGGAGCAATATATTTACCATTCGATGTCTTAAACAAATCCTTAATGCGCTCTGTCAGGAATAACTGCCCATTCTTGAAATAACCGGCATCTCCTGTATGGAACCAGCCGTCAGCATCAATAGCAGCGGCAGTAGCCTCCGCCTTTTTATAATATCCTTTGGTTATACTTTTTCCACGGAGCAGGATTTCATTGTCTTCGCCTATCTTCACTTCCAGTCCCGGCAATACCACACCTACCGAACCGATATCATAACCTACCGGCAAAGTACATGATACCGTAGCCGTAGATTCTGTCAGTCCATAGCCGACCACCATGTTGATTCCTACCGAATGAACAAATTCATTGATTTCATCGGGCACGGCTGCACCGGCTGTCGGGAAGAAATTTCCATTCTCAATACCGATCGTCTTCTTCAGCAAAGAATAAATGGTCTTCTCGTAGAACTTATATTTCAGTTGATTCATCACCGGAGGGGTCTTTCCCAACCGAAGATAATCCAGATTATGGATTCTGCCGACTTTGATGGCATCCAGCATCAGCGCCTTCTTCAATCCTGTCGTTTCATTGATCTTCTCCTGTACACCGGCATATACCTTTTCCCAGAAACGGGGTACGCTGCACATCAGTGTCGGGCGAATTTCTTTAATGGTTGTCTGGATATCTGCCGGACGAAGGTTGATGCAGATCTGTACTCCTTTATGAATACAAAGATAGCACCATGCCTTCTCGAATACGTGTGTCAACGGAAGGAAGTTCATAGAAACGTCCTTGTCGGTCATTGTCGTCAGACGCTCGTCATGCGTATGGAACTGCTCCAGATAGCACGAATGATGCAACATTACTCCCTTCGGCTCTCCCGTCGTACCGGAAGTATAAAGGATGTTAGCCAAATCATCGTAAGAAGCACGTGCGGTACGTTCTTCCACCACCTCATTATGCGGCAATCCTTCGCCCATTGCCATAAACTCATCAAAATAGATGGAAGAGACATCACGCGGGTCTTTTACTACCGAACGATCGAAAATAATCAGTTGTTGTAACGAGGAACAAAAGCCGAAGATGCTGAATGCAGAATCATACTGATACTGTTCGCCTACAAAAAGATAACGGATTTGCGCATCGTTGATAATGTATTGTGCCTGTGCGGGTGAACTCGTTGCATAGAACGGAATAGTAACCCCACGATTGGCAAATGCGCCGAAATCGACATAGAACCATTCAGGTTTATTCTGTGAAAAAATACCGATATTCTCTTGTTCCTCCACTCCTAGCGCAACGAAAGCATTAGCAGCCTGTCGTACAGTTCCGGAGAATTGATTCCAGGTAATCGGAATCCATTGTGCTGTCTCATAGTCGCGGTATCTCAATGCTACCCTGTCGCCATACTTTTCAGCCTGACGGTGGACCAAGACAGATAAATGATGATAAGTCATACTCTTTGTATTGATAAATATGGTACAAAGGTATTAGTTTTATTTGAAACTATTGCGCAAAACGAGTATCTTTGTGCAAATATTAAGCTCTAAATTAACAAGTTTGTATATGAAATACGATATTCCAACCATGACAGCCGAAGCTGTAAGCCTGTTGAAATCACTAATCAGCATTCCGTCCATCAGTCGGGAAGAGACGCAAGCCGCTGATTTCCTGCAAAATTATATCGAAGCCGAAGGGATGCAGACCGGACGCAAAGGAAACAATGTTTGGTGCCTCAGCCCTATGTTCGACCTTAAAAAGCCGACAATCCTGCTCAATTCTCATATCGACACGGTAAAACCCGTAAATGGCTGGCGCAAAGACCCTTTCACACCCCGCGAGGAAAACGGTAAATTATACGGATTGGGCAGTAACGACGCCGGAGCCAGTGTTGTTTCGCTCTTACAGGTGTTCCTGCAACTATGTCGCACTTCTCAAAATTACAATCTCATCTATCTGGCTTCCTGCGAAGAAGAAGTTTCGGGTAAGGAGGGAATTGAAAGTGTATTACCGGGGTTACCCCCTGTTTCATTCGCTATCGTAGGCGAACCTACGGAGATGCAACCTGCCATTGCCGAAAAGGGGTTGATGGTACTGGATGTAACTGCTACGGGAAAAGCCGGACATGCCGCACGCGATGAAGGAGATAATGCCATTTATAAGGTATTGAACGATATCGCCTGGTTCCGTGATTATCGTTTCGAGAAAGAATCACCTTTACTCGGACCGGTAAAAATGAGCGTTACGGTCATCAATGCAGGCACTCAGCACAATGTAGTTCCCGATAAATGTACATTTGTTGTTGATATCCGAAGCAACGAACTTTACTCCAACGAAGATTTATTTGCAGAGATCAGAAAGCATATAGCCTGCGATGCGAAAGCCCGCTCGTTCCGCCTCAACTCTTCACGAATTGATGAGAAACATCCGTTCGTACAGAAAGCGGTGAAGATGGGACGCATACCTTTCGGTTCCCCGACTTTGTCAGATCAGGCATTGATGTCCTTTGCGTCGGTAAAGATCGGTCCGGGACGCTCTTCACGTTCACATACAGCCGAAGAGTATATTATGCTGAAAGAGATAGAAGAGGCTATCGGGATTTATTTAGATTTGTTAGACGGACTAAAGCTTTAGTCCGTCTTTACCACTCATCAAGTAGAAAATCGGCTATATGCCGATGCTTAACCCCTTCAATATTATCTTGCCATAGATCATCCATACTAACCACATATTTAGGATAATGATCATCAATTGCCAGTAAAGGGGCAAACTCACGGTCGATGGTTGCTTGCGAGCCAAGTTGATAAGTAACCTGCACATATATTTTCTCTTCACGCCTAATGGCTACAAAATCAACTTCTTTTTCATCCTGTTTACCTACATATACTTCGTATCCGCGGCGTTTCAATTCCATGCAAACTAAATTTTCGAGCATTCCCCCAATTAACCGGTCCCGATACCCCATCACAGAATAGATGAGCGAAAGGTCACTCACAAAATACTTTTCATTAGTTTGCAAAATTTCTTTGCCCTTGATGTCATAACGTGGAATACGTTGTATCACAAAAGCATTATTTAAAGCATCTAAATAATTGTAAATCGTATTGATATCCACTTTCCGTTGCTGACTTTTAAAATAGTCGGCAATATTCTTAGCATTCAATTTGTTTCCTATATTATCAAAAACAAACTTCACTATCCTTTCGAGCATTTCTACATTACGGATTCCATGCCGTTGAACCGTATCACGAAGAATGACGGACGAATAAATATCATACACAATTTTGTAAATAGCATTATAATCATAGTTTGCCGTATGAATAGCCGGAAATCCCCCCATTCGAAGATATTTCAAAAATTCCGCTTTACGGTCGGACGCAGAAATTGTTAGCGAGAGATTATGGAATAACAGATATTCCTTAAAAGATAAAGTCATAATGTGAAAGGCAACGTATCTTCCTGCCAAATAAGTCGAAAACTCGGAAGATAGTAAACGTGAATTAGAACCTGTCACATAAATATCTACATCCAAGTCAACCAAAAAGGCATTCACTGCCTTTTCCCAATCTGTAACTTCCTGAATCTCATCCAAGAGAATATAATATTTTCCCGAGGCTTTCGTAGCTTCCCGAATATGAGCGTATAACGCCTTCGCCTCCTTCATGTCTATCCACTCGAAACTTTCAAAGTTCATATAAATAATATAATCCTCAGATACTCCTCTTCGTAAAAGTTCCTCACGAATTAAACGCAACACGACCGACTTGCCACAGCGACGAATACCAGTGATAACTTTCACAAATGGCTTATCAATAAAAGGAGTGATTTGCTCCATATAAAGTTCACGATTAATCATACAACTGAAGTTTTTAGGGTTATAGACACAAATATAAATAATTAATCGGAAGTTTTTAGGGGTATACCCCTAAAAACTTCCGATTTCAAGTATGTTTTATGGTTATAGACAGAAACGACAATGGCATTTATGAAAAAAGGAGCACCTCCTGTATCTTTATCTAAGATAAGAAATTTAGCCACCATCATAATAACGGTGGCTAAATCAAAGAAAAACAACCAGTTTCAATGGTCTATTCAATCCATCCCGGATTTACAAAGAGCATAGAGAAAAAAGTTTACCCGATTCATATTATATATCAAATCAGACATTTCCATGCGATCCACTATTGCTCATTTTGTTAAGATACTGTTTCCATATCAAAAAGGCAATTATGCCTAACAGATTAAATAACAAAACCAAAATGACCCATAAATATTTATATGGTTTAGTAAGTTGATGACTTTTCAACACGACCAATATCCCAATCAACAAAATCAGAACATAAACAATTTCAAAAAACATTGGAGGCATAATCATAATTTTTATTCTCAATAATCATTAATATGCAGAAACTGTAACACTTCCCTTTCCCGCACTCTTATCGTATGTCCCTGAAGAATTAATAACATAAGAAAGGTTAAAGCCAACAACCTGAGTTATAGTTGCCTTAATTTTCCCCGTACTATTAAATGATATAGAATTTCCTGATACATAGCCATTCGCATAAGATTGAGAATACGTATAAACTGATAATCCTACTCTTTATAAAGTCAGCGAATTGTATTGTTACTCTTTTATTCATCGTATCTTATTTTAAACACTGCAAAAATAAAACATCCCCATTCATTATACAAATCCATTAACAGGCTGTTTTATTTGAAACTACCAATAATATGATATAAACCATTCCTACTATCGCCCTAATATAAGAAACGAAACCAGGCTTCATCTTTTTTGCAATTACTTCATTTATAAATGAGCCGATCCCTAAAACGGCACATATCCCGACAAAAATAAAAACCACCAGCCTTGTCCAATAAATATGAGTCAATATATTCTCACCATTATATATACACATACCTAAAAAGACAATAGCGATTAAATATGTCAGATCAAAAATAAGGACTTTCATACTATTGCTTATTTACTTACCTTTGGCCTACATTGGAATTATAAAATAGGCTAAAGCAAGAAGTATTATAGATATAACGTATCCTATCTTCCAACATTTACTATGTCGAAATAAATAATTAAGTATAAACAAAACAATGAGCCAACCAAATACTATTTTATTTAAATCATAATGTTTCTCCAAAGGGTCCCAAATGTAAAGATACACATTTAGGGAAAACATAATAAGACCGATTATCCCAATAATTATGCGGCTCATTAAACTAGCTTTTCCTGTTTCATTCATAACATCAAATTTTATATTCATGTCTAATAATCTGTAAAGTGCACTTTCACTATATCACGCTGTTTTCTATTCCATTTTCAATATTATATTATCATTCTCATCCTTCAGCATTTTTTTCAACCGATTATAGGTATCAAGTTTTCGATTCCACATATCCGGACTATCATCAACATGTGTCAATGCTATTGTATCTAACAGAGATTTATGGCTTTCTTCTGTGTCAGGCAACGTAGCCTCATCAAACTCCGCAAATTCCACCTCTATTTCATCTCCTACTTCAAGCGTACCTCCATTCCATGTAACATGAACATCTCCAGGCATTTTCAAACCACCCACGTTCCAGTAAGCACCCTCATAACGTGTAATATTTACCATCAAGCTAACCCCGTTATCAGGGATGCCCGCTTTACAAACCTCATTCCCTCGTTTTATAATCAATCCTTTCATATCTTCTATATCAGTCCTTTTTCTTGCAGTTCAACCTTTAACCGTTCATACCACTGCTTTATTTCATACCTATCACAGTCCTTCATGGTCAAAACTGGTGCCACCTTATCAGTGTCAACAATTCTAATTAATACCTTATCACCAACTTCAGGTCTTCCGTCGAACCAGGTAAGGTAATGTAAAAGATCACTTCCCATTACCATAATCCGATCGGAAGAATATCCATGTAATAAGTTTACAAAAACCAAATTATCAGAAGCCACAGTAATCGGATCTTCATCATTTATGCGTATTTCTAAACCGATCATATCTTTTATTTATTACAAGATTTAATCAATAATAGACTTTCTTGTTTTCTCTGGAAAGTACCAAATAATCGTCCACTTTTACATCAAAATAAGACTTAGCTTTACCGTCATCATTGGAAGGCAACTCCTCTTTATCAGTCAGCGCCTCTATTATATCGATTTCCTTCACGTTCTTTTTCAATTTGGGGAACAACAGGCTGACATATATGTATTTACGATTGCAACCTTTAATAATCATCAACTTATCCATAGGTGCGCCACCATCGTATCCTCTCACCATGTATTCATCACCGGTTTTCTTATCTACTATTTTAAATCCCGGGCTATAGTACATCCATTGCCAGTCGAAATAGATGGGTTGCAGGAACGTAACTTTAGTATCATCTTTCCTTCTTTCAATAGAATGCAATAAAGGCTTTGTACCCATGCCATGCTCATAGGTTCTATCGGCAACGATCTCTATGCTATCTTTAGGAGCTGTATAAGCCGCATCAAATAACTTTTGATCGCGTGTCTTGGCCTGTTCGGCAGCGTCATCCCTTACCAACTCTCTTGATTTCTGAAGCTTCGGCATCATTTCCTGCACCATTTCCATTGACAGCTGTTGTATCATCGGCATTGATTCAGTTGCAACGGCAGTTGCAGTCTCCCCAAGTTTTCTTCCCGCAGGAGATTCATAAAAAGCAACCACTTTTTTCAGTTCATCCAATGTCATGTGTTGCCGGTAAATAGGAGCATATACTTCCATGACTTTATCTTCAATCTTCCGTGTCCATTTTGAAGCAAAATCTTTCCAATAAGCCTCACCTTGTTGGAAAGGCCCATTTTTCATACTCGCCATCAATTGAGACATTATAGCTTCAGAGGATGCCGAACTGCCGGAAAGCGTCATGATCTTTTTTAGTAAAGTTTTGTACTCGTCGGTCTGGTCTGAATTCTGAGCCGAAGCCGGTAAAATAGAAGTAAGCGATGTGGCTACGCAGATCACCATTAAGAAAAGGATTTTTTTCATCATATAATAGTTTTGTTGATGAAGTCAAGTTAACTTCATTGTGTTATACATTCTTACAAATATACTCTAATTATTATTAGAATACAAACAAATAACGGACATAATTATAAACTGCGGCAATTATTGTCTGATTTACCGTTTCTCTTCATCCAAACAACCCTATAATCACCTGATTTTCAATTATTGTTATCAGTTTTTCGTAAGGACATCTTCATCGTTCCACCCGGGTAGAACGAACTGTCTACGTCTGTGACACGATCGGTTTACCCAGGTGCAATGATCAGTTCACCCGGGTGGAACGATGAAGATGTCGGTAAGATAATATAAGAATGTAAGGGAGATATGCTAAGGACATAAGTGTCACAACATACAAATGATAGGCAGAGTAAAATCAATACAGCTGTAGTCTGTAGCAGAAAGAATGATGAGAGACAACTTAAAAAAGGATGAGAGATACACTGTTTGGGAGCATATTATGGGATAAAACGATGAGAGACACCCTGCTCCGAAGGTATCTCTCATTCATTATTCATCTAGTTATCTGATCTTTACAGAAAGACAGTGAGACCGTGAGACTAAAATATTTTTTTATTTCTTGGGAGCGAGCAGATTATTCCTTATCTACAGAAAATTTAAAGATACACTGACTCATGTATTTTTCTCCCGGGCGAAGCACAGCCGAAGGCCATTCCGGTTTGTTCGGAGTATCCGGATACTTCTGAGTTTCAAGACATACGGAAGCACGCTGATTATATGTGATACCTTTCTTTCCTGTCAGAGAACCATCCAGAAAGTTGCCGGCATATACCTGAACACCCGGTTCGTTGGTATATACATCCAGTACGATACCCGTTTTGGGAGATTCGAGTGAAGCACATTTACGGGAAATATCCCCTTTGGCATTCAATACCCAGTTATGGTCATAACCATTTCCATTCTTCAATTGTACAAAATCGTAGTCGTTAATGCGTGCCCCTACCGGAGTCGGAGTGCGGAAATCCATCGGAGTACCTTCTACCGGAACAATCTCGCCGGTTGTCATGAATGTGCTGTCTACCGGAGTATAATAATCGGCATCCACCATCAACAAGTGGTCTGCATTGCTTGCTGCATCACCATCGAGATTAAAATAAGAGTGATTGGTCATATTTACGATGGTCGGCTTATCCGTTTCTGCTTCATAGCGGATATCAATTGCATTATCGTCTGTCAGTTTCATCAGGACTTTACAGGTAATGTTACCCGGGAAACCTTCTTCGCCATCCGCAGCGACATAAGTCAGTTCCACTTCTTGCGGATTCGGTTGCACAGCGTCAAACACACGATACTGGAATCCATTGGGACCGCCATGCAGGCAATGACCGTAATTATTCTGAGGCAACTGATATTCAATGCTGTCCAATGTGAATCGACCTTGATTGATACGGTTTGCGTAACGACCGATGCTGGCACCAAAATCAGAAGGTTTGCTGATATAATCCTGAATAGAATCGAAACCTAAAACTACATCCTGCATCTTACCGTCTTTATCGGGGACCATCACAGAAACAATGCGTCCACCAAAATTCGTCACACAAACTTCCATGTTGTTCTTGTTACGAAGGGTGTACAGATCGGTTTTCTTACCACCTACTTCAGTCTGGAAGTTAGTTCTTAACAGGCCGGAGTCGGTTGGTTGCTCGGCTTTCGGGGTACAAGCAGCTACAAAAAGGGCAGAAACAGCCCATAATGCTAAATTCTTCATGGTTGATATAAGTATTATTATAAATTAGTTCAACGAACATCTTTTATTTAGATTGCAAAATTGGCGAAATTCTGATAGTTTGGAGGCAACATTCTTTCCAAATAATAGCACAAATCAGTCATTTCGCCAATGATGCAATCATAAACACTTATATCTTTCTAAATCAAAATGATTTATCTTATAACAAATTCAAGTAAACTGATTCCATCACCAGTTACTCCTTTGTATTCGGGAAAGCCGATATTCTCAACCGGGCCGCCCCCATCGGAATCAATGTAATCTCTTCTTTAGCGCCTTTCACCGCATCTTCTTCGGGCAATACACCGCAAAGTCCAGTTTCGTCAATCTGCCATTCGGGGATAATCCGGCCGGTAGCTTTCACTTCCAAAGGCACATTGGCCACCGTGAACGGGAAGTTATCAGCAGGCCAGGGCTTACGAACGACTTTGAAGTTCTTCAAAGGCTCTTTCTTATCCAATACCAACGAATAGTTCCAGGGACTGTTAGCATAGATTTCAGTAGTAGGCCACTTCTTCGGGTCAGCACCTTTCTGCCATTTGGAGTCACCGATAGCCGTTTCACGACTGTCTTTTTCTATATATTTCTCGTCAATCTTCAGAGATAAAGTCAACGGACCATAATCCACACTTACACTGTTCTTATTGACTTGCCACGTACGCATGGACAAAGACATCGGAAGAGTCATTTCTACTTTATCACCATCCGCCCATTCGCGTTCGATACAAAGGTATTTACCGGATACAGGTTTCACACTGATCTTCTTTCCGTTGACACGCACTTCGGCTCCTTCAGTCCATGAAGGAATGCGGAGGTAGAACGGAAAATCGACCTTTTCATCGGTAGAAACGGTGAATTTGATGCCTTCTTCAAAAGGATAGTTAGTCTCTTCGTGAAGGACGATTTCTTTTCCATTACCCACTTTTACCGTAGCTTTGCAAGCAGCATAGATGGCGGCAGCAATACCGTTGTCGGGAGTTGCCAATATCAGATGTTCCGAAAAATAAGGCCAGCCTTGTGCATGGTTATGCTGACAGCAACGACTGCTGAACGGATTCATGGAAAGGAATGGACCACGGTTGTCAATACCCGGATGATGGTTCTTTGAGTCACTGACAGTATGATTCGGACAAGTGATGTAGCGCAAAGCCTTGAAGTCCGGCATCACAGCGGCAGGATAAGAGTTGAAAGCTACTTCTTCGCAATGCTCAGCCCACATCGGATCACCTGTCATACAGAGCATGATCTCATCGGAAGCCATCTGTTCCACCAGTCCGCAGGTTTCCACTCCCTGACGAGGATCGATATATCCCAGACGGGCATTCTCGTCGGCACCGAACATACCGCCCGGAACCTGGCCAAAAGTGCGACGGATCAAATGATGTACATTATAAGAGGCTTTGAGCATGGCGGAATCTCCGGTCTGCATATAATAAGTGGCAGGTTCGCGGAAACACTGGGCGATGTTCACATTGTGCCAGTTGGGCAGGGAAGTTGATTTTGTCCAGTCGGCTGTGTTGCGGTGAATCTTCTTGGCAAGGTCCAGCAGGAAGGCATCTCCGGTATGGTTATAAAGCCAATAGATACTGATGATGTTGTCACCGCCACGGCTGTTTTCCCAATAGTCTTCCAGAAGTTTATCGTCGGGGACAGTCATCTGCCATTTGAAGTAGTTCGTCATCAGGTCAATAACCCGTTGGTCCTGAGAATACTCATAATAAGATTGCAGACACCAGAGCATAATCATCTGTGCCCACAATTCACGCTTGCCGTTCCGTTCGTTGACAGGACCGAAGTATCCATCGGGCTGGCAACTGGCAAATACACCTTCAATCCATGTTTTTGTTTCTGCAATCATTTTCGGGTCATTCAGGATATAGGCAAGGTTGCCATAACCTTTCAGCCAGTAAGGTACTTCTTCCCAGCCATGATCACCACCGGTTGTCAGCCAGGCGTTATTATCTTTCTCCAGCCAGGCACTGATTTCTCCCAGATGTCCGGTCAGCCCGTCGCGTTGCAGTTCGAGGTACTTCTTTACCCAGCCTTCCGGCTGGATGCTGCCGACAGGCAGCTTAATAAAGTTCAACGGACGGAGCGGGGCCCGATAGCTCACATAATTCACATTCGTCGATTCTGTGTCGGGGCGGTCCATCACCCTTACAGACTCACTGGCAGTGCGTGTAGTAAAAGCTGCTGTCAGTAGCCCGACAGTCAGCAGCGTACCCGCAACACCTATTTTAAAAGATCGTTTCTGTTTCATTTTGAATATTTTTTTGGAGATACTACCGACTTTTTAGTCAGCCTTGTTTTAATTCGGTTTATTTATAATTATAAATCAATTCTCCGCCTTTTATCAGTTCATTGTGAGATATACGGTAGTCAGCAATCTTTTTCCCGTTGAAATGGATACTTTTGATCGGTGCGTCTTTCTTTTTCCGTCCTTCTGTCTGAATAGTAAGTACGTTTCCATTCGTCAACCGCAACAGTACCCTGTCGAAAAGCGGAGAGGTCAGATCATAGTATTCATCTCCCACAAGCAGAGGATAGAAACCCATTGCCCCAAACACGTACCAGGCACTCATCGTACCGTCGTCTTCGTCCATTTCGGGACTATACCCTTCGGGGGCATTCTTGAATGCTTTACCCAGATAAGGAGTCTTAAATTCCGAGTTGCCTCCATATTTATGGATCATCGGTTCGGTCATCAGACTGCGCACTATCTGCTGGGTTTTCTCCGGTGCCCCAAGTCGGTTGAACAGGTAAGGAACATGGATATCCGGTTCGTTTCCTTGATTATAAAGGTGATGGTCGAAGAAATAGGTAAGTTGCAAACGAAGAGAGTCCTGCCCTACCCATTCTATCATTTTATCAATGTATTGTGGAGCTGCCCATCGGTATTGCCAACGGGTTCCCTGATAGAGTCCGTTGTTCTTCATCACTTCAAAAGCGGGAGTCACATTCATAAATTCCTTTTTCCATGTTTCTTCAAAAAGAGAGACCGAACGTTGCCGGTATTGTTCGGAATCCGCCTTTTCACCGATGATTTCCGCAATCTTTGCCATTGCCCACAAGTCATATGCCGATTCCATCTTCTGGTCGGGCGAACGCATGGGCAGCCGCTCCATTTCCTGCTTCATACCAGCGTATCCTTTACGGAAATCAAGGTTGGTAATTCCTTTCCGGTAAGCGTCCAACAAAAGAATTACGGCATGTTCCGTACGTACTGTCGGGGTAGACTCGAATCCGGTGGACCAGTCTTTCTTTCCCGTTGCATACAGATGAATCAGGGAAGTCGCCATATCCCGCATCTTCGCAGGTTCGGTCAGTACCAACAAAGGAAATTTAGTGCGGAAGGTATCCCATAACGACCAGTTACTGTAATATCGGAAGTCTTCTGAGATATACACTTTTCCATCCGTACCCAGATAAGCTCCGTCCGGAGAACTGACATCCGCCGGACTCAGGTAAGTACGATACAGGGAAGTATAGAAAATGACCCTGTCATCTTTCTTGCCTCCTTTGACGTCGATAGCTGACAATTGTTTTTCCCACTGATCAGCGGTCCGGGATTTCACATCTTCGAAGTCCATCTTTTCCCAACGGGCACATTCCCAGCTCGCCAGTTCGGAACTTAACGCAGACAGTCCGATACGGACTTCCACCGAACGTACCTTTTTGCCAAAGGTAAGGCAGGCAGTCGTCTCTTTCTGTTCTTCCAACTGGAAAGGATGGCTGGTATTTAAGGAGAAATAGAGTTTGTAGCGTCCATGTCCGCAGACGTTCTTTGCCTGTACATAGCCTTCGATGCAAGTTTCCGATATACGTTTATAATGGCAGGTAGCTACGTCTTCAAACGTAGAGGCGAAGTCTATCCAAAGGGCAGCGGAAAGGCTTCGGGAAAATTTATAGCGTTCCACCGCCATAGCGTTGGTCGCTGTCAATTCAGTTTTGATACCATTGGTAAAAGCTGTCGAGTAATATCCGGGAGTTGCTTTCTCGCGGGACTTTTTAATATGCAATTCCTGTGAAGGAGCTACCGGACGAATGCGCAGGTTTCCTCCTCCGCCACTACATCCCACTCCGGAGAGGCGGTTGACAGAGATACCGGAGACTTTCGTCACTGCATAATCATAACCGGCATGGCTACGCGGATCATTATCCGGACACACACAAACCATTCCGAAAGGAGCGGCAGCGCCCGGAGCTACCTGTCCGTTATCACCGGAAGTACCGATAAACAAGTTGACATACTTTGTATTTTGTGCAACTGACGGTGTCATGATAGATAACACGACTAAAAGAAGGGCATACCATCTGCTTCGGTTGTTTTTCATGCTTCTAAAATAGTATCTGGACTGATTAAAAAGTTGGTAGTATCTCCAATCTCCTCCTTCGGGAAGGAGGAGATTGGAGATAGCACCGACTTCTTAGTCACCCCTGGGTTAACTAATGATATAACTTATCTTTAATTCTTGTCTACAGAGAACTTAAAGATACACTGGCTCATATATTTCTCGCCCGGACGAAGTACTGCCGAAGGCCATTCCGGTTTGTTCGGAGTATCCGGATACTTCTGAGTTTCGAGACATACGGAAGCACGCTGGTTGTAAGTGATACCTTTCTTTCCGGTCAACGAACCATCCAGGAAGTTTCCTGCATATACTTGAATACCCGGTTCGTTAGTATATACATCGAGTACGATACCAGTCAGCGGTGATTCGAGAGTAGCACACTTACGGGTAATGTCGCCCTTAGTATTCAATACCCAGTTATGATCGTAACCGTTACCATTCTTCAACTGTACGAAATCGTAGTCATTGATACGTGCGCCTACCGGAGTCGGAGTGCGGAAGTCCATCGGAGTTCCTTCAACCGGAGCGATCTCGCCTGTAGTCATGAAGGTACTGTCTACCGGAGTATAATAGTCAGCATCAATTGTCAGCAGATGCGCCTCATTACGGGCTGCGTCTCCGTCAAGATTGAAGTAAGAGTGGTTAGTCATATTCACAATGGTCGGCTTGTCGGTTTCCGCTTCGTAACGGATATCGATCGCATTATCGTCTGTCAGCTTCATCAACACTTTACAAGTGATATTTCCCGGGAAACCTTCTTCGCCATCTTCTGCCGTGTAAGTCAATTCCAGTTCTTGCGGATTCGGCTGAACGGCATCAAACACACGGTACTGGAATCCTTGCGGACCGCCATGCAGGCAGTGACCGTAATTATTCTGAGGCAACTGATACTCAGTACCGTCCAAAGTAAATCGACCTTGGTTGATACGGTTAGCATAACGGCCGATGCTTGCTCCGAAGTCCGAAGGCTTGCTGACATAATCCTGAATCGAATCGAAGCCGAGCACTACATCACGCATCTGTCCGTCCTTGTCGGGTACCATCACTGAAACGATACGACCACCGAAGTTCGTTACACAAACTTCCATGTTGTTCTTGTTGCGCAAGGTATACAAATCTGTTTTCTTTCCATCCACTTCCATCTGGAAGTTACTTTGCAATAAACCGGAATCCGTTGTTTTCTCGGCTTTCGGTGTACAAGCTGCCATTAAGAGGGCGGCAACTGCCCATACACATAACTTTTTCATGGTATTCTATTAATTGATACTATTCAATAAATCTACTTTGCCTTCGTTAACCAACTTAAGAATCAGTTCTCCGAAAAGCGTATTCTGCCAGGCAAACCAGGCACGGGTGAAGTTCTTCGGATCGTCTTTGTGGAAAGATTCATGCATAAAGCCTGTTCCGGCATCGGTATCCATCAGCATTTTGATACAGGTTTTGATTTCCGCATCATCCTTGCTGGTGAAGGCTTTCATCATGATACTCATCGGCCACACCATATCATAACCGATATGCGGTCCGCCGATACCTTCGCCTGCCTTGCCTTTGAAGAAGTAAGGATTGTCTTCGCTCCACACGAATTTACGGGTATTCTGATAGATAGGATCGTTTACATCTACATCACCCAGATAAGGCATGGCAAGCAGGCTCGGTACATTGGCATCATCCATCAGGAAGTGATTTCCGAAGCCGTCTACCTCAAAAGCATAGATTTTACCATATTTCGGGTGGTTGTATACCGCATATTTCTTCAATGCTGTCTCTACTTCCTTTGCCAGGTCTTTGCATTCCTTAGCCAAAGCAGTCTTCTTATTTACCTTATCAAGTATTTCGGCTGCTTTGCGCAATGAAGATACAGCAAAGAAATTGGAAGGTACCAGATATTGAAGAGTCGTCGCATCATCCGAAGGACGGAAGCAGGAGACGATCAGACCAACCGGTTTCACTGGTGCTCCGAGTCCGTCATTATTCAATGTATCCAATGCACGTTCTGTCTTACGCTGGAATTTATACGGGCCAACTCCGTCTTTGCGCTGTTGTTCCTTGAATGTTTTCAGCACATTGGTGATAGCCTGAATCCATTCTTCTGAGAAAATGCTGGCATCTCCGGTTGTTTTCCAGTAGTGATAAGCCAGACGCAGCGGGTAGCAAAGTGAATCGATTTCCCATTTACGCTCGTGCAGTTCCGGCTTCATATCGGTCAGGTCACTCATCCAGTGATTGTCTTCAACGGCACCGTCATTAAATGCGTTTGCATACGGATCGATATTGATACATTTGAACTGGCGGAGGATAACACCTGCCAGCATCTCTTTCAGTTCGGGATCGGAGTTTGCCAACTGCACATACGGCCATACCTGCGCACCCGAGTCACGAAGCCACATTGCGTGAATGTCGCCCGTATAAACGAATGTGTCCGGTTTGCCATCCGCGCCTTTGCGGAAGTGTACGGTAGTGTCGATGGTATTGGGGAAACAGTTTGCGAACATCCATGCCAGTTTCTCGTTTTTCAGAAGTTTCTGCACACGGATGATTTCCTTTTCTACCGCATTCGAACGGAAAAGACGTTTGGAAACTTCCGGACGATTGTCTTTCTGAATAGCGTCCGTCACACATACATGCATTCCGGACATCGTATTTGCAGCCTGCATCTGACCGCCACAAAGGAGCATGCCTGCCAGCATACCCGCACTGATATATTTTACTTGCTTCTTCATAAATTACTTTTTCTTTTTAAATTCGTTGGAGAAAGAATAAGGGAAATCGGTTTCTTTGGTACCACGCTGCTCATTGGGTTTGGAATCCATCTTGAAAGTGATGGAAGCACCGTTCATAAGGTCCTCGTGAGTCACGTAGTTCTTTGTATGGTCTTTGCCGTTCAAGGTCATGGAAGAGATATAACGTTTGTCGTCTCCGTTATTTGGAGCGGAGATGGTTACTGTCTTTCCATTTTCAAGATGCAGCTTCATCTGTTTGAAGTAAGGAGTACCGAGAATATACTCATCCGTACCCGGACATACCGGATAGAAGCCCATAGCAGAGAACACATACCACGCAGAAGTCTGGCCGTTGTCCTCATCACCACAATAACCGTCGGGAGCAGGAGTATAAAGCTTATCCATCACTTCACGAATCCAGTGCTGCGCTTTCCACGGCTGACCGGAGTAGTTGTACATATACAGCATATGCTGGATAGGCTGGTTACCGTGTGCATAGTTACCCATATTCATAATCTGCATCTCACGGATTTCGTGGATGACACCGCCATAATAACTGTCGTCAAAGACAGGAGGCAGGATAAATACAGAGTCCATCATCTGGTTGAAGCCGTCTTTTCCGCCCATCAGGTCGATCAATCCCTGAGGATCATGGAATACGGACCAGGTATAATGCCAGCTGTTTCCTTCGGTGAAAGCGTCTCCCCACTTCAACGGGTTGAACGGAGACTGGAATTTGCCATCCTCATTCTTGCCGCGCATCAGTTTATGTTCGGGATCATACAGATTCTTATAGTTCATGGCTCTCTTTGCAAAGATCTCAATTTCCTTTTTAGGCTTGTTCAAGGCCTTACCCAGCTGATAGATACACCAGTCATTATAAGCATACTCCAGTGTGCGGGCTGCATTTTCATTGATGCCTACGTTGTAAGGAACATAACCGAGCTTATTGTAGTAGTCATAGCCCAGACGTCCGGTAGAAGAAACCTGCGGATGTACCGCATTAGCTCCGTGCTTTACAGCTTCCCAAAGGGTTTCGATATCATATCCTTTCAGACCTTTCAGGTAAGCATCTGCAACTACCGAAGCCGAGTTGTTGCCAACCATACAGCCTCTGTGTCCCGGGCTTGCCCATTCCGGCAGGAAGCCGCTTTCTTTGTAGGTATTTACCAATCCTTCCTGCATCTTCATGTTCATAGACGGATACATCAGGTTCAGGAAAGGGAAAAGACAACGGAAAGTATCCCAAAAACCGGTATCGGTAAACATATAGCCGGGAAGTATTTCACCATTATAAGGACTGTAGTGAACGATATCTCCTTTCGCGTCTATTTCGTAGAAACTTCTGGGGAAAAGTACCGAACGATACAAGCAGGAATAGAAAGTACGCAAATGGTCGATATCATCATCTTCCACTTCGATACGTCCCAAAACGTCGTTCCATACCTTACGGCCTTTTGCCGCAATCTGGTCTATGTTATCTTTGCCCAACTCTTTCAAGTTCAGTTCCGCCTGTTCGGGGCTGATGAAAGAAGAAGCTACACGTACATTTACCTGTTCGCCTTTACGGGTTTTGAAACCGATCAATGCGCCGGCATGCTTATCGTTGGCTTCCAGTTTATTGGTATCGATGTTACCATTGGCAACAGCTGCCGTATAAGTAAAAGGCTTGTCAAACTCCAGTACGAAGTAATTCTTGAAGTTTGCGGGAACACCGCCGCTGTTCTTGGTCGTATAACCGATAATCTTGTTTTCCGAAGGGATGACTTTCACAAACGAACCGTTGTCGAAAGCATCTACAACCACATAAGAGTGATCGTTCTCAGGGAAAGTGAAGCGGAATGCTGCCGCTCTTTCTGTCGGAGCAATCTCGGTTACTACATCATGGTCGGCAAGGTATACTTTGTAATAGTAAGGAGTAGCCGTTTCTGCTTTATGCGAGAACCAGCTGGCACGCTGATCCTGATCGAAAACGGCTTTACCGGTAATCGGCATGATGGAAAACTGACCGTAATCATTGATCCAGGGGCTGGGCTGGTGGGTTTGTTTAAAACCTCTGATTTTATCGGCATCATAGGTATATGCCCAGCCATCCCCCATTTTTCCGGTCTGGGGAACCCAAAAGTTCATTCCCCAGGGAAGGGCGATAGCGGGATAAGTGTTTCCGGTAGATAAGGCGTGCTTGGACTGAGTACCTACCAGCGGACTGACATAGTCCACTGGTCCGGTAATCGTTTTAGCATCCATATTCCACGCACTAAATAAAGTAAAAGCTAATAGAGCGAGTTTTTTCATGGTGTTCTTGTTTTATTTAGTTAGTTTTTCTTCAAGCATCTTTATAAAATAGCCGCCAACTACGGAACGCGCCTGGAAACCTCTCTGAATCGGATTGTCCGTAAATACCCAGTCGGACATCGGAACGCGGGTAGTCGTTTCATCCATAAAAAGATATACCGGTTCAATAAACTTCTCGAAAGTAGCTTTGTCCTGTGCCATGGTAGCTGTCCACATGATCCAGTCAGTCTTGGTATAAGTTTCACGGTTATCCAGCGGAAGGCCGTATTTATTTTGCTTCGTAAGATAATAAGCAATTTCTGTCTCAGCAACTTTTTCCGGGAAAATCTGCAGTTTCAGCAATTTGTCCCATACCAGATTATACTTCTGGCTCCAGGTTCCCGGCTTGTCGAATGTCAGACGGTAGTGGTCGCCGTCATCCGCCATCTTCACCCATTCGGCAGCCATTTCTTTCGCCTTCTTCGTGTACTTTTCAGCAATGTCTTTTTTGCCCAGCATATCTGCCATGTAGCCGTAAGAAGCAATACCCATGATAGCCTTGATAGAAAGATTGGCATTGTGCGCAAAGTGTCCGGCAAAGTCATCCGTACAAAGTTGGTTCTCCGGATCAAGACCGTACTCAACCAGATAATCCGTCCAGGTTGTCAGAGTTTCCCAATGCTTTTGTGCGTAGTCGGCATTTCCTTCTACAGCAGCAATCGCTGCAGCAAGGACTACCATATTGCCGGATTCTTCGATCGGCATATCGCCTCCGTAAGTCTGGCCGTTAGCCAGCGGATATGTACCTACGTCGTGAGCAGCAAACGGTTTGGTCCATTTTCCGCTTTCACTATAATAGAAGATATGGTTCATGGTAGCTTTGACCAGTTCCGGATTGTAAAGCAGAAGCAACGGAGCTCCCGGATAAGTCAGATCGACTGTTCCGATGGAACCATTACTGAAATTCTCTTTGGAAAGGAATACCAGGTCACCATTCGGAGCTTGTACCAGTTTATGGGCAGCTAATGCCTGACGATAAGCCAGAGCGCAAAGTTCGGCATACTTGCGTCCGCCGGCCGCTTCAGCCTCCGCCATCAGTTTCTTATCGAAAGCTGCACAATTTTTCATTTGAGTCTTATATTCCTGTTCTGCTTTCTGGAATTGTGATACGATTGTTTCACTGCCTGTACGATTCCAGTAAGGACGGAGGTTTTCACCAAAGTACTGGATAGAGTAAATATCATCGTAACCGATCAGCAGGTGTCCGTTCGCTTTCTTTGTTTCACCCAGTGAGCGTACTAAAGCTAGTTTGTCATAACCATTGGTGGTAGGAGCTTCCAGTTTGTTCTCTGTAAAGCTTTGGCGAAGTTTCTTTCCGTCACCGATAGCATAAGTGCTGTTCTCTTTTTCAGCAGCCAGGTAGAAGTGTCCCCAGTCAATACGCACATCGTCACCTTTCTTTTTCAGGATGTCCTGATTACGGCTTCCGGTGCGCAGGAACAACAGATCACCGTCAGTAAAGCTGTCGGCTACGGATTCCTGATGAGGCAGATCGAGTGCCCATTGAGGAGCAGCTTCAAAATAGAGTTCAACTTGGTGCGCCTCTCCGTCGTTAGAAATGACTTCATAAGAAATATAGTTGACAGGGCGTGCCATCAAGTCCAGATTGTCCATAAACAGGGGCGCGGTAAATGTCAAATTCAAGTCTACCGGACCACAAGTGAAGTTATAATAAGTCTGCATAGGTTGAACATCGGCAGAAGTCTGCTGTGCAGTTTGATTGAAGTAACGGTTATTATCCAATTCTACCAGCAAACCAAAATCCAGCAAGCCATTCGCTCCGCGGTTGTGACAATAAGCGGCAATCAGGTTTTCTCCCTGTTTCAGGGACGCTACCACTTCTTCCGATAACTTCACCTGTACGTGCTTCTTACAAGCGTTTCCTGTGTCTACAACCTTTATTCCGTTGATATAGATAATCACATCATCATCATGAGAATATTCCAGATACACATTCTTACCTGTCAGGTCTTCCTGAATATCAGCGACACGGCGTACCCAGATAAATTCTTCACCCCACTGGGTCTTGGCTACATGTTCGTTCTCCATGGTTCCGAAGGCACCTTCACCTTCTTTCCAGGCAGCATCATTGAAGCCGACATTTTGCCATCCGTCGGCAGGTTGCTGAATTGTATATTTTCCTGTCCAGTTACCTTGTTCCGAAGTTTTCACCAGAGGTCTCAATTCCAGTTCCTCCGTTCCCATAAAGCGGTAAGTCTGTCCGTCGACTTTAGCTACACCGATTAAAGGGAAATCTTTACCGCTCCAATGTTTGACCGAACCGTCGTATAAGTTGTCCGTGAAAGACCATGCACTGGTATACGGGTCTATGCTCACCAGCGGATAAGCCGGAGCACGCAACTCGCTCTTCACATGCTGTTCCAGCTGGGTCTCACAGCTACAAAATACAGAGGCTGCTCCCAGCAACAGCGTCATCAGTTGTTGTTTCATAATTTAATTACCTGTTTTATTTAATCTATTTACCATTCTATTGACACATTCACACCGGAAGGATCGTTCTCGAAACTCAACAGAAGAGTTTTTGATGATTCATCCCATTCCGGTTGTTCCTCTTTTCCATTCACACGTATTTTCTCTGGTTTACGAGGCAAGAGGACTCTTGATACATTGGTTGTATTTATCGGGCTTTTGGCTACAAAAGAGTAACTTTGTTTGCTGACTTTCTCATCATAGATACGAGAAGCTCCGCAGAGCACTTTGGCTTTTATTTTACCGGATACTTTATTCAGATCATAAAGATACCCCTGTTCACCCGGTTGGATTTGTTTGGAAGTCAGTACCGGCAGGTCTTTGTCAAACAGGTCGATATATAATCCGGATAACGTCAGTGGCTCTTTGGAAACGCTTTCGTCCATGACAGCAGCAATGGTATATGGACCACGTTCTACAATGAAGCTGTTCTTGGTTTCTATCTCTTTGCCAATCTTTTTCTGATAAGCGGATGCGATCGTTTCAAAATATTTCTGATCGTTTCCGGCTTTCAAAACAAAATGTTTGGGGTCTTCACGCATCACAATCACCGTTCCTTTACCATAGCGGTAAGTTCCTTCACCCGGATTACGAGATAGATTCATCTTCTCGAACAGGTGTTCCGAAGGCGCTTTATATTCATTTCCATCTGTATTCCACCATTCCAGTACCGTTTGATAAGGGTCGATATCTTCTCCACAATAGATAAGTATTCCGCCCTTCTTCACCCAATCAGCCAAATAGTTGTGATATTCCGGTTTCATCGGTTTCATGTTTGAATAAGACATGACAAGTATGTGGAGTCCTTTGAAAGTTTCTTTGAAAGGGGTATTTTCCATGTGTACCAGCTCTACCGGAATACCACGCTTCAACAGAGGCAAAGTTTGTCCGTAGAAACTGGAAAATTGCGGATCATCGTAACCGTTATGATTCGGAAAACGTTGAAACATCAGTGAGTTTGCCATCAGTACACCGATGCCCTGTGTACCTGTAATCTTTTTATCGGAAGTACGGATATCATTCAGTGTATTAACCATTGTCTGCATCTGGGTGGAATAAGAGCGGGGAATGCGTTCTTTCTGATCCGTTCCCGCTATCCGGTACAGTCCCTGATAGATACGGTCCGGCCAGGGCATTACTTCGTAGGTATCTACCATAGGATACATCAACTGTGCTGCAAAAGTGGCCTGATAGTTGATTTTATAGTCCAGCCAGTCTTTCGCACGGTCTTCGATCGGGTCTGTCAGGAAATACATTTTCCGGTTCAGCGGTGCAGTCATCGACTTCATACACCCGTATTCCAGAAACGCATTCTCGAATACACGTTCTTTCTGCACGCCGTTATAGAAATTCGGTTCGCGGGCAGTCCCTGTCCATACCTGGGCAATGTAGCCGTCTACACAATCCAATGAAGCCAGGCTGGCTTCCGGACTTACAATCTGCCAGGAAGTATAATTAATCAAAGAATGCGTCGGCACATAACATTTGATATCCAGTCCTTTCGATTTTCCGTATTCTTTGGCATAAGTGAATATCTTATCCAGCGCATTATAGTACAGATGATATTTCAGTTTGTTGGAAAGGTATGTGTTTTCGGGAGATTCGTGCTGAGCTCTCCAGGGGAAATTATAATATTTCTGCCATTCGGATTTAAAAGCTTCGCTATATCCGCCACGCATCCAGAACTCCGGTTCTTCCAGATATATGGATGTTATCCCGGCGTCAATCACCCGTTTGATCTGTGTTTCCTGCATATAGCGGATAAAACTTTCGGTAGGTACGATATAAGGGATCAGATGACCATGAGCTATTTCATTTCCATTACGGTCGCGCTGTCCTTCTTTCAGATGCCCGTCTACTCCATCCCATTTCCCCAGAAAGTAGTCCTTGTAGTCTCCCCAGGCAACTCCGGTCATAAATTCCGTCAGATAACCTTTGTCTCTCCATGACTGAATGCGTTGTTCAAAAGTTACTCCGGGCTTATCCAGTGTACCATATACCATCGTGGCATCAGCACGTACGTCTGTTTCGGGTTTCCAGGGTTCAGAAGTCTGAAACGTGGTCTTTGCTTCTTTGCTTTTTCCTTTTTGCGCATAAGTAGCATGATTGCAGGCAAGAAGCAAGCCGAGAGCAATCAGTAAATGTTTATTGTTCATGATATTCAGGTGTATTTTCATTTTTATATCTGGTCGTTGCCCCGTTTCTCTTCAGATTATTTTTCTGCCGGAAACAGAAGCATCAATGCCGGTATACCGGAAGCCGAGTAGCTGTCTATCTCAGCACCGGCCGGTAATGCTTTCTCATATTCTCCGCCACATACATTACGTGTCTTATCCCTGTTTGCCCAACCGGATTCAATATTACGTTTCAGGAACGGGATATATTGTGTTTGTCCGCAGTCGTATACCAGCATAGCTATGTATTCTGCAAAAATAGCCGTATAGATACCTTGCTCGATTCCTCTTTCAAAGGGCAGCAGGTTATGCTTCGCAGACATTTCATTGACTGTATAGTCTGCTGCAAGGATTGCATTATCCAGGTAGCTTTTTTCTTTAGTCGCCTTGTAAAGCAATACGGAAGCACCGATAAAGGTAGCTTGATTATATACATGCGCTTTCCAGGCTGGATTACCATTGCCATGACGACTATCAGCTATCCGTCCCGTCTTCTTGTCCAACAGGTTTTCTACTCCCCATTCATAAATTTCTTTACCTTTAGCCAAATACTGTTCTCTTGTCTGATACTTGGGTGATTCTTCGGTTGATTCTTTTCTCTTCTTCGGAACATTATTGTACAGTGTAAGTGCTGCTACCACGGTAGGGAAATTGATACAAGCCATCTTTCCGTCCCCCGGTCTGTTCGGCTTGGGATTATGGATCGGCTGCCATTGCCAGAACATCCCTCCGTTCTCTTTGTCATATGATCCTGTATCGCCTACTTTTTTAGAACCGTACCATACACGGCTGAAGCTCTCTTCAGACAGTTTCAGATATTCATCCACACCAAACAGTTCGTATGCACGTGCCAAAGAGATCGTCCACCACATGATATCATCATAGATAAACCATCCGGTATTTTCATTATTATTATCGAAATCAAAGTGACAATATTGGGCTTTATTTCCAGCGAATATCTTTTCGCAGAGCTCTTTGTAATAGGCTCTTTTCTTTTTATCTTTCTGAGCTTTCGCCAGTTTATAGGCGTTCATTGACATATCCCAGTAAATAGGCTGGCACCAGATAGCCGCTGCGCCATGACCACGGTCTACCGCCTGTTCATAGGATGAAGTTGTCTTATAGATATATTTATCCGGGTCGAGCAGCGTATTATTAAATCCTTCGTATGCCGCCCATACATCTTCATTGGTGTAAGACCCTGTCTTCTGGTTCGTTTTTTCTGAGCTATCAGCCGCCCATACAGTAGTAGTTGATATCGCCAGCAGTAAAGCTACCGCCAAAAGAATTTTGCTTTTCATGATAGTTGATAAGTTTTAATATTTTTCCTGTTACAAAGATTGCAGAAATAGACGAAAAAGAACGAAAATCTCTATTCAATAAAGAACAAATACAGACCAAAACACCCTTTTGTTATTTGCAAACGCAGATAATGACTTAAAAAATCCCCTTGCCTTGCACTATGCAAAGCAAGGGGAAGCACCGATATAATCTAATACACTATTGAAAAATCTGTATTAATCACTGTGCGATAGTTGTACTTTCCACCCATTGATATGTTCCTTCCGGACCTTTCAGAGTAGCGACATGACGACCTGTAATATCAGTGATTGTCGTTCCGGTAGGTTGTGCTCCCAAGACTTCAAAGTCCCAGGCTGCAACCAGATTCGGATCATTCGGATCTACGTCAACCTGCCCCATAGCAGATAAGCGAAGATCATCGCGACTTCTGATACCTTTCCATATACGCATATATTTGATATAACCGGAGAAGTATTCTTCACGAGTCGTTTTATCTGTATTCAAACGGCAGAAGGCAGTCATAGGCATTTTCTCTTCAATACAACCATTGTTAATATAAGTTCTCCAAGCCTCACCTACACGAATCACCTCGCCGGATTGCGAACCATTCACAAATACACAGGATTTAGTATGTTCCTGAGGTGGATCAAATCCCGGAACACCATTATCCGCTACAGCAAAAGCAAAGTGTGTCCATTTATCTTTGGGATTGTTTACGATGGCTCTCGGCTCCCACCATTCCGGATCTTTTGGACCTTCATTCTGCCAATGTGCCATAGAACCTCTCAGCCAGTGTTCATTGCCACCATTCACTTTACGATACTGAACACGCCAGCCGCTTCGGGGAGAATTAACAAATGCAGCAAGGAAGGTACTATTGTCTTCCCCTGACTTAGAACAGAATTCTTTGATATTTATCCAAAGCTCAATCGTAAAATTCTGATTATTATCATCACCAAATTTCACAAAATCCTCGCTATATCCAAAGTCGATGTAACCACCCTTATTACCATCCACAAATAAATTCCAGACAAGATTATCTTCCGGCCATGCGGAATTTTCCACTTCTTGCAGTTTCTTATCAGCAGCCGCAATGGCATCATCATATATCTCCTGCGTCATATCTGTGATGGCACTGGTTTTGATTCTGTCTGCCAAACTCTCCAAATCTTCCGCTGCACTTTCCAGTGTAGCCTTACCTTCTACCGGATATTGTCCCTGATGATTTCCCCACAATGCTTCATTAGCTATCATTTCTCTTAACTCATCTGCTTTTGCCATCAGATCACTAATGAACTTCTGGGCTTCCGGAGAAAGGTTATAGTATTTAGAGTTTTTGAACTCATCTATTGCCTGATTTACCTTAGCTATTGTAGCCTCAAAGGTCGCCTCATCAAACATCTCACCGCCCTTTACCTTGGTAATCAACTGGTCCAGTTCCGCTATTGCATTATTCAGTATCTCCTTGCTGGCTTCCGGAAAAGTTCCCGGCGCTGTTCCAAAGGTAGAATTTTTCAACAAATATGATAAAGAAGTCCGATTGTCCTCTAATATGCTAAGTTGCGTATCAGATATATATTCATTATCTTTATCATCCGAACAAGCTGTAAAAGTCCATGTGAGGCAAAGCGCCATCAGAAGGGAAAAGAGCATACTCTCTCCCCATTTATTAATTAATTGTTTCATGTCTTTCATTATTTCTCTCTTTATTATTCTAGAATACGTTCCCACTTATAGGTACCTATAATTTTCGCTGTATGACGACCAGTCAAGTCAATAATCTCGTTATCTGTTCCCGATGGTTTAGATGTAAAGTCCCATCCGGCTGCCAAATCCGTTTCTTTTCCGGTTACTTCTGCTGTTCCTTCATAAGACTGCTTTACATAATCTGCCCCTTTTGCCGTTTTCCAGATACGGATTTTCTTCATATATCCGGAGAATCCTTCTTCATACAAATCATCGCTCACTCTCATGTAACGACCAAATGCAGTCATCGGTTTTGAGTAATCTGAATAATGTCCTGACTGATAAACTCTCGTTGTAGGAGAAACTGTTTCTTCTTTCTTCAACTCACCATTTAAGTATAATTTTGCACGTAATGTAGAATTGCCGTCCAAACCTTCATCACTATATACTGCTACAAAATGCTGCCATTTATTCAAATCATCAGAAATCTGGAATTTCGGTTCCCAAAGATCCCTGTCACCATTGGTCGTATTCAATCCACCCCAAGTAGTACGGTAAACACCATTATCATCTTTACGCCAGTACATCATCCAGCCATTACGCCAGCTACTGTCTGACATGTATGAGCACAGGAACAGGCAATTATCCCATCTGCCGCGCTCCGTAACCTTTACCCACAACTCTACGGTAAATGATTGATGACCTTGTTCTCCAAACTTAACATATTCTTCACTACGTCCGAAATCAATATATGAATTGCCGCCTTTACCATCAACAAACAGTTCTGCAGGTGTTGTTTCAGCATCTTCCGTACGAATAGTACCCTTAAACTTATCAATTGCAGATTTTGCACTGGCAACGTAACGCTGCTTTTCCTGCTCCGACGGAACAGGATTCTGATATTTGATCAACAGAACTGAACGATTGGCATCATCGATAGCATCTGTCAGGATGGCACGACTCTCTGTAGGATATTGCCCTTTCTTTTCTCCATATTCCGAGTTCTTCTGCAAATCCTTCATCTTATTAATCAGTTCTTCCAGCTGGTCAATATAGATATCTTCGACCTCCGGTGCTGCAGTATATGACTCGTGAGTCTCTTCCGTACAAGCTATTAGCTGAAGAGTCATTATCATACAAAGCAGATAGTACCATACTTTCTTAATAGAATATTTTGTATTCATTATTCTTTTCATTTATAGGTTATACTTATTTATCGGTTGGAAACAATAACATCAGAGCAGGGATACCCGAGGCCGAATAACTTTCAACAGCATCACCTTCTACCTGTAGCTTGGTATAGTCGCCTCCGCATATATCACGCGTTTTGTCTCTGTTAGCCCAGCCGTAATTAATGTTGCGTTTCACAAAAGGTATATATTGCGTCTGATCACAATCATATACCAGCATTGCGATATATTGTGCAAAGACCGCAGTATAAATACCTTGCTCAGCACCTGTCTCAAAAGGCAAGAGGTCGAATGTTCCCGAAATCGTATTCATCGTATAATCCGCAGCCATTACTGCATTATCCAGATACTGTTTTTCACCAGTCGCTTTATAAAGCAGCACCGAAGCGCCAATATATGAAGCCTGATTGTATACATGATCTTTCCAGGCAGGATTACCATTACCATGTCTGCTGTCCGCTACCTGTCCGGTAGTAACATCAACGAGGTTCTCCACTGCCCAAGCATAAATTTCTTTACCTTTAGCCAAATACTGTTCCTTCGTTTGATAGCTCGGATGGGAGTCTGTCGATTCTGTCCTTCCGGTCGGTACGTTGTTGTATAATGTCAGAGCTGCCACCACAGTCGGAAAGTTGATACAGGCCATCTTACCGTGGTCAGCTTCGTTAGGATTCGGATTCTTGATAGGTTGCCATTGCCAGAACATACCACCTCCCAGCCCTTTTTCAGGGTCTGCATAAGAACCGGTATCACCTACCTTCTCTGAGCCATACCATACACGGCCAAAGCTTTCTTCAGAAAGGCTCAGATATTCCTCAACTCCGAATAGCTCATAGGCACGTGCCAATGTAACTGTCCACCACATAATGTCATCATAAATAAACCAGCCGGTATTCTCGTTATTATCATCAAAATCAAAATTCGCATAATGAGCTTTATTGCCGGCAAACAGATCATCACAAAGCTGTTTAAATTTTTGTTCTTTCTGAGTATCACCCTCAGCCTTTGCACGCTTATAAGCATTCATTGCCATATCCCAGTAAGTCGGCTGACACCAAATTGCGGCAGCACCATTCCAACGGTCTACAGCTGCCTTGTCAGCAGTGCTACTTTTATATATAAACTTATTCTGATCTAACAGATGTTCATTAAATGCCTCATAAGCTTTCCATGTATCTGCGTTTGTATATTCAGGCACAATCTCGTAATCCGGAGTATAAGGTCTAGCTTCTTTATCATCATTACAAGACGACAAACAAAACGCACCTGAGACTAAGCATAATGCAGAAAATATATATTGTTTCATCATATATTGCGATTTATTAATCAATTAATTAAAAGCCTTCATTTTGAACCAGATTTTTATCAATATCAATTTCACTCTGCGGAATCGGGAAGAAGTATTGACGATCAAAATTACGGGAAGTGATTTCTGTACGTTTGTAGAACTCATTTCCATCATAGTTCACGTTCATACCATGCACTGGTTTGTTAAAGAACTCATTCGTCAGTCCCCAACGACGCACATCAAAATAGCGACAGTTCTCAAAGCTTAACTCAATGCGCTTCTCTTTCTGGATCAGTTTCATGATTTCACTGGTAGTGGTTGCTTTCGGCAAACTGGCAGTACCATATCCCGGAATACCTGCACGTTCACGGATCAGATTCATGTATTTCCAAATATCTGCATGACTTGGATCTACATATGCTAATGCTTCGATATAATCAAAGTAAATATTCGTCAAGCGGAGCAACACACAAACCAAGTTTTGATTACGGTCACCCGAATCCATATTCTTACGTACCAGATAGCCTGTACTGGTAAAGTCATTGTTACCCTGAGCCTTACCACAGTTTCCACTATAAGTGAAGTCAACTGTATAATCGCCTTCTGTACCTGAGAACCATTTAGAATTACTGAAAGTGATATCAGCATAGAAACGCGGTTCGCGGTTAACATACATATTGCGTGTTCCAGCCGGTGCATAAAGAGTACCATCTGCCGATTTATAGTCTGATGAAGAAGTGCCGTCCTCTTTATAGCCCGAAGCCTCATTGATAATCGGAGTGACACCATCAGCTGCATAGCCTGTAACAGGTGACATACCATTGGCCATAAAATAGGCATCAACCATCTCTTGTGTAGCTCCCAACAAGCTGCCACCTCTGTAATCATTTGTATTACCTGACTTATTGGGCATACGATCATACTGCATAGTACCTGCTGCATTATCCATACGATAAAAAATCATTTCTTTGTTATTACCCATTTCTGAGAATAACGTTCTGATAGCACGGCGATAAGACTCATAAGGATTGAATCCCTCAGCATCAGGGCCTGCTACCGATTTTCCTGATTTATCTGTATACATCAATTGGAAACGATTGCCATAATCAGCGAAGAATTTTTGACATTCAGTAACTACCTTCTGCCAGTCAGCCTTGATAGTGGCTGCATCCGGTTGACTGGGGAATAATCTCGTTCCATCCGGATTTGCCATATCGGCATAATAAGTGCACTCTCCATTAAACAACCAGCTGGCACGATAAGTCAATGCTTCAATTATAAATGCCTGGGCTATAGCCTTGTCTATACGTCCCACACCTGTTGTTTTATCTGACGAAGCATCTTCCAGCAGACCAGCATTCTGTGCTTCTTTCAATTCGGACACAATAAAATCAAAACATCTGTCTACAGTGCTACGAGACAATTGCAATTCATTACTGGGAGTATCCAAAGCATAATCGTCTTCCAAAACAGGCACAGGACCATATGTACGAACCAAATAGAAGTAATAAATAGCACGCAGAGCTTTAGCCTCAGCTTTCCATTGTGCTCTTTCCGATGCCGTAAGCGGAGCCTGATCTACATATTTGGTAAATACAGCAGATTCATGAATACCCGAATACCAGCTTTTCCAACGATACAATACCATTGTGTTTTCGGTTGCATCAATAGAGTTATTATTGATCAGTTTGGCTTTATTGCCTGATGAAGTCCATTCGGTTTCATCACTCGCTCCGGTCCATGGTCCCGGTGTACGATACAAGCTGGTTTCATGTACCTGGCGCTGATTAAACTCATCCGGCAAGAAGGTATAAACATTCGAAAGATATTTCAATGCTCCATCTCTGGTCTTAAAAATTTCTTCCAAAGATAATCGGTCATCGGGCACTTGATCAAAATAATCTGAACAGGAAGTAAGTGTTGTCACAAAAAAGAGTGATAACATACCCAATAGTATATAGTTATATTTTTTCATTGTTATTGGTTTTTAGAATGTGAAATTAACGCCTACAGAATAAGAGGTTGTATTCGGATAAGAAGCACCGTTATCTGTATTCAACTCCGGATCCCATAATTTGAATTTGCTAAGAGTAAACAAGTTTGTTCCCATCACATAGACTGCCGCATTTTTCAAACGTACTTTATTCACCCAGTCTTTCGGTAAGTTATAGGAGATCTGCATTGTTTTTAAGCGCAGGAAACTAAAATCACGAACCCACCATGTACTCGGCTGGAAATTGTTAATGTTACTGGAAGTTTCAGCTCCATAGGACAAACGCGGGTAAAAAGCATTCTGATTCGGGTTATCTTCAGTCCAGCGGTCATCAATATTGCTATACAGATTACCGGAACCGCCACCGCCGTTAAACGGTTGAATACTGCTACCGCTCATTATACGTTCTGCATCATGAGTACCCTGAAACATCATACCTAATGAAAGGTTCTTCCAACCCAGCGTGAAGCCAAAACCGTATACCATAGTAGGTACATCACCACGGCAGATATAAGTTTTATCATAAGCGTCAATCTGACCATCATTATTAAGGTCTTTATACTTGATATCACCCGCTTTTACCGTACCAAACTGAGAAGCAAACGGCTTCGGAGTAGTAGCTTTATTTGCCTGGGACAAAGACTCCCAACGTGCCATATCATCAATTTCAGCCTGTGTAAACAAACCTTCTGCGATATATCCTTTTTTTCCTAGAATATTCTGTCCATATTGATTCATCCAATCATAGCGTTGTTCCGGTAATTCACCTTCAATCCATTTATCCTTATTATAGGTAATATTACCGCGAATAGCAAGCGTCCAGTCTTTATTAAATCTTTTATTGTATTCTACTGTAGCATCGAAACCTTTATTTTCAACAATACCAATATTTCCATAAGGAGCAGATGTATTATATCCTAAGAATGACGGAATAGAGTTTTCACGTTTTAACAAGATATTTTCACGGCGCTCTTTGAAGATATCGAAGATTATTGAAAGATCATCATTAAACAGTTTCAAGTCAATACCTAAGTCTTGTTTGCGTGCTTCTTCCCAAATCAAGTCCACAGCCATATTCAATGTTTCATATCCTGAATATTTCGTCCCGTTAGGTCCCAGTTTATAACCATAGTCTCCATTTTCTTTCATCTGATTCAAATACATGAAACGACGGTCGGAAACATCACTATTACCGACTTTACCGTCCGTATAGCGGATCTTCAGGAATGATACGACCTTTGACAGCGGTTCCCAGAACTTTTCATTTGAAATCACCCAACCAACACCATACGCAGGGAAAGTACCATAACGATTTTTAGGAGAGAAGTTCTCCGCACCATTATAACCAATATTGAACTCTGCAAAATAGCGGTCTTTCCATGAATAAGTAGCACGTCCGGCAATACCCATCATACGATAAGGGATGGCATCTTCCAGTGTTCCTTTGGGATAAAGAAGTTTCTGTTGCTGATTAAAGAGGAATAATCCGCTTACACGATGATCGCCAAATGCGCGGTCGTAATTTAAAGAAGCTTCCAGATATGTTTTCTTATTACCACTCGTTTCCTGCTTATAACTCAAGACATTGGTGCCCGTATAGATTCTTTGTAGAATCGGCTGTCCGTCCAAGTCATAAGGAACATTCGTATCCAAAAAATAATAAGTAGACTCTGCACGATCCTGATGAACATGTATTTCATTATATACATCGAATGCGTACATAGCTGTCAATTTCAATCCCTTAGTAAGCATATCCAGGTCTTGCGTAATGCGTAAATTAGAATAAATCTGATTCTTGGTCAGATTATCATATCCACGACGTGTAGCTTGTGAATAAGGGTTGTTGAAGTTGTTATTGGTGGAACGCCCCGGAATATATGCCTCACCATTAACAAAGAACATTTTCGGATATTCTACCGGAGAAATGGACATAGCAGCATTATACAAGTCTTTGGAAGATATGGCCGGATAATTACCTTCACCCAGATAACCCTGAGCACCAATTTCCACTTTAGTTGTCGGAGTCACATCGATACTCAGATTGGTAGTAAAGTTATAGCGGCTATACTTCATCTTTGAATCAAAGGTATTGATGCTCTTATCTGTCACTGTCATACCAGTCTCATTGAAGTAGCTGACCGAAGCGTAGTATGAAACTTTCTCACTACCACCACGTACATTCACGTTAACACGACGATTGTGTCCCCAATCATTAAATATCTCATTCAGCCAGTCCACATTCGGATACAGATACTGGTCTTTACCTAAGATTGTATTCTGGATTTGTGAATCTGTAAATTTAGTTGCCAGTCCATCATTTCTTAACGCTTCATTAGCCGCCTTCATATAAGAGACACCATCTGTCAAATCCACCATTTTAGTGAAACGGGTAAATGATTCATAATAATCAGCACTAATTGTCGGTTTACCTATTTTACCCGGCTTTGTTTTGATTATGATTACACCATTCGCACCACGTACACCATAAACAGCGGTTGCTGATGCATCTTTCAAAGTAGTCAATGATTCGATATCTTCAGGATCAATATCGTTGAATGCACGTTCTACTCCGTCCACCAAAATCAAGGGAGTAGCCGTATTGGGAGTAGCAATACCACGAATCCAGATATCTGCTGCATCTTTTCCAGGCTCACCTGTACGTTGTACAGCAACTACACCAGCCAGACGACCGGCCAAGGTGGTAGTCAAACTAGCCGAAGGAGTTTTTATATCTTCCAGCTTCATACTGGATTGTGCACCGATATTACTGATTTTACGTTGTGTACCGTAACCGACAATCACAGTTTCTTCCAGTTCGTTTACCTGTTCTTCCAGTACAACATCATAGATATTTGTAGATGAGTTTATTCTTACCTCCGAAGGTTTAAATCCGATATAAGTAAACTTAAGAACAGCATTCTTCTTGCTGACACGCAATTCAAATAACCCATCCATATTGGTTATTGAACCATTGGTATCTCCATCCACAGTAACATTCACACCAATAAGTGGCTCTCCTTTGGTGTCCGTTACACGACCTGTGATTTTTCGAGCATTCTGTTGTTGCGCGGCAGAAACGGCAGCTGACTTTCCTGAGATAAAAACTTGTCTGTCAGAGATTCTATAAGTACAGGACGTACCTTCAAAGAGTTCAGTAAGGATTTCGTCTATCTTCTTGTCTTTGCTATCAATGGATACCTTACGATCCAGATTTATTGCATCATCCAAATAGAAAAAGACAAACTGGCTGGTTTTCTCTATTGTTTGAAAGACTTCTCTCAACGTCTTATTGTTCACGTTCACCGAGAGAGTTTTGAGCTGGGAATAATTATTGTTATTAGCGAAAGAATAACTTACTCCCAAAAGTAAGAAGCAAAGAAATAGCTTGAGTATTTTGCTCTTTCTTCCCTTAATTGAATTTTTCATATTAACAATGTCCAAATTTCTCATAATATTATTATTTTATAACTTAACACTTACAGGCATATGAGCCCCATCTGGATAATACAGCAGTATTATCCACTCTTTATAAAAATCGCCATAAATTCTTAAGATTTATTTTATTAATTACTATATTTTTCTGTGTCTATTTTTTCACGACCCGATAAGTTTTATACTGTCCATCATAGGCATAAGATATTGGTGCTACAAAGGTTAATCCATTAATTACTGTCTCAAAGTTGTCTTTCAAATCAATTTTTCCAGAACATTTTATCTTACTTAGCGCTGAGTCAAATTCGACATTTATTCCATAGTAAGTGGACAGACGTTTCAATACAATTCCCAAATCGGCACTATTGAAACAATAGAGACCATTTACCCATGAAATCATTTGTTCCACATCTACCTGTGAAATATTTTCCTTCCCTTCTACAGAACTGAACATCTGGTTAGGAGCTAAAATAGCTTTTGGGGTTTGTGTCGTCTCAACCTGCACACACCCTTGAGCCAGCACCACACTGCGAATAGGCTCAGATTCATAAGCTGTCACATTGAATTTAGTACCCAGCACCCTAACGTTCATATCTTTAGTACGTACATAAAAAGGACGTTCTTCATCTCTAGCTACTTCAATATAGATTTCTCCGTCAACATAGATTTCGCGTTTATCCTTTTCAAATTCTGTAGGATAAATGACTCTGGTACCTGCATTCACCCATACTTTAGAGCCATCAGAAAATGTCAGTACAGAACGCTTTCCACGTGGGATAACCAACTGATTATAAACCGCCAGTTCTTTTTTGGATATATTTTCTTCGTTAGCTTTAATTGCTACAGAATCATAGGTAATTGTAGTCTCTTTTTCTTTCAGACTTACGACTTTATCTTCTGCCAGAATCAACAATGTTTCCTCTGTAGCCGGTAATTCGGTCTTAGTCTGAACTGCAAATGTCGCAATATCAGGAGCCAAAATCGCCTGATAATTCTTTAATAAAAAGAAACTACCAACCAAAATAGCTACACTGGCTGCGGCAGTCAACCCTATCAGAAAAAAGTTTTTATGTTTAATCTTATCATTTTTAATATTTGTTGTCTGGATATCAGCCCACAAATCTCCCAGTTCCTGATTCGAAAGCAAATCACCTTCTGAAGTAGAAATCGTTTCTATATATTCTCTTGCCGCAAAATAATCATCTATATTAGAAGGAGTAGATTTCTCAAAACGATCCCAAAACTCTTGTATCTCTTCTGTTGGATATTTAACAGAAGAAATAAAAAAATCATTTTGAAGGAATTCTTCAAAAGTATATCTAGAAAAATCAGTATGTTTCAGTTCTGAATTAATCATTTTCATTGTCTTTACATTAGGATAACAGTTCTACTTTGATTTTATACTCACTTTTTTCAAACTATTTTCGATATTTTTTTGATGGGCAGGAAAAAGCTGAATATTCTTCTCTCCTATTCTCGCTTGAATAGATTCCGTACACGCCCCAAAGCCCGCTGGATAGAGTTAGATACAGACTGATAATTCATGTCCGTGATTTTACTAATTTCATCAATACTCATATCCTTAATATACCGATAATAAACAATTTCACGTTGCCTGGTGGTTAAGGAGGACATCATAGCATGCACCTTCATATGAGTATTCTTCTCTTGTTCCTTATTTATATAAATAGTTTCCGGAGTAGAAAAATGCTCTTCGGACTGGTCTTCTTTCTCATCAGCTTCGTCCAATGAAAAAGAATCAGATGTTTTCTTTAACGCATTAAAGAGTGTATTTTTCAGTGCCACCATCAAATAAGCTATAATGTTATCAGTAGGGGTTAATTTGGCACGGTTGGTGTAAATCTTCACAAACACATCATGAATACAATCTTTGACCAGCTCCCTGTCCGAAGTATACAGTAAACCATATCGGAACAGCTCTTGTACAGTCTGATTATATATTTGAGAATACGCACTCGAATCTCCTTCGAGAAACCTCTTCCATAAAAGAGAATCAGAGAGAGTGTGTATATCTGAGGCCATCTATAACAAGTTTATGAGTTTACAAGGACAAAAATAAAACAATAAATCAAAAAAAAGCCCACCTTTATAGAAAAAGTTAATTGCAAAGAGAAAAGCCATCATTTCCTATAGATAAATAGTTTTCTCTTTGCAATTTCCCCAATACTTTTTCTATTCTGGATAAAGTGTCTGGATAAAATTTATTTGTTTAAACTTCAACTACATTTTATATGCTCATTTTTCATTGTAAAGAAATGAATAGCCATATGAAAAAACTTATCTGAAGTCCGGAGCAGCAGTCTCCAAGGAAGGTACAGCGCCTTTCACAAATGGCCAGCCACCTTTCCACTGTACACGATCCATCATCAATACACGACCCTCGGGATTAGCAACACTTACCGCATGATAGAACATCCAATCGTTTCCTTTCTTATCTGTCACCAGTTCTGAATTATGCCCCGGACCGACAAATGCTTTATTCTTCTGAATCAATATCTCATGATGATTATCCGACATTGAACGCCCTTTCTTGTCAACATAAGGGCCGAACAGATTTTTCGAACGCCCCACGACTGTAGTATATGTGCTCTTCAAGCCTTCACAGCAACGGCCGATGGAAGCAAACAAATAATAATAACCATCCCGTTTATGAATATATGTACCTTCATAAGCAGTACCGGCTATTTGCTCTATTGGAGCACCTTTCTTCAAAGAGAGACCATCATCTGTCAGTTCCGTACCATATATTCCGTGGAAGCTCCCCCAAAAAAGGTATTTCTTTCCATTATCTTCAATATAAAAAGGATCAATGCAATTCTGTATATTGATTTCATTGCTCCGGAATAACTTACCCAAATCAGTAAATGGTCCTTCCGGCTTATCAGCAGTAGCAATACCAATACCACATGTCCACTCACCTCCCCAAGTGGACATAGAATAATACATTACGTATTTATCACCGATTTTATTAATATCCGGTGCCCATATTCTCCCTTTAGGTTCGAAGTTTGGACGGGTAGCATCTGTAAAAGCAGTACCTACATAATACCAGTTTACCAAGTCTCTTGATCGATGAATAGGTACATTTTTAATACTTTCAGTTGCGTATAGATAGTAATATTCATCGTCTCCTTTTATAATAGTAGGATCGGGCAAACTAAAGTTTATTACAGGATTAGCATATGTTTTAGCGCGAACAGGGGTTGCCAAAGGGCTAGCTCCTACTCCTTCAAAAGTCATACGGACAGGCTCTATTTTTCCGTCTTTATTAAAATACATACGGTCTATACAAGTTGCACGGCTGTTCGCTGCAGTTTCGCCCAACGGACGACGGTGATAAATGATATACCATTCATCTGCTCCGGGACCTTTAACTACCGAATGATGACCAGCACCGGTTGCTATATTAGTATCTTGCTGCAGAATTTTTCCGACTCTTTCAAACGGACCGAACGGTGAATCCGCAATGGCATAGGCTACACTATAATCCGGACCTCCCCAGCCACCTTCCGACCACATAAAATAATATTTTCCATTATGTTTCAGCATAAACGGCCCTTCCACATAATTTTGGGGAGTCACTTCCTTATAGATAGTACCATCCTCAAAAGGTACAATACTCAATAAATCCGGTGCCATCTTCACCATATTACAATGTCCCCAACCACCATAATACATATAATATTGTCCATCATCATCCTTAAATACAAACTGATCAATCGGCTGAGCACCATTTACAATCTTATCAATCAACGGTTTTCCCAACGCATCTTTAAAAGGTCCTGCAGGATTGTCTGCTACAGCAACTCCAATTCCGCCTAACTCATTATTATTTTGGATATCATTGGCTCCGAAGAAGAAATAATATTTATCATTAGCATGGATTACTGCCGGGGCCCACAATGCACGTCTGAGCCAGCTGATATTTTCTTTGGAAAGTACTTTCGGATGCTTGGTCCAGTTTACCAAATCTTTTGATGAGAAAGCATCCATGAATATCTGATCATCATAAGCGGCAGAATAGGTAGGATAAATCCAGTATTCGTCTCCAAACACAATCCCTTCCGGATCGGCATACCAACCAGGGAAAATAGGATTACCACTCGTTTTCGGAAGCTTACTTTTGTTTTGGGCAGATATAGATACAGAACAGCAAATTACACAGAAAAGAAAAAGATGTCTAAGTTTCATATATTATTTATTTAAAAGTTCACTTCGCAAAGATGAGAAAAAACAAAGAAAAGTTTCAGAAATTACAGTTCATTTAACAACAAAAACTGACCATTCTACTTCCATTTGCATGATTTATCAATATTTTATGCTTACTTTGCATTGTCATTATCAAATGAGAAGTACCATGAGAAGCAGATTGTTTTTATTATCCATTATCTTATTAATCGGTGTCTCTTGCCAGCATAAGAAGGCTACAACAGAGAAAGAAACTGTAGCCGCAGGAAATACCTATACGAACCCGTTACTTGAACGTGGAGCAGAGCCATGGGCTATTTTTCATGAAGGCAAATATTATTATACACAGGGCTCAGAAAACAGAGTCATACTTTGGGAAACCGATGATATAACAGACCTCTCACATGCTACTCAAAAAGATGTATGGATACCCACCGACCCCAGCAACTCCTATCATCTGTGGGCACCCGAAATTCATCGTATAAATAACAAATGGTATATTTACTTTGCCGCAGACGACGGCAATATGGATAATCACCAGATTTATGTTGTCGAGAATGAAGCCGCCAACCCCATGGAAGGAACATTTGTGATGAAAGGACGCATACAGACAGATAAAGACAACAACTGGGCAATCCATGCCAGCACCTTTGAACATGATGGCCAACGCTATATGATATGGTGCGGCTGGCAAAAACGAAGGATAGACAGTGAAACCCAATGTATCTACATCGCTACTATGGAGAATCCATGGACACTGTCTTCTGACAGGATTCTCATCTCCAAACCTGAATATGAATGGGAATGCCAATGGGTAAATCCGGATGGCAGCAAAACAGCCTATCCGATACATGTAAACGAAGCACCCCAATATTTTGAATCAAAGAATAAAGACAAAGCATGCATCTTCTATTCAGCCAGTGGTAGCTGGACTCCTTATTATTGTGTCGGATTACTGACTGCAGACGCAAAAGCTAACTTACTCAATCCGGCTTCCTGGAAGAAGTCTCCGGTTCCGGTACTACAACAAGACCCTGAAAACAATGTATACGGTCCCGGCGGAATATCTTTCACTCCGTCTCCGGATGGGAAAGAATGGTATATGCTATATCATGCCCGCCAGATACCGAATGACGCTCCTGGCGCATCCGATTCCCGTTCTCCCCGTTTACAGAAGATAGACTGGGACAAAGACGGAATGCCCGTGCTGGGAACCCCTCAAAAAGAAGAGGAACCAATGGCAAGGCCATCCGGTTCCCCTATTCATAAAAAACAGAACTAATTACAGATTGTACTCTGAGGGCCGAGATAAGAACGCTTCATTCCTCCCAAGTCAATGACAATCTTTTGAATAACGATGCCCGGATCACCACAGCGTATCTGCAAAGTGTGCTTACCGGGCTTCTTTACATACAAAGTAGACTTATTCACTCTGCAATTCTTCAATACACTATCATACCAGATTTGAGAATATTCGATAGCCGAAGTGGAAGGAGTAGAAATGGAACCATCATCTATACGGACACTATACTTTGTATCCGAGTTAGTATGTTCCGGCAATTTGTAGTCCCGCTCAGCATGCAAGGGAAATGTCGGCAAAACATACGTATATACATCATAAATCCCGGCATTAAATGTATAGAAATCATATTCCACTCTGGGGACATCACCTGCACGATACATTTGCAAGGGAGCTGTCGGATTCCCCAACTGCAAAGAGCGACCCTCAAAACCAAGTCCCGGAAGGATACTCATCCGAATATCATTACTCTCAAACTTCCGGTGGAAGTCGGCTGCCGGAATAGAAATGTAACCATTCTCCTCTACATACAATCCTTGTACTTCTGTACGTGCAGGAGACTCCGGATTGAATACTGAAACCAGTACACTCTCCTTCTGACTGCCGGAAGTTACATCAATTTGTCCTTTCACCTTTTCTCCTACCGGCACTTTATCCCAGTCAACAGATATATGGATACGGTTTTCCGCAGACGTCTTACCACTTTTCTGAGAAATCAGGATCCAGTCTTCCGAAGGCGTGATACTCCAGCTTAGCTCTCCGGTCCCCTGATTATATATATCTATCCAATGACTTTTACGTGAATAAGTGCTGTAGGCGGGCAATGTATGAAAACTCATTCCTCCTTTATCCAAATTTTCGCTTTCTGCCTGAAGCCCCAGCTTAGGAAAGCCAACAGGTGTGTATTCTTCTTCCATCAATGGGATCATGAAATAGGAACTCGTACCATCATAGTTCTGTTTTAAAGACATCATGTGCTTCCATTTTCCATCCAGCAGAGAGTTGTATCCATCGGTTATGATTTCGAGACTATCATGATAGCACTTCACCTGAGCCTTAAGCCGATTGGCGGCAGCACGTTGCTGACGGACATACTGACGGTAAAACTGTCCTTTGATGGTCATATGATTCATCAGTTCGGCCCCTTTCACCGGATAGTATAATAATTGATAGAAAGCCGGTTTACTCTTTTCGTCCAATGAAGCTAACAAATCCTCCGTTTTTTTCCCAATACGGCTATACTCAGTCAAGCGTCTTTCCGCTTCATTATAGTTAGCAAAAGAGAACTCCGTATCCGTACGTTTCTCTCCGCCTCCCCAATAGTTATTCCAATATCCCCAGCCCATGTACTCCGGCTTTCTGGAAAAAGCCAAATTTATATGAGAACAAGTTATATCTTCCAATGTATCGTAGTACTCCTCACCAAACATCTTTGCCAGCCAACGTGCCGGATAAGTGGCGACATTATCCGCATTGAAGCTGTCTATATCATAAGCCATATCAAGGAAAAGGGAGATTTGTGTTTCAGCCCCTTTCAAGTCTCCGCAATTCGCCAGCCAGACACGATCGGCAGTGGTATCATACGCCTTACGAAGTTCTTCATACATCAATGCCGGAGGGGTAGTACTATACCACAAATAGCTATGAGGAACACCCAAATAAGATATATGATAGTAAACGCCTGCACGTCCGGAGCGCTTTTGCTCCTGCGGACCACTCAGACGTTTCATATAACCGAAATTATCATCCGCCCAGATAATTGTAACATCATCCGGCAATTCCAGTCCGTTCGAATAGATTTCCAGCACTTCCTTATAAGGCGTAAATGCTTGTGGAATTGTTTCAACAGGTTTGTCAATATGCCGGGCAATGATCTCTCTCTGAGCATTCAGTGCACTTTCCAGCATCTTAACCTTTTCTCGCATCGGCACATCTCCGCCACCCATAGCTGCATCATGCAGGCCTCTTAAAGCCAGCGTATATACATTTTCATACGCACAGTTTTCCTTCACACGATTACTCAATACCTCGTTGATCTTATCTTTGTTCTTGTTATAATCCCATGGTCCCATCGTCTTGCTGTCCCATTCGCTGGCAGTGTTCAGCAATAACGGTTCGCAGTGACTGGACCCCATAACAATGGCAAAGGTATCAGCTACCAGTTTATTTTCCGGTATCTTATAAAATGCGGTAGAAACGGGGTGCATGGCCGGTGCCAGATGATTAGCTTTCAGTCGCAGCAACAGCTCGCATATTTTGGCATAGGTACGAGGGCCGATATTTCCTCTTTCTTTCTCGAATGTCTTGGCAGCCCAAGGTTTCAGTCCCCAGTCTTCGTCATTTAAGAAAATCCCCCTGTACTTCACCGAAGGAGTCTTGGACAAAGTGGCGGGGGCATCGACATAAAGCGTCTTATGTTTCTTCACCGGAACATCAGCCCACCAGTACCAAGGAGACACTCCCATCATTTCCGAAAGCGAAAAAAGTCCGTACGCAGCTCCCCGCCTGTCGCTCCCCGCTACTACCAGCGCTTTGCTGACTCCGGGGAATGGACGGGAAACCGTCTGAATCAGAAATCGTTCCCATGCCCCTTCCAAAGAAGAGATATCTAGCTTGCCCTTCTCAGCTAACTGGCGGATCAGCCGATTTTTCTCAACTGTACCCACAATAATAATCTCTTTGTCGCCTTTCAGTTTGTCCGTCAACCGTAATTGTTGTCCGGTCACTGATTCGACGTCCGAAACAAAAAGCTCCGCAGTCTTACGTACCACCAAATAGTCATCAGTATCATAAACTACTACAGCTTTCGCTTTCGAAGTAACCAAGGGAAAAGCATACTTACTCTGAATAGCATTCTCTTTAATGACTACCTGCGACTGTAGGGCAGAAGTAACCGACAATACTACTAATAAAAAAAGGATTCTCATTGATAAAGTTTATTATAGTTGTTTTTCAGTTTATTTACGACTATCCGCGGAAACATACGATTGTTCTCCCTCCAAAAGTCATAATTATCTCCGGTAATATAAGCTACTTATTATTCAATTAAGGACAAAAAATAACCATTATCGCATAAAAAACTGTCATTCACTATAAAATGACGAGCATTTATCATTTATTGAACAGCAAATTTCCTTTATTCTTCTCTGATTGGCTTTTCTTTGCAATATTCCTTTTATGAATATTAATTCTTCTATTTAATACATATAAAGATAATTACCATGAAAAAGAATTTTCTAGCAGTGCTATTCGCATTGGCTCTTTGTAGCCCGACATTCGCTCAATGGAAGCCCGCCGGTGATAAGATAAAGACTCCGTGGGGTGAGCAGTTGAATCCTAAAAACGTATTACCGGAATACCCACGCCCCATTATGGAACGCCAGGATTGGAAGAATCTGAATGGTAGCTGGAATTATGCGATTACTAAAAAAGGAGAACCGGCACCAAACAATTACCAAGGAGAGATTTTAGTACCTTTTGCAGTCGAATCTTCCCTGTCAGGAGTAGGTAAAACCATTAACGAGCATCAGGAATTATGGTATCAGCGTACTTTTGATGTACCGTCAGCATGGAAAGGCAAACAAATATTACTGCACTTCGGAGCTGTGGACTGGAAAGCCGATGTATGGGTAAATGACGTAAAAGTAGGACAACATACAGGAGGCTTCACTCCATTCTACTTTGATATTACTTCCGCATTGAATAAAGGCAATAACCAGTTGGTTGTGAAAGTGTGGGACCCCTCTGACCGTGGCGAACAGCCGAGAGGAAAACAAGTAGAAAGACCGGAAGGTATCTGGTATACACCAGTCACAGGTATCTGGCAGACTGTATGGCTGGAACCGGTAGCTGCCCAGCATATCGCCCAACTGAAAACAACTCCGGATATCGACAAGAAGACTGTCAAAGTGGAAGTAGCCACCAACGTATGCTCTCCAGACAAAGTGGAAGTGAAAGTATTCGACGGCAAAAACCTCGTAGCCAAAGGAGCAGCGCTCAATGGCGTACCGGTAGAATTAACAATGCCGGAAGACGTTAAATTATGGACACCCGAGTCTCCTTCACTTTATAATATGGAAGTCACTCTTTATAAAGACGGCAAAACTGTAGACCAAGTGAAGAGTTACACCGCTCTCCGCAAATTCTCAACTCATAAAGACAAGAATGGTATTACACGCCTGCAACTCAACAACAAAGACTATTTCCAGTTTGGTCCGCTCGACCAGGGTTGGTGGCCGGACGGCTTATACACAGCGCCAACAGACGAAGCATTGGTATATGACTTGAAGAAGATCAAAGATTTCGGCTACAACATGGTGCGCAAGCACGTAAAAGTAGAACCGGCACGCTGGTATACTTATTGCGACCAACTCGGACTGATCGTATGGCAAGATATGCCGAACGGAGGTCGCGGTCCTGCCGAATGGCAGATGCACAAGTACTATGACGGCGCAGACGCCATCCGCTCCGCAGCATCAGAAGCTAACTATCGCAAAGAATGGAAAGAAATTATCGACTACCTGTATTCTTATCCGAGCATCGGCGTATGGGTACCTTTCAACGAAGCATGGGGACAATTCAAGACTCCTGAAATCACTAAATGGACGAAAGAATACGACCCCAGCCGTCTGGTAAACCCTGCCAGTGGAGGTAACCACTACACGTGCGGAGATATTCTCGACCTTCATAACTATCCCGGACCGAACCTCTATCTCTACGATCCGATACGCGCTACCGTACTGGGCGAATATGGCGGTATAGGTATGGCACTGAAAGGACATCTGTGGCTGGCAGACAAGAACTGGGGCTACGTGAAGTTCAACACGCCGGAAGAAGTGACTAATGAATACATAAAATATGCAGACCATTTATTGGAACTGATCGAGAAAGGCTTCTCGGCTGCCGTATACACACAAATCACAGATGTGGAAGAAGAAGTGAACGGTCTGGTTACTTACGACCGGAAAGTGATCAAAGTAGACGAGCCTAAAATCAAAGCCATCAACCAGAAAATTTGTAACTCGCTAAATAAATAAAAGTTTCATATTAATGAATAAACTATTCTCTACAATCATGTCAGTTTGCCTCGCATGCAATGTGCAGGCAACTGACCTGTTTAAAACGAGTCAGGATATCGCTTTGCGTGCACCGTCCGTACCTCTGATCACTTCCGATACTTATCTTGCTATCTGGTCTCCCTACAACGAACTGAACGAAGGGAACACCGAACACTGGACAGCCGCCACCCATCCTTTACTGGGCGCGCTCCGGGTGGACGGGAAAGTATATCGTTTCATGGGCAAGGACAAGCTAAACCTCGAAACAATCCTTCCGATGACAAACACCGAACGTTGGGAAGCAAAGTTCACCATGAGCCAACCGGCGGCCAACTGGATACAGCCCCAGTTCGATGATTCCGGATGGACCAAGGGCAAAGCCGCTTTCGGCACCAAAGACATGAAACGCATCGGCACAGAGTGGAACACCGAAGACATCTGGGTACGCCGTAGTTTCAACCTCAATCAAGACCTGACAAACGACATTATCTACTTACGTTATTCACACGACGATGTATTCGAGCTCTATCTGAACGGAGAAAAACTGGTGGCAACCGATTATTCCTGGAATGACGATGTTACCATCGAACTATCCGCATCAGCTAAAGCCAGGCTCCGTAAAGGAACAAACATTATTGCAGCACACTGTCACAACACAACCGGCGGAGCATACGTTGATTTCGGCCTGTTCCGTGAGAACAAACAGCTCAGCAACTTCAAGGAAGCTGCTATCCAGAAGTCTGTCGATGTATTACCGACACAGACCTACTATACATTCACCTGCGGTCCGGTAGAACTGGATCTTGTATTCACAGCACCTCTGCTGATGGAAGATCTTGATCTTATCTCGACCCCTATCAACTACATCTCCTATCGGGTACGTTCACTCGACAAGAAACAACATGATGTGCAAGTGTATATCGAAACAACCCCGCAACTTGCCGTACACGAACCGTCACAACCAACCATCTCAGAAAAGATCAGCAAAAACGGAATGGATTACCTCAAGGCAGGTACCATCGACCAGCCTTACGTAAAACGTAAAGGAGACGGTGTACGCATCGACTGGGGATATGCTTATCTGGGAAGCAACAGCGCACCCAACAAGGACTTAAGCATAGGTAACTACTATGACATGAAGCAAGCCTTCATCACCAATGGCAAACTATTGCCCAACTCCCAGGATTCCATTACCCGCAGCGAAAGCGACATGCCCGCTATGGCTTATACCGAAAACTTAGGCAAGGTAGACAATCAAGGGAAAAGCGGATATGTGATGTTAGGCTACGACGATATCTACTCGATCGAATATTTCTACGAACGCCGCATGGCATACTGGAAACACAACGGTCAAGTCAGCATCTTTGATGCTTTCGAACGTGCGCAGGCTTCTTATCCCTCATTGATGAAACGTTGCCGTGCCTTCGACCAACAACTGATGGCTGATGCAGAAAAAGCCGGAGGCAGGAAATATGCCGAACTACTCGCATTGACTTACCGCCACTCCATTACCGCCCATAAACTCCTTACCGACAAGGAAGGCAACCTGCTTTTCTTATCCAAAGAGAACCATAGTAACGGCTGTATCAACACAGTAGACCTAACTTATCCATCCGCTCCACTATACCTTATTTACAATACGGAACTGATGAAGGGAATGCTCAACTCTATCTTCTACTACAGCGAAAGCGGACGCTGGAACAAGCCTTACCCCGCTCATGACTTAGGAACTTATCCAATAGCCAACGGGCAACTTTATGGTGAAGATATGCCTATCGAAGAAGCCGGAAACATGATTCTGGTAACTACAGCCATCTCTATGATGGAAGGCAATGCCAACTATGCTTCCAAATACTGGGAAACATTATCAACATGGGCAAACTATCTGATTGAGAACGGTCTGGACCCTGAAAACCAACTTTGTACAGATGACTTTGCCGGACATCTGGCACACAATGCCAATCTTTCCGCCAAAGCGATCATGGCAATCGCCGGATACGGAGAAATGGCACGTATGCTGGGCAAAGAAACAACTGCGAACAAATACATCGAAACCGCCAAAAGACTGGCGATAGAATGGGAGAAGATGGCATTTGACGGCGATCACTACAAACTGGCATTTGACAAACCGGGAACGTGGAGTCAGAAATACAATCTGATATGGGACAAAGTGTTTAACATGAACATTTTCCCGCAGAAAGTATTTGATACGGAAATTCCTTTCTATCTGACCAAGCAAAATAAATATGGTTTGCTATTGGACTCCCGCGCACAATATACCAAATCCGACTGGGTACTATGGAGTGCCTGTATGTCTCCAGACGATGCTACGTTCCAAAAGTTCATCGACCCGATCTATACTTATGCGAACGAAACAACTTCCCGTGTGCCTATCAGCGACTGGCATGATACGAATACAGGAAAGATGATGAATTTCAAGGCACGTTCCGTAGTAGGTGGCTACTACATGAAGCTACTGATGGAAAAAGTCAAAGAACAGAAATAAAACGAATACTCTTTTCCTCGTTGAATATAGACAAACAGCCCTTTTGCCTAGCGTAAAAGATGCTGTTTGTCTTTTTTCATATCATTTAATGATACGATCAGTTTTCCGGAGTTATATCATCAATCAGATATTGTCCGTCAACGTTAACCACTCTGACCGGGATACTCACGGCACGTTCATACTGGCTGCCTTTAGCCGAAGTATAGTTAACCTCATACCAATTATCATTCAGATGTTTCACCGACAATGTTTTCATGTCATTTTCACCTAAATCTTGCGCACGAATGATCGGATCGGCATCTGTCGCCTCTATCAGCCTATCAACTTTCTCTATCAGCTCTTTGGTCAGAAACTTTTGCTTAATTGAATCCCCAAGTGCGAGAGCTTCTTTACCGGTGGACATGAAACTGGCAGCATAAGCCTCATAAAAGTCTTCAATCATGCCGATGGCTTCTTGTTCAATTCTACTACTGTCCGACACATTCGCCTGTACGTCAGCTGGTTCTGCCGATGTATCCATATTCTTCCGGCTCTGATTGGAACAGGAAAGAAGAAGCATTACGGACTGCAATAATAACAAATGTACAATTCTCAATTTCATAACATTAATGGTTCTTGTTTTAAACTAATAATCAGATTTCCAAACTAATCAGCCTCCCCCTTCAGAATCTCTTCAGTTTTATCCTGACCGGTATAAAAATCTATATTTGCAAAATAACACAAATATTTCCAGAAATAAAGCGTCAGGAACATTCGCACATCACGATCTGTTTTAAAATCACTGCAAAAATGATCCGTGTTCCTGGCAATTTCCCAAAATATCATAACCGAAGAAACTCCTCCTGTCGCATTTTCCGCTTTGACATACGCTTTCAAGGCCGGATGAATGGCCGGTTCCAATTCTCTTTGCCAATATGTGAAGCCATCCAACCGTTTCTTAAACGGCAATATTATATACTCAACCTGAGCTTTCATATACGCATATTGTAGTGAATCGGCAACAAGGCTAAGAGAGCCACCATGCTCCTGCTGATTCTTGGATGCTTGTTGATAAGCATCAGACTGACGATATTCTGACGGAGAAACACCATCCAGAACAAACAGCGTGCAAGAATCATTCAGAATAGCTCCATCAACAAAATAGGAATGAAGTAAACCACCCGCATATAGTTTTTCATTAATCTGTTTCAGCCGAACTTTGTCTACATCCAACAGATAGTTGAAGTGATATCGTTCCAAGCCCTTTACCAATAAGTCAAGAGCATCTTTTCGACCATAATTTCTTTCCAACGTTGCTTGAAAAAAATTCATCATTTCCGATTCCAGTGAATCTATCTCAGCTTCCTTATTCTTCTGCCCATAGGAAGAAAGCACAATAAGCTGAAACAAAAAAATAAAATAATACTTCATATGAATATTAGTTTTAAAATCAAATTATAGCAACACATTAATCTTTTTCCCATCTGTTTGTCAGATATTAACAACTGAGAAGTTAAACAACAATGCTTATCATTCCCAGGCGGAAACGGCAGTTTCCCGTATAGGAAACGACTAGAAACAACAGTCATCCCTATGTTTTCATTTACCACCTAGCATCTCATGAATTACATCCTCTCTTTTATTGCTAAGTTCATCTATCAACTTTTTCGTGTGTTGTCTTATTGCTGGACTGAAGATTTGGGGATACTCCTTTTCGATTTCATCCAAAGAATAATTTTTGTTATCCCTCAAAAAGAGTACGAATACATAATTCATCAGGTCTGCTTCAGTTGGTTTCTCCTTCAAGCGTTTTTCGAAAAGAGAGGCAGCTTGTTTGTAAGCATCCATAGCCAGGCTCTTTTTAGCATTCTCTTCCAGCATCATTCCCTTACCTAAAATATAGTAAGGATCATCCGGAGAGAATTTCTCCATTTGCAACATGGTTTGCAGTGCTTTCTCCTTCTGTCCCAACGCCATTAAGTATTTAATCTTATTTGCATATGCCAGTTTGTATGAAGGCTCCAAAGCTATCGCCTCATCTGAAAGATGAATAGCCTTATTTAAAGAATCGGAATCATTAAAGAAACCCGCAGTTTTCACAGATTGGTTATTCTTCTCAACTGCTTTGGGAGAAATCTGAGCTATCGCAAAACTCGTGTTCGTGCATAAAAGCAAAATAATAAGTGTTCTCATAATTCTATTTATTATCATTGATTAGATTTTGTTTAATGTGATACACAAAGAACGACAAAAAACAATAGAAACACGAACATTTTCTATTCAAAAAATGATAAAATCTATTCAACAATAAAAATAAGGCAGCCTTTCTCATTCAGTACAAACGAATTTTGATAAAAAGAATTATCAACATGAAACAGCAATCCGATTAGTATTTATAGAGTAATGAACAGTTTCTTTCTTAGATTGAACGTTTTTTTTCCTTCTTTATTCATCGAAACCGCTATCTTTGTAGTAGTTCACATGATACTAAAATAGCACAGAGAAAGTGCTGAACATAAAAATCATACAATAAAATAGACAACTAAAAATAGACAGCACTAATATGAAAAACAAACCGTTATTATTTTTACTCTCAGTATGCGGACTTTTAGCAATATCTGCACGTGGAGAAAATCCACCCGCTAAAGTGATATTCGAACAGTACATGAATCAAGCTCAAACTTTTGCCGATAACTATCCGCGTGAAAAAGCATATCTGCATTTTGATAATACAAGCTATTATGTGGGCGACACGATATGGTTCAAAGCATATGTCACTCTTGCCGAAAAACAAGTTTTCAGTTCAATCAGCCGTCCTTTGTATGTGGAACTGGTAGATCAGGCAGGGCACCTTACTGATAAACAGATCATTAAACTATCACAAGGAGAAGGCAACGGGCAGTTTGTACTCCCCCAGTCAATGCTATCCGGTTATTACGAAGTACGTGCTTACACCCGCTGGATGCTTGCATTCAGTGATCCGCAGTACTTTTCACGTACTTTCCCTGTCTATCAGCTTTCTCATAGCGACCAGTTGGAGCGTAGTATCAGCACCTATGAGTTGAGTCCGTCTATGGAGAAAAGGCCGGAAGAAACAAGAGAGAAGCTGAGTCTGCGTTTCTTTCCGGAAGGAGGACAGTTAGTCGAAGGGGTAACTTCGCAGGTTGCTTTCAAAGCAGAAAGCAAAAATGAAGGAAATATTCAATTATCAGGCACACTTTATACCAAAGAAGGGCAAGAAATCACGTCTTTTGAAACTTTACACGATGGAATGGGAGCTTTTGAGTATACGCCTTCTGCTCTGCCGGCAATCGCTAAAGTAAACTTTCAAGGAAAACAGTATGAATTTACCCTCCCTAAAGCACTGCCAAGCGGGTATATTCTGAAAGTAGGCAATAATGCAGGGGCTATTTCTGTGACGGTATCATGTAATGCAGCGACCCCGCAGGATACATTAGCCGTTTTTATAAGCCATCAGGGACGTCCCCATGCCTATCAGCTTATCCACTGTCAGGCAAATAAGCCTCAGCAATTTACAGTATTGTCGCGCAAGTTACCGGCAGGAGTCTTACAAATCAGTCTGCTCAATCGTGCCGGAAATACTTTATGCGACCGCTTTATCTTTGCTTCTCCACGGGCTCCTTTACAAATCTCGCCCAAAGGTTTAAAAGAGATTTACGCTCCTTATGCTCCCATCCGCTGCGAACTGCAGTTGAACAACGCCATAGGAGAACCGATACCCGGCAAATTATCAGTCAGTATCCGTGACGCCGTCCGCTCTGATTATATGGAATATGATAACAATATCTTCACCGACCTTCTACTTACATCGGACTTGAAAGGCTACATTCATCAACCCGGCTACTACTTCACAGAGAGTTCTCTCCGGAAACAGAAGGAACTGGATATACTGTTAATGGTACACGGATGGCGTAAATATGATATGACACAACAGATCGGTATCAGCCCATTCACCCCACTTCAGTTGCCAGAAAGCCAACTGGTACTTTATGGACAAGTCAAATCTACGATTCTCAAAAACAAGCTGAAGGATATAGCTCTCAGCGTAATGGTGAAGAGAGATGCAGAGATTATTACCGGTCAGACCGTTACGGATGAGAACGGACATTTCAGCATTCCGCTGGAAGATTTCGAGGGATCAATGGAAGCTGTGATCCAGACTCGCAAAGTGGGAAAAGAACGAAATAAGGACGCTTCTATTCTCATCGACCGGCATTTCTCGCCTGCTACGCGTGCATACGGTTACAGAGAGTTGCATCCGGAGTGGAGCAACATTGCCCACTGGCAACAGGAAGCTGAAAAATTCGACTCTTTATATATAGATTCCATCCGTCGGGTAGACGGGCTTTATCTTTTGGACGAAGTTGAAATCAAAAGTAAGCGGCGCCGTCAAAGTACGAATATGGCGACTAAAATTAATGAGCAAAGTATTGATGCCTACTATGATATACGCCAGGCTGTCGATCAGCTTCGCGATAATGGCAAAGTTGTCACCACTATCCCGGAAGTGATGGAAAAATTAAATCCACTCTTTTACTGGGACCGTTCCAATGATAACTGTACTTACCGCCAGAAACCGATCTGTTATATTATGGATAACAAAATTCTATCGTCAACAGAAGTAAACATGATGCTGACTGAAATAGACGGTTTGGCTTCTATTATCATCAGTAAAGGCACAGGAGGAGTAGATGATGAAATTATCCAGAATACCAAAATGTCTAATTCCAATGATGTAGATGTATCGGAACTGGACAAATATAGTATTTTCTACCTCATTCCATTGCCCAAACATGATGTTCTGAATAAACACGAGACTGCAGCTCTTGGTACCCGGCAGACTGTTATGCAGGGATATACACCGGCATTAGAGTATTATTCTCCTGCTTATATAGATAAAGAATTATACATAGATAAAGCAGACAAAAGACGAACTCTTTACTGGAATCCGACTGTGCAGACGGATGAGAATGGTAAGGCAGTGATCGAATGTTACAATAATCAGTATTCCACGCCATTGATTATTCAAGCTGAGACACTGAGTAATGACGGGAAGCTAGGGAGCGTGACGTATTCTACAGTTGCAGAAACGAAATAGTATACTTTAGGATATTTGACAATAAACGGCACACAATCAGTCCTAAAATAACTTTTCAAAATAAGAGAAGAGGGTGAATTCAATAACTTGAACTTCACCCTCTTCTTGAATCATTAGATTAGCGATTAATAGGAACTACCATTCAATTGCTTGATCTTCGTCTGGAATCTGAGTATTGATATCACGTGATAATGTCAATGTACCTTTTACATGATAGCGAATGATAGTACCTTCCACTGGTATATAATTGAAATAATAATCAACATTATTAATTATTACATAACGGTGTTCCAGATAAGGCTTCGCGTCATCCATTGATGAAGAAATACGAAATGAAGGAGTCACGTCCTTGTTTAATTCAAATCCAATCTCTTCTGCATTATCACAGGAAATAGTAACCGAACCATTCGTCTCACCATTAAAAGCAAATTTGATTTTATACTTTCTACGGTCTGTATAATCCTCATCTACTATTCCTGCATACGTAAAAATAGTCTGTTCATCTATCACATACCCTCTTATTGACGATTTTGTGATAGATTCTGCTGTTTCTATCGGTTTACCATCTCCATCATATCCCGTCACCACCTTGTTGGTTATTCCTGTACCAGAATAATCGCCAGAGTAATCATTAAATGGGAAGATTCTCAATATCGCCTTAGCATAGTCTTTACGTGGATGAGCTACGTAGTTGTAAGACGCGTCGTCTACAATCTGCAATGGAAGTACCCATTTTTCTGACATATCAATGTTGCGAAAATCAAATTTAAGATCCAGTAAACCTTTATTTTCTCCTGCTTTTATCTGTAGAGATTCTGGATATGAAGCGTATGCCAATCCTTCTGCTCCCATATCCTCATAATATAGTTCTGTACGTGTAGCGTAACGAGCGTAATTCAAAATATTCAATGTATCAGCATCATGTGCTACGTGTACAGTGACATTACTTGGATTATCGGTAGAACCACTAACAAGTATCGGTAACTGATAATTGGACCTCCCTTCTCCTCCTTCTGCATAATTTCCTTCTGCATCATGGCGGCTATAAGGTACATATATATTCGTCACTCCCTTACTATCCAGTTGTGAACTGAAAGAAATGTAGTGCTCATATTGTTCATCTTCCCATTCCGAATTGCAGGAAGTTCCCAACATTGTCATTGCAGCCAAAGCTGCCAAAGTATATATTTTCTTCATATATAAGTCTTTATGTTTAGAATTAATCATACATTGTCCATCCTGGGTTCTGTGTTAAACGTGAATTACGTTTCAACTCACTATGTTTGATAGGCCATAACCATAGCTTTTCCGAGAAAGTAGACGGGAGATTGTAAACAGGAATTGCCGAATGGAATTCGTCTCTCTTAGCTTCACCAACAAAGACATTACAACCGTATATTTGCAGAGATTCTTCTACTGGCGCATCTTTCCAACGGCGAATGTCAAAGTAACGTTTTCCTTCGCCCATAAACTCTATCATACGTTCACGTTTTAATGCTTTACGCATATCATCAACCCCACTCTGCAGATAAAATTCGTCTGGATAGTCAGGCAGCCCGGCACGAATACGTACCGGATGAATACCTCTTTCCATTTGTTCTTTATCACGGCTGATAGTGTAGGTTGTCGCCTCATTCCAAGAAGGTATATTGTATGTTCCAGTCAACTCATTCAATGCTTCAGCATAAAGCAGTAGAATATCCGCATAGCGAATTGCTGTTTCAGCTTTCGCAACATAATTGCCTGGATAGTCGTTTGGATGAACAAACTTTTTGATTCCTATACCTGTACGCAAGTAGAAACCGTCATTACGATAACCATCGGAACTTCCAAAGTAGTACCAAACTTGTTGATTTACATCGGCAGGTTTGCTTTCAGTCTGGCTCAAATAATACCAGGTACAGCCATTATAAGCAACAGAAGCATAGAATCGTGGTTCGCGTTCTACATATTGCAAAGAAACATTCATCCCAGTTTTGGCCTGATCGTTATCTCCTTTCTTCGGATCATATTTCCAACCTAATTCCGGATATTTATTATCCTTCAAGTCTTGCAAATCAGTAAATCCGGTTCTACGTTCACGAGTATCTACAATACCTTGATAATTAGCTACTCCTTGATACATAGAGTTCATACCCGGCTCATTACTACCATTATTCATATAATATGCATCCAGCATTTTCTGTGTCATACCATGACAGTTCCAGCCGCCATCATCCTTAGGCATCTGATGAAGTACCAACATATCTATATTTGTTGCCCCGCGTGTAAATATCAGTTCTTTATTGTTTGCAGGTAATATAGTACCATCAAAGATAGTACGATATGATCTGAGCGGGTCAATATTTGTCCATCCTTTTGGCCAGGGTTGATTGGAAAACTCGCCATCAGCCGGTGGAGTAACAGTCGGACGTTCAGAAGGTCCATTATCAGATGTGGATTTATTTACAATATTCAACTCATAAACATCTAAATCGATGACATCGCGGCAAGCGGCAGCAGCTTTTGCCCATTTTTCTTCACTATATTCGGAAGAAAGCAAACGACGCCCTTCATCATCTACCAATTGCTGCGCATATTCATCATTATTTCCATTAGCAAACGGACTAGCTGCAAAAATCAGTGCATAAGCACGAACTGCCAATGCAGCTCCACGAGTAGGTCGGCCTATAGCATAATTATCAGTACGACGATCATATTGTAACTCTTTAGTAGCCTGTACCATTTCGTCACTGATATATTGTGCCACTTCTTCGTATGAGCTACGTGGAGTAGCTATTTGATCATAACTTTGAGTATAATCCACTCCTTCGTCCGGCATAATAGGCACTGGACCATAACGACGTAAGAGCAACCAGTAATAGTAAGCACGAACAAAACGAGCCTGCCCCTTATAATCTAGTATTTCCCAATCAGCCATCTCTTGACACCGGTCAACATTATGGATAAATACTGATGCTTGGAAAATTCCTTTATAACATGCCCCCCATGCCCCAACATTATAAGTATTCTCATCATATTCTCCTAACTTGAACATATTATATGACAATTCATTCTTTGTTGCATCGATTGTCTTATCGCGGTCACCATAATACATATCGTCTGAAAAACAAAACGAATTCTCACTTGGTCCTTTAGTCGTCACCTCATAGTTTTCATTTTTTATAAATGAAAAAGCATAAGCTAACCATTCTTCCACATGATCCTTACTTTCGAAAGTTTTCTCCAGTGTCAGACGATCCTTAAAATATTTCTCCGAATTCAGGTAATCAGAGCAAGAAGAAATTACTCCCATCCCTAATACGGTTAATAATAATATATAAATCTTCTTTATCATAATCTCTTAGTATTTTTATAAGTTAACAGATAAACCCATAGTAACTGATTTTGTTAGCGGATAGGCTTCACCCCGCGGATTGCCAGTTTCCGGGTCCCATGTTTTGAACTTAGACCATGTAATCAGGTTTGATCCTGCAATATAGATACGAATATTATTGAAGTGCAGTTTATTGACTATGCTTTTTGGCAAAGTATAACCGATATCCAGATTCTTCAAACGAATATATCGACCATCACGCATCCAATAAGTAGAGGTTTGTTGGTTGTTTTTATTTTCCCCATAAGTTAAACGCGGATATGTTGCATTGGGGTTCTCATTAGCATGCAATCCCAGTTTGGCAGCAGTCTCTGAATCTACCCAACGATCACTTATCATATCTTTAAAGATATTTCCCCAGTCACTTTCGCTGAATGCATATACACACTTACCATAAATAGGGAAAGTGGATTTACCGGCACCTTGGAAGTGAACATTTACATCAATTCCTTTCCATGCGAAAGATGCCCCTATACCATATACTAAGTTTGGAGTGGTAGTAGCGCCAATAGCAACTTTATCATTATCGTTTACAACACCATCACCATTTACATCTTTATATTTGATATCTCCAGGCTGCACTGTACCAAACTCTTGTTTCGGGCTGGTACGAATATCATCGTAATCAGCAAACAATCCTTCAGCTATCAATCCTTTAACTTGATCTACACGATACCCTTTTTGATATAAATAAGAATAGACTTGATTCTCTTCATCCTTTTCGAGCACTTCATTCTTACTATAAGTTATATTCCCACGAATAGTCATATCCACCTCACCCAGTTTCTGCTTAAGAGCAAAATTGCCATCAAAACCTTGAGATTTCACTTCACCTACATTCGCTTTAGGTTTGCTCTCAAGACCTGTAATGTCAGGCAAGAACTCACGTGTTAAAAAAATACCTGTACGTTTTTCGTGGAAATAGTCAACTGTCGCTGTAAATTTGTCATTAAACAAAGAAAGATCAATCCCCAGGTCATCCTTAGTCGCAACTTCCCAAGTAATGCCATTAGAAGCCATCTGTGTGTAATGAGTTCCTATGAATGATTTTCCATAATCACCAAATCCCCAGTTATATACATAATTAGGCTTGCCTTCGCTGTTATATCCTGTAGTGGCTATAGTATATAAGTATGGGAAACGGTTGTTATCCCCAATATTATCATTACCTACCTTACCATGAGAATAACGTATTTTAAACATATTCATCCACTTCAAGTTATTCTTAACAAATGACTCTTCGGCAACGTTCCATGCAAGAGAAAAAGCCGGGAAGAAACCGAATTGATTTCCTGGTGCAAAATTTTCCGATCCGGTATAACCAAAATTAAAATCAACAAAGTAACGATAGTTCCAGTTATAAGTAAATCGTCCTGCTAACCCTTGATTACGTTTTGATACTCCATTCTTAATATCCGTACCAATGTCTACTGTCCGCTTCTCACTATCTTGTGTGTAACGGAAAGTAACTCCTCCATGATGATTTCCGAAAGCACGTTCCCAGCTTAACAGTAAATCAAGGAATTCACGACGTTTGCCAGAGCTACCACTTGATTGTGTCATGTCATATGCGGAGAACATTTTCTCATAAATAATCTCTCCCGTTTCTTGTCTACGTCCGTTCGCTTTATACAAATCTGGTTGACGATGACGATTAATCCAGTTACTGTTGTCTGTATCATAGCCAAAACGTCCTACAAACTTCAATCCCTTGGTAATGAAATCAAAATTTTGTTCTAATGTAACATTAGTTTGTACATTATTCTGCCAATCTTCATTGTATCCAGTTTGCGTAGATGCAACCCAGGGATTAAGTTTGTTTACGTTATCCCGGTGGGAAATAGGCGCATATCCATTGGAATAGTATACAGGCGTTGCAATAGGATTGTATCCGAAAAGCATGCCCCATAACATCTCGTTATCAGCCAGTCCTGGACTATTACGTTTGGCTAATGAACCTGCTATACCTAGTTTCAATAAAGTCGATTTGGTGATATCTATATCAACATTCATACGATAATTCCACTTTTTATAGTTGGCATTTGTATCGTAATCATCACGTAACGTTTGGTCTGTGTTATACATACCTTGATCTTCCGTATAACTTGCAGAAACAAAATAACGAGCAGTGTTACCACCACCATTCATGTTCAAGTTAGCGCGATAACTCCATGCTCCGTTTTTTAGGATCAAATCCATCCAGTCCACATTCGGATAGAAATCCGGATCCATTTGTGTACGAAATAACTCTAATTCTTCCGGTTGATAGGCCATTCCTAAATTGCGAGTCACTAATGCTTCGTTCATCAGACTAGCATACGAAAGACCGTCTACAAATTCCGGAGTGATAGTACGCGTATTATAAGAAGTTTCTACCTTGGCATCAATATTGATTTTTCCAGCTTTACCACGTTTTGTTGTAATCAATACTACACCATTTGCACCTTTAGAACCATAAATAGCAGTAGCTGACGCATCTTTCAATACTGTGAATGATTCGATGTCTTCAATGTTAAGTTCATCCAAACTGCTACGTTCAAAGCCATCCACCAGAATATAAGCACTTGAACTAGCTCCAAAAGTAGAAATACCACGTATCCAAAACTCAGAAGTACTTTTTCCCGGTTGTCCGGAAGTTTGTCGGGCAATAATACCCGGAACATTACCGGCCAAAGCGTTAGACATATTGGAAGTAGGGAAACGTTTTAAATCTCCCACATTCACATTGGTTACAGCTCCCGTCACTGTCAGTTTTTTCTGTGCCCCCATACCAGTTACCACAACCTCATCCAGTACACTAGCCTCTGATTCTTTCATCTTTACATTAACAGTATGCTGTTCTTTTACAAGTACTTCCACATCATCATATCCGATGTATGAGAAGACTAGTCGATGATAAGGTTCCATCTTTATAGAAAAATTACCATTGATATCCGTAATGGTTCCCAAACCTGCTACATCCTTTACAGTGATATTAACACCAATCATCGGCTCATCTTGTGTGTCGGTAACCGTACCAGTCACGGTAATTGTTTGTTGTGCAGAAATCGTCAATGGGACAACCAGCATCAACAAAAAAATGGCTAAATATTTTTTCATAATCTGATAAATGTGTTTATTCGTTAGATTCCACTGTTGATTCATCTTCCGGTATATTCTCATCACCGGCTACATTCTCTTCTTGCTCCATTGAAATAGTGCGAATAGTATGTCCCACCTGATCATGTACATAAAACATCTCTTTCGCATCATCATAAACAAGTCCACTTACATCACGGAAACGAGCCACTTCTCGTAGGTCACCATCATCAGTTCCCCATTGGTTTCCGTCAGCTAAGGAAGTTGACGCTCCTCGTCCCGCATAGGTCGATACGATACCTTCTGGAGTTACTTTACGTACACAGAAGTTTAATCGATCTACAAAATAGAAATCATACTCTTCTTCACCAGTATAATCCGGATTTTTCACAAATACTCCTTGACAAGGATTATTCATACGTGCCTCAGTTCCTACATCATCCCTATAACCTGACTGTTTATATCCCCCGACAAAATTATACGGGGTAATAAATTCCTTTTTTATCTCGTCATAGTCGGAACGCATGAAATAATGATTGTTAATCACACCAAAATAAGCATACTTTCCAGTAGGATGAATGAAAATCTGAAATTCCCAACTTGGGTCAGCAATAGTGAATAACTGCTTAAAAGTATTAGGATTGTTCTTTACTATAGGATCCCAACTTCCACCATTCTTAATAGTTTTAAAGTAATCAACCAAGTCTAAACGAAATACTTGTCCCTTTTCATAACTATTAAAATACAATTCTCCGTTGATTGGATGAATAGTAGCTCCATTACATTGTTTGTAAGCAGCTATCAATTGTATATCAGATCTATCATCGAATGTACCATCCGCATTACGTTTAATAATATATACACTAGGACTTTCATCTCCCTTACCATCATAATCAATAGCTACAATCATATATTCCGCCTCATCAGCATATCCTTCTATCTTCTTATTGAAAGCAATGCTTCGTATACGATTAGTAGGTATAGTATTGATATTCAAAGGAGAAGAAAGCATACGATTTTTTAAATCGATCAACTGTATAGCTTTATGTCCATCGTAACAAATATACAAATGATCCTTATTCAACGGATCAAAAGCTAATCGTCCGTTATCGCTAAAGCCACAGCATTTGACACCTTCCGGTCCATCAAATGGTCCGTCTCTCCAACCTTGATCATCACGATTATTGCGATAGCCACAAAGCGTACCTACTACCATCTTTTTCTCATAGCTAAAAGTAGTACTCGCAGTCGTTGTTACTGCATTCTCTCCTTCTCCTACAGTGATTTCAATTTCACCACTAAAAGCTCCTGAAGGAACAAAACAGTAAACATAAGTACTTTTTACATTAATAACAATAGCATCTTTGCCACCAATCTTCACTTTTACCTTCGAAACATCTGTTCCGAAATTTTCACCATAAATCAATAGTTTCTGATAGGCTCCTCCTTCTTTCGGAGTAAAATCAGAAATTGCTACAGGTTTTGATGGATCAAAGGCTCCAGTCTCTACATTGTCATCGTCCTTACAACTACAAATGCAAATCGTGAATAATGCCAGCAATATCCACCGCCATTCCTTCAATACTTTTTTCATTTTACATTTCATGTTTTTCATTCTAGTTAATAATAAATGTATAGTTAATTAAACATTTCATCGAGTTTTGTCCATTAACACTTGCATCCAGTATCCTCCAATAACCGAACGCGCTTTAAACCCAACCCATTCACCACTGTCTGTGTGATGCCAATCACTGATAGGTACCCGCGAAGTAGTTTCATTGATATATTTATAGAGTGGATCTATGAATTTCTTGAAAGTTTCTAAATCTGAAGACATAGCAGCTGTCCACATAATCCAGTCAGACTTTGTATACTCTTTGCGGGAGTCCAATGGCAATCCGTAAGGATTCTGTTTCGTCAAATAATAGTTAATTTCTTTGTCGATTACATTATTTGGGAATAAATTCAAATTCCACATTTTGTCCCAAATCATATTATATTTCTGACTCCAGGTATTCTCACGGTCGAAAGCAAGGCGGTAATGATCACCTTCATTTGCCATTTCTTCCCATTTCACCGCCATTTTCTTGGCTATACCTGCATATTTCTCTGCAACATCATATAAACCAAGCATATGCGCCATTTCGCTATATCCGGCTACACCCATGATCGCTTTTACTGAAAGATTGGCATTATGGGCCCAATGACCGGCGAAGTCATCAGTGCATAATTGGTTCTCCGGGTCCTGTCCATACTCTACGAGATAGTTTGTCCAAGTAGTTAAGAGACCCCAATATTTTTTTACATAGTCAGCGTTTCCTTCGATTTTGCTAATAGCAGCAGCAAGAATTACCATGTTACCTCCTTCTTCAATTGGCATGTCACCCCCATACACTTGACCATTAGCAATAGGATAAGTCCCTAAATCGTGTGCTGGAAAAGGTTTGTTCCAACGACCGCTAGCACTATACTCAAAGATGCTAGTCATCATAGCTTTCTGTAATTCAGGGTTATAAACCAAAAATAGTGGTGCGGATGGATAAGTTAGGTCTACTGTATTTACACAACCATTACTGTTGTTTTCTTTAGAGAACCATAACAAGTTACCTTCTTTATCAGTAAAGAGTTTATGAGCAGAGATCACTTGGCGATAAGATGCCGAACAGATTTCTGCATATTTTTTGCCGCCTGCCTTTTCTGCATCGTCATAAATAAGTTCGTCAAAGGCGCGACAACGTTCCATAATAGCCTGATAGTTGTCTCTCAATTTTTCGAAAGCATCGAAGATAGTCACTTTGCCATCATGCTTCCAATAGCCCATACGCTTCTCGTACATATACTCAATAGAGTAAATGTCATCATAACCAAGCATCATGAATCCTTCTTTCCCGCTATTAGAGACAGAACCAAGATTGTGAACATATGCCATAGCCGGATTATCTTCCTCTTTACGAGTTGTCCATTTAGCCTTTGTAGTGGCTAATGTACCATTTTTCACGAATGATTCTTTCATTCCGTAATAGTCTCCCAAACTGACTGATTTACCTGATCCATTCGTACTAGCAAGATATGCATAACCCCAATCAGCACAAATCAAGTCACCTCTTCGGTCACATATTGGTTGATCGATTGAACCTGCTTCTACATAACTGATACCGTTCTTTGATAAGGTACGAGCAACAGTAGGCTGGTTACTTTCGTTAATAGCCAGTTCAGGAGTTGTCTCCATATAGAATTGTACATCATGAGTTTTTTTATCTAATGAACGTACACGATAAGAAACATAGTTTATAGGAGTTGACAATAAATCAAGATCATCAATCAATTGAGGAGCGGTAAACACGACATCAAGCTCTACAGGACCACAAGTGAAAGTATAGTAGGTGGAAGTAGCCAATACGTCTACAGATTTCTGAACAGCTTCATTTGCAAACTTAACAGCATTTTCCTTCTCACGAAACAATCCGAAATCGACATATGAACCACCTGTAGTATTGTGGCAATGGACAGCGATTACGTTCTTACCTTTACGAAGTTTCTTTTTTGCTTCTTCTGAAAGTTTCAGATATACATTATTCTTCCAGACAAGTCCTGTAGAAACAAGCTTTTCCCCATTTAGATACAACTCAAATACATCATCATGAGAATAGATCAGATAAATATCTTCAGCGATATTCGGTTCATTAAAATCGAAAGTGCGACGAATGTAGATATCGGTATTGTCTCCTTTCCATTCTGTGTGAATACGTTCCATATCACGACTACCAAACGCTGCTTTACCTTTCTTCCAATTGCTATCATCAAACTGAAATTCTTGCCATCCGTTTGATGGTTGGCTGTTAGTGTACGCTGCTTCCCAACGTTCTACATTAGTCATAGGAGCAATAGGTACCAGATTAATTTTATCTTTCCCCAAAAAACGATATACTTTTCCGTCAACACGCAGAGCACCCAATAAAGGTTTCTTCGCACTTGTCCAATGCTCTGTACTACCTTCCATTAATTTATCATAGGGTGACCAGATCGAAAAATAAGGATCTGAAACGATAATAGGCACCGACGGAGCACGTAGCGCTATATCTTTTGCAGGTTTTAATAAGTCAACGGTCTGGGCATTTGCCAACAAGCCGACTGAAAGAGCCATTATGGCTAGCAATTTCTTCATAAATATTTGCTTTAAATTAATCTTCAAATCCAAGGTTATCCATCCATCAATCTTATTTACCTCATAAAAAAACAACCCCTAAGTATTCTTTTAAATCCACTTTTTACCTTAATACTATCTCACCTTTGAATAATTGCAATCTTTATACCCATTTTCCTATACCTTTAATATATAATATCAGTACTGTCATATTTAGGATGAAATGTTATGGAGAAGCGGCTAACAAATCGTGTATTTCTAGCAAATATCGAGCTTTAACAAACTCTTTATTTTCCATAGTATCTCATCTTGATGACACAAAATAATGGAATTAATAGAAGAAACAAGGAAAATCTGTGTTCAAGAAAGGACAAAATCTATTCTTTTTTGGATTTCAAACGTTCTTTTAACATACGGAATAGGGGCTCTGACGTTGTTTGAGCAGTATTTATCCTTTTTTGAGCAGATTTTATCCTTACCAACCCAAAATGAAGGTCTATTAATTGATGACTTCTAACTTTAACAAAAGAGATATTGGTCATTTCAGATAGCTTTCGTAAATTTGCAACACGAATGCAATACTGATTATACCATCGCAAAATATATACCATATATTAAGCCCAAGTACGTTACCCAAGAGGGAACTACTGTCCTTTATGTTCGATATAATTACAATCGGAACAAGCGCACGCTTATCTCTACCGGATACAATATCAAACCGGAACATTGGGATGCAAAAAGGAAATGGATTAAGCGTGCATGTCCCCATTATGAAGAAATTGACGCCTGCTTGATTAAGATAACATCTAAGCTCGGTGATATTCTCACCTATGCTAAAGTAAACGGCATAGATCCGACAGTTGATTTTGTCTTGCTTGAATTAGAAAAGAACAGGGAATATGATCTGCGTCCTAATCGGGTAGATATGTTTGATGCATTAGAACGGTATATAGTGGAAAAAGCACCATCCGTCTCTGCAGATCAAATAAAAGACTATCGAACACTCCGCAAGCATCTGACCGCCTTCAAAGAATACTCATCACAACCTGTAACATTCCGCAACTTGAATCTGACATTTTACAACGAGTTTATGGATTATCTATTTCATAAAGTAGTAAAACCAAACGGAACTGTAGGGCTGCTCACCAATTCTGCAGGAAAAATCATACGTTTGTTGAAAGGCTTTGTTAATTATCAAATAGTAAAAGGAATTATTCCACCGATTGACCTAAAGAACTTCAAAGTTGTAGAAGAGGAAACTGATGCTATTTATCTAAATGAAAAGGAGCTGGCTGCAATATACGAACTTGATTTATCAGATGATAAACAATTGGAAGAGATACGGGATGTATTCATTACCGGGTGTTTCACAGGATTACGATACAGTGACCTTTCAACTTTAAGTCCTGAGCATATTGATTTGGATAATGAGAATATAAATCTCAAACAGCGGAAGGTACACAAGGCTGTAGTGATTCCCATGATTGATTATGTGCCTGAAATTCTTAAAAAGTATAATTATGATTTGCCTAAAATCCCACGATACATGTTTAATGAGAGAGTCAAAGAGTTGGGGCGGAAGATAAAATTGAGCCAGAAGATTGAAGTTGTCCGCAGGAAAGGTAAAGAGCGAGAAAAGAGAATATATGAGAAATGGGAAATGATCTCTTCCCACACCTGTCGGCGATCGTTTTGTACAAACATGTATCTATCTGGTTTTCCTGCAGCAGAACTAATGCGTATATCCGGACATAAAAGTCCATCTGCGTTTATGCGATATATTAAAGTGGATAATCAGCAGGCTGCTAAAAGACTAAAAGAGTTGCGTGCCAAATTAGCCAGATGAATTCCTTAGGGAGATAAAACTATAACCTGTAGTGTACTGAATAAGTTGACACTTCAAAAATCGAAAATAAAGATGAAATATT